>Ga0335085_10000148_pt1 | contig 223611 bp, 191 predicted proteins | sample Lox_Sample_45_FD_206712 | JGI IMG/M metagenome (GOLD analysis project Ga0335085, IMG submission 206712) | Soil microbial communities from Loxahatchee National Wildlife Refuge, Florida, United States - Lox_Sample_4.5 | ecosystem: Environmental > Terrestrial > Soil > Wetlands | place: USA... | reverse complement strand
TTTCGTGTTCGGTACAGCGAAACCGACCAAATGGGCACGTTCTACAATTCACGCGCCCTTGAGTGGTTTGAGTGTGGCCGAACGGAGCTGCTTCGCTCTGCGGGATTGCCCTATGCCGAGATGGAACGGCGCGGCGCGTTCCTGCCGGTGGTCGAATCCCATGTGGAATATCGAGGGCGCGCTCGATACGATGATTTGTTGAAGATGACGAGCAAAGGGTCGCTCGTCGGCAGGGTCCGTGTGCGGGTTGACGTGGATATTGTCCAGTCGGAAGGCGGCGCACCGGTGGCTCGCGGCTACACCATCCACGCTGTCACAGACTCGTCCGGCAAACCCATCCGCCCGCCGCCGTGGATGACCTCATTGTTTCCCAACAACTCACCCCGATAAAACTCATGAACCCACTTCTCTACGCCGGTCTTGTCGTCCTGTACGTGGCAATCATGTTGGCCGTTGGTTACTGGTGCATGAAGCGCACGAGGAATGTCGGCGATTTCTTTCTCGGCGGGCGAACACTGGGACCCTGGATGAGCGCGTTTGCATACGGCACGACGTACTTCTCCGCGGTCCTTTTCATCGGGTACGCGGGGCGTCTTGGTTGGGGCTTTGGCATTCATACGATGTGGATCGTGCTCGGGAACACGTTTATCGGAACGTTTCTGGCCTGGCTGGTGTTGGCCGGGCGCACACGGGAGATGACGGTGCGGCTCAACGCGCTGACGATGCCAGAGTTTCTCCGTGCGCGATACCAGGGCATGCCGTTGCAAGTAATCTCGGCGCTGGTTGTATTTGTGTTCCTCGTACCGTACTCGGCGTCGGTGTACATGGGTCTGAGCTACCTGTTCCAAAAGACGCTTGGGCTGCAGTACAACCAGGCGCTGTTCTTTCTCGCGGGGCTCACGGGCGTGTATTTGGTGATGGGCGGTTATTTCGCGGTGGCGATCAGCGATTTCATTCGCGGGATCGTGGAATTCTTCGGTGTACTGCTCATGGTGGTCTTGCTGGCGAGCATGAAGGGCGGCCTGGGCGCATCGTTCGTGGCGCTGCTCGATCCGAAATACGCGCCGGGCCTGACTGTGCCGCCGCCGCCGGGCGGGCCTGCTTTCCCCGGCTGGGTGACACTGGTGTCGCTGGTGTTGATCACCAGTTTCGGACCATGGGCGTTGCCGCAGATGGTCCAGAAATTCTACTCGATTCGCAGCCAGGCAGACGTGAAACGCGCCATGACCATCGCCACGATCTTCGCGTTGTTCATGTCGTTCGGCGCGTATTACAGCGGTGCGCTGACGCACTTGTTCTTCACCGCGCCCAAGACCGATCTTGCCCCGATCGTTGACGCCGCGACCAAGAAGCCGAACCTCGATTTGCTGATGCCCTTTTTCATTGTGACCTACGTACCGAAATGGCTGGTGCTGGTCATCCTGCTGATGGTGTTCTCGGCATCGATGTCGAGCCTCTCATCGCTGGTGCTCGTGAGCAGCTCGGCCATTGCCATTGACATCTACGGCGTTTATCGCCATCGCGACCAGAAGCAGAAGGAAACCATGCGTCTGATGCGCGTGCTCTGCGCCGTGTTCGTGATTCTGTCGCTGCTCATTGCGATGAGCCGGGTGGACGTCATTGTGAATTTGATGGTGATCGCCTGGGGCGCTCTGAGCGGCGCATTTCTGGCGCCGTACCTGTATGGCCTTTTCTGGCGGCGAGCCACCAGGGCCGGTGCCTACATCAGCATGATTACCGGGGTCGGCACCGCCGTGGGTTTGTTCTTCTACTGGGGCAAACCCTACATCCCCGTGGCCGGTGCGATTTCCATGTTTCTGCCGCTGCTGGTCATGCCGATTGTCAGCGTCCTCACGCCGGCACCCGACGCGGCGCATCTGGCGAAATGTTTCCCCAATGTCACAGGAAGTGTTCCACCAACCCAGAACCTGCAGGCGGAGTTAGGACCAACGAGAGGATAGACCCACGATGAGAACCAAGACACGTCCATTAGCAATAGTGCTGCTGGTATCAGCGCTCGTCGCGACCACCGTACCGGCTCAACTGGTGGTCACGTCACAGGTAGCCAGCGCTTCCAGTGCGACCCCATCATCGATCTGGAGCTTCGATGAATTCGCCAAACATATGAAGAACCCCGACGTGTCACTCAGTTGGGGAGGCGATTTCCGGGTCCGCAACGAGTATTTCAACAACGCCATGAGCCTGAGCTCGGATCCCGCCGTAAGCCCGCTGTTTGGTCCCAACCACGAGCAGGAGTACCTGCGCTTCCGTGGGCGGGTTTGGGCCAGCCTCTACCCGAGCAACAACGTGACCCTGAACCTCCGTCTGGCTGCGGAGCCGCGAGAGTTTTTGAAGCCCGCATTTTCGGACACGTTCTTCGGCAGCACGGGCATGCAATGGCGCTACGGGATCGTCGACAACCTTAACGTGCAATGGAAGAAACCGTTCGACTTGCCCGCGACCCTGACGGTTGGCCGCCAGGACATTTTCCTCGGTGACGGCTGGCTGGTTGGAGATGGCACGCCCGAGGACGGCTCGTTTACCTATTTTCTGGATTCTGTCCGGTTGACCTACGTTCTTCAGGAGCTGCACACCACGATCGATGCGATCGGCATTCTGCAATACGCGCGGCCGGATGAGTGGATGCCCACCATCGGATCTTCCGGAAGCGTTCCTGGCCAACCCGCCGGGCTGCTGTTGACCGACCAAAACGAAAAGGGTGCCATCCTGTGGGTTGCCAACAAAAGCGTGCCGGCAGCCAACGTCGACGGTTACTTCCTGTACAAACATGACAGTATCTACCTGAGCACCCTGGCTCCCTATGGCGACAATGGTGATATCTACACAATCGGCGGACGCCTCTCGGGATTGCCCCAGGACCACTGGAAGTATGCAGCCGAGGGCGCGTATCAGCTCGGTCGAAAGCAGGACCCGATACTCAATCAGGACGGCGAAAATGCCCAACTCCCTTCTGGGGCGCAGACCACGGGATTCCGCGACATCGACGCATTTGGTTTGAAGGGCAAGTTAACGTATCTCTTCAAGGATGAGTGGAATGATCAACTCAGCCTCTCGGCCGAATACCTTTCCGGGGACGATCCGAACACGAAAAAGGACGAAATGTTTGACGTGTTGTGGGGCCGCTGGCCGCAGTGGAGCGAAATGTACAATATCTACAGCTATGTTCCCGAGACGCGCGTGGGACAGACGGCTGATCTCATCCGTTTTGGCCCGACTTGGGGCGTGACGCCCGTCAAGAAGATGGACTTTAGCCTCAGCTACTACGCGTTGTTTGCGGGCGAGGACACGCCTACAAGGGCTCTGCCGTTCGCGCAGCCGGCCTTCAGCGACAGCGGTGACTTTCGCGGTCATTACCTTCAAGCGATCCTCAAATACAAGTTCAACGACTACGTGAGCGCCCACCTGTGGAGCGAATTCCTCTGGGAAGGCGACTATTACACGAAGCAACAGATGATGGACTTCTTGCGGGCGGAAGTGATGTTCACTTTCTAGAATAAACCGATCATGTTTTGGGATCAACAGACCGAGGCCATCAAACGGAACGAACTGGAGGCGCTTCAACTGAAGCGTCTCCAGGCGGTCGTGCGCCGTGTCGCTCGAAAAGTGCCATTCTATCAGAGGAAACTGGCTGATACCGGCACCCGGCCCGTCGATATCCGGTCTCTGGCCGACGTGCGGCGGCTGCCGTTCACGACGAATGCGGACCTGCGCGAAGCGTATCCTACGGGACTGCTCGCCGTTTCGCTCGACGATACACTGCGACTCCACACCTCCAGCGGGACAACGGGCAAACCCAAGGCGCTCTTTTTCTCCCGCAAGGACGTGGCCAACGCCGCGGAATTGATGGCGCGCTGCCTGGTGATGGCCGGCATCACGAGGCGCGACGTTCTGCAAAACATGATGACGTACGGTCTGTTCACGGGCGCACTCGTGATGCATTATGGCGCGGAAAAGGTCGGTTGCCTCGTCATCCCCGCCGGCCCGGGCAACACCGAGAAGCAACTGCTGTTGATGCAGGATTTCCGCACGACCGCTATTCATGTGACACCAAGCTACGCGCTTTATCTTGCCGACTTCCTGGAGAAGAGGGGTGTGGACCCGCAGCGGGACCTGGCCTTGCGCAGAGCGTTCGTTGGGGCGGAGGCGCACACGGAGGAGACACGGCGCAAGATTGAACAGGCGTTGGGGGTTGATGTGTACAACTGCTACGGCCTCTCGGAGATGAACGGCCCCGGCGTCGCGTTCGAGTGTGAACACAAGTGCGGCATGCACCTGTGGGAGGACAATTACCTGCTGGAGATCGTGGATCCGAAAACGGGCGAGCCACTGACGGACGGGCAACCCGGCGAGATGGTCCTGACCACGTTGTGCCGCGAAGCCATGCCGTTATTGCGGTACCGCACCCGTGATATCACCTCGATCATTCCCGGGGCATGCGCGTGTGGCCGGACGCACCGTCGGCTGAATCGAATCACGGGTCGGGCCGATGACATGTTGATCGTGCGCGGTGTGAACATCTATCCGCAACAAATCGAGCGCGTGCTCATGGCCCTGCCGGGCGTGGGGCGGAATTACCAGATCGTGCTGGATGGCCTCGACGAAATGACCGTCAATGTGGAGCTGGCCGAAGCGCGGTTCGACGGTCACGTCGAGCATTTGACACGACTCCAGGCGGAGGTCGCGGACCGATTGCGTGCAGAGATCCTGACGAAGCCCAGGGTGCATTTGGTGCCGCCAGGCACGCTGCCGGTCAGTGAAGGGAAGGCCAAACGCGTCATTGACAACCGGTCACTGTAGAAGAGGACAACGATCATGAACCCTGTCAAGTTGATCGCCGTGTTTGCCGAAAACCAACTGGGCCAGATGGCGCGTATCACGAGGTTGCTGGCGGACGCAGGCGTGAACATCCGCTGGGTCACCATCGCCACCAACGACGAGTTGGGTGTCATCAAGTTCCTCGTCGACAAGTGTGACGTGGCGTACCAAAGGCTCAAGGAGAAGGGACTGACGGTCTCGCGTGTGGAAGTGTTGGCCATCGAAGTCGAAGACAAGCCCGGCGGCCTTTACGCGGTCGCCGATTGCCTCGCGCGGAACAAGATCAACGTCGAGAACTCCTCTGGTTTCGTTTCCAACAACCGTGCCGTCCTGCTCATCGAGGTCCAGGACATCACCGGCGCGCGCCAGATTCTGGTCAAGCAACCGTTGCGGCTGCTGTCACAGGAGGAGATATTGACGCTGTAGCCAGCGCGGCGGTACTGTTGATTTCTTACACGGCCAGAACTCTGGTTACAATTGGGAGCATGAAGTTGCGTATGGGCGATTCAAAACGGGAATTATTAAGCGGCGACGAAGCGGTGGCACTGGCGGCCTTTCATGCGGGCGTGGCCTTGGGCACGGGTTACCCCGGCACACCGTCCACGGAGATCCTCGAGACTTTTTCCGAGCTGGGGGGGCACGCGCAATGGGCTCCCAACGAGAAGGTCGCCCTCGAAGTTGCGTTGGGCGCGGCGTTCGCCGGGGCGCGCGCGATTGCCACCATGAAACACGTCGGGCTGAACGTCGCGGCCGACCCGTTGTTTACGGCAGCGTACACCGGCGTGAGCGGGGCGCTGATCGTGGTGTCGGCGGACGATCCCGGCATGGGCTCCAGCCAGAACGAGCAGGACAACCGGCATTACGCCGTGGCAGCCGGGGTGCCGATGTTGGAACCGTCCGACTCACAAGAGGCCTACGATTTCGCGTTGCGGGCGGTGGAGATATCCGAACGGTGGAAGATTCCGGTCCTGCTGCGATTGACCACGCGCGTTTGTCACAGTCGGACTATCGTGCGTTCCGGCGCGGCAAATCCGCCGTCCCAATCGCCGAATTTCGTACGGGATATCAAGGGACGCGTCATGATCCCCGCGTATGCGCGTCCGGCGGGGCGCCGGCTGCGGCAGAAACTGGCCGAAATTCAGGCATGGAACGAGAACTGTCCGCTGAATCGGGTCATTGCGGGAGACGATTCATTCGGCATCATCACGTCGGGCATATCATACATGCATGTGCGCGAGGCTGCCCCGGAAGCGAGCGTGCTGAAATTGGGGTTTACGTATCCGTTGCCGACGGAGAAAATCCGCGCGTTCGCCGATGGAGTGAAGCACTGCCTCGTGATTGAAGAAGGCGATCCCTGGCTGGCCGAATCGATCCGCGCCGCGGGCATAAAGGTCGAAAGCAAACCGGCGATGTATCGTTTTGGTGAATTGAGCGTGCCACGCATCAAGCGGATTCTGGCAAACGACACCACGCCGGAGCCTGCGCCCGTTCCCGGAAAGCCGCCGCAACTCTGTCCCGGTTGTTCGCATCGCTATGTCTTCGAAGCGCTGCATGATGCCGACTGCATTGTCGCGGGCGACATCGGTTGTTACACCCTGGGGGTATTGCCTCCGTTCGAGGCCATGGACAGTTGTGTATGTATGGGAGCGAGTATCGGCGTCGGGCTGGGACTGCGCCACGTGCTGCCGCCCGAACAGGCGCGGCGCGTCGTCAGCGTGATTGGCGACAGCACGTTTGTTCATAGCGGCATTACGGGGCTGGTCGAGATGGCCTACAATCCGCCGCCCACCGGCCACGTGGTTCTGATCCTCGACAACAGCACCACGGCGATGACGGGTCATCAGGAGCATCCGGGCACCGGACGGACACTGGCCCACGAACCGACCGGAAAAATCCTGTTTGAAGATCTGGTGCGCGGGCTGGGGATTTCACGGGTTCATCTGGTCGATCCATCCGCTGATCCGGAACGGCTGGCCAAGCTGTTGACTGAGAGCCTCAATAGCGAGGAGTTGGTCGTGATCATCGCGCGCCGCCCGTGCTTGCTGATTGCGGGAAAGATCAAAGAATACGACCGCGCCGCGACACAGGTGTGCACCGAGATTCAGGCGGACTAATATGAAAGACGATGTTACCAATGTAATTGTCGCCGGACTGGGTGGACAGGGCGTCCTGAAAGCGTCTGGTATTGTCGCCGACGCGGCGTTTCGCGCCGGCCTCGACGTCAAACAGAGCGAGCTCCATGGTATGAGCCAGCGCGGCGGGTCGGTCAGCAGCGACGTGCGTTTCGGTAGTGAGGTGTTCAGCCCGATGGTTCCGACGGGCCAGGCCGACTTCTTGGTGGTGGTCGCGCCGGATCAGATCGAAGTGAATCGCCATCAGTTAAAACCGGGCGGTATCCTGATCACGACGGAGGCTGTCCCCGCCGACAGACTCGCAAACAAGAAAAGCGTCAATATCGCCTTGCTCGGCACGCTGAGTCGCCATCTGAAGATTTCCAAGGAGCATTGGATCGAGGCTATCCGGTCGGCATTTCCCGAGAACCTGCGCACCGCCAACGAGCAGGCGTTCGCGCTGGGACGAAATGGAGCCTAGCCAATGAATACTCCCACGCGACATCCGGTCAGCACGCCGGATTTCATGCCGTTGTCGGTGCTGGCCGAGACGCGGTTGCGTCGTCTGCAGGCAACCGTCACGCGGGCATACGACCGTGTAAAGTTGTTCCGCCAGCGGATGGACGAACGGAATTTGAAGCCGCAGGACATCCGTTCCCTTGACGATATTCGCAAACTGCCTTTCACGGTCAAAACGGATTTGCGAGACACCTATCCGTACGGGCTGTTTGCCAGCGACATGCGCGACGTGGTGCGCCTGCACGCCTCGAGCGGCACGACCGGCAAACCGATCGTTGTCGGGTACACGCGAGAGGACATCGCCGTGTGGACCGAGGTCATCGCGCGCAGTTTCGCTGCTTGTGGACTGCATGCGGGCGATATCTTGCAGAATGCCTACGGGTACGGCCTGTTTACGGGCGGGCTGGGCGCGCACTATGGGGCGGAGGCATTGGGGATGGCGGTAATACCCATCTCCGGGGGGAACACGGAACGTCAGATCACCGTACTAAAAGATTTCGGTGTGACTGCCATTTGTTGTACCCCGAGTTATTTTCTGCACCTCCTCGATCAGGGGACATTGCTCGGCGTGGATTTTCGGCACCTGCCCTTGCGCGCTGGCATTTTCGGGGCGGAACCGTGGACTCAGGCCATGCGCGAGCGGATCCAGAGCGAAAGCCGGCTCAAAGCCTACGACATTTACGGTTTGTCGGAAATCATCGGTCCCGGCGTGGCCATTGAATGCGCCTGTCAGGACGGGCTGCACATCTTTGAAGATCATTTTCTTGCGGAAGTTGTCGACGCGAAGACATTGGAGCCGTTGCCCGACGGCGAAGAGGGCGAGCTCGTGCTGACGACTCTCAGCAAGCAGGCAATGCCGATGATTCGGTATCGAACGCGCGATATTACCGCTCTCATCGCCGATCCCTGTTCCTGCGGGCGCACGCTACGACGGATGCGGCGGATCTCCCGACGGAGCGATGACATGTTCATCATTCGGGGCGTGAATGTGTTCCCCTCCCAGATCGAGGCTGCCCTGCTGCGGGTCGAAGGCACACTGCCGCATTACCAGATCGTACTGACGCGCGAGGCCGACCTGGACCAGATGGAAGTGCAGGTCGAGGTGACACCGCAGGTTTTCAGCGACGAGGTTCGTGCTCTGGAAGAACTCCAGCGCAAACTCGTGCATTCCATCGAGACCATTACCGGGATACGGGCCGCCCTGCGCCTGGTCGCGCCCAAGACCATCCCGCGAAGCGAAGGCAAAGCCAGGCGCGTCATCGACAAACGCCATCTATGAAAATCCACCAACTGTCCGTCTTCCTCGAAAACAAACCGGGACAATTACGGGCCGCCTGCGCGGAAGCGGCGCGGGCCGGGATCAATATCGTGACGCTCTCGCTGGCGGACACGGAACAGTTCGGCATCCTGCGTCTGATCATTCAGGATTGGCAGAAGGCAAAGAAGGTTTTCGAGAAAGCCGGCTTTGTGGTAAAGGACACGGAAGTGCTGGCCATCGAGGTTGCGGATGAACCCGGCGGGTTATTGCGCATCCTTGAAATTGTCGATCGCGCGAAGCTGAACATCGAGTATATGTACGCGTTTACGGAACGACGCGGCGGCAAAGCGGCGCTCGTCTTTCGATTTGAAGATCCGGACAAGGCGCAACTCGTATTAAGGGCGGACGGCGTGAACGTGCTGCGGGACCTGGAACTGTTCCGTCGCGCCTGAACGGAAGCATGGACGATCTCAAGAAATTCTTCGAGCGCGATCAGTTTGCCCGGCATTGCGGAATCGAGCTCGTCTCCGTTTTGCCCGGTCATGCCATCGCGCGAATGAAGGTGGAGCCGCGGCACCTCAATGCTTTGGGCATCGTGCAGGGTGGAGCGGTGTTCACGCTTGCGGACTTTGCGTTTGCTGCCGCATCGAATACGCATGGTAAAGCGGCGGTCGCCATCAATGTGAGCATCACATACCTGAAGGCGGTCAGCAGCGGTATGTTACAGGCCGAAGCACGCGAGCTGGGAATCAATCCGAAACTCGGGACTTATACGGTCGATATCACTGACGAAGAGAAGACACTGATCGCCGTTTTTCAAGGTCTGGTCTACCGCAAGAACCAGGACATTACCCAGGCCGCGAAGTAGCAGCCTCATGACCGGCTGAGCGTCTGTTGCAGGTTGCCGCGCACGTCAAAAACCTCCACTACCATGGGCATTTGGCCGACGGCGTGCGTAGAGCAGCTCAGGCAGGGGTCGTACGCACGGATCGCGGCCTCGATGCGGTTGAGGGTGCCCTCCTTTACCGGCTCACCCTTGATGTACATCCGGGCGACTTCCTCGACGGCGCGGCTCATAGCGTAGTTGTTGTTGCCGGTGGCAACAATCAGGTTGACCTTCTCGAGGCGGCCGGTCTCATCCACCCAATAATGGTGCCAGAGCGTCCCGCGCGGCGCTTCGATGACACCCACGCCTTCCCGATTGACCGGCCAGGCGTTCGCGCGGATTTCGGTTGAGAGGATGTCCGGATCTTCGAGCAACTGACGGGCGCGCTCGATGGCGTACAGGTTCTCGATCAAGCGAGCGTAATGATAGTAAAGCGAACCCTCGACGACATCGCCCTTGCGCAGTTGACGGAACAACTCAAATTCCTGTTGCGCCAGCGGAGTGGACATTTTCTCGGCAGCATTGAGACGCCCGAGCGGGCCAACGCGATAGGCGCCGCCGGGCCAGCCAAGCTTGCGATAATAGGGGAATTTGAGATAGCTCCAGTTCTCGACGTGTTCGGCAATGAACTCGAGATATTGCCGCCCATCGAACCGTTCGAGCGGCCGGCGCTTGGCATCCACCATTCGCAACGCGCCGTCGTAAAGGGCGACTGCATCGTCGTCCGTAACCATGCCGAGGTAGCCGGTCGGAAACGAGGCGAATGTCTCCATCTCGTTTGCGTGCTTCTCCATCCACCCTTTCATCACAGCCAGGCCGTCTTGGGCGAGGAGGATCATCGATTCGATCTGCGCCAGCATGGCGTCGCGGTCGGAGACGGCTAGCGATTTGGCGACACCGCCGGGGACGGCGAAATTGGGATGAACGCGGCGTTCACCAAGTTTGGCGATGATTTCCTGGCCGAATTTCCGCAGGGTGATGGCTTTGACCGTTAGCTTCGGATCGGCCTGGTAGAGGCCGACGACGTTGCGGATGGCCGGATCGGCGTCGAAACCCAGGATCAAATCCGGCCCGGCCAATTCGAAGAAGTGCATGGAATGCGACTGGATGGTCTGGCCCATGTGCATCAGTTCGCGCAGCAAACGGGCCGGCCGCGGCGGTTCAACACCGAGGATTTCGTCACACGCTTTGGCCGAGACAAGGTGGTGGCTGACGGGGCAAATGCCGCAGATCCGCTCAGTGATCAGCGGCATCTCGTAAAACATCCGGCCTTCGCAGAATTTCTCGAAGCCGCGGAATTCATTGACGTGGAATCGCGCCTGCTCGACGTTGCCGGCATCGTCCATGTGAACGGTGACTTTCGCGTGCCCTTCGATGCGGGTCACGGGTTCGATGGTGATGGTATTCGCCATGATCGTCTCAATGCCAATCGAGGTTCTTGTCAGCCAGGACGGGTTTGCGGCCCGCCGCCAGTTCCGTCAGCGCGAAAAAGATCGCGTCGGCGGACGGCGGACACCCGGGGAGATAGACGTCCACCGGCACCACTTGATCGAGGGCGCGCGCATCCTGCATAACCGCCAGCTCCGGGTCGTTCGGTACGCGGCCTTCGGCGGTGCTTTCGGTTTCGATGTAGGCCCGGCGCAACGCTTCGCGGCAGGAAGTCCCGTTGCGCAGGGTCGGCACGCCACCGAACACCGCACAATCGCCAAGCGCCACGAGGATTTTGCAGCGGGCGCGCATCTGCCGGGCGACGCGTTCCCCGGTGGAATTGTTGACGCAACCTTCGAGGATGCCGACGTCCACGCCGCTTTCGGGAGGGTGTTTCAAATCGGTGATTGGCGTTGCGTGGAGGGACACCTGATCCAAGAGCGCGACGATCCGTTCGTCGATATCCAGCAGCGACATATGACACCCGGCACAACCGGCCAGCCAATCGCTCGCGACAGTAGGCTTGTTCGGCATGGTCAATCCTTTCCTTACTCGGGTCCCGCAAGTTGCACGAGCGCCTCGGGCGGCAGCGTTTCGCCCATTCGTTCCGCCAGCTTCACAAATACCTGGCCATGGGGCGGCACCGATGCCGGCGGCAGCAGCAACGGCACCACCGGCAATCGCCGTCCTTCCAAATTGATGATGTGTCCCCGTTGTTCCGCCCACGTCGGAGAGGGCAGGATGACATCCGCCGTGTCTGTCCAGGCGGACCGGACAGAGGCATGGACGACGGTGAACTCGCTTTGCGGCAACGGCGGGCCATCGCTCAAGTCATCGCCTACCAGGACATACAACGCGTCGCCGCGCACCGGCCGGGCCTCGAGGCCGAGCCGGGCGGCGCCGACGGCATTGGCACCCTTCACCAGCGGCAGAAACCGCGCCTGCGCGGGCAAGGTTCGCAACGCGGCGTAGACGCTGCTGCTGAGGCCGGAGCCATACAACAGCACAGGGTGCCGCGCGGGTTCGATGGCTTTCTTCAGCTGCAGCAGGCCGCTGACGCGCAAGTGATACGTGGTCTTGAGCCGTTCGAATGGCGATGCAGCATGGAACGAGATGTCTTCCAGTTCGAGATGCAGTTCGGCCCAGTCGTCGATGCCGGTGGTTTCGTCATTGACCATGAGCAAATGCGCGCCGTTGTCCAGCGCCCGGCGGATCAGGTGGCCGAGCACCTTTTGATTATGCAACGGGTTGCCCCCGATGATCGCGATGTAATCCGCATCGGCTACATCACGCAACGAGGCCATCGTGCCGAGATCGAGCGGCGGGACTTCTCCCGACAGCAACCCGATTTCGCTGCTCTCGAGCACGTCATGGAAGAAACACTCGAACGCCGCCAACGATTCGGAAGTGAGCCGCGGCGAGACGAGACCGGCAACCAGGTGCGCCCGGCTGAATTTCGTTCCGATCAACGCCAGCGTATCGTCCCAACTTTTTTCCACGAATTGTCCATTGCGGCGAACGAGCGGCTGGAGAATTCGGGTGGGTTTCGGCTCGACAACCTCGAACCGGCCGGCCGCGCAGAGCAACCCGCCGTTGGGAGCGCCCCAATCGCCTTCGACGCGCAACAGGTGATTGCCGCGGGTGATGGCCTGGATGCCGCAACCCACGGCGCAACCGACGCAGGTGGCAGGCGTGCGTTTGATTTGCGATTCGTGGCCGAGATACACGCTGTGGCGGTCGTGCAACGCGCCGGTCGGACAGACCTGCAGGCAGGTGCCGCACGAGACGCAGGTGGATTCGCCAAACGGCACATCGTCGTCGGCGCCGATCATCGCGCGGGCGCCGCGCTGATGGAGACCGAGTGTGTGATTGGCGGCGATCTCTTCACAGGCGCGGACGCAGCGCCGGCAGAGAATGCAGCGGCCATGATCCATCACGAAGTATTTGCGCGAGGCATCGATCGGCCATTGTTTCCCGTAATTCGGCGCGTAATCCCAGCAGTTCAGGCCATACTCATAACCGAGCTTCTGCAACTCGCAGTCCGTTGTCTCCCCGGTGCCACTGGCGGGGCAAAACATGCAGTAATGCGTTCGTTCCGAGAAGATCATGTGCAGCGACGCCTTCCGTGACGCAACGACAGCGGGGGTATCGGTGCGCACGACCATCCCTTCCATGACGGGGAACGTGCACGACGGTTGCAGGGAGCGTTGCTTGTCGATCTCGACAAGACAAATGCGGCAGGCGCCGGCCGGCTTGAGTTGTGGGTGATAACAGAGCGCCGGGATGTAGATGCCCGCAGTGGCGGCAGCTTCGTAGACGGTTTGACCAACCTTGGCCTGCACCGGGCGTCCGTCGATGGTGATCTGGATGGGAGTGGATTCGTTCATGGAGTCACCTTGGAGGTGGCCGCCGATTCAGGCCGGGGCAGGCCCATCCGATCGAGCCATTCCAAGTCGCATCGCAGGCAGCGTTTTGCCTCCGCTTGTGCCACTTGCTCGCTCAAACCAAGTTCGACCTCTTTGAAGTTGCTCTCGCGCTGGGCGACGGTCAGCCGCGGCATCGTCGGGCGATGCGCGCCACCGAAGTCGTCAAGATTATGCAACGAGGCGATAGCGTGTCGCGGTGTAATGAAGCGCGGCTTTGACATCTGGCCCGTGCGGAGCCATTCATCCACGGCGACGGCGACGAGGTTGCCATGCGCGATCGCCTGGACGATCGTCGCCGGGCCGGTCACGGCGTCGCCGGCGGCAAACACGCCGGGGCGGCTGGTGCCAAACGCTTCGTTGACCACAAATGTGCGGCCGCGCGTGGTGGTGAGTTGGTCGGGCTTCATCCATGACAAATCGGGCGTCTGTCCGATCGCCGGGATCAGGAAGTCGAGTGGTAACGTGAAGCTCTCCGATTCCATGGCGACCGGCTTGCGGCGGGCGGTGTCGTCGAATTCGGCAAGCCGTTGGCGCATCAGCCGGACGCCGGTGACGGCGCCGTCGCCGAGAACCTCCACCGGATTGACGAGCGTCTGAAAGCGGACGCCCTCGTGGAGCGCGCCCTCAATCTCTTCGGGCAGATGCGTCGCCGGCATGTCGTCGCCGGTGCGGCGATACATGACGTGCACTTCGCGCGCGCCGAGCCGCAACGCCACCCGGGCGGCATCGATCGCCACGTCACCGCCCCCAACCACGCCGACACGTTTGCCACGCAGATCAGGGACGCGAGCGGTGGAAGCGCGGCCCAGCGCGCGGTGGCAGGATTCGAGCGCGATCTCGCGGAGAAAATCGAGGCCGTTGATGACGCCGCTCTTTTCTTCGCCGGCGACGCCGAGTTGACGGCTGCGCCAGGCGCCGATCGCGAGCACGACGGAGTGGAAACCCTGCCTGTCGAACAACTCGTCGAGCGTGAACTCTTTGCCCAGTGTCTGGCCGCAGCGGATCTCGACCCCGGCGCGCTTGATGTTGTCGATTTCGAGGAACAACGGCTGGCGTGGGAGACGATATTCCGGAATCGCGCAGCTCATCATGCCGCCGGGCACGGAGAGTTTTTCGAACACGGTGACGCCATAGCCGAGTTGGGCCAGACGCAGCGCGGCGGTGAGGCCGGCGGGGCCGGCGCCGATCACGGCGACTTTCTTGCTGGCCCGTGTCAGACGTTGCTCGGGCGTGCCGAGCGGTTCCGGCGTCCATGGCGCTCCAAGTTCGTGTTCGGCCATGAACCGTTTGGTCATGCGGATGGCGATCGGCTCATCGAGTTCAGCGCGACGGCACTTGGTTTCGCAAAACGCCGGGCAGGCGCGGCCGCAGATGACGGCGAACGGATTGCGTTCGCGGTGAATGGCGAGGCCCTCGGCGTATCGGCCCTGCGCAATGAGCGCCAAATACGACGGTGTATCGACACCGGCGGGGCAGGTGTTGACGCATTTGGCGCGCACGAGTTTCTTGCATTGGCCGGACGGACAGAGTTGTTCATCGATATGCGCGAGCACTTCCTGTTCGAAGAACCGCAGAACGGACATGACCGGGCCCGGCGTACGCTGGCCCAGGCCGCACAATGATGAGCCCATCATGTGGGCGGAAATATCGCGAATGACCTGGAGATCCTTGCGGGTGCCTTCGCCTTCGGTGATGCGGGTCAACACTTCCAGCAGACGCTGGCCACCGATGCGACACGGGACACATTTGCCGCAGGATTCAGCAGCGGCGAACGTGAGGAAGTACTTGGCCAGTTCGACCATGCAAGTGTCGTCGTCCACGACGATCATGCCGCCGCTGCCCATCACGGCGCCCGCTTCCTGAAGGGAATCGAAATCGACGGGCGTATTCAGCGATGAGGCCGGCAGGCAACCGCCGAGCGGGCCGCCGGTTTGAACCGATTTGAACGACCGTCCACCAGGAATGCCGCCGCCAACGTCGAAAATGATGTCGCCGAGCGGGATACCCATCGGGACTTCAATGAGGCCGGTGTTATTGACCTTGCCGGTCAGCGCGAAGATCGCTGTGCCGGGCGATTTGGGGCTGCCGATGCCCTTGAACCACGCCGCGCCGCGGAGGACGATCCGCGGGGTCATCGCGTAGCTCTTCACATTATTGATGTTACTCGGCTTGCCCCAGAGACCGCTGACGGCGGGGAATGGTGGACGCGGACGGGGTTCGCCACGGCGGCCTTCGATGGAGGCGATGAGGGCAGTTTCTTCGCCGCAAACAAACGCGCCGGCGCCGCCTTTGAGGACGATGTCGAAGCTGAACCTGGTGCCGAGGATATTAGTTCCGAGCAATCCGAGTTCAGTGGCTTGGGCGATGGCTGCTTCGAGTCGGTCGATGGCGAGCGGGTATTCTTCGCGGCAGTAAATGATGCCTTCCCGGGCACCCATCGCATACCCGGCGATGGCCATGCCTTCCAGGACGGCGTGCGGATCGCTTTCGAGGATCGACCGGTCCATGAACGCGCCGGGATCGCCTTCGTCGGCGTTACAGATGACGTACTTGGTCTCCCCGGGCGACTTGCGGCACAGTTCCCATTTCGTTCCGGTCGAGAATCCGCCGCCGCCACGGCCGCGGAGACCGGATTCCTTGACCACGCGGATAACCTCTTCGGGCGACCACATGCCAAGGACGCGCGCGAGCGCACGGTATCCGTCGCGAGCGATATACTCTTCGATTCTTTCGGGATCGATGATGCCGCAGTTGGACAGCGCGATGCGGATTTGTTTGCCAGTGAATGGCAGATCACGGAACTGTGGGATGTTTTGGATCGCCTGCGGTTCATCGGGGGGTGGCTCGCCTTCGGCCATACGGCAGATCACCCATTCCCGAACAGGTCGGGTATTGACGACGTGCTCTTCGATCAAACGGGGCACCATGTCGGGCTGGATGTTGGAGTACAACACGTGGGAGCCGCCGCTGATCTGGACGTCGACGAGCGGTTCCTTGGCGCACATGCCGATGCAACCAACGGTCGTGACGGGGATGTCGAGCTTCCTGCGAGCGAGTTCGTTGCGGATGGCGCGCAGTGTCTCGCGCGCGCCGGCAGCGATGCCGCACGTGCCGGTGCCGATGAAGATGGCGGCGCGAGCCCGGGAGCGCGCGGCAAGCGCCTGCTGGCATTGTTCCCGCAGTTGCGCCAAATCCTGAATGGTGTTGAGTGTGGCCATGGCGGGTCCTTGTTAATCGAGCGCTTTCACGCGCTGGATGAGCGTGTCGGAGTTGAGCCGCCCGCAAACCTTTTCGTTAATCAGCGCGACGGGTGAGATGCCACACGAACCGAGGCAATAAACGACTTCCAGCGTGAGCTTGTAATCAGCCGTGGTTTCGCCGGGAGCGATACCGACGGCGTGTTGGAGGGCATCCAGGTTTCGACCGGAGCCTCGCACGTGGCAGGCGGTGCCGTCGCACACACGAATCAGGTTGCGCCCGCGGCGTTTCAGATGGAACTGCGCGTAGAATGTGGCGACCCCGTAGATGCGGTTTAGCGGGATGCGCGTCTGCTTCGAGATGAACACGAGGGCCGCTCGCGGCAGGTAGCCGTAGAGGTCCTGCGTGCGCTGAAGGATGGGGATAAGGGCTCCCTTCTGGCCTTTGAAATGTTCCAGAACGCGCGTGAGACGGCCGAGGTCGATTGGCGGGTCGTTGATCGTGGTGGCCATGGCTGCCCTCTGTGCTGGCGTCATTTGCCTTCCTGCGGCGTTTTGACTTTGCCGATGGCGAGACCCTCGACAACCTTGTCCGCCTCCAGGTGATTGGCGACGATCTGGCGGACGGCTGCGGGAGTGACCTTCGCATATGTGACTATCTCGCCGCGTTTGCCCTCGACGCGGACGACGGGTTCCTCGACGCAGAGCCCCATCTCGCCGCTGACCGCGATCTCGACGTGGTCGACCCCGCGTTTTTCCAGTTCATCGAGGGCGGTGGTCATCACCTCGCGCGCGCCGGCGGCGATAGCGGCGGTGCCCATGCTGAAGACGATCCGGTATTTTTTCTTCGTTCCTCGCAGGGCCAGATGACGTTGGGCCCGCTCGCGGAGTTTCTGGAGTTCCTGGATATTCATAAAAGGCCTCCCACGCTCAGAACCAGAACGAAAGGACATTTCGACGGGGCAGGACGTGAAACATGCAAGGCAGACGGGTGCAAAAAGCCCGGCTGGCTGCTGCAGGGCCGTCTGTCTGAGGGATTGTATGTCTTCACCGTGGCACTCCCCGTGGACAAAGTGCGGTCACACTGACTTAGTGAAATTTTTCACAATCTGACGACGTTTGTCAACGAGAATTGCTCGCCGGTTTGCACGCCGGTTGATGCGCGGGCGATACACCAGGGTTCGGTGATTCCATCTCCGGTCGATGAAGGGATTCAATTCGCGCGTGAGCATCGACTGCGACCGGTGTCAATACACGGACGCGGCGACACTGGGGCTCCCCGGTGTTTCGCCACAACAAAGGACATTTTGGTAACAAACCGGTAACATTCCTTCGCCACGCTGGCGTTTGTAGACATGGCACGAACGAGACGAGATTGTTGAATCCAAAACGGCAGGCCAGTCCGTCCCATTGGTAATAGCAGGAGAAGATCCATGAAGGTGACAGACTATTTTACGAAATCGCATTGCCGTTCGTCTCTTGAACGCGGCTGCTACCTTATATGGATTGTGGGCCTCTCTCGCACCCGCTATACAGGCCATTGCTTAACCTCAGGAAGGATGCCAGTCGTTATGAAGAAGTCACCACACTCTTTGATCGCTCGATTCACCACAGCTTGCGCCGTTGCACTGTGTGCGATGTCTCTGCCCAGCCCAACAGACGCTCAAACGTTTCCCGATGCCCCGAGCAATCTGACAGCCAGCGCCGTTTCTCCATTCCAGATCGGTTTGTCCTGGGCGGATGTCTCAACCAACGAATCCGGATTCCTGGTCGAACAGTCTCTGGACGGAATCAACTTCACTCAGGTTGCCCAGGTTTCGTCGAATATTACCAGTTATCGCACGGCCCCGCTGTTTCCCAGCACGACCTACTCTTTCCGTGTCCGCGCCTACAACGTCAGCGGCGCCTCCGTCTATTCGCCGGTCGCCAGTGCCGACACGCCCGCGCCAGCGTGCCCGCTTTCCGTTGTCGGTTGGGGGTACGACGGCGACGGCGAGGTGTCCATGCCGGCGACGCTGACAAATGTGGTGGCCGTCTCTGCCGGTGGCGCCCACGGTTTGGCACTGTTGGGTGACGGGACTGTCGCTGGCTGGGGGTACGATGGATACGGGGAAGCCACGCCCCCTGCGGGACTCTCCAATGTGTTGGCGATTGCGGCCGGCGGCTATCATAGTCTGGCGTTGCAAAGCGACGGCACGGTAGTCGCCTGGGGGTATAATGTCGATGGCGAAACGAGCGTTCCCGCCGGCCTTTCGAACGTGGTGGCCATTGCTGCCGGTGACTATCACAGCCTAGCGTTGCGGAGCGACGGCACCGTCATCGGGTGGGGATATAACGTCTACGGGCAGACAAGCGTGCCGGCAACCCTTTCCAATGTCGTCGCCATCTCCGCCGGATATTTCCACAGTATGGCCTTGCAAAGCGACGGCACCGTTGTGGCTTGGGGATACAACTGTTGCGGGCAGACCAGCCCGCCAACGAACCTGACCGGTGTGGTGGCCATTGTGGCCGGCGGATTCCATAATCTTGCGTTGCAGAGCAACGGCACCGTCGTTGCCTGGGGGTATAATGGATACGGGGAAACGACGATACCGTCGGGGCTGAACGACGTGGTGGCGATCGGGGCAGGGCTTTTCCATAGCCTGGCCCTGCGAAGCGATGGCACGGTAATCGGGTGGGGACAGAATGACGAGGGGGAAGCAACTGCGCCCCCGGGAGGAGAGGGTATGGCAACCATTTCCGGTGGCGGAAACGAGTTCAGCCTCGCATTAGCGCAGGCGCCGACTCCTCCGTCGGTTCTGACGGCGACTGCCACCACCACGAACGAGATTGACCTGTCCTGGAGCGAATACTCATCCAACGTGCAGGGATTCGAAATCGACCGGGCACCGGACGCAGGCGGCAGTCCGGGAGTCTGGGTCATACTGGCTACAAATGCGAGCAGCGTCACAACCTATAGCGACATCGGCGCGAGCACCAATGCGGCGTACTGGTACCGGGTGCTGACATACAATGACTGTGGCGCGTCGCCCTATAGCGCGTTGAGGATTCCGTCAACGCTCATCCTTGACGACACGTGGAGCAGTGGCATGCGGACCAACCAGAATCCCCCGACCAGCAGCGCGTGGTGGACCTCCGTGCCCGGGAGTTTGAATTCGGCGACCAATAGCATGACCCTGACAGTTGGCGGCAACTCCGCCCAGGCGATCACGTATTTTACTTCCACCAACGGCAGTCCGCCCGTGCAGTTGAACGTCGGCGACACGCTGACGGCCACGTTCACTCTCGTCTTCGGCGGGGTGTGGCCCAGCGGGAGCAGCTCGCAGGGGTTCCGGTTCGGATTGTTCGATTTTGCCGACGGAAGCAATATGCCGGTCCGCGTGAGCAGCGACGGCACGAGCGTTGGCTCCCAGGGATCCTATGTTCAGGGCTACAGCCTGTTTGGAAAGGTGTACGGCACGTTTAGCGATGCCACGCCCATCGACATCCGCAAACGCACAACCTTGTCCGATTCCGCGTTGCTGGGCACGAGCGCCGACTGGACTTCGCTGGCGAAGAACTCCCTGGTTACGAGCAGCTTTGCGGGCTTCGCCAACCTGACCCCATACACCTTGCAGTTTGTCTTGCAGCGGACAAGTCTGAATTCAATGCTGATCACGATCACCTGGTCGAACACGCTCACAGGCGCGACGCTCTCGGAATCAGTGACGGACAGTACCGCATCGGATTTCAGCTTCGATGGTGTCGCTTATCGTCCGTCGAATAATACGACCGCGCCCGCGACAAATGAGTTTGTGGAGGTGAATATTCAGCTCAGCTCGGCACCCGTTGGCCCCTCGACCGCCACCGAGCCGCAGAGCCAGACAGTATTCGATGGGCAAACCGCCACGTTCAGCGTCGTTCCCAATGGCACGACGCCGCTCTCATACCAATGGTACTACAACAACAACACCCCTGTGGCCAATGCCACCAATGCTACGCTTGCGCTTGGCACCGTACACCCCGCGAATGCGGGCTGTTACTCGGTTCTCATCTCCAATCTTTACGGTACCGTGACCAGCGCCCCGGCCCAACTGACCGTTTCGGCTGCGCCCCCATCCATCACCACCCAGCCGCAAGGGCTGACCGTTATACCGGGTCAATTCGCCACCTTTAGCGTTGTGGCCAGTGGCAGCCCGCCGTTGAGCTACCAGTGGTATTTCAATACCAACACCCTGCTCGCGAGCGCCACCGGTGCATCACTCATCCTGACCAATGTCCAGTCCGACAACGCCGGCATTTACTCGGTCATCGTGAGTAACGCCGCCGGCTCCATCACCAGTTCCAACGCGGTGCTGACCGTCAATACCAACTCCGCGGCACCGGTGTTCATCGTCCAACCCGTCTCGGTTCTGGTTTATGCTGGTGCCAATGTCAGCTTCGGCGCGGCCGCCGTGGGTACCCAGCCGATCAGCTACCAGTGGACCAAGAATTCAACCCCAGTTCCCGGCGCGACGCTAACGACACTGAGCCTGACAAACGTGCAGCCCGCCGATGCGGGGACCTACACCCTTGTCGCCAGCAATTCTGTGGGCTCGACCATCAGCTCGAACGCGATGCTGACTGTGAAAGTCAGACAGCCACCGCGCCCGGTCTCCATTCCGACCAACCAGTACAATGTCATCAATTTCGGCGCCGTCGGCGATGGCGTGACGGACAATGCCACTGCGATCCAAAGTTGCATCGCGTCCGCCGCCGTCACCGGTGGCACGATCGAAATCCCAACCAATGGCACGCTGAACACGTATCTGAGCGGTCCGATTGTCCTGTCCACCAACATGAATCTACAGGTCGACGCGGGTGTGACGCTGCAAATGCTCCCGCGGTCGAACTGGCCGGGCACGACGACATTCATCACCGGAACGGGCCTCCACGATGTTGAGATCAGTGGGCTGGGAACCATCGATGGTCAGGGAACGAACTGGTGGTTTCCGTTGGCCTCGTCGAGGCCCAATTTTATCAGCTTCAGCGGGTGCACCAACGTGCTGATCCAGGACGTGACGCTGCAAAACCCGCCGACGTTCCATCTGATGCTGAAGGGGAGCAATGCGGGGTTGACCATCCAGGGGATCACAATCAACACTCCGTTCAGTGCGCCGAACACGGACGGGATGGACCTGGCTTCCACCAACGTCCTGATCCAGAACTGCTACATCAGTGATGGAGACGACAACATTGAGATCGGAGGCAGCAGCGGTCTGGCGGCGGACATCACGATTTCCAATTGCACGTTTGGCACCGGGCACGGCGTATCGATTGGCGGCTACACGCAGGGCGGGATCAGTGATTTACTTGTGAGCAACTGCACCTGGATCGGCACGGAGTACGGCATCAAGATGAAGACGGACCGAGACCGGGGCGGCTTGATTGAGAATCTCAAGTACTGCAACCTGACGATGACCAACGTGAATTTCGCGTTCGCGTTTTACGACTATTATGATTCGCTGGGATCACCGTCACGGAGTTTTACCGTCGCTCCATCGGACGCCGCGTCGGACCCGGGCCAGCCGATCACCAGCACGACGCCGGTGTTCCAGAACGTCACGATCAGCGATCTGACGGCGGTTGGGAATAACGGGATCCAGGGCCCTGGCAACATCGCGGGTATCATCTACGGCCTGCCGGAAATGCCCATCTCCAACGTGACCCTGTGCCGGGTCAATATCCTGGGCCGCACCAACGATGGCACCGTATGCATGTACAACGTCCAGGGCATTCAGATTATCGATTCCAACCTTACCGCGCCCCTGACCGGGACCAATGTGCTGACGCTCTACAACGCTCACGTCACGATCAGCAACAGCGTCGCCAATCCCAATCAGATGACGATTACAGGAATGGGGTCTCCATCCAACAGCGTCCTGTCTCTGTTCAATTCTCAGGCGGCGGTCACGGATGGAAGTATTCTCGGGGCCAACCCGTTTCTCACCCTGGGTGCGAGCACGCTGGCGGTCAGCAGTGATCTCAATCTGGGCGGTGCTTCGACGCTGAACGTCGGGATTGGCACGAACGCGACGGGAGTCGCGGTGGCCGGCAATCTGGCGCTCGGTGGCATACTGAATCTGGGCGATGGCGGCGGGTTCACAAATGGCATGTACACGCTATTCACCTACAGCGGCGCGCTGACCTGGAACGGCCTGAGCATCGGCGCGACGCCGACCACGAACTTCACGTACGCCATTTCGACAAATATCGCCGGTATCGTGAGCCTTGTTGTTGGCGGCGCGAATCCACCTCAGGACCCATTCGCCGCCTGGCAGTCCCAATACTTTAACTGCACCAACTGCCCACTGGCGCAGGCAAATGCCGACCCTCTCGGCACGGGGATGAGCAACACCAACAGGTTCCTGGCGGGCTTCAATCCCACCAATTCGACGACATACCTGCACGTCATCAGGGTCACGAAATCGTCTTCCGACATTGTGGTGACGTATCTCGGCGCCAGCGGAGACAGCACGTACGCGCCGGGAGTCGCCTCGCGGACGAACGTATTGGAGTACACGTCCGGCTCGGCTGGTGGCAGCTACGCGACCAACTTCACCAGCACCGGTCAAACCAACATCCTCAGCGGGGGAACGGGGCTCGGCACGGTCACCAACATGACGGATCTCGGCGGCGCCACGAACTTCCCATCCCGGTACTACCGGGTGCGTGTACTGTTGCCGTAGCGCACAATACGATTTCGCGAAAGTGTTCGAGGTCCCGTCCACTGTCCTCGGCCACTTTGGGCATGATCCGCCTTGCAGCCAATCGCCTTGCGTGCTACAAACGGTGTGAAGAATCAGTCCCAACCGGAGCCAACAATGAACCGATCAAACCCTGCCACTATCGCAGCCTTCGCCTTTCTGTCCATATTGCTCGCCGGGTGCGGCGTGCGAAATGGCCAGGGCACGAAAACGTTCGCCGACGGATCCAAGTATGTCGGCAACTTTCGGCACGGCAAACCGGATGGAGAGGGGACGATCACGATGACGGATGGGCGCGTCTATTTCGGAGAATGGAAGGACGGCAGGTCCAATGGGCAGGGGACGCTTACGTTTCCGGATGGACGGAGCTATGTCGGGGAGTTTCGCGATGGAGTACCCAATGGCCAGGGAACATTTGCGTCGACAAACGGGGAATCATACGCCGGAGAGTTTCAAGACGGAAGGCCCAACGGTCTGGGGACGCGTACCTGGCCGGACGGGCGCAAATACGTAGGGCAGTTCAACGACGGGAGCATGGAGGGGACCGGAAAGCTAACGATTGCGAACGGCAAAGTTCTGGACGGACTTTGGAAGCAAAACAAGTTCTTCGGACCTGTCACAACACCGGCCGCTTCACCGACCCCGCCAATGTCGCCGACCCCACCGACTTCACCCTAGATCCGGCCGCGATTGGGTACCGGCGAAAGCGATCTGTCTTACCCCGAGCACGGCGACGGACCATGGCGCGCCACATTTCATGACATCATAAGAACAGCGGCAGCAAAATGTTGCCGCCGCTGAGCATCGCTCTCGCCTTTGCTCGGTGGAGACTCCAGCAAAGACTCGCCTACGACGCCACTGCAAGATAGCCTCGTTGACGAAAAAGTCCAGTAGACGCCCCCCGGTTGCTTGCTCTTCAGGAAAAACTCAATCCGCCAGAAGCAGCGGGATTCCTGCATCGTCCATGCTGTAGGAACAACACTGGCAGTGGTGCAGGGGCGGAACCCAGCCGACGCCGCATTTTGGACAGACTCTGGGATAGCGCTGTCCGGGCAATCGAAGCTCTCCATGGCAGGCAGGGCAATGCACCGATTCCGCGCGCATGTCGGGAGAGAATTTGAGCCGATAGCGACAGCGGGGACATTTCCCCGCCGACGCAATTTCGGGGATCGTTATTGATTCATTGCACTCGGGACAGGGAATGAGCGTCCCGGCTGCTGCGTCGTCGGCAACGAAGTGTCGGCCGCATGCCTCGCATTTGAAGAAAATGTCCGGCATTTCCTACCCTCGCCAGCTTCAGTGTACGACTGTTTGGCCGCCGCGGTAAAGCCCAAAGTCACGTGTGGTAACCCTGTCGTCAAGACACCGTGGGCGAGGTCCCGGTCACGTCGTACCCCCTCCGGGGATTCTCTTGCCGATATCCCCGGAGGATGTATTCATTATAATGAGGTGAAATGAGTGAACGGAGTACGGAGAACCGGTGTGAACGACCTTCCATTCAACATCACCTGATCTTGCAACGCTGGCGTGGGGTGGCCTCTGTCAGGTGCGGCGGCTGGATTCGGCTGCCATGTACAGGCCAGCCCGTACGCATTTTTGCATGGTACAACCGCCGGAGTCCCCGCAGACGGTGGATCTGTCAATTGCCTCGCCGGTTGTTCGTCTGGCTCCGCGCCCAAGAGGTCAGACCCGTCGTTCCTGCCGCCAGCGTGCCGGTGGTGCGCCGACCGATCGTGAAAACGTACGGTGGAAATGCAGTCGATTGGTAAAGCCGCATTGCTCCGCAACAACGTCGACTTTGCAATCCGTGTTTAGGAGCATCTGTTTGGCCTTCTCGACTCGTGATTGCCGGATCACGTCCAGTATCGAGCGACCGATGTCGTAGCGAAATAGTCTTTGCAGAACCGGACGCGAAATTCCGGAGAGCCGCACCACATCTGCCACAGTGATGGGTTCATGGAAATGCTCCTGAATGTAGCGCGCAGCTTTCGCAAGACGCTGGTTGCTGAACGCGAGAAGGTTTGTGGACTTGCGAACGGTCAATCCGCGAATCGGCACCACCACGGGATGTTTGGGCGGCGATTCCCCGCGCATGAGCCGGTCGAGTTGGGCAGCGGCCTCATACCCCATACGTTCGAAATCGAGATTGATGCTGGACAGAGATACGGGCGCCGTCTCGCAAACGAATTCGATGTCGTCCACACCGAGCAGAGCAATTTCGTTCGGGATGCGATAGCCTTCCTTCAGGCACACCTGCATGACATTCATCATGGCTTCGTCGCCGGCGCCCGTGAGACCAACGGGTTTGGGGATGTGGCGGAGTTGAGCCGGCAGCTTGTTCCCGTCCAACAGATGAAACGCGCAACGGCTGCGGGCGACGGCCTCTTGCAGGATCAGACGCCGACGATACTCGATACCCGTGCCCCAATACTCGACAAACCCGATGTGCTCCAGACCGCGACCAATGAAATGCTCCACGGCGGCGGGACCCACGGCTTCTTCGTCATCGGTGACCCGGACGTCCCCGAATTTCTTCTCATGCACGCCAATGGCGACTGTCGGCACCTTGAACCTACGGAGATACGGCGATAGCTTCAAGTCTCCACGTGGCCGCGTAATCAGTCCGTCCAACGGGAGGTCGAACCACATCCGTTGTTCGTGCCTTCCGGTGGCATCCAGGATCCAATGCGCCTCCCGCGCGTACTGGGAGATTCCACGCAACAGTCGCTCGTCGGACCACCACATCAGTATCATTACGACCCGGCGACCCGGGTCCGACCGTCGAGATCCTCTTGCCATGTCCCAAAGTGATACAAGAAAGGCCGGTTCTGAGATAGTGAAAAGTGTCACAAGAGGTCAGGGTCGACCGCCAGTTATTTGGGTTGCAGTTATCAACCGGTTACACAACCGAATGACAAGCATTGATGAATATCTTGCGCGTGCGAGCCACCTGGTGCCGGCGCCGCATGTCCTGCCTCGGTTGATACCGTTGTTGAATGATCCCCAAGCAAACACCACCAAGATCGTTGAACTAATCTCGTACGATGCCTCCCTGACCGGCAACGTCTTGCGTCTGTGCAACAGCGCGTACTACACGCGGGGCGCACCCATGGACAGTGTTCTTCAAGCAGTTACACGCCTCGGATCACGGGAGGTATACCGCATTGTCGTGGCAGTAACGGGGGCGGCCTCGTTGTCGACTCAGACCAAAGGCTACAGCATTGAGTCGACAGGGCTGTGGACGCATTCGGTGGCCACAGCGTTGCTGGCCCAAGCGATTGCTGAAGACGTGGGCGAGGATGGGGACGTGGCCTTCACTGCAGGATTGTTGCATGATGTGGGCAAGATTGTCCTGTCGCCCCCGCTGGAGAATGTCTCCAAGGAATTCGCCGCGGAGACGGCAACTGTCCCGTCGGTGGTGTTCGCCGAACAGAAACTGCTCGGATGCGACCACGCACAAGTGGGCGGTCGCCTCATGGAGCGATGGAAACTGCCCGACAAGTTGGCCGCCGCGGTGGGCAACCACCACGATCCAACCGCCCCGGGTCATCACCAACATCTGGCCGCCTGTGTTTGTCTGGCCAATGCCCTGGCGTATTTCATGGGGCATGGATTCGGTCACCACACACTTTCGCTGAGCGGACGCGATCAGGCATCCGCCATTTTGAACGTGTCTATGGATCGGCTGCCGAAGTATGTAGACCAGTGCTTCGAAAAGCTTCGTGCCGTCAAGGGGCTGTACAATCTGAAGGTATAACGCCCAGGCGGATGACCTATGGGTGGCCAACAACCAAACATGCCGAAGCCGTTGCCTGACCTTGAGAGATGCCGTACGGACGACATGTTGTCACCCACCATCATGATATGCCTGGTGGACCATCCTGAAAAGTGTCCCTTCGTGAGGGAATTTGGGGAGAGGAACTTTTGCCGACACCCGGACAGGAAGAAGTTCTTGGCTCCGAGGAAGCCAAAGTAAGGAATTCACATGTGCATGGCCGGCGGGATGCACATGGACGTATCGCGACTGGCGCTTTGGTCCGCAATGGAGAGGTTGCTGAATATACAGTAAAAGCGTCACAAGGAGTGGCACAGCACAACACTTGGCCGCAAACGGCCGCAGTGCCTCGTCGGTCGTCATTGAAGGTGTCGGGGCGCATGCCGAGAGAACGCCCCTGAATATTAGCGAACGTCATGTCGTGTCAGTCGATAACACGAGTGATCACGATGGGATAGCTGGCCGTAGTGACGGGGGGGCCGAAGCCGTCTCGTGACAGGTATCAGGCATGACGGGCGCTTTGAAATCGCTGGTCGAATCTCAACCGGTTGGGGCACAGGAGCAATTAGGCCGGTCGGGAAGGTCTGTCGTTCTGACTTCGTGTGTTTCTCGCTATCAGGGTCGCTGAGTTCTACGTGTTTGCAGGAAGGCTACGAGATCGTTGATTTCCGCCGGCTTCAGCATGGTGCCGAATGCCGGCATGTTCACGCCGCCGTTGACGATGCGGATGATTATGTCGTTCTTCGTGAGTTTATCCGCAACGTAGGTAAGATCCGGGCCTCGGCGACCACCGTGGCCTTCGATGAGATGGCAGTTCAGACAGGCCTTTTCTTGAAATAGTCGCGCGCCGTCGAATGCCGGGCCGCTCGTGGCGCCGACGATTTCCGGCGTCAAGGGCACGGGATCAAAATTGGGTGACCAAGGGGATCGGGCGCCGGCGATCCAGAGCGAGCCGATAGTGATCACGCTCAATATCACGACGGCAATGCACCACGGGCGGCGCGACGGCGCGCGTTCTCCCCGATTGTTCAGGAGGGGGCCAAATAACAGGAAAATTCCTATCACGACCGGCGCGAGGATCATGACATAGCCTTCGATACGCGGAGGAATCAATGCAAGCACGGCGAAATACCAGAGCAGATACCAGTCAGGGCGTGGGTCGGCCTTCAAAAGACTCGGGTCGGGCGGTTTGTCCAGTATCGGTGGCCCGACCAGCAACGCCAGCAGAACGATGACGATAATCAGGCCGGTGCCGAACACGAAGTCACGCCACGCGCCGTCAGGCCAGAAAGGACGGCCGGTGTTCTCGATCAACTTCGCATATTCCTGGCGATAGGTTTTGGGATCGACAGGTTTGCCCTCCGCGGGTGGTTCGGAGATGCCGTGGCGCAAGACCAACCGCAGATGCAGCGCGACGAAAAGAAATAGGAACGCAGGAACGAGAAACACATGGATCGCGAAAAAACGGCTCAGGGTCGCGCCACCGATGGTGTTCCCACCGAGGATGAACCGCGCCAGCCAATTGCCGATCAACGGAACGCGCCCGGCTTGTTCCGCGGCTACGACCACCGACCATGTGGCATTCTGGTCCCAGCGCAGCAACTGGCCGGTAAACCCCATCACCAGTGTGAAACCGAGCAGCAGTACCCCGGTCGCCCAGTTCATTTCGCGGGGAAACTTGTAGGACCCGAAGAGGAACGTCTGCGCCATGTGAGCGCCCACCATTAACACCATTGCGGAAGCGCCAAAGTAATGCAACCCACGCAGGAAATTGCCAAATGGAGCGTCCTTGGTAATGAATACGAGTGTTTCGTAGGCCTGGGAGGACGAGGAGACATACGAGAAGGCCAGCGCCACGCCAGTCACCACCTGAATGACGAAAGCCGCCAGCGTCGCGCTTCCGAAGACATACCACCAACCGGCGTCGCGCGGCACCAGGTGATTCATCGACGGCCGGATCAACTCGACAATGCCCAACCGATCATCGATGAATTTCCACACTTGTTGAAGTAGGCGCGTCATAGCTTGGTCGTAATCGGGATTGGGGCGGCTTTGATCTCAACCCGGTCGTTCGCGATGCGGACTTCGAAGCGAACGAGCGGCTTCGGCGGCGGGCCGGCGGCGACGGTGCCGTCCTTGTAGTAAATGCCGCCGTGGCACGGACACATGAAGAGCTCAGCGTCCGGCAACCAACGGACCGGGCAACCCATGTGGGTGCAGTTGACAGAGAAGGCGGTGAATTGCCCGTTGCCCTCCCGTCGGAGCCAGGCTGCACCTTTCGCGGTGATGCCCGCCCACGGCAGTGGCGAGGGATCCGGAAACGGGACGCTGACCGTCCTGCCGATCACGAAATCATCGGTCTTGCCGACGGAAACCCAAGTATCCTTCACCTTGCGAAACAGCGGTGCGATCACGAATCCGACAACGGGCACGCCCAACAGCGCAGCACACAGGCCGGCGAGGGCGACCGAGAGTCTTTCGAGAAAACGGCGTCGCGTGATCTCCTCCGCCGTGGGCGTGTGGGCCAATTGAGGATGGTTATCGGTGCTTCCGTTCATGGCGAATTTCAACGATCCATCCGGCCAGCGCCGCGACGAAAAGACCTATGCCGGCGAGGAGGATGACCCATGAGGTGATCAGGCCCCAGAAGATGAAAGTCGTTCCCATCGCCAATCCGGCAGGGAAATAGGTGGGGCGCGGAAGAGTTTCCTGCGGGAGCGGCTCCCAGCCTGCGTGCGTTGTCGGCTTCTCGTCGTTCATTATATCCTTTCTGCTGCCGGGTTTGCGGTCTGCGCGAACCAGCGCGCAAATTGAGCGAAGATCGCACTCAAATAGATCAAGCACATCGGCACCCACATGAGCAGCCCCCCGACTTGCTGGTCTTGTTCCGGCGTGAAACCCCAGTCTGTGCGAATGGTTCGCAGCATCCCGAGACGGTCCGTTGGCGGCATCGTATAAATTGAACAGACCGTGACCGGCGAGAATGTGATGATGATCCCGAGCACGCTGCAGGTGACGCATGCGCTGAACAGGTATAATACCGCCCCGGGTGGCGAGAGGCGCTCTTCCTCCCGCGGCGCAAGAATTTGCCGCCAGAATACGCTGCCGAGGGCAAGCAGCGACACGGTTTGCAGCGTGTGGATCGGACGCGAGGAAACCGCCGCGTTGCACAGCGCCGGCTCGTGCCAGAACCACATCGCGCCGACTCCAGCGACCCAGCCCACGAGCGGATGCGCGAAGACGCGCGGACCCACCACCAATGAGAGATGTCGCGGCAGGCTGAGCAGCAAGAAAGCCGGCACGATCAGCAACAGTAGAATGTGCTGCGCCATGTGCGCGCTGAACAGGTAACCGTCGGCGAGCGTATTGAGCGGCGAAAGCAGCGTGAGCAGAAGCACGCCCAACGCCGCCGCGAACCAGCCCATACGGCAATGGCCACGAAACGCGCCGACATAGATCACCAGCGCAGCGGCACTTGTTAGAAGTACCGCTGGATTCCATGTCCAGCCGGAGAGTAAGAATTGCTCGGTAGTCATCGGAAATATGGCAGAAGGTAGACGACGGCCAACACCAAAACCCAGACGGCATCAACGAAATGCCAGTAAAGCCCGACCGCCTTGAGCGTGGGCGAACCACCGTGTTTGAAGTCGCCGGCCAGCCCCAGCCCGAGCACGATGAGAAGCGCGATCAAGCCGACACAAACGTGCAAGCCGTGGAAGCCGGTGAGTGTGAAAAACGTTGTGGCGAACAGATTCGAGCTCACACGCACACCGCTCTGGAACAATCCCCAATACTCGATTCCCTGGCCGACGATGAAGACGCCGCCGAGCAGGATCGTTGCTGCGAGCCAGCCCGCCATCGCGCGTTGCCTGCCGTTGTGGAGGTTGGCTTCCGAACGCCAGATCGTGAAGCTGCTCGCGAACAAGCAAAGACTGAAGATGCCGGTCTTAAGCAGGTGTAGATCGTGCGTGCCCGGTCCAGGTTGCGGCCTCGCGTTGTAAAAGAGATAGGCGAGTATCAGCACGCCAAAGAAGCCGGCCTCGGAAATGATGAATGCGATGACGCTGGCCTCGTTTTTCTCCGGGCAAGAGGTGTCGGCCTGCCATGTCGTGCCGACCATTGGATCGGGGCGACCGGGGTTTGAGTCGTCCCAGAGGGGGCGCCGGCTGCGGATCGGCGGCAACTCGTGGAAGTTTTCGGAGGGCGGTGGCGAGGTAGCCGCCCATTCCAACGTCCAGGCGTGCCAGGGATTGTCGCCGGCGCGTTTGCCGCGCAGAAGGCTGGAGACCAGGTTCCACACGAATAACAGCGATGCGGCGGCCATGAAAAATGCGCCGATGGTCGAGGTTAGGTTCATCCAGCCCCATCCCGGCAGATCGGGATAGGTATAAACGCGACGCGGCATGCCGGCCAATCCGAGGAAATGTTGGATGATGAACGTCAGATTGAAGCCAATCGTCATCAGCCAGAACGTCCATTTCCCCAGCCGCTCCGAGAGCATTCGGCCGCTCATTTTCGGAAACCAGTAATGCAGTGCCCCGAGAATCGCGAACACGATCAAGCCGACAAAAACAAAGTGAAAGTGCGCGACCAGATAATAACTGTTCTTGGTCTGCCAATCGAGCGCGGCGACCGCGTGACTGATCCCCGTCAGCCCGGCGAGGAGAAATTGAACGAGCGCCGCAACGCAAAAGAGCATCGGCGTGTCCAATCGGATCCGTCCGCCGATCATTGTCGCGCTCCAATTAAGCACTTTCACTCCGGTCGGGATCGCGATCAGCATGCTCGAGGCGACAAAAAACAGGTCGACGGTATGCCCAAGCCCAACGGTAAACATGTGATGCGCCCACACGAGCAAGCTCAGAAATGCGATCGCGACCGTCGATCCGGCGACGAACTCGTAGCCGAAGATCGGCTTGCGCGAAAACACCGGGATAACCTCCGATAGAATTCCGAACGCCGGAATCGCGACGATGTAGACTTCCGGATGGCCGAATGCCCAGAAGATGTGCTGCCACATGATTGCCGAGCCGCCGCCGGGCGGAAGGAAGAAGTGCGCGTTGAGGCGCCTGTCGATGAGCAGCATGACCAGGCCCGCGTTGAGCACCGGTAGCGCAAGGATGACGAGGAAGGAATTGACAAAGATCATCCAGGAGAAAAGCGGCAGTCGTCGCAGCGTCATATGCGGTGCGCGCTGGGTGAGCACGGTGACGAGGAGATTGATCGACGTGCTGACAGACCCGATGCCGAGGACGAGCAACGCCAGCGCCCAGTAGTCCACGCCCAGTTGCGAGGAGTACGGTGTCTCGCTCAGCGGGGCATACGCGAACCAGCCGACCGCCGGCGCGCCGCCCGCGAGAAGGCTGAAATGCAGCAGAATGCCGCCAAAGGGCACGAGCCAGAAACCAAACGCATTGAGGCGCGGGAACGCCATGTCCCGTGCGCCGATTTGCAGGGGCACGAAATAGTTGGCCAGACCGAAGAGCGCCGGCATCGCCACGAGGAAGATCATGGTGGTCCCGTGCATCGTGAACAGCATGTTGTAGGTGTCCGGATTCAGGAGGGTGTTGTTCGGCACGGCGAGTTGGAGCCGGATGAACAAGGCCTCGATGCCGCCGATGATGAAGAAAACCAGTGCCGTAACCATATACAAAATGCCGATGCGCTTGTGGTCCACGGTGGACAGCCACGCCATTTTCCAGTGTTCCCTTTGCTCGGCTGTCAGAAGGCCGGCGCGATCGAGGACTGTGGCGATTTCGCTCATTGCAACGTCTCAAGGTAATCGACGAGTTGCGTCAGCTGTTCGTTGGAGAATTTGAAGTCCGGCATCTTCACACCCGGCTTGACCTGTTGAGGGTTCGCCAGCCAACGGCGGAGGTTTTCCGGCGTGTTATCGGCGATCCCGGCCCCGAGTTGTCGGCGGCTCGCGAAATGTGTCAGATCAGGGCCGACCCGCGCAGCGGCCGCGGTCCCGTTGATCGCATGACAGCTCACACAGACCATCTGCCGGAAAAGTGCGAGCCCTTTCACCGCAGAATCGTTCACCGGCATCACCGCCGGCCGCCGCTGCGCCGTTTCCCAAGCGGCGAACTCCGCTTCCGGCTCGGCAACGATCAGGCAATGCATCCAGGCGTGCTGGGTTCCGCAGAATTCCGAGCAGATGCCGAGATAGGTCCCGGGCCTGTCGGCTTGCAGCCAGATGTGATTCGGATGCCCGGGGACGGTCGTAATCTTTCGCGCCAGTTCGGGCACCCAGAATTCGTGCAGGACGTCGGTCGATTCAAGCCGCACTGACATTGCTTTGCCTACTGGAATGTGAAATTCATTGGCCACCACCAGGCCCGATTTTGGGTACCGCGCCTCCCACCACCATTGATGACCGGTTACGACAAGGTCTGGCTCCGTCGCGGGTGGCGGATCGGACAAGGTCATCGTACGTCCCGTGAGCGCAAACAGTGCCACAACAATCAGGCACGGAATCACCGTCCAGACAATCTCGATCGTGTGGTTGCCCGCAAGCTGATGGGGATCCGGTTCGCCTTCGCGCCAGCGGAAGCGCAGGAGCGCGTAAACGATGATTCCGGCGACGATGACGAAAATGATCGCCAGGATAATGCCCGACACGATGCCCAGATCGAAAATCGAGCGGGCTTGAGGCGAGTCGGGATTCAACACTCGCAGGACAGCGCCAAACAGCGGAAACAAATGTGGGCTATCCAGTTTCAACATGACGAAGTTCCGGCCCGGAGCGCTTTCGTGTTTGACAACAGCACCGCGAGGGTTGTGCGACCAGTTTGAAAGCAATTCGACCTCAGTCCCCGCCAGGCTCTCCGCGGCGGGACTCTGAGGCAACAGCCGGTCAAACTCGGACGGAGAGTTGGCTCTCATACGCATTTCGTCGTATCCTTTTTGAGCAACTACGAAACGGCTCCTCCTGGCACGGTATGACTGTGCTCGGTAGCAAATCTTTCTCACGCCCTCTGCGATTGACATTAATTAGAGCCGTCTTTTTGTAAAAAGCAAGTGAGATGCGGATCCGGTGGTCCGTCGTATAGTGGTTCGGTTGCGATTCGCGGGAAACAGATTCAGTATTTGTCTTCGTGGCAATTCTCAGCCGTATCGTGTCGGCCGCCAGAGATCGCGGCCAAAAGGAATCTACCAATGAAGTGCGGGCTTTTCACATTCCAGTACCATGTGAATCATCCCAGCTGGTGACGTCGTATGTCGGGTTGAGGTTTGCAATTTGGTGGTAAAGCTTTGCGATGCGCAGTTCACGCACTTCCTTCGCCAACTCAACAACATGACGGCATGTCGTGAGGTCGCCCCGGCGCCATGGCTGTGTTGATGCGCGCCTCGGAGTCGTTTGGGATGATTCTCCCCTGGGTCTCACGAAGCGCCTTCGATACCGGAAGGGCAGGAATATTTCCTAGTCGAAACCGGTGGGTCGACCACTTGCTTTCTTTAAGACAGTCGCTTAATCTGGTGCGGGTCGCAAAGGGCTTGGAGATGAATTGGTGCCGAGCGCCACTCCTCGCCGGTTCTTGGATAGGGCAATACAACAGAACTGGTATCAGGCATTCAAACCATCTCAGGTTTGAGCTTGATGGGCTGTCTGCCCGATGCACCGGACATCTAAAGGGCGCTTGCACGTCGACAATCGCTTCGAGTTCGAATCGCGTGTGAGTAATGGCGTAACCGTTCTGCGTGGAGGTGAAAACATGACCGAGCCCCGCAAATCGAGAAATGACTCTCCTCAAGAAGTTTCAATTCTGGTTGGCGCGGCTCCTCTGGAGTCGATTCTCTGTACAGAGGAGTTGCGTCGTCGCCCATCGCGTCCACCCGGTTACGAGAAGGAGAACCAGGCGCTCGACAGTGGGCTCACTGCGCCGTTTACGTTACACACGATCCCTGAAGCCACACTTAAGCTGGCCGATTGCGGTGAATTCGGTTCGATCATGTCCGCTGACGGTGGCGACTGCGAAGAGCTTATCAGCGCATTCGCCAGGGCCGGCATCAACGTGGATGCGTCGGCGGCAGAACTTCGGGACGAAAGCGCGAAGTCGTTCGTGAAATCGTGGAATGATCTGATAACAGGTGATCGATTCCAAGGGCAGCGCGCTCCGGCGGGCCACATAACGAAGTGAGGCATGCCATGAACATACTGGTCATTGATGTAGGTGGAACTCACGTGAAGGTCTTGGCCACTGGTCAAGACGCCAAGCGCGAGTTTGTTTCCGGACCAACGCTGACACCAAAGCGGATGGTCTCCGAAGTTCGGAAACTCGTGGCTGACTGGAAGTATGATGTCGTATCCATCGGTTACCCGGGACCAGTACTGCGAAATCGCCCCATTTCGGAACCATGGAATTTGGGAAAAGGGTGGGCAGGGTTCAACTTTGAGGCTGCATTCAGACGTCCCGTCAAGGTCGTAAACGATGCGGCCATGCAAGCCCTGGGAAGCTACAAACGCGGCAAGATGCTGTTCTTGGGACTGGGGACTGGTCTTGGGTCCGCTCTGATCACAAATGGTATCGTCGAGCCGCTCGAGTTGGGGCATCTGCCGTATCGGAAAGCTACCTTCGAGGATTACATTGGGATTCGGGGGCTGAAAAAATATGGCAAGAAGAAATGGCGGCGCCATGTGGCGGATGTGGTTCAACGGCTGGCGGCAGCCATCGAGCCGGACGAAGTGGTGCTCGGAGGAGGCAACGTTCACAAGTTGAGGAAGTTGCCGCCCGGATGCCGCGCCGGTGACAACGCCAACGCCTTCCGGGGCGGATTCCGTCTTTGGGCAGCGGCTGATAATTCCACACGTGCTACAACGCACCTGAAGAGACGCGCAAGCAGTGCCACTTGATGTTGGCAAAGGAGCTGAATCATCACATGAAAGGAATTGTCAAACCACTCACGCAACGTCAGGCATGGGGAGATCTTGCGGCGCACCACAAGAAGGCTGGGAAATTGCATATCCGCGAATTGTTTGCCAAAGACGCGAAACGCGGCGAGCGGTTCACCGCCGAAGCCGCCGGACTGTTTTTGGATTACTCCAAGAATCGCATCACGGACAAGGCGTTGAAGTTATTGGGCCAATTGGCGAAGGAGTCCGGCCTGCGCGAACGGATCGACGCCATGTTTCGGGGGGAGAAAATCAACGTGACGGAAAACCGTGCCGTGCTGCATATCGCACTGCGTGCGCCGAAGGACGCCGTCATTCGGGTGGATGCCAAGAACGTGGTGCCGGAAGTCCACGCCGTACTCGACAGGATGGCCGATTTCTCGGGCCAGGTCCGCAGTGGCAAATGGAGGGGCCATACCGGCAAGCGCGTCAGGAACGTGGTCAATATCGGCATCGGCGGCTCCGACCTCGGTCCGGTAATGGCCTACGAAGGGCTGAAATATTACAGCGAACGTTCGATGACATTCCGCTTTGTCTCGAACGTGGACGGAATCGATTTCGTCGAAGCGACTCGCGACCTCGACCCTGCCGAAACGCTGTTCCTCGTCTCTTCGAAAACATTCACCACATTGGAAACGATGACCAACGCGGAAACGGCGCGCGAGTGGCTGGTCAAGGGACTGGGTGGTGACCGGGCGGCCATCGCCAAGCATTTCGTGGCAGTCTCCACCAACGCTGAGAAGGTCTCCGCGTTCGGCATCGACACGGCGAACATGTTCGGCTTTTGGGATTGGGTGGGAGGACGCTATTCAATGGACTCGGCCATTGGGCTTTCGACCATGCTGGCCATTGGTTCAGACAACTTCCGCGCGATGCTTGCTGGCTTCCACAAAATGGACGAACACTTCCGGACCGCGCCCTTCGACAGAAACCTGCCGGTGCTCATGGGCCTACTGTCGGTTTGGTACAACGACTTCTTTGGAGCCCAGACCGATGCGGTGTTGCCATACGAACAATACCTGAAACGGTTCCCGGCGTATCTGCAACAACTGACGATGGAAAGCAACGGTAAGCACGTCATGGTCGATGGGGAGACGGTCAAGTGTAACACTGGTCCGATCTACTGGGGCGAGCCGGGAACAAACGGCCAGCACTCGTTCTACCAATTGATCCATCAGGGGACGCGTCTGATACCGTGTGACTTCATTGCGTTTGGCCAGGCGCTGATGCCCGTGGGACGGCACCATGACATGCTGTTGGCGAACGTGTTTGCGCAGGCCGAGGCATTGGCTTTTGGCAAGACGCCGGCGCAGGTCAGGGCCGAGGGCACGCCCGACTGGCTCGTGCCGCATCGGGTGTTCGAGGGCAACCGACCGTCCAACATCATCCTGGCCGACAGGCTCAGCCCGGAGACGCTCGGCAAGCTCGTCGCACTCTACGAACACAGCGTGTTCACGCAAGGCGTGATCTGGAACATCGATTCGTTCGACCAATGGGGCGTCGAGTTGGGCAAGGTCCTCGCCCAACGTATCATTCCCGAACTCGAAAACCCGACGACGCCCAAGCTTGGTCATGACAGCTCGACAAACAACCTGATTCGTCGCTACCGCAAGATGAAAGGAACATCATGAAAACCGTTGGCTATAATCAACCGTTGTACGTTCTGCCGTTCGACCACCGGGGTTCATTCGAGACGAAGATGTTCGGCTGGCACGGTGACCTGACGGCAGAACAGACGGCGGAAATCGCAGCCGCCAAGCAGGTGATATACGACGGCTTCCGTGTTGCCGTGGCTGGCGGGGTGCCCAAACAGAAGGCCGCCATTCTGGTGGATGAACAGTTCGGCGCCGCCATCCTCCACGACGCGGCGAAGCAGGGATATACGACGGCCTGCCCCGCCGAGAAAAGCGGGCAGGAGGAATTCGACTTTGAATACGGCGCGGATTTTGCCCGACACATAGAAGCCGTCCGTCCGAATTTCTGCAAAGTATTGGTGCGGTACAATCCCGAGGGCGATGAGGAGCTGAACCGTCGGCAGGCTTCCCGACTGCGACAGCTTTCCGACTACCTGCGCAACAACAGCCCAAGCCGGTTCATGTTCGAGTTGCTCGTGCCGGCCGAGAAGGCGCAACTCGACCGGCTCAAGGGCGGGCAGAAAGCCTATGACCTCGAACTGCGTCCACCGTTGATGGTCCGGGCAATTCAGCAGCTTCAGGAAGCCGGGGTCGAACCGGATGTGTGGAAAGTCGAAGGGCTCGATCGTCGCGAGGACTGCGAGCGGATCGTGGGGGTCGCGCAGCGGGATGGCCGGTCCAACGTTGGCTGCATCATTCTCGGGCGCGGCGAGAACGACGAGAGAGTTCATGAATGGCTGGAGATCGCGGCGGGGGTGAAAGGGTTCATCGGCTTTGCCGTCGGCCGGACGGATTTCTGGCAGCCGCTCGTCAATTACCGGGCGGGAAGGTCCACGCGTGAAGCGGCGGTTGAGGTAATCGCGCATCGGTATAAAGAGTTTGTGAGCGTTTTTGAACGGACGCGCACAGGTGAATGAGCCTTGAACAATACGATCAAACTGGCGCCGTCAATCCTGGCGGCCGATTTCGCCCGATTGGGCGAGCAGGTGACGGAGGCGGAGCGGTGTGGGGCCGATCGCATCCATGTCGATGTGATGGACGGGCATTTTGTGCCGAACATCTCACTCGGTTCGATCGTTGTCGAGGCGCTACGGCAGGTGACACGGCTGCCGCTGGAGATTCACATGATGATTACCAATCCCGACCTGTTCCTCGATGAGTTCTGTCAGGCGGGTTCGGACTCGTTTCTGGTGCACTGGGAGGGCAACCCCAACCTGCATCGCACCGTGCAGCTCATTAAGGCCGCGGACAAACGTGCCGGGGTGGTGATCAACCCGGCCACCCCGGCGACCATGCTGGAAGAGATTCTGTCCGATGTGGATCAGGTTCTCGTCATGACAGTGAATCCGGGCTTCGGACACCAGCATTTTATCCGATCGACTCTCCCCAAGATCAGGCGTCTGCGTCAGATGATCAACCAGATCAAGCCCGAGTGTGACCTGGAAGTGGACGGGGGAATCGATCCGGAAACCGCTCCCCTGGTCGTGGCGGCCGGAGCAAACGTGCTGGTGGCTGGAACCGCAGTGTTCGACGGGGGCCAGGGAATAAGCGCAGCCATGAAACGACTGCAGGATGCTGTGAATCAAATTCAACGATAGGACGACGCGATTATGAAAACCAAGACGACCCGGCAACTGGGAATGATTGGACTGGGACGGATGGGGGCCAACATGGTGCGGCGGCTCATGAAGGGCGGGCATCAATGCGTGGTCTTTGACCGCTCACCGGAGGCGGTGAAGGAGCTGGTTGAAGAGAAGGCCGTCGGCGCCACCGCGCTGGTGGATTTGGTGAAGCGACTCAGCAAACCGCGGGCTGTCTGGCTGATGGTCCCGGCGGCGGCGGTAGATCCCTCGATTGCCAATCTGTTGCCCCTGCTGGAGGCCGGTGACATCCTCATTGACGGGGGCAATTCGTATTACGTGGACGACATGCGCCGGGCCCGGGAACTCGCAACGAAAGGGATTCATTACGTTGACGTGGGCACGAGCGGCGGGGTATGGGGATTGGAACGCGGTTATTGCATGATGATCGGCGGCGAGAAGGACGTCGTGGAGCATCTGGATCCGGTTTTCGCCACGTTGGCGCCCGGGCTCGGCGGTATTTCGCGAACGCCGGGTCGAGAGAAGCTTGGCGGCACCGCCGAACTAGGCTACCTGCATTGCGGCCCCAACGGCGCCGGCCATTTCGTGAAAATGGTTCACAACGGCATCGAATACGCGATCATGGCCGCCTATGCCGAGGGGTTGGGCGTCTTGAAATCGGCGAATGCGGGGAAAGAGCGCAGCGAAGTCGACGCGGAAACGACACCGCTACGCAATCCGGAGCATTATCAATACGATCTCAATCTGACCGATGTTGCCGAGGTGTGGCGCCGCGGCAGCGTCATTGCGTCCTGGCTGCTCGACCTGACGGCCAGCGCGCTGACGACGGACCCGAAGTTGACACAATTTGCCGGTCGGGTCTCCGATTCCGGTGAAGGCCGCTGGACGATCAAGGCGGCGATTGACGAGGGTGTTCCGGTTCCTGTTTTGACCACCGCGCTTTACGAGCGATTCGCATCTCGGGGCGATGCGGATTACCAGGACAAACTGCTCTCAGCGATGCGTTTTGGATTTGGCGGACACCTGGAGAAACCGGCGAAATAGGGACATCTGATGAACCCAACACACTCCGATGCATTTGTCTTTTTCGGCGCCACGGGCGATCTGGCTTTCAAGAAGATCTTCCCGTCGCTGCAAGCAATGGCCAAACGCGGACATCTCAACGTGCCGGTCATCGGCATCGGGCGGTCGGCTCCTGATCTGGCCGCGCTGCAAGCCCGCGCGCGAGAGAGTCTCGAAGAGCACGGGGGAATAGACCCAGCGGCGTTCCAAAAGCTCATCAGCCGGCTGCGTTACGTGCGCGGGGACAATGCCGACCCGGCGATGTATCAGGCGCTACGCAAGGAGCTCGCCGGAGCCGAACGGCCGGCGTATTATCTGGCGATCCCACCCGTGATGTTCGGGACGGTCGTGGAGCAACTCGCAAAGTCAGGCGGTGCCGAGGCCGGTGCGCGAGTCATCGTGGAAAAGCCGTTCGGCACCGACCTCGCCAGCGCCCAAAAGCTCAATGGGATCCTGCTCGGCGCCTTCGACGAAAAGCGGATCTTTCGAATTGACCATTATCTCGGGAAAAAGCCGGTGCACAACATGTTGTTCTTCCGCTTCGCCAACGCATGGCTGGAACCGGTGTGGAACCGCCAGAACGTGGAAAGCGTGCAGATCACCATGGCGGAAGACTTCGGTGTCCAGGGCCGGGGCGCCTTCTATGACCAGACCGGGACCATCCGCGACGTGATGCAGAACCATCTGTTCCAGGTTCTGGCCAATCTGGCCATGGAGCCGCCGGTCCGCACGGACAGCGAATCGATCCGCGACGAGAAGGTGAAGGTGTTGAAGGCCATTCCACCGTTGGAACCGGAGGCCCTGGTTCGTGGGCAATTCCACGGCTATCGAAACGAACCGGGCGTAAAGGCCGGCTCCACGACGGAAACCTTCGCGGCGTTCAAATTGGAGATTGATTCCTGGCGCTGGCGGGGAGTTCCCTTTTACCTGCGTGCCGGAAAGTGTTTGCCCGTCACGTGTACAGAAGTTCTGGTTCGGCTGCGTCAGCCGCCGACGATGTACGAAGGGTTCGATCTAGAGACGAATCATTGCCGGTTGCGAATCAGTCCGGATGTCGCGATTGCCATCGGCATAAATAGCATCGCGGCGGACGATGAAACCTCGAACCAGCCCGTGGAGGTTGCGTGGGGACATTGCCCGAGCGCCGGGGAGATGGACGCCTATGAACGGGTGCTCGGAGACGCGATGGCGGGGGACGCCACCCTGTTTGCCCGCGAGGATTATGTGGAAGAAGCCTGGCGGATTGTTGACCCGGTGTTGAAGGCCGGGACACCGGTGTTTGAATACGAACCAAATTCGTGGGGACCACCCCAGGTTGAGAACGTCACCCCCCCGGAAGGTTGGCACAACCCGGTATTGACCGGCCGGGAATGCGCATGAAGATTGAAGTACTTGCCGATGCCGATGCGGCTGCCCATGCGGCGGCAGAATTCATCGCCGCCGAGGCTCGGGCAGCCGTGACCGAGCGCGGTCGCTTTGTCATGGCCGTGAGTGGAGGGCGCACACCGTGGCAAATGTTGCGTGCTCTGGCCAACGAAGCGGTGCCTTGGAAGGACGTGCATGTGATGCAGGTGGACGAGCGCGTGGCGCCGGCGGGAGACCCGGATCGCAACCTGACGCATTTGCAAGAAAGTCTGAACGAACAGGTACCACTGCCGCCGGAACAAATTTACGCCATGCCCGTGGAAGAAAGGAATCTGGAGGCTGCTGCCGCGAGCTATGCCCGACAGCTTCAACAGGTTGCGGGTTCGCCGCCGGTGTTGGATCTGGTACATTTGGGCCTTGGACCGGACGGCCACACAGCGTCGCTTGTACCGGACGATCCGGTCCTCGCCGTCACCGACCGGGACGTTGCGCTGACGGGCATCTATCAGAAACACCGGCGGATGACCCTGACCTATCCCATGCTGAACCGTTCCCGCCGGATCCTCTGGCTGGTAGTCGGCCCGGAGAAAGCTGAGATGCTCGGGCGCCTGCGTCGAGGGGACACCTCTATTCCAGCGGGGCGTGTCCGTCAGGATGTGGCCCTGGTGATCGTCGACCGCGCGGCGACGGAGAATGCCAAGCCCGACTGAGAGAAAGGGAACGCATGCGCATTGGAATGGCCACCGATCACGGCGGGTTCGAGTTGAAGGAAAAACTGGAGGCGCGGCTTCGCGCAGCAGGTCACGACATCATGGATTTCGGCGTGCGCGATTTCACGTTGGACGATGATTGCCCCAATTTTGTGATTCCGCTTTGCCGCGCAGTGGCTGACGGCAAGGTGATGGACTTGGAAAACAAATGGTGACCAGAAAATCATGAAAATGAGCCCTCTTGCAGGAAAGCCGGCACCACCCGGAATATTGGTCGATGTGCCGCGGCTCATCACGGCCTACTATCAGGAGGTTCCTGACCCTTCCGTCGCGGCGCAACGGGTTGCCTTCGGCACATCGGGACATCGTGGTTCCGCATTCGAAAAGGCTTTCAATGAATGGCATATCCTCGCCATCAGTCAGGCCATTTGCATGTACCGGGAACGGATGCAGATTGATGGCCCGCTGTTTCTCGGCATCGACACGCACGCCATTTCCGTTCCGGCCTGCGCCACCGCGCTTGAGGTGCTGGCAGCAAATGGAGTTGAGGTAATGATCGCCGAAGAGGACGAATATACGCCGACCCCGGTGATTTCTCATGCGATCCTGACCTACAATCGCCGCAGGAGGACCGGGCTTGCCGACGGCATCGTCATCACGCCTTCACACAATCCGCCACGTGACGGTGGTTTCAAATACAATCCCCCACATGGCGGGCCGGCGGAATCCACGGTTACTGTCTGGATCGAGGCGAAGGCAAACGAGCTTCTCGAGAACGGCCTTCTGGGTTTGAAAAGGATTTCCTTCGAGAAAGCCCGTCGCGCCCCCACGACGCACCGGTACGAGTACCGCACGCCTTATATAACTGACCTCGTCAACATGATCGACTTGGAGGTTATTCGTGACGCGAAAATCAAGCTGGGAGTCGATCCCCTCGGCGGTGCCGGGGTCCACTACTGGGAGCCGATTGCCGAGCGATACGGGTTGAACCTCACGGTTGTCAGCAAGGAGGTCGATCCGACGTTTCGTTTCATGACGGTGGATTGGGATGGTCAGATACGGATGGACCCATCCTCACCCTATGCAATGCAACGGTTGATAGGGATGAAGGACCGCTTTGAACTTTCCTTCGCCTGCGACACCGACCATGACCGTCACGGAATTGTCACCCGAAGCGCGGGATTGCTGCCGCCCAACCATTACCTTTCCGTCGCCATCTTGTACCTTTTCCAACACCGGCCGAAGTGGCGCATGAACTCGGCGGTCGGAAAAACGGTGGTGAGCAGCCAGATGATTGATCGCGTCGCCGCGAAGCTGGGCCGGAGGCTCTACGAGGTGCCGGTCGGCTTCAAGTGGTTCGTAGACGGCCTGCTCGATGGCTCACTTGGCTTTGGTGGCGAAGAGAGCGCGGGGGCTTCGTTTGCTCGTCTGGATGGCACGGTTTGGACGACGGACAAAGACGGAATTGTCCCAGTACTGCTGGCGGCGGAAATGACCGCACGGATGGGCCGCGACCCCGGCGAGATCTATCGCGAACTGACGCACGAGTTCGGTGAGCCACTTTACGACCGCGTTGAAGCGCCCGCCACGCCGGAGCAAAAGGAAACGCTGGAGAGACTCTCGCCGCAACAGGTTCCGCTCAAAGACCTGGCTGGGGAGAGCATCCAGGCCGTCCTCACCCACGCGCCGGGCAACGGCGCTCCCATCGGCGGGTTGAAAGTAGTGGCCGAGAGAGGATGGTTCGCGGCGCGTCCGTCAGGGACTGAGAATATCTACAAGATTTATGCGGAGAGTTTCCGTGGAGCCGAACACCTCCAGCGTATTCTGGAGGAAGCCCAGACGATTGTCAGTGATGCTCTAGTGGCAGCGCCGCGGGCACCAGAGATTCCAGCCGAGGCAAGACCAAAGGAGAACCGATGAGCGGACAAGTCCCCACCAGTAACCCGATCCATACTGTTCGGCCTGCGGAAATCGACGGGCTCGGTTCTCTCACCGAGCTGGCCTGCGACTTGCGCTGGTCATGGAACCATCGCGCCGATGACGTCTGGAGCCAACTCGACCCCGCGCTTTGGGAGCTGACTCGAAACCCGTGGGTTGTCCTTCAAACGGTCTCGCGTGAAAAGCTCCGTCTCCTGTTGGCCGACCCTGCGTTTCGGCAGAAGGTGGATGCTCTCGCACAAGCGGAGAAGCGCGCCGTCGAGTCACCCGCGTGGTTTCAGCAAACTCATCCGCAATCGCCCCTGACGTGTGTGGCGTATTTCAGCATGGAATTCATGTTGGGTGAGGCTCTCCCGATTTATTCGGGGGGGCTTGGCAATGTCGCCGGCGATCAGCTCAAGGCCGCCAGCGACCTGGGTGTGCCCGTGGTCGGCGTCGGGCTGCTGTACCAGCAAGGCTATTTCCGCCAGACGATCGATAGGGACGGGGTCCAACAGGCGCTCTATCCGTACAACGATCCCGGGCAATTGCCGATCACGCCCGTGCGCCACCAGAACGGCGAATGGTTACGGTTGGAGATCCCAGCGCCTGGTTACTCGGTCTGGCTGCGCACTTGGCAGGCGCAGGTCGGCCGGGTGAGACTGTACCTGCTGGACAGCAATGATCCGGCGAACCCCCCCGCTTATCGCGGGATCACCAGCGAGTTGTATGGCGGCGGGCCGGAGTTGCGGCTCAAGCAGGAGTTGATGCTCGGAATCGGTGGTTGGCGGCTGCTCGGAGCGCTGGGTCTCCGTCCGGAAGTCTGTCATCTCAACGAAGGACACGCTGCGTTCGCTGTTTTGGAACGCGCCCGAACCTTCATGCAGGAAACCGGCCAATCTTTCGATGTCTCCCTGGCCGTCACGCGGGCGGGCAATCTCTTCACCACTCACACAGCCGTGGCGGCGGGTTTTGATCGGTTCTCTCCGGGACTGATCGAGCAATACCTCACCCGGTACGCGCAGGAGAAGCTCGGCATTACCCTTCACGAGTTGCTGGCTCTGGGACGGCAGAACCCCGATGACGCGTCGGAGCCGTTTAACATGGCGTATCTGGCAATGCGCGGCAGTGGGGCGGTCAATGGCGTGAGCCGCCTGCATGGCGAGGTGAGTCGACACCTTTTCGCGCCCCTCTTCACGCGCTGGCCAATCGACGAAGTGCCCGTTAAACACGTGACCAACGGAGTCCACGTGCCAACCTGGGACTCGGCGGCGGCGGATGACCTCTGGACGGACGCGTGCGGCAAAGACCGCTGGTTGGGACCGACGGAGCCGCTGGCGCAGGACATTCGTCGCATTCCCGACGCACGACTCTGGGAGTTGCGCACGGCCGGCCGCCAGTCACTGATTGATTACATTCACACCCGACTGCCGCAGCAACTGGCCGCTTCCGGACGGCCGGCCCAGGTGGTGGAAAATGCGAAGCATTTGTTCGATCCGAACGTGTTGACGCTGGGCTTTGCACGGCGGTTCGCCACCTACAAGCGCCCGAACCTGCTGTTGCATGACCCGGAACGACTGCTGCGCCTGTTAACCAACCCGGAACGGCCCGTACAACTCATCATCGCCGGGAAGGCGCATCCGGCGGACCAGCCGGGGCAGGCATTGATTCAGGAATGGATCCGGTTTGAGCGTCGACCCGAGGTGCGTCAGCACGTGGTCTTCCTCAGCGATTACGACATGCTCCTCGCCGAGCGTCTGGTCCAGGGAGTGGACCTTTGGATCAACACGCCGCGGCGTCCCTGGGAAGCCAGTGGAACCAGCGGCATGAAGGTGCTGGTCAACGGAGGCATTAATCTTTCGGAGTTGGACGGCTGGTGGGCCGAAGGTTACACGCCCGAGGTGGGCTGGGCAATTGGTGACGGCCGAGAGCATGACGACGATCCCGCCTGGGATGCGGTCGAGGCCGAAGCGCTGTACGACCGCCTTGAAAACGAGGTCATCCCCGAATTCTATTCCCGCGATAAGGACGGGTTGCCGACCGCGTGGGTTGCGCGCATGCGGGAGAGCATGGCGCGGTTGACGCCCCAATTCTCCGCCAACCGCACGGTGCGCGAATACACCGAGCAACATTATCTCCCGGCCGCGACGAACTACCTCAGGCGCGCTGCCGACAAGGGCGCCGAGGGTGCGCGAGTGGTGAAGTGGCTACTGGCTCTGGATAAGAAATGGGCCGCACTGCGCATCGGGGAGGTGAAGGTGGAAACTACCGGCCAACGGCACGTTGTTGATGCGCAGGTTTATCTCGACGACCTCGACCCGGAGGCCGTGCGAGTCGAGATCTACGCCAGTGCGGCTAACGGCGACAGCCCGGTGCGGCAGGAACTGAAGCGCGTTCGCCAATTGGTCGGCGCGCCGGGCGGCTACGCTTATCGCGCAACGGTGCCTGCGAACCGTGCGCCAGCGGACTACACGGTGCGAGTGATGCCGCACTGCGACGGTATCGCGATCCCGCTGGAAGATGCCCGGATTCTATGGCAGCGATGATCAGGACAGTCCAACGCGATTTGCGCGATTACGTATCGCAGATTTCCGACCGCGCTGACGTTCGGGCGGGCTGTCCTCTGCCCTTGGGAGCCCAGGAAACAGGAGGAGGGGTCAATTTCGCCATTGTCTGCCGCTATGCCAGCCGCGTGCAACTGGAGTTATTCGACCATCCCGAAGACGCAGTGCCGGCCCGGCGGATCAATCTGGATTCCGCGAGCAACCGTACGGGCGACGTGTGGCACATTTGGGTGAAGGGGATTGGTCCTGGCCAACTCTATGCGTACCGCATGGATGGACCTTATGAACCCAGCAAAGGGCATCGTTTCAATTTCAACAGGCTTCTCCTCGATCCCTTCGCCACCGCGATTTCGCGGCCACCCTTGTGGGATTTTGTGTCGGCACGTGGATACGACGCATCTTCCTCAGAGCAAGATATGGCTGTCTCGAAGCTGGATAATTCCGCATCAATGCCGAAATGCGTATTCGTCAACGACAGCTTCGATTGGGCTGGAGACCAACCGCCCCGGCATCCATGGTCCGAGACGATCGTTTACGAAGCGCATGTTCGCGGCTTTACCATACATCCGCGGTCGGGTGTAGACCATCCGGGGACCTACCGGGGCCTGATGGAAAAGATTCCCTATCTCAAAGACCTGGGAGTGACCGCCGTGGAACTCATGCCCGTGCAGGAGTTCAATGAAATTCCTGTCACGCGCGGGAATCCGCAAACCGGCAAGGCGCTCGGGAATTTCTGGGGATACGACTCCGTGGCTTTCTTTGCGCCCAAAGCTTCGTACAGCAGTTCGGGAGGGCTGGGCCATCAGAAGTTGGAGTTCAAGGAAATGGTCCGGGCCCTTCACGGGGCCGGCATCGAAGTGATTTTGGATGTAGTGTTCAATCACACGGCGGAGGGAGACGAACTGGGGCCGACGCTTTGTTTCCGCGGGATGGATAACGGGATCTTTTACATGTTGGCGGACGACAAACGCCACTACAAGAACTACACGGGGACCGGCAACACAGTCAACGCCAACCATCCCGTGGTACGGAGCTACATCCTGGCCGCACTGCGTTACTGGGCTGTTGAGATGCACGTGGATGGATTCCGGTTTGACCTGGCGTCGGTTCTCGGCCGAGACGAGACCGGCACATTGATGGCCAACGCGCCGCTTCTCGAACAGATCGCCGAGGACCCGATCTTACGAGATGTGAAACTCATTGCCGAGGCGTGGGACGCTGCGGGCGCCTACGAGGTGGGCGGTTTTTCAGAGCGCCGCTGGGCGGAGTGGAACGGCCGATATCGGGATGACGTCCGTCGTTTCTGGCGCGGCGACGACGGGATGGTCGGTTTGTTTGCCAGTCGCATCTGTGGCAGTGCCGACATCTATGCCCGGAGCGGCAAGGGCCCTGAGAGCAGCATCAACTTCGTCACTTGTCACGATGGCTTCACGCTGAATGACCTGGTGAGTTATCGCCGCAAGCACAATGAAGCAAACGGAGAAGACAACCGTGACGGGACCGACGCCAATTTCGGCGAGAATTACGGCGTCGAGGGGGAGACGAAAGATGCCCGGATCGAGTCAATCCGGGAGCGGCAGATCAAGAACTTCCTGCTGACGTTGCTGATCTCGCGCGGTGTGCCGATGCTCCTCGGCGGGGACGAATTTCGCCGCACACAAGGCGGGAACAACAACGCCTACTGCCAGGACAACGAAACCGGTTGGGTTGACTGGGCTCGTCTGGAGCAGTATCCGGAGATTTACCGGTTTGCCCGGGGCATGATTGCCTTTCGCCGTGCCCATCCGATTCTCAGTCAGGAGCGGTTTTACACAGACGCCGAGATCCATTGGTTTGACCCGGAAGGACAATTGCCCAACTGGTCCGATCCGAAACAGAAACGGGTCGCATGTCGGATCGATGAGAGCGGACAAGAGGGGCTTTGCCTGATGTTCAATGCTGGTGAGGGGGCGATCGACTTTGGGTTGCCGCCGCTCCCGACGGGGTACCACTGGCATCTCGCGGCGGATACATCGCGCTCAACACCACAAGACCTGTGTATCCCGGGACAGGAAACGCTTCTGGACGATTCAACGGCCTACCATGTGAGTGCCCGCTCCAGTGTGATACTGCTGGCACGGAAGCAGGAATCGCCCGGGCGAGTAGGTTCCAAATGAATCAACGAACCTCCCGGATACTTCTCCATCCAATCTCTCTTTCCAACGCTCATGACCCCAGGCAGGCATTGACTCCGGAGTTCTGCTGCATGTCAGACCGACGCGCCCTGTTCGGCATCAAGCGAGGACTGGCGTATTTGCTGATCGACGACGGCAAAATCAAATCAGTCACCCTTCATCGTCCGGGCAACCTCAAGGGCGTCCGGCTTGTTCATATCGCAAGCGTTCGGGAGTATTTGAGCTCATTGCTGGAAACTCCGAGCAGCCAACCGGAGGCCCCCAATGAGGATGTGGAAGAAGATCCGTCCATAAAGTTGGCGGGAGTGACGGGGCTCGAACCCGCAACCTCTGCCGTGACAGGGCAGCGCTCTGAACCAGTTGAGCTACACCCCCACCCGCGTGGCGTCAGTCCTTGGCGCGAAGACGAAGGTCCACCCCTGGCTGCGGATACTCGCTTCGGACATCGAAACTGCCGCGTTATGGTGGGCGCTAAAGGACTTGAACCTTTGACCCCCTCGGTGTAAACGAGGTGCTCTGGCCAACTGAGCTAAGCGCCCGCAAACAGAGAGCATTACAGGCAAACCGGCGCGTTGTCAACGCCGCGGTTTGGGTCGCCAATCCCGCGGGTGTATGTTTGGTTCGTCTGCCAGAACGCGCGAAAGGAATCGATCATGTATCAGAAGATTCTGCTATGCACGGACGGGTCGCCCGCCGCCGATGTGGCCGCGGACCACGCCATTTGGTTCGCGAAGAAACTCAACGCCCGACTGCGGGCGCTGTATGTCACGGATGTCCGCCTGCTGGAGGGACCATGGATCGTGGATTTCTCGGGCGCGATCGGCGCGCAACCCTACGCGGCGTTGTTGCCGCAGCTGCAGCAGATCCAGCGTGAAAAGGCCACCACTGTCCTGGCAGCTGTCGAGAGGCGGTGCCGCGACGGCGGCGTTGCCTGTGAAACGACCTACGAAACCGGCAGTCTCGCGCCGGTGATTACGGAACAGGAAAAGGACGCGGACATCATCGTGCTTGGCCAGCGGGGTGAGCATGCTGCATGGCTGGCAGGCGCGCTCGGGTCGAGCGTCGAACGTGTCGTACGCGCGTCCACCAAACCATGCCTGGTCACGCCGGACAAGTTCCACCCGATCGAGCACATGCTCGTCGCCTACGATGGCAGCGCGGAATCGAGCAAGGCGTTGCGGGCGGGGATCGCTCTTGCCAAAATCCTCGGCGCGAAAGTCACGATCACCATGGTAGCGGCCATGGGCGCGGAAGACGCGGCGTTCGAGGCGTTGCACAAAGCGAAGCAGCAGGCGCTCGAAGCGGGCGTAACCGCGAACGCGGAGCCGCTTCACGGCGATCCGGAGACCCAGATTCTCGAGTTGAAGGAGTCCGACGGGATCGACCTGATCGTCATGGGCGCGTATGGCCATACGCGGATTCGCGAACTGATTCTCGGCTCGACCACGTCGCACGTCCTGCGCAAGAGCGACGTGCCGGTGCTGCTGGTGCGCGGAAAGTGACAAGACGTGTGGGGATGCGTAGCGATGAACGCGCAACTTCTTCGCGAACCTCGTCCGGCTGAGGAGTCGCCGCTGGAAGTGACCGATCTACCGGTCCCGTTGCCCGGCGACGACGAATTGCTGATACATGTCCATGCCTGTGGCGTGTGTCACACGGACCTGCACACTGTCGAAGGGGAGATTTCGGCCAAATTGCCGGTTGTGCCCGGGCACCAGATTGTTGGTGTGGTGGAGAAGGTCGGTGGCAATGTGAAAGGGTTTCGCATCGGGGACCGCGTGGGCGTGCCGTGGTTGCACCAGACCTGCGGCGAATGCGAGTTTTGCCGGAGCGATCGCGAGAACCTGTGCGACCGCGCGGAGTTCACCGGGTTTCACGTCAATGGCGGCTACGCCGAATATGCGACGGCGCTCGCGGCGTTTGCCGTGAAGATTCCCGACAACTTTGATGATGTCCATGCGGCGCCACTGTTGTGCGCGGGGATCATTGGTTTTCGGGCGTTGCGTCTGAGCAATGTGCACCCGCAACAAACGCTCGGCCTCTACGGATTCGGCGCGTCGGCGCACATAGCGATCCAGATTGCGGCGCGCTGGGGATGCGAGGTGTACGTGGCCACACGCGGAAAGGAACATCAGCGGTTGGCCAAGGAACTCGGCGCGACATGGGTGGGACGGGCAGAAGATCTCCCTGATTCGACGCTTCACTCCGCGGTGATGTTCGCGCCGGCGGGTTCTCTCGTGCCCGAGGCGCTTCGCGCCTTGCGCAAAGGCGGCACGCTCGCGTTGGCCGGCATTTACATGACGCCGATTCCCGAGCTGAATTACGAGCGGCTGTATCACGAGCGGATTGTGCGGTCGGTCGCCAACGCGACGCGCGATGACGCCTGGCAATTGATGCAACTGGCCGGGCAGATTCCGTTGCGCGCGGAAGTCCAGACGTTCCCTCTCGCCGACGCCAACCGTACGCTTGCTGCCCTCAAGCATGGCAAGATCGGCGGCGCAGGCGTGTTGATTGTGGATGGCTGAATCTGGTATCAGTGGGGCATGCCATCGTATCAGATTCTGCCGAGAATCCGGATCGTGCGTGGGCGTGAGATTGCGTTGGGGCCCGGCAAGGTGGAATTGCTGGAACACATCGCGCAGACGGGCAGTCTCCGCAAGGCGGCCGCGGCGATGGACATGTCCTACATGCGGGCGTGGACGCTCGTGCGGACGATGAACCGCTGTTTCCGCAAGCCGGTGGTGGTCATGAGTCGTGGCGGCGCCGACGGCGGCCGGGCCATCGTGACGGACAACGGCAAGGCGGCGATGACGCTCTATCGGCGAATTGAAGCGCAAAGCCTGCGCGCCACGCGTACGTTGCAGAAGGAGTTGTCCCGCCAATTGCGGTAGCGGGCCGGTTGGCGCATTCCCGGTGCAAAAATAATGCTTGCCTTTCACGCGCGATATATCTAATCAAATATAACGCAACAAGCGGAGGGTGACATGGGCTGGCGCGAAGTGGTGGCAAGGACTGTTGTTGTCCTGGGAGTCGGATTGTGGTTGGCGAACGGGGCGGTGGCGCAGATTACGCTGACCAACACGCCGACCGCGGATGCTTTCGTGCGGTCGCTCGATCCGACCCATAATTACGGATCGGCGGGGGCGCTGGAAGTATCGGGGTCGATTGCGACCAACCCGACATCGGGTCTTCAGGAAGGATCGTTGGATTCGTTCCTGCAATTCAACCTCGCGACGGACATTTCCACATTCAACAGCGCGTTTGGCGTCGGGCAGTGGACGATCAGTGGCGTTACGCTGGCGGTCACGGCATCGACGGCGAACAACGCCGACTTCAATTACGGAGCCGGTGGGTTCGAGGTGCGGTGGATTGGAGACAACGCGTGGCAGGAGGGCACGGGCACGCCCAATACTCCGGGGACCAACGGGATCAGGTATGCGGGGGAGCCGGGCATTCTGAATTCCGACGTCGACGAATCGCTGGGAACATTCAATTACAACGGCGCCACGAGCGGCCAGATCAAACTGACGCTGGGATCGCCCGCCGGCTTTATCAGCGAGATTTCGACCGGGAGCCTCGTGAGTCTGTACATGACGGCGACACCCGGCAGCACGATCGGGTTCACATTCAACTCGCGCAATTTCACATCGTCATCCGCGTGGCCCATGCTGGATATCACGGCGGTCGCGGTTCCCGAACCGTCGACGCTGGCACTGTTCGGTTTATCGTGTGTGTTTCTGGCGTTCGTGGGCGGCGGTCGCAGGAACCGCGCGAATGATCCGACGAAGTAACTCGGCCGCGTTCACGCTGATCGAGGTGCTGGTGGTCACCGGCATCATCGGGATACTCGCGGGGTTGTTGCTTAGCGCGCTGGGCCGGGCGCGGGCCCGTGGGGACAGCGCGCGTTGCACCAGCAATCTTCGCCAATGGGGCCTGGCGTTGGAAATGTACATGGACGACTATGACGAGTATATCCCGCGCCGGGGCCAAGGGGTCCAACCGCTGGCGCTGATCAATCGCCCCGAGGATTGGTTCAATTGTTTGCCGGAGTATTTCGGCGGCCAGGCGTACAACAACCTCGTGGCGGCAGGAAAGATGCCGCGCGCGGGCGACCGCTCGTCGGCATTCATTGATCCGAGCGCGAAGAATCCGGGGGGCACGTATTTTCTTCCGTACTGCATGAACATGTATCTGTCGCCATGGATTCGCCCGTCGCAGCACAACCTGCGGGAGATACCGAATCCCGGGCAACTGGCGTTCATGGCGGATGCGCCGGGCCAGTATGCCTCGACGGTGCCCTCGCAGTTGGGCTACTCCGTGATCGCCCGTCACCTGGGCTGGGCGAACGTCTTATTTGTCGATGGCCGGGCGCAGGCGTTCAGCGGTGGGTACATCGGTTGCGGTGTGGGCGAGCCGCAACGATCCGACATCCGCTGGCAAACGCTCACCGATGGGATCAATCAGGCGCCGGTGCCATGAGACAGCGAATCCCCGTCATTCTTTTCGGCGCCGTTCTCGTTGCGATGAACAGCTGCGCGCCGGCGGCGCCCCCGCAGAAACCGGTCGTTCGTGTTGCGGTGATTGGCGGCATGATGATGACGGGGATGTGGCAGGGAATCGCCAGGCAGTTTGAGGCCGATACCGGCTATACCACCAGAATCACGATGGCGGGGAACAAACAATTGCTCGTCGAGTCCTTTCACAAAGGCAAAGCGGATTTCGTGACCTTGCACGCCAGCGACGAGGCCGCCAACCTTGTTGCGGATGGCTACGCGGTCGGGATGCGGCCATGGACCAAGAATGAACTGATTATTGTCGGCCCGGTCGACGATCCCGCGCACATCCGGGGGATGAGCGACGGCGCGGCGGCATTGCGGCGGATTGCGGACACGCAATCGGCATATGTGGATTTCAACGACAGCGGGGCCCGGCAGATTGCGGACAAGCTTTGGAAGAAGGCGGGCATTATGCCGAAGGGCGACTGGGTGATCAAAGACGAGAGCGAGCATCCGCAAATCGTGACGTTCGCGCAGAAGCATCACGCGTACGTCATCGTCGGCCGGATCCCGGTCGTGAAACACAAGATCGATTCCGACGGCATGGAGGTCATGGTGCGCGGCGACCCGGACATGCTGCGGCCGTTTGTGGTAATGATCGCGAATGTGAACCGGTTTCCCCATGCCAACGTGCGGGGGGCGCAAGAGCTGGCTGATTATCTCACCTCCGAACGAGCGCAGGAGTTTCTGAAGGATTTCGCGGCGAAAGAGCCGGATGGCGTGCCGTTATTCTATCCGATCGCCGCGATCCTTCCCGCGGGGTCTTCCTGATGCGCTGGCTGATCGGATGGTTTTGTTTGGCGCTGGCGGAACCGTTGTTCGCGCAGATGACGGTTACGAATGTTTCCGTGGCGGATGCGTTTGTGCGCTCACTCGATCCGACTCACAACTACGGTGGCGCGGGCGCACTGGCGGTGTCGGGTCCCATTGCGACGAATGTGTTGGGCCAGCAGGAGGGATTGTTGGACACGTTCATGCGGTTCGACATGTCCGATGCGGTGACCAATTTCAATGCGAGCTACGGCGCGGGGCAGTGGGTGATAGTGAACGCCACGTTGGTTCTGTTCGAACAGGGCCAGCCGAACAACACGATCTTCAATCGGGGTATTGGCCCGTTTGGGGTAGAATGGATTGCGAACAATTCATGGCAGGAAGGAACGGGAAATCCGAACAATCCAACCACCGACGGCATTGTGTGGAATGATGAGCCATCCGTCCTCAATTCCAATCTCGATGAATACCTGGGGACGTTTGTCAATGGGGGGACGGATGGTGTGGTGACGCTCACGCTGGGATTGCCGTCGGGCTTTGTGAGCCAACTTTCGACGAACGGTGTGGTCGGCGTTTACATGACCGCGATGACCAACAGCCCGGTGGGGTTCACTTTTCACTCGCATAATTTCGTAGACTCGACGCAATGGCCGTTTCTCGAGATCACCGCGGTGCCGGTGCCGCAAATTACGTTTGTCGGAATCGTCGGGGGTAATGCGCGGATCGGCTTCACGACGGGGAGCAACTTGTCGTATGTGGTGCAGTACAATAACAACATGGCGGACACGGGATGGAACACGTTGACGAATGTCACGGGCACGGGCAGCGTGATGACGATTACCGATGCCGGCGCCGCGACGCTCCCGAGGCGGTTTTATCGGGTGGATCTCATTGGATCGCCATGATTCGGAATCGCCGTGAAAGGATGAGCATGAGCGTGACGAGAGGATTCCTCGGCTGGCTGGTGTGCGTCAGCGCGATGCTGGTGACGGGAATGCCGTTGCGGGCGGCGGATACCAACGACGGGCAACGGATTACCGTCGGGGCCGCCGCGGACCTGAGTTTCGCCTTGAACGACATCGTCGAGGAGTTTTACCAGGAGCATCCCGGCGCAAAGGTGAATGTCTCCTATGGATCGTCCGGGAATCTCTTCGCGCAGATTAACAACGGTGCGCCGTACGATTTGTTCCTGTCGGCGGACGTCGGTTTTCCGCGGCGGCTGATCGCTGACAAGAAGGCTGCGACGGACGGTCTGTTCTTGTATGCGGTGGGACGCGTCGTGGTGTGGGTGCCGAAGGATTCGCCGATCGACGTTGAGAAGCTCGGTATCGAAGCATTGCTGGCGCCGACGGTGCGCAAGATTGCGATAGCCAATCCCGCGCACGCGCCGTACGGACGCGCGGCGGTGGCGGCGATGAAAACGCTGGGGGTGTATGAGAAGGTATCGGACCGGCTCGTGCTCGGGGAAAACATCGCCCAGACGACCGAGTTTGTCGAGAGCGGCGCGGCGGACATCGGCCTGATTGCGCTGTCTCTGGCCGTGTCCCCGAAGATGAAGGGTGAGGGCCGGTACTGGGAGGTGCCGCTGGATGCCTATCCGCGATTGGAACAAGGCGGCGTGGTTCTGTCCGCGTCGAAGCAGCCGGAGCTGGCGAACCAGTTCCGCGCCCTGTTGGTTGGGCCACAAGGACGCGAGACATTGCGGCGGTACGGGTTTATACTTCCCGAATGATGGACTGGGTGGCAATCGGGCTGACGGCGAGGCTGGCGGCGTGTGCAGCACTGGTGCTGTTGGTGATCGGCGTTCCCGTGGCGTACTGGCTGACGACGACGCATTGGCGGGGGCGGATGTTTGTCGAGGCCGTGGTCGCGCTGCCGCTTGTGCTGCCGCCGACGGTGCTTGGCTTTTATCTGCTCGTGGCGTTTGGACCGCGCTATCCGTTTGGGCGGTGGTACGAGACACTGACGGGACATTTGTTGCCGTTTTCTTTCAGCGGATTGCTGATTGCGTCGGTGATATACAGTTTGCCATTCGCGGTGCAGCCGTTTTTGGTGGCGTTTCGCTCGTTGGATCCGACGTTTGCGGACGTGGCCAAGACATTCGGCGCGACGCGGCTGCAGATCTTCCGGCATGTGGCGGTGCCGCTGGCGTGGCACGGCATCGTGGCCGGGGCGGTGCTGAGCTTTGCGCATACGCTGGGCGAATTTGGCGTCGTGTTGATGGTCGGCGGCAACATTCCCGGCGTGACGCGGACGCTGTCGATTTCGATTTACGATCAGGTGCAGAGCCTGGACTACGCCGCGGCAGCTGCGAATTCGCTATTCCTGTTGGTGGCGTGCTTTGCGATCCTGAGCATCACGTATCTGCTGCAGCGCCATTTCCGGATTGCCTGAGATGAAGAAGCCCGTCATTGCCATTACACCGGAAGCGATCACGTTGTCATCGCGAATGGATGGGCGGGGTTCGTTTTGCGGGGTGTCGTACTCACGAGCGATCGAGCTGACGGGAGGCATACCGTTGATTGTTCCGCTGACGCGAGACAGGGGCGTGCTCGATTATTTCATCGATGCGTGCGATGGCTGGTTGCTGACGGGTGGGGGCGACGTCGAAGCGAAGTGCTACGCGCCGCGAATGGCGGCAGGGCTGCGAAAGAGAATCCGCGGGGTGGACGGCGAGCGGGACGCGATGGAGATTTACGTAACGCGCCAACTTGTCCGGCGCGACCGTCCTGTATTCGGAATCTGCCGCGGGATTCAGGTGATGAACGTCGCGCTTGGGGGAACGCTCATTCCGCACGTGGACGGCCATCGGAATCCCCGGCCCGACGCGTTCGCGCATCGGATCGAATGGGAGAAGGGTGGCAAACTGAAGCGGGCGATGAGTGGTTTCGACCGTGTGAATACGAGCCATCATCAGGCGGTGGGCGGTGCTGCGGGCGGGTTTGAGATTGTTGCGCGGGCGCCGGACGGAATCGTGGAGGGGATGGAAATCCCCGGGGCGCGATTCTGTTGCGCGGTGCAATTTCATCCCGAGCGACTGGTGAAGAAGGCGCCGGAATTCCTCGATTTGTTCCGGGCCTTTGTGCGGGCGTGCCGGCCGCGGCGCTGACACCTCGCGGGGGGGCGCACGGATCAGCTTGCGGGCGAAGATTGTTCAGCCGGTTCGGTGTCTTCCGCTGGTGACTGTGTTTGGGTTAGCGGCGCCTTGCGTTTGTAGTCGACATCCTCGGAGCGCATGACGCCATTGGCCCAATCCTCGTACACGGCTTCGCGATTCTGCTGGAGCAACTGCGCTTCGAGTTCTCGCTTGATCTGCTCGGACTCGAGAGGTTTCGGGGCTTCCCGGTCCTTCAGATGGAAGAAAATCCCGCCGGTGGGCGTTGGTAGAAAATCGCTGACGGCGTTGGTGGCCAGGCCCAGCGTGACCTCTTTGATGGTGCTGGCGAAGGGAAGATTGGTGCCTCCGCTGATGAACGTGAACGGCTCGGAGGTTTTCGGCGTCAGCCCGACGGACTCACAGGCCACAGTAAAATTCGTGCCCGCGGCGACGGCCGCTTTGACTTTGGCATCGAGGTCCCGGCCTTCCTTGATCGTGGCCTCGTAGGCGCGCTGGAGTCGGATGCGCTTGATGACATCGGCCCTGGCCTCGTCGAATGACGGAATCGCAGAGGGCTTGCCGTCAACATACTGGAGCACGTAGTAGCCATCCTCGCCGCGGACGGGATCGCTGAGCGGGTTGTCCGGACCGAGCGCGAACGCGGCCTGAATGAACTGCTGGTTGGTACCGACGCCGCTGACCGGCCCGTGGAGGGTGAAGAAATCGGTCTCTTTGGGGGTGAGGCCAGACTTTGCGGCGAGCTGGGCGAACGTGGGAACGGACGATTTGCCCGGGGCCACATCGGGATTCGGGGTGAGGTTGATGGTGAACTGGGTGGCGCGGTTGCCCGCCATCTGTTCGGCGCGCAGGTCGAGCAGATCGTTCTTCACTTCGGCCTTCACGTCCGCCAACGGCTTTGGTTGTCCGGAGGCATCGAGGTAATGGTTCAGATTGCGGTTGTAAAAGGCGTTGAGGTCGTCATCGGTGATGGTGACGGATTTTCTCGCGTCGTCGTTCGTGAAATAGACGTAGCGGACTTTCACCATGGCCGGCGTGCGAAACTTCTCGAGGTTGGCCTGGTAGTAGGCGCGAGCTTCGTCGTCGGTGATATTGGATGTATCCTTGCGGTTGGCGGCGTTGAGCTCCACATAATCGACCCGCGTTTGCTCCTGAAGAGTGTTGTAGGTAAACTGCAACTCGGCGGGGGTCACCTGAACCGACGAACTGATCATCGCTCGCAGGCGGGCGAGGGTCATTTCCCGGCGGATAACCTCCTCGAACTCGTTCTCGGTGATGCCGAGATTATTCAGAACGATCAGGTAGCGCTGATAATTGCCGGGGTCGAACTGTTTGCGGTCGTCGAGCATGAATGGGAGTGCGCGGATTTGATGGACCACATCGTCGTCGCTGACGGTGATGCCGAGGTCTCGGGCTTTGTTGAGAAGGACCATTTGCTGGACGGCTTCGATATTGAGATCGTCCTCGAATCGGGCGGTGCGGGTGGGCTGGCGTCCGCGGGACATGGCGATGCTGGCGAGGACATAGTTGCGGGCGGTTTGAAACTCCGCCGAGTTGACGGGTTTGCCGCCGATGGTGGGGAGGCCACCGCGCTGTTGTTGTTGTCTTCCGCCCCAGAGCGAACCGGATGGGGTGAACAAGAGGCCCATGCCGACGAAGAGCGCGACGATGATTCCCAAAATCAACGGCCCGTGTTTTCGAACGAGATCCTGCGTGCTGATAAACATAGCTATTTTCCCAAACGAGGTTCGGTGAGAATACCTGTCTCCTGCGGCATCGTCAAACGCCAAAATAGCTGGTATGCTGACGGGAAATACGCATGAAAATCGTAGCCGATCCGAATATTCCCTACGTAAGTGAGGCGTTTGGCCCGCTCGGGGACGTGCAATTGGTGCCCGGACGCCAGATTGGGCCCGAAGTGGTGCGCGAGGCCGACGCGTTGCTGGTGCGGTCCGTCACACCCGTGAACCCGGCGCTATTGGCCGGCAGCACGGTGCGGTTTGTGGCGACGGCGACGATCGGCTTTGACCACATCGACCGCGAGTATTTGTCGCGGCAAGGGATCGGATTTGCCAGCGCGCAGGGCAGCAACGCGAATTCGGTGGCGGAGTACATTACGGCGGGGATGCTGGAACTTGGGAGTCGGCACAACTTCAGAGTACGCGACAAAGTGCTGGGTGTTGTTGGCGTCGGTAACGTCGGTTCACGGGTGGTGCGATATGCGGAGGCGCTCGGGATGCGCGTGCTGCAGAACGATCCGCCGCGGGAAAGAGCAGAGTATACAGCAATCTCCTCACCCCAACCCTCTCCCCCAAGGGGCGCGGGAGCGCGCCGTTCAGCATTCGTTTCTCTCGACGAGGTTGTTTCCAGGGCCGACATCATCACGTTGCATGTGCCGCTGACGCGCGAAGGTGAGGATGCGACGTTTCATCTGTTTGACAAGGAGCGGCTCGATGCATTGGAGGCGCGGAAACCGGTTCTGTTCAATTCATCCCGGGGCGCGGTGGTGGACAACAAGGCGCTCCTGAAGGCGATCGACGGCGAGCGTTTGGGGTGTGTGGGGCTGGATGTGTGGGAGAACGAACCGAACATTTTAGCGGAGCTGCTCGACGTGGTGGACATCGGGACGCCACACATTGCGGGCTACAGTTTCGATGGGAAGGTCAACGGTTCGCGAATGATTTATGAGGCGCTGTGCGGGTTTTTCCGGCTGACGCCGAAATGGGTGCCGACATTGCCGCCGCCGCTGGTCCCGCGCATCGAACACAGGGTTGAAGACGCCGATAACGAAGAGGAAACGCTGCGCCAGGTGATCCGCCAGGTTTACGACATCAACAGGGATGATGCGGCGCTGCGGAAGAGCGTGCGGCAATTCGACAAGTTGCGGGCCGACTATCCGGTACGGCGGGAGTTTTTCAATACGGAGCTGGTGTTGCGGGGCGCGGGGAAAGAATTGCGCGCGAAATTCGCGGCGCTCGGATTCAAGCTGGTGTGACGATATACGGGCAGGGCCGGCCCTCCAGCACGGCCAGCAGATTCTCGACGGTGAGGAGGGCCATGCGGCGGCGGGTTTCGACGGTGGCGCTGCCGATGTGCGGCAACAAGAGCGCGTTGGGCATCTTCAACAGATCGGGATCGACCTTCGGTTCGTGCTCGTACACATCGAGGCCGGCGCCGGCGATCCACTGTTCGCGCAAGGCGCGGGCCAGGGCAGCCTCGTCATGCACCGTGCCGCGGGACATGTTGATAAAGTACGCGGTCGGCTTCATGTTGCGGAACTCGGATTCGCCGAACATGTGACGCGTCTCGGGGGTGAGCGGCACGTGCACGCTGACGAAGTCTGATTCGCGGAGAAGTTCGTCGAAGGACGCGCGTTGTGCGCCGAGGGCTTCCATGTCGGGTTTGGGGGAGCGGGCGAAGTAGAGGATGCGCATCGAAAAGCCGGTGGCGCGTTTCGCGACGGCGGCACCGATACGGCCCGCGCCGACGATGCCCAGGTTTTTTCCCGTCACATCGACGCCGAGAAAGGCGGTGGGCGACAACCCGCGCCAGTTGCCGGAGCGGGTCAGGTGATCGGCCTCGACGACGCGACGGGCCACGCCGAGGATCAGGAGCCAGGTGAGATCGGCGCAGGCATCCGTGAGCACACCGGGGGTATTGGTCACGACGACGCGGCGGCGAGCGGCTTCGGCGACATCGACGTTGTCGTAGCCGACGGCCATGCAAGAAACCACCTTGAGCTTCGGCGCGGCATCGAAGAACGCGGCGTCGACGCGTTCGGCGCCGGTGACGATCACGCCATCGCGGTCGTGGAGCCGGGCGAACAGATCGGCGCGCGCGGGAGGATCCTCCTCGTCACGCCAATCGACATTGACGTCCGCCTTGCGGAGTGCGGCGGCGGCATCCGCGGGGATGCGACGGACGATGAAGACGTTCCAACTCATATTATATGGATGATTCTCGCTGCCGATTGGGGGTCGGTCAAGCTGTGACACGATGGCGCGCGTGTCACACTTTATGGGGCGGTGTGACACACATACTGTGACATGGCACAGTGTGGGCGAACTCGGCAAGTTTTGCTATTCATTCCGCGGCAGCGGGTTGCGAGGTGGCTCGGGTTCATGGCACTGCCGCTGCTAAAGGAGAGTCGGAATTTTCTGCTCAGAGAGGAGCACACAAACAAATGCCAAAAGTTTTAGGAATCGATTTAGGGACGACGAACTCCTGCATGGCGGTGATGGAGGGCGGGGAGCCCGTCGTCATACCGAACGCGGAAGGCGGGCGGACAACGCCGTCAGTCGTCGCGTTCACGAAATCGGGAGAACGCCTGGTTGGGCAGGCGGCGAAACGCCAGGCGGTGGTGAACTCGCGGAACACGGTGTATTCGATCAAGCGGTTCATGGGGCGGAAGTACGAGGAAGTGGAGCAGGAGCGGAAGCGTGTGCCGTATGAAGTCGTGCGCGCCTCCAACGGCGACGCGGCGGTCAAGGTGACGGTTGCCAACGAAGAGAAGACATTCTCGCCGCCGGAAATCTCGGCGATGATCCTGGCCAAGATGAAGTCGGACGCCGAAGCGTATCTGGGCGAGAAGATTGCGCAGGCCGTGATCACGGTTCCGGCGTATTTCAACGATGCCCAGCGCCAGGCGACGAAGGACGCCGGCAAGATTGCCGGGCTGGACGTGCTGCGCATCATCAACGAGCCGACGGCGGCGTCGCTGGCGTACGGGCTCGACAAGAAGAAAGACGAACACATCGCGGTGTACGACCTTGGTGGCGGCACGTTTGACATTTCGCTGCTGAATATCGGCGACGGCGTGTTTGAAGTTCTGGCGACCAACGGCGACACGCATCTTGGCGGTGACGATTTCGACGAACGGGTGATGAACTGGATCGCCGACGATTTCAAGGCGGATACGGGCATCGATTTGCGGAAGCAGCCCGATGCGCTCCAGCGGATCAAGGAGGAAAGCGAGAAGGCCAAGATCGCGCTGTCGAGCGCGATGGAATACGAGATCAACCTGCCGTTCATCACGGCGGACGCGAGCGGACCGAAACACATCGTCAAGAAACTGACGCGGGCGAAACTGGAACAACTTTGCGATGAACTGATCGAGCGGACGATCGGGCCGGTCGAGGCCTGTTTGCGGGACGGCAAACTCGACATGTCCAAGGTGAACGAGCTGGTGCTGGTTGGCGGCATGACGCGCATGCCGAAGGTGATCGAGACGGCGCGCGGGCTGATCGGCAAAGCGCCGCACCAGGGGGTCAATCCCGACGAAGTGGTGGCGGTTGGCGCGGGCATCCAGGGCGGCGTGTTGACGGGTCAGGTGAAGCAGGACATCGTGCTGCTCGACGTGACACCGTTGTCGCTGGGGATCGAGACGCTGGGCAACGTGTTCACCACATTGATCCCGCGCAACACGACGATCCCGACGCGCAAGAGCGAGATTTTCTCGACGGCGGCGGACAGCCAGACGAGCGTGGAAGTCCACGTGTTGCAGGGCGAACGACCGATGGCGCGGGACAACAAGACGATTGGGCGGTTTCATTTGACCGAGTTGCCGCCGGCGCCGCGGGGCGTGCCGCAAATCGAAGTCACGTTCGACATTGATGCCAACGGCATACTGCACGTCAGCGCCAAGGACCTGGGCACGGGCAAATCGCAAAAAATCACCATCACGGCATCGAGCGGCCTGTCGAAGGACGAGGTCGACAAGATGAAGAAGGAAGCCGACGCGCATGCCGAGGAAGACAAGAAGCTGCGCGAGAAGATCGAGCTGAAGAACCGGTGCGACGCGCGCGTGTACGAGACCGAGAAGCTGATGAAGGAGCACAAGGACATCATCAGCGGCGATCAGAAGAAGAAACTGGAGGACGCGATCGAGCAGGTCAAGGCGGCGCTGCAGCGGGACGATGCGGATGCGATGAAGAGCGCCGAAGAGAAGTTGACGGAGGTCTGGCACGGTGTGTCATCGGACATCTACTCGAAAGCGCGGGAGAAATCCGGCGCGGCGGCGGGCGGCGGCGCGGGCCCCGGGCCTCAGCCCGGGCCGCAAGCGGGCCCGGCCGGGGGCGGCGAGCCGAAGCCGGCCGGCAAGGAAGGCGACGTGGTGGATGCCGACTTTGAGATGGTGGACGAGGACAAGAAGAAGGAGTAATGGATTTCGCCCCGGGCAGGTTTGGGGCGGAGGACGTTGGACAGAGATGGTGTGATGGCCCTGAGTCACATTCGGGCTGAGCTTTGCAAACAAAACAACAAGAGGAGTGAGGAACGACATGAGCGTAAAACCGTTGGGCGACCGCGTGCTGGTGCAGCCGGTCGAAGAACAGGAAGTGAAGAAGGGCGGGATCATCATTCCGGACACCGCCAAAGAGAAGCCGCAGGAAGGCAAGATTGTGGCGATCGGCACCGGCAAGCGGGATGATAACGGGAAGCTGATCCCCTTCGAGGTGAAGAAGGGCGATCGCGTGCTGATCAGCAAGTACGGCGGCACGGAGATCAAGATTGATGGCAAGGATTACCTGATCATGCGCGAGGACGACATCCTCGGCGTGATTGAATAAGCACGAACACAACAAGAGGAGTGATTTACCATGGCAGCGAAGCAATTGATGTTTGACGAAGACGCGCGCAAGGCGTTGTTGCGGGGCGTCGAGAAACTGAGTCGGGCCGTCAAGGTCACGCTGGGGCCGAAGGGCCGCAACGTGGTGCTCGACAAGAAATTTGGTTCGCCGACGATCACCAAGGACGGCGTGACGGTGGCGAAGGAGATCGAGCTGGAGGACGCGTACGAGAACATGGGCGCGCAGATGGTGCGCGAGGTTGCGAGCAAGACGAGCGACATTGCCGGCGACGGCACGACGACGGCGACCGTGCTGGCGGAATCGATTTACCGCGAGGGGTTGCGCAACGTGACGGCAGGCGCGAACCCGATGGCGTTGCAGCGGGGGATCGGCAAGGCGGTCGAGGCGGTGACGGAGAACCTGGTCAAGCTGAGCAAGAAGGTCAAAGACCGCAACGAAATCCAGCAGGTCGCGACGATTTCGGCCAATGGCGACAAGACGATCGGCAACATTATTGCCGACGCGATGGACAAGGTTGGCAAGGACGGCACGATCACGGTGGAAGAAGCCAAGAGCATTGAGACCACGCTGGACGTGGTCGAAGGGATGCAGTTCGACAAGGGGTATCTCTCGCCGTACTTCGTCACGAACGCCGAGACAATGGAAGCGGTGCTGGAAGACGCGTACATCCTGATTAACGAGAAGAAGATCAGCAGCCTGAAGGACATGCTGCCGTTGCTCGAGAAGACGGCGAAACTCGGCAAACCATTGCTGATTATCGCCGAGGAAGTCGAAGGCGAAGCGCTGGCGACACTCGTGGTCAACAAGCTGCGCGGCACGATCCAGGTGGCGGCGGTGAAGGCGCCCGGGTTCGGCGATCGGCGCAAAGCGATGATGGAAGACATTGCCATCCTGACGGGCGGCAAATTCCTCAGCGAAGACCTCGGCATCAAGCTCGAGAAGGTTGAGTTGGATGACCTTGGGCGCGCGAAGAAGATCGTCATCGACAAGGAAAACACGACGATCGTCGAGGGCGGCGGCAAGCAGAGCGACGTCCAGGGCCGGATCAACCAGATCCGCAAGGCCATTGAGGAAACCACCAGCGATTACGACCGCGAGAAGCTGCAGGAGCGGCTCGCGAAGCTGGCCGGCGGCGTGGCGGTGGTCTACGTCGGCGCGGCGACCGAGACGGAGATGAAGGAAAAGAAGGCGCGCGTCGAGGACGCGTTGCACGCGACGCGGGCAGCGGTCGAGGAAGGGATTGTTCCTGGCGGCGGCACGGCGTTGATTCGGTCGATTCCGGTGCTCGAAGAGCTCAAGCTCAAGGGCGACGAAGCGATTGGCGCGGAGATCGTCAAGCGCGCGCTGGAAGAGCCGTTGCGACAGTTGGCGGACAACGCTGGCTGGGAAGGCTCGCTTGTGGTGCAGGAGCTGAAGAGCCGCAAAGGCTGGGAAGGCTTCGATGTGGACAAGCTGGAGTACGTCGACATGGGCAAGGCGGGGATCATCGACCCGACCAAGGTCACGCGGAGCGCGTTGCAGAACGCGTCGAGCATCGCGGGGCTGTTGCTGACCACGGAGTGCTGCGTTACCGAAGTGCCGGAGAAGGAGAAGGCGCCGATGGGTCCTCCGGGCGGCGGCGGCATGGGCGGCATGGACTACTAAGCCCGTGAAACGGGAGTACAAAAGTTAAACGCGGAGGGGCGGGCCGAGAGGCTCGCCCCTCTTTGATTTTTGAAAGATGGACGCAAGTGATGAATAAGGAAATTGGACCCTATTCGCATTTCAATCCGTTCGGTCTGTTATAGCTGCCACCCGCGTTGAGGGAGTACCAATGTATGCGGCATTCAATCTGAGCATCAACGATTGGGGAGAGAAGGAGCGTAAAGTCTATTATGACATCGGTCTGAAGATATGGAACGGTCACGCAGTACGAGTATTTTCCGCACTGAAGGCTTTTCTGAGGCCGAATGGTAAACTGGATGGCGAAGCGATTGGCGACAATTGGTTTCCTGAAGTCGATGCTGACATTTTTATGTCGCATTCACATGGTGACCAACGCCTCGCGATAGCACTAGCTGGCTGGCTGTCCGATGATTTCAAACTGAAAGCATTCGTCGACTCATGCGTGTGGGGTTGCGCGTACGACCTGTTGAAAATTGTAGATAGAGAATATTGCTATAACCGGCAAACCCAGACATACAGTTACTTGAGCCGCAATGGTTCGACTAGTCACGTTCACATGATGCTCGTGATGGCCTTGAGTAAGATGCTTGATAATACCGAATGTGTGTTTTTTCTGAATACACCGAATTCGGTTTCATCGAAGGATGTCGTTTCGAGAACTGAATCGCCTTGGATATTCGCTGAACTCGGACTTCTACAGATAATACGTCAGAAGAATCCTGTCCGGATCCTCGAAGAGGGCGTGCGGCACCTAGCAAAAGCAGAACTCAGGATCGAATATCCGGTTGGTGTCGAATCGTTAGTCCCGCTCGATGACTACGATTGTAACAAGTGGTATGAGAATGCAAAAGCAATGCGTAAGCATCCTCTCGATGTGCTGTATGAGCTGTTTCCGCCGGAGGAATAACGCACTATGAATGAGAATAAACTGAAACATTTGGAATTCATCCAAGCGATCATCACGCGGATGAGTAGCAATCAATTCATGTTGAAAGGCTGGTGCGTGACGCTGGTGTCAGCACTGTTTGCTCTGGCCGCCAAAGACGCCAATCATTCGTATTTCGTGCTCGGATTTATTCCCGTGGCTGTGTTCTGGTTTCTCGACGCGTATTATTTGAGCTTGGAGCGGCAATACCGCGCACTTTACGGGGATGTCGCGGCACGCAAACCAGAGGATGTCGATTTCTCTCTCGACGCGAGTGCGTACAACAGCGGCAAGAACACGTGGCTCGCATGCCTGTGGCGTCCGGCAGTCAGCATTTTCTACGGAGTCCTCTTTGCCGCCGTTGTCGTTGTTGTCATTCTGCTTACGACTTGAGCGAGGAGTTGTGTGAACAAGCGCGTTTATTTCGCGTTCGACTACGAAGACGTTGCGGATTTCCGAGCCAACGTCGTGCGGAACAGTAATGCCTTGGAAGGTGTAGAAAGGGCCGGGTTTTTCGATGCGTCCGTTTGGGAGGAGGCTAAGAACCACGATCCGGAATCCCTCAAACGACTGATCGATGCTGAACTAAAATACACGACGGTGACGGCGGTGCTGATTGGCACAAATACATGGCGGCGGCGCTGGGTACGATACGAAATAATGAGGAGCGCGGCGCGCGGCAAGATGCTTGTTGGAATCCACATCAATAATATTCGAGACAGATACCAACAGGTAAAACCGCTGGGGGCAAACCCATTCGAGAATGTGGGATATATTTTCAGTGCGGACGGAAAGACCGCAAGCCCGGTTGAGTGGGACGGCCACCAGCGATGGGTGTGGTATTCAGACCTGGAGCCCTATCCAACAGCAGAGCGACCCTTATCCGAGCGTGGCCCAATCGTTCAGGTCTCGAAGTGGGCGCATTGTTACGACTGGGATTTACAGGACGGCTACAATAATTTCTACAGGTGGATACAGTAGCGAGATCGCCGGCACACGCTTGCTGAGTTTATATCACAAAACAAGAGCGGGTGGGTCGAATAGCTCAGCCCCCGCTCTTGGTGGCAGGTACAAATGATGAGCGAGATGTAAGCCAATAGGGTTTCCCCACTCGCATCTGCCGAAACTCATTCTTTTTTGTGTTCTAATCGGCGACTTACATAGCTAGACTCTGCGTACATGTGGAGGAGCACAAGCGCGAACGGTATTCCACGCCTAAACTGAAACTACCGGATGCAGGAGCGAAGCTAACGTGAAAACGATTAGGTCAAAGCACGGGAAGATACGTTATGGTAGTTCTCGATCGAAAACGTCGTCCGCCGGTTGTCAGGTCTTCATCAGTCATAAAGCGGCTGATGGAAGTATGATTGGCGGCATTCGCCAGAAGATTCAGGCGACTGGCATCAGGGTGTTTGCGTCGAGCTTTGAGGCCGGCAAGCAATGGCGCAGTAGAATTTATAAAGAGCTCCGGGCGTCGAAATTTTTGTTGTTTTTTTACACAGACACAACGGTCAGGTACGACTGGTGTTTTTTTGAAACCGGTTTTTTTGACGCGGTAAAGAAATGCACTCACGACGCGGGGAAGACCATCGTCGTTTTGTGCGCAAAAGGGGTGCCGATACCAAGTCCCCTGCAGGATCTCCAGGCCGTGGAAGTCGAGCCTCAAGATCGAAGCGAGAACTTGGCGCTGGAAGCACTGCTAAGACAAATCCTTCACCATGCAAGAGACCTAGATTCACTGAATAGCCGCGACCAAATGGATGCACTGAAGGGCGCCTGTTTGAAGCCCTTTCAAACAGGCAGCACGCGAGTCCAGCCTTTCGGAGATCGGCTGAAGCTAAAGTTTGAAGAGAGCGCAGTAAGAAAGCTTTTGGCGAAAGGCGAGATAGATTCGAACGTGACCGCCAGCGGAGCGCTTGAGCTGTTTGGATTTGGACGGGGTACGACCACGAATTGGAAGAGCTTGACCGCTCATTTGGAAAGCGTGTCTATGACTATGCCGTGGCCTGGCTCGGCCGTTCAGTGGGCGGCGCATCTCGGGAAAATGCTCCGACTAGCCCTGAATTGCGTAGAGGAGTCAGATTGGGTACCTCTCTATTACAGCGCGGCGAGCGTCCAAAGTGAAAGACGTGTTTACAGACCATTGCTGTTACATGTCACGCACTATTCGGACGGATCCAAAGAATTTGATTTACATTTCGTGCTTATCCCGCGCGAAGCATACCCGGACATTCCGGGTGATCTGGGCCCACTTTGGGCGATGTTCGATATGATTCGCGCATTCCGCTTTGGCATGCTCCGCGACCGCCACTTTGAGGATTTATTCCGCAGAGGTATAGTGCCGCGGGACAAAGCGGAGCGAATGGAGGTGTTCCGCCGTCTTGATGTAGCAACGACCAATCATCGCATTAATCTCGAGAATCGGGGGATTACATTATCGAGCTTTCAGAATGCATTTGGGCCCGAGGGAAGCGAAGAGCGGGCAACGAACGAGGGGATTGGTCGGACGCTCCAGGATTTGCGAAGGAAACTGACCGGAGCGCTGCAAACCGATAATGTTGAGGAGGCAAAACGGGCGGCTGCAGAGTACATGCGGATGTACGCCTTGTTCATCGGTGCTGCTTGGAAACGCTACCAAGTATTGATGCAGGAATTCGTTGACGGTGAGCGCAAGTGAGTAGAAAGACGCGAATGTCGGGGGGGTACTGGAGAGCCGAAGGGTGGCTGACGCGGTGGAATGGCGGTAATAGTCGGGAGGTTCGTTGAAGGATTGGGGTCGCGGCTCATTATTCATCCGTTTGCCTTGTCGGCGAGGTGGCCCTTCGACGTTGCTCAGGGTAAACTCGCGGGGGGGTGTGGGAACGACTGAGATGCTTCGACAAGCTCAGCATGACAACGTTTTTGGGGAGGGCGGGCAGGATGGATCCGCGAAAGAGTTTCGCGGCTACAACACCGACGACCGGCGGTCGCAGACCGCCGCTACAGAAGAGGCGGCTACACCACCAAGGGTGTTCGCGGCATCATGGAACCAGGATCGACTCTGTAGACGGTCGGTTTGATCTTTGAGTTGCTTGGGTTTGGCTGGCGAGTTTGGGGGGGCGGAGCGCAGGAGACAGAATTCAGGAGACAGGAGACAGGAGAGTTTCGGCTGGGGACAGGCGACGCTACACCAGGATTGAGGTGGCGCAGGTCGGGGGGGCGTACAAGGCAGGGATGAGGGCGGAGGGATGAAGGAGGGCGGGGCGGGGTTGAACAGGCGAGACGCACCGTTCTACGGACGGCCGCACGGGCGAGACGCCCGCGGCTAACCTGATCCCGTATGCGCCAGAAGGCGGCGGGTGACGCCTTCGGCTTCGCGAGCGCCGCTGAGGAGTCCGTCGACGCTAAGGTGGTAGTCGAGGGCTGGCCAGTGGATGCCGGTGCCGGCGCCGCATCGTTTCCAGTTGCGCACCTGTTTGGCGGTAGCCTGCAGGAGAGTCGGATACCATGTCAACGGCACGCTGATGACACGTCCGTCCACGAGTTCCGCGGTGAGGGTCTCGTGGTTGACGACCACATTTTTAATCTTTGCGCGCGAAGAACTCATTCCATTCTCTCAATAGCTTCGTTCGCTGTCTCTCGGTGATCCGCAGCACTTGTCGCACTTCATTTACCTTCAAACCTTCGGTCCACACGAGCCGCACGGGATCGAGCCACAATTTCGCCGTCCCGTCACCTTTGTCCACGTGCACATGTGGCGGCTCTGTGCCCTCTTCTGCGTAAAAGTAAAACACATACCCGGCTTCTCGGTGAACCGTTCGCACCCGTGCAATATAGCAATCCTGGCTTTGTGGCGCAAGGCGAACCGGTCGAAGGCCCGCCCGGATGCGGCGAAACGAGTAATCGGGTCACTTCTCTAAACGGCAGATTTCATCTTTGAGTTGCCTGGGTTTGTCGGCGAGGTGGGGGGCGGTGCCCTTCGGCTACGCTCAGGGTAAACTCGCGGGGGTGTGGAAACGACTGAGATGCTTCGACAAGCTCAGCATGACAGCGTTTTAGGGAGGGCGGGCAGGATGGATCCGCGAAAGAGTTTCGCGGCTACAACACCGACGACCGGCGGTCGCAGACCGCCGCTACAGAAGAGACGGCTACACCACCAAGGGCGTTCGGGGCATCATGGAATCAGGGCGACTCCGTAGACGGCAGATTTGATCTTCGGGTTGCTTCAGGTTGTCGGCGAGTTTGGGGGGCGGTGCCCTTCGGCTACGCTCAGGGTAAACTCGCGGGGGGTGTGGGAACGACTGAGATGCTTCGACAAGCTCAGCATGACAACGTTTTTGGGGAGGGCGGGCAGGATGGATCCGCGAAAGAGTTTCGCGGCTACAACACCGCCGCTACAGAAGAGGCGGCTACACCACCAAGGGCGTTCGGGGCATCGTGGAATCAGGGCGACTGTGTAGACGGTAGATTTGATCTCTGAGGTGCTTGGGTTTGTCGGCGAGTTGGGGGAGAGATCCCCGCCGGGGGCGGGCAAGCTTCGGCTACGCTCAGGGTAAACTCGCGAGGGGCTGGCACGCTTCATAGAAGCGTGGCTACACCAGGATCGGGGCGGCGGCATGGACTACTCAGGTGAGTCCGAAGCACAAAGTCGAATAAGCGCGGAAGGGCGGGCCGGGTGCCTCGCTCCGGTTGGACTGCCCCGGCCAAAGAGTACGGAGCACAGAGTGACCCCATTGAGCATGGAATGACGAAGCCCCCGTCCTGCCGACCCGACGGCTGTTGAAGGTTGAAGAGACGGGCTTCCTCTCGGGCTTGTCGACCAACCCCTTCCTGCGGTTGCACGGCCGATGGTTGCAACGTGCTGGATTTCACCCGGGCGGCCACGTCGTCGCCGGGGTCATGCAACCCGGTGAATTGAGGGTCACGGCACAACCGAACCATGGGGACGAAAAATTTAGGGTTGACTAATTCTTTTAGTAGTGGCTAACTGCCACCGCAAGCGTGGGTCGCCCGGAAAAACCTCAGGCTGGAGGCGTTGTGCGCAAGCATCTCGTGCTGGTGACGTCGCGGATTATTGTCGTGAGCCTCGTGTTGGCTGGCGGACTCGCGTCCGCGCAGAGCAACGGCGCGCCGTCCGCGGTTCCAACTGCTCCCGCAGGAGCAGGCCCGAACGCGGCGGAAAACGGCACAACGAACTCTCCCGTCAAGCTCCGGGAAATGGTGGTTACAGCACCCGTGGACGCAGCCCGCGAACAAATCGCGCCCAGCTTGGGAGCGGTCACGTACAAAATCGGCGCGAGCCAGATCCAATCGACAGGGCAGGGTGACAACTCTTCGTTTCAGCAGGTACTCCTACAGGCGCCGGGCGTGGTGCAGGAGGAATTCGGGGAGGTCCATGTCCGTGGCGATCACGGCGACCTGCAATATCGAGTCAATGGGGTTTCGCTTCCAGAGAGCCTCAATGGTTTTGGGCAGGAAATTGACACCCACCTGATCCAGTCGGTCACGCTGATCAGCGGCGCCATGCCGGCCCGGTTTGGCGATCGGACGGCGGGGATTATTGATGTTACAACGAAGACGGGGTCGCAACTCAACGGCAACGAGTTCTCGATGTATGGCGGCAGCTACGACACGATTCAGGCGTCCCTCCAACTGGGCGGCACCACGAGCAACCTGGATTATTTCATCAGCGCCTCCTATTTGCATAATGATATCGGCATTGATAACACGACCGCGAGCCCGGACCCGTTGCATGATCAGACCGATCAGGAGAAACTCTTTGGCTATTTCTCCCATCCCCTCAGCGACACGAGCCGGCTGACGTTGTTGCTCAGCGGTTCGTACGCCGATTTCGAGCTTCCCAACACGCCGGGACTTTCTCCCTACTATCAGTTGGCGGGAAATCCGCCGGCCGATTCGGCTGAGATAAATGAGAATCAAAACGAACAGAATTATTACGCCGTGCTCTCCTATCAGGTGGCGGCGGGGAACCTTTGGGCGCAAGTTTCGGCCTTGACCCGCTATACGGATATTCGGTTTTCACCGGATCAGACACAAGATCTTCTGTTCGACGGCAACGCCGCGCGGGTGAAAAACAGCGATCTGGCCAACGGGGTTCAGGTGGATACGTCGTATCTTTTGGGTGACTCTCACACCCTCCGCGCGGGGATGTTGGCCACGTATGACATCGAACGACTCGATACCGAGTCCGCTGTCTTTCCGGCCGGTTCACAATTCGCCCCAAATCCGCCGGGCAACAACCTGCCAGCGCCGACGCCGCAATCGTCCACCACACCGGTCACGGTAACTGCCAACGGTGGAAACAGCGGGGTGACCTCCGGCATTTACCTGGAGGACGAGTGGTTGCTGACCGAAGCGCTCACGCTGAACTACGGTGTTCGCTACGATCGCTTCGATGTAACGTTCGATCACGAATACCAGGTCAGCCCGCGCGTCAATCTGGTCTGGAAGATCGACCCGGCCACGGTGGCCCACATCGGCTATGCGCGGTATTTCATGCCGCCGACGTTGCAATATATTCCACCATCAACGGTCCGGGCATTTGAGTACACGACCGATGCTCCTTTCAGCGATCGGGATGATCCGCCGAAGGTCGAGCGCGATCATTATTTTGATGCCGGCTTGTCGCGCACGATCACCCCTCCCTGGCAAGTCACGGTGGACTCTTTCTGCAAGTTGGCCAGGAATCTCCTCGACGATGGGCAGTTTGGCACGGCGGTCATTCTCAACAACTTTAATTATACGTCGGGCACGGTGTATGGCGCGGAGTTGGGCAGCACGTACAAGCAGGGTCCTGTTTCTGCGTATGGGAACTTTTCGTATGTCCAAACGTGGGCGCACAACATTGACTCGGTTGAAAATGAATTCCCGGGCAACGAGCTGGCGTACGTGTCCGCGAATAACATCCAACTGGATCATCAAGGCCGGTTCACCGGATCGGGGGGCGCCTCGTATATTTTTCTGAAGGACAACCGGCTCTACACCGATTTTCTCTATGGGAATGGTCTGCGCGCGGGGTTTGCCAACCTTGAGAAACTTCCCGGCTACTGGACACAGAACGTGGGTGTGGAGCATGTGTTTCCCGTGCATTCCAAAGGGATCAAAGAGGTGCGGGTGCGCTTTGATTGCCTGAACGTCTTCGACGAGGTGTACGAAATACGCAATGGCACCGGCATTGGCATCGCCGCCCCGGCATACGGGCCGCGCCGCGCCTTTTACGGTGGACTGGCAGTGGACTTTTAAGAGGGCGGGAAGCGCATTGGAGGGATTGCGCGCGGGCGGCCATGGCGGTTGACAGATGCGTGCGCGGGAACCGCCAGCGCCCGGACATGTTTCAGGCAGCGAGCATGAAGCCGGGCCAAGATGGGGCCGAGTAAGACAGGAAACACGCTCACCAAATTGAGGCGCAAGGGCAGTGGTCCAGGCTCGGTCAGTCACGTCTCCCGTTTCCGTGCCCCCGGCCCTGTGCGTCTTGCTATTCCATCTGCGTCTTTTGTGATTGGGGTTAAACCTGTAAACGGTAGATTTCAGCTTTGAGTTGCTGCCGTTTGTCGGCGAGTTGGGAGCGAGTGCGGGCTTTCTGTTGCGCGGGCGACACGACGTAAGTGATGCGACTACGATAGAGGCGGAAACAGCACGGAATTTGAGATCTGAGATTTCAAGGGTGGGGCGAGGAGGCGTCCCCAGTTGCGCGCGGGGGAGTAGCGGGGGCGGCTGGGGAAGGCCGAGAGGGGACGGGGAAGGGGTGCGGCCAGGGGGCGGGGCGGTTGGTCGGCGGGGAGCAACTTGACACAGCCACTGAGAATCGAGGTGCCAGTGTAGCGTGCCCTATCCCCAGCGCATCCGGTGCGCTCGAGAATCTATCGGCTGAGGACAGCCGACGCCACAACAGTGGCAGTGTTCAGATACGCCCGATATGGTGTATCCACCCGTTATTTCGTTGACTTTCTACTTCTAATAATGGATGGTAATAAGCTGGTTTTGTCCATGGCAGACGAGGCTTCTCCTGATGAAACTGACATCGTTGCCGCGCAAGGCAGTCCGGGGTCTACCATACCTCCGAAAAGAAATGCGCGCCATCATTTCGGATCACACACCGTTTTTCATCGCCGCACCGTGCACCGTCCACATCTGGCGCGCCGCACCCTGCAACGCCCGATGCATCATGTGCGATCACGGCTTCCGCCGCGAGGAAGTCCTGAAGGAGATTTCCCGATCGCCTTTCACGGATGACATGATGTCGCGGGTTCTGGATGAAATCCACGAACTGTGCGGGCGAGGGACTCTCGTGTCCTACATGGGGGGCGAGCCGACGGTCAGCCGACAGGTCGCGGCATGGATCGAGCAGGCGGGGCGGTTGGGCCTGGACTTTCGGTTCACCACCAACGGGTACCTCATGAACGAAGAGATGGCGCGGAGGTTTGTCGCCGCCGGCCTGTTCAATATCGGAATCTCGCTCGAATCCCTCGACCCCCGCATCAACGAGACCATCCGCCCGTACCCCAACGGCACCGCCCGAACCCTGCGCTGCATCGAGTTGCTGTTGGAAGAGCGGGCGCGTCAACACGGGCACATCAGCCTGAACATCAAGACCGTACTCACAGACCTTAATCTGGAATCGTTCCTGGAGATCGCCACACGTTTCGGAAAAATCGACGGGGTCATGTGCACCCCCCAGGTCTTCGAGTCGCTCGAAGGGATGCCGGCCGCCACCCGAGAATTGCTCTGCATCAAGGACCACCACCGGCTCCAGGCCGTGACGGATCGAATTCGCGAGCTGAAGCGTGAAGGCTACACAATCCACGTCACCGAACAGGCGCTGCATGATATGGTCAAACAAACGGCAGCGGACAAAGACCACACCGCGACGATGAGCCAGAAGAAGCTAACCATGGACCCGTCCGAACCGGCCTGCAATATCGCCACGAGCAATCTGTGGATTCACGGCGGTGCGGTCAGGCTTTGTCCTTATTTCCCCCCGATTGGCGAATGGATGGGCGACCCGAACTCAACGTTAAAGCAACTGTGGCATGGAGGCGGAGCCCGAAATATCCGCGCCCAGACACGCGCTTGTCGTCGGCTTTGCACGATTTCGTGTCTGCGCCGCACACCCCTTTCTCATAAGATTTCCACCTTCCTGAAGATTGCCTGAGATGGCAGGATCTGCGGTAAAGACGTGACGGGATGGAAGTTCGTGCCGCTCAAGCGCCCCTCAGCCCCCAAACGCCATCCGCACGACCTCCGGCAGGATCTCCCCTGCTTTTCCAATCAACGACCAGTCCACGACGCTCGTAACCGGCGTGGGCTCGCGATTGATCTCTACCGTCTTCGCGCCGTGACGACGCGCCGTGTGGATGAAACTCGCCGCGGGCTCGACCACCGCACTCGTGCCGATGGAGAAAAACAAATCGCACATCTCCAATGCGTCACCCGCTTTCCGCATCGCCGCCTCGGGTAACATCTCCCCGAACCACACCACCGACGGTCTCCGCGCCCCGCCACAAACACATCGCGGCGGATGTTCCTTGAAGGGGATCTCGCGTTCCTCGCGTTCCGCCCCGCATCGCGTGCATCGCCACACCCAGATCGTGCCATGCAGCTCCACAATACTGCGACTGCCCGCCGCGTGATGCAGCCGATCCACATTCTGCGTCAGCAACGTAAACGCCCGCTCTCTTGCCGCGAACTTGCTCTCCAATTCCACCAGCGCCAGATGCGCCGCGTTCGGTTTCGCCGCCGCGCATTTCTCGCGACGCCAATCGTACCAGCGCGTCACCGTCTCGGGGTCCCGCGCGAATCCTTCCGGCGACGCCAGTACATACGGATCGAATTTCGCCCACAAACCATCCATCGCATCGCGAAACGTCGGGATCCCGCTCTCCGCCGACACGCCCGCTCCCGTCAACACCACCACCGCCCGGGCTTCTCGCAGCGCGCTCACCAATGATTCCGAGATGACCGATGGTCCGGGCACGGTTCCGCTACACCCCCTTCTCAAGAAACTTCATCACCAACAGGGCCACCCCGTTATTGACGATGTGCAGAACAATCGGCAGCCCGAGCGACCCCGTCTTCCATCGCGCCCAACCCAGCACGACGCCCACGCACAGTAGCGCGACAAAATACGTGATTTGAAGATGCACCAGCGCAAACACGAACGCGCTGACAAGAATGGCACCGGCGATGCCAATCCGCCCTTCCAGCGCTCCGTAGAGTAATCCGCGGAAGATGATTTCCTCGCAAATCGGCGCCATGATCACCACCGACACAACCGTTGCCATTGGATTGGTGTCCAGGCCGAACCGGATGATCGGCACAATGTCCTGCAAATCGGGCGCTCGATGCATCCATTCCGCCGCCCATTGCGCGAACCACGATCCGAACGCCGATACCCCCGCCAGCCCGAGTAACGAAAACCCGATCACACGCGCCGTTCCGAAACGCAGGGGAAACGCAAACGGGCCACCCCAGGGTTGACGCGCGAACCCTCGTACCGCGGCGGCAATGACCGGGATGCCGGCCAATGTGATTCCGAACAGCAGGTTCTGCGAGATGTCGATCAGGGACAACAGGGCCAGACAAAACATGAGCGCGAGTTGGCCCTCGAAAAACACCGCCAGCCACGAGATCGACAAGCCCAGCCCGGGCGCCGGCTGCGTCGAGATCCGCATGCTGAACCGCCAGACGGCGCTCAGCACGATCACATATAACAGAAGCAGTGCGCCGCCGCTGACGCCAAATCCCACCGGGTAGAGCCGTCGCGCCTCCAGATACCGGGCCGAAAGCAGATAACAGGCAAACAACGCCCGTTTGATTACGAGGTCGCTCGTGTTGAGCTCGTGGGCTTTCTCGAAGCTGGTGGCGGCTTCATCGAATCGCCCGAGCCTCACCAGGCAGATCGCCCGCCAGTCGATCGCGTCGAAATCGTCGGGATGAAGTCGCGCCGCTTTCCGGAAGGCGGCCTCGGCGCGGTCAAAACGTCGCAATTCCGCGTAGCTGTATCCGAGCCGATAATTCATCCCAAAATCATCCGGCTTGATGCGGAGCCCCTTCTCATACGCCGTCACCGCCCCGTTGTAGTGATCCACCGCCTCGAAGCTTCTCCCCAGCCAGTTGTAGGCTTCCGCGTTGTTTGTCTCGATCGCCACGCATTTCTGCAGGGCCGAGACGGCTTTTCCGTACGCTTTCCGGTGGTAGCGGCAGATTCCCAGCCACAGGTACGAATAGGAATCCTTGGGATTCAGTGACAGGGCGGCTTGAAACGCATCTTCTGCTTCCTCGTAGAGTCGGGATCGCACAAGATAATAGCCCAACGCGCTATGAGAGAGGGCGTCGGTCGGCTCAAGGGCGACCGCCTTGCGGCCCGCCTCGATCGCCTCTCCCAGACGGCCCGACTGCGCGAGGGAATTGCCCAACTGGAGGTACGCCCTCGCATTGCTGGTGTTGAGACAAACGTATTGTCGAAGGGCATCCGCTGACGCCTGGTAATTCCCGATCGCGTAATAACTCCGGCCAAGGCTCAACCATACGTTCGTCTGCCCGGGGTTCAACGCGATTGACTTCTCGTAAGCGGTCACCGCTTCGGCGCGTTGGCCCGATCCCGCCAGCGCGTATCCCAACATTGTGTAGGCGAGGTAATTGGTCGGGTCAATCTCCGCGGCCCGGCGGAAATCGTCCGCCGCGGCTTCCCGATCATTGGCAGCCATTTCGGCCCGCCCGCGCCGCATCAACTCCGCCACGGCAACGCGGTTGCTGTCCTGTGCCCGAACCGGCGCCGCCACGAGCGCGAGGAGCAACCACAGCGTTCCACCAATGTCCCAGAACGTTTTCATTACTGTTGACAGTAGACGCATTCCGGACGGGCGTTGCAAGCGATTCGCTGTCGGCTCACTCGGTGGTCAGCGCAACGATCTTCTCCCGAAATTGCGGATGACTCCGTATCAGGTCCGCTCTCCGCCCGTGTTCGTAATCGGCATAATCGAAGCCGGGCGCAACCGTGCAGCCCAGCAAGGCAAACGTACCACCTCCGACCAAATGCGACCCCTGCCACACACCGCGCGGCACAATCACTTGCGGTGACATCCCCGCCGCCAGATCAACACCGATCACCACGACCTTTCCGATTCCGTCCGGTGCGAGCTGCAGCATTTCCACCGGATCACCAAGATAGAAATGAAAGATCTCATCGCTGCGCAGCCGATGAATTGCCGAGAAGTGCCCGGGTTTTAGCAGATAATAAATGCATGTGCCGAACGCGCGATCGCCTGAATACCGCGACGGCAACGCATCCGCCGCAGCCGCTTCGTCCGCGCGATACGTCTCGGTAAAGAAACCGCCCTCGTTGGGATGAGGCTTCAGCTTGAGTCGCACGATGATTTCTTCCGCGGTCATCGCCCGTCGTGTACACGAGTCAATCCGTTGCCGCAAGCCCGTTTGCGCTGGGTGCGTGTTGACACAGCCACCGTTAGTTGGATTGCCAGAGTTCATCCCAGTGGTCGTTGGCTTGGGCTTCGACCAGCGCGGCCAGGTGGCGTAGGCCCGTCGGCGTCCAGAACTGGCCTGAACGCTTGAAGCGATACTGGCGTTGGCGACAGGCGGACTCGACGGCCCCGCTGCCAATCGGCCAGCCCCGGCGGGCCAAGGCATCGTAGTTCATCCGTTGCGCGTGGCTGGCAAAGTAACGCTGTTTGCGCCGCACAATCTCGCCCACCGGCCCGGGGGGCGGACGCCACGTCGCCAACTCCTGCAAGAGCCGGTGTTCTTTGCCGTGGCGCAACTGATGGCGGCGCGCTTCGACCCACGCCGCCGCCGGCGCTTCGTCGCCGCGCGAAGACGGTGGAGATCAATCGCGATCCCACGCCGGTTACGAGCGTCGTGGACTGGTCGTTGACTGGAAAAGCAGGGGAGATCCTGCCGGAGGTGGTGAGGATGGCGTTTGGGGGTTGAGGGGTGGCACGAACTCGAAATCGGGGTACAAGTGGTACGAGAATCGGTTTGTGTCGGGTGGTCTGGTGCGCTATGTTCGCGCCGGGTCGCAGAACGGCGTAGCGGAGGAGAACACCATGAAGAAGCTGGCATGTGTCTGGGCATTCGTACTTTCGTTGGGAGGCGTCGCAGTCGCACAGGATCTGACCTGGCAGGAATTGGCGCAGCGTCCGGAGCTTTGGCCGGCGCAGTGCACGGTCAAACAGGGGATCAATTTCCAGGGCGGCGTGAGTGTTCGTGCTGGTCAAGTGGTGAATGTCTTCGATTTCAAGGGTAACGAGGTCGAACTCACGACCACAGACGGACGGGTTACCTTTGCAGCCGAACCGGACGAGACCGACGTCCTGAACGTGGCGCGCGAGGCGTACGCAAAACTCACTCCGAAACAACGCGCGTTGACGTACCCATCGATCGTCCAGCAGAAAGAGCTGTGGCCCTATCGGGTCACCATCACGCGGAGTTTCACGCTGGCTCCGGGAAAAGTCGTGCAGGTTGGAGATTCGGTGCTCGTGAAAGACATCCAGCCCGGCAAAGTGGATGTCGTGTCGGAAAAACTCAACGCCCGATTCGGTGTCGCCATGCCGGCCACCGACCTGATGGCGCAGGTTCGGAAGTTCGTCGAGGATGACCAGGCGGGTCCGCGGCTTGTTGCCATGCAAAAGGCGGCTGAGGAAAAACTCGCGGCCGAACAAAAGGCCCAGGCGGAGAAGATCAAGGCCGAGGGCCGCGTCGCCGTGGAGTTGGAGGGAAAACTGATCAATTCGCAAACGGGCAAACCGGAACCGCTCGGAGCCAATGCAATGCCCCATTACGTCGTATTTCTGCGAGGACAGAGCACGTGCCCGATTACGCGGAGGTTTCTGCCGACATTCATCAAGTACTGCCAGGACATGAAGCAGAAGCAGTCCGAGTTCGAGGTGGTGTACCTGACCATCGAAGATCTGCCGGAGACGGAGAAGTTCGCGCAGGAACTGGGCTTCTCGTGGCGGACCGTGAGCTACGAAAACACGACCATGGCATGTGTGTCTCCCTATATTGATGGCCGAATTCCGCAACTCATTGTCATGGATCGGGACGGGAAGATTCTCGCCAATGGGATTCAGGCCACCGCTCCCGCCGCACTCCAGCAACTGGATGCGCTCCTGAAGCAGCCGGCGAATTAGTGGACGACCGTTTAGTTGGCCTTCATCGCTGGGGCCGCGGCGAGGACGGCGCCGAGCGTGGTGTCGGATTTAACACTGATCCGGCGGAGGTTCCCGTCGGTGCGGGCGATGAAGGTCATGGTGTCATCGGCGGCATATTCGGGGTGCAGCGTTGCCCAGCCGTCGCTGCCGGGATCGAGCGCGACGGCATTGTCGGCAAAATGCGTCGCCGGTTTGCCGTCCACGTACAGCATGTAGCTGTCCCTGGTTTGGATGCCCTCGGTCACGGGGAGATTGCCGCTGTTCACCCAATAGATATGGTTGTTGTCGGGGCTGAAGAAGATGTGGTCGACCCTGCCGGGTTTGTCACAGAAGTTCTTGCTGTCAACGAACAGAGACGGGTGCCCGTTGTTGTCCGCTCCGTAGGCCAGATGCTTGTCATCAGAGCTGAAGACGTAATTGCCCTGCAGCAATCCGGGTTGCGCGACGTTGTCCAGATAGACGACGAGTTGGCGGACATAGACGAAATGCGTTCCCTGCGGGCTAAAGGTGAATTGAGCGGTGCGATCGAGACCGTGGTCGACGCCGTACGAGGTGTCCTTGCCATCGACCAGGACGTGCTGGGTATTGTCCGGGGTAAGGCCGAAGGCCCCAATGCGATTCCCCACCGGGCTGAGCACGGGATAGATACTGCTGTAAGCGTCGGATTCCTGGTCATCGGTCACCAGGAATTGGCGGCTAGCGGCACTGGCCAGATAAACAAACTTGGTTGAATCGGGGGTGAAGCCGGGAAAGGGCGGCTCAAACTGGGCCAAATCCTTAACGGTCTGGCCCCACGTGATGTATTGCCAATGGGCCATGTTCTGGGAAGCAAGCTGCGGCGGGATGGACGAGTAGGCTGCGCCTTTCTTGCCATCAATAATCATGTATTGATCGCCCGTTTTGGTGTTGCACAAGGCCGCATAACGTTTGCCGTCGGCGCTGAAATACACAGAGGAAACCCGCACGCCCTCCGTGCCGGCAACCATCTTGCCGTTGACCAAGAGGACGGTTGGGTCTCCGTTCCTGGGAGTGATCACCATGGCGATTTGTTTGCCGTCGGGCGAGATCCATGTTTGGTTGAACGCGTAAGCCTTGATCTCGGGCTTGCCATTGATCACAAGGATATTGTTGTTATCCGGCGTGCGCATCGTGCTGAGCAGCACGTTTTTCGCGGTGTACTGCAGATTGTCGCCGAAGTAATTGACCTGCCGTCCATCGACAAAGGCCCAGGCACCCGTGCCGTCGCGGTTGTAGTTGACGTAGGCGTAATGATTGCCATCGGGACTCAGGTACAGTTGCGGCAGGGTCCGCATCGGAGGACCGGCCTTGCCGTCCACCACAATCGTGTACTGGTGCTGGGCGTCGGTGTCGCTCCAAAAGAGATGCTGTCCAAGGGCCGAGAAGGTGAGATTGAGGCCGCCCGCTAGGGTGTAAGAATTGATCGGGCCCCGCGCCAGCTCCTTGCCATCCAGCATCACCACGTAGTCATCGCCCTGCTTGGCCATATACGCCCAGTGCGCGCCGTCCTTGGAAAAAATGACCGGAATGGGGGCATTGCCATACATCGAAGGGCGGTAGATGGAGCCCGTCACGTTGAAGATGAGGCTGTCAATCAGCGGGCCGGCGGCACCGTCCATGATGATCTGGTAATGGCTACCCTTGGCGGCAAGGACGGCCAGGTGCAGGCCTTTGGGGCTGAGCGAGCCGCCGTAGAGCTGACCGTCCGGCCCTACCGGCTGTTCATCCACCGTCGGGTTCGCCACTGCGATCCCCGAACTACCAAGCAGCGTAAGCAAGACAATGGTCAGAGAATTGAAATGCCGCATAGTGCCTCCGTGGATAATGGTTTGTTTGCGACCCTACGCCCGGCCCACAGTAAAGCCCAGTGACGCGACGTAGTCAAGCCCGCGTGAGACGCCGCAATCCCCGAGCGGCGAGCGTTCATCCACACGGCGCGTTAGATGGCGGGTGGCACGCGGGGGCGCGTAGACTTCCTGGTGGGTGATGGGGAAATTGGGATGGCGATTTTGTTGTTGACACAGATATCCGCATACGATAATAGTTGGGGTGAAGGCATTGTTGCTCTGGCTGTGGTTGTTCTTTGAAAAGCATAGGGACCTGTATTGCACTCGCTCGCCCGAAGGGCCGCCTGCGGCGTTGCGTCTCGCCGCTCCCAGCGGCTCGGCTTTGACATAGGCCTTCACGGTTGCGGGTTTGGGATTCACATGGCCGGTCCGCACGCATGATGCAAGGCTACGCTTCTGCAAGGTCAGGGCAAGAAGGGGGGGGTACCCCCCTATTTCTGCGAAACGAAGCCAACGGTTTTTTGGGGTGTTGGGGAATGCAAGAGACTGATCAGCAAAGGATTATGCCGAGAGGTTTTAAGAAAAACCGAATGGCTTCGTTTGGCTTCGTTCGGCCAAAAAATGGCTTCGTTTTGGGGGTTCGGCGCTGTTCCGGCTGTGTTATTGAAGGGCAGGATGGACGGTGTAGCGGGTCGGCGCGGCAGCGGAATCGGTTTGTGTCGCGTGGTCTGGTGCGCCGCCTGTGCAATTGCGCGGGCGAGACGGCTACGGTTCTTTGGTCGGCGCGAGCGCGAAGTGATGTGGTTTGAGCTGGCGCGCCGCGTTGATTTGAGATTCGTAGTCGGCAATCTTACGATCCAGGCGGGCGAGCTCGGTGGTCCGTTGCGCCTCGAAATCCGGGGGCTTCAACCAATCGGGGGTTTGATAGAGTTGGACCTTCCGCCAGCGGTCGAAGTAGACGTTGTTCTTCTCGAAGACCAACTGGAGGATCTTTCGGGCCTGCTCGGTGATCGGGCCGGGCACCATGGAGAGATTGCAGCCGTTGGCGAGGTCGCTGCGTGAGAATGTTCCGGCCACCACGCCATCGATCGTCAGGACGTACGTTGGCGCCGTCAGCCCGGAAATCTGCAGTTCGTAACGGCTCAGGTCATCCAGGATAGGGACGATGCGAAGTGCTGGCTCCGCATTTGTGTCCCTGGGCATGGGGAGCGCCTCATCCAGACGATCAAAGCTCACGTTGTTTCCCGCGATTTTGAGATTTGTGATGCTACAGCCGTCGGTGGAAGTGACGGTTCCGTGCGTGGCATCGATGGCGGCGCTCGAGACGAGCGACGGCGCGCCCAGGCCCTTGAGAATCGCCCAGGCCATGATCGTGTGCCCGGCCGGGCCGGGGTGGACGGCATCGCCACCGCCGATGAACGCATTTGTATTGGCGGCGCGCGCACGAAGCATCGCGTCCATGTAAGGAGTGAATTGATCAACAAACAGAACACCCGTGTTGGTCGCAACGCCTTTCAGGGCGATGGCGAAGTGCTGAAGGGATTGATTGCGCGGGTCGTTCAGCGGGTCGGGTCGATGTTCCTCGATTGGCTGCGTGGTCAATAGTGCGACGCGGGCGCCATGTTCCTCGAGCACCTTCGTGAGTTCGGTTTCGCTGCGGACGTAAGCCCGGCAAATGTCGGGCCGGAACGCCTGATAGCCGTGATCGTTCATGGCGAAATCGATGGTGACGGCGGTGGGATGAAGCGGCAGAACGTCGCGTTCCAAACCGGCGCGGACGGCGGTTTCGACCATTTGCTGTTGGGTCGAATCATTGGCGGCAAAAAGAGTATTCTCATCCGTGTGGAACCGCGTGCGAAGCCAGGATGTGTCGCCGCTCCAGCCCGCGTTGCGGAAACTGAGCTTCCATTGGGGGAAACGGGCGAGCGTGTAGGCCTCGATATACGTCGTGTAGAGGCGTTGCTCGGTAATGCTATCGCCGAGGAACACCACGCGGTCGCCGTCGTGGAAGAAGAAATCGGCGGCGTGGGCATATGACGAGAGCAACAGACTGATAAGAAGAACACGGCAGCATGCAGACTTCATTTCAATGCGCGCTCCTTCCGAAGGTTTTCAACAATTTGGCGGGTGGCCATGGATTTGTTAAGCGTGTAGAAGTGGAGACCGTCGACGCCGGCGGCGAGGAGCTCGCGGCATTGGCGGGTGGACCAGTCGACGCCGTAACGGAGGACGGCTTCGGGATCGTCGGCGATCGGATTGAGTTCGACGTGCATTCGTTCGGGAATGGCCGCGCCGCACATGGCGGTGAATTTCTTGATCTGGGCAACGTTGGTGACGGGCATGATGCCGGCAATGATGGGGACGGTGATGCCGATATCGCGGCAGCGGTTGACGAAGCGGAAGAAATGGATGTTGTCGAAGTAGAGCTGGGTGATGATGAAATCGGCGCCGGCATCGACCTTGGCCTTCAGGCGTTTGAGATCGGTTTCAAAATCGTGCGCCTCGGGATGTTTTTCGGGATAGCCGGCGCATCCGAGACAGAATTTGTCGTGGAATTGCTTGCGCAGATGGCGGATCAAGTCGACAGCATGTTTGAAATCGGGGAACCAGCCTTCGGGCGGCTCCGGTTGATTTCCCGGCCGGTCGCCGCGGAGAGCGAGGACGTTTTCGATGCCGTGGGCGGCGAAGTTCTCGAACACGCCGTCGATGTCGGCGAGCGTTTGGCCGACGCAGGTGAAATGGGCCATGGCCTCGAGGTGGAACTGTTCCTTGATCTTGAGCGTGACCTCCAGCGTGCGGGCGCGGGTGCTGCCGCCGGCGCCATAGGTACACGTGGCGAACGACGGATGCAATTCGTGCAGACGGGAGAGCGTTTCCAGAAGACCGGCCATCGCGTCGTCGGTCTTCGGTGGGAAGAACTCGAAGGAGACCGTCGGTCGCGTGGTCTTGAGGATATCGCTGATTTTCATCGCGTCATTGTGGCTCCAAGGGAGCCTCGCGCATTTTACCCATCAAGGAGCTTTTTGAAGAACGGCGATTTTTCGTAATCGCGGGCGACGCGAGCGAGGATGGGGTCGCGATCGTCGATCAGGCGTTTCGGCTTGCGAGATTTGACGTTGTCGAGCGCGTAAGCGGTGATGAGCGGCAGGGCCACCGTCGAATCCACGTAGCAGACGACGGCGTCGGGGAGTTTGTTAGGGTCGACCTTGCCCCAGCTCACGGCTTCGGACGGCGTGGCCCCGGACAGACCGCCCGTGTCGGGGCGGGCGTCGGTGATTTGGAGGTAATGATCGTGACCTTTCTCATCGAGTCCGAGAACTTCCTGAATTTGTGGTTCGGTCTGCAGGATGAAATTCTTGGGCGAACCGCCGCCGAGGATGAAAACACTCGAGGTGCGATGGTTGCGTTTGGCATCGTACACGATGCCCGCGGTTTGGTTGACATCGCGGTTCACATCGAACTGCAGTTTGCAGCCGGCGAGGCTCATCGCGGCGACGTTCATGCCGATGGAACTGTCTCCCGGGCTGCTGGTGAAGCAGGGAACGCCGTATTGATACGCGGTGGAGATGAGCGAGGTGTCTTTGAGGCCGAGTTTGCGTTCGCGATGGTGGACGTATTTGCCGAGGAGGTAATGAAACTCGTCGGTGCCCATGGCGCGCTGGAACTCGCGTCCACTGATGACCCGGCGGATGAACGCGTCCGTGTCCAGCAGCACATTGTAGTCGAACAGGATGTCGTAGATGCGGATGATGCGGCGCTTGCGAAGCTCGACGTCGTCGAGGAATGGCGAGCCGCGGTACAGTTTCATATCGAGCCCGTAATGGATATCGTGATAGAGGTTGGCACCGGTGGTCACGATCCAGTCGATGAATCCCGCTTTGAGGAGTGGGATCAGGCAGGATTTGCCAAGCCCGGCCGGCACGAGCGCGCCGGTGAGGCTGACGCCCACGAGGCCGTTGCGGGCGAGCATTTTCCGCGTGAATAGTTCGCACCCTTCGCGGAGCCGGGCGGCGTTATAGGCCTGGAACGTGTCGGCGACGAGACGGGACACGCGGGCGCCGCGAGCAGCGGGGCGTGGATCGAGGCGGGAAAAGCGTTGGAATTTGCTGACCTTTTTCATGCGGTCGAGATTTTTCTTCGTGCAAACATCCGAGTGAACCGATAGGATTAATGACCGCGTAAACTTTTGCAACCTATTTTGGGAGGCACACTCCATGGAGCCACGACAGATTCGTATTGGTCACAGCCCTGACCCGGATGACGCGTTTATGTTCTATGCATTGACCCACGGAAAACTGGACACGGCGGGCCTGACGTTCCAGCACGTCATCCAGGACATCGAGAGCCTGAACCACCTGGCCGTGGAAGGCGAGCTGGAGATGACGGCTTTGAGTGTGCATGCATACGGATACGTGATGGACAAGTACGCGCTGTTGGGGAGCGGGGGGAGTTTTGGGGACAAGTGCGGGCCGATCGTGGTGGCGAAGAAGCCGATGGATGTGGGGGAATTGGCGGACGACCGGATCGCAGTGCCCGGCACGATGACCAGCGCCTACCTGCTACTGAAGCTGTTGTTGATGAATTTCCGGTTTGAGGTGATACCGTTCGATCGGATCATGGAAGTGGTTCAGAGCGGCGAACTGGACGCGGGATTGTTGATTCACGAGGGACAGCTCACATACCAGCAAGTGGGGCTGCACAAGATTGTTGATCTTGGCGAGTGGTGGCATGCGGACACCGGGTTGCCAACGCCCCTGGGAGTGAATGCCGTGCGCAAAGATCTCGGCAAGCAGTTAATGCAGAAGATCTCCGAGCTGCTGACGGCGAGCATCCGCTACGCGCTGGAGCATCGTGAAGAAGCAGTGGCGTATGCCCGTGAATTTGGTCGTGGCATGGACGCTGCTACGACGGATCGCTTTGTGGGAATGTATGTGAACCCGTTAACGATGGAAATGGGAACCAAAGGGCGCGAAGCGATTACCCTGCTGTTGACCCGTGCGTATCATGCGGCGCTGGTGCCGCGCCCGGTCAATTTGGAGTTTGTGGAGTGATGGGGTACCGCGGACCTTACGAAGGGCGCGGCACGTGAAACCAGGCTGGCGGTTCCTGGTCCTCTTCCGAGCGCTGAGCCTGCTGCTGGTGGCGGTGCCTCTGTGTCAGGCCGCATGGGATTTCACAGCCCCTGGTGATCCGAACCGGAGCTGGAGTGCTTCCTGGTCGTCCAGCGCCGAGTACGACGACAACTTCAATTCCAGTGAATTCAATCGACAATCCGGGTACCGTCTGAATTCTGACCTTTCCCTGCGTGCCAAAGCCGTTGGTGAGCGCTCTCTTCTGAGTGGACAATACGATTATCAGACACTTTACCCGAACTACAACCGTCAGGGTGGCGTGGCCGATACACATGAGTTGAACGCATCGATGAATTACTCGATCAACCCCCGCTTATTGTTGTCGCTGAATGACAACTTCGTCAATTCGATAGAGCCCAGCCTGGTGCAGTCGCAGAACGGAACGCCCATTACACTCATTCAAAGTGGAACCTACATTTACAACAATGTGGCCGCCGGCACAAGCTATGCCCTGACGCGGCGTTGGAGCGTTTCCTTTGCGGGAAATTGGGACGTCTGGAGCTACGAGAATTCCGCATTTGCCACCAACAACAACCACGAGGACTATTCGATGACGCTATCACTGCTGTACGGTCTTGATTCGCGTACGGTTGTCGGGGTCAACTATCAATACTCGGGGACCATGTACACGGATCCCGGATTCAAGAACGGCTTGAATAGCGACGCCAACTCCGGCTACTTGTCACTGACGCGGCAGTTCAATCCGAAATTCTCGCTCGCTCTCAACGGGGGCTACACGGTGCGCAACTCCGAAGATGGCAGTACCAGCACCGGCCCATCCGCTTACGGTGCGCTCATATACAATTACGGTCCGGCAAGTTCGGTCTCGCTTGTCGCCGCCGAGTCATTAAACGCGGCGAGCATCGGTGTCTCGCACAGCTTCAGTGCTCAACAGAACACAAGCATCAGCCTGAAAGTGAACCACCGGTTTACGGCCAGACTGCACACGGAGCTGGATGCCTCGTACGTCTACAGCACGTTCACGTTGCCGCTGGTTGAGCAGACAGTGCAAACGCTGAGTCCCAACGACCAGCTCCTCACCTTTCATTGGAATATGGGCTACGATTTCCGACAGTGGATTTCTGCCGGTGTGAATTACGATTACACCAGGGTTCTTTCATCCAACGCGCTTTTGGTTCAGCCCTACTCCCGGAACCAAGTCAGCGCCACCCTGACTTTGACCTATTGAAGTGCCGGTACACATTTCGGCATGAGAAATGCGTCTGTCTGGCAGGAAAGCAACTGAAACACCGTGCTATCAGCGGGATGTGCGACCATAGTGGAGCCACCGGGGAGCACAGAGTGAGAGCAGAGTTTTCACTTGCCTGGGGGCTGAAGATGGTGTTTAGTGCAGCGACTTACAAGTTTGACTGATGGATACGACCCAACCATCCGCAGAATCGCGGTTACACTTCTTGGACTATTGGCGCGTCATTCGAACCCGCAAGGTGATCCTTTTTCTGGTCTTCCTGCTGGTCGTACTGACGGTCTTTACCATAACTCTTTTTCAGCCAAAGATCTACGTGGCTTCCGCCCGCATCAAGGTGGAACCGGAAAGGCCGACTGTGCCTGTCGAGGGCGGCGTTGGGCCGCAAATGCCGGTTTACGACCCGTTTTTTCTGCAAACCCAGTTCGAGATCCTCCAATCTCAGAAAATCCTCTACCCTGTTATCGAGCGGCTAAATCTGCAGCAACACTGGGGGGGGGATATCAAGCTACCCCTCGATGTGGCGTTCCGACGCCTGAAGGGATCCTTGGGTGTTCGACGCTATCGCGATACATCCCTAATCGAACTCACGGTCTACGACCATGAAGGAGCGATGGCGGCAGCGATTGCCAACTCGGTGGCTGATTACTATCGGGAAGAGCGGATGGAGGTCAAGCGCGAGGACACTCAGAAGGGTATCGATAAGCTCCGCGACGAAGTGGCCGAGCAGGAAGATCGCGTTCGCAAGGCGCAGGAGAGCGTGGAGAAGTATCGGAAGGATCTGGGCGTGCCGGTCATCAACCAGACCAAACTCAACGATCTCACACTCCAACAATTGGAGTCTAAATTGACCGAAGCCCGCAATGATGCGGCCGGAATCCAAGAGGAACTGACCGAAGTTGAGAAACTGACGCCGCGGCAACTTCGTGGCGCAGTGACCAAGTTGACCACCGATTCGACAATTCAGACTCTGCTGCAGAACCTCACCGATACCGAGACCCATCTGGAGACCGTCAAGGAGGACTACGGTCCGGAGCACCCGACCGTTCTTGCGCTAATCGCCACACGCGACAAGCTGCTTGATCAGCTCAATGAGCGGCTGGAAGGCATCAAGGCTGGTATCGCCATCGAATACGCAATCGCCAAGGCCCACGTCGACGAACTGCAGAAGCAGCTCGACGACGCCAAGAGCGCCGACCTGATCCTGCAAAGCGAGAAATACCTGCCCTTCCGGAACGCGGAACGTGAAGAGGAGTTGGAGGAGAAATTGTACGAGGGTCTGAAGGCTCGCCTGCAGGAAGCCACCGTGGAAATGGAGTTACCCCGCAGTCCCGTGGAGGTGATTGATCGCGCCGAAACGCCACTGCCTCAGATGTACGTCAAACCGAACTTTTGGTTGAACGTGTCCATGGGAGCGGCCGCCGGCCTGGTTATTGGCGTGGTGTTGGCGTTTTTCATCGAGTTCCTCGATACAAGCATCAAGCGAATCGAGGACATCGAGAAATATCTCGGCCTGCCCGTTCTTGGTGTGGTCGGCCAGCAGGCCGGGTTGCTTCATCGCGGCAACGTCTCCATGTCGCATCTTGAGGCGTATCGCATGCTGCGGACCAATATCGAATTTGCCAAGCCCGAGGGCGCCCCGACCTCGTTCTGCGTACTGAGCGCGGGTGCCGGGGAGGGCAAATCGTTTACGATCGCCAATCTTGCATTCGTCTACGCCCAGCACGGAGCGCGGGTTCTTGTCGTCGACAGCGATCTTCGCCGCCCCGCCGTCCACCAGCACCTTGGCGTTGCCAACACCATCGGCCTGGCGGATTACCTGAGCGGCACGAAAAGCATCCAGGACATTATCCAACCAACGGAAACCCCGAACCTTTGGCTGATTGCTGCCGGTGGCGGTTCTTCCGCGCGTGCCGCCCTGCATTTACTGACTTCCCAGCGCATGGCTGAGCTCATCCGTCAGGTCGTTCAACAATTTGACGTGGTCATCTACGATACGCCGCCGATCCTGGGCGTCAGCGATGCTGCCGTGATGACCCGCGAAGTTGGGATGTCCGTTCTCGTGGTCCAGCACCGCCGTTACCCGCGCAACATGGCTCGACGGGCCGTTCAGGTCATCCAGAACGCCGGCGGCAAACTCCTCGGCTGCGTCGTCAACAACATCCAACTCGGCCACGACGAGACCTACTACTATTACCACGATCACTATCACGACCAACTTGAGTTTGCCCAACATTCCCGCGAGCTCCGCGAGAAGAAACAGGTCGCAGCCTCCAAGCCGTCCGGCGGCGATGAGATCGACCTGTCCGGAAAATATTGACGATGAACGACTTTCTGCGACCCGACCATGCGTCGCGTCGCCGTAGGATTGATTGCATGAACTCCATTCGACGGATCCATCGATGTCTCTGGGTGTTCGGGTTGGCTGTGCTTCTCCTGGCCGCCGGTTGCACCACGGTCAGCGATTTGTTGGGCCGCTCGACTCCCTCAAAGACGAACGCCCAGACGACCGCGGCTGCCACCGGGGCCGCCGTCAATGAAGAGGATGTTTCCGGCAGACTCCGACCGGGCGACGAGATTGTCGTCCGTATCGATGCCGGTGCGCCAACCACCGGGAGCACGCCTGCCGATGTCATCATCGACGACGAGGGGAACATTTCGTTGCCGCTCATCGGGACGATCAAGGCGGCGGGTCTCACCACCAGTGAGCTTGCCGATCGCGTGCAAGCGAATTATGTGCCCCGCTACTACGTCCGCTGCACCGCCACGGTTCTTGTCGCCCAGAGATTCTTCTATGTGGGCGGCGAGGTCAGAAGCCCGGGCCGATTTCCCTGGAGCGAGGATATCACTCTCATGAAGGCCATCAATACGGCTGGCGGATTTACCGATTACGCAAACCGGGGACACGTGGAACTTGCTCGGGGAAAAGAGCCTCTCCAGACCTTCAACTGCGATCAGATTCAACAGAATCCCGCCAAGGACGTTCCCGTCCGACCGGGCGACACGGTTACAGTTCCTCGTAGCGTGTTCTAGATGATCGACCGTCGGGTCGGGCGGTAAACAGGAGGAGTCACGCCACGATTACGGCGAGCCACGGTTCAAGCGACCGCAAGTCGCGCACAGTCTGGACGGCACCGCCATCTCCACTCGGGCACGCTTGTCAGACCGCCGTTGTCGTTCTCAGTCTGCTGATTCTGTTATTCACGCCGTTGCTTTTTGGAGCGGTTCGCCTGTGGGCCCTCGGTCCGGCGCTCCTGGCGATCGAGTTGGGAGGATTGTTCTGGATCGTTCGCATTCTCGACGTTCGGGAGGTCCCGGTGGTTTTCTCCGCGATGGGTGCACCCGTCGTCGCCGTGGCCGCGTACGGGGTGATCCGATATGGCCTGAGCGAGGTCGAACCCGTCGCCGGCACGCCGATGATGCTCTGGGTCGCGGCCATTCTGCTGTTCTTCCTGCTTCTGAACAATGTCCGTCATCGGTGGCATGTCACAGCCATTGTGTGGGTGTTGACCTCGACGGGCACTTTCGTTGCTCTCTATAGTCTGTGGCAGACATTCTCCGGATCTTCGTTCGTGTGGGCATTTCCCCAGCCCGAGCAATACCTCGGCCGTGCCAGTGGCACGTTCCTTCGACCGAGCCACGCCGCCGCTTATCTGCAGATGGTATTTCCGGTGGGCGCCGCGACTTTTCTTTTCTCCCGCCGCACATTCGAGCAAAAAGTCGTAATCGCCGTTGGTTCTCTGGTCATGGGAGCCGCTCTGCTGTTGATCGATACCCCGAATGGTTGGTTGGGATGGCTGGCCAGCATGATCGTGTTGTTGATCTACATCGGCAAACGTGGCGGCAAGAGATCACGTTGGTTGGTGGTCGGGGTCGCGCTCCTTGGATTATTGTTACTTGCCACGCTGATCGGGATTCTGGCCGCCGGCGGGACGGTGAAGGGTTCCGGTGCAATTCCGTCCGGGTCTCCGTCCGAATTGTGGCACACCGCCTGGCAAATGGCCCGTGCCAGGCTGTTTTTGGGAATTGGGCCAGGAATGTTCCAGTGGCTCTACCCGGCCCACCGCACCATGCAAGGTGTCGTCGATACGCCGGGGAACGAATATGGAAGTGTATTCGTCGAATTCGGACTGATTGGCTTGGGGCTGATCGCGTGGACCCTTGTGGCTTTCGTGGTCGCGGCCGTCCACATCCTTTCCGCCCGCGCGGCGCGTTATTCCGCATCCACCCCGTCGAATCGTTATGCATTTGCCGTGGGCGGATTGGCGTCAGTCGTGGGCGTTGCCGTGGGTTCCCTATTCGATTCGAGCCTTCACGCGCCCGCCAATTTGTTCGCCCTGGTCGCCATCACGGCGGCTACACTCACCTGCGGTATCCGTCCCAGCGGGAAGATTGAGGAAGACGAGGCGTTGCCGGGTCGGTATGCGCCGCTCAAGATCAAGGGCGTCAACAAGGTGATCCTGACCCTGACAGTGGCCATGGCGATGCTGGTGCCGGGGTGGCGATTATACAGAACCTATCTGTCCGATATCCATGCACGGCTGGGTCGTCGTGCCAGCGAAGCGCTGGACTGGGATTCAGCCCGCGACGACTACGTGAAGGCATGGAAGTATGACCGGCGTAATTTTGAGGTCACCACGGCCGTTGGTGATCTCCAGTGCGCGCAAGCCACATGGAACAGCGCGCAACGCGAGAAGTTGCTGAATGACGCGATTATCTGGTACGAACGCGCCGTGACAGCCAATCCGTACGCAACAGATGTTCAGATCAGGATCGGGCGCGTTTACGATGCTTTGGGCAAACGCGAACTCGCCGAGGAACGCTACCGCCGGGCCGTGGAAGCCGATCCGCAAAATGCGTCCTACCAGGCACAGCTCGCATTGCATCATCAGCGCTGGGCGGAAACGAATGATGCGGTCGCTGGGTATGCGCGCGCGTATGAACTGGGCGGCGATGATCCGCTGCCGGAAATCGAATTGCGGGGGTTAGGCAAACTGGGATCATGACCCTGGGCGCCGACACGATGGCACGTCTGACGAAGATCGTCGGCGCGGCCAATCTCCAATGTTCCCCCGAGGAGCGCATTGCCTACAGTTACGACGCGACCGCCATGCTCACCCGCCAGCCGGAGGCCATCGTCTTCGCCGAGTCGGCGCGGCAGATCTCGGAGATTCTGAAGCTCGCCAACTCGGACGGGTTCAAGGTCATCCCGCGCGGAAGCGGCACCAATCTCAGCGGCGGCACCGTTCCCACCGAGAACTGCGTCGTCGTCGTGACGGTGAAGATGGACAAGATCCTCGAGATCGATTCCCGCAATCTCACCGCGCTGGTCCAACCGGGTGTGCTGACGGCACAAATCGATGACGAGGCGGCGAAACACGGGCTGTTTTATCCACCCGATCCCGGCTCGATGAAGGTTTCGACCATCGGCGGCAACGTCGCGGAGAACTCGGGCGGATTACGCGGGCTGAAGTACGGTGTCACCCGCGATTACGTGCTGGGCCTGGAGGTCGTGCTGCCCGACGGCGAGATTCTGCGGTGCGGCACGAAATGCGTCAAAGACGTCGCCGGGTATTCGATCAAGGATTTGTTCATCGGCAGCGAAGGCACGCTCGGCATTGTCACGGAGATCCTGCTCAAGTTGATACCGCGGCCGGCGGCCCGCAAGACCATCCTGGCATCCTATCGCTCGATGATGGATGCGGCTGAAACGGTCAGCGCGATCATTGCGGCGAAGATCATTCCGTGCACGCTTGAATTCCTCGATCGCACGACGATTGGTTGCGTCGAAGACTACGCCAAAGTCGGTCTGCCGCTCGATGCCGAAGCCATTCTGTTGATGGAAACGGATGGCCATCCTTCGGTCGTGGAGGAGGAAGCCAGTCGGATGATCGACATGGGGAAACGACACGGCGCCCGCGATGTGCGCATCGCCAAAGATGCCATGGAAGCCGACCGGCTCACTTTGGCCCGACGCGCGGCGTTCAGCGCCCTCGCGCGAGTGGCTCCAACGACGATCCTCGAGGATGCCACGGTGCCGCGCAGTGAATTGGCGACGATGATCGCCTTCATCCAACAGACGGCCGAGAAATACAAACTCAAGATCGGCACCTTCGGCCATTTCGGCGACGGCAACCTCCATCCCACATTTCTGTGCGATGAGCGGAACAAGGAGGAAATCGAGCGGGTCCATGCCGCATTTCGCGAGATCTTCGAGAAAGCCATTGTGCTTGGCGGAACGATCACCGGCGAGCACGGCGTCGGCCTCGCCAAGAAGGAATTCCTCGAAACGTTCGCCGGCAAAACCAGCCTCGACGTGATGCGGGCAATGAAGCAAACTCTGGATCCAGAGCATGTCCTCAACCCGGGAAAGATTTTTGATTAGGAATTCGTGTTGTGTCTGCGTCGCGCTGGCGTTGGCTCTCGCCATAACGTCCGCACACGCCCAGACGTGGCAACCGGGGTCGTTCCTGTATCAGCTTCAGAACCTCAACATCTCGAACGCCGCCGCCTCGCCGTTTCCGGTGATCGTCACGGACTACTCGCACGACGGGAGCGCCGCGGGGGAATTGACCAGCAACGAAGTCGTTACTCTGAAGGCCGGTGGCGCGAAAACGGTTCTGGCCTACCTGAGCATCGGCGAGGCCGAGAGCTATCGCGTCTACTGGAATCCGTCGTGGGTGGCACAGGGGAAATCGACTACGAATCGCCTCGCGTGGCTTGGTCCAGCCAATCCCCAGTTTCCCAACAACTACAAGGTCCGCTACTGGGATCCGGCCTGGCAGTCAATCATCTACGGCTCGTCGACGGGCTATCTGGACCGAATTCTGGCGCAGGGTTTTGACGGCGCATACCTCGACGTGATCGACGCGTACGAATTCTGGGGGCCCGATGGCAACCTTCCGATCAGCCAGCAGAATTCCAACGCCGTGGCGGACATGGTGAATTTCGTTCTCTCTCTGACCGCGTACGCGCGTGGTCAACCGGGGCATGCGAACTTCCTGATCGTTCCGCAAAATGGAGCGGCCCTCGTTACGAATGCGGATTATCTGGCGGGCATTTCAGCTCTCGGCGCCGAGGATACATGGTTCAACGGCGATCATCGTCAGCAGACTTCGGACACGGCGTATGTGGTTCCGTTGCTTGACATGGTGGTGAACAGCGGGAAACCGGTGCTGGCGATCGACTATCCACAAAAAGCCACAAGCATTGATGCATTCTATGGTCGGGCAGAAGCCAGGGGTTATGTGCCCTACGCGAGCGACCGCGGCCTGGATCAACTCGTCGTCCACCCGGGACACGATCCCGCGGTCAATCTATCCGTCACTCTCACGCAGCCGGCGGACCGGACCGACGTTCGTCCCGCTTCGGCAACGAATTTCGTCTGGCAGGCCTTGGGTGGTAGCGGGGCGCTTCGCTTTCAACTGACTTTCAGCGGCGACGATGCCTTTACGACCACGAGGACCATTCCCGCAAAGTCATGGCTGACGACCACCAATTACACGCCGACGACGGCGGAGTGGAGCGCCATCCTGAAGCTCGCGGGGAACAACTCGGCTGGCCGAATCTGGTGGTGGGTTACCGTGCAAGATGCCAACGGACAGTTGCGGAGCAGTCACGCGCAGAGGCTGTATCGTTTGCATACGAAGGTGTCGACGACCGAATTCTGGGTAGGCGAGCCGGCCGATTCCGACAACGGACACATCTCGAACACGAGCAGCGCCTGGGATGATTTATGGGAGCAACACTTTGGAGGTGTGGACGATCCGAATCATCGCAGCACCGATCCGTCACATCCGTACTGGCCGGCGTTCACGCCTAACGAGAATCCGTTTTACTTCGCGCTGCCATACGACGACTTTACCAATCAGGGAAATCGTCGGCCCAACTTCCAGCAGGTCGTTCCCTGGGCCATGTTCACCGATTTCGGGACGCTGCAGTCAGCCGTGAAGAACCACTGGATCAAGATCGTCTCGGGCGGCAAGACATGCTACGCGCAATGGGAGGACGTCGGGCCATTCAGCCAAAACGACGTGAAATACGTGTTTGGAATCGCCCGTCCCTCCAGCAGTATCAACCAGCATGCGGGGCTCGATACGTCGCCCGCGGTACAGCAGTACCTGGGATTGACGGGGCTGGATCCCACCGATTGGCGGTTTGTCTACCCCGATGAAACCGTGCCCGCTGGTCCGTGGACGGAGATCATCACCACGAATCAAATCACGTGGCTGCCGTGAACCTGCTCCAGAAGCTTGACTACTCCGTCCTGCAACAATGCATTCACTGCGGGATGTGTTTGCCGACGTGTCCCACGTACGATGCGACGAAGCACGAGGTCAGCAGCCCGCGTGGACGCATCGCGTTGATGCGGGCGGTCGCCGATGGGAAACTGCCGGCGAATTCCGCTCAATTTGCCGACGAAATGTACTTCTGCCTTGGCTGTCTCGCCTGTCAAACCGCTTGTCCGGCCGGAGTGAATTACGCCGAGATGATTGAGTTCGCCCGTGCGGAGGTGGAATCCAACGGCGCGAAGGCGAGCACGGAGCGCAACGTCGTGCGCGCGCTTGCCCTCCGTTGGCTATTTGCCAAACCGGGACGACTGCGGCTCATTGGCAAACTCCTGCGTCTCGACCAGGCGCTCGGCCTGTCGGGCGCGATGGCGCGCCTCCTTCCGAAGCGTCTGCGCGAATTGCAGGCGATTCAACCGAAGATTTGCGACCGGTTCTCGTTCGACCTGATTCGGGAGACCGAGTCGCCGGCAACGCCGCGACGTTATCGCGTGGCGTTGCTCACCGGCTGCGTCCAGGACGTGGCGTACGCCAACGTGAACCGTGATACGGCAGACGTGCTGCTGGCCAACGGCTGCGAAGTTTTCACACCGCGCGCTCAGGCGTGCTGTGGCTCGCTGATGGGGCACAACGGCGAATTGGAACTCGCCAGAAAGCTCGCCCTCCAAAACCTGGACATCTTTCCGGTGGGAGAATTGGATGCGATCATCGTCAACAGCGCCGGGTGCGGTTCATTCATGAAACGCTATGGCGAGTTGCTGGCTGACGATCCCCGGGCCATGGTGTGGGACGAAAAGGTGTACGACATTCATGAATGGTTGGTGAAGATTGGGATACAGCCGCCGCGTGGGGTCACGCGGCCTACAATGCGTGTGGCGTATCACGAGGCGTGTCATCTGGTGCACGGCCAGAAAATCTCGCGACAACCGCGCGAGCTTCTGCAGGCGATTCCCGGCGTGGAACTCATCGAGTTGACAGAAGCAACCTGGTGTTGCGGTTCAGCGGGGATCTACAATATCACCCAACCCGAGATGAGCATGGCGTTGCTCGAACGAAAAATGAAGCACATCGCGGCGACCGGCGCGCAGATTGTGGCCACGGGAAACCCGGGCTGCATTGGGCAGATTCGGTATGGCGCGAAGCGATTTGGGGTGAACGTTGAGGTCCTGCACCCGGTCACCTTGCTGGCGCGCGCCTACCGGCCGTGCGCGGATTAATCCACGTCGGTCCGGAACGGCGACGCGGGCAGGCCGGCGCGGTTGTAGAGATTTCCTTCTGGCACCGGAGCCCAGCCGTATCGGACAGCCACTGATTGAGACACGGCGTCCGACGAGATGACAACGGTCTCGCCTCGGATTTCCGCCTGGGCCTGATGAAATACCTTATCGGCACCCGCAACGGTGAACCCCCTGGGTTTTGAGGTTCTTCATGGGATAATCGCGGCTCCATTCATTAAGCGCGCCAGTCGTTTGACTCAGGACGGTTCGCCGGCTTCCAGGCGTCGGGTCAACTGCGGTTCGCGTTGCGCAAAAACTGGCGGAGAGGGAGGGATTCGAATCCGCCAGAGGCGGACAAGCCCTCTTGGGCGCAGCTTTACCCGCCTTGGGCGGGCTTCGTTGGGGATATTTGCGACGCAACCAAGCGCGACCTTGACCCGATTTCAGAAATTTCTCTTGAGCCCTGGCGGTCGCATAGTCAGGAAACTCCTCCACGTGGAGAAGTGTGAACACGCCGATGATTTGCGAGCCCTTTGTTCGGTGGTTTCTATGCTCAACAAGTCTTCGCTGAAGATCGTTTGTGATCCCGACGTACCTCTTGCCGGTGGTCGCACCTTCAAGAACGTAAACTGTAACCATGACGCAAAAACTGGCGGAGAGGGAGGGATTCGAACCCTCGATGGACCGTGGGCCCATACTGGTTTTCGAGACCAGCCCGTTCAACCACTCTGGCACCTCTCCACGTCAAACTGTTTGCTCAGCCACCGCCGACCCCAACCTGATTTCAGATAGCGCTCGCGCTTTTCCGCCGTCTGACGGTTCGGGTGCTCTTCCAGCCGGACCCTGACCCACGGTCGCAAGCGGCGACTCCACTGGCTGCGTCCGGCATTGTGAGCCTTCAGCCGCGCATCAGGATCGGCGCTACTACCGATGTACAACCGTCCCGATTTCTGGCTGCGCAAAACGTAAACGTAATACGCTATCTCTGCAACGGTTTTTCGCGTCACAATTCTCGACCGCGTGATCGCAATTCCCGGCGGATTGCGAAACGCGGTTTGCGCCACGTTTTCCGATCCGTCGAGGATCGGTTTCACGTGGCTGAACCAGCCCGTCACGGGACGTACGAAGTCACGTCCTCAACCACTCTGGCACATCTCCGACAAATTGGATGCAGATCGAGCGGACGGGAGAAGCCTAGCCTAGCGCTGGCGTTGGCGCAAGCCGTCACTGAGCAGATTGAACGCGAGGACGGTCCAGGTGATGGCGAGGCCCGGCGCGATGCACAGCCACGGGGCAATGCGAAAGGCGCCCTGTTCCTCGCGCAGCATCATGCCCCATTCGGGGATATCGGGTTGACCCGACAATCCGAGAAACGCCAACCCCGCGGCTTCGAGCACGGCGCCGCCCAAGGTCAGCGTCGTCAGGGCAAGGATTAATCCCGCGCAATTCGGCAGGATCTCCAACACAGCGATCCGCCAGGGGCCTGCGCCCGTGGCGCGCGCGGCGAGGACGTACTCCCTGGCATTTTCGGACACGAATGCCGCGCGGACCTGGCGGAGGATGGTCGGCAGACTCGAAATGCCAACCGCAATCGCGACGCTTATTGGTGATGGAGTCAGGATCGTGAGCGCGGCCAAGCCCAGCAAGATCGACGGAAACGCCAGCAGAAAATCGGTGATGTGAGTGATGAGCGCGTCGAACCAGCCGCGCCAGGTTCCGGCAATGGCGCCGAGCGCAACTCCGCCGACCAGGGCGATGGCGGTTGCCCCGAGCGCGATCCCGAGCGTCGCCCGCGCGCCGTACAGGATTCGCGTCAACACATCGCGTCCGACGTCATCAACGCCGATCCAATGGGCCCAGGAGGGCGGCGCCAGCGCGAGGTCGCGATAGAGTTGTTCGGTTGGCCCGTGCGGGGAAGCCACACCCGCGAGCAGGGCGGCCAGCACAACGACCGCGAGCATCCATGAGCCGGTCCCGAGGAGCAAGTTTCGCCGTTTCATTGTCGAAGTTTCGGGTCGAGTGCGTAGTGGGCGACGTCGGCAGCGAAATTCACCGCCATCACGATCACGACGAGAACAAGCAACGCGCCCTGGATCGCCGGATAATCGCGGGCGAGGACGGCGGTGGCGACGTACCGACCGATGCCCGGCCACGCGAACACGGTTTCGGTCAAAACGGCGCCGCCGAGCAGGTAGGCGAACTCGACGCCGATCATGGTGACGATGGGCACCAGCGCGACGCGGAGAGCGTGGCGATAGAGAATGGTGCGGTCCGTCGCGCCCTTGGCTCGGGCGGTGCGGATGAAATCCCTGCCGAGGGTTTCCAGAACGGCGGTGCGGGTGACACGAGCGACGAAGGCTGCGGGAATGGTAGCCAGTACAAGGGATGGCAGGATGAGATGATCGAGGCCGCCGCGTTCGCCGGCCGGGAGCCAACCGAGTTCGAGCGCGAACAGCAGCATTGCGAGCAATCCCAGCCAAAAGACCGGGATGCTGAGTCCGACAAGGCTCACGGTTGTGCCGAGCGCATCTTTCCATGTTCCCGCGTGGCGCGCGCAGAAGATGCCGAGCCACACGCCGGCGAGGGTGGCGACAACGAGGGCGACGATGGAGAGTTCGATGGTGGCCGGCCAGGTCCGCGCCAGATCTTCTTTCACGTCGCGGCCCGTGACGACGGATTCGCCGAAACTTCCGTTGACCAGCACATTCTTGAGCCAGAGCCAGTATTGGACGGGAAGTGGGCGGTCGAGACCGAGCCGAGCGTGAATCGCGGCGATGCGTTCCGGCGTCGGGTTCTTCAACAGCAGGCGCGCGGGATCACCCGGCACGGCGCGCACGAGAAGAAAGACGGCGATGCTGGCCACAAACAGCGCCACGACCAGCGACCCGATTCGCCGCAACAGGAATGCGCGCATGGTGGCGATTGTAGCGGTACGGGGTTATCACCGCGAAACTTTTTCGGTGGGATCAACCGGGAGGTGTGGTCTCAAAGCGAGATCAAAGGCACGTGTTCACTTGACATGGGACGTCCAGACGTCTAGCATGTGAACGATGAGCGAGACTCCAAGCAGGTACGCGCCGGGCCGGGTTCGGGACGCGATTTTCCAGGTGCTGTCGATCAGTTCCAAGCCGCTTTCCATCAGGCAAATTCAGGAACGTGTGTCTCAAGTAATCGGGCCGACGCCGACCTCGTCGGTTCGTTCGTATCTGCGCCTGAACACGCCACAGTATTTTCTGCGTCAAGGGTTGGGAGTTTACAGTGTGCGACGCGACACCTCGTTGGGAATCCAACGAACCCTGCCCGATGATGAAACGTGGCAGCCACCACAACGCATCGGGCGCGCGGAGTTGTTCCACGCTGATTGTTTTGATTGGCTGGAGGAGCAAGCAAACGATTCGTTTCATGCGGTGCTTACCGATCCGCCATACGGGCTGCATGAATACACGCCGGAGCAACAGGCGAAGCTCCGAAGTGGCAAAGGAGGCGTGTGGCGCATACCGCCATCGTTTGACGGCCATGTGCGGTCGCCGTTGCCACGGTTCACCACGCTGACGAGTCAACAACTGGAAGAGTTGCGTGGTTTTTTCTTCATGTGGGGGCGGCTGCTGCTCCCCAAGCTTGTGCCCGGTGCGCACGTGGTGGTGGCGTCGAATCCGCTGTTGTCCTACATCGTGGCCGGTGCCCTGGCCGACGCGGGTCTTGAGCGCCGGGGCGAAATCATCCGGCTGACCATGACCATGCGTGGCGGCGATCGTCCCAAAGCGGCGCACGAAGAATTTCAGGAGGTCAGCGTCATGCCACGGTCGATGTGGGAGCCGTGGCTGGTGTATCGAAAGCCGCTGGAAGGGCGCGCGCAGGACAATTTGAGAAAATGGAAGACAGGGGGGCTGCGGCGTCCGTCCTCGGAAAGGCCGTTCGGTGACGTAATTGCGTCATCGCCGACGCGAAAGACCGAACGTTCCCTCGCTCCGCATCCGAGTCTCAAGCCGCAAGCGTTTTTGCGGCAGATGGTCCGAGCCCTATTGCCGCTGGGTGAGGGGATTGTGTTGGATCCGTTTGCCGGTGCCGGCTCCACGCTGGCAGCGGCGGAGGCAGTCGGCTACGCGAGCATCGGAGTCGAAAAGGATGTACGCTATTTTGACATGGCGTGCAAAGCCATCCCGAAGCTTGCTCGATTTCAGCCCAACGGAAGCTCTCAGAGCCGATAGACCCAGTTCTCGCGAAGTTTCTTGATGCCGTCGCGATGAAGCGTGGCGGTCCGCGTGCCCAACTCGCCTCGAGGATTCTTTCGGAAATCCCCGACCGTGACGCTTCCCAGATAAACCTCAGTGAATGTCATGGGACGTCGATCGCGCACCGGCTCCGTCTCGATGTCGGTGTCATAAACGAAAACACACATCCATTGCTCTCTTGCGCCGTGCGTATCCACAGCCCCGCCGGATTTGCGTGTGGTCTTGATCTCGATGCCGTCCGTGCCGGCTTTCACTGCATTGTCCGGATAACGACCTTGGACAATCAGGTCTGGATGGCCGTTGAAATACCGATTCTCGGTCAGCGCGCGAGAGTGCTTTGCGAGGCTCGCGGTCAGCATGTCGGAAAGGACGCCAGACATGATCGCCGGGCGCAACATATCGTCCAATCGCTGGAGTCCCTTCTTCGCGAGATGCGCGTTCACGTCGTAGAAAAAGTCGTACACGTCCTGCATGGCCATCTGGAAGTCGTGCAACCTCAGTTCGTAGGGAAGGTGTGCCGACCGGTTGAATCTTGCCTCCTCCACGGCGTTGTGAGTGATGGGCATCGCCGGCATTTTTAGCTTCCACACGGGGGTAAATTCAAGCGTTCGTTTGAACCGGGTGATTTACATTAAGACAGTGGACGGTCCTGGCATTTGTGGCCAACTGATCGGACCGCTGTTTTACAGAGGTTTGACGCCGCGGGCTGCGGCGATGCTCCCTACCATTCCCGTGTGTGTTGGAGGAGATTGTCGAGCCGACAGCTCGATTTACCCTGACGCAATCCGAGATACAAACGCCCTGGTACGACGTCCCAGCCGACGCGACCGGGCTGTTGACCCTGGCCCACTGCTAGTGGAAATCTGGATTAGATTTGACATTGTATCGTGAGAGGATATACTTAGTGGCGTTCTTTCTCATAGAGGATCTGACAAGAGCGGCTCGGTCAGAGCGTGAGCCCCGTTGGGGCAACGCCCCCTCACGGGAAGACCGGCGCCAAACAGCCGGGTGGGGAAATGGGGCTGTTTTGTGGGGGATGGTTACCAGGGGGGGTATACACTACGAAACGAAGCCAGTTTTCCGGGGTGAGAACGGATGTGGATCTGATTGAGCCGCTGATGGTTGCAATGTCAAGTGAGACAGAATGACACTTGGCTTCGTTTTACTGGAAATGGCTTCGTTCGGCCTTCGCGGGCGGTATTGGGAGCTGTTTGGAGGCGGTTTGTCGTGTAGCCGGCGACGAAAGAGGCCAGGGTTTGCGCCACTGGAGACGGCGAAAGGGGGTAGGGATGACGAAACGAACCCAATTGCTTACACGCCGGCTTGATTGTCGTGAAAAACGAACCCAAAAACGAAGCCAACTTGGGGCGATTAAGGCCGGCGCTCATAGGGCGCTGCAAGCTGAAAAGGAATCGGCGCGCCCGGCGGTCGCGCTCCACCCACGATGTCACGTCTCACGGGGGTTTGACGACCTTGGGGCGATTGGTGTAGTCTGTAGCTCCCGTTTGTGTTGGAGAAGATTGTGCAACCGACAACTCGATTTACGCTGCCGCAGTCCGAGATCCCGACCCACTGGTACAACGTCCTCGCCGACGTCTCCGAGCCGTTGCCGCCGCCGTTGCATCCGGGCACGAAACAGCCCGTGACGCTGCAGGACATGACGGCGATTTTTCCCGAGAACCTCGTTCAGCAGGAAATGACGAGCGAACGGTACGTGGAGATCCCCGAGCCGGTGCGCGAGATGTACGCCTTATGGCGGCCAACGGCCCTGCTGCGAGCAGTGCGGTTGGAGAAGGCGCTGCAGACGCCGGCGCACATTTATTTCAAGTACGAGGGCGACAATCCCTGCGGGAGCCACAAACCGAACACGGCGGTGGCGCAGGCGTATTACAACAAGATCGCCGGCACGAAACGGCTGGCGACGGAGACCGGCGCGGGACAATGGGGCTCGTCGCTGGCGATGGCGTGCAAGCTGTTCGGGATGGAATGCCGCGTGTACATGGTGAAAGTGAGCTATCACCAGAAACCGTATCGGCGGTTGCTGATGCACACGTGGGGCGCGACGGTTAATGCCAGCCCGAGCGGCTACACGGAGTTTGGGAAGAAATTGTTGAAGGACAACCCGGATCACCCGGGCAGCCTCGGCATCGCCATCAGCGAGGCGATCGAGGACACGGTGAAACACCCCGGCACGAAGTATTCGCTGGGCAGCGTGCTCAATCACGTGTGCATGCACCAGACGGTGATTGGCCAGGAAGCCATCAAGCAGATGGCGCTCGCTGGCGAGGAGCCGGACGTGGTGATCGGGTGCATTGGTGGTGGCAGCAATTTCTCCGGGATCGCGTTCCCGTTCGTGCGCGAGAAGATCGTCAACAAGAAGAAGACAAGGGTCGTGGCGGTCGAGCCCGCGGTGTGCGCATCGTTGACCAAGGGCGAGTTGCGCTACGACTTTGGCGATACGGCGATGACCACGCCGTTGCTCTGGATGTATACGCTCGGCCACGATTTTATTCCGCCCGAGATCCACGCGGGCGGGCTGCGGTATCACGGCATGGCGCCGACGGTCAGCCATCTGTACAAGCTGGGCCTGATCGAGGCGGTGTCCTACGAACAGACGAAGGTGTTTGAGGCGGCGGTGCTGTTTGCGCAGAATGAAGGCATCGTGCCGGCGCCCGAGTCGTCTCACGCGGTTCGCGCGGCGATTGACGAGGCCATCCAGGCGCGCGAGGAAGGAAAGAAGCGCGTGATCCTGTTCAATCTGTCGGGCCATGGGCTGCTTGACCTGGCGTCGTACGAGGCGTTCTTCGCCGGCAAACTTCACGACCGATGAAGCCACGGAGACATCGATGCTGATTGTCCACGTTCACGTGCACGTGAAGGCCGATAGCATCGAGGCGTTCAAGAAGATCTCGCTGGAAAACGCGCGGGAGAGCGTGAACGAACCGGGCATCGCCCGATTCGACGTGATCCAACAGACGGACGATCCGACACGCTTCGTGTTGGTGGAGGTTTATCGCACAGCGGACGCTCCTGCGAAGCACAAGGAGACAGCACACTACGCGAAGTGGCGCGATGCGGTCGCGCCGATGATGGCCGAGCCGCGGAGCAGCGTGAAATACGGCGAAGTGTTTTGGACCTCGTAGGGTCCGATTTATCAAGGGGGAGACTTGATCAGTCGGGCCGAATACGATCGTAATTTCGGCTGCGTCGCGGCTTGCTTGTGGCGTTGATTTCGGGCATAATTGACGTCCATGGAACGGGTGGTTCACAAGGCAAAAGGCTTCAAGGAAGCCGAGGAGTGGGACATCCAGCAGCAGATTGCCATGACGCCGGAGGAACGGCTTCGAGCGGCGAAGGAGCTTCGCGACCGCGTGTATCCCGCCAACGCCAAGGATGTTCGAGCGTGCCACCCGAATCGCTAGATCCGGCGCTGTTCTCCGCGGACACTCGTGAGCTGATCGCTCTTCTTCACAAACATCGCGTCCGTTATCTCATTGTCGGTGGCGGGGCGGTGATTTATTACGGTCACATCCGCACGACCGGTGACGTGGATTTCTTCTACGAGCTCGCGGACGCGAATGCGCAGCAACTGTTTGCGGCGCTGGAAGAGTTTTGGGCGGGCCATATTCCGAACCTTAACGGATGGAAGGAGCTTGCGGAGCCGGGCATGATCCTCCAATTCGGCGTGCCACCCAATCGGGTTGACCTGATCAATGACATTGACGGCGTGAAGTTTGCCGACGCGTGGCCCAACCGTCTCACATTGACAATGCCTGTCGGTGGGAGTGCCGTGGAGGTTAACCTCATCGGTATTGATGACCTGATCAAGAACAAGGAAGCCTCGGGCCGTCCCCAGGACCTGAAAGACCTGAAGTTTCTCCGGCAAGCGCGTTCGTCGCAGAAGAAATCGTGATCCGCGGCGCGAGTGATTGGCGAATCATCTTGAAATCGCGGCGGTGATCTGCGTACTCTCCGTACCAGTTCTTTGAGTTGTTCGTAACTCAACACGTCGGCGCAGGGAACGCCGTGAGATTCGGCGACAGTGGCGCTGCTGTAACTGGCTACGAAAGCCCAACAGCCATCCAAACGGAGAAGGCGGGCGAGTAGGCCTGCCCCGAGATGTTTCGGGGTAACAAGCCAGAAGTCAGAATAACGGCCGACGCGTAACCCAACAATCCTTCGAACCAAAGGAGAAATGTCATGTCGCGTCTCAAATCGTCCGTTATCGTCTTCGCCGCAGCCATCGCTTCGGCGTTCACCGCTTCTCAAGCTTCTGCCGACTGGACACAGTTTTCACTGCCCAATCTGGCGGACATCTATTCCCCCACGGCCATTGCCAATTTGCCCGATGGCCGCTACATCTTCGCCAACGAAGGGAACTATTACCAACAGGATGCTTTCGGCTCCGCCGGTTACACGGCCTACAGCAACACCGCGCCGGGCAACAACGCCGATCCTTCCTTCCTTGCCGTCTGGGATTCCACCCACGCGGTTGCGGGCGGAGGGATGTTTGGGTCGAGCGATCTGTACGGTTTCAACCCGTCGTCCACGACCTCCCCGGCGTTCACCGCGAACGGATTGTCGATCCAGAACTATTCGGGCGTCTACCGCGATGCCACCAGCCTGTATGTGGGCGGTCTCAACGGCTCGGGCTTCACGCACGCGATCAGTTACGTCAATCTGACCACGGAGACCACGAAGGTCATTATCGACGACGTTTCGACCTACAGCGGCGGGTTTGCGCGGGATGCCGCCGGCGATTTGTTTGTTGGGGACACCGACAACGGCGATGTCTACGAGTTCACCGCCGCCCAGTTGACTCTCGCGATCTCAGGTCCCGCTCTCTCGATTGCCGATGGCACGTTCGTACACCAGTTCGGCACCGGCCTGGGCACGCTCGCCGTGGACGCGCAGGGCCGCATCTGGTCGGCCGGTTACGCCGTCAACGGCCTGCAGATGTTCGATCCAGCGACAGACACGGAGACCGATGTGATCCCCGGCCTGACAAACGCCAATTACATGGTCACCACGTTTTCGGTCGGCGGGCAGGGCTATGCTGCCTACACGGACGAGGTGAACCCCGGTCAAGCCGGCACGGCGCAGTATTACGGATTCGAAGCCATTCCGGAGCCGGGCACGCTTGTCCTTACGCTGGCGGGATTCGCAGCACTTGCCGCGTGTCGTGGCAAACGGAATCAGTGATCTTGAAGAAGTTGTTGGCATTCGCCATGGCGGCGGCGCTGAGTCTGGCCAGCGCCGTCGCCGGCCCGTTCCCGGATTACAATCAGGGGATCCAATCGAATGACGCGCGCATCGTCAGTTGGGCCGCCGGCTGGCAGGATTACATCCAACCAGATTCCTCCAGTGGCGGATACTGCCACAACAACGCCGGCCAATCCGACTCCATCAGCAACGCCGTACTCGGGGCGCCGACGGATTTCACCCTGAGCGGCACGACGAAACACGTGCTGACGCTGGGGCACGGCAGTTCGATTACCGTCACGTTTGGCGGACCGGTTCCCAACAGCCCGGGCGCGAATTTCGCCGTGTTCGTGAATGCTTTCCTCGATTCCTCGGCGGCTCTCGCCGGACGCGGCGGGGGAACGAATTTCGTCTACTTCAATAGCGGCACGAATCTGGTTCCGGTGGCGCGTGGTTACAATTTCATCTGGACCAAGCTCGCCTTCGTGGATGTGTCCTCTGATGATACGAATTGGGCGCGGTTTCCGGCGACCTACTTGAACACCGACCTTCTGTTCCAAGCCACCGTGCCGGACAGCCCCCAGCACTGGCTCAGCCAGAATCCCACCATGATCGACGGGTTGGCGGGCAAAACCGTCCTGCAATACGGAACACCGTTCTCCCTCTCGGTCCTCACCAATCATCCCAACGTGCTAAGCGGCGTGGTGAACCTGAACAATATCCGCTACATCCGCTTCACCGATGTGATCGGCGACGGCAGTACCACCGATCAGTTCGGCAACACCATTTATTCGCCCTACTACGATGGCACGCAACTGCCCGCGCTCGTCGCCGCCCCGGATTCTACGACCGATGGGTTCGGCCTGCGCGGCGTGGCAACCCTGACCGTCCCGACCCCAACGATCACGACTGTGCAGATGGTACAGCCCCAATTCCTGGTTGGTGTTAGCGGATTGGTCAGCAGCCAGACGTACGTCGTGCAGACGTCGACCAACCTGGTCAATGCCACGTGGTCGAACGAAACAAGCTTCATCGCCAACGGAAGTTCGTTGACTCTCACCAACTTTGTGGGCGGCGCGACGAAACAGTTCTATCGCATCGGGGCGTCCCAATGAGAGCGAGGCGTGCGCCAGGCTCATCCAGCAACGGCTTCACCCTGGTGGAACTACTCGTGGTGATCGCGATTATTGGTTTGCTTCTCGCGTTACTGCTGCCAGCCCTTTCCCAAGCGCGGGAAAGCGGACGCCAGGCCGCCTGCCTCAGCAATTTACGGCAGCTCTACATCGCCAACTTGAGCTACTCCACGGAGCACGGGTATTACGCCCCGGCCGCACCCGACATTTGGGGTAACAACCTGATTCGCTGGTATGGTGCGCGGGCCAGCGTGGATGTGCCGTTCGACTCAAGCTCGGGACCCATGTCCTCGTGCCTGGGCGACAGCAAGGCAGTGCGCGCCTGCCCGTCCATGAGCAAATGGGGATTCCTCACGACCGGTGACGCCGCCTTCGAGGCCGGCTGTGGCGGATACGGGTACAATTATCTCGGCGTCGGTTCGCGCAGTTATGTTCTTGGTTATACGGAGGCCGCGAGCCACCTCGGCATGCGACCAGAAGAAATCAGCCGCCCCGCGACCACCATTATGTTCTGCGATACCGCGTTTGCCCAATACAACGCCGGCCAGATTTCGTTGATTGAGTATTCATTTGTGGAACCCGACAAGTTCCTGAGTGCCAGCGGTGTGATCTATGGCCAGCCCGTGCCATCGATTCATTTTCGCCATCGGAATCGCGCCAACGTTGTCTGGTGCGACGGCCATGCCACCGCCGAAGCGATGACGAAGTCAGATGACAGTACCGACCAGAAACTCTCGATCGGCTGGTTCGGAGATCAGGGCAACAATTACTACTTCGCCCCGTTCTAGGCACGGCACTGCATCCATGTTGAACATTACCACCGGGTGGATTCGACAGACACTGCCTTATGCTGGCTAGGCGCCAATCTCGGCCCGAATCCTCCCCGCAATCTCGTCGGCAAACGCTTTGATTTGTTTGTCGTCCGGCCCTTCGATCAGGAGGCGGGCTTTCGGCTCGGTGCCGGAGTAACGGAGCAGGACGCGTCCCTCTCCGTTGAGCTTGCCCTCGACATCCTTGACCAGCTTCATCACGTCGGGCAGTGTCTCCCATGCCGGCTTGTCTTTCACGCGAATGTTGACGACCACCTGCGGGAATTTGGTGCAGACCTTGCGCAGTTCGCTCAACGCCTTGCCCGTATCCATCATGATGCGCAAGACCTGCAAGGCGCTGACAATCCCGTCACCCGTCGTCGTGAAATCGCGAAAGATCATGTGGCCTGACTGTTCGCCGCCCACATTCAGATCGTCCTGCAACATCCGCTCGATCACGTAGCGGTCGCCCACCTGCGTCTTCACCACCTGCCCGCCCACGTGACGGATGGCATGGTCCAAACCGAGATTACTCATCACCGTCGCGACGAGAGTGTTCTTCTTCAGCGTGCCACGTCCGATCCAGTCGAGTGCGGTAATGGCGAGCACGTCATCGCCATCGACCAGATTACCCGCTTCATCGCACAACTGTACGCGGTCGCCATCGCCGTCGTGGGAAATTCCGATGTCCGCCCCGCGTTCGCGCACGGCACGGCAGACCACATCAGGATAGGTGCTGCCGCAATCCTTGTTGATATTGGTTCCGTCGGGCCGGTTGTTGAGGACTGTCACCCGCGCCCCCAGTTCCTGAAGCACGCACGGCGTGCTCTTGTACGTGGCGCCGTTGCCTGCATCCACCACAATACGCAACCCTTCGAGGGTCATCCCCTTCGGGAACGCCGCCTTGGCAAATTCCACGTATCGCCCGAGAGCGTCATCGATGCGCATCGCCTTGCCGATCGCGTCCGCGGTTGGGCGGATTCTTTCGATCTCGCCGCTGAACACGAGGTTCTCGATCTGCTTCTCAATGGCGTCGTCGAGCTTATAGCCGTCATCCCGGAAAAACTTGATGCCGTTGTCCTCGTAGGGATTGTGCGAGGCGGTGAGCACGATACCGGCGTCGGCGCGGAGCGATCGCGTGATATAGGCGACTCCCGGCGTGGGCAACGGACCGATCAGCAATACGTCCACGCCCATGGAAAGAATTCCCGCCGAGATGGCGTTCTCGAGCATGTACCCGCTGAGGCGGGTGTCCTTGCCGACCACAATCTTGTGGCGGCCATGCCCCTTGGCCACGGGCGTGCGCGATGTAAACACATGCGCGGCCGCGCGGCCGAGCCTCAACGCCGTTTCCGACGTGACTGGCTCGATGTTGGCAATGCCGCGGACCCCGTCCGTGCCGAACAGCTTCTTGCCGTTCTCCATAAGGTTACGGCGTCTTTTCTACACCCCGTTCCGTCTGGCTGTCAATCGAACGGCCCGGGCCGATTCGCACATCCACCTGGACCCATTGCCGCTGGTTCGATCCCTCTGGGAACGCCAAGGGGGCCAATTCGACGCGCTCGCGGAACGAGGTTCGCCGACCGGTCACGTCCACCGGCAGCGTGTTGACGCTGGTCATGCCGGTCAACAGCGTTTTCGGCCCTCGTTCGCGGACTGTTGGGGGATCAATGACCACCCGTTCAATTGTCAGGTTGGGCGGCAATTCGCCGACGTATTTGAAGTCAACCGGGAGGTCACGCTCAATCATCTGATCCACGTTCACCGTAACTTCCGCGGGATCAATCTCGGAAATCTGGACGCGACGCGAATGGCGGATCAATTTGGGCGTGAGTTTGACGGTAATCGGTCCCACCCGATCGTCATGGGTCAAATCCACAACCGCCGACAAATCCTGCTTCGAAACCTGACGCACATCCTCACGAGTGCCGCGCACGGTCACATTGACCGTGCTCGCGCTGACCTGCAACACGGTCAATCCTGTTCGGGCCTTGACCTCCAGCGGCACGCCTTCGACCAGACGCCAGTCACTGGTGATCTCCTTCACAAAGAACCAGGTGCACATCGCCAGCGCCAACGACACCAGTTTGAGCCGGGCGTCGTTGGTGACCCACCCCATCATGATTTTGCCTCTTCGTGATGCTTTGCGGTGTGATCCTCGGACGGGTTGGCCGTGTCTCCCCCGAACACATCGGCCGGCCCGCTATCGCCATCGGCGCTGTCGGTTGTCTCCGGTAACATGGAATTGCCGAAGAGGCGCCGCGTGATGTCCACCAGCCAGTTGCTACGGCGTGACACCGGCGCCAGTGTGGTCGTCAAAAATGCGCTCAATCCGTCCACGTCCAATCCCTGCACCAGATGCCCGCGATGCGCCACGGAAATCTCGCCGGTCTCCTCGCTCACCACCACCACGACCGCGTCGGTCTCCTCGGTGAGCCCCATGGCGGCGCGGTGCCGCATGCCGGTGCTGGCGCTCAGTCCGCGCCGTTGCGTCAACGGGAACACGCACGCGGCCGCGATGATTTCATCGCCGCGCAAAACCACTCCACCGTCGTGCAACGGCGTGTTGGGAAAGAAAATGGTCGTTAGCAATTCGGGCGTGGCCTTCGCGCCGATGGGTACACCGGTTTCCATCACGCCGCGGAACCCGATCTCGCGCTCCACGGCCATGAGGCCGCCACATCGCTTCTGCGACAACGAGCGGGCCGTTTCCACCAGCACGTCAATCATCTCGCCGCGCTGTTTGGAGCTTGAGAAAAACTGGCGGCTGCCGACCTCGGCCAGAGCGCGCCGCAATTCAGGCTGAAAGATGACCAGCACTGCGATCGCCAGGAAGGCGAAGAATCGGCTAAGGATCCAATTGATCACATCCAATTGGAAAATCTGGGTCACACCAACGATGCCGAGTAGCACGATGACAAATCCCGTGAGCACGGCCGCGCCGCGCGTCCCTCGAAACAACTGGAACATGTAATAGAAGAAGGCCGCCAGCAGCGCGATCTCGAAGACCGGCTTCCAATACGCAGCGATGAAATCCAGAATCAGATCCATTGAATGTTACCGCGCCTGCTGTATCGCTTCCACCATGCGAACCACATCCGACATTTCGGCCACATCGTGCACGCGCACCACGCGCGCGCCCTGCGCAACCGACCACGCGACCGTCGCGGCCGTTCCCCAAAGCCGCGCGTCTGCCTCACTTCCCCGCTCTCCCTCGCCCGCGGCCAACACCTTGCCAAGAAATGATTTCCTCGACGTGCCGACTGCGATTGGACAACCGAGCGAATGGAGTTCGCCCAGCCGCGCGAGCAGTTGCAGGTTATGTGCCACAGTCTTGCCGAAGCCGATGCCCGGGTCAACGGCGATTTGCGTTTTTTTCAGTCCCCGTGACTCCGCAAACGCAATCCGTTCCGCCAGAAACGAGCGCACCTCGGCAACCACGTTTTCGTATGCGGGACTCTGCTGCATCGTCTGCGGCGTGCCCTGCATATGCATCAACACCACGCCCGCGCCGGCGTCGCGCACAACGTCAGCCATCCGCGCATCGAACCGCAAGGCACTGATGTCGTTCACGATGCGTGCGCCCGCTGCCAGCGATTTTTCAGCGACGGCGGCCCTGGTCGTATCCACTGAGACAAGCAAATCCTGCAAATGTTCGATCACAGGCAATACCCGCCGCAACTCCTCGTCGGCGCTTACGGGGGCCGCACCGGGGCGCGTGCTTTCGCCGCCGATATCGACGATGTCGGCGCCCGCCCGTGCCATGTCTCGCGCGTGCTGAACCGCGGCATCCACATCGAGGAACTTCCCGCCGTCCGAGAACGAATCGGGCGTCACGTTGAGCACCCCCATGACCAACGTGCGAATTGTGTCCCATTGAAAGAGGGTCGCCATACAACCACTTTACGCCGTCCCGCCACGGAAACAACCGCGGAAACCGAGACGGTTGCATAACACAGGTTTTGTCGTAAATTCCGGCGTGATGGCGAGGCAACGGGGTCCTGTTTTGCGCGCGGGCAGGGCTGCTTCGTTCGGGCAGCGCGACGAATCGCGCCGAGTACGAGGATCATTCCGATGCGCGATCCTTTTGCTGATGCTGCTGATTTCCCCCGTTACACACTCCACGACCGGTTGCGCCCAGATGACCGACGTGCTGACCTATCACAATGACAACGGACGAACGGGCCAGGCGCTGACCGAGCAAATCCTGACACCCGCCAACGTCAATATGAGCCACTTCGGCAAACTGTGGGTTCTGCCTGTCGATGGCAAAGTGGACGCGCAGCCTCTGTATGCCGCAGGCGTTTCCATTCCTGGCAAGGGCGAACACAACGTGCTGATTGTCGCCACAGAGCACGACAGCCTGTACGGATTCGATGCGGACTCGACCAACGTCTTCTGGCACGTGTCGTTGCTCGAAGGGGGCGAAACCCCGTCCGATGAGCGGGACTGCAGTCAGGTAGAGCCGGAAATCGGTATCACGTCAACGCCCGTCATCGATCGTCAGCTCGGTCCCAACGGCACAATTTTCGCGGTAGCGATGAGCAAGAACACGTCGGGCGGCTACTTCCAACGGATCCACGCCCTCGATCTGGCCACGGGCACCGATCGCGTCACTGCGGTCACGGTTGCCGCAACTTTTCCCGGTACGGGAGACAATAGCAGTGGTGGAAACGTCATCTTCGATCCGGCCCAGTACAAGGAACGCGCCGCGCTACTCCTGCTGAATGGTGTGATCTATACAGGGTGGTCTTCGCATTGCGACATCCGTCCTTACACGGGGTGGATCATGGGTTATGACGAGCATACGCTTGCGCAGACCAACGTGCTGAATGTCACACCAAACGGCAATGAAGGCTCGGTCTGGATGAGCGGCGACGGACTCGCGACTGATTCGAGCAACAATATCTACTTCCTGGATGCCAATGGAACATTTGACGAGACGCTCTTGCCCAATGGGTTTCCCGCCGATGGTGATTTCGGCAACGCCTTTATCAAGCTCTCGACGGCGAGCAACACGCTGGCTGTCGCGGATTATTTCGCGACGTACACCAATGCCTACGAGAACGACAACGACCTCGACCTTGGCTCGGGTGGGGAGCTTGTCCTGCCGGATATGATTGACGGTCTGGGCAACACGCGCCAACTCGCCGTCGGTGCCGGGAAAGACGCGAACATTTATCTGGTCGATCGCAACAACATGGGAAAATTCAATCCCACGAACAACGAGGCGATCTATCAGGAAGTCACCGGTGTGCTTGCGGGTCAGGTGTATTCCACGCCCGCGTATTTCAACGGCACGCTCTACTATGGCGCCGTCGGCGACCACATCAAAGCGCTACCCTTCCAAAACGCCCGACTGACGAACGTGTCGTCTCAAACCTCCATCACGTTTGTCTATCCCGGGGCGACGCCGGGGGTCTCGGCAAACGGAACGTTGAACGCAATTCTCTGGGCCACGGAGAACACGACGCCGGTGGTCCTCCACGCCTACGACGCCACAAACCTGACCCACGAGTTGTACAACAGCAATCAGGCGGCCGGTGGCCGCGATCAGTTCGGCGTCGGCAACAAGTTCATCACGCCGACGATTGCCAGCGCCCGGGTCTATGTGGGGGCGACGAATAATGTGGGGGTGTTTGGCCTGCTCGACACGTCGACGCTCACGCCGATAGAAGTGTGGCGCAACACGTACTTTGGGAACCCGTCCAACGTCGGGGCCGGCGCTGATACTGCCAGCCCGGTGGGCGATGGCGTACCGAATCTGATCAAGTACGCCCTTGGCCTGAACCCGCTCACGGCCGCCATCGGCAGCCAGTTGCCGGGTCCGAGCATCATCCAGAGCAACGGTCTGAGTTATCTGGCCCTGACGGTGAATCGCTCCGCTGAACCATCTGACATTACGTATACAGTTCAGGTTTCCGGCGATCTGCAAACATGGGTATCCGGGGGCTCGTTTACCGTGACGATCGCCAACACGCCTTCGCAACTCATCGTTCGCGACAACACACCCATTTCAAGCGCCGTTGCCCGCTTTGTCCGCCTGAGCGTTGCCGGCCCGTGAGATATCGCGGTTAGGAGTCCTGCTTGGGATCCTGCTCCGAGCCTTTGTCCTTCAGCAAATCGTCCAACCTGGCAAACGGATTGGCAAGCGAACTGCCTTCCGACTTGTCTGTCGGACCCGGATTGTCCACGTATCCCTTGAGCTTGTACTTCTCGTGTTCGTGATCGTGGCAGTAGATGCACAACAACTCCCAGTTGCTGCCGTCGGGCGGATTGTTGTCGTGATTGTGATCCTTGTGATGAACGGTGAGCTCTTTGAGACGTTTGCCACTGAACTCGCGCCCGCAACTGGCGCACACATGCGGGAACAAAGCCAGCGCTCGCTCCCGATACCCTTTCAACCGGGTTTCCGCGTCGCGTCGAAGTTGCGCCAGGATTCGTTCCTGCTCTTCCGGTCCCAACGGTGTTTTCCTGGGCTTCACGTCAGCCTCGCTCTTTCTCGATTACGGCGACGTACATCGGACCTGCGGACTTCAGGAACCGCTGCACGCGCCAACCGGTACCTGCCAGAATTGCCTCCATCTCGTCCGGTGAGACCATGAGATAATCGAACCACGGTGAGCAATAGCGTTGGTAGCGCACCCGGATGCGCAACTGTCCATTCATTCGGCCTCGACGGCGATTGAATCGGTGATATTGCAGATGCCCCGGATTCCTTGTCTGATATATGTCACTCGATTCCGCCACAATCCGCGCGTCCGGCGAGGTGAGTCCGTGCAACCGCCGCAACAGCCATCGCGCGCGTCGACGGCTGCCAAACAACCCGAAATTGTTCCCCATCATCAGAATCGCGTCGAACTGACCGAGCCCGCGATGGATCCGGGTGAATGGCAACACACGGGCGTCTTTCACCCCGCGGGCGCGACAGGTCTTGATCGCCAGGGGCGACGCATCGATTCCGACGACCGGTTGGCCCCGCTTCTGCAAATGGAGGCAACAGCGTCCTGCGCCGCAGCCGACGTCAAGGACGCGTCCGCGGACATATTTCATCGCCGCCTGGTGATGACGGGGCCAGTGGTTGAATTCGGCGAAGTAGCTCGGCGCGCCGCCCGATACGTCGAACCATCCGTCATCCCGCTCGATGATTTCCCGCGTCGGCTTGCCGCGCAAATGATCCCAGACAATTCGCCCGTACGCGTCCTGTTGGTTCGTCAACATCACGTCGACGAGTTTACGACAATCGCCCAGGCACGGGAACGAGAAAAACTTTGCGGACAAGATCGTGCCTGTTACCCTTGCGGCATGCCGTGTCCTGATTCATTTCGGGCGGTGGTTCTCGAGAAGGCCGACAACGTCGTGCGCGCTTCCATCGAACAATTGCCGGTCCAATCTTTGACCGAAGGAGACGTTCTCGTCTCGGTCGCGTATTCGAGCCTGAATTACAAGGATGCGCTCGCCGTAACGAATCGCGGCAAAATTGTGCGGGGGTTTCCGATGGTCCCAGGCATTGATTTGTCCGGCACGGTTGTGGAATCGACATCGGCTCAATTCGACCCCGGCGACGAGGTCGTTCTCACCGGTTGGGGGATCGGCGAAGAACATTGGGGCGGGCTGAGCCAGCTCGCCCGCGTGAAATCGGAATGGCTGTTGCCGCTACCCGCCGGCCTGACGTTGAAACGGGCGATGTCGATTGGTACCGCGGGACTGACCGCCATGTTTTGCGTCATGGTGCTGGAGGAACATGGGATCGGACCCGATCGGGGCGACGTGCTGGTTACGGGCGCGACGGGCGGTGTGGGTTCCGTGGCCATTATGTTGTTGTCGAACCTGGGCTATCGGGTGGTGGCCGCGACTGGCAAACCTGATTCTCACGAATTCCTGAAGTCTCTCGGTGCGCACGCGATCATCGATCGTCAGCAACTGACAGAGCATTCCGATAGACCGCTTGAGTCCGCCTGCTGGGCGGGCGCGATTGACAGCGTCGGCGGAGAAGTTTTGGCGACGGTGTTGCGGCGGATGAATCGCGATGGTTGCGTCGCGTCGGTGGGCCTGGCCGGCGGCGCGGAACTGCACACGACGGTCCATCCTTTTATCTTGCGAGGAGTGAGCCTGGTCGGTTTGTCGTCGGGTTCGATGCCCGTGGAACGAAGGCGTGCGGCATGGGGGCGGCTTGGGCAAGAATTGGCGATGGAAACCCTGGACCGGATTACCCGGGTTGCTCGATTGGAGGACGTGCCGGCCATCTGTGAGCAAATGATTGACGGCAAGACGCGGGGGCGCGTCGTGGTCGACGTGAACGTCTAATCCGTGCCGATGCGGCGGTCAGGCGTTCGCCGGCGATGGCCCGATTCCCGGTGTGGGGAAAGCGTCGCCACTGGCTTCCGTCTTGGACTTCTCCGGCTGCGGAGGCGGCTCCGTCGAAGCACCCAGTCCCGGCCGAGGCGGCGGCGGATTCTGGAGCTTTCCGGTGTCGATGATTTCCATAACTTGCGGGCCGTCGAGCGTTTCGTACTCGATCAACGCCTGGGCGACGGCGACGAGTTTCTCCTGGTTTTGCGTCAGAATGTCCTTGGCCCGCGTGTAGCACAAGTCAATGATCGAACGGACTTCCTCATCGACCTCGCGCGCGGTCTGTTCGCTGACTTCGCGGCCCTTGAACAAATCGCGACCGAGGAACATGTGCTCCTCGTGCTCGCTGACGTTGACCATGCCGATCTTCTCGCTCATGCCCCATTCCGTCACCATCTTGCGGGCGAGGTGGGTGGCCTGTTTGATGTCGCCCGACGCTCCGCTATTGCAATCGCCAAAGATGATCTCCTCGGCGATGCGTCCGCCCATGATGCCGGTGATCTGGTCGATCAACTGCTTCTTGTTGAGATTGTACTTGTCCTTCTGGGGCAACTGGAAGGTGGCCCCGAGGTACATGCCGCGCGGGATGATCGTGACCTTGTGCAACGGCTCGCTGTGCTCGAGCTTGGCCATCACCAGCGCGTGCCCCGCCTCGTGATAGGCTGTCAACTTCTTGTCCGCATCGTCCATCACGCGGCTGCGGCGTTCGCGGCCCCAACGGACCTTGTCGCGGGCTTCTTCGAGTTCTTCCATCGCGACGCCCTTCTTGTCGTTGCGGGCGGCGAGCAATGCGGCTTCGTTGATCAGGTTCGCGAGATCAGCGCCGGAGAAGCCGGCCGTTCCGCGAGCGATGACCTTGAAATCCACATCCTTGGCGAGTTTGACTGCGCGGGCGTGCACTTTGAGGATTTCCTCGCGGCCCACGAGATCGGGCATATCAATCACGATCTGGCGGTCGAAACGACCGGGTCGGAGCAAGGCGGCATCCAGGACATCGGGGCGGTTTGTCGCGGCGATGATGATGACACCTTCCTGCGTGTCAAACCCGTCCATCTCGACCAACAGCGCGTTCAGTGTCTGCTCGCGCTCGTCGTGGCCGCCGCCGATTCCGCTGAAGCGTGACCGTCCGACCGCGTCGATTTCGTCGATGAAGATCAGGCATGGGGCGTTCTTCTTGCCCTGTTCGAACATGTCACGCACGCGGCTGGCGCCGACGCCGACGAACATTTCGACGAAATCCGAGCCGCTGATACTGAAGAACGGCACATCCGCCTCGCCCGCAATGGCCTTGGCGAGCAACGTCTTGCCCGTGCCCGGCGGGCCAACCATCAGCACGCCCTTCGGGATGCGTCCGCCGAGACGCTGGAACTTCTTCGGGTCTTTGAGGAACTGGATGATTTCCTCGACCTCTTCCTTGGCTTCCTGCATGCCGGCGACGTCCTTGAAGGTGACCTTGTTCTTGTCACGGCTCAACATGCGGGCGCGCGATTTGCCGAAGCTCATCGCGCCTTTGCCGGCGAGTTTGATCTGGCGAATAAAGATGAAATACAGGAGGACAACGAACAAGATGAACGGGCCCGTCGAGATCAGCAAATTCATCCAGAACTGGTTGGCTGGCTGGAATTCGAGCGGCACATTGTGATCGTCGAAGAACTTCTGAATGCTGTCGCTCCAGACAACCTTGGTTGAGAACTTGCCCGACTTCTTTGCGCCATTGGCTTCGGCCTCTTCGTAATCGCCCTTGATGGTTTCGACGGTGTCGCCGCCACGGTAGACCGTGGCCTTTTTGACGGCGCCTTCCAGAACGAGGGTGCGCAGTCGGGTGTACCCGATCTCCTCGACGTTATCCACATTGATCTGCCGCAACTTCAGGAACAACGGCACCATGATCAGAATGACCACCCACAGGAGGATGAATCTGGTGGGAAACCGCGGGTCACGGCCATCCGAGGACCGCTTCAAACGGGGCAATCGGCCCTTTTTATTGTCGTCTTCGTCCATAAAACACACCACTACGGCGCGGCACCAGCGATGCAGACATGCATGACCTGGGGCTATTGCGCCACCAACCGAAATTCCTGCCAAACTATCACATCCGTCAAGCCAATGCAACACGATTGGTTTGCGTCATTCCGTCCGAGTGGTATGATGCATTGGTCGCGTATGGTGATTCTGTACTCTCCCCGCTGCTTGGATTATGCCGCCGTGGGCCATCCGGAGAGCCCCGAGCGTATCCGCCCCACCGTCGGCCAATTGCAGAGGGAATTCCACACGTGGGAAGTCCCAACGCCATGCACGGACGAGGATATTCTGCGTGTTCATACGAGCGGGCTACTCGAGGCGCTTCGCTGTGGCGAATTTGAGGATGCCGACACGCCGTTTTTCCCGGGAATTCTCGAAATCGCGAAGCTTTCCGCAGGCGCGGCCATACTGGCTGCCGAACACGCCCTGGCTGGCAAAGCCGCTTTTTCGTTGATGCGACCGCCGGGACATCACGCCGAGCGCGATCGGATCATGGGCTTCTGCTACCTCAACAACATCGCGATCGCGGTGGCAAAAACACTCCACGCCTCGCCAAACGTCCGACGCGTCGCCATCCTCGATTTCGATTGCCATCACGGGAACGGCACGGAGGACATTGTTCGCGGTGATGAGCGGGTGCTGTTCGTCTCGTTGCATCAATCGCCCTGTTATCCGGGGACGGGCCTCTCGTCGGACGGCAACGTCGTCAATTATCCGCTCGCACCGGGGACCGGGCCCAAGGAATTTCTGGCGGCATTCGACGACGCGCTTACCCGCATTCGGAGATTCGATCCGCAACTGCTTGCCGTGTCCGCGGGGTTTGATTCGTACAAAGAGGACCCGATCACGCACATGGGCTTGGAGGTCGATACGTTTTACGAGATTGGCCGCCGCGTGGCGGACCTCACCCAGCTCACAGACCCCGGCACCGCGCAACTCCCCTGCTTCGCCGTCCTCGAAGGCGGTTATTCGCGCGAGTTTCCGCACTGCGTGGATGCATTCATTGGTGGATGGGAACGGCATTGAGGTGAGTGAGGCCGCGCATTTTTGCTGAGAGCCAAGATCGGGTACCTTGCGAGGCGGGTGGCGGAAGCGAAGCGCGGAAAGGGGAGGTATCATGGCGAAGGGAGGTGGTTTGTTGCGAGGATACGGCACGAGAGGCACGGCGATTTGATCCTTTTGCGCGACGCGCGGCTGGTGCTATCGCATGTAGATTTCTTACTTGACAAGTGTATCGGTCATCAGATATCGTACACCCGGCACGAAGAGAGTTGTTCTTTGATATAGCAGGGCTTGTTTTGCATTGCGACCGGGGCGCGACGAGGTCTTGTTTGCGCTGCTTGGCGGTCGGCAGTGTGCTTCTGCCGAGGCGATTGCGCCGCCAGTGAATGGTGCCATTCGCAGCAGAGGGTGAACCCTTCGAGGCTGGTCGAGGTAACCAGGGGGAGGGGGTATAGAACTGCGAAACGAAGCCAGTTTTTTTGGAGAGTTGTACGATGTGGATTAGCTTGAGGGATAATGAGTTAAGAACTGAAGTGCGCCATTTTGTCACTTGGCTTCGTTCGGTCAAAAAATGGCTTCGTTTTGGGGTTTAGAGGCCATGAATGGGCGGTGAATAACCCGTGAACAAGTCGGTTGGCAGCCCGTTAGGATGAGATCGTGCTGTCGATTTTCAAGACTGCGATGGGAAAGAGCTTCGTGGTAGGTTTGCGTGATGCGAATTTTGGTCACAGGAGGAGCCGGGTTCATCGGCTCGCACGTGGTCGATGCGCTATTGACGCGCGGCCATGGGGTGGTGGTCGTGGACGATTTCAATGATTTCTACGATCCCGGGCTGAAACGACGGAACGTGGCCGGATTTGGCGAGCGCGCGCGCGTGGTGGCGGCGGATATTCGGGACGACGCGGCGATGCGAGGGCTGTTCAAAGAGAATGGGTTTGACGCAATCCTGCATTTGGCGGCGCGGGCGGGGATTCGTCCGTCCACGCTTCAGCCGCAGCTCTATGCCGAAGTCAATATACTGGGCACAGTGGAGCTGCTCGAACTGGCCCGCGAATTCGGCGTGAAGAAATTCGTGTTTGCGTCCTCGTCGAGCGTGTATGGAGCGGACCAACCTTCGCCATTTCGGGAAGATGCGGGCGCGTTGCATCCGATCTCGCCCTATGCGGCGACGAAGCTATCGGCGGAAGCGTTGTGCCGCGCATATCACCAGATCCACGGGCTGGATGTGGTTTGCCTGCGGCTGTTCACGGCGTACGGTCCGCGGCAGCGGCCCGATCTGGCGATTCACAAATTCACCAGCGCGATTGTGCGCGGCAAGCCGGTCGAGATGTACGGTGACGGGAGGAGCGCACGCGATTACACGTATGTGGACGACATCGTGAAGGGGCTTTTGGCGTGCCTCGACCGCGAATTTGGCTTTGAGATTATCAACCTGGGCGAATCGCGGACGGTGGAATTGCGGGAGCTGGTGCGACTGATCGAGGCGGCGGTGAGGAAGAAGGCGCAGGTGCGACGATTGCCGGAGCAGCCGGGCGATGTGCCGGTGACGTGCGCGGACATTTCGAAGGCGAAGCGTTTGCTGGGGTACGACCCGCAGGTGAATATTGAGGAAGGGCTTCGGCGGTTTGTGGAGTGGTTTCGGACACAATTATGAAAATCCAATTACCGGATGGTGAGTTCGATGCGTACCTATTTGACTGCGACGGCACGCTGGCGGACACGATGCCGCTGCACTACAAGGCGTGGTGCACGGTTTTGAAAGAGCACGAATGCGATTTTCCCGAGGCATTTTTCTATCAGCTGGGCGGCGTGCCGACGGAACGGATCGTGGAGATCCTCAACGAGCGGCACGGGCGGTCGATGCCGGTGGAGGAGACGGCGCGGACCAAGGACGCGATGTTCGTCCAGATGATTCCGCAGACGATGCCGATCGAGCCGGTGGTGGATTTGGTGCGCGAGTTTCACGGCGTGAAACCCCTGGCGGTCGCGTCGGGCGGCAAACGCGAGATCGTGCGGAAGACACTCCAGGCGTTGGGGATTATCGAGATGTTTCAGGCGATCGTGACGGTGGAAGATTATGAGAATGGCAAGCCGGCACCCGATCCATTTCTCGAAGCGGCGCGGAGGCTCGGTGTCGCGCCGGAGAAGTGCCTGGTATTCGAGGACACGACAGCGGGGATTGCATCGGCGAAGGCTGCGAACATGCAATGGGTGCTCGTGCAGCCGCCAGTTCGCACACCATGAATGATGAGCCGATCGAGGGGGCGGGTTTATCGGACCTGCAGTTCGTGATGCAGGATGCTGAGCGTGTAGATCGCGGCCGTTTCGGCGCGAAGGACGAGAGGGCCGAGCGAGAGCGGGAGGCAACCGGCGGATTTGGCGAGGCCGAGTTCGGCCGGGGTGAAATCGCCTTCCGGGCCGATGAGGATCAGCAGGGACGGAGTGCCGGAGGCGCCGAGCGCGGGATTGGCGGAGAGGACGGTCTTGAGCGGTTTGGCGTCGAGTTGAAGGGAACCGATGAGCTTGAGATCGTACTTCGGCAATGCCGTCAGAAAGTCATGCGCCTTTTGAGGCGGCTGGATTTCCGGCAGCCAGTTGTTGCCGCATTGTTTACAGGCGTCGAGGGCGATGTCGCGCCAGCGGTCGAGCCGTTTCGAGTCTTCATCGACTTTCACGATGGTGCGGTCGGAGATCAGCGGAACGATGGCGGCGACGCCGAGTTCGGTCGCCTTTTGCACGATCAAATCCATGCTCTTTTTCGGGATGGCCTGCGCGAGCGTGATCTGGCAGGGCAACGCGGGCGAAGTGGATTGAGTCAGGATTTTGAGGCGGATCGTATCCTTGCTGATTTCCTTGATTGCGCATTGCGCCTCGCGACCGCGCCCGTCGAACACATTCAGCGTGTCGCCGATCTTCAGGCGAAGGACGTGCAACGCGTGATGCGCCTCCGTGGCGGACAGGGTCGGCTCCTGAAGATTGGTGACGAAGAATCGATTCACGGCGGTATTGTAGTGAGGAGGTCGACCGAGCGCAAGCGGCTGAGTTCGCTCAGGCGAGACGGATGTCGAGAACGGTCTTACTTCGCGCCAAAAAACCGTTTGGCCTTGTCGAGAAAGGACTTCAACTGCGGATAGGAATCCTCGTGGACGATCGTAGCGAATTCCTCGAGCTTATCGCGTTGGGCGCGGGAGAGGCGCGAGGGGACTTCGACCATGACGCGGACGTGTTGGTCGCCGTGGCCGTGGCCGTGGACGTTGGGCAGGCCTTTGCCGCGCAGGCGAAACTGTGTGCCGCCCTGCGTGCCTGCGGGGATTTTCAGACGCGCGGCGCCATTGAGGGTCGGAACCTCGATCTCGCCGCCGAGCGCCGCTGTCGGAAAACTGATCGGCACGTCGCACAAGAGATCGTCACCTTGTCGGGCGAAGATCTCGTGTTCGCGGACGTGGATAACGACGTACAGGTCGCCGGCCGGTCCGCCGTGGACACCGGCTTCGCCGTTGCCCGAGCTGCGCAGGCGCGAACCGTCCTCAATGCCGGCGGGAATGCGGACTTTCAATTTCGTGCGTTGCTGGATGCGGCCTTCTCCGCCACAGCGCTTGCAAGGATTGGTAATAATCTGCCCGGTCCCGCTGCAGCGCGGACAGGTGGAGGCGACGGTGAAGAACCCGCGCGAATGAGCCACCTGACCCTGGCCGTGGCAGGTGGGACAGGTTTCGGCCTGAGATCCATCCGTCGCGCCGCGCCCGTGACATTCGGGGCAGGTATCGAGTTTGTTGAACGTGATCTCTTTCTCGGTACCGCTTGCGGCCTCTTCCAGATCGATTTCCAGATCATAGCGGAGATCGTTGCCGCGTTGCGCGCCGCCTCGAGAGCGACGACCACCAGCGCCGCCAAACGCCTGTTCCAGGAAATCGTCGAAGATGCCGCCGCCCGCGCCGCCGAAGACATCTCGAAAGACCTCGAACGGATCGTGGAACCCACCCTGATAGCGTCCACCCGCGGCTCCCGCGCCGCTGCCCGGGCCAAATGCCGCATGGCCAAAACGGTCATATGTGGCGCGCTTTTGGGGGTCGCTGAGCACTTCGTAGGCCTCGCCGAGCTCCTTGAATTTCTCCTCTGCCTCCTTGTTGCCCGTATTCTTGTCGGGATGGTATTTGAGCGCGAGCTTGCGATATGCCCGTTTGATCTCTTCTTCCGTCGCCTCGCGTCCGACGCTCAAGACCTCGTAATAATCACGCTTGGTCATGCTGGTTTCTTGGGATCCGATCCGGCTTTCGCTGTGTGCTTGGTGGCAGCATCCACCTCCGCTGCGGAGGGTGAACCCTTGCTAACGATCACGCGGGCGGGGCGCAGGAGACGGTCGGCGAGCTTGTACCCGCGCTGAAGCTGTTCCACCACGTGCCCCTCGGGGTGCTCGCCCGACTCGATCTGGCTGACGGCTTCGTGGAGGTTCGGGTCGAATGGATGCCCGGCATTGGCGGTGACTTCCTGAAGGCCGAATTCGACCAACGAACGACGAAATTGCGAGTACACCTGCGTAATCCCGTCGAGGAGCGACGAATTGTCCACGCCGTGCTTCTGCGCGGCATCAACGGCGCGTTCGAGGTTGTCGAGGACCGGCAGGAGGGCGGCCACGACACGCTCCGAAGTAAATCGGGCCAGCTCCTCTTTCTCACGGGCGACGCGCTTGCGATAGTTCTCGAGATCGGCGGCCGCGCGGAGAAACTTGTCCCAGTTCTCGTCGGCGGTTGCGGCCTTGGCTTTCAGAGCGGCCAATTCCTCGGTCGATATGGAATCGACGACCTCAGGTTGGGCCTTTGCTGTGTCTGGTCTCTCGGAATCCTCCGCCGCAGGGGTGGGTTCAGATCCGCGCTTTGTGTGTTTGTCCTTTGCACTCATGTGAATTTGCGATAGGCCGACAACGTCAGTTCAAAAGCCCGTGGGCGGCGGAGTTACCTCAAGCCACTCGACAACCAACTGCCGTTTCCCGTCCTTCCGGGCAAACAGTTTTGCGACCCGCGTATGATCGGCCGTTCTCCACTCGCGGTAATTTCCCGTGTTATTGTCCACTTTGTCCTCTCCGTGGGACCAAGTCGACGAACCCTTGTTCGCATCGAGGATCGTCTGCACCGCTGCCTCACTCAAAGCCCCCGGCGCGGTATAACTTTCCCAGAGCGACAAGCCGGCGGCTGACCTTCCATCTCGCGATTGCCTGAAGGTGCCATAATGGACGACAATCTTCAGCCCTTGCGACTCGTAATGACAAATGCGATAGACTTCGTTGGAAGAGGCGTCGACACACGATTGGGGCGTGCCATACCGCTGCTCGATCTGCTGTTCGATCTCGCCGAGACGGGCTTGGCAGGTCGAACCGAGCATCACCACTCCAACGAAGATTGTCCACGCATTCATTGTTTTCGAAGCCTCAATCGGACCATCAGCCTTGAAACCGTCAACTGCGGGCCCTGACGGTCATGATCCGTGGCAGCCCGCGCACGTACAATGGGGGAGACCTAGGCTTTTTTCAAGTATTTGACCATGCGCAGAGTGTTGCCCGTTTGCTCACTGAAATTGTACTGAACCTCATCCATGAAATTGCGCATGATGAAAATTCCGTAGCCGTTGTGCTTCATTTCGCGCAGGCGGTGTTCGATATCCGCGGGACGGTAACTCGCGAAATCGAAGCGTTGACCATGATCGTTGATCTCGATCACGAGGCGTCTGCCATCCGTCCGAATGTCCAAACGGATCTCGGGATCGCAATGCTGCCAGCACCACTCTTTGTCGGGGGAATAGGCGTGCTTGACGACATTGGAGCACGCTTCATCGACCGCCATCTCGATCTTGGCTACTTCCTGCTCGTCAAACCCGACCTTGTGGGCCAGGTCGCCAACAATCACGCGAATCTGGGGAAGATAGCTCTCATGCCCCGGTGTTTGAAGACAGAGCTTGTTGGTCGACTCCTCGCGGCGGATGTTCTGGCGCAAATCCATAAGGGTCGGGAGGGAGACAGCTACTTCGCCACGAAGCTGGCGACGGCGTCCTCTTCACTTTGCAGCACTCGGAGGACCTTTGTGAAGCCCAATAACTCGATGATATTATAAATCCTGTCGGGGACATTGAGCAATCGCAGGTCGCCGGCGTGCTCGCGGGCCTGCCTGGCAAACCCGATCAGCGCCCCCAAGCCGGCGCTGCCAATGTACTCCAGCTCCTGGCAGTCCAACACCAAAAAGTACCGCCCCCTTTGAAAGAGCTCGTTGAGCTGTGCCTCGAGGCGCGGGAATGAAAACATGTCCAGAGACCCGACAAGGCGGATTAGTTCCACCGGGCCATGGGCCTCGGCCGCAACACGAAAATCCTTCATACTACCTTGCCTCCTCTTGTTCTTGCCGCCGCCGCTCCATGGCGTCCCGCAAACACCGGGTCAACTCCTGAAATTTCGGCGCATTACGTTCGTCCGCGCGAACAAGATTGTCATGTGCCTCAATCATCAGGTCAGCGGTTTCTTCCTTGTCCAGAGGATGCGCCAGCTCGCCAATGTCGGTCTCCGGCAGTTTGTGGTAATCGGCTTCCCCGAGCGACGGGAGTTCACTGGGGTTGATGGCAAACAGACGGTCCAATCCCAGCGTTTGAATCGATTCGAGGTTTCGTGAATTGATGCTGGCCACGTGGACGGTGGCCGCTTTTCCATCCTGCCTCAATCGCAAGCCGATGCCCGCCAACACGCCAAGAAACGTGCTATCCATGCCCCGGCATTGCCCGAGATCGATAATGAATTCACGCTCTCCCTCATCGATCTTCTGGAGCGCGAACAGGCGCAGCGGCTGGCTGTTCTGAAACGTTCCGCGTCCGGCAACGCGAATGTACACACGATGCTCCTCACAGCCGACCCAGATGCCTTTGGACGATTCTTTCACGATTGCGGCCCTGTCACCTCCATGTTTGCGACAAGACTATTGTACAACGAAATCATCGCGGACGAAAGTGCGAAATCCAGCGCCCGGCCCCCCCGGTCGATCGATGCACGTTGTGCGCCGGTCTTGCATGATCACCGTCGACTCTGAACCGGCAATTCCTCCGCGTGATAGCCCGCGCAAACCGCGAGGTAGACCCGCCGTTTCAATCCGCGATATCTCGCCACCTCCACCAGTTGCGGTTGGCCAACCTGCTCGAAGTGGAGATGGAGCTGCCGCATCACATCAGGATTCGGCTTGAGGATAACGGCGACCGCGGGACGGCCCTCGAATTTGCTCAGATCAGTCCAGTACCGATACCCCAGCCCCTGTCCCCCTGTGGCGTACAGGTTCACGCACTCCTCAGGGGCGCGCAAATAGAAGCCCAACTCCGCAGCGATATTGTATTTGTCCATCCCGATCAGGAACGGCTCCTGTTTGGTCTCGTCTCGCACCCGGGCGCAAACGCCGTTTACGCGTTCCGCCACCGCACTCCAGCCGCCCGCATGAACGTACGCGAATGATTTTGGAATGCCCCATGCCAGAGCTGTGTGTCCCACCACAATCGCCAAACCACACAGACCAGCCGTAATCCCGGCGCCCCATCTCCATCGTCGCGCGCGTATGGTGTCCGCCGCGTCCATGCCCTCGAGCGCGACCACCGCCGCGCCGGGCAACAACGAGAGGAACGCCGGCGCCGTCCAATTGATGTGAACCTGCGTCTTGAAACTCGCCGCGGCGAACAGAAAAAACAGCGGCAGCGAGAACGAAACCGCGAAGTTCCAGCGATCCTCGTGTTCGAACCAGCCTCGGACGATGCCCCGTTTCGCCGCCCAGGCGAACAGCGCGAACAAGGGTGGGGTCAGCACTGCCAGTTGAAACACCCAGAAGAGCAGAACCGTTCGCCACGCGTGCCGTGCGGCACCGGAGGTCCGCGAGGTCTGATACAGAAACGATGTCCACTGGTGATGCGAGTTCCAGATGATCACCGGGCTGAACACCGCCAGTGCAATGGGCAAGGCCAGCCATGGTTCCGCGCGACGCAGCCAGTGACGGTGCTTCGGCGAAAGCAACAGAAACCAGAGCAGCGACGGCGCGAGCAGCAGCGCATAGTATTTGGAGAGCAGCGCGCCGCCAAACGTGACACCCGCTGCCAGCCAGTATCCTCCCCGCCCCGTTTGCAGCGCCTTCGTGATCAAATACAATGTTGCCGCCCAGAAAAACAGCAGGGGTGGGTCGGGCGTCACAATCAATCCCGTGCCGACATAAACAGGCGCCAGCGTGAACAACAACGTCGCCAGCAGTGCAGCCCGTTGTCCAAACCACAATCGCGCCGTCAAAAACAGCAACCCGGCCGTCCCCGCCCACAGAGCAATCGTCATGAGGCGCACACCCATCGCCGTGTCCCCGAGCAACACGGTGCCGATCGTGACACACCACGCCACCATCGGCGGGTGATCGTAGTACCCGAGAGCGGGATGCTTCGCGTACGTCCAATAATACGCCTCCTCCGGGATCAGTTCCATCGACCCGCATAGCAGCAGCCGCAACACGGTCAGGCCGACCACCATGGCGACAACGGCAATGCATAGACCGTTGCCAGCTCGGCGCGACATCGCGGTTGTGGTTTCGACTCGTTCAGGCATGATCACGCAATCGACGGCACGCCGCATACTGGCACGCCCGGTTCGAACCCGTCCAGACGGAATCTATCTCGAATCGCTCCACTAAACCCCATTTCCATCGCCGTAAACCCCAAAAACGAAGCCATTTTTGGCCGAACGAAGCCAATCAAAAATCCGCTCTTCCAAAACCTGCAACCACCTCTCCCTCAAGCATCTCCATCCACGCCTCATGCCAAAAACCGTTGGCTTCGTTTCGCAGTTCTATACCCCCTCCCCTGGTTACCTCGACCAGCCTCGAAGGGTTCACCCTGTGCAGAAAAGGGCACCATTCACTGGTGGCGCAACCGCTTCGCCACCGCTGCCTTGGCCGCCCGTGCCAAAACCGAGCCGCGAGGGCACCCGCGGAACCGAGTCTGCGGAGCCGAGCGCAGCACTAACGGAGCGAGACGCGCCGAGTGTGTGCTGGCAGCGCAAACCGACATCGTCGTGCCCCGGTCGCAATGCAAAACCAGCTCCTATGTCAAAGAACGCTTCTATTCGTACTGCGCCTACTATATCTGCAACCAGATACCCGTGTCAACAGTAAAATCTATAGTCGATAGCTTGTCGCGGGTCGCTCAATAAGAGGCACTTACGTTTGTTTCGCCACAAGTCCGCGCAGCCGCGCCGTCGCCTCCTCCCGATCGATCTCCCCGGTCGCCACCGCCAGCGTCAGCTCCTCCCATTTCGGGCCGTCCGGTTTCGGTTCCACCTCGTTCAACCGCAAAAACACGAGGCACGCGCCAAGCGCGACGCGTTTGTTGCCGTCCACGAACGGATGGTTCCGGCCCAGGTAAAACAGATACGCCGCCGCGATCTCGATCAGGTCGGCATACAGCGATTTCCCGCCGTACCCCGCCTGCGGCGCCGCGACCGCCGATTCCAGCAGCGCCATGTCCCGCACGCCGTCCGACCCGCCAAACCGCGTAATAACTTCCGCGTGAATCTCCCGAACAATCGCCACCGTCAGATGGAAACAGTTCTCCGTCGCCCCGCTCATGCGAGCTTCTTCATCGTCCGCGCGTAATCCTTCACCGTCGCCTGGATGACCCGCGTCGCCTCCGCCTTCGACGGACGCGGCCGAATCGGCGTCAACGTGATCGTCCCGCCCTCATGCACCTCCACGTTGACCTCATCGCCCGTCTTCAACCGCGCCAGCTCCATCAACGCCGCGTCAAAAATGATCCCCTGCGAATTCCCCACCTTCGTAATCGTCTTGGTCATGCTGTAATACTATGTTTTACAAGGAGGAAAGTCAAGCCACACCTCAAGAGTGACTGGTATAACCATACGATTGTATGGTAAAAGCATACAGAATGAACGCGTTGCCGGCCAACCCGATGGAAGGCGGTTGTGACCCGCAAGTCACGCCATCCCAACAGGCCGAACTGGATCGCCGCCTCAAGGCCCACGCCGAGAATCCCGACGACGTTGTCCCGTGGGAAGTCGTCAAAGCCAGTCTCGATACGAAGTACGGCAAGCCGTGAAGAAACGCCGGCTCGTCCTTCGCCATCAGAACCGATCCCAGGCCCCCCGGTTGTCACTCTGAGCTTGTCGAAGAGTCTCTGTCGTTCGCCGCTCGGCGGCCTGAACACCCACCAGCGCTTGCTTGTTTCGCGAACACGCCCCTTGAAAACACTGGTTTGCGCGTCACTCCGCTCGAAATCTCCCGCGCGTACAAGAGATTTCTGCACCAACAACTCCCACCGGCTGCGGAACCGAATTGCGGGAGTTAGGCCGGTCTCGACAATGAGTGGTATTACCACGCAATCGCGTGGTGTAAGCGCTCACAATGAATCCGCTGGGAGAAGCCCTCTCCGCGCGCCAAAGCTGAGATACCCCTTGCTTGTGAGCGCGTCTTATTGATGTTACAATAGCGCGCTATGAAGCGCCGTCTAGAACGTGGCTTCGTAATCGACACCAATCGAATTAATTCAAAGGGGACGCTTTCCAACATGAATCGATTGGAGAAGTGGTGCAAAGACGGCGTGATCTACCTTTTCTTCACCGACGTTGTCCAAAAGGAGGCCGAGGACGGCAACAGCCCGTTAAGAAGTGCGAAAGCGTGGCGTCGCCCCGGGCTTGGCGTTTTTTCAGCGGGCTCGGACGACCAAGAACTATGGAATACGATCGCGGCAACCGTATTTCCAAATGGCATCCGTGATGACAACCAGCGAAATGACGTGCAGATACTTTTCACCACACAGAAATTCGGCATGATTCTGGTGACAAATGATGGTGATTCGAAGAGCCAGCCGGGTGGAATATTGGGGCACGCGAAAGAGTTGCTCGAGAAGGTTCACGTTCGAGTACTACGCGATTCCGAGGCCGTAAAGTTGGTCGAAGAACAGATTGCTCAACGCGACGCGCTCGAAAGGCGCTTTGCGCCGCTGATGGGGCGACCACCGGCCGAATGGCTTGGGAGGGACTAGCCACTGTCGGTGCGCGGTCAGGCCGTAAGTCACGCGCACATCCACCCGCGTAAGTCCTTGTTTTTTGCTTGCTTTCGCAAATGGCCCCGCTATCTTTTCCGCCAAAGAAAGGGGTGGGGACCTCATTATGTATCTGAAGAGCATTCAGCTCATCGGCTTCAAGTCGTTTGCTGAAAAGACAACGCTTGAGTTTCTGCCGGGCGTGACCGCCATCGTCGGCCCGAACGGCTGCGGCAAATCCAACATCTCCGACGCAATCCGCTGGGTGCTCGGCGAGCAATCCGCCAAAGCCTTGCGCGGCAGCGAGATGGCCGATGTGATCTTCAACGGCACCGATGGCCGTAAAGCCATCAATCTCGCCGAGGTCAGCATGACCTTCGCCGATGTCGACCCCAAAACCCTTTCGCTCCCGGGCGTGAACCTCGATTTCACCGAGGTCACGATCACCCGCCGCGTCCATCGCGATGGCAACGGCGAGTACTTCATCAACAAAACCCCCTGCCGCCTCCGCGACATCCAGGGCCTGTTCATGGACACCGGTATCGGCCGCTCCAGCTACTCGCTGATGGCCCAGGGCCAGATCGACCAGATTCTCAGCGCCCATCCCGAGGACCGCCGCACGATCTTCGAGGAAGCCGCCGGCATCAACAAGTACAAGCACCAGAAAAAAGAGGCCCTCCGCAAACTCGAGTACACGGAAGCCAACCTCGTCCGCATCACCGACATCATCAAGGAAGTCAAACGCCAGATCATCTCGCTCCAGCGCCAGGCCGGCAAAGCCCGCCGTTACAAGGAACTCTTCGACCAGCTTAAGGCCCTCGATACCCGCCTCGCCCGCCACAAGCACGACCTGCTTCACGCGGAAGTCGCCGACCTCGAGTCGCAGATCACCAATTTCGTCCAGCAGTCCGACGCGTTCTCCGCCCAGATCGCCGAGAAGGAACAGCAGATCACCGATCTCCGCCGGTCCCTCAGCGAAATCGAGCGCGCCATCAATGAAGCCGTCACCCGCGATCACGAACTCAAGAGCGAAATCGACCGCCACGAGCAGCGGATGACGACCAATGCCGAGCGCATCACGGAACTCGAGCAGCTCATCGAGAACCATCACCGCGAGACCGCCGGCGCCGAGGAGAAAATCCGCGTCCAGGAAGAACTGCTCAAATCCCTCAATGCCGAGTTCGAGCAGATCGATTCGATCCTCGCCACCGAACAGGCAAAACTTCACGCCCAGCAGGACGCGGTGCGCCAACTCGAAGCCGATCTGGCCCGGAAGAACGTCCTCGCCAATGAGGCGAAAACCGCCCTCATCGACCTCGAAAGCGAGATCGCTCACAACCGCAACGAGTTGTCCGCGCTCGACCAGAAGAAGAAATACGACGTCGTTCGCGCCCAGCGGCTTTCCACCGAGCGCCTGCAGCTCGAAGACCAGCGCCGCGCGATGGAACAACGCCTCCAGGCCTACAACGATGGTCTCGCCGAACTCCGCAGCGGTGTCGATTTGTTGCGGGCAACTCTCGCCACCAAACAATCCGAATTCCAGAACACGTCTTCCTTGCTCGCTACGGCAACGAACGAGCATCAGACCACCCGAGCCGATGTCGCCAGCAAACGCGCCCGTCTGGAGGTCATCCAAAAGTTCTTCGCCGCGCCGGATGGACGCTCGACCCTCGGCCAGATCCTCGACGTCGACTCCCAATACGGCGCCGCCATCGAAGCCGCTCTCAACCACGCGATCCACACCATCCTGGCCGATGACCTCGCCGCCGCTCGTCAGTTGCTCGCCGGCGATCTGCAGAATCCTGCCGTTGCTGCTCCGGAATCGATTGGTGCCTTGCGCGTCACCGCGACCGAGCCGACTCCCGAGAGCGTCACACCGGCAAATACCGCTGTCCGCGTCCGCGATGCGCGCTTCGAACCCCTCGTGCGCTCGCTCCTGGCAAATGTCGTGATCGCCAATGACCTCGATGCCGCGCTTTCGCTGCGCCAGAATCATCCGCATCTCGCCGTCGCGACTCTCGAGGGCGAACTCGTCGACCAACATGGCATCCTCAGCGCCGTCTCCAATGCCCATATCGGCGAAATCGCCGCGCTCACCCACGAAGTCGCGCAACTCGACGAACAGGCTTCCACCCGGGAAACGTCCAAAGCCGAACTGGAACAGAAGAAGGCCGCGCTCGAGACCGAAATTTCCGCTCTCCGCGCCGATGTTCATGCGAAGGAAGTCGCGCTCGCCTCGAAAGAGGGCGAACTCAATGCGCTCGCCACCGAAGGCCGCGACCTCGAAAGCAAGGTCCACACGGTCGTGTTCGAATTGCAGTCCATCGAACAACAGGACGCCGAGGAGAAAAAGCGCCGCGACGAGATCCTGACCGCCCTCCGCGAATCGGAAACGCGCCAAAGCGACTTGCAGCAGCAGATGACCGCCGCCCAGCACGCGGTCGATGAATTGCTCGCCCGCAAAGAGCAGATGACGCAGCAATTGACCGAGCTCCGCGTCAGCGTCGGCGGCATCGAGCACAAGCGCCACGCCATCGAGAGCCAGCGCGAACCCATCGCCGCCCGCGTCCGCGATCTCCGTGAACGCATCCAGACCTGCGCGGACGAAATCACGGCCTACACCGCCCGCATCCATCAATTCCGCGCCGAAATCACCGAGTCCGAAGCCGCCATTACCGAACTCACGGCCACCCGCGCCCAGTCCCAGCAGCATATCGACGGATTGCAGCATCAGCGCGCCGAAGTCGCCACGGGTATCGGCCAGGCGGAGGAGGAATTGCGCGCCGTCCGCAAGCAGGCCACCGAAGCCCAATCGCAGAAGTCGGGCCTCGAAATCCAGCTCGCGCAGAAACGCATGGAAGCGCAAAACCTGAAGGACCGCGTCTGGCAAAAGTATCAGGTCAACGTCGAGGACGTCCGCGGCGACATGATCAATATCACCATCGCCGACCAGGGACCCGCCGTCACGGAGCAGGTGCCGATGCCGGTCGATTGGGACGCCATCGAACTCCAGGTCACCGAAATGCAGTCGAAGCTCGACGCCATGGGCCCCGTGAACGTCGAGGCGATCCACGAATTCGAGGAATTGGAGGAGCGCTACAAATTCCTCACCCAGCAGCACGAGGACCTGGTCAAGGCCAAGGACCAGCTCCTCCAGGTCATCTCGAAGATCAACGTCACCACCAAGCAGTTGTTCCAGGAAACCTTCGAGAAGGTCCGCGAGAATTTCCAGGTCATGTACACCGAGTTGTTCGGCGGCGGTAAAGCCAACCTGATCATGCTCGATGAAGCCGACCCGCTCGAAAGCGGCATCGAGATCGTCGCCAAACCGCCCGGCAAACAACTCCAGAGCATCACCCTGCTCAGCGGCGGCGAGAAAACCCTCACCGCCACCGCGCTCCTGTTCGCCATCTACATGGTCAAACCGTCTCCGTTCTGCGTGCTCGACGAACTCGACGCTCCCCTCGATGAATCGAACATCAACCGTTTTGTCCGCATCCTGCAGCGGTTCATCACGCAATCCCAGTTCGTCATCATCACCCACAACAAACGCACCATCGGCATGGCCGACGCGCTCTACGGCATCACCATGGAGGAGCACGGCGTATCGAAAGTCGTCAGCGTGAAGTTCAGCCCGCGCGAGGAAACGGAGCGCAAGGTCTCCGAGAAGGCCCGCGAGGAACAGGAAGAGCGTATCGACGGCGCCGCTTCCGCTCCCCAGTCTGGTTCGCCGGACAAGGATGCGTTTGGTACGCTGCCGCACGAGGAAGAACTCCACAACGATCTGCTGAAGGAAAAAGAGGACTCCATCGCTCCCATCAGCGATGACGCGCCAGTCGTCGTCGAAAACGAACCGACCCTCGGTCAGCCCGCGCCCGACGACATCAAGGCCGAAGTCCAGGCCGCCATCGCCGCCGCCGCCGAAGCCTCCGAGTCCGTGAAGCAAACCGTCGAAGCCGCCACCCCGAAACCGGCCACGGAGGGCGAGGTTCACCCCGATTCCGAGATCGGGACTCCTGCCGAGCCGAAGTCGTAGCAGTCAGTGCTTCTGTGGTATACGCGATGAAGCAGCATCTGTTGTCCGTGATACTCTGCGCTCTCTGTGTCTATGTCGATGCGTATGCTTTGCTTTACGCTCACCGTGAGCCTGCTGCAAATCTCGCTTACTGGGCCTATACCACTCCGGTCCAAGCTCCCCTTTGGATCGAGGCGTCCTTGTACTATGGTTTCTACCCAGTGTACTTCGTACACGAACGCGTGCTTGGTGGGTACCGGCACAACTACGACCGGACCTGGCCAGTATATCCTCCCGGTTTCTCCGGCTAACGTATTCCGCTGGCGGACGAACTGTGCTATAAACCCCTTTGTGCCCGTCGAATTTGATCTATTCGACTCTGCGTACAACGACGTGCTGGCGGCATCAAGCTACGTCGAGTTTCGGAAGCGTCTCACTTCCTACAACTGCCAGAAATGTCCGCGCGGGAAGGCCCGCAACCACATCGTCATCGACCGCGGCAATCCCGAGTCGAAAATCCTCGTCGTCAGCGAACGCCCCGGCGAGAATGAGGACGTGCTGGCGCAGGCGTTCGTCGGACGCTCGGGCGAATTGCTCGACAAAATCATGGCCAGCATCGGCCTCGACACCAACCGCGACCTGCTGATCGCCAACGTCGTGAAATGCAAAGCCGAGATCGACCGCGCGCCGACCGCTCACGAAGTCGAAGCCTGCTTCCCGTATTTGCGCCGCCAAATCGAGTTGATGAAACCGAAAGTGGTTCTCCTGCTCGGCGCAGTCGCGCTGAAATACCTCGTCAAGGATCGCGGTGACGAGTTCTCGATGGAACAGGAAGCCGGCAAACTCTTCACCGCACCCGATTATCCCGACATCCATTTCATGGTCCTGTATCACCCCGCCTTCCTCCTCCGCGATCCGACCAAGAAAGCGGTCATGTGGGAGCACGTCAAAAAGCTCCGCGCGTTTCTGCAGGAACACGGCTGGATGGCGGGGAAACAGCCCTCACCCTGACCCTCTCCCTTAGCACAACGGAGAGGGAAATCTCCTCTCCCCCCGCTTGGGGGAGAGGACTAAGGTGAGGGGGCGCGAGGGTGCTTGCTCGTTCCGCCACGCTTGCCCTACAATTGCCGGCCTATGTTAGACACCGCCATCGAAGCCGCCAGTGAAGCCGCAAAACTTTTGCGCAAGAATTTCGGTTCGGCCCTGAACGTCAATCAGGCCACGCAGCACGACATCAAACTCGAAGTCGACGTGCAGTCGCAGGAGCTCATTGCCCGCATCATCCTCGCCGACCATCCCGACCATTGCATTCTCGGCGAGGAATCTTCCGCGGGAAACCCGCAATCGGACGTGCGCTGGGTCGTCGATCCGCTCGATGGCACCGTCAACTATTTCTACGGCATCCCGCACTACGCGGTTTCCATCGCCGCCCAGGAACGCCGCAGCGCCGATCAATGGGAAACGGTCCTTGGCGTTGTGTTCGATCCCGAACTCGATGAACTGTTCGTATCCGAGAAAGGCAAGCCGTCCCTGCTGAACAACCAGCCCATCCACGTCAGCAATCGCACCGCGCTGTCCGAGGCGATCATCACCATCGGCTTCTTCAAAAACCTCGACGCGATGAACCGCAGCCTCCACGATTTCAATCAGATGATCTACAAGGTGCGCAAGATGCGCCTGACCGGCTCCGCCTCGCTCGACACCGCCTATGTCGCCTGCGGGCGATTCGACGGCTACGTCGAGTACAGCATCCGCCTCTGGGACATCGCCGCCGGCCAACTCATCGTCGAAAACGCCGGCGGCCGCATCGAGAGTAAACCCGCCGCTGAGCCGCATTCGTTCGATATGCGCATGTGGAACGGGAAAATTCCCATGCACGAGCTACTCGAACCAATGTAACCGTCCGGCGTTGTGCCGATAGAGAATCCCCAATAGCCGCGCGCTGACCGCCAACGTGTAGAACGTGACGAATTCCGCCGGCAACAGGGCGAGCAGACGCATCGCCAGCCGAAGTTGGTAAAGTTGCAGGCTGATAAACACCCGCGCGAACCACAGGATCGCCAGCAGGCCAATGACCATCAGGTACTGAAAAAACGTCTTGATGATGGCCGCCACAACCATGACCGGATTTACCGCCTTGATTGTATCAAACATCGCCAGCGCGAGAAACGCCATCGGCAGACAGAACACACCCACGATTGCGAATGCCCCTGCGAGCATCAATGCATCCTCGCCCGAAATGTGTTCTCGTCCAAAGCCGAAGAAAGCGCTCCATAAACAAACCAGCGCCGGCGCAAAAACCAATATCCCCATTCCAAGAACCTGAAAGGACGCCACGACACATTCCGTCGTGTCACCGATGTCGCCCCACTCCATCATTCCGTCATCCTCGTCCGCTGACGCCTGGATGACCCGCTGAAACAACATCCCGAATACTCCCAGCAGAACGAGCTTGGCCAGAGTGGTAAAAAGGCCGAAGCCCAGCAAATTGAACAGCAGAAGGAACGGCGTGCCGGCCAGGAGAATCCAGGTTCCATTCCCGCGAAACGGGTAATCAAACGCCTTCGGCACGTCCGTCCAGAAGCCGCTGTTGTTCGTGCGACTTTGCTGGAACTCCGCGCCGGTTGTCCACTGATTGGGCGGCGGCGCGAGAGCGGAGGGAAGCGACTTTGGCCGCTCCATCGATTGCGCCAGTTCCGGAGCGGGTTCGGTTTGCGGTGGGGGTCCCGCCCGTTGGGGTACGACCACGGCAGACTGACAGCCGGGGCAATCAACTTGCAGTCCCGCGCCCGATTCGTCAATCGCGATGGGCTGCGCGCAATGTGGACATTCAAAGGTGATGTCCATGGGCCTCGAATGGCATTGTAGGAATTGGCGCGGCAAAGTAAAGTCCATCCTCCATGAGCCAGATGCCGGTCGCCGCGCTCGGTTCGCTACTGCTCGCCGCTTCCCCCGCGGCCGAACCGCATCCCCTGATGGTGATCCCGTTCGTCGTCCTCCTGCTCTGCATCGCGCTGATGCCATTCATTCACAAACACCATTGGGAAAACCACTATCCCAAGGTGGCGATCGGGCTGGCACTGGTGACGACGATCTACTATGTGGCCGTCCTGCACAACGCGCCGCGCATCCTGCTGAGCCTGATCGAGTACGCCGGGTTCATGGCGTTGATTGGTTCCTTGTACGTCATTGCCGGCGGAATCCACATCCGCATGAGCGGTCGCTCCACGCCGGCCGTCAACACGGGATTGCTGGCGCTGGGCGCTGTCGTGGCCAACGTCATCGGCACCACCGGCGCGTCGATGTTGCTGATTCGTCCCTACCTGAAAATCAACAAAGACCGCGTCGCCCCATATCACATCGTCTTCTTTATCTTCCTCGTTAGCAATATCGGCGGGGCGCTCACGCCTATTGGCGATCCACCCTTGTTCCTCGGCTACTTGAAGGGTGTCCCATTCCTCTGGTTGATGAAAGTGCCGGCTGTCGTATTGTCGTGGCTCCTGTGTGTCGGCGTCTTGTTGGCACTGTTCTTTGTCATCGACTCAAAAAACTACCGACGAACCGAAACCGGAACAGAAACCACAGGTGGAAACCGCCTCGCCATCGAAGGCTCGCTGAATTTCATCTGGTTGGTGGTGATTCTCGCGCTCGTGCTCGTACAAAAGGCGGAATGGCTCCATGGCGTGGGACATTCAACAATCGCCTCCGCCCTCTCGACCCTCACGGGATGGAGCGATGCCAGATCTGGCGAAAACATCGTCACGCTGGCAGTTGCCGTCCTGATGGTCGTCGCCGCATGGCTGGCCTACAAATTCGCCGATGACAATGTGCTGAAAGAGAACGCATTCGACTTTCATCCCGTGCGCGAAGTCGGGTTCCTCTTCGTGGGTATCTTCGCGACCATGGTCCCCGCGCTCGATCTGTTGGAACATCACGCCGCCGCCATCGGGATCACGACGGTCGGGCAGTTCTATTGGGGGACCGGTGCTTTATCGAGTGTCCTCGACAACGCCCCGACCTATCTGAACTTTCTGGCCGCGGCCTTCGGGCTTCACAATTTGTCACTCGAGAATCCAGTCCACATGCAGGCGATACTGGCGAATGCGGTGACGGCCAGATATATCGTCGCCGTGTCAATCGGTGCGGTGTTTTTCGGCGCCGTGACCTACATCGGCAACGGCCCGAATTTCATGGTCAAGAGCATCGCGGAGTCCAGCGGCGTGAAATGCCCGAGCTTCTTCGGCTACCTGCTGAAATATGCGTTGCCGATCCTGATTCCGCTGTTCGCGGTCGTCGCGTGGCTGTTCCTGAATTGAACAACCGTTATCGCACCGAAAGCGGTTCGGATTCGAATTCGTCGATGCCGCCAACGCGGATGGCCGGTGGCGGGGGCAAACGCCCCGACCCCGACCCATTGCCTTTGTCGCCGCTCTTATCGGACGGGTTGGCGCCTTCCGCGGCCTGGAGCAATTCGTCCTCGGTCCACGGCGTGCCCTTGGGCGAACGGCAGGTCGGTAATGCCCCCATGCGTTTGAGAAGCTCTTCCTTGGCAGTGGCTTTCTGGTAGGCCTCGCCGGGTTCGACGAGATCTTTCGCAAGCAAATCCAGCAACGAGTCATTGAGCGAGCACATGCCCTCTTTGCGTCCCATCTGGATGGCATTGGGAATCTGCTGAAGTTTGCCTTCGCGGATATTGGCGCTGAGCGCGTAGCTGCCCATCAAAATCTCCAGCGCCGCGATGCGTCCCCCGCCCTTCTTCTTCAGCAGCGCCTGTGACACCACTCCCTTGAGGCTCTCGGCCAGACCGCAGCGAACCTGCGCCTGTTCGTCCGACGGGAACTGATTGATCAGACGATCCACCGTCGAGTGGGCGCTGTTGGTGTGCAACGTTCCGAAAACCACGTGGCCTGTCTCCGCCGTTTCCAGGGCGATGCGAACGGTCTCGACGTCGCGCATTTCGCCAACGAGGACGATATCGGGATCTTCACGCAATGCCGCCCGCAACGCGCGCTTGAAACTGTCTGTATGCGAGTGGACTTCGCGCTGGTTGATGAGACATTTCTTGTTGCTGTGCACGAACTCGATCGGATCTTCGATCGTAATGATGTGATCTGACCGATGTTCGTTGACGAAATCGATCAGGGCCGCCAGCGTTGTGGATTTGCCGCTGCCCGTCGGCCCGGTCACCAATACCAGCCCCTTTTGCAGGAAACACAGTTTCTTGATCGAGTCGGGCAACCCCAGGTCTTTGAATCCGAGAATCTTCGACGGGATCAGACGGAACACCGCGCCAATGCCCTGCTTGTCTGCAAAGACGTTGCAGCGGTAGCGGGCTACGCCGGCTAATTCGTACCCGAAATCCGTGTCGTGGGCCTGCTCCCATTCAAGACGGTTCCGCTCGGGCATCATCTCATAAATGAGCTTCTTAACGGCGTCAGCCGTGAGAACGTCCTTCTCGATCGGGGTGATCGTCCCCGAGATGCGAAACGTCGGGCGATTCCCGCTCGATAGATGAAGGTCCGAAGCCCCTTGGGCCACCATGGCTTGGAGATATTGGTCTAATGCTGGCATGTGGTGAAGGGTAGCAGGACGGATGCCACGAATTTGGCCTCAACCAAGGCCTTCTTTTCCGGGAACTTGCCCCGAGACTGCTTGTCATACCCAGTGACTGGTGGTAGCATCCACCAGCACTTGGAGCTGGGTGATGTATAAAGAATTCTACGGACTGCGTGAGTATCCGTTTAATATGACGCCGGATCCGCAGTTCCTCTTTCTGAGCCGCCATCATCGCGTCGCGCTGGATGTCTTGCTGTACGGCATCAGCGAACGCAAGGGCTTCATCGCCATCACCGGCGAAGTCGGCGCCGGGAAAACCACCCTGTGCCGCGCCCTGCTGAATTCGCTCGAGGCGAAAACCAAAACCGCGCTGATTCTCAATCCGTCCCTGTCCGACTCCCAGATTCTGCGGGCGATCACCGATGAATTCCGTTTGCAGCCCGCCAAAACCACCCGGAAGGATCTCTACGACACGATCAACGCGTTCCTGCTCCGCGAGTTGGCGGCGAACAACAACGTCGCCCTGATCGTCGACGAGGCCCAGAACCTCAAGCCCAGCGTGCTCGAGCAAATCCGGCTGTTGTCGAATCTCGAGACCGAAAAGGAGAAACTCCTCCAGATCGTCTTGGTCGGGCAGCCCGAGTTGGCCGAGCTCCTCGACCGGGACAGCCTGCGCCAGCTCAAGCAGCGCATCTCATTGCGCTATCACGTCGCCCCCCTCGAGCCGGACGAAATCGGCGAATACATCGATCATCGTCTGCGCGTCGCCGGCGATAACGGCCGGATCCAGTGGGCGCCGGAAGCGCTGACGTTCATTTATTCCTATTCGCGGGGCATTCCCCGCCTGATCAATGTGCTGTGCGACAAGGCGTTGTTGTCCGGCTACATCGCCGAGACGTTTACCATCGACGCGACGAATATCCGCCGCGCCATCGAGGACACGGAGTGCCGGCTTCCCACGCGGACGGCCGAGGAAACAACGGAGGTCGCCGCCGGATGAGCCTCGTCCACGAAGCCCTTCGCAAAGCCGAGCGGGAAAAACAACGCAAAGCCGGCGTCGCGCCAGCCGCGCCCGTGCAACCTCTTCCTTCCACACCGGCGCCGTCGGCTCCAACTCATCAACCCGTTCCGCATGCACCCATCGCGCCGACTGCCGTCGCCTCAACGATTCGCGCACCGGCTCCTCATCCCACACCCGGTCCGACAGAACAGCCGCGCGAGACAAACCATCTTCTCCTCTCAGCGCTGATTGGCTGCGTTGCGATCGTGGCCATCATTGCCATCGCGTTTCTCGTGAGCAATGCCTCGTCCGTGCTTCACCAGGCGAAGAGCACCACGCCCGCTTCTGCGCCAACCGCTTCAACTCCCCTCGCTGCTTCACCGGCGCCGTCCAGCCCGACGGCAGCCACTCCACCCTCCGCCGATGTCACGCCGGCTCCGAGTGCGCCGGCTCCGGTCATGGCCGATGAATCGTTGTACAAGATCAGCGGCATCATGAATGATCCCGACGGCAAACCCGTGGCCGTGATCAATGGACGCGTCGCGTATGAGGGGTATTACATCGATGGCGCCACCATCGACAAGATCGAGCCCGATCGCGTGACCCTCGACATCAAGGGGCAGAAAGAACTGCTCCGCCTCCACTAATTGGCCGCCTTCTGAGCGGCGAACATGGTCTTGAATTGCTCGGGGAATTGCGATTGGGCGACCCACGTCTTGGCCGCTGTAGGATCGGTCCGCAGCCATTGCCAGGCAACCTGTTGCGCGGCGTTTTGCCAGACACTGCTGTCTTGAATTGTATCCAGCAGCTTCGCGGCAGTCACGGGATCAGCACGCGCGATTTGGAATGCCAGATTCTGCATCGCTTGGTCGCGCGATAATCCTGCCGGAAGACTCTCAACCCATGCGCTGGCCCCGGCCGGATCCTCATTCCCCCAGACATTGGCCATTTGGGAAATCAGGTTGTCCCGCGTGTTGCCCTCCGGAAGCTGCGTGACCCAATTCGCTGCCGCCCGCGGATCCTCCCGGCCCCAACTCCAAAGAAGGCTCGAGACCGCCTGACTTCTCTGAGGGCTGTCCGGCAATTGACCTACGTAATCGGCAGCCGCTTGCGGATCGGAATTGGCCCATGTGGAAACGACGGATGAAAGAGCCCGGTCGCGCGAGGACCCTGGCGGCAAGGATTCCGCCCACGCTCGCGCCGCGTCCAGATCGCTGCTCGCCCATTGCGAGGCGATGTTTCCCAACATGTTGTCTCGATCGTTTCCCGCCGGCAGGCTGAGCGCATACGTGATGGCAGCCGACGGGTCGTTTTGGGCCCATGTCGATCCGAGTTGGTTGTACCACATCTCACGGTTCTGCGACGGCGGAAGCGACGCCAACAAACTCGCCGCGCTCGCCGGATCGCTGTTGGCAAACTGCCAGAATGCGTATTGGATTCCGTTCTGCTTGGCCGGCCCGTTCGCCAGAGACTGCAGCCAGTTCGCCGCTGCGGTCGGATCGGATTGACTCCATCCTGATGCCACCCCTTGGATGGCCAGGTTCAATGTCGGTCCCGGCGGCTGTTGCAGCGCCCAGGCGGCCGCCGCCTGCGGATCGCTCGACGCATAGACGATCATCACGCTTTGGATCGCCTCATTCCTCGCACCACCAGCCGGCAGATTCGTCGCCCACGCCAAGGCCGCATTCACATCCTGGTTCGCCCACGCGCTGGCTACGGCGTAAATGGCCTGGTCACGATCCCGCCCTGTCAATTGCAACGCCGCCGCCGCCGCATCCGCCGGCGAACGGTTCGCCCACTGGTTGAACAGGGGATACAGCACGCTCTGCCTCGATCTCCCCGTGGTCAGGCTGCTCATCAACGCCAACCCGGCCTGCGGATCCTGCGTCGCCACCGTCCCGATGACGGCGCTGAGTGCGTCATTGCGGGCCGGCCCTTCGGGCTGTTGCCTGGCCCACGCCGTCGCCGCATCCGCATCGTTCTCCGCCCAGCCGGAAAGTACGGCGCCGACCAACTGATTCCTCTGGGAAACATTCGACAATGTCTGCGCAAACGCCAGCGCGCCCTGCGGATCGATTCGCCCCCAACGCGCGCCAATCTCACGAATCGCCAACCCCTTGATGTTGCCACCCGATTTCAAACACGCCGTGATCGCTTCAGCGAACAGGTTCGTGTCCAAATTATCGACAACCTCGTAGATCTTCCGGCGATCCTGGCTGTACCCGCTCCCGGGACGCGTGCTCCGCAACGCCGCCTCCAAATCCGCCAGCGTCGTGATCCGTTTCCCCTGTGATGCTTCATTCGAGGCCGCACCCGCCGCGTTGGACTTCGCAGAGCCCATGCCCGCGGCCGTCTCCAGAGCGGATATCGATGACCTTGATTGGGATGCGAGTGGACTGGATTCAGAATGCTGATCCGCTCGCTTCGTCGGAAACAGGAAATGACTCACCATCACACCCGCCCCGAAACAGAACAGGGCGCCGCCAACCGTAACCGCCATGCTTGCCCGTCTCGTCATAGGCTGCTCCTTCCGTCAACGCCTCAACAAAAAGTGAGCACACGCTCCCCCTGCAACTTCGACCACGCCGGCACAAAAAGCTCACGCACCTAGCCGCGGTTTTTCGTCCGGTCCCGCAGCGCCCGATCGATCTCCCGCTCCGCCGTCTTCCGCTTCAATGTCTCGCGCTTGTCAATTGTGCTCTTGCCCTTGCCCAATCCCAGCTGAACTTTGGCGAAGCTCTTGGTGAAATAGATCTTCAGCGGCACCAGCGCCATGCCCTTGGTATTGAGATGCCCCTCCAGCTTGTCGATTTCCTTCCGATGCAGCAGCAGCCGCCGCGGGCGCAACGGATCGACATTATACCGGTTGCCGAATTCGTAGGGATTGATGTGCGCGTTGTACAGCCAGCACTGCCCGCGCTCGACCCGCGCAAACGCGTCATCGATCGACGCCCGCGCATGCCGCAGCGACTTGACCTCCGTGCCCTTCAGTTCGATCCCGGCCTCGTAGGTCTCGGTGATGAAATAATCGCGCCGCGCCTTGTGATTGTGAATGGTCGGGACCATCGCGCGCCACTATACCGGCCGCGCCGGCCCAATCCCAACCCAAAAAGAAACCGTCTACTGCTCGGGCGGAACCAGCGGCGCGGGCGTCTCGGGAACGATCTCGCCCTCCGCGCCAATCTCGTAGGTGAGTTTGCCCTCGCTGATCTCTTTCAGCGCGATCTCGGAAAAATCCATCCGCGCATCCGTCTGCGTCAACGGGCGATGCCCCTGCGCAAGCTGCCTCACCCGCCGCGACACCAGGTTGATCAACAACTCGGGGCTGGGAATCCGCTGTTGTGCCGGCTCAAGAAATTTGCTCTTCATCCGTAAAGGAACCTTGACTGTAGGGGAAACCGCTTCCATCGACAAGCCTTATTTTTCGTTGGTTAAGCGAGGCACTCTACGGGAAACCCTCCGCCCCCACAAGCCCTAAATCGCACCCAGCCGACGAACGGGCCTATCTGAACACTGCCACACTGGCACCTCGATTCTCAGTGGCAGTGCCAAGATGCACCCCTTCGCACTTCAGAAAATCCTTTACATGCCGATAGGAGTGAGTACACTCCGCAACAACTGAAATAAACACGCGGGGCGCAACGCTGTAGTCGGCCCTTGACTCGCTGACGGTTCGAAGTTCGACTCAAGCAGTGCTCCCCGCCCAATAAGGATATACGGTGTATTATGCACACGTCCAACAAGGACCAGGCTCTCATCCAGCAACTCATCCAGCAACACGGCGGCGGCTACGAAAGCGGCGATCTCGTCGAGGACATCATCGAAACGGGCCTTCGTCTCATCGATGACCAGGCCGATCGCCTCGACATGAAGGTCATCACCTCCACATTGAAGGAATTGCGCTACTCCTCCAAGATCTTCGCGCCGTTCCGCGGCCGTCGCAAGGTCACTATCTTCGGTTCCGCCCGCACCAAACCCGAACTGGCCGAGTATCAGCAGGCCGTCGCGTTCGGCAAAGCCATCGTGGAACGCGGATTCATGGTCATCACCGGCGGCGGCGAAGGCATCATGGGCGCAGCCCAGCGTGGCGCCGGCCGCGATAACAGCTTCGGCCTCAACATCCGCCTGCCGTTCGAGCAGGAGCCCAACATCGAAATCGCGGGCGACCGCAAGTTGATCAACTTCAAATACTTCTTCACGCGCAAACTCTGTTTTATCAAGGAAAGCGACGCGATCGTGTTGTTCCCCGGCGGCTTTGGCACGCACGACGAAGGATTTGAAGCGCTCACGCTGATGCAGACGGGCAAAAGCCAGCCGAAACCCCTCGTGTTCGTCGACCGACCGCGCGGCAATTACTGGAAGACGTGGTGGCGGTTCGTCGAAGACCAGCTCCTCGATGAAGCGTTGATCAGCAAGGAAGACCTCGCGTTGTTCAAAGTCACCGACTCCGTCGAGGAGGCCTGCAACGAGATCACCCAGTTCTACAGCAACTATCACTCGTTCCGCTACGTGAAGGATGTGACCATCGTCCGCGTGAAAAATCCCGTCACGGAAAACCTGTTGCGCGCGCTCAACACCCGTTTCGCCGACATCTGCGTCAACGGCGGACAATTCCAGGCGTCCAGCCCGCTTCCCGAAGAGGAGAACGAGCCCGAATTGAAGGACCTGCACCGCATCGTCTTTCCATTCAACCGGACAAACTTCGGCCGGCTCCGTTCCGTGATCGACGTGATCAACCATCACTGAGGTGGTTGACGCCTCGGCCGTGCGGGAGCGTGAGGCCGAACGCGCAGAGCGCTACGTCTGCTCTTGGAGGCTCTTCCGATTCGGAGGAATGCGTTTGCTCTTTTCCGGGCGCGTTTTGCCCGGAACGAGCCATGTGTCGTACATCCGGCGTATCTGGCGCGGAGGCACTCGTAACAGGAACAACGCCGTCACCCACCAGTTCACCAGCGTGGTGCGCACGACGCCGTTGGCGTTCCATCGGCGTCCACTCGTGACGAGTCCGGAACGGATGAACGTGAGGCGTCCCGCCCGCCGCAACCGCCGCGCAAACGATACATCCTCCATGATCGGGATCTCGGGAAATCCGCCCAGCGCTTCGAACACCTGACGCCAGACAAATATGCCCTGGTTCCCGTACGGAAGTCGCAACCAGCGCGAGCGCCGGCTCGACACGCGCGCCACGACCTTGCACAGCCGTCGCCGCGAATCGATATGCAAATCAAACGCACCGCCCACTGCTCCGTCGCCAATGATTCGCCGTTGCAGTTCTTCCAACGCGCCGGGGAGCAAAAACGTGTCCGCGTGCAGAAACAACAGAATATCGCCCGTGGCATGACGCGCGCCAAGGTTCATCTGGCGGGCGCGATTCGGCAGCGTCGGAAAGACATAGGGAGTGTACCCCAGGGCCACTTCGCGCGTGCGGTCGATCGAGCCGCCATCGACAACGATCAACTCCACCTCGGGATGGTCGGCAAGCTGGCGCAACGTGACCGGGAGGTTTCCCTCCTCATTCAGAGTCGGAATAATGACACTGATCAGCATGACAGCCTCGCCCTGTTGTCTACGCTAGCAAATGCGGGTTGAAAAATCCATCACAAACATCGGCCATCCCCTGTTTCATGACTCCATGGCACCACCTCTTTGATGCCGGTCACACCGATTTGGTTGCGCGGATGACCGTTGAGTCGCCTCAGTCGTTATCCGTACCCCGATGCGTCAGGTTCTCCAGCTCTAACGACACGATCGCGACCACCCCGTAATCTGCTGATTCCCGCGTGATCCCCAACGGCGTCGCCACCAGCAGTTCCAGGGGCTTCATCGGTCTCCAGATCAGCTCCGGCGTCACATAATACGTGGTCGTGTCGCTGTCCGATTCGCCGTCGCCTTCCACGCCGACGTACCAGCGTTTCAAGGGATAGAGAACCGCCGCATTGTATTCGAAATCATTTTTCGGGTCCTTGCCCGAGTTGGTGACCGCACGGGCCCATCCGCCATTAAACTGCACGTTGCACGGGCCAAGCCACGTGCTCGCCGTAAAAAACGGTTCCAAGGTGAGCCGTCCCTCACCCAGATCGCGCGTCCGATCGCCGGTGGGAATTCTCAGGCCAAGACCAGCAGTCAGTGCGACGGGTTCTTTCCCGACGGGGATCACCCCGTAGCGCACGGCGGCTTCCACGTCGCCGATGCCGTCGGCACCCGTCTCATTCTTCGGTCGAAGAAACTCGTAGGGAACGTCGGCGTCGATCTCCCAACGGTCCGTCAGGCCGTACTCGAATTCCGCATCGGCGGTGTACGCTTCTCGCGGCTGAGCCTTTGCGTACTGAAAGGTGAACGTGCTCTCGAGTTCGTCGGCATCCTGAATCACCACGGAGCGCGCGATCGCCAGTTCCTCCGGTAGGATCGCGTTGTTGGTGGGCTCCTGCGCCAGAACGCAGGATAATGGCATGGTCAACGCCGTCAGCAGGATGGCGCGTCTCATCCGAGTGTCGCCAGAACTTCGCTGATGCTGCCGCGGATACAGGTGAAAATCGGCGTGTCCCGCAAGGTGTATTTGCGGACTTCGTGTTCGCGCATTTCCATCACCAGATCGATGAATTCCTCGGGTTTGTCTCCTTCAAAGGCAACGACAAATTCGGGATCGTCCAGCCCGAACGAATAAATCGTGTTGATCTTGATGCCCGGATAGCGGTGACCCGTCTCGATGTGCACATTCATCATGCGCTGACGTTCTTCCTTCGGGAGCAGATACCATTCGCTTGTCTTCCAAAATGGGTAGACGAAAATGTATTTGTTCCGGCCCGGCACCACGCGCCCGCGCCGTCCCTCGCTGCCCTCGTGCTCGTGATGATCCACGTACATCGAACGCTTGGTCATCCCCAGGAAACTGTAGGGCGTCTGGCACCATTTCCCCAGGCTCGTATTGAGCAACTGCGTGCTCATCTCGGTGAAATCTTCCAGCCGCTCGCTGATCCGCCACAACAGGAAATCCGTGTCCGCCCGCGTGCCGACCGTGCTGAATGGAATGATCAACGCGCGCCCCTTCCAGTCCTTTACCACGCCCTCGAATTCGCTCGTGCCGCGGTCCCGTTCCTCCCGCGACAACCGACGCCACGCCGCGTCCACCTTGAAGAACAAATAGTTCACATACTGTCGTTTGATCTCGTCACTCATGGTTGCCCCTGTCCCATATAATGCTATAGTAACGCCGCGATGCAACGGAAAACAGGCGTGCTCATTTTCACCCACGGTTCCCGCCTCAGGGAAGGCAACGAGATCATGGTCAAACTCGTCGACGAGGTCCGGGTACGCCTCGGCTACGACCTCATCGAGCCGTGCTTCATGGAACTGGGCAAACCGCTCATCCCCGTTGCGATCAAAAAACTCATCCGCCGCGGCGCCAACCACATTTTCGGCTACGCCTTCTTCCTCGTGCCCGGCTCGCACCTGCGCGAAGACATCCCGTTCATCTTCGAGCAGACCCTCAAGAAGTTCCCCGGCGTCACCTACGAACTCAGCCCCCCCATGATGTCCGATCCCATGATGATCGACTTTGTGGCCAAACACGTCGAATCTGCGTTGAACGGTGTATCGCGCAAGTGACTCTGTGCCCCGGCTGTTCAGCCAGCCGAATAACCTTGAACTCTGCTAACGGCTAGTCTACAAGTACGTTGTTTACCCCGTTTAGGGCCATTCCTCAGGGCTCAAAGAAGTGTCTTGTCGGCGCAAGGCTAGGCCAAGGTGAGGCATATCATGTGCGAGCTGTATGCGGTGAATGCCGATGGCATGCCGTTCTCGCAGTGCTTTCCTTCCTTACGGTTGGACTTTCTCCCCTCGGCCATTCCCCTGTTGCGCAGGCAGGTGCACCGATGGAAGCGAGGTCGGTCATGAACACAAGCAAGGAATCAGGCTCGGTCAGCATACCCCAACTCAAGCGCTATCGCTTGCTGAGGCATTGGCCCGCTTGGGAAAGCCGGCGTTCGCGCAGCCTTATGGAATTACTCATCATCGGCCTTCTTGTGATTCCGATGGCCAGTTTTGCGGCTGGCACCGGAGCGCCGGCAACGGCGGGAGGCACTCAATCCGTTGCTCCCGGGCAAAGCAGCGGTCTTGTGGCCGACAATCAGACTTCACCCAGCCCGCACACCATTATGCACCCGAACGCGGCGACGAGGCTCAAATGGTACCAGGCCCGCCAGGCCACGCCGACGGCGCCCATGGCAGCGCCAGAGGCCCTCTTTGCGCCGAGCGGTACGCTAAGCCTGCTGTCGTATCTGGATTACATCCCTTCGCAGCGCGACCAGGGTTACTGCGGCGACTGCTGGTGTTGGGCGGGCACCGGCTGCATGGAGATCCTGCTGGACAAACAAAATGGGATTTTCGATCGGCTCTCCGTACAGGAGGCAAACTCATGCGAACCACCAATCAACGGGGTGGCTTGCTGCGATGGCGGGTGGCTGGGTGATGTGGCAACGTTCTACAGTGCCTCCGGCTATCAGCGCGCGGTTCCGTGGTCCAACCCCGGGGCAAGCTGGCAGGATGTCTACGCGGCGTGCGCCACGTCGTGCTCCAGCATCACTGCGACACCCAATTACCCGGTTCAATCGATCACGGCCAACAGCATCAGCACGTATGGGGTGGGTCAGGCCCAGGCCATCGCCAACATCAAAGCCGTTCTCAACCAAAACATACCGGTCGCGTTCGCCTTTTATTTGTCCACAGGAACTGACTGGACCACTTTCGATAATTTTTGGGAGTACCAATCGGAAAGCACCACCGTCAATTTCGACTTCGCCTGCGGGCAAACGTACGACGAGAACTCCGGCGGTGGACACGAAGTGCTGTGCGTGGGCTACAATGATTCCAATCCAAATGATCCCTACTGGATCATGGTCAATAGTTGGGGCACAACCTCAGGCCGCCCGAACGGCATTTTTCACGTGTGCATGACCAACAATTACAACTGCACCTATTATTACGACGGCTACTCTTACCCGAGTTACGCTTGGGAATACCTGAGCATCACCTACTCGGCTCCGCCACAACTATCAGTCAACCCAACAAGTCTCTCACCGAGCATCGCCCAGGGACAAAATGCCACCAATCAAAGTTTTGCCGTGTGGAATTCGGGCGGCGGCACGGCCAACTATACCATCTCGACCAATGCTTCATGGCTGTCGGTCAGTCCGACCGCCGGCTCGACTTCCAGCGGCACAAACACGCATATCATCGCTTATAGCACGGCCGGTTTGGCGACGGGTTCCTATAGCGCCCTGATCACAATCAGTTCGACGAATACGTTCAATTCACAATCCATTACCGTGAGTTTGACGGTGAATAGCGCCTGTACGTCCTCCTACGCCATCGCCACCAGCAGTTCGCCCGTGGTTGGTGGCACAACCAGCGGCGGAGGAATCGTAATATGCGGTTCGAATGTGACGGTTTGCGCAACACCCAGCGCGTGCTACAACTTCGTGAGCTGGATCGATCAGAATAGCAATATCATCAGCAGTTCCTCGTGTTACGCATTCACAGCGGCCAGCAACAGGACCTTGGTGGCCACGTTTGCTCCCGTAACTTCCTGCACGATCACGACCAGCAGTTCGCCCGCCGCGGGAGGCTCAACCAGCGGCGGGGGTGTCGTGGCGTGCGGCTCGAATGTGACCCTGTGTGCGACGCCAAATTCCTGCTACAACTTCGTCAACTGGATCGATCAGAATGGTAGCTCGGTCAGCAGCTCCCCGTGTTTCGAATTCACTGCGGGCAGCAACAGGATCTTGGTGGCCACATTCGTTCCGGTGAGTTTTTACACGGTTTCGACTAGTGGCTCGCCGACAGCGGGAGGCACAACCTCAGGTGGAGGAAGGATATCTTGCGGCTCGAAGACCACGGTATGCGCGACGCCAAACGCCTGCTACAACTTTGTGAACTGGACCGATCAATACAGCAATCAACTCAGCGCATCGGCATGTTTCACCTTTTCGCCTTCCGCAAATGAATCACTGGTTGCCAACTTCGCCCTCAACAATGCGCCCATCGGCGGCAGCCTCACAAGTCTGTGGTCGTTCACCAGCGGGAACGATGGAGCCGACCCGGAATCCGTGCTCCTCCAGGGAAACGATGGTAATTTTTACGGCACAACCTATGGCTCCGGATCCGGGGGGTGCGCGTACGGCGCGGTCTTTCGAATCAGCCCCACCGGCAGCCTTACCAACCTGTGGCGGTTCACTGGCGCGCTGGACGGAGCCGATCCGGGAGCCGGGCTCATCCAGGGCAGCGATGGCAATTTCTACGGCACGACCTACCAGGGCGGTGCCAACGGTTTCGGCACCGTTTTTCGGATCACCTCCACCGGCACCCTCACAACCTTGTGGTCTTTCACCAACGGCTTGGACGGGGCAAACTCATATGCGCCCCTTGTGCAGGGTAGCAATGGCTACTACTACGGTACCACGTACGGATCTGGAACAGGCCCGAGTCCCGTGGGGGGCGTGTTCCGAATCAGCTCCACTGGCAGCCTGACCGTTCTCCATTCGTTCAGCAGCGGTGACGGAGCCAATCCGGGAGCCGGGCTCATCCAGGGCAGCGATGGCAATTTCTACGGCACGACCTACCAGGGCGGTGCCAACGGTTTCGGCACCGTTTTTCGGATCACCTCCACTGGCACCCTCACGACCTTGTGGTCCTTTACCAACGGTCTTGATGGAGCAAATTCTTACGCCGCGCTCGTGCAGGGAAGCGACACCAATCTCTACGGCACGACTTCTGGTTCAGGGTCCGGTCCGAGCCCCTATGGCACCGTCTTCCGTATCACTTCCGGCGGGATCTTGACGAATCTATGGTCGTTCTCCGGATGCAGTGACGGGGCCGCTCCATACGCCGGGCTCACGCCGGGCACTGGCGGGAGCTTTTACGGCACGACCGCCGGGTCCGGGTCCGGCCCGAGCAGCTCGGGCACCGTATTTCAAATCGCGTCCACAGGAGGACTGGAGGTCCTTCATATGTTTGGCGGCAGCGATGGCGCGAATCCCTACGCGACAATCGTGCAGGGTACTGACGGCAACCTCTACGGCACGGCCTACCAGGGAGGGACGAACGGCTATGGGACTGTGTTCAGGCTCTCGGTGACGTCAAGCTGCAACTTCTCCATCAGTCCAACGAACGCGGCCTTCGGTTCCGCGGGCGGATCGGGTTCCGCAAATGTAACTGCCAGCAGTGGCGCCTGCGCCTGGACAGCGTCGACCACCAATAGTTTCCTTACGATCACTACCAGCACGAATGGTTCCGGTAACGGCTCTATAAGTTATATAGTGGCCATAAACTCGAACTGCTCCGCACGGACCGGTGCGCTGCTCATTGCCGGGCAAACCGTGATGGTAATCCAGGCCTCCGGTGACAGCGTGGGAGATGGCATTCCCGATTGGTGGCGCAAACAATACTTCAGCGGAAGTGGGGACGCCACCAATAGCTTCTCCTGCGTAGCTTGCGATGCGGATGGCACTGGTCAGAATAACCTGTTCAAATACGTGACCGGTTTGGATCCAACCAATCACGCCTTGGTGTTCACCCTGCAAATCGCAAAGGTCACAGGTCAGCCCGGGCAGAATAATCTGTTCTTCGCGCCGTTGGCTCTGGGCCGCACGTACACGCTCCTGTTCAGCACCAATTTGCCGTCGCATGTCTGGTTGCCCGTCACCACTTACACGGGACCCATTACGAATGGCAACCAGGTCTTCATTACTGACACCAACTCGATTTCACCGCAGGAATTCTACCGGGTCAATATATCGCTCCCATAGTCAACTACTCCCATATACCAACGCCTTCCTTCACATGAGGTGCGGAAACCATTGGCGTCACAGGATCTTTGACGACGCCGAATTGCCTTGAAATTGGGCGTCCGGCCACCTATAAACTTGAATTGGTTTGCATTAGCCCTCTTTGGGGCTTTGCGTGCATTGCTGGTCGCAGGCTGGGAGTGAAATCTACAGCGAAGGGAAAAGGTCGCCGCTCACCGAATTGAATTGCTCGCGATTGTGAAGGGGTACATTCCAATCTCTCGTCCTTGCCGTGGGCCTGTTGCAGTCGCTTTCCTAATTGGATTCATCGCGTCCGCCCTGGCAGCAGACAGACAAGTAATCCACCGGACCGTACCGGCAGCGGTTACCACCCTCGAACTACAACCCATCGGACGTCTCCGGACCACCACCAATCTCAATCTGGTGATCGGACTGCCACTGCGTAATCAATCCGAGTTCGATCAGTTGCTGCGTGACATATATGACCCGACAAGCGCCTCGTACCACCAGTACCTGACCCCGCAACAGATCGCCGAGAGGTTCGGCCCGTCCGACGAGGATTATCAGGCGGTCATGGCCTTCATTCTGACAAATGGCCTCGCCGTGACCGGCACGCATCCCGACCGCACCCTCCTGGATGTGAATGCATCCGTCGCCGACATCGAACGACTCTTCCACGTCGCGATGCGGGTGTATCAACATCCAACGGAAGCCCGCACGTTTTTCGCCCCGGACGTCGAACCGTCACTCGATCTCGCCGTGCCACTTGTGGGTGTTAGCGGGCTCAACAACTATGTTGTGCCGCGCCCCGGAGGAGGCCGCGGGACTGCATCCGACACGGCACCCGGCGCAACGCCCGCCTCGGGGTCCGGCCCGGGCGGCGCCTTTCTGGGAAACGACTTTCGCGCGGCCTACGTTCCGGGCCTCTCGCTCACCGGCTCCGGACAAACGGTCGGACTTCTCGAACTCGACGGCTACTACACCAACGACATCACTGCCTATGAGAAACTGGCCGGCATCCCGAGTATCCTCATCACGAACGTTCTGATTGACGGATTCAGCGGGTCGCCCGACAGCGACGCGAACTGGGTTGGCGAGGTATCGCTGGATATCGAGATGTCCATCGCGATGGCGCCGGGGCTTTCCAGGGTGATCGTCTACGAGTCGGCGAATTGCTGCTACTACTGGGTCGACATTCTGAAGCGGATGCAACAGGACAACGCCGCCAAACAGCTCAGTTGCTCCTGGCTGTTTGATTACGATGACCCGAACGCCGAGCCGATCTATCAACAAATGGCCATGCAGGGGCAATCGTTCTTCCAGTGCTCGGGAGATTACCTCGCCTTTTACAATGGCGTATCGCAATGGACCGATGACGCCAATGTCACGCTGGTCGGCGGCACAATGTTGACGACCACCACAAGCGGCACGTGGTCATCCGAAACGACCTGGATCAACGGCGACGGCACGATCGGCAGCGGCGGCGGCATCAGTGCCAGTTACATGGGAAACGTGCCCATACCATCCTGGCAAGTAGGAATCGACATGACGGCCAATCACGGTTCCACCACCATGCGCAATGTCCCCGATGTCTCCATGGTGGCCTACGACGCCTGGGTGATCTGGGACAATGGCTCGAGCAATTGGTGGTGGGGCACCAGCATCGCCGCGCCGTTGTGGGCCGGCTTCACGGCGCTGGTCAATCAACAGGCCGCCCTCAACGGCCAGCCTCCCGTCGGATTCATCAATCCCGCCGTGTACTCCCTTGGCAGGGGATCGACATACAATTCCTGTTTTCACGACATCACAACGGGCAACAATATCAACACCCACAGCTCCGGCCTTTACTCTGCCGTCACCGGTTACGACCTGTGCACGGGTTGGGGCAGTCCCAACGGAACCAACCTGATCAGTGTTCTCCTGTCCACGACCGCATTCCAGGCTTGGCAGACCCAGTACTTCGGCAGCACCACCAACCCCCTGGCCGCCGCCGCCGCGGACGCCGATGGCACCGGCCAGAACAACCAGTTCAAGTATGTCGCCGGCCTCAACCCGACCAACCCGTCCTCGGTGTTCAGTCTGAGCATTGTCAGTGTCACCAACCAGCTCTCACAAAGGCTTTTGTCCTTCACGCCCCTTGTGTCCGGTCGTACCTACGTGCCGCAGTTCACCACGAACCTGCCAAACGCTGTGTGGCAGCCGCTCACAGGCTACTTGGGCCCGGTCACAAACGGTTCTCGCGTGTCGATCACGGACACGAACCCGATCTCGCCTCAGGAATTCTACCGCCTCAGCATTTCGGTGCCCTGGTGAAGGCGGAAGTTGGATCGTCGTTCATTCCGCTGGACAAATGGGCCGTAGGCCGGTTCTATTGGTGCCGATGAACTTCGAGTTCGCGACTGTCCCCCGCATCGTCTTCGGCCCGGGGCGACTGAGGGAGATTCGTACGATCGCCCCGCCGCTCGGTAAGCGCGCCCTGGTGACCTGTGGTCATAGCGTCCGCGCCGTGGAGCGCGTCCAGCCCCTCTTTGCCGCGCTGACGAACGCCGGGATGGAGTATGTGGCACTGGCCGTCTCGGGCGAGCCGACTCTTGAACTTGTCCGGGAGGGAACCAAACACGCCCGGGCCGAGCGGTGCGACATGGTCATCGGCTTCGGCGGCGGGAGCGCGTTGGACTCGGGCAAAGCCATCGCCGCGTTCTTGACCAACGAGGGCGATCCGCTCGATTACATCGAGGTGATCGGCAAGGGCCAGCCGCTGGCCAATCCATCCGCGCCGTTCATCGCCATCCCGACCACCGCGGGCACGGGCTCGGAAGTCACCCGCAACGCCGTGCTCGGGTCCCCCGAACGCCGTGTCAAGGTCAGCTTGCGAAGCCCGCTTATGCTGCCGCGCATCGCGCTCGTCGATCCCGAACTCACCTACCAGTTATCGCCGGAAATTACGGCCGCTACCGGTTTGGACGCGCTGACGCAATTAATCGAAGCATTTGTATCGGTGAAGGCCAATCCGCTGACGGATTCGATCTGCCGCGAAGGAATGTACCGTGTGGCGCGGTCGTTGCGGCGTGCGTACGAATCAGCCAGCGGTCTGCCGGTGCGGGAGGACTGGCAGGCTACGGTGACCGCGCGCGAAGACATGTGCGTCGCGGCGATGTTGAGCGGGATGGCGCTGGCCAACGCCGCCCTCGGCGCCGCGCACGGACTCTCCGGGCCGCTTGGCGGCATGTTCGAAGCCCCACACGGCGCGTTGTGCGCCGCCGTCCTGCCATATGTGGTGGAAGTCAACGAGCGCGCGGCAAAGGAACGCCTCGTCGGTAGTCCCGTTGTCTCTCGATTTGAACAGGTGCGCCGGGCCGTGGGAGACCTGCGCGAACTGGTTCGAGCCCTCAACATCCCGCCCCTGCGGGATCACGGCGTGTCGCGCGACGTCTTCCCCGAAATCATCGAGAAAGCGAAGGCGTCGAACAGTATGAAGGGCAACCCCGTGGTGCTGGAGGACCAGGAACTGCGCGAAATTCTCGAGAGCGCGTTATGAGCGCGGCGATCCGGTCGCTTCGCTGATTGAGCGGAAACGCCCCGGTATCGTCTAACTCAAGGTCATGGAAATCGTGTCCGACCAATTACTGGCAACCAACGGTGGAAAACCTGCGCGCGCGAATTCGCTCAGCGTGGCCGTGGTGCTGGCGATTACCGTCCTGGTGGGCCTGCTGTACGTGCCGTTGTTTCATTGGTTGGGGTGGGAGACGCTCCACACACAACAATTGGTCAACGGCGCATTCCTCGTGTTGTTTGCCCTGGTGATTTGCGTTCGCGACGCCCTGCACGAATTGAGGTTTTCACCGCAGGTTGGTCCGCGCGGGATCGGCTTGCTGGCGGCGGCGATACTTTCTCTCGCCGTGGCGGCAAAATGGCATGCGTTCTCGTTGCCGCTCTTCCTGCTGTCCGCCTGCCTGGCGTTTGCCGGCATCGTCTCGCTGTTACTCGGCGACGACAAGGTCCGTCTGTTTGTGCCGGCCGTGTGCGCCTTCTTCGTGTTTGGCCTGTTGGCCGGGCTCGTGCCGAGATTGGACTGGCCGTTGCGGGCGATGGCCGCCCAACACGCCGGATCGTTGTTGGCAACCCTGGGCGTGCCGGTGAAGATCGGTTTGACCGAAGGCCAGCCGGCGCAGCTTCTTCTCTCGGTGAAAGGCCGGATCTTCGAGGTGGCCACGGAGTGCAACGGTTTCGGCCTGCTCACGTCGTCGCTCATTGTGGCCACGACGCTGGCCTTTCAATATCGGCTCCCATGGCTGCAGAAATTGTCATTGTGGGCCGTGGCGGTGCCAATCGCCATCGTCTGCAACTACGTGCGCATCGTCAGCATCTGTCTCGTCGCCCCCGCGGTGCCCCTGCCGTACGGCTTCGTCCATGAAACCCTTGGCTTGATTTTCTATTTCCTCGGACTTGGTTTGATCTGGAAGCTGGCGGAGAACGTGAGCGCGAAAGGCCGCGACGCCCAATTGCGGAGCGCGTGACGGAGCGTCGGCGAGGCACCGCCTACCAGAGACCCGAATGCAGCATCTTCCAGAAAGCCACGAATGGACTGACTTTGTCCTGGCCGCCGTCCCCAAGCTTCGACGCCACACAAAATGCCGCATACAACAACCGCGCGAAAAGGAATCCGACCGCCATTGCCAGCGCGAACGCACAGACGCGCACCCAGAAATTCTGCGTTATGTCGGTGGCCTTCTTCGGTGCGGGGAATTCCGCGGCGGCAGAAATTGGCATTTCCATTTTCATGGGTCTTTCATCGCGGCATCAACGTGGTGATTCCTCCCAGGAGTATCCCGATGAAGAATCCGATCCACATCAGCGTGACAATTTCCATTCGTCGCTCTTCGAACTTCGAGCGGACCAGAACCTGATGTTTGTTTTGGCTCTTTGTGTCTTCACGCATACGCGGCATGGACGGATTGCACGGCTTGTGCCAGAAACGCAATCCGATCGCCTTGCGCCTCCTGTGTGCGTTGTAACATTCTGATAGATAGTATCTTATGAAGCGGCTCTTTCGTTGGCCCGACAGCACGTAACTGGTAACCACCAACTTCAATGTCCATGGCGTTGGACACTGTGTTCAGCGCGCTGTCAAGTTCGGTTGTCAACGCGACGGGATCGTCGAAGCCCAACCCAATCGTGCGCGCGATGGTCGCTGGCGAAGCGACTGATTTGGTGTACTATATAACCTCATGGTGGCAATCCGACGTCTCATCGTGTCGTGCGCTTTGGGCAGCTTGGCGCTCCTGTTCGTGTCCTGCGGCGCAACAAAACGTGTCTCCGTCGATGACGTGCATGTGACTCCGGTTACGGCCGCCGACGTGCAAAAAGCCATCCACGACCCGGAGGCGAAAGCCGTGCTCGTAAACGTCTGGGCAACATGGTGCGGGCCGTGCCGCGAGGAGTTTCCGGGCCTGGTCCGCGTGGCGGAGAAATATAACGGGCAGGGGTTGAAGACGATCCTGGTCTCCGCCGATGATACCGATCAAGTCGCCGCCGTGAAGAAGTTCCTCGCCGATGAAGGGGTCGATTTTCCCGCCTACATCAAGGACGAGAAGGATCAGCCATTCATCGACGGTCTGGACAAGCAATGGAGCGGAGCGTTGCCCGCGACGTTCATTTACGATGGCACCGGGAAACTGCACGATTTCTGGGAGGGCGGGGTGACCTTCAACGTTTTTGAGCAAAAAGTGGTCGAAGCCCTTGGAAAACAACCAAAACCGACAGGAGGCAGTTCATGAGCAGAACCTCGTTTGTGGCATTGACGGCTTCGTTGGCGCTGGCTGGCAGCGCGTTCGGACTGAACATCGGCGATAAAGCGCCGTCGACGACCGTCAAGATGAAGAACGTGGACGGCAAAGAGGTGTCCATCGCGGACGTCACGGGCAAGGAAGGGACATTGGTGATCTTTTCGTGCAACCATTGTCCATTCGTGAAAGCATGGCAGGGGCGCATCGCTTCCATTGGCAACGCCGCGCAGGCAGGCGGAATCGGCGTGATCGCAATCAATTCGAATGATCCGACCGATTATCCCGAGGACAGCTACGCGGAAATGCAGAAGCGCGCCCAGGACCTTGGCTTCAAATTCCCATACGTCGTGGACGCCACGTCGGATGTCGCGCGGGCGTTTGGGGCGACGCGGACACCGGAGGCCTTCCTGTTCGATAAGGACGGCAAGTTGGTCTACCACGGCGCGATTGACGACTCGAAGGAAGCCGATCAGGTCACGAAGCATTACCTGCAGGATGCGGTCAGTGCGGTCGAGGCAGGCAAGACGGTCCCCGTCGCGGAAAGCAAGTTCGTCGGCTGCGGCATCAAGTTCCGCAAGCAAGCCTGATCCCGCGGCACGGTGACGCGCATAACGGGTTGTAATCGGGATGGCGAGCGGGTAAGAATCGCGCCACGATGAATTCGCGGCGGCGACTGCTCACTTGCCTGGCGGCAGTTTGCGTCTTCTATGTCTTCCACGTTCATCTCAAGACAGCGAAGATCTTCGCCAATCCCACATGGGACCGACAAGATGAGGTCGGACAGTTCTGGAGCGAATTCGCGTTTCAATACCGATTCGCCAAATTCTTCGCCACACACCCGGTCAGCGAGTGGGGCCAGCTCAGCCACGACCGCGACGTGCAGTACCCCGATGCGATCGATGATTGGGCCGAGTTCACCGTCGCGATGGAGGTCCCCGTCGGTCTCTTGTATCGGTGGTTCAAGCCGGCGATGCCGCTGCACGTCTTCGTTGTCTGGTACGACTGCCTGATTTCCAGCCTGTCGGTCTTCGGCGTCTTCTTTCTGGCGCGGGTGCTGTGGCGGAGCGACAAGGCGGGCGTATTCGCCGGCGCGCTGTACGTGGCGTTGTACCCGAGTTACGGGCGAACGGTGCAGCATTTATTCCTGCGGGAAGACTTCACGATACCACTGATCATCTTTGCGTTGTGTTTCACGGTGGTCGCGCTGCAACGAGCGGTCGAGACACGCGAGAAGGCCACGTACGGCAGCGGAACCGCCGGGGGTCGCTTCGCGCCTCAGTTTCTTGCAGCGTTGTTCTGGCTGGCGGCGCTGGCAAGCTGGCATTTGACGCAATTCGTGATGGCCCCGTTTGCGGTGGCCGCGGTGGTGGTGTATCTGGGGCGCGGCGAAACGCCACGGATTCCCTGGTTCGTGTTGCTGCTGGCGGTGGGAACGCTGGTGGTGCCGGTATTACGGGCGAAACAGGTCTTTTTCTCGCCAACGATGTGCGTGCTGTATGCGCTCGCGTTGGCCGTGTGGATCAATGGCGGACGGAAGCGCGCGATCTTCGTGTTCTGCGGTTGGGCGGCCGTCTTGCTCGCGCTGGGCACGCTGATGCAGCGGACGTACGGCGAATACGCGCACGTCTACGAACTCTTCTTCTACAAACTGCGTTTCCTGGGGCAACGCCCGAATGATCCCGCGCTCTTGCCATGGGAAGCACGGCTCCTTTGGGAAGGCGCCTTCGACACGTCAAATTGGGGAGATTTCTGGCGGAGCCTGAAATGGTGCGGACCGCTGGCGCTTGTGGCAGCAATGATCCTGGGCAACCGCAAACGGGGTACCTCGGCAACGAACATTTTCATCGTGTTCACCTTGTTGCTCGCGCCGCTGACGTGGATGGTGTTGCGGTATTTCACATTTCTCGGCTTTGCGGCGGCGGTGCTGACAGCGGGACTCGTGACGCGGCGGTTCTGGTGGAAGATGATCGTGTTCGCTGCCGCAGTGGCGCAGTTGGTGACGTTGAATGCAAAGCCGCTGACGCGGGAACAGGCCACGCCGGACGAATATCGACCGATTGTAAATTGGATCGAAGCCCACACCGCGACCAATGCGGTGCTGCTGGCGTCGATCGGAGATTCGCCGGTATTCCTGGCGGCGACCGGCCGTCCGATCATCATGCACTCGAAGTTCGAGAACCAGCGGATTCGGGACCGGTACCGCGAGATGCTGGAGGCCATCTACGGCAGCGAGGACCAATTCTACGCATTCGCGAGCAAATACGGCGCGGACTACTTCATCTACGAAGTCGGATTTCTTTACGACGGGATCGAGTCACGTCGGTACAAAGCGGACAAGCTGGGGCCGCTCGATCCCCACTGCGCGGCAGAGTTGTTCCAGCATCATCCCGACCAGTTGAAGCATTTCAAGCTGGAGACGGCGGACGAAAGATTCGCCATCTTCCGCGTGGTCACTTCACCCTAGCGCTCTGGAAAAGGATGTCGCCGTTGACCTCGAAGAGGACGCCGTTGACGTTCGCACGGGTGGCGAGGAGTTGCTGGGCGTGCGCGAGCGGGACCATGGGACATTCCTCGAAGACAATTTCCTGGGCCTTCCGATAAAGCGCGGCGCGTTTTTCCAGATCAAGCTCGCGGCGGGCCGCGATCATGAGGTTGTGATAATCGTCGTTCATCCAGAAACAGATATTCAATGCCGAACCGAGCGTGGCGGTGTCCTTGTCGAGCAGGACGTAGAGGAAATTATCGGCGTCGCCGGTATCACCCACCCAACCCATGAGCGCCATTTCATGTTCGCCGTGACTGGTGCGGCTGAGGTGCGAACCCCATTCGTTAGGGACGATTTCGACGGGGATGTGCGCTCTTTCCAGGTCGGCTTTGATCATCTCGGCGGCGCGAAGCGGGTTCGGCAAGTAGGGACGCGGATTGGTCATGACTTCGAGACGGAGTGGGTGGTCAAACCTTGGCATTCTAGTCGGGGGGGGTGCCATCACGCTTTCTGGAATCGCGTCGTTGTAGCCAGCGATCAACGGCGGCATTGGGTTTTTCGCGACGGTGGCAGCACCGCGATATGCATCTTTGATGATATCTTCCTTGTTGATCGAAGAAGCGATCCATTGTCGCAACCATCTTCCATCAAACGGCGGTTTCTGGCAGTTGAAGGCGAGGTAGCAGACATTCAGGCCGGGGGCGGTGAGGATGGAAAGATTCTTGTCGGCCTTGATGATCGGCAAGCTGTTGGGGTCGATACCGTCCATGACCTGGCACTGGCCGGTTTGGAGTTGAATCAGGCGCGTGGATGAATCGGGGACGACGGTGAAGATGAGGCGATCGATCTGCGGCGCGCCTTCCCAGTAATCGGGATTCTTCTCCAGCGTGATGCGTTCGTTGGGGAGCCATTCGACGAATCGGAACGGGCCCGTGCCGACGGGGTGGCGCTGGTCGATGAACTTCGGGCTGATCAGATGCGCGGCCGGGATGCAGAGGCTCTCCATGAGCGGCGCGTGGGGCTCCTTCAGGCGAAAGCGAAGCGTCATCGGGTCGACGACCTCGACCGCCGTGATCATGTTGAACATGGCCGACCAGTAGGCAAACGTCGCGTCGGGGAGATGGGCGGGGTTCGATTTGTCCATCTGACGCAGGAAACTGAATGCAGCAACCTTCGCATCCAGCGGCGTGCCGTCGTGGAATTTGACTCCGTCACGGAGCTTGAAGGTGTAGGCGAGACCATCCGGGCTGATGGTCCAGGACGTGGCGAGGCAGGGTTCGGGTTCGGTGGTGCCGTGCTTGAAGCGGACGAGGCCCTGCGTGACGTTGACGAGGACCTTCATCGATTCCCCATCATCGACATCGGCGGGATCGAGCTTCTGCGAATCCGCGCCGCGGGCAAATGTGATGGTGATCGGCTCGTTCTTCGCGGCGCGTTGGTTGCACCCCGAGACCAGAATGCTCGTGACACACGCCAGCGCCAACCAGGCCGAGAATTTCACGGCGCGGATGGTAGCGGAGACGCGACGCGCGGGCAAGCTGTTGCGCGCGATCTTACGCCGCGCGTTTCGCGCCGAAGAACAGCCGCAGCATGTACGCGACGACAGCGAGCATGATGACGAAGCACACCAGAAACAACCCGAACGGTCCCCACTGCGGCGCGACGCGGATCGCATCCGGCCTGAATTGACCGCCCAGCCGGAGCAGTCGCACGATGTGCCGGATATACACCATCCCGAGCATCGACACAAACAGCATCGTGCCTGACACGCAGAAGCTCTTCTTGAAGAAGAAGTGCAGCGAACCGAGCGACAGCAGGATCGCCACGAGCAACACCCACGACGCGCGCGTCTGCATGAGATGAGCCAGGATCGGTTGCAGCGTCATCAGATACGCGATGCCGGCAACCGACGCGAGCGCCATGCCGCCGACGAAATACGCCTTGCCGGTGTTGTACGTGACCGGCTCCTTCCGCCCGAGCATGCCGACGAAGAACCCGCCAACCGTGACCGCGCCGAGCACCATGTGCAGCCAGCGCAGCAGGTAATCGCCCAGGGCCGGGTTGAGCACGCGGCCCGATTGGTCCTGCGCATACAACTGTTGAATCAGCGCCGGCCGTTCCGCCATGGAGAAGACCGAGCTGTACACGAACGAGACGTACACCATGCCCGCCAACGCCAGCACCAGCGCCGCCAGGCTGACCTTGCCCGTCTTCTCGCCGCGCAGCACGCTGCGGTAAAGCGCGTAGTAGGCGACGATCACCGCGCCGATCACCCCAAGCCAGAACCAGCCGCTGACGATGGCGGCGGAGTAGACCGGCTTCGGAAACGTCATCTGCAGGAACAGCAATGGCGCGACGCCGAGTGTGACGGTGGCCGCCATCGCGGCGGGAAAAAGGCGGACGAATTTCAGGAGCGTCGGGTCATCCCAGCGTTTGCGCAGACCGGCATGAATGACGATGATCAGGCCGCCAAACAGGAAGTTCATCGCGACGAAGTGCAACGTCAGCGTCACCAGGTGCAGGATTGTCACCAGCCACAGCGGCGCGGACAGGAATTCGTAATTGGGCAGATTCATTTCTTCACCTGCTTTCCGAGTGTTTGAAGATACGCGATGAGCGCGGCGCGCTCCTCGGGCGGCCCGGTGTAATCCGGCATTCCGTCGCCGAGGCTCGATGAATTGTCGAGCATGGTACCGAGGTCATCGGCGCTCTGGCCGGCAAAGCTCTTCGATTTGTCGTGGGACGTGCCCGGCATGTGACAGACGGCGCACCGTGCAGCGAACGCTCTTGCTCCGAGATCGATTCCCTGCGCCTTGCAAATCTCGGCGAGCGGATGCTGGTCGACCCGTGCGTAAATGTAGTCGGCGATCTTGTCCGCCTCGGCTGGTGTGCCGAGAAACGGCGGCATGTTGCCAATCAGCAGATGCGCGCCGCGCACAATCGCCGCGATGAATTTGCGGTCCGTGCCGTCGAATTCGGGCTTGAGGGCATGATAGCCGTCGATGGTGTGGCAGGTTCGGCACGAGTGGAGGAAGAGATCCGCGCCCTCGTCCCCGGTCTTGTAAACGATTTGCGCTTCGTAGCCTTCCTTCTTGTAGCGATCGGTCAACGCCACCTCGACGCCGTTGCCGTACATGTAGCCGGTGATCACGTACGGTTTGCGCAACGCTTCGCGAAACATCTCAAATTCGCCGAACCACGCCAGCCCGGTCACCATCAGGACGCCCGCCAGGAGAACCGGCAGCCGCCGCGCCATCGCGCGCGCAATGATGAGCAACACGCCGATGGCCGCCGCGACCCAGACGGTCGAACGCAACGCCTGCATCGGGATCGGCATGATCTGCATCGCCTTGGTCGTGATGGTTGCGGGAATCGCTCGCCAGTACCATGCTTCCCCGGCCGCGGTAACGACCAGGCCAAGCAGGCCCCACGTGGTCGTCTCCCGCACCAACCGCTTCTTGAAATCACCAGCCTCGTACCGCGCCGCGACCAGCAACGCGTATAATCCCGCCAGCATGAGACACACGCCCGTGCGCATGACCAGCGACGGCCAGTACGTCGGATTGAAGAAGCCGGTCCAGAAGTCGCCGTTCTCGAGCCATCGCCCCGGTGTGAGCATGAAGGTGATGATGCCGTTGATGATGACCAGCGAGAGCCAGGCCGCCACGAAATAAATCCAGCCGATGGTCAGGTGGGCCGCCGCCGACATTCGTTGCCAGCCGTAGTAGTAGAGCAACGCCGCTGTGATCTCGATGACGAAGAATGTCCACTCGATCGCCCAGCCCCAGACGTAATTGTGGATGAGCGCTTCCGTGGCGGTTGGATTCAGCAGGCCAATGATGAACCAGATCCCGACACCCGTCAGCGCGCCGAGCACGAGCGTGGTCAGCGCGAAGAATTTGCTGAGCTTCGTAAGGAATTCGAGTGTCGGCTGGTCCTTGTCCCGGCGGGCGCGGTGCTCGACCACGACGAGGAACAGCCCGCCGCCGATGGCGAAATGGGAAATGAAAACATGCAGGACCGCGATGACCGCCATCAATAAGCCGTACCCGATCGGCACATCCCAGAAAGGATAGTTCATGCCACTCCTCGTTCTCCGCAACCGTCTTCGCACGGGGCCACGCGGACGGTTCCGTCGGTTTGCCCGTGATGATACCGACCGCCACGCGCAACGCAAGCCGATTGCATCAGCCTCGCGTCAGTTTGCGCGATTACGCGCAAATTGTCGCGGCTGGGGCGTTTAATTTCTTGATTCGCGGGGCGTTCGCCCTAGAATGCGCCGCAAGGAGGATGCTGATTTCTGTGACGAAGATTACTCGAATTCAAGCCCGCGAGATTCTCGACTCCCGCGGGAACCCGACAATTGAAGTGGACGTGGAACTTTCCGGAGGCGCGGTCGGCCGCGCTGCCGTGCCGAGTGGCGCCAGCACGGGCGAACACGAGGCCTGGGAATTGCGCGATGGCGACAAGGCGCGCTACGGCGGCAAAGGCGTTCAAAAGGCCGTCAGCAACGTCAATACGAAGATCGCCCGCGAGTTGATCGGGCACGATGCGCTCGATCAGGTTGGCATCGACAACCGGATGATCGCGCTCGATGGCACCCCGAACAAGGGCAAGCTTGGCGCGAATGCGATCCTCGGCGTTTCCCTCGCGAACGCTCATGCCGCGGCGTCCCAGCTCGGAGTCGAACTCTTCAAGTACATCGGCGGGCCCAACGCGAAAGTGTTGCCCGTGCCGATGATGAACATTCTCAATGGCGGCGCCCACAGCGATGCGCCGATCGATCTGCAGGAATACATGATCATGCCCAAGGGCGCGTCGAGCTTCCGCGAAGCGTTGCGGATGGGCGCGGAGGTGTTTCATTCCCTGAAAGGCGTGCTGAAAGGCATGAAACTCAGCACCGCTGTCGGCGATGAGGGTGGATTCGCTCCCAATCTCAAGAACAACGAGCATCCGCTGGAAGTCATCATCGCGGCGATCAAACAGGCGGGCTACAAGCCCGGCAAGGATATCTTCATCGCGCTCGATCCGGCATCGAGCGAGTTCTACGACGCGGCGTCCAGGAAATACGTCTTCAAGAAATCGGATGGCTCGAAGCATTCCGCGGAGCAGATGATTGAGTTCTACAAGGGCCTGTGCAGGAAGTACCCCATTATTTCCGTTGAAGATGGCCTCGCCGAGGGCGATTGGGACGGCTGGAAGAAACTCACCGACGCGATGGGCGATGAGATCCAGCTCGTCGGCGACGACATTTTCGTCACCAATACAAAGTTCCTGAAACGTGGTATCGACCTGGGCGTCGCGAATTCGATTCTCGTAAAGGTCAACCAGATCGGCTCGTTGACGGAGACGCTGGATGCGATTGAGATGGCGAAAGAAGCCGGATACACGGCGGTTATCAGCCATCGCTCGGGCGAGACCGAGGACACGACGATTGCGGACATCGTGGTCGCGACCAATGCCGGGCAGATCAAGACGGGGTCGTTGTGCCGGACGGACCGCGTTTGCAAATACAACCAACTGCTGCGGATTGAGGAGATCCTCGGCAAGGACGCCGTGTACGGAGGCAAGCTCTAAGGCAATGAGTTGGACATTGGCGTTGTGGGGCCGATTGCAGTCCCTCGGGTTCGCCGTGTTCGTGATCGTCGTCGGACTCGGCGTGGCGCTGCTGTTTGTGCCGTTGCTTCACCAGCGGCACGCCATGCAAATGGATATTGCCCGACTCGATCACGAGATCGAACAACAGGACGAGCTGGAGAAGAAGCAGCAGACCGAGGTCGAGGCGTTGAAGACCGACCCGAGCTACGTCGAGCGGATGGCGCGCAACAAATTGAATCTCTCGCGCCCGAACGAAATGATTTTCCGTTTCGAGCCGGCTCCCGCGGTGGCGGTTACGCAGCGGTGAATCGGCACGGCGGACCGCTATTTTGGTCGGGATTCAGGGCTTGACGAACCCGCGTTACGCCCCTAAGCTCTGGGCGGCTTTCGAGTGCGGGGTGGAGCAGCCCGGTAGCTCGTCAGGCTCATAACCTGAAGGTCGTGGGTTCAAATCCCACCCCCGCTACCAATTGGAGCGCGTTCAAGTCACATGGCTTGGGCGCGCTTCGTTTTTGCACCCGAATCGGTCAGCTTTTTGCGGTACCCCAGCGGCGGTAGAGGAAACGTTCCCAGGGCGAGAAGAGGATCTTGTCGGCGAGCAGGCCAATAACGATGATGACGAGCATGATGCCGATGACCTGGTCCATGGCCTGAAGTTCGCGTCCGTAGTTCAGGAGGTTGCCGAGCCCGATGCCGGTGAGGATGGTCACGTAAATCTCGGCGGCCATGAGCGAGCGCCAGGCGAATGCCCAACCCTGTTTCATGCCGCTGACGATGAAAGGCAACGACGCGGGCACGATCACTTTTATCCAGGTATGCCACTGGGTCGAGCCCATGGTACGGGCGGCGCGGGCATAAATCGGGGGGACGGTGCGCACGCCGTTGTCGGTGGCGATGACGACCGACCAGAGCGTGCCCATGACGACCACGAAGAGCATCGCCGCTTCGGTCTGCCCGAACCACAGCAGGGCGAGGGGCACCCAACACACGCTCGGAAGCGTTTGAAATCCGAGGGCAATGATGCCCAGGGTGGCCTCGCAAAATTTGAAGCGGGCGGTCAGCAGGCCCAGCGGAAGACCCGCGATCAAACCAAGAGCGTACCCGATGATCAATCGGCGCACGGTCACGAACGTCGCGCGTCCGAGGTCGCCATCGGCCAGTGCGCCCTTGAGGTAGGCCGCCACGCTCAGCGGCGACGGGACGAGCACGGGCGACCAGATTTTCATGCGGAACAGCATCTCCCACACGCCGATCAGCAACGCGAAGAAAGCCACGATCATCAACCGGCGTCTCATTCAGCCACCTCGGCCAGCTCGCCGTTCAAGTGGCGTTTGAGGGCGCGGGTAATCTCCGTGGAATATTTCGCCAGGGCGACGCTGTTGATGTCGCGCGGCCGGGGCAGATTGACCCCGAATTTTTCCTGGATGCGACCGGGGTGCGGCGAGAACAGCACGACGCGGTCGCCGAGACAGGAGGCTTCGCGGACGTTGTGGGTGACGAAGATGATGGTCTTCTTGCGCTCCTGCCAGATCCGCTGGATATCACCGTAGAGCTGTTCGCGGGTGAGCGCGTCGAGCGCGCCGAACGGTTCGTCCATCAACAACACGCGCGGATTGGGCGCGAGGGCGCGGGCCAGGGCGACGCGCTGTTTCATGCCGCCGGATAGTTCGTGGATATTGGCGCTGGCGAATTTGCTCAGGCCGACGAGTTGAAGATAGTACTGCGCGACCTCCCGACGCTCGCTCCGCGACAGATTCGGTTTGAGTCTCAGGCCGAACATCACGTTGTCCATGACATCCAGCCAGGGGAACAGGGCCGATTCCTGAAACATCATCATCCGCTCGCGACCCGGGCCGGTGACGGGTTTGCCATCGGCCAACACCTGTCCGCTGTCGGGTTCTTCCAGCCCGGCGATGATATTGAGCAGCGTGGACTTGCCGCAGCCGGAGGGACCGACGAGGCAGACGAATTCCCCCTCGTGGATGTTCAGCGAGACGTTGTCGAGGGCGTGGACGTCGGCGCGACGCTGGCGAAACCATTTCGACACGCCGTCGACAACCAGTTTGACCGGTTGGACGACCTGGAGTTCGTCCTGGATCGCCATCATTTGACTTCGGCGATGCCCTTCTCCCGCAGGACCTCGTTGAGGAGTTTGAGGTCGTAGATGTGGGACAAATCCGGCTTTTCTTTGAGAAAGCCGATGCGATAGGCGTCATCGGCGGATTTCAGGAGCGAATCTTTGATTGGGTCATTGGTGAGTTGGAGCCGGTTCCAGGCGCTGTTGAGGATGACGTCGGGAAGGGCACGCGTCGATTCGGCGCGGATTTCGTCGTTCAGAATCCGCTTGGCCTCGGCCGGATGCGTGTTGATCCACTCGGTCAATTCCACCTGGGCGGTGATCCATTTCTTCAGCAATATGGGCTGGTCGCCGAGGAATTTGACGCTGCTGACCAGGTGCGTGGTGACGTAGCGGCCACCCGTGTCGGGCCACAACGAACTTTCATCCAGGTACACCTTGCCCTTGGCTTCGACCACGAGCCGACTGACCCACGGTTCGACCGTCCACGCCGCGTCCATTTCGCCGCGCTGGAAGAGGGTGAGCTGGTCGGGGTTGGCAGTCGGGATGACGCGGGCATCGCCGCCGACCATGGTGATGTGGAGTCCTTTCGACAACAGCCAGGACCGGCAGGCCACGTCCTGCGTGTTGCCAAACTGGGGTGTGGCGATTCTTTTGCCGCGGAAATCGGAGTCCTTGGTGATGCGCCCGTCATCCTGCACAACGAGCGCGGCCCCGCCACTGCACGCGCCCGCGACGATGCGGATTTCTTCGCCCTTGGACCGCAGGTAGGCGTTGATGGCGGGATTCGGGCCGACGTACGTCATGTCGATCGAGTGCGCAAAGATGGCTTCCATGGCGCTGGGCCCGGCGTTGTAGACGTACCATTGAATCTGCACGTCCGGGCCGAGGCGCTCCTCGAACCAACCTTTCCCCTGACGGCTGAGACCGTGGGCGATGATGGCCTGGGCGTGGGTCACGTTCGGGAAGTGGCCGACGCGCAGGACAACTTTTTCGGCGCGGACCGAAGCGGCGAGGAACAGGCACAAAACAAAGAACAACGGGGCCTTCATCCGATTCATTTTTCCACCTCCATGAATGGCAACGGCACTTTGTCCCGCCGCATTTTGCGGAGGGTGACTTCGACCGTGTCGGCCAGGGTATATTTGTCCAGGATGTTGGCGATGGCGTTGCGGACGTCGACCATCAACAGGCGCAGACCACAATGCGCCTCATCAGGGCAGGAGCAGGGGTGGTACGCGGTCACGCTGGCGCAGGAGATGGGGGCGAGAGGACCATCGATCAACCGCACAATTTCGCCGATGGTGATTTTGTTCATCGGCTTCTTCAGGAAATAGCCGCCGCCCTTGCCGCGTTTGCTGTCAAGGTAGCCGGCGCGGTTCATTTCCAGCAGAATCGCTTCGAGGAATTTGACGGGAATATTCTCTTTCTCGGCGAGCTGACGGATCTGGACCATCGGCCGGCCCAATTCCCGGGCGATACCGAGATTGATCAGCGACCGCAAGGCATACTCGCCACGTTTGGACACCTTCATGCCGCGAGAAGTCTACACGCTGGCTAGGGAATTGCAAGAGGCTTTTCGGGTCGGCGCGGCCGGGGCGATGTCAATACGTCAGGCTGACGCCGGCGAGACGCTCCAACACACGGGCAGGGGCTTTGTCGGGGGTCACCATCGAGTCGCGGGCAACGAAGAAAGTCTGCTCCAGCGCATACTGACCCGACAGGACGGCGTGGGGGACCGAGTCGAGGAAACACATCCAGGTGGTCCGCGGCGGGAATTCCCATTGGTATTTGGGGCAATCCCGCTGGAAGGTTTCATTGGCCTTGAGGAAATCGTGGAAGCCGAGCATGAACTCGTCGTAATGCGAGCGGGCGAGCTTGCGCAGGCCGAGATTCTTCGCGGCGAACCGGGCCAGTGGCGATGGACCGCGCTTCTTGCGGGCGCGATCGGCGATGGTGTCCAGCCCGGCGGCGGCGGCATATTGCGGGCCGATCACGTCGAACGGGTCGGTGGTGATCCACACGCGGGCCTGTTCGGGATGAATATTGGTGAACACGCGGAGAATACGGTCGCCGTTGGTGGGGCGTGTCGGGAACGCGTCGACGTGGATCAGATCGTTGCGGGCCTTCGGGGAGAGCGCGCGGCCCTGTTCCTGAATCGGGCGGAAACTGGCGTAATCGACTTTGCGGTTTTCCGCGTACACCGGCAGCAGGCGATTGACAAACTCGACGTTGCCGCGGGAAAAGCGGCGGAGCACGTCGAGCAGGCGATCCTGATCGGGGGTGCGCTTCTCGACGCCGGTGACACGGTCCTGCCTGGGTCGATAGGCGATGTTCTTGTGATAGCCGGCGCTGGATTGTCGGACGCTCAGGAGGAACGCGCGGTCGGCTTCGGGAAATCCAAATGGGAACTGCGGGAAAAAGAGGATGTTACCGGCCTCCAATTCCCGGGCGTACCGTGTTGACTGCGACTCCGCGACCGTTGCGTCTGGCCAGCCGTCGGCGGAGAAGTCGCTGACGACAATGCGATCCATTGGTCGAGGGTATCCTAGCGACCCGGGCGCAGCATTTCAAGCCGGAGCGAATGAATTAACTGAGGCCGCTCTCCCACCGGATCGTCGGTGGGAGAGGGGGTGGGTGAGCATTAGCGTCGTCGTTAGAAGAGGAGTTGGACGCGGGTAAGCGCGGCGCGTTCCGTGGCGCGGTTCTTGATGCTGAAGACCGTGGCGGTCTCGGTGCCGGCGCCGCCGTCGAAGTCGGTCTCCTCGTAATCGAAGACCCATTTGATGCTGCGGTTGAGGTACCAATTCAGGCCGACTTCCCACTCGCGGGCGTCTCGGGCGTTCTTGGTTGGGTCGGCGAAGCGGAGGCCGGCGGTGGCGGGCGTGGTCGAAAAGGCCTCGGGGTCGATATCCAATCGTCCGAAGCGGCCGACGATTTCAAGGGCACCCCAACCGCCTTTGGCGAGGTCGAATGGATGTTTCGGGGTCAGGCCGGCGACGTACGGGGAAGCGCGATAGCCGGCGGTTTCGCCCGTGAGGAACAAACCGCCCTGGATTTGCCAGGCGTTGTTGCGGAGCGTGTCGGTGAGGGTACCCCTGCGGACCGTTTCCTGGGACACGGTGTATTCGCCGAGGACGCCGAGCGGGCCCCAATAGTAATAGGCCTGCGGGGAGCCGCGAATCTGCTGACCGTCGAGCGTCACACCCTTGTCGAACGCAAAGAACTGGAGTTGGCCGATTGTTTTGTACGCGGGGAGGTTCGTGGTGGTGCTGGAAACGTCCGCGATGCCGTAGGTTCCGCCCGCGCCGAAGCCGAGGCCTTTGAGCGGGGTGATGTCCGTGTTCCAGAACGGCTGGAGGAAAATGCGAGCGGCGCCATCCTTGGAATTCCAGCCCGCGGTATCGGCGATGCCGTTGTCGACGACGCCGTTGAAAATACCTGCGGCATAGGAGACCGCGCCATGGAGCACGCTGCCGGAGACCTGGGCGCCGACGTCGCGCTGCGGGACGAGATCGGACGGGAGGCCGCGTTCGACAAAGAGCAGGTCGGTGTCGGTCTGGAGTTGCTCGAGACCGACGGGTGGCTTGAATTTGCCGGCGCGCATTTTGAGCCAGGGCCAGTAATGCCATTCGACGTAGGCATCCTGGAGAAGGGTGGTCGAAGCCGCGCCGTTGCCGAAGTCAGTCATGAGACGGAAGTCGAAGTCATGCGCGAGCGTGCCTTCCAGGATCGGACGTACGCGGCGCATGAGGAAGGTGTCGGTCGCGTAGTTGACTTTATCGTCGAGGTAGAATCGTCCATCGGCCTGGGCGTAACCGCGAATCCGCAAGACGTAGTTGCTATGCACCGATGCCATGGCGAAGCCGTCGGGGCCGACCATGAGGAATGGCGCCGTCTGCGGAGCCGGGGCAGGCGGCTGCTGAGCCTGTTGTTGCGCCTGCTGCTGGTCGAGCTCGCGCTGGTGTTTGAGTTCCTGGATCTCCTGCTCGAGCCGGTCGATCTTGTCGTCGACCGTTGCGGGGGGGGCCGCGTTGGTTTCATCGGCGTACGATTTCCCGGCAAGTACTGCGACTACCATTGCCGCCATCAGAACGAGAATGCGTTGCTGCTTCTTCATGGTTCCTTTCCTCCGCGCTTCTGTCGCCATCATCCGATTGGCCGGGCTTGCGGCCAATTGTCTATTTGTTTAATAGACTTATATATGTCTACTAAAACGATAGATATTAGCAAGCACTTTCTCGGGAAATCTTCCGCCCCGACGCTGTCTTACGCAAGTAATTGTGATACAAGTAATTACGTGCAGCACCTCGCGCTGTTGACGGGCGGGACAAGACGACGAGACCGACGCGGACCACGAGCGCTATCGATGGCTGACATCGGTCCCATGAATCGGCAGCCGCCCAGATGTTCAGGTCGTTGCGGCAATCGCCTCGCGCACTTCACTGAGGAATTTCGGCACAACGACGAATGGATCGTAGCCGGCCCCGCCGCGAGGCGACAGCGTCTCGATGGGGAGGTAGCCACGATAGTCGGACTCGCGGATGATGCGGATCAATCGTTTCAGGTCCGTCGGTTTGGTCTCCACGGTCTCGACGCCGAACGGACTCTGTTTGATCTGCCAGTTGACCGCAAAGGGTGCCACCTTCGCGATTTCGGCATACGGATCAGCCACGTCGAACTTGCCGGTGTCCACGATGGCACCGCACCACGGTGAATCGATGCGTTTCAACAGGTTGATCAGGTTGTCGGCGGTCTTGAGAAAATCCCCATGGTTCTGGACACCGATGATCACGCCGAATTTTCCGGCGTAGTCCGCGCACGCGCGGACATCGGTGGCGATCCATTCCTCGACCTGATCGCGAGTTGCGCCGCGAGAGGCGGTTTGCCAGGTCTGGTCCCGCATCTGGGTATCGGCAAATACGCGGATCACGGGCGCGCCGAGCTTGGCGGCCACCTCGACCCAATTCTTGATGCGCTGCACATCCCTGGCGCGCGCGGATTTGTCGGCCACGGTGAAATTGTCGCGTACGCCGGTGCCGCTGATGCCCAGACCCAAATTAAACGCTCGCCGTTTCAGCTCGAAAATGTACTGGTCGGTGGGCACGCCCGGACCATCGTTCGAGTAACCGGGGAAATAATAACCCGTGACATCGATGCCATCGAAATTCTGTTTCGCGCAAAAATCAACGAAATCGAACAACGTGATGCCCGATCCGCGGCCTCGAAGATGATCATCCAACAGTTTGGCAAACGAGTAGGCGTTGCAAGAGATCTTCAGCGACGGCGCACCCGCGCGTTTGATGGGCTCGATGGCCATGGCTGTGACGGTCCCCAGCCTGATACCGGCGGCGCACCACGGCAGGATGGATGCGCGCTTGAGGAAACCGCGCCGGGAGAGCCGGTGGTTCATTGTGTGGTCCTTTCCGTTGCGGCCGCCGCTTGTTTGGCGATGACTCTACCCCTTCTCAAACACCGTGCCGATGGCTTTCGGCGGGCGGGACCGTCCGACAAACCCGGCGAGGACAAGGATGGTGACGAGGTACGGGAGGATCTGGATGAATTCCACGGGAATGGGATGACCGCCCCAAACGGCCACGCCTTGCAGGCGAATCTGGACGGCATCGGCAAACCCGAACAGCAGGCACGCCAGGGCCGTGGGAAGCGGTTTCCACTTTCCGAAGATCAATGCGGCCAGGGCCATGAACCCGCGCCCCGCCGTCATGTCACGCGAGAACGAGGACGAGAGGAATATCGAAAGCGATGCGCCACCCATTCCCGCGAGCGCGCCGCTCATCAGCACCGCGAACCAGCGAACGCGGTTGACGCGGATGCCGGCGGCATCGAGCGCCTCGGGGTGTTCGCCCGCAAAACTCACCCACAACCCGGTTGGCGTGTATTTCACCCAGAGGACGCACAGCCCGACGAGCACCCAGCTCAGGTAGAGTGGCGCGGATTCGAACCGGTCGCGGAGCGGAATCGACGGCGTCGACCCGGTGACATCGTAGAGGATTTTGCACAGGAAAGGTGTCAGACCCATCGCCAGCATGTTGATGGCGACGCCGGCCACGATTTGGTCCGCCCGCAAACGAATGACGAACAATGCGTAGAGCGCCGCGAGCATGACGCCGGCCGCCATGCCGCACGCGGAGCCCAGCCAGGGCGAGTGCGTGACCAGCGTTCCGACGGCCGCCGCGAACGCGCCGAGTAACATGAATCCCTCCAGGGCGATATTGATGACACCGGATCGCTCGCTGAACATTCCGCCCAGCGCGGCAAAAATCAGCGGAGTCGACACGCGCAACGTGGACGCAACGAGGTCCCAGTTCATGCCGGCACCTTCCGTTTCTTCATCCACGCCCAGAGTCCGTCCGCCGAGACCGACAGGATGATCAGCGCCTGCAGTACGAGCGATAGTTCGCGCGTGACGTGCTCGGTATCAAAATCCAAATCCGCCGTCCCCTTATGCAATGCTCCGAACAACAACGCCGCGGCGACCACGCCGGCCGGCTGATTCCGCCCCAACAACGCCACAGCGATTCCGATAAATCCGTAGTCGGGCGAGAAACCGAGCCGGAATTTTCCGGCATTGCCCAGGACCTCGCCAACGCCCACCAGGCCGGCGAGCCCGCCCGCCATCGCCATGGAAATGATGGTCATGCGGCCTGTGTTGATGCCGGCGGCGCGCGCGGCGGATTCGTTTTGTCCCACGGCGCGCATCTCGAATCCGATGACGGTTCGCCACATCAGAATCCAAACAAGCACCGCCGCCAGGATCGCCAGCGGCAATGCCATGCTGACGGGCGCGCCGCCGAAAATTCCAAATTGAGTGATCCAATAGCCTGCGCCGATGGGCCGGGTTTCGGGATTCTGGCTGTCGGGGTTTTTCAACAGATACAATGCGACGTAACTGGCGAGGCCGGCAGCGACGAAATTGAGCATGATGGTGTTGATGACCTCGTGGCTGCCGCGTTTCGCGCGCAGCCAGCCCGGGATCGCGCCCCAGATCATCCCCGCCGCGAGTGCCGCGAAAGCAGCCAAGGCTGGCGCCAAGGGCCACGGAAGCGACGGCCAGACCGCGCCGACTGCCGCCGCCGCGAGTGCGCCGAGCGTGAGCTGACCTTCCGCGCCGATGTTGAACAGGCCCGCCTGGAACGGCACCGCTACGGCCAGCCCGGTGAAGATCAGCGGCGTGGAGTAAAACAATGTCATCCCGAAATCGTAGCGGGAACCAAACGCGCTCTTCCACAGGATCTGGAGGACATGCCACGGACTTTCCCCGGCGATTCGGGTCACGCCGAGCCCGAGGACCAGCCCGAAGGCGACGGCGAGAACAGGTTGCAGGAGCTTTCTCATGACCCGGCCATTTTCAGCCCCAGTTCCCGTTCCGTCACCTTGCCGCGGTGGAACTCCGCCGCAACGTGTCCCTCGTACATCACGAGAATGCGGTCCGACAACGTGAGGATGTCTTCCAATTCGAACGAGACGAGCAACACCCCCGCGCCCTCGTCGCGCGCACGCACGATCCGGTTATGAACGAATTCAATTGCGCCGACGTCGACGCCGCGGGTTGGCTGCGCGGCGACCAACATGCCCGGCATTCGATGAAATTCGCGCGCGACGACGAGCTTCTGCTGGTTGCCGCCGGAGAGATTGCCCGCCACAATCGCCAGGTCGCGCGGGCGGACATCATACTCCTCCACCGCCTGGGTGGCGGCTGTTTGCAGCGCATTCGAGTTCAGCAAACCCGCGCGACTGAACTCCGGACTGCGCTGGAGGCCCAGCAGAAAATTCTCGCTTACGGGACGGTCGAGCAGCAGACCCTCGCGCTGGCGGTCCTCGGGAATCACCGCGACGCCGAGGTCGCGGATCTTCCGCGCGTCCCAGTGCGTCACGTCCTCTCCGAGAAACCGCACCGTCCCCGATGTCCGACAAAGCGGATCGCGCGGATGCAAAATTGCCTGTAAAAGTTCCGATTGCCCATTGCCTTCCACGCCGGCGATGCCGACAATCTCGCCGCGCCTCACGGAAAAACTCACGTCGGACAGTTTGTGCCGGCTCCCGGCGACGGATCCAGCGAGGCTCAAGCCGGCCACTTCCAGGGCCAGATCTTCGCGAGGTTTTGCCGGCGGAACGTGGATGTTCAGAACCACCTTTCGCCCGACCATCAGGTTGGCGAGTTCCTGCGGATTGGTCTGCGAGGTCGGCATCTCGCCGGTGACTCTGCCCGCGCGAAATACCGTCACGTGATCGGTGAACGACATGACCTCTTTGAGTTTGTGCGTGATGAGCATGATCGTTTTGCCTTCGTCGCGGAGGTGTTTCAGGTTGCGAAAGAGTTCGTTCGTTTCCTGCGGGGTGAGCACGGCGGTCGGCTCATCCAGGATCAGAATCCGCGCGTCGCGATACAGCAGTTTCAGGATCTCGACCCGCTGTTGGACGCCGACGGGGAGGGCTTCAATTGGTGAATCCCAGTCCACCGCCAGACCGTATTGTTTGGCCAGGGATTCCAGACGGATGCGCGCGCGGCGCCGGTCGATCACGGTCAAGCGCACCGGTTCCGCACCGAGCACGATGTTGTCCAGCGCCGAGTACGGCCCGGCGAGCATGAAATGCTGGTGGACCATCCCGATTCCCGCGGCAATGGCGTCGGCGGGCGATGCCCAGACACGTTTTTCTCCGTGAACGAAAATCTCGCCCGCGTCCGGCGGGAAAATGCCGTAGAGCATTTTCATCGCTGTGGATTTGCCCGCGCCATTCTCGCCGATGACACCGTGGATGGTGCCGGGCGCGATGCGCAAGTTTACGCCGGCATTGGCGACCACGCTGCCGAAGCGCTTGGTGAGTCCGCGCAATTCGACCGCTGCCGTTGCCTCAATCGCCATAGGCCTTGCAGTGTCCAGATTTAGGTGGAGAGAGTCAATCCCGCTGAGGCGCGCCGTTGGAGAGCCGCGCATTCTGCGCTAAGCTCCGGCACCGTTTCTGCCGATAAGAAGACAAGGCATATTGTGGACAACACCGGCGAACAGATGGCGGTCATACGGTCTCTGGACGATTATATTGCCCAAGCCCAGGATTTGGTGCCTGCCCCACAGGTGCTGCCGCAGATTCTTCCGCTCTTGCATCAGCCCGAGGTCGATACCCACACGGTTGTCGACCTCATTGCCTATAACCAGACGTTGACCGCCAACGTGCTCCGCCTGTGCAACAGTGCGTACTTTGCTCCCAAAACACGGATCGATAGTTTGCACGCCGCGGTCACCCTTGTCGGATTCCGCCAGATTCACGACATTGTCATTTCGGTCATCTCCGCCGCCGCACTGGCGCATCCACAGACAGGTTACGGGGTTGAAGCCGACGATTTGTGGGGCCACTCGGTCGCCACGGCACTGGCCACGCAAATCGTCGCTCGCGATTGCTCGGCTGACCAACAAACTGCGTTTACCGCAGGGATCCTGCATGACATCGGCAAAATTGTGCTGTCCGTTGCTCTGGAAGACGCAAAGGACAAGGTTGCGCAGATGGCAGCGCAGGAGAGTCTAACCCCCTATGAAATCGAGATGAAACTGCTCGGCGTCAACCACGCCGAAGCAGGCGGACGCCTTCTGGAACGGTGGAATTTGCCCGAGAATTTGACGGCGGCTGTGCGCTACCACCATCATCCCGCCGGCGCCCAAGGGAACGAGCAACTCGCCGCGTGTGTGTTCATGGGGAATTTCATCGCGTATCTGATGGGTTATGGCTATGGCAAGTATTCGCTCGATCTCCGGGCGCGCGAGGAGGCGCTGGGGATTTTGAGTGTTACGCCGGAGAAGATCATGGAGTTCAAAGAGGAAGGCCTTCGGAATCTCGTCCACGTCAAGAGCCTGTACAATCTCAAACAAGTCCCGTCGCGTCCGTGATTCCACGGCCAGGCTCGCTTCAGGATCGGCTCGCTCCGGACACCGCATCAAAAGCAAAGGTTCGTGCCAGTTCGAGACGGCGTGCTACTTGAGCTTGTAATAGTCCGGGACGACGATTTTGCCAGCGACGATCTCGGCTTTGAGCGCATCGGCGCGCTGGCGGACGGAATCGGGCAGGAGCTTGTCGTTGTACTCGTCGATGGAATAATCCACGCCCTTATCGGCCAGGCCGAAGCGTTTCAGGCCGGCGGTGAATTTCCCGTTCTGGCCGTCCTGGATCGCCGAGAACACCGCGAGATCGACGCGCTTGAGCATGCTCGTCAGGATTCGCCCCGGTTTCGTCCAGTCCTGATTCGAATCCACGCCGATGGCGAGCTTGTTTTTCTCCTCGGCGGCGTCGAACACGCCGAACCCCGATGCGCCTGCCGCGGCAAACACGACGTCCGCGCCGGCGTCGTACTGGGCCATGGCGAGCTCCTTGCCCTTGGGAGGATTGTTCCAGGCATCGCCGGTGACGCCGACGTAGTTGGCGATGACGGTGATCTGTGGATTGATTTTTTTTGCGCCGGCCTCGTAGCCCATCTCGAACCGGCGGATCAGGGGAACGTCCATGCCGCCGACAAACCCGATCTTGCCGGTCTTGCTGGTCATGGCGGCGATGGCGCCGACGATGTAGGCGCCCTCGTGTTCCTCGAACATCAGCGACCGCACATTCGGCGCGTCCACTTCCGAATCGACGAGTACGAAATGTTTTTGCGGGAATTGCGCGGCGACTTTCGCGATGGCTTCCTTCTGGGCAAAACCGATCCCGATGATCAGGTCGAAGTCCTTTTGGGCGAACGCGCGGAGAAGCGGCTCGAAGGAATTGTCGTCCGTCGCCTCGACGTATTTGAGTGTGATCCCGAGTTTCTTTTTCGCTTCGGTCGCGCCCTCGTATGCCGACGCGTTGAACGATTTGTCGTCTTTGCCGCCGCGATCGAGCAGGAGGCCGACCTTGAAATCCGCCCGTGCCGAGGATGCCGCCAGCGCGATAAGGCTGACCGCCATTGTCACCGCCGTACCGCGCCTTGCCGCGAACCCAGGGAAAGTTGACATAACGCACCCTGTTGTAGGCGGAACGGCCCGCCGGGTCAAGGAGCGGGTTCTCGGCGGACGGGCATTACGCACGCGTTTGAGAAGTGAGCTCACGACGACGGGGCTGGACAGAGGATGTGCGGGCGCCGTATAGTGTCGATGTTTCCCCCCGATAGATTTCGTGTCACATCGGTTAACGCCATGCTTTACAAAACCTATGGTCAGACAGGGAAACAAGTCTCCGTCATCGGTTTCGGCGGGATGCGGTTTTCCAGCCCGCAGGACATCGACGCCAACGCCGAACTTCTCCTTTACGCCCACCGCAAAGGGATCAACTATTTCGACACGGCGCCGTTCTATTGCGACGATCGCAGCGAGGAAAGTTTCGGCGCCGCCATCAAGCATTTCAAACCCGGCACGTTCTACGTGTCCAGCAAGTGTGGTGTTGCCGACGGTTCCGAATTTCGTCGCAGCCTCGAGCATTCTCTGCAGCGCCTCGGCGTCAGCAAGATCCACTTCTTCCACATCTGGTGCCTGCTGCGTCCCGGGGAATGGGAGGAGCGCGTCACGGGCGGGGCGGTCGGCGCGGCCTTCCAGGCGAAGGAAGAAGGATTGATCGAGCACGTGGTGGTTTCCTCGCATTTGGAGGGCGATCATATCCGCGAGTTACTCCGCGCCCATCCGATCGAAGGTGTGACGCTGGGCTATAGCGCGATCAATTTCACGTTTCGTCAGGCGGCGGTGGATGCGGCGGGAGAACTCGGTCGCGGTGTGGTTACGATGAACCCGCTGGGCGGGGGCGTAATCCCGCGCAACGCGCAGCGGTTTGATTTCCTGCGGGGGCCGGGCGACCGCTCGGCGGTCGAGGCGGCGTTGCGGTTCAACATTTCCCAACCGTCGATCACGGTGGCGCTCGTCGGATTCAACAACAAATCCGAGGTGGATGAAGCCTGCGCCGCGGTGGAGGATTTCACCCCGTACAATGCGGCCCATGTGCAATCGGTCCGCGCCAAAACCCTTCAATCAATGGACGGCCTGTGCACCGGTTGCGGTTATTGCCTGCCGTGTCCATCGGGCGTCGAGATTCCGAAGATGATGGATGCGTACAACCAAAAGATCCTTGGCAGCGACGGCGCTGCGAACGCAATTCCCGACCGGCTGAAGTGGCACTGGCAATTGACGCCCGAGGACGCCAACGTCTGCACGCTCTGCGGCACATGCGAGGACCAATGCACGCAACACCTGCCCATCCGCGACCGTCTTGAGGAGATCGCGGCGATTAACGCGCCCAAGTCCTGACCCCGGCATCCGGCACATGCAGTTGTTTTCGCCCATCCAATGGGCGTATCGGCAGGAAAATCTCCTAGCCGGAGATGGGATTGTTTGCCCCTTGTAACAAACCTTCCTGCTCCGAGATTACCGGAGAAGAGATGGAGGGACACACAAATGAAAACGACACGCATAATCGGTGTAATTGCGGCCTTTGCGCTGGCGGGCGCAGTCGCGGCAACGGCCGACGAGGGGCAGGGGCTGAGTGGTCAGGTCGGCGACACGCTCCAGATGTTCCGCGCCTCCGGCCACAGACTGCAGCACTTGTTTGATACGGCGGACGGCTACGCCATTTTCCCGTGTGTCGGCAAGGGGGCGGTCGGCATCGGGGTCGCGGAAGGCGACGGCCAGGTCTTTGAAAAGGGGGCGTTGGTGGGCACGGCGAAGCTGACGCAGATCACAGTCGGCGCACAATTGGGCGGCCAATCGTATGCCGAGGTGATCTTCTTTAAAGCGCCGTGGGCGCTCGATGAGTTCAAGAACGGCCAGACCGCCATGAGCGCCGGGGTCAGCGCGATTGTCGCGGGGGACGGCGCTGCTGACGAGGCGAAATACCAAAACGGCGTCATCGTGTGCACCATGGAGAGATCGGGACTGATGTTCGAGGCGAGCATTGGCGCACAACATTTCAAGTTTACGCCCCTAACCACCAGCGGTCCGGAGCCGTCGGTAACGCGGGCAGCCCCCGCAAGCACTGCGGCACCGGCAGCGACGCAGCCAGCCTCCACCGGCAGCGTCGCGGCGGCGACACCGCCGCCCGGGGCTCCATCGCGGTCGCAAACGCAATAGTGGGGAGGCTGGTTCATCGGCCGAATCGCGGCGGGGGTCGCCAACACCCGCCGCACCCATTTTGGTTGGTGGCGAAGGCCGGGCTCTGGCCGGATGTTTCTCTGGTTCCGTGACGTGAGAAGCCGCAACATCCCCGCTTGCATTCGCTTTCCTGATGGGAGTAGTATCTGTCCAGAAAAATTAACCAACCGAGAGCCACAGGAGGCTTTCCATGTCACTTCTGATCAAGAACGGACGCATCGTCACCGCGGGAGAGAACTACACCGCCGACATTTTCTGCGAAGGCGAACAAATCACGCGCATCGGCGCCAACCTCGACGCGCCACCGAAGGCCACGGTCATTGACGCCAAGGGCAAATACGTTTTCCCGGGGTTCATCGACCCGCATGTTCACATTCATCTGCCGTTCATGGGCACGTTTTCGAAGGACACGCACGAGACTGCCAGCAAGGCCGCGCTCGTCGGCGGGACGACCACATTCATCGAGATGGTTTGCCAGGCCCGCAACGAGCAGCCGCTCGCGGGCGGGTTCCAGTTCTGGCTCGACAAGGCGCAGGGCCACAGCGCCTGCGATTTCACCTTTCACCAGACCGTGTCGCGGTTCGACAAGGAAGCCGAGGGTCAGCTCGTCGACATCGTGAAGGCGGGCATTGCCAGCTTCAAACTGTTCCTCGCGTACAAGGGCGCGTTCAATCTGACGGATGAAGAGCTGTATCACACGATGCGGCTGGCGAAGAAATTGGGAGTAATCGTCACGGCACATTGCGAGAACGCCGATCTCGTCCTGGAAATGCAGAAGAAACTGCTGAGCGAAGGCAAGACGGGGCCCGAGTATCATTATTGGAGCCGGCCACCGCGGGTCGAAGCCGAGGGCGTGCATCATCTGCTCACGTTTGCCGAGATGTTCGACACGCATGTGTACACCGTCCACACGAGCTGCGAGGAATCCATCACCGAAGCGTTGATCGGGAAGCAGCGCGGGGTGAACGTCTGGATTGAGACGCTCATCCAATATCTCGTCCTCGACAAGAGCTACGCCGAACTGCCGAATTTCGAGGGCGCCAAGTACGTCATGTCGCCGCCGCTGCGTGACAAGAAGAACCAGGAAGTCCACTGGAACGGTCTCCGCCAGCGGTTCATCTCGACTGTGGCGACCGATCACGCGCCGTTCGATTTCAAGGGCCAGAAGGAAATGGGGCGCGCGGATTTCACGAAGATCCCCAACGGCATTCCGTCGCTCGAGGAACGCATCAATTTGCTGTACACGCACGGCGTGTGCGAAGGACGGCTCGACCTGAACACGTTTGTTGATTGCGCGAGCACGCAGGCGGCAAAACTCTTTGGTTTGTTCCCGCGCAAGGGAACAATCGCGGTTGGGAGTGATGCCGACCTCGTGGTGTACGATCCGGATTATCGCGGCAAGATTTCGCAGAAGACACAGTTGATGAACCTCGACTACTCGGCGTTTGAAGGCTGGCCGATCAAAGGCCGGCCGCACGTGGTGACCGTTCGCGGGGAAGTCGCGGCGAAAGACGGCAAATTCGTCGGCACGATTGGCCGCGGCAAGCTCGTGAAGCGCGACCCGACGCATTTTTGACGAACGCATCACCCGGCAACGTAGTCGGCAACGGTGGACAGTCGAGCGCCACTTCCGTCTCAATTATCGACGCGCTCTCTACATTCTTGTGCTGGTCGCCTTCCTCACCGCGTTGCAGGGGTGGATTGGTGGGCCAGTGGTAGTTCTACCGAGGGGCGGCTAACCGGTGCTGTCCCTGGCGTTCCCTTACCTGAGTCCCAATCTGCTTCTTCGACGGTGGCGGTTCTGGGCCGTGCACGACCGTCCGTAAGAATCCCGATTAGATTTGACATTGTATCGTGAGAGGATATACTCGGCGGCGTTCTTTCTCATAGAGGACTTGTTTTGCATTCGCTCGCGCCCGCTCGGCTCGCCCTGCGGGCCGCCTTTGGCGTTGCGTCTCGCCGCTCCCAGCGGCTCGGCTTTGACAAAAAGGGCTGAGGGGACGGGAGATCAAAGATGGTTCTTGGGAGATGGTTGCCGGGGGGTATACACTGCGAAACGAAGCCAACGATTTTCGGGCGGGTTACCATTGCGATGTGTTTGGCCATGTGGAAGTTGCGTTGTCGAGCGGGTCGAAAAACGCATTGGCTTCGTTTGGCTTCGTTCGGGGGTTTTGGAGGGTGATTTGGAGCGGAACGCGGGCTGACTGGAGGGGTTTTGGGGGTCGCCGGCGACAAAGTCGGCCGGCGAAAAGACGGTGGGAGTGCCGAGATGCGCCCGGTGGACGGCAACGGCCGTCGCAGCGTCCAGTGATTCTCGACATCGTGACGGTAGGCTGCGTAAGATGCCCGGCGGAAATGAGGTTTCCGAAGGGCAATCGGGTGTTGGCTGGCGGCGCTGGAGTGGTTGTGCTCCTGGCGACGTCTTTGTCCGCCCTCGCAGGCGAAGCGGAACCGTTTGCGGTGCTCAAGCCCGAGCGATTCGCTCACTACATCGATACTTTCAACACGATGGAGAACGAGAACTGGACGAACTTCATCTCCAACGCCGAGTCATGGACGTGGCTGCGGGCGAACATTCCGATGTTCGAGTGCCCCGATCCGAACGTGGAAGAGACGTACTATTTCCGGTGGTGGTCGTTTCGCAAGCATGTGCGGAAGACGCCCAACGGTTTCGTGATCACGGAATTTCTGACGCCGGTGAAGCACGCGGGCGTGTACAACACGATCAGTTGCGCGGCGGGCCATCATCTGATGGAGGGACGCTGGCTCCGCGACCGGTGGTACCTCGACGACTACACGTTGTTCTGGCTGCGGGGCGCGGCGGGCAAACCCGAGCCGCATTTCCATCAGTTCAGCAGTTGGTTTGCCGACGCGGTATACGATCGTTACCTGGTGACCGGGGATCGCGCGTTCACGACGAATCTGCTCGATGATCTGGTGGCGGATTACCAGCTTTGGGAGAAGGAACGGCAGCTCGACAGTGGATTGTTCTGGCAATTTGATGTGCGCGATGGAATGGAGGAATCGATCAGCGGTTCCCGAAAGAACAAGAACGCCCGCCCAACCATCACCAGCTACATGTTCGGCAACGCGCGCGCCATTGCGGCGCTGGCGCGGATGGCTGATCGGCCCGAGGTCGCGCGGGACTATGAATGGAAAGCGCAGGGGCTGAAGGAGCTCACGCAGAACTTGCTGTGGGACAAGGCCGCCGAGTTTTTCAAGGTGCGATTCGAAGATGGCCGGCTCTCCGACGCGCGCGAGGAGATCGGGTTCATTCCGTGGTATTTCGAGTTGCCCGCGCCGGGTTACGAGGCGGCCTGGGCGCAACTGACCGACCCCGCAGGATTCCGCGCGCCGTTCGGCATCACGACGGCGGAGCGGCGTGAGCCTCGCTTTCGCTCGCATGGGTGTTGTCAGTGTGAATGGGACGGCGCGGTGTGGCCGTTTGCCACGTCGCAAACGCTGACCGCGCTGGCAAACGTGCTGCGCGATTACCCGTCGCCGCCGGTGACCCCACGGGATTATTTCGACGCGTTCCTCACCTACGTCCGCTCGCAACGTTGCAACGGCAATCCATACATCGGCGAGTATCTCGATGAGACCACGGGTCAATGGCTGAAAGGCGACGAGCGCAGCCGGTACTACAATCACTCGACGTTTGCCGATCTGTTGATCACGGGGGTTGTCGGATTGCGTCCGCGTGCCGATGACAAGATTGCGGTGGCTCCGCTACTGCCACCCGGGACGTGGGACTGGTTTTGTTTGGATGGCGTGCCGTATCACGGTCACACGCTGACGATCCTGTGGGACAAGGACGGGCGCCGATATGGACGCGGCGCGGGACTGAGGGTTCTGGCGGACGGGGAGCTTATCGGGCACCGTGCGACGCTCAGCCCTGTCGAAGGCAACCTGCCATGACAGCTTCCGATCTGGTCCCGGCGCGCGGGGCAATTGAGTTGCGTTTGCCCCGCTTGCCTTTCGCGAATGATGTGCTATCGGTGCTGACAGCGTCGGGTGGCGCACGAGGCTGGCAACAAATTCAATCGGGAGGAGTCCCATGTCGAAACAACTCGAGGGCAAGGTCGCATTTGTCACAGGCGGTTCGCGCGGAATCGGCGCAGCAATCGTAACGCGTCTCGCGCAGGATGGCGCAGCCGTCGCGTTCACCTACACCAGCGCCAAACCAAAAGCCGACGAGCTTGTGAAGGCCATCGAGTCGGCCGGGGGAAAAGCGCTGGCGATTCGGGCCGACAACTCCAACGCCAGCGATGTGAAAAACGCCGTGGTCGAAACGGTAAAGAAACTGGGTCGACTCGACATACTCGTCAACAACGCGGGCATCATCATCGTCAAGCCCCTCAACGAGGTGACCCCCGACGATTTCGACCGCATGGTATCAATCAACGTGAAAGGCGCGTTCGTGGCGATACTGGAAGCGCAGCGTCACATGCGCGATGGCGGCCGGATCATTAACATCGGGAGTTGCAACAGCGAGTACGTGCATTTTGCCGGGGGCGTGCTGTACGTGCTCACCAAGTCGGCGATTGCCGGTATGACGAAGGCGCTCTCTCGTGACCTCGGCCCGCGCGGCATCACCATCAATAACGTCCAGCCCGGGCCGACCGATACCGATTTGAATCCCGCCAGTGGGGAGGGCGCGGTTCAGACACGGCAGTACACCGCGCTGCAACGGTACGCCAAACCTGCTGAGGTCGCGGATTTCGTTGCTTATCTGGCCAGCCCTGGCGCGAGCTACATCACGGGCGCAGGACTTCGTGTCGATGGTGGCTACGCGTCATGAAGATCCGTGTCCGCGCGGGCGGGAATGCGCACGGAGCGATGAAGTGGAGATCGCCGGGAAATGGCGGCTAATGCTCGATGTAGCCAGGCGGCGCGCACTTCGGGTTCTTGCCGAGCTCGGCCTGGTACTGGCGCCACGATGTGGCTTTCTTGCCGGTCTGTTGTTCCGCCATCGTGATGCAACCATCGACGGGGCAGACGAGCATGCAGAGATTGCAGCCGACGCATTCGGGCTCGTTGATCACAGGGACGCGATGACCGTTGCCCATTTCGAGGTCGATGCACTGGTGCGAGCCGTCCCAGGCGGCGACGTGGCAGAGTTCGCACCCGATGCAGAGATCGCGATTGATCTTTGCGATGATACGATAATTGAGATTGAGGTCGCTCCAGTCCTTGATGTTCGGCAGCGCCTTGCCGATGAAATCCGTGCACTTCCGATAGCCCTTCTCGTCCATCCAGTTCGAAAGGCCGTCGATCATGTCCTCGACGATCCGATACCCGTAATGCATTACGGCCGTGCACACCTGAACGCTGGTCGAGCCGAGCACCATGAATTCCACCGCATCCTGCCAGGTGGCGATTCCGCCGATGCCGGAGATTGGAATACGGATTTCCGGGTCCTTGGCAATGGCGCTGACCATGTTGAGCGCGATGGGTTTGACGGCCGGGCCGCAATAGCCGCCGTGCGACCCCTTGCCGTCCACGTTCGGGTAGGGCGAGAAATTGTCGAGATTGATCCCCATGATGGAATTGATCGTGTTGATCAGGGAAATCCCGTCGGCTTTGCCCGCCGCGGCGGCGCGGCCGATCACGGCGATGTTGCTGATGTTCGGCGTCAATTTCACCAGCACCGGCACTTCGGCGACCTCCTTCACCCATTCCGTGATCATCTTCGTGTACTCGGGGACCTGCCCGACAGCGCTGCCCATGCCGCGCTCGCTCATGCCGTGCGGACAACCAAAATTCAACTCAATACCGTCGCAACCCGTGTCGTTGACTTCCTTGACGGCCTTGTGCCACGACTCGCGTTTCGATTCGATCATCATCGAGACCACAACCGCGTTGTTCGGGTACTTCTTTTTCGTCTCCTTGATCTCGCGGATGTTGGTGTCCCACGGACGGGCGGTGATCAGCTCGATGTTGTTGAGCCCCATCATGCGCGTCGGGCCGTAGTCGAGCGACCAAAACCGCGAGTTCACATTGATGATCGGCTCGCCGAGCGTCTTCCAAACCGCGCCACCCCAACCGAGGTCGAACGCGCGCTGGATCTGCGCCCCGCTGTTTGTCGGTGGCGCGCTGGCCAACCAGAACGGGTTGGGGGACTTGATTCCCGCAATGTCAATGCTCAGGTCTGCCATGATCCCATTCTCCTAGGCGTACTGGTACGTCGCCTTGTTGGCCACGCGGCGAATTGACTCGTCTTTCCACAAACCTTCCAGATCGACATCCTCGCCGGTCAATTTCTTGTGTATGGCCCAGGCGGCGCGCTTGCCCTGGGCGACTGCGTTGACGACCTCGCGTCCGCCATTGACGCAATCGCCACCCGCGAAAAACTTCGGATTGCTCGTCTGCAATGTCACGTCGTCCACGACGACGCGCCCGCGATTGTCCGTTTTCAGCCCGAGCGTCTTTTGAACGAAATCCCGTCGTTTCTTCTGGCCGAGCGATTTGATCACCATGTCGCATTCGAGCACGAATTCGCTGCCGGGGATCGGCTCGGGCGCGGGCCGTCCGGACCCATCGGGCTTGCCGAGCTTCATCCGCACGCACTCGATGCCCTCGACGCTTTTCTTGCCGATGATGCGTTTCGGTGCGGTGAGAAAGTAATAGACGCAGCCGTCCTTTTTGGCGATCTCGTACTCGTAATTGTAGGCTGGCATTTCCGCTTCCGTGCGGCGGTACAACACCATCACCATCTCCGCCCCGAGCCGCTTGGACTGCGTCGCGGCGTCGACCGATGTGTTGCCCGCCCCGATCACAGCAACACGTCGTCCCACCCGAACATCGCGGAGTTTCTGCTTCTTGAGTTCGTCAATGAAAGTAATGGCATCGACCACCCCGGGCAATTCCTCGCCGGGCACGCCAAGATCCTCGGTCTGGCCGAGGCCGATCCCGACGAAAACAGCATCATTGTCCTTCGTCAACTTGTCGACTTTGACGTCTTTGCCCACTTCACAACTCTGCTTGAATTTCACGCCGACGAGCTCGACGAGCTTCACTTCTTTGAGTGCTTCCTCGGCGGACATTTTATAACGGGCGATGCCGTAGGTATTGAGGCCACCCGGCTTGGCGTTCTTGTCGTAAATTGTCACCGCGTAGCCGAGTCGCGCGAGGTAGAACGCGCAGGACAGACTCGCGGGTCCGCCGCCGATGCAGGCGACGTTTTTGCCGTTCGGCTTGCCCGCGCCAAACACCACCTTCGACTTCTCCCAGTTCTCGTAGAACCAATCGATCGAGTAACGCTGCAATCGTCCGATCTGGATCGGCTCGGTGTCGCGTTCGTTGTAGACGCACGCGCCTTCGCAGAGCGAATCGACCGGGCAGATGCGCGCGCAACTCAGGCCAAGGACGTTGGCATTGAGAATGTCGCGGGCACTGCCGCGCATATTCCCGGAAGCGATCTTCTTGATGAATGCGGGAATGTCGATATGTGTCGGGCAGGCGCGCGTGCACGGCGCATCGAAGCAGAACAGGCAACGATTGGCTTCGAGCTTCGAGTTGTGCGGCGCGAACGGCGGATTGATGTCGGCGAAATTTCGCTCGTACTCGGCGTCGGACAGTTTTGGGGCCAAATTCTTGATCATCAAATGTTCTCCGTTACGCGCTCTCGCCTGCGAAAACTGCAACAGCCGTCATATTGTCAACGAATTATATGCCCATCCCCCGTGGGCGGCAACGCAAAACTTCCTCCGACCAAAAACTCCTGATGCCTGACGTTTGCGGGATTGCCCTGGCCGGCGTTTTGTGCGAAAGTTGGGCGTCGCAGTTTCGCCGGCCGTAGGCTTACTCAAACAGGCTGCCTCGAAGCAGCACAGCAAAAGGAAATCATGAGCAAGGTACGAGTCCTCGTGGGCACACGCAAAGGCGCATTCATCCTCACCGCCGACGGCAAACGCCAAAAGTGGAATGTCAACGGCCCGCACTTCGCCGGCTGGGAGGTTTACCATCTCAAAGGATCGCCTGCTGACCCCAACCGACTGTACGCATCGCAGAGCAGCGGATGGTTTGGCCAGGTGCTCCAACGTTCCGACGATGGCGGCAAGACCTGGGACGCGCCGGGTGGCGGCGTATCGAAGACCCCCGAAGGTTTTCCCAAGGGCGAGAGCAACAAGTTCGTCTACGAAGGCGAAGTGGGCAAGCACCTTTGGTACGACGGCACTCCCCATCCGTGGGAATTCAAACGCGTCTGGCATCTCGAACCCGCCTGGACCGATCCCGACACCGTCTACGCCGGCGTGGAAGATGCGGCGCTCTTCCAGACGACCGATGGCGGGCATTCATGGAAGGAATTGCCGGCGTTGCGCCACACCAAAGGCGAGCTCTGGCAGCCCGGCGCCGGCGGCATGGGTCTGCACACGATCCTCCTCGATAAAAACAACCCGAAGCGCATCTTCGTCGCCATTTCCGCCGCAGGCGTGTTTCGCACCGAGGACGGCGGCGCGACGTGGAAAACCGCCACGCGCGGCCTGAATATCACCTACGAATTGCCCGACAAGACGAATGAAGTCGGCCATTGCGTGCACCGCATCGCGATGCATCCGTCGCGTCCGAACGTGCTCTTCATGCAGAAACATTGGGATGTCAACCGCACCGACGACGGCGGCGACAACTGGCATGAGGTCAGCGGAAATTTGCCCAGCGATTTCGGGTTTCCCATCGACGTCCACGCCCACGAACCGAACACCATCTACGTCGTGCCCATCAAGAGCGATTCGGAACATTATCCGCCCAACGCCAAACTGCGCGTTTATCGCAGCCGCTCCGGCGGCGACGACTGGGAACCGCTCACCAAAGGACTGCCGCAGGAAAATTGCTACGTCAACATCCTCCGCGACGCCATGGCGGTCGACTCGCTCGATTCCTGTGGCGTGTATTTTGGCACCACGGGCGGACAGGTCTACGCCTCCGCCGATAGCGGCGATCACTGGGCGCCCATCGTCCGCGATCTCCCGCCCGTGCTGTCCGTCGAGGTTCAAACGCTGTTATGATTCGCGTCGAGATCCCGTTCCATTTGCGAACCCTCACGCAGATCAGCGGGCGCGAGGTGACCCTCGAAGTCCCGCCTCCCGTCACGCTGCGCGCCGTGCTCGACGCCATCGAAGCCCGATATCCCGTCCTCGCCGGCACGATCCGCGACCATGCCACCCACAAACGCCGCCCCTTCCTTCGCTTCTACGTCTGCGAGGAAGATTGGTCCAACAAATCCCCGGACGAACCGCTCCCCGACGCCGTCGTCTCCGGCACGGAACCCCTCCTCATCATCGGCGCCATCGCCGGCGGGTAAACTTGCTGGCCGACGACCCGCGACTTTGTCCCGTTCCATCTCCCGGGCGCCTCCCCTCAGAATGCCCCCCTTCCGCGACCTACCCTCTGCGTCCCCAGCCCCACCCCCGCCACATTCCTGGACGGCTGGGGATACCTGCTTCCTCGCGCCGTCGCCGTTTCTATTGCCTGCCAGCACCCAATGTGTCATCCTCTTCCCGTTATCACCCCATCGGAGGAGTCTGATGAAGATCGCCTCACGCAACGCGCTGCTCGCCGCCTGCCTTACCTCTCTTCTTGTCCTCTCCGCGTGCGCCCATCGCGCAGACGGCCTCGCCCATCTGCGACAACGACAAGCCAGCAAGGAAGCCATCCTCGCCAAAGATCCGTCCAACTATCAGGCCATCCACGACCTCGCCATCATCGACAGCACTCTCTACCTGTATGACGCCCAGACCAGCCCCGCCTCCGCGCCATCCCAAAAGGAAAAAGCCCTCGCCATGATCCACGCGGCCCTCAAACAGGCGCCCCTCCCCGACAAGGCCGATTTGGGCATCGCCTTGGAACGCCTCGGATGCGACCAGGAAGCCCTCGCCGTCTATGACCAGTTCCTCCAATACGCACTCCACGCCCCGCCGGGCTCTCAATCCTTTTCCAATGCCCTGCCGGTTCTCCAACGCGACCAGGAAGCCAATTGGCGCGGTCTGATTACAGTCATCCAAACCCACGCCGACCTGCTCAGGAAAAAACTCCCCGCTTCCTGATCCAGAGCCTCCACGCCGCCGGGAACCACCCGCCGCCACGGCCCAACCTTCACCGCGCCGCACCACGAGTTACAGCTTACTTTTTGTCAAGCATCTGGTATCATCCGCCAACGGAGAAAACTATGACAACGACCAAAGAACTTTACGACCAATACATGATCACCACCATGGTCGCCGGCTTCGAACCGATCGAAGTCGACCGCGCCCAGGGCACCACCGTCACCGCCACCGACGGCAAGACCTACCTCGATTGCTTCAGTGGCATCTCGGTCGTCAACGCCGGCCACAATCACCCGAAGGTCATTGCCGCCGCCAAAGCCCAGATGGACAAACTCGTCCACTGCTGCACCTACGTCTATTACAACCCGCCCGCCGGCCGCCTCGCCAAACGCATGGCCGAGATCACCCCGGGCAAACTCCAGAAGACCTTTTTCGGCAACAGCGGCGCCGAAGCCCTCGAAGGCGCGATGCGCCTCGCGAAACAGTTCACAGGCAAAAAAGAACTCGTCGCCCTGTCGCAGAGTTTCCACGGACGCACCGTCGGTACGCTCTCGATTACCGGCAATCTCGGCCGCAAAAAGGGCGCCGGCCCCTACCTATCCGGCGTCGCCTTCGCGCCCGCTCCCTATGTCTACCGTTGCCCGTTCAAGACCACCACGCCCGACGATTGCGCTGCCGCCTGCGCCGAGGGGATTGAAGACGCGATCCGTGCGCAAACCAGCGGCGACGTCGCCGCGTTCATTGCCGAGTCGGTGATGGGCGAAGGCGGCATCATCGTCCCGCCCGACAACTATTTCAAATACGCCAAAGCCGTCTGCGACAAGCACGGCATCCTGTTCATCAGCGATGAAGTGCAATGCGGATTCGGGCGCACCGGGAAAATGTTCGCCATCGAACATTACGGCGTCGAACCCGATATCATCTGTACCGCCAAGGGCATCGCCGACGGATTTCCGTTGAGCGCGTTCACGGCCCGGGCCGATGTCGGCGGCGCGTTCAAGCCCGGCGACCATCTCTCCACCTTCGGCGGCAACCCGGTCAGTTGCGCCGCCGCCCTCGCCAACATCGAGGTCATGCGCGACGAGAAATTGCCCGAGAACGCCACCGCCCGTGGCGAGCAAATCCAGAAACGCCTGAAGAAAACTGCCGAGACCGCGCCGCTCATTGGCGACGTCCGGGGCAAAGGCCTGATGATCGGCGTCGAACTCATTAAGGACAAACAAAAGACGCCCGCCGTCGCGGAAACCAAGGAAGTTCGACGCCTCTGCCGCGAAGCCGGCGTGCTCGTCGGTTCGGGCGGCACGTACGCCAATGTCATCCGCATCCAGCCGCCGCTCACACTGTCCGCCGCCGAAGCCGACCGCCTCTGCGACGTGCTCAGCGACGCGGTGAAGAAGGTGGCCAGCGCAGGGAAGTAAAAGCAAGTTTCTGTAGCCGAAGCGTAAGCTTCGGATTCTGCGCAGTCAAATGGCGTTCCCCCGCTGTTTTTCTGTAGCCGAAGCGTAAGCTTCGGACTTCGTATTCATGGGAAAACGCCGAAGCTCACGCTTCGGCTACGCGGTTAGCGTTCGAGTTCGTCGATTTCAAACCAGCGCGGGAAATCGCTGAGGCCGGCGCGTTCGGGATTCTGGCGGACATATTCCCATTTGTTGCCATAGGACTCATCGGAACGAAGGATGTGATCGAAAAAGCTCTTTTGCCAGACCGACCCTTCGCCATCACGAGCATTAAGGTGGCGGCTCACCGCTGACCGCCAAGCGCCAACAAACCGCGACAAATCGTGGTCGTACCGGTCAAGCGGACAACAGAACAGATGAACATGGTCCGGCATCACAACGACACCACCCACCCGCCACTTGAGAATGTCGCGCGATTTGCTGAGCTCGTTGATCACCCACTGGACCGCAACTTTGTCCATGAACAGTTTACGCCGTTTGTCGGTGCAACAGGTAACGAAGTAAATAACGCCGACCTCGTGAGGTAAGGTGACCGGCAACCTGTGCACACGCTTACGCCGTGTTCCCATTTTTCTGTAGCCGAAGCGTGAGCTTCGGATTCTGCGCAGTCAAATGGCGTTCCCCCGCCGTTTTTCTGTAGCCGAAGCGTAAGCTTCGGTTACAGGGTTAGCCGCAGGCTTAGCCTGCGCGTTCTCTCCGCCGTTCGGCGCCGGTCTTTTACCCCGACTCTGTGTCAGGGCCCCACCGCGCCGCCTCACGGCGCGAAAATTGGAATCTTTAAGGCGCCAATTCGGCATCTCAAAGACAGGTTGGATGCGGTCACAATTCGTGACCGCATTTCAGGTGGTGGCCGCGCGCAATCCCCGCGCCGTCATGGAAGCCCTGCACGCCGCGTAGGGGCTACTTGCCGTACTTCTTGCCCGGTTTCTCGCGGACGATGGACGCATCAGGTTCGAGGCCTTCGAGAATCACCTGTTGTAGCGTCGCCTTGTCTCCGAAGCGTTTGATGGCGTCGAGCACCTCGATACCGGCCAATTTGCCCTCGCTGTCATAGTCGGCGGCAATGCCTTCGGCGAGATGCTTTGTCGTCACCGTGGTATCGCGAAAGGTGATGCTCAGGGCATCGACCTCGGAATCGTAGCTAATTCTCATCGTGCGCTCCGCTCAGAAATAATACGTGTATACCGTCACAATGACAAGTTCGGCGGGCTCCTCCACAAAGATGGGACGGACCTGCTTGGTCGCGTACCGCCTGCCATTCCAAACCCCGTGGAACGGGAAGTCCTTGCGACACTCCCACCGGCCCAATTCACTAGGCTGCCAGGGACAAGTCCGAATGGCCTCTTCAACCTCTGCCTCCGTGAAGCCTCGACTCACCAAATACCCGCGCGCATGCTTGGTCAGTCGAATCGGCTTCATCGGCACCGCGCATCGTACTGGGCGCGCCGTGCGATGTCGAGAAGCGGGTGCATCTCCGCCGTCTTCCCAATCCGCCCAACCCGTCCGCCTCTGCGACGCCGTCAGCGATGCGGTGAAGAAGGTGACTGGCGGAAAAAAGTGGAACTGACCGTCGCCACTTCGGTTCTGGCTTGCGTTTCGCGAGTAGGTGAGTCTAAAGAGATGAAGCACGCCACACCGGAGCGTGGTAAGCAGTCAATAAAGACGAGAGGGTTCGACTACAGGCATGATTCCGAACATATTCGTTAGTTCCACGATTGACGACCTCCACCACCTACGCGACACCGTGCGCGACTCGTTGCAGGAGTTGGCATATACCCCAGTAATGAGTGAGTACGGAGACGTCGGCTACCTACCGACGGTTTCCGCCCAAGACGCTTGTTACCACAGTATTGGAGACTGCCACATGGCGGTGCTGCTGATTGGCAAGAGATATGGCACTCCCGGGGCAGGCGGTCTCAGCGTGACGCACAATGAATTCAGAAGCGCGATGGAGAAGAAGATCCCATTCATTCTCCTAGTTGACCAAGAGGTCCTCAGCTTCAAGCGAGTTTGGGACGCGTCGCCGGAAAACGCTAAACCCCAGGCGTTTCCGGGAATGGATGATCCGAGACTAACATTTGAATTCATTCAAGAGATTATCGATTCGCCGCTCAATAATGGGATTCTTCCCTATTCGCGGGTTAGCGATGTACGAAATCATTTAAAGCGGCAACTGGCTCACATCTTCGGCGAAGCACTGCGAAAACAAACAGACCCAATTAAGGCGGAGATCAAGGACGTTCTGTCGGAAGTTAAGGCACTCCGGTATGAGCTTGTCGAAAAGAAGGCTCCTGATCCAAGATTTATAACCGCCGTGCGATTCATGATTGACGACTCGAACAATCACCTCCTAAAGCTCACTGAAGCCGCCGTTGGGCCGGTCGACAAAGTCATTCCGCTGATGCTCGAGGGCAAATCGTTTGAGGATTTTCTTCAACGAGCGGGCGTTAAAATTGAACTTGTAGAAGACGGCGAAGTAATAGAGGCAAAGAATAAGGAGTTGATGGGAAAAGAGGTACTGCGTTACAGCAGCCGGTGGGCCGTTTCCCACCTTCCAGACCCGGAGACGAAAAAGGTACCCACGGCAGGCTTTACGTGCCTGAAAGGTGGCAATGTCATCTTGGATAAGAATGCCAAGACTTTGTTCGATGCCACGTTTGAACAGTTTAAGGTAGCAGTTCGACAATGACAGTATGAGTTTGCCGGGAGCTCCCAGCATCGACATTCGGGACTCGTCGCCTTGCTCCCCTCTCCATACCCGGTGTCCGGTTTCAGCAAGCCCTCGACTGCAAGCTTATGGTCGCTATTTGCCTGAGTTCCTATAGCTTCTTGGGCGCACGGAGTAATCCACACCGGCAATAGCTTCAAATCTCCGCTTCTCCTCCTGAAGTTTTCTTGAAACTGATTCGGCGCGGAGTGCTTGTGCGACAAACAGATGCGACATGAACCCGCGATACATGTAGTTCCACAGAGAATGCTCATACTCAGGCATTCGGGGAGTGCCTAACAAGCCTTGCGTGTGAAAATGAGGTGGATGGCCTCCAAAACACTCCAGAATATGGGGGGCGGCACCGTGCACAAAACCCGAAAATGCTTTGTTGATTATTTTCGCGGCGACCAACGGTTCACTCACATCGGAACCGTCGCCTAGAGCCCTCGCGTTGTGGGCGCGGATCTTCTGTCTCTTAACCATGTCCCGGCTTTGGTGCGTTCGTCCCGGATCACTTTCGTCACCGAATTCCTCCGCCCAAAAGGCTTTGAGGTAGCGCTCGTGCAGCGGCGTGATCTCATTGGTTACAATCGCACTTGTAAGAAGCTCAACATCTTCGTTCGTCTCGTCGATCACACGATGGAGCATTCCCACCTCCATAGTGTAGCCATTTTGGAAAAGCAGCAGTGAAGCCCGCAGCGCGCTTTGTATACGAGCTAGCTTTTGGATGAGAGCCTGCTGGATGGTCTGTTCCTTGCAGCGGAATCGCTTTTCAGCATCGATCCAAACAGGCTTCGGGACGACCGCCTCGAATTCCCGGAATGCGGCGTCCATCTCATCAAGCATTTCGGTGAACAGTCCTATCATCTCAGCTTCTCTTTTCTCCCCCGCCACAACTTCTCCGTAAACCCGCCTTCTTCGCGGAACCGTTTGTCCAGTTGCCGGAGCTGCCGGTCGAGCTACCGGGACCTGTATTTCGGCGAGCCTTCTTTCACCGCGCCGGCCGCGCGGCGGATGGCCAGCGTCCGCTCGCGAAGCTCGTCGAGCATCCGCAGCTTTTCCGTCAACGGCAGCCGAGCCAGTTTCTCACGCATGGCCCGCTTGCCGGCGAAGATCCGCTCCCAGTCAACGTTCATCATGACTCCCCGGGGAACTGTCGTTCAAATTCCCGCCAGCGGTCAAGCAGGCGATGACGGGAGAGGATTCCCTGGAAACGCGTCCCGTCGAGCACGCCGGCCTCGATGAATTGCACAAGACGAGCTTTGTCCTTGCCGCGGCCAGTCTGGAGCGCAATCGCTGCGAGATGTTCCGCCGTAAAAACCCGCGCGGGCGTGTCTTCAATGTCCACCGTGACCGCCTCGGCGAGGGCTTCCTCGACCAGTGGACCGGTCGGCGGCAGGAATTGAACGGGCCAGCCGGCAACGATGACATACTCACCATCAATCTTACCGCCACGCGCGGTGAGATAATCGTAAATGCGCTGGGGACTGGCGATGACCCGGCCGGGTTCCGGATGGAATCCGATAAAGATGTCAACGTCGAGAGTGGCGACCGGTTCAAGGTAGAACGTCGCGCCGACCGCGCCGCCGATGGCATATCGGTCAACGACACCATCGCGCTGCATTTGATTGATGGTGGCAACAACTTCTTTAATCTTCATGCCGCATCAGCAGAAGCTTAGAGCACGAGCGGCAATGCAACAAGCCCGAAGGCAGACCGGCGCGCCAGAACCTTTCCGCAAATCCCCCTCTTCGCAGAACTGTTTGTCCAGTTGCCGGAGCTACTTCTGGCGTGAGCCACGTTGCGGCAACGCCGCTCACGTGGCCGAGCAAGTAGCTGGCTTGGTGAATCAGGCAAAACAACGCGTTGGCACCGGCCTATTCGCGCGCATCCGCGCTAACTTGCCCGCCTCAGGCGGGTTCGCGGTTGCTCAGCTTCGCGCCGTTTCCGTCGTCCCTTGGCTACCCGGCTTCTGGCTCCTGAATCCTGGATTCTAGCTTTTTTCGATTATACTAAACGCCTCATCCAGCGTCTTCACAATAAAATCAATGTCGTCTTTGTTGACGCAGAACGGCGGTTTGATGCGGATCGTGTTGGCTGCCATGCCGCCACGACCAATCAACAGCCCGCGCTCCTTGCACAGGTCCATCGCGCGCTGAGTGTGCTGCGGGGCGACTTCCTTCGACTGCTTGTCTTTCACCAGTTCGATCCCGCGCATCAACCCCTTGCCGCGATGTTCGCCGACGATCTTGTGATTCTTCGCGAGCTTGTCGAACCCTTCCTGCAACCGGTCGCCCATGACCTTGCAGTTGTGCACGTACTTGTTCCGCTCGATCGTCTCGAGCACCGACAACCCCGCCATCATGCTCACGGGATTTCCGCCGTATGTATTGAAATGCACCTTCTCCCGCATCGATTCGGCGACCTCCTTCGTGCACGTCACGCCGCCCAGTGGAATGCCGTTGCCCATGCCTTTGGCCATGGTGATCATGTCGGGCTTGACACCCCAGTGCTCGATCCCCCACCACTTGTCCCCCGTCCGACCGAACCCCGTCTGCACTTCATCACTGATAAACAGCCCGCCGTACTTCTTCACGATGTCGTACACGATCTCGAAATATTCCTTCGGCGGATCCACCACGCCGCCAAATCCCTGGATCGGTTCGCCAATGAACGCCGCGATCTTGCCCGATGTGTTGTACTTGATCACGTCTTCCAGTTCGCGCGCGCACGCCACGTTGCACTTCGGATACGTCAATCCGAACGGACACCGATAACAGTAGCCGGGAGAGATGTGCGTGACGCCGAACACGTACGGCAACGAATGCCGCCATTTGGATTGCCCCGTCAACGTCATCGCCATCAACGTGCGGCCGTGGAAACTGTGCCGCAACCCGACGAATTCCTGTTGCTTGGTGTAATTCTTCGCCAGCAACGTCGCCAGCTCGTTTGCCTCGCAGCCGCTGTTGGTGAAGAAGCTCACCTTCAGCCCGCCCGGCATCACGCTCGCCAGTTTCTCGGCGTACCGCACGAGGTTCGGGTGGTAATACAGCGTGGTCATGTGCTGCAGGTTCTTGAACTGCTCGACCACGGGGTTCGTCACCTCGGGATGACAATGCCCGACGCTGATCGTCACGACCGCGGAGAATCCGTCGAGATATTTGTTGCCCTTGTCATCGTAGACAAACTGCATGTCGCCCTTGACGATGTTCATCGGGAAATACTTCATCGTGCTGGGCAGTATGTACTCATCGCGCATCTGGCCGATTTGCTCGGCGGTCAGCGCCTCAGACTTTTTCATGTGCATGGGAGTTACCTTTCTGTGATGGGTTTGCGCACAACGGCCATCATGAGCCAGTACGCAACGAACGAAATGAAGAAACCGACAAACCAGGCGTAGCTGTACAGATTCATCAGGAACGAGCCAACAGTGGCGGGATTGACCAGCTTGATCGTGCCGAGGAATCCGGGCACGTTGGGCGCGATGCCGAGCAGCAGTGCCACAATCCCCGCAGGATTGAACCCGTTACGATAAAAATACTGGCCGTCGCGCAAATACAACTGGATCGGATGCAACCGCGTCCGCCGGATGACAAAGTAATCGCAAATCAAAATGCCGCCGATCGGCCCGAGCAGCGCGGAATAACCAACCAGCCACGTGAAGATGTATCCACTCGGGTCGGCTACCAGTTTCCACGGCTGGATCAAAATGCCGATGATGCCCGTAATCAATCCGCCGATGCGAAACGTGATCTTCGACGGCCAGAGATTGGAGAAATCGTTGGCGGGACTGACCACGTTCGCCGCCAGGTTCGTCGCCAGCGTCGCCAGGCACAGGGCAAACAGGGAAATGCCGAGCACGGCAGGACTCTTGAACTTCGTGATCAGCACGACCGGGTCCCAAATTGCCGATCCGTAAATCACGATGGTCGCGCTGGTCACCGCCACGCCAATGAACGAGTACAGCGCCATCGTCGTCGGCAATCCAATCGCCTGCCCGACCACCTGATCGCGTTGCGTGCGCGAGTAACGGGTGAAGTCTGGTATGTTCAGCGACAGCGTCGCCCAATATCCAATCATGCCTGTCAGCGCCGGGAAGAAGACCAGCCAGAATTGACCGGCTTTCGCGCCGCCGGGCACAAACGCCGAGGGCTGCGACAGCATCGGGCCGAAACCGCCCGCCGCCCGATACGCCCACGCCAGCAACGCCAGCCCGAGCAGGATCAGCAGCGGCGCTTTGATGTCCAGCAGGATGCGGATCGATTCGATGCCCTTGTAAATGACGAGCATGTTGATGCCCCAGAAAACCATGAAGCACGCAAACTGCGCGATGTTGATGCCGCCCCACCACATCGGGAGTTGGTCCCAGGTCGGAATGTAAATCGTGCAGATCTTGTAGATTGCCCAGCCGCCAATCCACGTCTGGATTCCAAACCAACCGCACGCCACAAACGCCCGCAGCAGCGCCGGGATGTTCGCCCCGCGCACGCCAAACGACGACCGGCAATAGACAGGGAAGGGGATACCGTATTTCGTCCCCGCATGCGCGTTGAGAATCATCGGGATCAACACAATGGCGTTGCCGAAGAAAATCGTCAGCACCGCCTCGTACCAGTTCATCCCCTCCGAGATCAGCGACGACGCCAGCATGTACGTCGGGATGCACGCCGACATCGAAATCCACAGCGCCGCGATGTCCTTGAGCCCCCACTTCCGTTCCTTCACCATCGTCGGCGCGATGTCGGCATTCCAGTACGGCGAGTGGGAAATGTCGTCGGTCACCTCGTGAATGCCGTTGGTGACGCGGACGCCGTCGAGTTCCTGAACGAGGGGATTCATCAGGCTACGGCAGGAGTTGGGTCATGTCCTTGTACGTCTCGGGCCGGCGATCGCGGTAGAACTGCCAGACGTTGCGCACGTCGCGGATCATGTCGAGGTTGAGGTCCGCCACAACGATGGCGTCCTTGTCGCGCGGCCCCTCGGCGATGATCTGGCCGCGCGGATTGGCGAAGTAACTCGATCCGTAAAATTCACCGAAGCTCCACGGTTTCTCCGTGCCGACGCGATTGATCGCGCCAACATAATAAATGTTGGCGACCGCCGCGGCGGGTTGTTCGAGCTTCCACAAGTATTCGCTCAAGCCGGCCGTGGTCGCGCTCGGATTGAACACGATCTCCGCCCCGTTGAGCCCCAGCAACCGCCAGCCTTCGGGGAAATGCCGATCGTAACACGTGTACACGCCCACCTTGCCGATCGCCGTCTCGAACACGGGATAGCCAAGATTGCCCGGCTTGAAATAGAATTTCTCCCAGAAACCCGGTTTGCAGTGCGGAATGTGGTTCTTGCGGTATTTGCCGAGGAATTTGCCGTCGGCGTCGATCACCGCGGTCGTGTTGTAGTACGTTCCCGTGGCTTCCTCTTCGTACATCGGCGCGACGATGACCATGCCGTGCTTCTTCGCGAGCTGCTGCATCAACTTCGTCGTCGGGCCGTCCGGCACGTGCTCGGTCGAGTCGTACCATTTGATCTCCTGCTCGCAACAAAAATACGGGCCGTAGAAAATCTCCTGCATGCACAATACCTGCACGCCCTTCTTCGCCGCCTGCCCGATGAGCTTGACGTGCTTCTCAATCATCGCCTGTTTGATTTTCTTGACCGTCGACGTGCCCGGCTCCGGGTTCGTCGCCTGAATCAGTCCGCCTCGTACGATTCGCGCCATGGTTCCGTCTCCTCTTGTTTTTCTTCCGTCAGTCCGCCACCTCTCCTCGCCCCGCGTGCGGGGAAAACAGCCGGGGGAGCGGCACTTGTCCTTAGTAAATGTTCGTTTGCCGCTTCACGCCCGTGTAATCGTAAAATACCGTCTTCAGTTGCGTGAAGAAGTTCAGCCCTTCGTCGCTCATCTCGCGGCTGCCGTACCCCGTCGCTTTGTATCCGCCAAACGGCAATTGCGCTTCGCCGCCGACCGTGGGTGAGTTGATGTGCACCATGCCCGCCTCGATCCGATCGGCGAACCGCATCACGAGATTCGCGTCGCCGGTGTAAATCGCGCAGGTCAAGCCGAACTTCACGTTGTTGGCGACCGTCATCGCCTCGTCGAAATCACTCACGCGAAATACCGCCAGCACCGGGCCGAATACTTCTTCCTGCGCCAGCGTGTTGTCGGGTTTGACGTTGTCGAAAATCGTTGGCGCGACGAAATAGCCCTTCGCCAGTTTCCCGGTAGCGAGCGCGCTGCCACCAATCAAGCACTTGCAGCCTTCTTTCTTGGCAATCTCGATGTAGCGCAAATCGGTCTCGAACTGCGCCTTGTCCACCGCCGGGCCCATGCCCACGCCGTCTTCCATGCCGTTGCCCACTTTGATCTTCTTCACCCGTTCGATCAGTTTTTCGACAAACTTCTCCGCAATCCCCTTCTGCAGAATCACCCGACTCGTCGCCGTGCAGCGTTGACCGGTCGAACCGAACGCGCCCTGCGCGCAGCCTTCCACGGCGAGATCGAGATCGGCATCGTCCATCACCACCAGCGGATTCTTCCCGCCCATTTCGCACGTGACCTTCGCCAGGTGCGCCGCCGCCTGCTTCGCCACCTGCGCGCCCGTCTCACACGATCCCGTAAACGATACGGCGCGAATGGCCCGGTTGTTCACGAATTCGTCGCCCACCGTGCTGCCGCTTCCGTGAACCATGTTCAGGACGCCTTTGGGCAAACCGGCATCCTCGTAAATCTTCACCATCAATTCCGCGCAACCGGGCGTGAGTGTCGCCGGCTTGAACACAATCGTGTTGCCCGCCACCAGCGCCGGCGCCGTCTTCCAAACGGGAATGCAAAAAGGAAAATTCCACGGCGTGACGCAGCTCACTACTCCGAGCGGCTGCCGAAGCGTATACACAAATGTGCTCGGCATTTCGCTCGGGGACGTGCGCCCTTCCACTCGAAAGGACATGCCCGCGTAGTACTCCAAGAGATTGACGCTCTTCTGCACTTCGCCGCGCGCCTCACTGACAATCTTGCCTTCCTCGCGCGTCATCGTGCGCGCAATCTCCTCCTTGCGCTCCTGGCAAAGCTGGACCGCTTTCGCCAGAATGCGGCCACGCGCCGGCGCGGGCGTATTGCGCCAACCCGGAAATGCTGCCTGTGCCGCCTCGATCGCCGCTTTCGCCTCGTCGCGCGTCGATTGCGGCGCGTGCCCAACGACGTCGTCCGTGTTGGCGGGATTGATATTGGGAACCGTCTTGCCGGAGGACGACTCCGTCCATTGTCCATTGATATAATTCTTGTAACGACGTGTTTCTCCGAGAGCCTTCATAGTGGTGCGAGGTTTTTCAGCGGCGACTTGCGGTGCCATGTTTGTGACTCCTGTTCTTGCTCCCCCAAATTCCTTCCGACAGCTTCTGCACCGCGTCGTACGGGTCAAGGTTTCTTTGTGCTACAGCGGTCAGAATGTTTTGCGCCTGTGGTGCTTCCAATCCGCGAAGTATAGACGCCGTGAGACGCGATTGCAACAGGCGAATTACCTCGGATCGCGCCGCGCGCTCTCTCCGCCGGGCCAGCCCACCCGAGGCCGCAAGATGTGCGTGATGCTCCCCGGTTGCCCCACAAAGAGTCGCGATTCCTTCCCCAGTCTTCGCCGATGTGTGAATGGTCGGTCGCTCCCATTTGCGGGCGTTCGAATGGGGGCTGCTCTGGCGGTGAGCCCCGGCAATCGTCAAATCTGATTTGTTGATCACCAGGATGTCCGCGATCTCCATCAGGCCCGACTTGGCGCGCTGAATTTCATCGCCCAACTCGGGCATGAGCACGACGACAACCGTGTCTGCCACCTCCGCGACCTCGACTTCGTCCTGGCCCGTGCCGACAGTCTCCACAATCACAATGTCGAATCCCGCCGCATCCAACGCGTGGATGATCTGCGGCGTCGCATCGGTCAACCCGCCATGATGATGCCGTGTCGCCAGACTCCGAATGAATACGCCGTTGTCGGCGCTATGTCGCTGCATCCGCAACCGGTCACCCAGCAGCGCCCCGCCCGAGATCGGGCTGGTTGGATCGACGGCGATGACCCCGACCGTCTGGCCTTGCCGTCGAAATTCATCGAGCATGCGATCAATCAGCGAGCTCTTCCCCACACCCGGCGGACCCGTGATGCCGAGAATCCGCGCCTTGCCCGTCCGCGCATAAAGTCCCGGCGAGAGTGGTTCACCCGCCTCCAGGCGCGTCAGCAAATTCGTAAGCTCACGGCGCGTCACGTTTACCTCGGCTGCACGTTCTTCTTGATGAATTCGGCGATGCTGGCAATGGAACTGCCCGGGCCGAAGACCTCTTTAATGCCGAGCTTCTTTAGCTTCTTCACATCCTCGTCAGGGATGATGCCGCCGGCAAACACGAGCATACCCTTCACCTTCTCCTTCTCGAGCAGTTCCATCACCCGGGTGAACTGGGCCATGTGCCCGCCCGACAGCGAACTCAGCCCGATCGCATTCACGTCTTCCTGAATCGCCGCTTGAACGATTTGCTCCGGCGTGTTGCGGATGCCCGTGTACACGACTTCCATCCCCGCGTCGCGCAATCCCATCGCCACGACCAGCGCGCCGCGCTCGTGGCCGTCGAGCCCCGCCTTGGCAATCAATACCTTAATCGGCCTTTTCATATCGAATGGCTCGCCCGATACTCTCCGAATGTTCCTCTCAGCACCTTGCAGATTTCGCCGACCGTCACGTAATTGCGGACGCAATCGATGATGATCGGCATCAGATTTTCAGAACTATGTGAGGCGCGGTCTAGGGTTGTGAGACATTTTTCCACCTTCGACGCGTTACGCTTTTTGCGCAGCGCCGCCAGCTCGCGACGACGGCGCGGCTCCGATTTGGGGTCGATCTTCTGGGTCTTCAACGACAACTTCTTGTCACTGACAAACTCGTTCACGCCCACAATGATCTTCTCTTTCTTCTCGACGGCCTTCTGGTGTTCGTAAGCTGCGCGGTAAATCTCTTTGTATACGTAGCCGCCCTCAATGGCCTTGAGCATCCCCCCCATGTTGTCGATCTTGTTCAGGTATTCGCGCGCCTGCTGCTCCAGTTGGTCGGTCAGGGACTCGACATAATAACTTCCGCCGAACGGGTCGGGCTCGGCAGTCACGCCGGACTCATGGGCGATGATCTGCTGGGTCCGCAGCGCCAGCAGCGCCGATTCTTCGGTCGGCAACGCGATGGCTTCATCCTTGGCGTTCGTATGCAAGCTCTGCGTCCCGCCCAGCACGGCGGCGAGCGCTTCGATGGTCGTGCGCACCACATTGTTGTCAGGCTGCTGCGCCGTCAGGGTCGAGCCGGCCGTCTGCGTGTGAAACCGCAGCATCATCGACCGTTCGTTCTTCGCGCCGAACCGGTCGCGCATGATGTGCGCCCAGAGCCGACGCGCCGCGCGGAACTTGGCGATCTCTTCCAGGAAATTGCTGTGGCAATTGAAGAAGAATGCAATGCGCGGAGCGAAGTCGTCGACGTTCAGACCGCGTTCCACGCACGCTTGTACATACGCGATTCCGTCGGCGAGTGTGAAGGCGATCTCCTGCGCGGCGGTGCAGCCGGCCTCGCGCATGTGATACCCGCCGACGCTGATCGTGTTCCACCCCGGCACTTCCTTCGCGCAGAACTCGACGATGTCGGCGATGAGCCGCAACGATGGTTGCGGCGGGAAAATGTAAGTGCCGCGGGCGATGTATTCCTTCAGAATATCATTCTGCACGGTGCCGGAAACTTTCGACCACGGCACACCTTGCTCGTCGGCGACGGCCAGATACAGCGCCAATAATATGGATGCTGTCGCGTTGATGGTCATCGACGTGCTCACCTTGTCGAGCGGGATCCCGCGGAAGACCTGCTCCATGTCCACCAGCGAAGAGATGGCGACGCCGACGCGACCAACCTCGCCGAGGGCCATCTTATCGTCGCTGTCGTAGCCAATCTGCGTCGGTAAATCGAACGCGATGGAGAGTCCCGTCTGCCCCTGCGAGAGAAGATACTTGTAGCGCTTGTTGGTCTCCGTCGCGGTGCCGAACCCGGCGTACTGGCGCATCGTCCAGAGCCTGCCGCGATACATCGTCGCATGAATCCCACGCGTAAACGGGAACTTACCGGGCTCTTCGCGGCGCTCACTCATGGGGCTCACACAATTCCACGAGCACGCCATGGGCGGACTTGGGATGCAAAAAGGCGATCTTCGCGCCGCCGGCACCGATGCGCGGTTGTTCGTTGATCAGCGCGACACCGGCGCTCTTCAGTTTCTGCAGGCGCTCGGCAAGTTTGTCAGTCTCAAGCGTTAGGTGATGCAATCCTTCCCCGCGTTTCTCAATGAAGCGCTGGATGGGACTGTCCGGCGAAGTGGGTTCGAGCAACTCGATCGTTGTCTCTCCCGCCCGCAAGATGGCGACACGCACTTTTTGTTCGGGTACTTCTTCGATGTGGGACAGCGTTAGACCGAGCGTATCGACCCAGAACTTCTTCGCTTCGTCGATGCTTTTCACGGCGATGCCGACATGATCGATGCCCTTGATCATATAACGCCTCGCTTCTTGAAATCAGCGATCTGTTCGCCCGTGTACCCCAGTTCCCGCAGCACGCTCAGGGTGTCCTGGCCAAGCAGCGGCGGCGCGGCACCGGCCTCGCCGGGGGTGTCCGACAATTTCACCGGTACGCCGGTCATTTTCACGGACTTGAGTTTCGGATGTGGGCGTTCGACGACCATCTCGCGGGCGCGCACCTGCGGATGTTCGAGCGCTTCCGCGACGGAAAGAATGGGTCCGCACGGCAACCCGCTCTTTTCGAGCAACGCCAGCCATTCGTCGGCCGTTTTCTGGGCGAATACCTTTTCGAGGGTGGCATAAAGTGCGTCATGGTTCTGGACGCGCTTCGGATTGGTGGCGAACTTCTCGTGCGTCTTCAGATCAGGACGGCCGATCAGGTCGCAAAACTGCACCCACAGCCGATCGTTCCCCACGGCCAGATTGAAATAGCGGTCGCTGGCCTTGAATGTTTCATAGGGAACAATGGTCGGATGGCTGTTGCCTTTGCGCGTCGGTGATTTGCCCGTGCCAAAATAGATGCCCGCCTGATAGGTGAGAAAGGAAATCTGTCCATCAAGGAGCGAGACGTCGACCTTCTGGCCTTTGCCCGTGCGTTGGCGCGCCTGCAACGCCAGCAAAACGCCAAGCGTCGCATAGATGCCGGCGGTGATGTCGGCCAGCGACGTGCCGGTCTTGCAGGGAGGACCATTCGGATCACCCGTCAGACTCATAATGCCGCCCTGTCCTTGGATCGCGAGATCATAACCCGGCCGGTCGGCCCACGGGCCCGTATGCCCGTAGCCGGTCACGGAAGCGTAAATGATCTTCGGATTCAGTTTCGCCACTTCGTCATAGCCGAAACCAATGCTCGGGAGAAAATCTTTGCGGAAGTTCTCCACCAGCACATCGGATCGTCGGATGAGCTTCGCGAGGATCTCACGGCTTTCCGGCGTCTTGAGATTGAGCGTCAGCGATTTCTTGCCGCGATTGATGCTGAGGAAGTAGACGCTCTCGCCATCGACAAACGGCGGACCATACGCCCGGGTGTCATCGCCCTTGTCCGGGTTCTCGATCTTGACGATCTCGGCGCCGAAATCGCTCAGCAGCATGGAACAGTACGGCCCTGCCAGAATGCGCGAAAGATCGACGACCCGAATGCCGTCAAGAGGTTTCATTCTGTCAAGGCTAACAATGCACGCTTGCCGCCGCAAGCGCTTTCCGTTACAAGCAGCGCGGGATGAGAATTTTTCTCGCTATCGGGTTCGCGGTATTGGTCCCGTCGCTGGCGTTGGCCGATTCCGCCACGACGAACCAAACGGCGCAGGCGATCCTGGAGCGCGTGCTGGCGAATCGTCCCCAGAAGGATTTCTCGTTGAAAGCGCGCTTGTTCGTCGGCGACGCGGATCCGGTCCCGGTGGAGATTCTCGTCGAGAACACGCCCGGGGAAACGCGCACGCTTTACCGCGGCAGCAATACCGAAGCGCTTATCGTGCAGCCGGTTCACGGCGAACCGAGGTTCTACCTGCGCGGGGTGGGGGAACTGACGGGCAATCAGCGGACACGATCCTTGTTGGGGTCAAACTTTACCTACTACGACCTTGGCCTGGCATTTCTCCGCTGGCCCAACCCGAAACTCCTCGAAGGTGAAGATCGTGTGCGTGGCCGCGATTGTTTTGCCATCGAAACCAGGGCGGACGGCCAGCCGTATGCCCGGGTAAAATTGTGGATCGACAAGGAATACTATGCGCTGTTGAAGGCGGAGGCGTTTGACGCCAACGACAATCTCGTGCGGCGGTTTGCGGTGACGAGCTTCAAGCGGATTGCCGACGTGTGGGTGCCGCGCGGCATGGAGGCGGCGCGGGTGCCACCGGCCCAGAGTCTGCCCTCGGAAGAGAAATCCCGCTTGGAAGTGTACGAAGGAGATTACGGCACGCATCTGCCCGCGGAGTGGTTCGCAACAGAACGCTTTGGTCCGGAACAAAGCGTCGGTAACAAGACGAAATAGTGATTATCCGACCGATTGGTGTCTGGCCACCCACTGCATGCCGTGGCGTTCCCAGTTTCGCAGCTTCATTTCCAGGTAGGTAACTTCCCCCATGCCGCGGATCTGCTGTTCGATGTGCAGCAGCGTGCGTTGCATGCCCAATTCCTGTTCGGTGTGATCGTCTCTCTTGCGGCCGGGATGATAATCGAACACGACGAAATCGCCTTCGATGTAAACGGATGAACCTATAACCTCCACGTCGAGCTTCTGGGTGTCAACGTAGTTGCGCACCAAGATGCCTTGTACCACCCTGAGAATCCTCAGTTCCTCGAGCGTCATACGGCCTGGCACCTATTCAGCTCGCGGCGCGGCGAACGAGCCTAGTGTAGCGACCGGCAGGGGCCTTGGCAAGCCGGATTTCTCAGGGGATTTCGGAACGGATTGATGGGCTCAGTTCGAATCCTTGTTCCAGAAAATCATGCGCAAACCTGCGCAGATCAACGCAGTAGCGAGGATGGCGAGAAGAAACAGGCCGACGTGGAAATGGTGAATGACGGTCGTGCGCGAGATCGCGCCGGTGGCCGGATTGGTCGTGGTTATGATGGTTGCGTTCATCAACACTTGGGCGGACAGCCGGCCGCGCAGCTATCTCGCCAGCACTGAGGCCGCCGTCACGGAATCGGAGAACGGTTGCTGCGGAACCAGGCCCAGCTCGCGCAACAATTCGTGGTCGGCGTCGGCTTCGGGATTTTGAGCCGTGAGCAGCTTGTTGCCGTAGAAGATCGAGTTCGCGCCGGCAAAAAAGCACAGGGCCTGGCCCTCCCGCGAGAGACTCGTTCGTCCGGCCGACAAGCGAACCTTCGCCTGCGGCAACGCGATGCGAGTCGTCGCCACCAACCGCGCCAGCGCAAACACGTCCACCGGCGGCTGATCCTCCAGCGGCGTGCCGGGCATCGCCATCAGGCAGTTGATCGGCACGCTCTCCGGCGGCGGGTCAAACTTCGTGAGCTCCTCCAACATCCGCAGCCGGTCCGCCACGGATTCGCCCATGCCAATGATCCCGCCGCAACACACGGACATACCGGCGCGTTGCACAGCTCCGATTGTATTGAGCCGGTCCTGAAACGTGTGGGTCGTGATAATCTGTCCGTAGAACTCGCGGCTGGTATCGAGGTTGTGGTTGTACGCAGTGACGCCGGCATCCTTTAATTGTTGCGCCGCCTCGTCTGTAAGCTCGCCGAGTGTGACGCAAACTTCCATGCCCAATTGGCTGACCGCACGCACGGTTTCGAGGACGGAATTGAAGCTGCTGGTTCCTTCGCGAATACCCTTCCAGGCCGCCCCCATGCAGAATCGTGTCGAGCCATTGGCGCGCGCGTTGCGGGCGACCTCGAGAATTTCCTCCGTGGACATCAACCGTTCCGCTTCGACACCAGTCTGATAGCGGGCGCTCTGGGCGCAGTAGGCGCAATCCTCACTGCACCCGCCGGTTTTGATGCTCAGGAGGGTGCAAAGTTGGATCTCGTTACGCTGCCAATGCTGCAAAAATACGTTCCGAGCCTGTTGTATAAGGTCGAAGAAAGGCTGCTGATAGACCTTTTCGAGGTTGTCAAACGAGTATGAATTCATGCAAATCTCGATTCCAAAATGCTGTACAAGAACCACTTCTGCACACGGGCAACAGGCCACCTGGAAAATGGTACAAAAACCGCGCACACATTGCAAGAGCACGATAGTTCTGCTACTCTAAGACCTTACCGTCTTATGGATAGGGTCATCCAATCAATCTGTGGCATGTTGCAAAGTCCCGATGGAATGCGCCGTTGCGCGGCGGCCATGGTCATCGCCGAACTCAAGCCGAAGCAGGATGCGGTGGTCAAGGCTCTCGGTGACACGCTCAAGGATGCCAATCAACTGCTGACCCGTTACGTCCTGGAGGCATTCGAAGCAATTGGCACACGCGCCGTTGTGCCATACGTCTTGCCATTGCTGAAAGCTCCCGAGATCGAAACGAAACTCCGCGCCGCGGCGATCATCGCCAGCGCCGGTGGCGACAACGTGTCCAGTCTGCGCGATCAGTTCCTCAAAGCCAACCCGCAGCAGAAGCGGGTGCTGGTGGACATTCTCGCGCGGATTCACAACCGCGAGGCAATGGAATTGATCCTCGACGTGTTGTTCGACACGGATTTTGAGCTGGTCAAGGAAACCTGCCAGTCGGTCCGTCGTCACATTGGCGATGCGGACCCGAAGACGCGGGGCGCGTTGCATCGGCAGGTAGCGAAGTTCATGACCACGTCGCGGGTAAGGAAGAATGACCGCGTCCTGACGTCGTGTTTGCTGTTGATCGGATACATCGGCGCGCCTGATGCCCTCAAGATTTTGCTGAAGTACACCACTCCGAAGAACCTCGGCTACATCCGCCGGAATGCGCTCATTGGTCTTAAAGGCCTGACGCACGCAAATGCCGCACTCAACCAGGTGGCGCGGCAGATGATCAAGTATCTGGGAGAGCCGGATTATCCCAATGTTGTCCAGAACGCGCTCGATATCATCGAGAAGCTCCCGCTCGGCAAATCGTACGACAGTCAATGGCGCAATCTGCTCCGGAGCAAGCACCCAAGCGTCCGCGCGTTTGCCGCCCGCAAACTTGCGTCCAACGACAACGCCGCGACCAACCGGCTGATGATGAATTTGCTGGCTCATGAGGACATGCAGGTCAGCGAAATTGCCGCCGGCGCTCTGGCCCGACACAAGGGCGCCACGAAGTTGTTGCTGGCCGCGTTGGCAAAGGAGCGCAAGGCCGAACGGGCCTGGCGCTTGGCCAAGATCCTCAAACCGCATAGCGAATCGGTGGACAAGAAGATGGTGAAGAAATTCACTGCGTTGGCGGGCCGTTCCCTCGAAGCCGGCGAGCCGCGCCACGAGACGCTGCTGTATTTTCTGCGCAACATGAATCCCGCGCTCGCGGACGGCGTGTATCGGGATGTCGGCTTGAAATACAAGAAGGCACGGAAATGGGCCCGGGCGGCAGACTGCCTCAAGCAGGTCATGCGGTCCGATGCCGTCGACAACGAATTGCGGTTTGAGCTCAACGTGTGCAACATCAAGCAATCCGCCAAGGATCTCGCGCCGCACGCGCGCGCCGAGGACCGCGCCTTGCGTTCCTTTCAGGCATTGCTTACCGACAAGGGATTCAAACTCTTCGATCGATTGAAGAAGGAAAGGGCCCTGGATGCCGCGGACCTCTTCTATATCGGTTTCCACTTCAGCGAAGGCTCGGGAGAAGAATTGAAGTTCGGCCGCAAGATTCTCGAGGACGTCGCCAAACGGTGGCCGAAGACGAAGGAAGGCAAGGCTGCCAAAAACAAACTCCGGCTTCCGCCGAAATCGCAGGTCATAACGCCTGCGCCGATTGCCCAGACCGCTGCGACCGAGTAGGTCAGTCCGCCCTCACGAGCCAGACCCGAACGCGTTGGCCATCGTGATCCACTGTTCCAGCGCGAGTTCTTCCGCGCGCGCCGTCGACGGAACGGACGCTGCGGCAAAGGCCTGATCCACATTTCCAAAGCGCGCCAGCAATTTGTGCAGCATCTTGCGACGCTGACTGAACCCCGCCCGCACGATGTCGTGAAACGGCGCGTTCTTGCGCAGCTTCACACGCGGGTCACGCCGCTCCAAAACTGTGACCGCGCTGTCCACCAAGGGCGCCGGGAAAAAGCATCGCGGGGAAATGATGTGGGCGATCGTGACGTGGTAGCTCAGTTGGGTGAATAGGGTCAGCGCCCCGTAGTCCTTGTGCCGCGGCGTGGCGGCGAGACGATGGGCAACCTCGCGCTGCACGGTCAAGACCATCGCGCGCGGTTTGTCCTCCCGCTCGACGAGCCGTTCGAGAATCGGCGTCGAGACGCTGTAGGGCAGGTTGGAGACGACCTTGTATGGCGCGGCGATGTGAAAATCGGGTTGCGCCAACACCTTCACGGCGTCGCCTTCGATCAGCTTGGCGCCGTTGAGCTGCTCTCGAAGATATCGGCAAAGCCGCGGATCTTTCTCGATGGCGATCACCTGCCGCGCGCGCGCAATCAGCTCGACGGTCAGCACCCCAAATCCCGGTCCGATCTCCAGCACGGTCTCGTCGTTCCGCAGGTCCGCCTGCTCGACCAGAATCCGCAGAATATTGCCGTCGATGAGGAAATTCTGCCCCAGCGCCTTGCTCGGGCGAATGTCGAACCGGGTCAGCAGATCGCGTACTTCCGTCAGCGTCATGGCGCGGATGTTCGCATGCGATGGCGTCGGGATGCAAAGAAGTTTTCGTATCCCGCCGGATCAAACCCGGCGCGATCCAACCGATTACTATTGCGGCTCGTCATCGCCCGGGTTCTTGCGTGGATCGAGGATCACGGTCCGCATATTCATCACGGTCGGGCCGGGTTTGCTGGTCGGCTGGAGCGTGACCTCGATCACACCGGGCTTCTCAATGTTGACCGCACCGATCGGGAAGGTCTTGTAGACGTCCGCTTTGGCGCCAGTAGGAGCGACTTCACCGTGGAGCGCCTGGTCGCCAACGGTCAGCGTGTAGGCGCTGCCTGCCGTGTTCGTCTCGCAGGCGTAAACGATCCTTACGAGGTACGAACCTGCGATGTTGATCCGCACGGGCCAGCTCACCGAATCCGTCGCATTGCTCCACTGACCAATATTCGCTTCGCGGCGTCCCTCCAGTTTCACGGTGGAACCGTGAATGTCGGCATCGGCGGCGTTCAGCCGGATACTGCCGTCGTCGAAGGCCGTGATCGGCTGCGCCAGCGCATCCGGTTTCCCGTCGACCTCCGCAACCACAACCGAGGCGATCGGATCGGGTGCCGAGCCGGGCAATTGAATCACCACGCCGTCTTCCACGCGGCTGGTCGCCAATGCTTCTTGCGGCGCCGCGAGCAGGTAAGCCTTCGTCACGGAATTGCCGATGGGCACGAGCAGCCGGCCGTCTTTCGGCCAATTGAACACATGCAGGTACAAACGCCCTGGCTTCTGCGTGCATCGTCCCCACGGAAGTTGACGATGGAACGGGCTGGCGGTGGTTCCGTAGATCGCCTCGTCGTTCACCTTCATCCACGCGCCGATCTGATGCAGGCGCTCGATGCTCGCTTGCGGTATCACCCCGTCGGCTGTCGGGCCCACATTGAGCAGGTAGTTGCCGCCTTTGCTGACGATATCGATCAAATTATGAAGCAACGTTTCGGTGGACTTCCAGTTGGTGTCGTTGCTCTTGTAGCCCCACGTATCGTTCATCGTCATGCAGGCTTCCCAGTCGCGGCCGGGATAACCCGCAGCGGGAATGAACTGTTCGGGCGTCTCCGTGTCCCCGGCGTACCCGCCGCCGAGCCGGTTGTTGGTGATGATTCCAGGGCGCAACGCCAGCAGGTCGTGCAACGGCTTGGCCCGTTCGGGCGTCATCATCCGTGTCGTGTCCCACCAGAGGATATCGGGCTGATACTGCGTGAGGATTTCGCGGACCTGGGGTATCGCCACGTTCTTGAGATAATCGTCGTAACGTCCCTTCTGAGCGTCGTCCCAGCCGTCGCCATCGGGCATGTGATTTTTCGCGCCGCCGGGATTCACCCAGTCCTGCGATTGCGAGTAGTACAGCCCGAACTTCATCCCGTGCCGGCGCGCCGCTTCCGCCAATGGTTTGATCAAGTCATCGGCATAGGGCGTAGCATCGATCGCATTCCAATCCGAAGCGCTTGTCTGGAACAGCGCGAACCCATCGTGGTGTTTGGCGGTGATGACCATGTACCGCATGCCGGCTTCCTGGGCGAGCTTCACCCACGCGTCGGGATTGTAGTGGATGGGATCGAACTGTCGGGCGAACTGCCGGTACTCGGCTACGGGAATCTTGTCGTCGAACATGATCCATTCGCCCGCATGATGACTTGGTTGTCCGTGATAAACCCCCGCCGGCACCGCGTATACGCCCCAGTGGATGAACATGCCAAATTTCGCCTCGCGCCACCATTGCATCCGTTCGTCGCGCTGTTCCTTGGTTTCCGTCGCCGGCGTCTTCGGCTTCGGAATGGACTGGCAGGACGCGAACGTGACTGTGAGCGCTACGGCCATGACCGCGTGACGAAATCCGTTGATCTTCATGACGCCTCTCCCGGACTCACTCCACGTGAAACGCCTCGGCGGTGGCGCCATTGATCAGCAGGAAATCCTTCGCGGCAGCCTTGATGTCGGTGTTCTTGAACGCGATGTCGCGATTGGCGTTGCCCTGCGATTTGACGAGTGCCTCGGCCCCGGCGGGATACGTCAAATGATCGATCACCGCATCCTTCGTGTCATACACCGTGAGGACGGGGCCGCGGCTGTTGATGATGTCGACATTGTCGCAATGGATATCCGCCGCGTCCATCCACATCATGCCGTCCTGCGACGTGATCGAGACATTTCGCAACCAGATGTCGCGGATCGGCATTTCGGGAAGTCCCTGAAGCACCACGGCGTTCCGTGCGCCCCGGCAAACAATATTCTCGATGTGGATGTCCCGAAACTGCGGAGTGCCCTCGTCCACGGCCACCTTTTCCTGTTCGCCTTCCTTCAGCTCGCCCTTCGCATCGAGGGGGGGCCTGCCGCCATAATACATATTGAAGTTGATCGCGTCGCCGAGAATGTCCGTCATGCGCACGTTGGAAATGTAGATCTTTTCGACGATTCCACCGCGGCCACGGGTGCTCTTGAAGCGCAGCCCAATGTCAGTCCCCATAAACAGGCAATCATTGACATGAATGTTCCGCACCCCGCCCGACATCTCGCTGCCAATCGTGAATCCGCCGTGGGCGTGATACACGGCGCAGCCATCAATCCACACATTTTCCGTCGGGACGCCAATACGACGGCCAGCGGCGTCCAGCCCCGATTTCAGGCAGATGCCGTCGTCGCCCACGTCGAACGTGGAATCGCGGATGATCACGTTGCGGCAGGACTCGACGTCCAGAGCGTCCGTATTCTGTCCAAAGTCCGGATTGCGGGACGTGACGCCGCGGATTGTCAGGTCTTCACATAACGTCGGGTTCAACGTCCAGTTGGGCGAATTCTGGAATGTAACCCCCTCCAGCAGAATGCGCCGGCAATTCAACAGCTTGAGGAGCTTGGGCCGCAGAAATTGATGAGCGGGCTCGTAGTCGCCGAGGTTGAAGGATTTCCTGGTGAGCAACTGTCGCACGAGCCGTCCACCCTCGCTGGCTTCGCGGCTGGGCCACCACGTGCTGCCACTGGCGTCGACAAATCCCGTCGCCATTTGCGCTTTCCACTCGGCCTCCGTCACCTTGGATTTCTTCAGCGGTCGCCATGCCGCGCCGGCGCCATCAATCACGCCCCGCCCCGTGATGGCGATGTTCTCCAGGTTCTCGCCGGAAATCGGGGAAGTCGACTGGACGTCCTTCTCGCCTTTGACGTCAACCACGATCAGCGGATACTGCCGAAAGTCGGAGGTGAACTGGAGGAGCGAGCCGGCTTCCAGATGCAGGTCGATATTGCTGCGGAGATGGATCGGGCCCGTCAACCAGATGCCCGGTGGAATCACCAACGTACCCCCGCCTTTGGCGGCGAGCGACGCGAGAGCGCGGTCAATAGCCCCGGTATTGAGCGTCCGCCCGTCGCCAACGCCGCCGGAGTCGGCGAGATTCATGACCGCCGCGTGGAACCCGGGTTCCTTGATCTTCGGCATCTGGAAATCGCCCGCCCGGGCCGACAGCGCCGGTCCCGCGAAAACCATCAGCATATATATTATATGGAGATTGCGACTGATTGACCATAAATGGAAGCCGCGGTTTGTCCGCGCACAGACGGTCCCATCGGAAGCACGTTGCATGGTGCCAATCCTTTACCAGATGTTGGGCGATGTGAAAAGCCTGATCGGCTGCGCGCGCACGTGGTTCTACGAGCATCAAGGTCTGGATTGGTCTCGAGTCGCGACCTTACCGTAGATGACCGAATTCCCTGCGATATTGCGCCGGCGACATTCCGGTCGCGTTCCGAAATGAAACCCAGAAACTGTTCAGGTTTGGGTAACCGCATTCCATGGCCACGGTTTCGGTCTTCTTTCCGGTCAAGGTGAGAAGCTCTTTGGCGTGGCCAATCCGGACGCGATGAAGTTCGTCCCGGGGCGACCGGCCGATATGCTCCTGAAAGGCCTTCTGGAAACCGCGTAACGACATTCCGGCGGCCTTCGCCAAATCGCCGACGTGTATGGGATCATGGTAATTCTGCCACATAAATCGCAGGGCGCCGGCGACCCCGGCGTGATTGACGGCGAGCATATCGCTGCTTTTGCGCACAATCACGCCCAGCGGCGGCACGCGGATGGGCTGTTTCGGCGGCGGCTTGCCGTTCATCAGATCATCGAGCAATGCCGCGCCCCGGTATCCCATGGTTTCCAGGTTGGGCTCGACGCTGGAAATCGGGGTCGACATGGATTCGACGGCCAGGAAGGAATTGTCCGGAGCGACGATCGCGACCTCCTCGGGCACGCGCAAGTGCGCGTCCTGACAGGCTTCGAGGAGGTCCATGGCCATCCAGTCACCCCCGGCATACGCCGCCACGGGTTTGGGCATACGCTTCAGCTCCGCCACCAACCAGCGTCGTTTGCGATGCCATTCTTCATATCGAGCCTGTTGGTCGCCAGAGGATGGCTGACGCCGCCGCAGCCAACGACACGAGTGGCCCGCCTCTCGCAGGCATTCCATGAAAGCGGCTCCCCGCTCTTCGAATGACCAGTTCCTCTCGTCAGTGTAGAACAGAAAATTGGTGAAGCCGCGCGTGAGGAAATGTTCCGCGACCAACCGCGCGGCTTGCGCGTGATCGTAGAGCACGCGGGGAAATCTCAAGTTGGGCCGGCGAAAACTGAAGTCCACCGTCGGTTTGCGCGCGCGGACGACAAATTCCGCCAGGTCATCTCCCGCGCTGAGCCAGGCGAGGATGCCGTCCCCGTCCCAGCCCCAGGGGATGACCTTCTCTCGTGTGACCTGGGGCGACAAATGCCAGCCGTGCTCTTGTGCGTATTGTTCAATCCCGCGTTGAAGCCGATAATCGTACCAGCCGAGAACGAGGAGAACGCGCCAGTTTTTGTTCCTCACGATTCCGCGATTGTAGTCGGCTGGGCGTCCTTTTCAAGTTTAACACCTGACCAGACGTCAGTTCCGGATGAAACCGTATCGGGTGAATTGACCACCTGGTTGGCTACTGGTTACCACGACATCCGGAGCGTGTCCCGGAATCTGCCCGGAGTGGCGATGCGCGTTTTTCAATGGTTTTTGCGCGTTGCCCAAATTGACCCAATTCCTTGAAATTGCTAGCCTCCACCCCGGGTTTGTTCAGCCAAAGCTTCGAAGGGAAGAACTATGAAGATAATCAGCCATCTGCCCGGAACCAAACCAACCTCTTACCAACTTTTCCACCGTTTGGTGGTGACACTGATCCTTGTGCTGGGTCTGTTACTGGGTGCGGCCAACAGCCGCGCGGCCTCGTACACTTTCACCAATACAACCGGGTCGGCTTTCAACGACCCCAATGCCTGGAACCCTGTCACCGGACCACCGGGACTTAACGACACCGCGAGCTACACACTCACCGGCACCTACGACCTGCCTCTCACCAACAATTACATCAGCAACATCGGGACATTACTATTTGGTTCGGCGGCAGGCGGTCAAACATTGATCGTCACACTGGATTTCGGCACGAACATCTTTGCGGCCATTAGCGGCAATACCTCCAGCGCATCAGGATTCGTCTTCGGCCAGCAAGGAACCTCGATTGTGTACGCCACGTGCGGACAAATCCTCTGCACCAATAGCGGCAACAATGCTCGTTTCATGGTCGGACGGAATGGACCCGCCACCTTTATCCTCACCAACGGCTTTGTCGCCGGTGGTAATCTGGTCATTGCGAATGGCACCGGCGCCAACGGTTCCAAAGTCGTGGTCAGCGGCCCGAACTCAACCTGGTCGAACGCGAGCACAATTGCTGTTGGTAATGGCGGCGGCTCGGCGTTCAATTCGCTGGTGATCTCGAATTCGGGCTCGATGGTCGCCCTCAGCACGATCCAATTGGGGAATAGCGGCTACTTTAACTCTCTGTTGTTGGACTCGAGCGGAAGTTTGTTCATCAAAAACGTCGGCAGCCTTGGCTCGTCGACCGGCTCGTCGAACAACACTGCAACAGTTCAAGGCGGAGGTCTCTGGAACCTTGGCGGTCAGAAACTCTTCATTGGCAATGCGACCGGACAGGGCAACTCGTTAATTGTTGGTGGCAACGGGACCGTGTCCAATACCACGTTCGTCATCCTCGCCGGCGCGGGGAATTCGCTCGTCATGTCCGGCGGCGTACTCACCGTTTCGGGTGGCATTACCAATACCTCGGGCATAATCAGTGGCTTTGGCACCATTGCGAGCGGCGTTGCGTTCGCGTCCGGCGGAACGTTGTCCGGCGGCTATGGCACCACGGTCGGTACACTTACCGTATCCAATGGCCTGACACTCGCTTCAGGTTCGACAACGGTTCTCAAGCTCGATAACAGCCAGACGACCAGCAATGATCAGATCAACGTTGTGGGAACGCTCGCCGATGCGGGCACGTTGACGGTGATCACGAACGGAGTTGCCGCGTTGAACATCGGGGACCAGTATCAACTTTTCGTCGGCACCCAGGCCGGAACCTTCACGACCGTCAATCTGCCGCAGTTGGATCCGAGCAAACTTTGGGATACGTCGCAATTGGCCTCTGCCGGCATCCTCGCGGTCACCTTCCGTCCGGTCGTGCCCGGGATGATTGGCCCCACGAACCAGGTTGTCCACGAATTCGGGGATACGATCAGCATCAGCGCCACCGTAACCGGTGTCCCCGTACCTGGCGTGTACTGGCAGTTCAATGGCTCGAGCATCGTCGATGGTCCTACCGGCAACGGCGGCACCTTCTCCGGGACGGCCACGAGTTCGCTGACCATCCAGAACGCGCAATCGGCCGACAGTGGCAATTACTGCCTCGTCGCAACCAACAGCGCCGGGGTTGCCACCAACTGCATGGCGTTGACAGTTTCTACAAATCCCGTCCCGCCCAGTATCAGTGGAATGATGGATCAGACCGTCATCCAGGGTAATAACGGGTCGTTTAATGCCTCGGTCGCCGGCTTCCCGCAACCGACGGTCAAGTGGCAGCAGAACGGTGTTGATATCCCCGGTGCAACCGATGTGCCGTTGATTCTCACGAACGTGCAGTACTCACAAGATGGGTTTGTCTATACGCTGATCGCCGACAATATTGCCGGGAGCGCGACGAACAGTGCGACGTTGCACGTGATCATCACTCCGGCCATCCAAACACAACCGGTGAGCCTTGTGGTGACGACGACCCAGAGCGCCTGCTTCTCCGTGGTTTCGACCAATGGCATACCAGCCCCGACGTATCAATGGTTCTTCAACAATCACGCAATCAACTTCGCCACGAACTCGACCTACTGCATTGCCAGCGCCGTACCGGCTAATGACGGCGCCTATAACGTGCAGGTATGCAATGCTGCCGGTTGCGTGACCAGCAGTAACGCCACGCTGACGGTTGACTCCGCCATGACCGCTACCTTGTCGCCGGTCAACGGTGCCGTTAACTGGTGCTACGACACGCCGCTGTTTATCACGTTCAGCCAGACGCCGGCTCTCAGCGGCGCGGGCAAGATTAGCATCTATGATTCGACCAATAGCACAACGCCGGTCGACACGATCGACACAAGCTTGGGCGCGGTGCAGGCGCGAACGATCGGAACCGAGGTGTTCAACGCCTATCCGGTCATCATTAACGGCAGCACGGTGCAAATCTATCCCGATCACGGCGTGTTGAGTTCCAACCAAACGTACTACGTGACCGTGGATCCGAATACGATCATGGATACCAATGGCGCATTCTTTGCGGGCATCACGACCACCAACGGATGGGTCTTCACGACCAAGCCGATGGGCCCGGCCAACCCGAATAATGTGGTGGTGGCCGCGGATGGAAGTGGTGACTTCTGCACCTGCCAGGGCGCATTGGATTCGCTACCGGCCAATAATACGACGTACACGCTCATCAGTGTTCGGAATGGCTTGTATACGGAAATCGTGGACACGAAGACCAAGAACAACGTTACGTTCCGCGGTCAGGAACGGACGATGACGATGGTTGGATATCCCAACAACAATACTCTCAACGGCAGCACGGCAACCCGCCCGTCGTTCAAGATCAACGCGAACGATAACGCCGTCGAGAACATGACCGTGACCAATATGACGCCCAAAGGCGGTTCACAGGCCGAGGCGATCATGGTGAACACGGGAGCCGCGCGGTTCATCCTGAACAATGCGGTTGTCTCGAGCTATCAGGACACGATCCTCATCAACGATGTCAGTTCGCAGGCCTACTTCTACAAGAGCCTGATCAAGGGCGACACCGACTTCATCTGGGGCGTCGGCGTTCTATTCGCCACAAACTGCGAAATCCGCACGGTGACCGGTAGTGCGTCCATCACGCAGCCGCGTACCACGGCCGGCAGCAACGGCTTGGACTTTGTGGATTGCCAGCTCACCAGGACCGGAACGAACGTGACCAGCACAACGTTCGCCCGGGCTCTCGGCTTCTGCGATGGGAACGCAGCGTTCATCAATTGCCAGATCGACAGCAATGTCGTGGGCTGGACCGCATCGGATCTCTCAGGCTGTCCGAACCTGCGCTGGTGGGAATACGGGAATACCGATCTGCTCACCGGCTCCAACGTGACCTATAACGGGACCATCCTCACCAATGGCGATTCAAGACTGGCTTGTGCTCTGTCTCCTACCTGCTGGTTGAACGGCTGGGTGCCGCAACTGGCGCCGAACATTCTGACCAACCCGGTCAGCATGACGGTCACGGCGGGCACAATGGCTTCGTTCAATGTCGCGGCCACCGGCGTTCCGGATCCGTCCTATCAATGGTTGCTGAACGGCACCAACGTGATCAATGCCACGGCCAACAACGCGACCTTGGTCATCTCCAACGCGTTGTTGGGCGACGCCGGGGTATACTCGGTCATCGTGTCTAACG
>Ga0335085_10000147_pt1 | contig 224781 bp, 228 predicted proteins | sample Lox_Sample_45_FD_206712 | JGI IMG/M metagenome (GOLD analysis project Ga0335085, IMG submission 206712) | Soil microbial communities from Loxahatchee National Wildlife Refuge, Florida, United States - Lox_Sample_4.5 | ecosystem: Environmental > Terrestrial > Soil > Wetlands | place: USA... | reverse complement strand
CGCGCGCCGAACTGCGCAGCAGGGAAGCGCACCATTGCCCGATCACGACGGCGCCGACGATGCCCATCAGCGCATCCATCCAGTTCCAGCCCAGATATTTGCCGCTGACCAGCGCAATGATGGCGAGGATCGAAGTCAGGGCGTCGGCAAGCACGTGCAGATAGGCCGAGCGCAGATTGTGGTCGTGATGGTGCGCGTGTTCTTGCGCCGTGTGCTCGTGATCATCGTGATGCCCGAGGATCATCGCGCAGGCAAGGTTCACGATCAGGCCGATTACTGCGACCAGGATCGCATCGTTGAAATTGATGCTGACCGGATGCAGCAGGCGCGCGACCGATTGCCACACCATCGTCAGCGCGACAAAAGCCAGTGTCAATGCGCTGGTATAACCGGCAAGCGGGCCGACCTTGCCGGTGCCGAACGTGAAGCGCGAATTTTTTACGTGATGACGTGAAAATGCATAAGCGAATGCGCTGATGCCGAGCGCGGCGGCGTGCGAGCCCATGTGCCAGCCATCGACGGTCAATGCCAGCGAGCCAGTCGCATAGCCCGCCGCCAGCTCGACGATCATCATAATCAGGGTCAGCGCGAGGACAATGCGTGTGCGCTGCTCGGATTGACGCTGTGTGCGCGACAGGTAATTGTGGTTGTGCTGCCAACTTTGCAGAGAATGAGTATGCATGTCCGGATGCGGGGTTAAACGGGGACTTGAAAGTATAATACCCGACCTTATCTGACCTTCCTACCTATGGAACAATTCCACGGCACCACGATTATTTCCGCCCGCCGCGGCCAGCGCGTCGCGCTCGGCGGCGACGGCCAGGTCACGTTCGGCAACGTCGTCCTGAAGGCAAGCGCGCGCAAAGTGCGGCGCCTGTATCAGGAAAAAATCCTCGCCGGCTTTGCGGGCGGCACCGCGGACGCGTTCACGCTGTTCGAGCGCTTCGAGGGCAAGCTGGAAAAACACCAGGGCAACCTGCTGCGCTCGGCGGTCGAACTCGCCAAAGACTGGCGCACCGATCGCATTCTGCGCCGGCTGGAAGCGATGCTCGCGGTGTGCGACCATGAAACCTCGCTGCTGATTTCCGGCAACGGCGACGTGCTCGAGCCGGAACAGGGGCTGGTCGCGATCGGCAGCGGCGGCCCGTATGCACAGGCGGCGGCGCGTGCGCTGCTCGAAAACACCGACTTGCCGCCGGAAGCCATCGTCAAGCAGGCGCTGACCATCGCCGGTGACATGTGCATCTACACCAACCAGCAGCACGTGATCGAAATACTGGAATGAACATGGCCGACACACAAGCGCATGTTTCCGCACCGTCCGGGACGCAGAAATCCCAGATGACGCCGCAGGAAATCGTCCACGAACTGGACAAGCACATCATCGGCCAGGCGGCGGCCAAGCGCGCGGTCGCGATCGCCCTACGCAACCGCTGGCGCCGCCAGCAGGTGGCCGAGCCGTTGCGGCACGAGATCACGCCCAAGAACATCCTGATGATCGGGCCGACCGGCGTCGGCAAGACCGAGATTGCGCGCCGGCTGGCGCGGCTCGCCGATGCGCCCTTCATCAAGATCGAGGCGACCAAGTTTACCGAAGTCGGTTACGTCGGGCGCGACGTGGACACCATTGTCCGCGACCTCGTCGAAACCGCGATCAAGCAGGCGCGCGAGACCGCGCTGCGCCAGGTGCGCGCGCGCGCCGAGGACGCCGCGGAAGAACGCGTGCTCGACGCGTTGCTGCCGCCGGCGCGCGATACGCTGGCCGCGAACAATGAACAGAACAGCGCGACCCGGCACCGTTTTCGCAAGATGTTGCGCGAGGGCGCGCTCGACGACAAGGAAATCGAGATCGAAGTCGCCGCGGGATCGCCGCACATGGAGATCTTCGCGCCGCCGGGCATGGAAGACCTGACATCGCAAATACAGGGCATGTTCCAGAATATCGGCGGTACGCGGCGCAAGGCGCGCAAGCTCAAGATCCGCGACGCGGTGAAATTGCTGGTCGAGGAGGAAGCGGCGCGGCTGATCAACGACGAGGAGTTGAAGGCGCGCGCGGTCGCCAACGTCGAGCAGAACGGCATCGTGTTTCTCGACGAGATCGACAAGATCGCGAGCCGTTCGGAAGTGATCGGCGCCGACGTGTCGCGCCAGGGCGTGCAGCGCGATTTGCTGCCGCTGGTCGAAGGTACCACCGTTTCGACCAAGTACGGGATGATCCGCACCGACCACATTCTGTTCATCGCGAGCGGCGCGTTCCACCTGTCCAGGCCGTCCGATCTGATCCCGGAATTGCAGGGGCGTTTCCCGATCCGGGTCGAGCTCGATAGTCTGTCGGTCGCGGATTTCGAGCAGATCCTGACCAATACCGACGCCTGCCTGACGCGCCAGTACGAGGCGCTGCTGGCGACCGAGGAGGTCAAGCTCGAATTCCGGCCGGATGCGATCAAACGGCTCGCCGAGATCGCGTGGCAGGTCAATGAGAAGACCGAGAACATCGGCGCGCGGCGGCTGCATACGGTGATGGAAAAACTGCTCGAGGAAATTTCGTTCGACGCTGGCCAGCACGGCGCCGAGTCGATCGTGATCGATGCCGCGTACGTGGACGCGCGGTTGAAGAGTCTGGCGCAGAGCGAGGATCTCGCGCGCTACGTTCTTTGATCGGCCCGCGCCATGCTGGCGCGGGCGGTGCGTTTTGAGTTTTGACCGGTTGAATTCACTCAGGCCGATTATCGCGCCGACCCCTGTTCAGCGCGTAACCACTATCGCCTTGATCCCAAGCGCTTGATTCAGGCGGTCGGCGGCCTGCCGCGCCGCGGCTTGGCTCGAGTACGGCCCCGCATTGATGCGAAACAACCCATCCCCTTTCATGTAAATATGCAGCGATGCGGCCAGCGTATTGTCGAGTTGTGCGCGCAACTTGGTGAGATAGTTGTCGGCGTTCTCCTGTGAGCTAAAGGCGCCGAGCTGCAGAAAGCTACCCTGCGGCTCGGCGGTGATCGCGACCACCGGCGGCGGCGCGGGCGCCGCGGCGGGCTCCACTTCCGCCGCCGCTGCGGACGGAATCAACACCGCGACCGCCGTCGGCACGATGGTTGTGACTGCGGCGGGCGCGGAAGGAGTGGGGGCGGCAACCGGCGCGGGCGCATGGTTTGCGGCAATGTTAGTGTCGAGCGGCGTTTCCGTGCCGGGAAGAATGGACTCGACTTCAACCAGGGCCTTGCCGCCGCCGAGCACGCCGAGCTTGTACGCCGCGGTGTACGACAGATCGATCAGGCGGTCGGCCAGAAACGGCCCGCGATCGTTGATGCGCACCACAACCGCTTTGCCGTTCTGCAGATTGGTCACGCGCGCGTAGCTCGGAATCGGCAAGGTCGGATGCGCGGCGGTCATTCCGTACATGTCGTAGGTTTCCCCCGATGCGGTCTGCTGTCCGTTGTAACGGCGGCCGTACCAGCTGGCGACGCCGCGCGCCTTGTACGGGGCCAGCTCGGTCATCGGCGTATAGGTTTGCCCCAGCACGGTATACGGTTTCATGGCGCCGCTTTTCAGCGGCTCGATTTTCGGCACCGCGTCGGGAACCTGGTCGAGATTGGGGGGCGGGTTGTCGCCCGGCCCGTCGTTCAGATAGTAACCGCCACGCGCTGACGACGTGGCCGCACTGCGCGATGCGATGCTGCCGCAGCCGGCCAGCAGCGCCACTACGACAACAGCGGTGACGAGATGGAACGAGCGGCTGGCCAACGTCATCATGATTGCACCAGTTTCTTGTGCGTTTGTATGCTCATTAAAATACCAAAGCCGAGGCAAATCGTCACCAGCGACGTGCCGCCGTAGCTTATCAGCGGCAGCGGCACACCGACCACCGGCAGCAGGCCGCTGACCATGCCCATGTTGACGACGGCGTAGGTGAAGAAGGTAAGTGTAATCGCGCCGGCGAGCAGCCGCGTGAACGGTGTCGGGGCGTTGGCGGTGATCATGATACCGCGCGCGATCGCCAGCAGAAACAGCAGCAGCAATATCAGGCTGCCGAACAGGCCGAATTCCTCCGCATAGGCGGCGAAAATGAAGTCGGTAGTGCGCTCGGGCAGAAACTCAAGATAAGCTTGAGTGCCATTCAGCCAGCCTTTACCCAAAATGCCGCCGGAACCGATCGCAATCATCGATTGCAGCGTATGGTAGCCGGCGCCCAGCGGATCCTGCGCCGGATCGAGCAGCGTCAGTATGCGTTGGCGCTGATAGTCGTGCAGCATCGACCAGATCAACGGCAGGCTCGCCGCGCCCGCGATCGCGAGCCCGCCGATGATGCGCCACGACAGATTGGCGAGAAACAGTACATAGCAGCCACCCGCGAAAATCAGCAGCGCGGTGCCGAGATCCGGCTGACGCACGACCAGAGCCACCGGCACTGCCAGCAGCGCGGTCGCGATCAGGTAATTCTTGACCCGCAGCGTTGCCTCGTAGCGGTCGAAATACCAGGCGAGCATCAGCGGCAGCGCGATTTTCATCAGTTCGGAAGGCTGGATGCGCGTGACGCCGATGTGCAGCCAGCGGCGCGCGCCGTTGACGACGTCGCCGAACACGGCGACGCATACCAGCAGCACGATGCCGATGACATACAGCGGCAGGGCGGTGCGCTGCAGGTAATGCGGCGGAATATTCGCAAATAAATACATCACCGCCAGCGCTACCAGCATGTTGACGAATTGCGCGAAAACGCGCGCCAGATTCTGGTTCGACGCGCTGTAGATGATCAGCAGCCCCACCGTCATCAGCAGCAGAATCGCGCCGAGCAGCTTGGCGTCGATGTGCGCGGTCAGAAAACGCGCGACGCGCCTAATCGGCGGTGTTGTGTTTATCGCCGTCTTCTTCACGGCTTTCCTTCGGTTGCTTGCCAAGCAGGTAGTAATCGAATACCTGGCGCGCGATCGGCGCCGCCGCGTGCGCGCCGAAGCCGGCGTTCTCGACCACGATGGCCAGCGCGATCCTGGGGTTGTCGGCCGGCGCATAGCCGACGTACAGCGCATGGTCGCGGTGGCGCGCGGAAACGCGGCTTTCAACGTATTTTTCGCCCTGCTTGATGGCGATCACTTGCGCGGTGCCTGTTTTGCCGGCGCTTACGTACCCGGCGCCGGCGAACGATGCCGAGCTGGTGCCTTCCTTGTTGACGCCGATCAGTGCGTTCTTGACGACCGCAAGGTACTCGGGCCTGACGTCTATTGTACGCAGCGGCTGTGCTTCGATCACGGTGCGCCGGTGCGTGACGATATCCTCGACGTAATCCACGAAGTGCGGACGGAACATCACGCCGTTGTTGGCGAGGGTCGCGATCGCCTGCGCGAGCTGCAGCGGCGTATAAGCGTTGTAACCCTGGCCGATGCCGACGCTGATGGTTTCCCCCGGGTACCATTTCTGGTTGAAGCGGCGCATTTTCCATTCCTGCGACGGCAGCACGCCGGCCGCTTCGCCATCGATGTCGATGCCGGTGCGGCTGCCGAAACCGAACTGGCGCATGAACGTGGAAATGTTGTCGATGCCGAGGTCGTTGGCGAGCATGTAGTAATAGGTGTCGCACGAGACGACCAGAGATTTGTACATGTCCACCCAGCCATGGCCGCCGGGCTTGTCGTCGCGGAACGTGTAGCCGCCGAACTTGAAATATCCGGGATCGAAAATCGCCTGTTCGGGCCGCCGCTTGCCGTAGGTGAGCGCGGCGAGCGCCATGTACGGCTTGAAGGTCGAACCCGGCGGATAGGTTCCGGCCAGCGCGCGGTTGACCAGCGGATGGTCCGGAGAATCGTTCAGTTCCCCCCAGTTCTGCGGATCGATGCCATCCACGAACAGATTGGGGTCGAACCCGGGTTTGGATACCAGCGCCAGCACGCCGCCGGTGGCGGGCTCGATCGCGACCAGCGCGCCGCGGTTGTCACCGAACGCGCGGTAGATGACCTCCTGCAATTTGGCGTCGAGCTTCAGCACCAGATTGCCGCCGGACACCGGCGGGGTGTGGGACAGCGTGCGCACCGCGTGCCCGTTGGCATCCACCTCGACTTCGGCGATGCCGGTGGTGCCGTGCAAATAGGTTTCATAGCTTTGCTCAAGACCGGTTTTGCCGATGTAATCGGTGCCGCGGTAGTTGGCGTCGACCCCGTCCGCCTGCAATTGATCGAGTTCGTCCTGGTCGATGCGGCCGATGTGACCGACCACGTGCGAGAACAACTCGCCCTGCGGATATTGGCGGAACAGCCGCGCGTTGACGGTGGCGCCGGGAAAGCGGTAACTGTTGGCGAGAAAACGTGCGACCTCTTCGTCCGACAGCCGGGTGCGGATCGGCAGACTTTCGACGCCCTTGCTTTCATCGAGCAGTTTCCGGAAGCGGCGCCGGTCTTTCGGCGTGATTTCGACCACCGTCCCGAGCCCGTCTATCAGCGCGTCGAGGTTGCTCGCCTGGCTCGGCTCGATATCGAGCGTGTACGCCGAATAGTTGTGCGCGAGTACCGTACCGTTGCGGTCGGTGATGATGCCGCGGCTGGGCGCGGTCGGCACGACCGAGATGCGGTTGGCCTCGGCCAGGGTACGGTAATGTCGGTGCTGCCATATCTGCAGATAGGAAAGACGCACGAGCAGCAGAAAAAACACGCACAACACGAAGCCCGACAGCAGCACCAGCCGGGAGCGGAAGTGGTAGATTTCGAGCCGCGAGTTGCGCAGCTCGGTGCCCGGGTTGATGACCAGCTCAGACATATTCGGAGCGCGGTCTCAGCCGCTGCGGCAGCGTGAGCAGAAAACACGCCGCTGGCCACAGCAGGCCGCCGATGAAGCTGCCCGCGAAGTAGCCGATCCCGGGCAGTTCGGCGCCGACGGCCATGCGCACCGCGAGCACGATCAGGTCGGTCATCAGCAGCAGCGGGATCACATGCAGCACTTGGTCTCTCATCGTGAACCGCAGTACGCGCCGGTGCAGCACGATGCCGGCGTAGGCGAGCACCGCGTAGGCGAGCGCGTGCTGGCCGAACAGCGTGCCGTTGGCGACGTCCATCAACAGTCCGAGCAGCCATGCGGTCGTGAAGCCGAAGCGGCGCGGCTGATGAATGCACCAGTAAAGCACCGTAAGAGACACGAAGTCGGGCACGAACGTAACGATCGATTGCGGCCACGGCAGCAGATTGACGAGCAGCGCGATCAGCAGCGATGCCACGATGAAAGCCGTGCTGACCGGCGCGATGACTTCGCGCGATGGGGCGGCGTGGCGCGGTTTCATTTGCCTTTACCCGTCTTTTTTGTGGCGGCCGGGTGTTCCTCCTGCGGCAGCGGCGGCGCGGTGTTTTCCCAGCTCAGAACAAGCACCTGCGCGTGATTGGCGACGCCGGCGAGCGGTTTGCATATGATCCGCGCGAACAGTTCGGCCGGGTTGCGTTCGATCCCGGCCACCACCGCGACCGGCAGCCCGGGTGGATAAACCCCGTCGATGCCCGATGTCGCGAGCTGATCGCCGCTTTGGAAATCGGCATTGAGCGGAATGAATTTGAGTTCAAGCTGGCCATCGGCGCCGTGACCGGCGAGCACGGCGCGCAGGCCGTTGCGCAGGTTCTGCACGGAGATCATGTGCTGCTTGTCGGTGATCAGCGTCACTTCCGCCAGCCACGGATAGACGCGCGTGACCTGTCCGATCACGCCGGCCTGGTCGATCACCGGCTGTCCGGCCCTGATTTGTTGCCGCGTTCCCTTGTCGATGACGACTTTCCTGATGAAGGGGTCGCGTTCAGAATAGACGATCTCGGCGGCGGTGATGCCGCTGGGATAGCGCTCGCGCATGCCGAGCAGTCCGCGCAGTTGCGCGTTCTCGAGCTCCAGCGCGCGGTACTTCTGCAGCGTGACGGCATCGTGCATGTGCTGATCGGTCAGCCGCGCGTTTTCCGAGCGCAACGTCCCGCGCGTGACCAGGAATTCGCTGAGATGGGTGGCCAGCGCGCCCGGCGCGTCGGCAAGCCGTTGCAGCGGATAGAGTGCGAACGCGATGACCTGGCGCGCGCCGCCGAGATACCTGTAGTGGGCGTCGGAGATCAGCAGCGCGATGGACAGCAGCGAACACAGCAGCAGACGAGCGAGCGGAGCAGGACCGTGCTTGAAAAACGGCGGTGGGCTGTGTTCCATTATTCAGCCATCAACTGCTGTACGCGATCAGCAGTTAGCAAAATTCATCGAACCGAAGCTGACCGCTGACCGCTGAATGCTGATTGCTAATCGTCCGTAAAAATACTGCCGAGCTTTTCGACATTCTCAAGCGCTCTGCCGGAGCCGCGCACCACGCAGGTCAGCGGATCCTCGGCGACGATCACCGGCAGCCCGGTCTCTTCCATCAGCAGCCGGTCGAGATCGCGCAGCAGCGCGCCGCCGCCGGTCAGCACCATGCCTTTTTCGGCAATGTCGGCGGCGAGCTCGGGCGGCGTCTGCTCGAGCGCGGACTTGACGGTACTGATGATGCTGTTGAGGGGCTCGGTCAGCGCTTCGAGGATTTCGTTCGACGAAATCGTGAAGCTGCGCGGAATGCCCTCGGCCAGATTGCGGCCCTTGACTTCCTTTTCACGGACTTCGGAACCGGGAAACGCAGAACCGATTTCCTTTTTGATTTGTTCGGCGGTGGTTTCTCCGATCAGCATGCCATAGTTGCGGCGGATGTAGTTGATGATCGCTTCGTCGAATTTGTCGCCGCCAACGCGCGCCGAACCCTTGTAAACCAGTCCGCCGAGCGAAGTGACGCCGACTTCGGTGGTGCCGCCGCCGATGTCGACAACCATCGAGCCGGTCGCCTCGCCGACCGGCAGATCGGCGCCGATCGCCGCCGCCATCGGCTCCTCGATCAAATGCACCTTGCTCGCGCCGGCGCTCTCCGCTGCTTCCCTGATGGCGCGGCGTTCGACCTGCGTCGAGCCGCACGGCACGCAGATGATGATGCGCGGACTCGGCGAGAACAAACGTGACTCGTGGACTTTTTTGATGAAGTACTTGATCATCTGCTCGGTCACGGTGAAGTTGGCGATCACGCCGTCCTTCATCGGGCGGATGGCGGTGATATTGCCGGGCGTGCGGCCGAGCATTTGTTTCGCGGCAAGGCCGACTTCCTGAATCACTTTCTTGCCGTTCGGTCCGCCTTCCTGGCGGATCGCCACTACCGAGGGTTCGTCGAGCACGATGCCTCTGCCGCGCACATAGATCAGCGTGTTGGCGGTGCCGAGATCGATCGCGAGATCGTTGTTGAAGTAGCCGTTTAGAAAACCAAACATAACTGACTGTTTCCGAAAGAAGGGGAAATCGCCTGAACAGGCTTGATATGATACTCTACTGCGCCTGATTTTTTCCACAGATATATGGCATTTTCCATCGATGACGTCGCGCGTATCGCGCATCTCGCCCGCATTGAAATCGAGCCGCGCGACAGCGAACGGATGCTCGCCCAATTGACCGGCATTTTCGGGCTGATCGAGCAGATGCAGTCGGTCGACACCGCCGGTGTCGAGCCGATGGCGCACGCGCGCGACGTAACGCTGCGCCTGCGCGATGACCGGGTGACCGAGCCGGACCAGCGCGCGGCGTTCCAGAGCATCGCTCCCCAAGTCGAGGCCGGGCTCTATCTGGTGCCCAAGGTTATCGAGTGAGCAGGGGCGCAAGTCCGGGGCGGAACCGGTCTTCCCGGTAGCGAATGCTGAATTTCACGATCAGGCAGTTGGGCGCCGAACTGGCCGCCAGGCGCGTTTCCAGCGTCGAGGTTGCGCGCTATTTTCTGCAGCGCGCGGCCACGCTCGGCAAGACACTCAATGCATTCATTACCTTGGACGAGGAAAAGACCCTCGCGCAGGCGCGCGCCGCTGACCGGCGGATCGCGGCGGGCGAGGCCGGGCCCCTGACCGGCGTTCCGGTCGCGCACAAGGACATCTTTTGCGCCAAGGGCTGGCGGACCACCTGCGGATCGAAAATGCTGGCCAACTTCACGGCGCCGTACGACGCGCATGTGATCGGGCGGTTCAACGCGGCGGGTGCGGTGCCGCTCGGCAAGACCAACATGGACGAGTTCGCGATGGGTTCATCGAACGAGACCTCGTTTTATGGCCCGGTCAAAAATCCATGGAACACCGAAACCGTGCCCGGCGGCTCATCGGGCGGCTCGGCCGTGGCAATCGCCGCCCGGCTCGCGCCGGCGGCGACCGGCACCGACACCGGCGGCTCGATCCGCCAGCCGGCGGCGCTGTCCGGCGTCTGCGGCCTGAAGCCGACCTACGGCGTGTGCTCGCGCTACGGCATGATCGCGTTCGCTTCAAGCCTCGACCAGGCCGGGCCGTTCGCGCGCACCGCCGAAGACCTTGCGCTGCTGCTCAACGCGATGGCGGGTTTCGATGCGCGCGATTCGACCAGCCTTGAGCGTCCGCCCGAAGATTACACGCGCGATCTCGCGCGATCGATCAAAGGCCTGCGCGTCGGGCTGCCCAGGGAATTTTTCGCGGCAGGCATCGCGCCCGACGTCGCGCGCACGATTGAGCGGGCGATCGCCGAATTCAGGAAACTCGGTTGTGAACCAGTCGAAGTGTCGCTGCCGAACATGAAATTGTCGGTACCCGTTTATTACGTGCTGGCGCCGGCGGAAGCGTCAAGCAACCTGTCGCGCTTTGACGGCGTGCGCTACGGCTACCGCGCGCCCGAATATACCGACCTGCTCGACATGTATAAAAAAACCCGCGCGCAGGGCTTCGGCGCCGAGGTCAAGCGCCGCATCCTGATCGGCACCTACGTGCTGTCGCACGGTTATTACGACGCCTATTATCTCAAAGCGCAAAAGCTGCGCCGGCTGATCGCCAACGATTTCATTGCGGCGTTCAGGGAATGCGACGTGATCCTCGGGCCGACCAGTCCGACGACCGCATTCAAAATCGGCGAGAAAGCCGCCGATCCGGTGCAGATGTACCTGTCCGACATCTATACGATTGCGGTCAATCTGGCCGGGCTGCCTGGCATGTCGATTCCGTGCGGTTTCGACAGCGGGGGCTTGCCGGTCGGCCTGCAGATCATCGGCGATTACTTTGGCGAAGCGAAAATGCTGAACGTCGCGCACCAATATCAGCAGGCGGCGGATTGGCATATGCGCATGCCGCCGGGAGTAGAGGAATGAACCGCAGAGACGCTGAGGCGCAGAGGCTTTTTATTCCGGAGTTCTCCGCGTCTCCGCGCCTCCGCGGTGGAAGAGTTTTTGTATGAAGTGGGAAATCGTCGTCGGGCTCGAAACGCACGCCCAGCTGTCGACCGCATCGAAGATATTTTCGGGCGCATCGACCGCGTTCGGCGCCGCGCCCAACACCCAGGCCAGCGCGGTGGACATCGCATTGCCCGGCGTGCTGCCGGTATTGAACCGGGGCGCGGTCGAGCGCGCGATCCGCTTCGGCCTTGCGGTCGGCGCTACCATCAATCGCCATTCGGTGTTTGCGCGCAAGAATTACTTCTATCCCGATCTTCCCAAAGGCTATCAGATCAGCCAGTACGAGTTGCCGATCGTCGAAAAGGGTGCGTTGAGCGTGATGGTCGGCGACAGCGAGAAGACGATCCGCATCACGCGCGCGCATCTGGAGGAAGATGCCGGCAAGTCGCTGCATGAAGACTTTCACGGCATGAGCGGCATCGATCTCAACCGCGCCGGCACGCCGTTGCTTGAAATCGTTTCCGAACCCGACATGCGTTCCGCGGCGGAGGCGGTCGCCTACGCGAAAGCGCTGCATTCGCTGGTGCGCTGGATCGGCATCTGCGACGGCAACATGCAGGAAGGTTCGTTCCGCTGCGATGCCAATGTCTCGGTGCGGCCGCAGGGTTCCGACAAGCTCGGTACGCGCTGCGAGATCAAGAACCTCAATTCGTTCCGCTTTCTCGAACACGCGATCGAGTTCGAAGCGCGGCGTCAGATCGAGCTTCTCGAGGACGGCGGCACGGTTATCCAGGAAACGCGGCTCTACGATCCGGACAAAAACGAGACGCGTGCCATGCGTTCGAAAGAGGACGCGATGGACTATCGCTACTTTCCTGATCCCGATCTGCCGCCGCTGGAAGTGCCTGAAGAGTGGATCAGTGAAATTACATCGAACTTGATTGCGATTGGTACTCCTAAAATAAAGCAGAATGAATATATCCAAGATTATGGTTTAACCAAACACGAGGCAGCCCTCGTCATTCAGTCTCCAGAAACCGCAAATTATTTCGAGATCGCGACTAAGCAACTCGCAAAGCTTAATCCTGCGAAGTGGTCGGACAGCGGCTCATATGATGCGAATGTAATGTATGGGGGGGCTATAGCCCGTGGAATTACTGGCCTGTTGGCTGCACAACTTAATCGTGAAGATCTTGATATTAGTCAGTCTAAAGTAACTCCAGAACAATTCGCGATGATTCATGCGCGTATGGTAGACAATACGCTAAGCGCAAAACTGGCCCGTGAAGTATTTCAAGCTTTGTGGGAAAACCCGGCTTCGGGAATAGACGTAATAGATACGATAATTACTAATCGTGGACTTAAACAGCTTTCCAATAATAGCGAACTGGAAAAAATCGTCGATCAGGTGCTTGCCGCTAACCCCAAATCGGTCGAAGAATTCAGGGCCGGCAAGGGAAAAGCCTTCAACGCGCTGGTCGGGGAGGTGATGAAAGCGACGCAGGGAAAGGCCAACCCGACGCAGGTCAACGAACTGCTCAGGAAAAAACTCGGCGCATAGATCCGCCGCGCGGTACCGCGGTTATTTTTTCGCCGCCGGCTGGCCGCCGGTCAATTGGATGAAGCGCTGTTTGAGGCCGCTGTACTTCTGGGTGATATCGGCGATCTCCTGTTTTTTCGCGGCGATCTGCTGGTCGATTTTGGTCTTGTCCGCAGTGGCCCGGTCCAGCTCGTCCTGGACCGCGTCGGGCACGGGTTTATTGCTCTTGTTGTAGCCGTCGACGCGCGACTGTGCCTGGGCCAGGCGGGTGTCGGCGGCTTTCACGTTCGATTGCAGCAACTCGAGGTTCGACTGGGCAATCTGGAGGTCGCGGTCGCGCTTGAGGTCGATTTCCTGCGGCGTGGTAAAGGTATCGAGCAGCGCCTTGTCCTTGCGCCGCTGATCTTCCGCCTTGCGCTGGGCTTCCTGCGAACGCTCGAGTTCTTCCTGCGCCGCTTTTTTCTGCTCCGGCGTCAGCGCCGCGTCGGTATTTTTGACGGTGACGCCCTGCTTGTCGAGAGTCTTGCTTGCGTTGTCCTGATATTCAGGCGGAATCGCATCACCGCAGCCGATGGTTTTTCCCGTCTTGTCCTTCCAGCAGACGATTTTTCCCGATCCCTTGGATTGGGCGAGCGCGCGGTGACCGTCCGCGAAAACGCAAGCAAGCAACGCAGCCATCAGCAGACCGGTGTTACGCATGAGCGGCGATCCCATATTTCTCCCTGTATTGATTGACCGCGCCCAGTTGAGCGGCGAATTGGTCGTTGGTTTGCAAGTAGGCGACCAGATCGTCGAGCGTGACGATGCTGATGACCGGCATATTATATTGATGTTCGACTTCCTGCACCGCCGACAGCTTGCCGCCGCCGCGCTCCATGCGGTCGAGCGCGATCGCGAGCCCGCACGGCGCCGCACCCGCGGCGCGGATCAGTTCGACCGATTCGCGCACCGAAGTGCCGGCCGAAATCACGTCGTCCACGATCAGCACGCGGCCGGCAAGCGGCGCGCCGATGATGCTGCCGCCCTCGCCGTGGTCCTTGGCTTCCTTGCGGTTGAAACTGAAATTCACGTTGCGTCCCCGCTCCGCCAGCGCGATGGCGATGGCCGCGACCAGCGGGATGCCCTTGTAGGCGGGCCCGAACAGCATGTCGAACGCGACGCCCGCGTCGAGTATCGCCTTCGCGTAAAATCCGGCGAGTTGCCTGAGCGACTGGCCGTCGTGGAACAACCCGGCGTTGAAAAAATAGGGCGACATGCGTCCGGCTTTGGTTTTGAATTCCCCGAAACACAGCACTTTCCGGGCCAATGCGAAACGGATGAATTCGCGCTTGTGGGCGGCCAGCATACGAAAATGGGCGGACGATAAATAAAGTCTTATAGCGCGCTATGTTACGTGTAATCACCCTCAACCTCAACGGCATCCGCTCGGCGGCGAAGAAGAATTTATTCGCATGGCTGCCGCGTCAAAAGGCCGATATCGTCTGTGTGCAGGAGCTCAAAGCACAGCGGCCGGACATGGCCGACGCGATGCTCGCGTGCGGTCCGCTGCGCGGCCATTTCCATTATGCGGAGAAGAAAGGCTACAGCGGCGTCGCGTTGTATACCAAACACGCACCCGACCGCGTGATCGAAGGGCTTGGCATCCGCGAGTTCGATGCCGAAGGCCGTTATTTGCGCGCCGATTTCGGCAAGCTGTCGGTGATCTCGGTCTATCTGCCGTCGGGTTCGAGCGGCGCGCACCGGCAGGCGATGAAATTCAAGTTCATGGACGTCTTCTATCCGCACCTGAAGGCGCTGCGGAAAGAGAAGCGCGAATTCATCCTGTGCGGCGACTGGAACATCGCGCATAAGGAAATCGATCTGAAAAACTGGCGCGGCAACCGCAAGAACTCGGGTTTTCTGCCAGAAGAGCGTGAGTGGCTGGGCAAAGTGTTCGACGAACTCGGCTGGGTGGATGTCTATCGCCGTTTGCATCCGGACACCATCGGCGCAGCTTACACTTGGTGGAGCAACCGCGGCCAGGCGTGGGAGAAGAACGTCGGCTGGCGCATCGATTATCAGATCGCGACACCCGGCATCGCCGCGCGCGCGGTCAGGACGAAAATCTACAAAGAGCAGCGCTTTTCAGATCACGCGCCGCTGACGGTCGATTATGATTACGCGTTGGGCTGACTGTTTTTTCAACGAACAAGTTTGTTAGGTTGTTCACTGTTCCATGGCGCGACTTTGAACAGCAGCGCCATGCCAGGCAGCGCAAGGAGCGTGCACAGCAGGAAAAAATCAAACCAGCCGATGCGTTCGACGATCCAGCCGGTCGTTGCGTTGACGATGACGCGCGGCACCGCGGCGAGGCTGGTGAACAGCGCGAACTGGGTCGCGGTATAGGGTGGATTGGTCGCGCGCGCGATGAAGGCGACGAAGGCGACGGTGCCGAGTCCGACGCCAAGCGCCTCAAACGAAATCGTACTCGCCAGCGCGATGCGGCTACCCGGCATCTGACTTAGTACTGCAAAACCTAGAATCGAAACGACCTGCACTGCGCCGAACAGCCACAATGCGCGGTTGATGCCGAGCCGCACCATCCACAGTCCGCCGAGCAGGCCGCCGAGCACGCTCGGCCACAGCCCGGCGTTCTTGGCGATCAAGCCGATTTCGGATTTAGTGAAGCCCATGTCGAGATAGAACGGCGTCGCCAGCGCGGCCGCCATGCTGTCGCCGAGCTTGTAGAGAAAGATGAACGCGAGCGTCAGCAACGCCGCGCGCCAGCCGGCGCGCGTGATGAATTCGTGAAACGGTTCGATGACCGCTGTGCGCAGATTCTTCGGCAAGCCGCCATTGATTTTCGGTTCACTGACGGCCAGCGTCAGCGCGATGCCGGGCAGCATGAACAATGCAGTCACCCAATAAACGCTCTGCCACGGCAGGTGGTCGGCGAGTACCAGCGCGAGCGAACCGGGCACCAATCCCGCGATGCGATAAGCGTTGACGTGGATCGCGTTCCCGAGACCGAGTTCGGCGTCGGCGAGGATTTCGCGGCGGTAGGCGTCGAGCGCGATGTCCTGCGTCGCGCCAAACAGCGCTACTGCCAGCGCGAGCCCGGCGATCATCCATAAATCCTGCGCAGGTTCGAACACACCAAACAGCGCGATTGTCGCAGTCAGTGCGATTTGCGTCGCTAACATCCAGCTGCGCCGCCGCCCGAATTTGCCGAATGCATAGCGGTCCACCAACGGTGACCACAGGAATTTCCATACGTACGGCAACTGGATCAGCGTGAACAACCCGATTGCCTTGAGATCGACCTGCTCGGAGCGCAGCCACGCCGGCACCAGCGAAATCAGGGTATAAAGCGGCAACCCAGAGCTGAAGCCGGTGAACACGCAGATCAGCATGCGCCGGTTGAACAGCGCCTGCCGCCAGGTTTCGTGGATGCCGGGCGTTGCGACCATCGCGCCTTAGTCGCGCTCGAAGCGATAAACGGCGAGACTGCCGAGCAGATTGGGCAGCAATGTCACCGTGCCGCCGTTGCGGATCACGATGCGTTCGAGAATGCGCACGCCGTGGTCGGTGCAGAAATCTTCGAAATCGGCGACCGTGCAGAGATGGATGTTCGGCGTGTCGTACCAGCTGTAAGGCAGGTTGTCCGATATCGGCATGTTGCCTAGCATGACCTGCAGCCGGTTGCGCCAATAGCCGAAATTTGGAAAGGTGACGATGCCCTCGCGGCCGACGCGCAGCATTTCGCGCACCACGTGCTCGCTGTTCTTCACCGCCTGCAGCGTCTGCGACAGGATCACGTAGTCGAACGAGCCGTCGGCGAAATCGGACAAGCCGCGCTCGATATCGCCCTGCAGCACGTTGACGTTGTGCCTGACGCAGGCGAGCACGCCGTCGTTGTCGATCTCGACGCCGTAGCCGGAAATGTCGCGCTGCTCGGCGAGGTAACGCAGCAGCGTGCCGTCGCCGCAGCCGAGATCGAGCACGCGCGCGCCGGATCTGACCCAGCTTGCGATCGCCGTAAAATCGGCGCGGTCGGGCAGCCGCGTGTTCATAGGCCGATGTTCTCCAGATAACTGCGCAGGATTGCGTGGTAGTGCGCGTCTTCCATCAGGAACGAATCGTGGCCGTGCGGCGAGGTGATCTCGGCATACGAAACGTCGAGATGATTGTCGAGCAGCGCGCGCACGATTTCACGTGACCGCGCCGGACTGAAGCGCCAGTCGGTGGTGAACGAGACGACCAGGAATTTCGCATTGGCTTTCGCCATCGTCGCGCTGAGATCGCCGTTGCATTCGCGCGCGGGATCGAAGTAATCGAGCGCCTTGGTCATCAATAAATAAGTATTGGCGTCGAAGTAGTCGGCGAATTTGTCGCCCTGATAGCGCAGATACGATTCGATTTCGAACTCGATGCCGAAATGAAAGCGCAGTTCGCCGGCGCGCAGTTCACGGCCGAATTTGGTCGCCATCGCGTCATCCGACAGATAAGTGATATGGCCGAGCATGCGCGCGAGCCGCAGGCCGCGCCGCGGTACCACGCCGTGTTCGTAATAATGGCCGCCGTGGAAATCGGGATCGGTCAGGATCGCCTGGCGCGCGACGTCGTTGAACGCGATGTTCTGTGCGGTGAGCCGGGGCGCGGCGGCGATCACCAGCGCGTGCCGGATGCGTTCGGGATAGGTGATGGTCCAGCGCAGCGCCTGCATGCCGCCGAGACTGCCGCCGATGACCGCGGCCCAGGCGTCGATGCCGAGATGATCGGCGAGCCGTGCCTGCGCATGCACCCAGTCGATGACCGCCACCAGCGGGAAATCCGCGCCCCACGGTTTGCCGGTCGCGGGATTGATCGTTGCCGGGCCGGTCGAACCGTGGCAGCCGCCGAGATTGTTGACGCCGACGATGAAGAAGCGGTCGGTGTCGAACGGCCTGCCGGGGCCGACGATGTTGTTCCACCAGCCGGTGTTTTTCGGCTCGCCGGCGTAGCTGCCGGCGACGTGGTGCGACCCCGACAGCGCGTGGCAGATCAGGATCGCATTCGATTTGGCCGCGTTGAGCGTGCCGTAGGTTTCGTAGATGAGATCGTAGTCAGACAACGTTGCGCCGCAGCGCAGCGCGAGCGGTTGCGCGAAGTGCGCGCGCTGTGGCGTCACGATGCCGACCGAATCTGTTTTTACGTCGTCCATAAGCAAAAAACCCGGTGCGCTTGCGCTGCACCGGGTTGGAGAAAACTGTTGTCTCTTTAGCCGGATTTATAAGGCGCCCGCAAGCTGAAATCAAATCGGCGCGACAGCTGATGGACGGCAACATTAGACCGCCGCCGCTGCGTTGTCAAATCAGGCGTTGAGCTTCGACAACAGCGAGCGCAGTTTTGCAGGGTCCTCGGCGCGCAGCATTTTTTTCGCCCGCGGTCCGAGCTCCCGCAGGTCGGATTTCAGGATCTGCTGCTTGACTTCGAGCAGGCGCGCCGGATGCATTGAGAACTGGCGCAATCCGAAGCCGAGCAATAGCCGCGTCAGTTGCGGATCGCCGGCCATTTCGCCGCACACCGCGATCGGTTTGCCGGCGCTGTTGGCGGTCTTGATGACCTGTGCGATCAGCCGCAACACCGCCGGGTGCAGCGGATCGTAAAGATGGGACACGGTGTCGTCGGTGCGGTCGATGGCGAGCGTGTACTGAATCAGGTCGTTGGTGCCGATCGACAGAAAGTCGAGTTTCCTGATAAAGGTATGGGGTGCCAGCGCCGCCGCCGGGATTTCGATCATGCTGCCGATTTCGATGGCATTGTCGTACGGGACGCGGCGGGCTTCGAGATCCCGCTTGGCCTGCGCGATGTGGCTGAGCGTCTGGTTGATTTCCGGCGCGCTCATCAGCATCGGGATCAGAATCCTGGTTTTCCCGTAATGCGACGCGCGCAGAATCGCGCGCAACTGGATCAGGAACATGTCCGGTTCGTTGAGCGACAACCGGATCGCGCGCAATCCGAGCGCCGAGGCGATGGCGGCGTCGCCGACGGTGTTGACCTGCTTGTCGGCCCCCAAATCGTAAGTGCGGATCGTGACCGGCAGGCCGTTCATGCCGCGCACCACCTTGCGGTACGCCTCGAACTGCTCGTCTTCGCCGGGAGAATCGTCGCGGTTCAGGAACAGAAATTCGGTGCGGAACAGGCCGATACCCGCGGCGCCGTTTTGCCGCGCCTGGCTGACATCCTCCGGCAGCTCGATGTTGGCCTGCAATTCGACTTCGACGTGATCGAGTGTGACCGCGTGCGTATCGCGCAGCCGCTTCAGTTTTTTGCGTTCGAGCTCCCATTGGCGCTGGCGCTGCTTGTACTCCTCGAGCGTCCGCGGATCGGGATCGACGACCACGACGCCCAGCGTGCCGTCGACGATCAGCAGATCGTTTTCCACGATCAATTGCCGTGCGTGATGCAAGGCCACGATCGAGGGGATATTCAGGCTGCGCGCGACGATCGCGGTATGCGACGTGGTGCCGCCGAGATCGGTGATGAAACTCGCGAATTGATGCTGCTTGAACTGGATCACGTCGGCCGGCGACAGGTCGTGGGCGACCAGGATCAGATTCTCCCCGCTGTCCGCCGCCGGCGCGTAGCCCGGCTGTCCGAGCAGCGTTTTCATCACGCGTTCGGCGACCTGGATCACGTCGGCCTTGCGCTCGCGCAGGTAGCCGTCTTCGATTTCGTTGAATTGTTCAAGCAGCGCGTCGGTCTGCACCTTGAGCGCCCACTCCGCGTTGCAGCGCTCGGTGGCGATGACGTCGCGCGGGGTTCTCGACAGCGTCGCGTCGTTGAGGATCATCAGGTGCAGATTCAGAAAAGCGCCGAATTCCTGGGGGGTATTGGGCGGGATCTGCGCACGCAATTCCTCGAGTTCGCGCCGCACGGTGGCGAGCGCTCTTTCAAAACGCGCGACCTCGGCGGCGACCTGGTTTTTCGGGACCATGTAATGCGCGACCTCGAGTCCGGCGCGCGACAAAAGATGTGCGCGTCCGATCGCGATGCCGCCGGACACTGGGACGCCATGCATGCTGAAGCTCATAAACTTGGAATCAGGCGTTGATGACTGGACGCAATAAGTTACCCACAAGCGGGCTTTAACTCAACACTTGCGGGTGAAGCGGAGAGACTATTCGCCTTCGCCGAAACAATCGGCGATCAGGCCGGTGACGGCGTTCATCGCCGCTTCCTCGTCAAGACCGCTGGTTTCGATGCTGACGGTCGCGCCCCTGGCGGCGGCCAGCATCATCACGCCCATGATGCTCTTGGCGTTGACGCGTTTGCCGTTACGGGTGAGCCAGATGTCGCTTTTGAACTGGCTGGCGAGTTGCGTGAGCTTGGCCGAGGCCCGCGCGTGCAGGCCGAGCTTGTTGACGATTTCAGCTTCCCGTTGCAGCATCGTGCAGCTTGAACATGGGCACCCGCATCACGCCTTCGCAGCCGCCGCTGATGGCCTTGGTCACAATCGTCTGCAGGTCGCGGTCGCGATAATTCAGCACCCGTATCAGCATTGGCAGACTGACGCCGGCCACCGCTTCGATTTTTCCGGGCACCACCAGTTTGGATGCGATATTGCACGGCGTGCCGCCGTACATGTCGGTCAAAATCAGCACGCCTTTGCTGGTATTGAGTTCCTTGATCAGCGCGTGCGCCTGCGGCAACAGCAATGCCGGGTCGTCCTGCGCAGTTATGCCCAGCTGCTTGACGCGCGCCGGGCGTTTGTTCAGCACGTGACTCGCGCAATGGATCAGGCTTTCGCCCAGCGTGCCATGACCGATGATCAGTATGCCTATCATGTTCGTCTGCAATGATGAAATTGCGGCGGTGATTCTAACACCGCGCCACGTTTTACGGCGCGGCTAAGATTCTATATGAGGGCTTTGGACCGCTTTTTCCAGGGCGTCCAGCATCATGCCGGCGACGTTGAACCCGGTCTGTCCGGTGATCTCCTGAAAGCAGGTCGGGCTGGTCACGTTGACTTCAGTCAGCCAGTCGCCGATCACGTCGAGTCCGACCAGCAGCAGTCCTTGCGCGGCGAGGCGGGGACCGATGGCCTCCGCGATTTCGCGGTCGCGCGGCGTCAGTTCACGCGCGACGCCGGTGGCGCCTGCCGCAAGGTTGCCGCGCGTTTCGCCCGGCCGTGGGATACGCGCGAGCGCGTACGGTACCGGCTTGCCGTCGATCAGCAGCACCCGTTTGTCGCCGGCGGTGACTTCGGAAATGAAGCGTTGCGCCATCACCGTGCGCCGGCCGTAGTGCGTGACAGTCTCGATGATGACGTTGAGATTGGGATCGTTGCGCTGCACGCGGAACACCGAGATTCCGCCCATGCCGTCCAGCGGCTTCAGGATGATATCGGAATGCGCGGCCAGGAAATCATGGATCAGTTCGCTGCGGCGCGTGACAAGCGTCGGCGGCACGAACTGGGGGAAGTACGCGATGGACATCTTTTCGTTGTGATCGCGGATCGCGCGCGGATCGTTGAAAACGCGCGCGCCCTGGGTTTGTGCGAGTTCCAGAAGGTATGTGCTGTAGACATACTCCATGTCGAAGGGCGGATCCTTGCGCATCAGCACCGCGTCGAACGCGGCGAGCGGCGCCGTTTGTGGCGCGTCGGCGCGATACCAGGCGCCGGCGCCGTCAATCAGATGCAGGCGCTGTATATGGCCGGTGACGGCACCGGCGTTCCATACCAGATCCTCCTGCCGCAGCGCATGAATTTCATGTCCGCGCGCAGCGGCTTCCCGCATCATCGCGTAAGTCGAATCCTTCTGGATTTTCAGGGATTCGAGCGCGTCGGTGACGAAGGCAAATTTCATCAGTACGGCGCCGCGCGTGGTTCGACCGCCGGATTCTGTACGCTCGTGTCCGCTGTTTGCTCAAGCTCGAGCATGGCGGCGGCGAGCGCGAGACGCGCGATGACGCCATAGGTATAAAAGCGGTTCGGCGGACAGCCCGGCGCGTCGGGGTCGGGGGACGAGCATGGCTGCTCGAACGCGAGCGGGATGAAATGCATGCCCGGGGCGTTGAGATTTTCGTCCGGGCCGCGGCTGGTGTGTACGCGATAGAAACCGCCGACCACGAAATGATCGATCATGTAGACGACCGGCTCGGCAATGGCGTCACCGATGGATTCGAAAGTATAAACGCCTTCCTGCACCAGCACGTCGTGGACCTCGAGGCCCTCCTTGACCACCGCCATCTTGTTGCGCTGCTTGCGGTTCAGTTCGCGCACTTCGGAGGGGTCCTTGACGGTCATGATGCCCATGCCGTAGGTGCCGGCATCGGCTTTCACGATGACGAACGGATGCTGTTTGATTCCGTATTCGCGATATTTGGCGCGGATATCGTCCAGCACTTCGGACACGTAGCCTTCGAGGCATTCTTCGCCCTTGCGCTCGCGGAAGTCGATGCGGCCGCATTTCTCGAAGTAGGGATTGATCAGCCAGGGGTCGATGCCGATCAGTTGCGCGAACTCGGTGGCGATTTCTTTATATGCGGCGAAGTGATTGGATTTGCGCCGGACCGACCAGCCGGCGTGCAGCGGCGGCAGCACCGGCTGTTCGAGGTTGCGAAGAATGTCCGGTATGCCCGCCGAAAGATCGTTGTTGAGCAATACGACGCAGGGATCGAAACCCCTGACCGACAGCCGGTTGCCGGTGCGGACTAATGGCTCGAAGCGCAGTCGCTCGCCGCCGTTCGGCAATTCGATTTCCATGGGCTGGGTCAGTCCGGGCAGCAGGCTCCCGATATGCACGTTCATCCCGGCGTGGCGCAGAATCTTTTGCAGGGCCGCGATGTTTTGCAGGTAGAACGTATTGCGCGTATGGTTTTCCGGGATCAACAGCACGCCGCGCGCGTCGGGGCAGATTTTCTCGATCGCGGCCATCGCCGCTTGCACGCACAGCGGATAAAAATCCGGGTTGAGGTTATTGAACCCCCCCGGAAACAGATTGGTGTCCACCGGCGCGACCTTGAAGCCGCTGTTGCGCAGATCGACCGATGCATAAAACGGCGCCGCGCGTTCCTGCCATTGTCCGCGCAGCCAGCGCTCGGTGGCGGGCATGGCGCGCAGGATTTGCCATTCCAGATCCTGCAGTATGTTGCCGAGCGCGGTGGTGAGATGTGGTACGTCGTTCATCACGTTCGCAGTTTTCAGGACGGGCGACTATTGTAGCAAACGCGATTGTTGCGCCAGAAAGATGTTCTGGAGTGTTGACCATACAGTGGCGTACGAAAAAACGGGCACGTTGCCGTGCCCGTTTTGTCCGAAGAAAAGAACCAGATCAGTAGTTGTAGGCCTTTTCGCCGTGGTCGACGAGATCGAGGCCTTCCGCTTCCTGATCCTCCGTGACGCGGATGCCGATCGTGTATTTCAACACCACCAGGATCACGAAAGCGACCAAACCCGACCAGACCAGCGTAATGCTGATGTCCCAAAGCTGCGAGATGATCTGCGCTTTGGCGTCGAAATCGGCGACCTTGTTGGCCACGTAGTCATAAACGCCGGTGCCGCCGAACGCCGGATTGACGAAAGTGCCGGTGCCCAACGAGCCAATGATGCCGCCGATGCAGTGCACGCCGAAAGTGTCGAGCGAATCGTCGTAACCGAGCCAAGATTTGATCTTGGTCACCATGAAGAAGCAAACCACGCCGGCGACGGCGCAAGTGACGAGTGCGCCCAGCGGGCCAACAAAACCGGCTGCTGGCGTGATCGCGACCAGACCGGTCACGATGCCGGAACAAATACCCAGCAGACTCGGTTTGCCCTTGACGACCCATTCGGTGAGTGCCCAGGCGACGCCGGCGACAGCGGTGCCGAATAAAGTATTGAAGAACGCAAGACCGGCAGCGCCGGTGGCTTCCAGCGCCGAACCCGCATTGAAGCCGAACCAGCCCATCCACAGCATGCCGGTACCGATCGCGGTGAGCGTTACGCTATGCGGGGCCATCTGCACTTTTCCAAGTCCGGTGCGCTTGCCGAGCATCAGCGCGCATACCAGTGCGGCGATACCCGAATTGACGTGCACCACGGTGCCGCCCGCGAAATCGAGAGCGCCTTTCTGGAAGATAAAGCCGGCGTGGCTGTTGGCGACGTCGCCTGCCGCGGCGGTGGTGTAGGCATCCGGGCCATCCCAGTACCAGACCATGTGCGCAACCGGTATGTAGGCGAAAGTAAACCACAGAATGCTGAAGATAATCATTGCGGAGAATTTGAAGCGCTCAGCAAAACCGCCGCAGATCAGGGCGACGGTGATCGCGCCAAAGGTCAACTGGAACATGCTGTAAACGAAATCCGGCAGATATTGACCCTTGCTGAAAGTCGCGGCGACCGCGGTGGTCGGATCGTCTGCGGACATGAGCCATCCCTTGTCCATCGAGCCGATGAAAGGCTGCCACCAGTTGCCGTCGTGCCCCGCGGTAAAGATCATGCTGTAGCCGTAGACGACCCAGAGGACGGCGACCACGCAAAAAATCGAAAAACTCTGCATCATCGTGGACAGCGCGTTCTTGGTGCGGACCATACCGGCATAGAACAGCGCGAGGCCGGGCACGGTCATCAGCAACACGAAGGCAGTGGATGTCATCATCCATGCGACGTCGCCTTTGTTGCAGTCAAAGCCTTTGTCGCCGCATTTCGGCGTGGCGGCGGGGGCGGCAGCAGCGGGCGCGGCCGGAGCGGCGGCGGGCGCGGGCGCAGCGGCCGGAGTAGCAGCGGGCGCGGCGGCGGCCGGTTGATTGTCGGCAAATGCGGGCAACCCGGCGAGGGTTAACGCGCCGAACAGCGCAATCAGAGCAAAAAGACGTTTCATCATGCTGTTCTCCCTTTTATAACGCGTCCGCGCCGCTTTCGCCGGTGCGGATACGGTAAACCTGTTCGAGATTGAAAACGAAAACCTTGCCGTCACCGATCTTGCCGGTGTTGGCGGATTTTTCGATCGCTTCGACCACCTGGTCGAGCTGTTCACTTTTGATCGCGGCTTCGATCTTGACCTTGGGCAGGAAATCGACCACGTACTCGGCGCCGCGATAGAGCTCGGTATGGCCTTTTTGGCGCCCAAATCCCTTGACTTCGGTGACGGTAATGCCCTGCACGCCGATCGCGGACAGTGCTTCACGCACCTCGTCAAGCTTGAATGGCTTGATGATGGCTGTGACTAATTTCATATTATTTCCCCATGGTTAAAAAACGGGGACGATTTCGTCGTCCCCGTTGCAAGCAAAGCAATTACAGTGCTTTCGACAGGTAGAAAGTCCACTCATCCTTGCCGATGTTCCGGTTAAAGATATTGGTATAGCCGACATCCTTCGCATCGGTATTGGTGTAATTGACGCCGAAGGTCACACCGCTAAGCCCTTTGGACAATTTGCTCATGTCATAGCTGACACCAACCAACCAGTCCGTATAGCTGAAGCAGTCGTCATTGCTGGTGCATGTTCCCAGTGTACTTACGATAGGCAGGCGATTGTCGGTGCCGGTGTACTTCTGATCACCCCAGTGTGCCGTCGCGGTAAACCCTGAATCCCAAAGCGGGACAGTGGCGGTCAAATTGAGATACCAAGTGCCGTCCGCGTCGCGTACTGCAAAATAAGAATTGCCGACGCCGTATGAGTACTTGGCGGTGATCCATTTGTATCCAAGTTGCGCATAAACTTCCTGCGTATCGCCCTTCTCGCCAAAGATGGGAAGAACTTCACCGGGATACCAGTAGTACAGGTAGCCGACATCGTAGGTGAAATCGGATTTGCCAAAATTGCCGCGGAAGCCGCCGTACCAATCCGATTCCAAACTGGAACTTGTATATTGCAGCGAATCTGTCAGCCAAGTGATATTGGAGCCCCAAGTACCCAGATAGAAACTTGCCGGTCCGAAGTTATAGCTGAAGTCGAAGCCGCCTTGATATGCGGGTTTTTCATTGGTCTGGGTCAAGCCACGGAACACATACTGGCTATACAACCCGATATTGCCCGTGAATGTCCATGGGGAAGCCGCGTCATCCGCAAAGGCCGTTCCTGACACCCCTAAGGTGGCGATAACGGCACCAGCGATTAGACTTTTCTTAAACATGATTTACCTTTCAATTAAAAGAGAGGAAAAATTGCTACGCGACACTTATCAGCACATACCATGCCAAGCTATAACATATTGAACAAAAATGACTTATTTGTTGCATCATACCAAAGCCTATGGGGAAAGGCCCTGATTTGGTGCACAATATGATTCACTTGCACCACAATAATATTTACTGAATTGTGTTGCATCGCAGTAAAAATATATCATATAAATGTGCTTTTCCTGCAACATAAATTTTATATGTCGCAGATTTACGACATAAATATTCGGAGATATTGATGATCAAGAAAGAATTATTTGATGAATTGAGTACACGCTTCAAAGAAATAATCGCAACCAGCCCGGCGCGCGATATCGAAGAAAATATACGTGCTTTATTGAGTTCAACTTTTACGCGCCTGAATCTGGTGACGCGCGATGAGTTCGACGCGCAGAGCGCAGTGTTGGCGCACACTCGTGCCAAGCTTGAAGATCTGGAAAAGCAACTTGCCAAACTGGAATAAGGAAAATATGCCGGCTGAAGCGGTAATGGTACGATGCGCGTAATATTGCTGTCGTCATATCCATTCGGTTTTTGTAAACATGTCGGTCGCCGTTCTTTACAGCCGTGCGCTGGCGGGCATGGATGCGCCGCTGGTTACAGTCGAGGCGCATCTCGCCAACGGACTGCCGAGTTTCACTATCGTCGGTCTGCCGGAAGCTGAAGTAAAGGAAGCCAAGGATCGCGTGCGCGCCGCGCTGCAAAACGCGCATTTTGAGTTTCCCGCGCGCCGCATCACCGTCAATCTCGCGCCGGCCGATCTGCCGAAAGAAAGCGGCCGCTTCGATTTGCCGATAGCGCTCGGCATACTCGCCGCATCCGGGCAGTTGTCTATGGACCATCTTGATGAATACGAATTTGCGGGTGAGCTCGCGCTGACGGGGGAATTGCGCCCTATCCGCGGCGTGCTGGCCATGATGTGCGGCGCACGGCGGGACGGGCGTGCTTTCATTGTGCCTAGGCAAAATGCGGCGGAGGCGGCGCTGGTCGATGGCGCCAAGGTTTATGCGGCGCATACATTACTGGAAGTGTGCGCTCACCTTGCCGGGCGCGAGCCGCTCACGCAGGCAGACGAAGCGCCACCGATTGAACATGATCCATATCCCGACCTTACCGAAATCAAGGGACAGACACATGCCAAACGTGCGCTGGAAATCGTCGCCGCCGGCGGACACAGCCTGATCATGACCGGACCGCCGGGCAGCGGCAAAACCATGCTTGCGGTGCGCCTGCCCGGCATCCTGCCGCCGATGACGCATGAGGAAGCACTGGCATCAGCGGCGATCCAGTCGCTCGGCAGTTCCGGCTTTGACGTGCGCCATTGGTGCAGACGGCCGTTTCGAGCGCCGCACCATACGGCATCGGGCGTGGCGCTGGTCGGCGGCGGCAGCAACCCGCGGCCGGGTGAAATCTCGATGGCGATGCATGGCGTGTTGTTTCTCGATGAATTGCCGGAGTTCGACCGCAAGGTATTGGAGGTTTTACGAGAGCCCTTGGAATCGGGGCGCATCAGCGTCTCGCGTGCCGCGCGTCAGGCCGAGTTTCCCGCGCAATTCCAGTTGATCGCGGCGATGAACCCGTGTCCTTGCGGTTATCTCGGGCACTACAGCGGCAAATGCCGCTGTACGCCGGACCAGGTTGCGCGTTATCGCGGCAAAATATCCGGGCCACTGCTCGACCGCATTGATTTGCAGATCGAAGTGCCCGCAGTTTCGCAACAGAATCTGACCCGTCAGGTGGACGGCGAGACCAGCGATATCGTTCGTGCACGCGTGGTTGCTGCGCGCGACCGTCAGCTTGCGCGTCAGGGCAAACCCAACAGCCAATTATCAACGCGCGAAATCGACCGACATTGCACGCCGGACGAAGCCGGCGCCACGCTGCTCAAGCAGGCGATTTCCCGGCTCGGACTTTCCGCGCGCGCCTATCATCGTGTGCTCAAAGTGGCGCGCACCATCGCTGATCTCGCTGCGGCAGACGCGATCACTTCCGCGCATGTCGCCGAAGCTATCCAATACCGCCGGTTCGATCGCGGCTGAGGCAGGTTTGACAAACCGGGGGTGAGCGCGTAGGCTGCTGATTTCGCGCCGATTTCGAGCAAAGCTTGCGGGCGCCGCCGATGTCACATTGTTGACGCCGGTGTAAAACAAATACCGCTAAGCCGCGAGACCCGATCGCGCTTGGCGGATCGGGTTTTTTATTTATGAACCGAATTCAATCATTACAAAAACTGTTTGCTGAGCGCATCGTTATCCTCGACGGCGCGATGGGCACCATGATCCAGGGCTACCGGCCGGACGAAGCCGCGTACCGCGGCACACGCTTCAAAGATCACGCGCGCGACCTCAAGGGCAACAACGATCTGCTGACGCTGACCCAGCCGCAAATCATCCGCGAGATTCATGCCCAGTATTTTGTGGCCGGCGCCGACATCATCGAGACCAACACTTTCAACTCGACCTCGATTGCGCAGGCCGATTACGGGCTGGAGCACATCGTCCACGAACTGAACATCGAAGCCGCCAGGCTGGCGCGCGCGGTGGCCGATGAATTCGAGATCAAGGACGGCAAACCGCGGTTTGTCGCCGGCGCGCTCGGCCCGACCAATCGCACCGCGTCGATTTCGCCTGACGTCAACGATCCGGGTTTTCGCAACGTGACGTTCGACCAGTTGGTTGCGGCTTATATCGAAGCGGTGGATGGATTGGCCACAGGCGGCGCCGACCTGCTGTTGATTGAGACCGTATTCGACACGCTTAACGCGAAAGCGGCGATCTTTGCGATCGAGGATTATTTCGAACGCCATGGTACGCGTCTGCCGCTGATCATTTCCGGAACGATCACCGATGCCTCCGGCCGCACCTTGTCGGGCCAGACCGTCGAGGCGTTCTGGAATTCGGTGCGTCACGCGCGGCCGCTCGCGATCAGTCTCAATTGCGCGCTCGGTGCGCAACTGATGCGGCCGTACATCCAGGAACTGGCGCGCGTCGCCGATACCTATGTCTGTGCCTATCCGAACGCCGGGCTGCCGAATCCGTTGGCACCGACCGGTTACGACGAAACGCCGGATTACACCGCGAGCTTGATCAGGGATTTTGCACAGAGCGGCTTCGTTAACATCGTCGGCGGTTGTTGCGGTACCACGCCGGCGCACATCCAGGCGATTGCCGAGGCGGTGCGCGGCATCGCGCCGCGCGCAGTGCCGACGGTGGCGAAAAAAACGCGGCTGTCGGGACTGGAGCCGCTCAACATCGGCGACGACACGCTGTTCGTCAATATCGGCGAGCGCACCAATGTGACCGGTTCGAAAGCGTTCGCGCGGCTGATTCTCGCCGGCGATTATGCGCAGGCGCTGGCGGTGGCGCGGCAACAGGTCGAAAGCGGCGCGCAGATCATCGACGTCAACATGGACGAGGCGATGCTCGACTCCAAGGCGGCGATGGCGACTTTTCTGAAGTTGATCGCGTCGGAGCCCGACATTTCGCGCGTGCCAGTCATGATCGATTCCTCGAAGTGGGAGGTGATCGAGGCCGGGCTCAAATGCGTGCAGGGCAAGTGCATCGTCAATTCGATCAGCCTCAAGGAAGGCAAGGACGAGTTCGTCAAGCACGCGAAGCTCGCGCGCCGCTACGGCGCTGCGGTGGTGGTGATGGCGTTCGACCAGCAGGGCCAGGCCGATACGCTCGAGCGGCGCCGGCAAATCTGCCGGCGCTCGTACGACATTCTCGTCAACGAAGTCGGTTTCGCGCCGGAAGACATTATTTTCGATCCGAACATCTTTGCCATCGCGACCGGCATCGAGGAGCATGCCGACTACGGCAAGGATTTCATCGAGGCGACGCGCTGGATTCGTGCCAATCTGCCGTATGCGAAAGTCAGTGGCGGATTATCGAACGTTTCGTTCTCGTTCCGCGGCAACGACGCGGTGCGCGCGGCGATTCACACGGTGTTCCTGTATCACGCGATCCAGGCCGGATTGACGATGGCGATCGTCAACGCCGGCCAGCTCGGCGTTTACGAAGAAATTCCGCAAGAGTTACGCGAGCACATCGAAGATATTATTTTCAACCGCCGGCCCGATGCCGCCGAACGCATGGTCAAACTCGCCGCAACCGTCAAAGGCGAGGGCAAGGCGCAGACCGAAGATCTGACGTGGCGGCGTGGTTCGGTCGAGGAACGGCTGACGCATGCTTTGGTAAAGGGCATCACCGATTACATCGTCGAGGATACCGAAGAAGCGCGGCAGAAGATGGAAAAGGAGGGCAGGCGCCCGATTCAGGTGATCGAGGGTCCGCTGATGGGCGGCATGAACGTGGTCGGCGACCTGTTCGGCGCCGGCAAGATGTTCCTCCCACAGGTCGTCAAAAGCGCGCGCGTGATGAAGCAGGCGGTCGCCCATCTGGTGCCGTTCATCGAGGCCGAGAAGGCAAAATCGGGCGATGTCCGGCCGCGCGGCAAGATTGTGCTCGCGACGGTCAAGGGCGACGTCCACGACATCGGCAAGAACATCGTCGCGGTCGTGCTTCAATGCAACAACTACGAGGTCGTGAATCTCGGCGTCATGGTGCCGTGGCAGCAGATCGCGCAGGCGGCGCGTGATTCCGGCGCCGATATCATCGGCCTGTCGGGGCTCATTACGCCTTCGCTTGAGGAAATGGCGCTCAACGCGCGTGAAATGGAGCGTGAAGGTTTCAACGTGCCGTTATTGATCGGCGGTGCGACGACCTCGCGCACTCACACCGCGGTCAAGATCGCGCCCCATTACCACGGGCCGGTGATCTGGGTGCCCGACGCGTCGCGCAGCGTCGGCGTGTGCAGCCAGCTTTTGTCGGATGAGCTGCGCGGCAACTACCTCGACGGATTGCGCACCGAATATGAACGGGTGCGTACCCAGCACGAGCAGAAGCAGGGGCCCGGACCGCTGCTTGCGCTTGAACAGGCGCGCGCCAACGGCTTCAAGACCGACTGGAATTCCCATGTGCCGTCAAAACCGTCGTTTCTCGGGCTGAAACAACTCAAGAATTATGACTTGGCCGAGATCGCGGCTTATATCGACTGGGGGCCGTTCTTCCAGACTTGGGAGCTTGCCGGGCCGTACCCGAAGATACTCGATGATGCAATCGTCGGCACTGAAGCGCGCAAGGTGCTGGCCGACGGCCAGGCGATGCTCAAGAAAATCATCGCCGGCAAATGGCTCGTCGCCAACGCGGTATTCGGGCTGTTTCCCGCCAATCGCGTCAACGGAGACGATATCGAAATCTACGCGGATGAAGAACGCGATCGCGCGTTGATGACCTGGCACAACCTGCGCCAGCAGAACCGGAAGCCGGCCGGCAATCCGAATCTATGCCTTGCCGACTTTGTGGCGCCGCGCGAATCGGGCATTCACGATTATATCGGTGCCTTCGCGGTGACCGCAGGGCTCAACATCGAAAAGAAGCTTGCCGAATTCGAGGCCGCGCACGACGACTACAGCGCGATCATGCTGAAGGCGCTTGCCGACCGGCTCGCCGAGGCGTTCGCCGAACTGTTGCACCGGCGCATCCGCACTGAATTTTGGGGATATGCGAAAGATGAGGTGCTCGACAACGACGCGTTGATTGCCGAGAAATATCGCGGTATCCGTCCGGCGCCCGGCTATCCGGCGTGTCCCGATCACACCGAGAAAGGCGCGCTGTTCGAGTTGCTGCGCGCACCGACGCTCGGCATCACGCTGACCGAGTCGTTCGCGATGTGGCCGGCGTCGTCGGTCAGCGGTTTTTATCTTGCGCATCCGCAGGCGCAGTACTTTGCGGTCGGCAGGATCGGCCGCGATCAGGTCGAAGACTATGCGGGGCGCAAAAGCATGCCGGTCGCAGAAGCCGAGCGCTGGCTCGCGCCGTATCTTGCCTACGACCCGGCGGCGCTCGCTCCGGCGGCGGCCACCTGTTGCAAATGAGTACTCCGGGATTTTCCGCCACGGAACTTGCCGGATTCCGCGCCGACGGCTACCTGATCGTGCGCGGACTGGCGGATCGTGCACTATGCGCCGAAATGAAGGCCGTCGCCGAGCGCCATCTCGCGCAGGCGATTCCACCGGTCGAATACGAAGCTGACGTCCATTATCCCGGCTCGCCGCCGTCGTACGACGCGCCGGGCGGACGCACCATCCGGCGACTGCTGCAAGCCTATGCGCGCGATCCCGTATTCGCGCGGTGGGCGACCGGCGCACCCATCGCGACCCGCCTCAAGCAGCTGCTGGGGCCCGAGGTCATGCTGGCACTGGCGCATCACAATTGCGTGATGACCAAGCAACCGCGCTATTCGAGCATAACGGGCTGGCATCGCGATATCCGCTATTGGGCCTTCGAACGTCCGGAATTGATTTCGGTCTGGGTTGCGCTTGGCCGCGAATTTGTCGATAACGGCTGTCTGCTCGTACTGCCCGGCACGCATACTGCGGAATTCGCGGCCGACCGCCTCGATACCGCGCAATTTTTGCGCACCGATGTCGAATTAAACCAGCCGCTGCTTCAAACGCAGGTCGCCGTCGAGCTCGAGCCGGGCGACGTGCTGTTTTTCCATTGCCGGCTGTTTCACGCCGCCGGCCGGAACTCGAGCCCGGCAACCAAGTTTTCGCCGGTATTCACCTATCACGCCGCCGACAATCATCCGCTGCCCGGCACGCGCTCGGCGCTGCCGCCGCCGGTAGTGTTAGGCTAACGGGGTTGCCATGTCCAAGGAGCGAAAATATGCCGGCTGCCAATGATACCCAGAACATCGCCGTATTCTGCGATTTCGAGAACATCGCGCTCGGCGTGCAAGAGGCCAAGTACGACAAGTTCGATATCCACAAAGTGCTCGAAAAACTGCTGGTCAAGGGCTCGATCGTGGTCAAGAAAGCCTATTGCGACTGGGAGCGTTACAAGAGCTTCAAGGCTTCGATGCACGAAGCATCGTTCGAACTGATTGAAATCCCGCATGTGCGCCAGTCGGGCAAGAACTCGGCCGACATCCGCATGGTGGTCGACGCACTCGACCTGTGCTATACGAAATCCCATGTCCGGACGTTCGTGATCATCAGCGGCGATTCGGATTTCTCGCCATTGGTGTCCAAGCTGCGCGAAAATTCCAAGGTCGTGATCGGCGTCGGCGTCAAAAAATCCACTTCGGATCTGCTGATCGCCAATTGCGATGAATTCATTTTTTACGACGATCTGGTGCGCGACCAGGCCAAGAAACAGCGTAGTCGCAGGAAAGCGGCCGACAAACCCGCCGTGGCGGGAGGCGAGGCGCCGCCGAAGTCCGCGGACGAGAAAAAACAGGAAGCTTTCGATCTGGTGACCGAAACCATCGAAGCGCTGCTTGCCGAGCGCGGCGAGAACGAACCGATCTGGGGCTCGATGGTGAAGCAGGCGATCAAGCGGCGCAAACCGCAGTTCAGCGAATCGTATTACGGTTTCCGCTCGTTCAACAAGCTGCTCGAGGAAATCCAGGCCAAAAACCTGCTCAAACTGGTGCCGGACGAAAAATCGGGCGGCTATATCGTCACCGCCATTTCCCACGAAGATTAACCCCGTATTGGCGGCGCCGCGCCCGTTATCGGCCGGGTATGCCCGCGTGCCGGCGCGCTAAAATAGCGTCTGTGTTTACCGCCGTCGAGGGGCATCGATGACCTATCTTTCCGTGATATCGCTGACCGCGCTGTTGCTTGCGGCGTCCAATTTGTTCATGACGTTTGCCTGGTACGGCCACCTGAAACACCTGCAATCGAAACCGTGGTTCATCGCCGCACTGATCAGCTGGGGCATCGCGCTGTTTGAGTATCTGCTGCAGGTGCCGGCCAACCGCATCGGCTTTACCGTGATGAATCTCGGCCAGCTCAAGATATTGCAGGAGATCGTGACGCTGAGCGTGTTCGTGCCGTTCGCGGTGTTCTATATGAATCAGAAAATCACGATCAATTATCTGTACGCAGCGCTGTGTCTGGTCGGCGCGGCGTATTTCATTTTCAAAGCATCCTGATGCATCTCCACATTCTCGGTATCTGCGGCACTTTCATGGGCGGCGTCGCGGCGCTGGCCCGGGCCGCCGGTCACCAGGTCACCGGCTGCGACGCCAACGTCTATCCGCCGATGAGCACGCAGCTCGCGGCGCAGGGCATTCAGTTGATCGAAGGTTATGACGCCGATCAGGTCGCGCTGAACCCTGACGTGTTCGTGATCGGCAACGTGGTATCGCGCGGCAACCCGCTGCTCGAAGAAATTCTCAACCGCGGACTGCCGTACACGTCAGGACCGCAATGGCTGGCCGAAAATGCGCTCGCCGGCAAGTGGGTGCTCGCGACTGCCGGCACCCACGGCAAGACCACGACCAGCGCGATGCTGGCGTGGATACTCGAAGACGCCGGACTCAATCCGGGATTTCTGATCGGCGGCGTGCCGGAAAATTTCGGCACCTCGGCGCGCGCGACCGCATCGCCGTTCTTCGTGATCGAGGCCGACGAATACGACACCGCGTTTTTTGACAAGCGCTCGAAATTTATCCATTACCGGCCGCGCACCGCGATCCTCAACAACCTCGAGTACGATCACGCCGATATTTTTCCCGACCTCGCCGCGATCGAAACCCAATTCCACCATTGGGTGCGCACCATTGCGGGCAACGGGCTGATCGTCGCCAACGGCACCGATGCCGGTCTTGCGCGCGTGCTGGCGCGCGGCTGCTGGACACCGGTCGAGCGTTTCGCTGCCGATGCCGGCTGGCAGGCCGGGCCGCAGTCGGCGGACGGCCGCTTCGCGGTAAGTTTCAATGGCCAGCCGCTGGGTGAAGTGCGCTGGGATTTGCTGGGGCGGCACAATCAGCTCAACGCGCTGGCGGCGCTCGCCGCCGCGCGCCACGCCGGCGTGCCGGTCGCGCGGGGAATTTCCGCGCTGGCCGGCTTCAGAAACGTCAAGCGCCGGCTCGAAGCGCGCGGCACTGCGAACGGCGTCACCGTTTACGATGATTTCGCGCACCACCCGACCGCAATCCGTGAAACGATTGCGGCGTTGCGCAGCAAAGTAAACGGCGCGCGCATCCTAGCCGTACTGGAGCCGCGCTCGAACACCATGAAACTCGGCGTGATGAAGGACGAGCTTGCCAGCAGCCTCGCCGGCGCCGACCAGGTGTTCTGCTATACCGGCGGCATCGGCTGGGACGCCGCAGCGGCGCTGGCAGCGCTCGGCACGCGCGCCGAAGCGCATGCCGACCTCGATGCGCTGATCGCGGCGGTCGCGCGCGCCGCGCGCCGCGGTGACCAGGTTCTGGTCATGAGCAACGGCGGCTTCGGCGGCATCCACGACAAGCTGCTCGCGCGGCTGTGATCGTCTACATCCACGGCTTCAACAGTTCGCCGCAGTCGTTCAAGGCGCGTCTGCTGCGCGAACGGCTCGCCGCGCTTGGCCGCGCTGCCGAGTTCGCCGCGCCGGCGCTGCTGGTATCGCCGCGCGCCGCGATCGCGTTGCTGCGCGAAACCGTCAGCGGTCATCCGCACGCGGCGCTGATCGGCAGTTCGCTCGGTGGTTTCTATGCAACGTGGCTTGCCGAGCGGCTCGCGCTGCGTGCAGTGCTGGTCAATCCGGCGGTGCGCCCGTACGATTCGCTCGACGGCCACGTCGGCCGCCAGAAAAACTATCACACCGGCGAGGAATATGACTTTACCGCGCAGCACGTCGCCGAATTACGCGCGCTCGAAGTCGAGGCAATCACGCCCGAGCGCTATCTGCTGCTGGTCGGCACCGCTGACGAAGTGCTCGACTATCGCGCCGCGGTCGCGCGCTACCGCGGCTGCCGCCAGATCGTGGTCGCCGGCGGCAATCACGGTCTCGACAACTTCGGCGATTATCTCGACGCGGTGATTGCATTTTGCGACGAAGACCGCCCGCGGGCTCGCGTATAATCCGCGTCTTTTCCCGCTATGCGGCAGATCCGCCGCGTCCGTTTCATGCATGTGTTCTTTGAAGAAGACGGTGAGTTTCGCGCCGGCACGGTGATGACCGAGCAGCCGGCGTCGCTGCACGTCGAATTGCCGCACGGCAAGCGCGTCAAGGTAAAGGCCGCGAACGTGCTGCTGCGCTTCGAGCAGCCGCTGCCCGGCGAACTGATGGCGCGCGCGCAGGCCGCCGCGCAAACGATCGACACCGATTTTTTGTGGCAGTGCTGCGGTCCGGACGAATTCGGGGCCGAGACGCTGGGCCGCGATTACTACGGCCGCGCGCCCGACGCGCTCGAAGCTGCGGCACTGCTGATCAAGCTGCACGGCGCGCCGATGTATTTCTACAAGAAGGGCAAGGGCCGTTACAAGGCGGCGCCGGCCGACGCGCTGCAGGCGGCGCTGGCGAGCGCCGAGAAGAAGCGCGCGCAGGCCGAGTTGAAGCAGCGCTGGCTCGCCGACTTGAAGGCATCGCGGCTGCCCGACGCGTTCCGCCCGCTCGTCAACCGGCTGCTGTACGCGCCGGACAAGAACAGCCTCGAATGGAAAGCGCTGGAAACCGCCTGCGATGAGCTCAGACTCACGCCGCCGCAGTTGTTCGCGCGCTGCGGCGCGCTCGCTTCGCCGTACGACTACCACTTGAACCGTTTCCTGTTCGAATATTTTCCCGACGGCACTGCGTTCGGCGATGTGCCGCCACCGGCGTTGCCTGCCGACCTGCCGCGCGCCGAGGTTGCGGCGTTCAGCATCGACGACGCGGCGACCACCGAAATCGACGACGCGTTTTCGGTGACGCCGCTGCCCGGCGGCGGCACGCGCATCGGCATCCATATCGCGGCGCCGGCGCTTGGCATCGCGCCCGGCTCGGCGCTCGATGCGATTGCGCGCAGACGGCTGTCGACGGTTTATTTTCCGGGCGCCAAAATCACCATGCTGCCGGAACCGGCCATCGAAGCGTACACGCTCGTCGCCGGCGGCGAGCGGCCGGCGCTGTCGTTGTATGCCGACGTCAACGCTGCTGGCACGCTGACCGTCGTCGACAGCCGCTGCGAGCGCGTGACCATCGCCGCCAACCTGCGCAGCGGCGAGCTCGATCGCGTATTCAACACCGAGACGCTGGCGGCCGATGCGATCGCGCATGAATTCGGCGGCGCGCTCAGGCAGTTGTGGGAAGTTGCAACGCAACTGGAGGTCGCGCGCGGCAAGGCGGAGCAGGCCAGTGAGCAGCGTCCCGAATACAGTTTTTACGTTACCGGCGAGCGCGTGCGCATCGTGCAACGCGAGCGCGGCACGCCGCTCGACAAGGTCGTGTCGGAATTGATGATTTACGCCAACAGCGAGTGGGGTCGCCGACTGGCGGAAGCGGGTCATGCCGCGCTCTATCGCGCGCAGTCGAACGGCGTCGCGCGCGTGACGGTCGAGCCCGCGCCGCACCAGGGGCTCGGCGTTCCATACTATGCATGGACCAGTTCGCCGCTGCGGCGCTACGCCGACCTCGTCAATCAGCGCCAGTTGCTGGCGCTGATCGCTGGCACGCCGGCGCCGTACCAGGCCGACGACGCACTGCGCGAGTTGGCGCGCGCGTTCGAATTCACCTACGACGCCTATGCCGGGTTCCAGTACCAGATGGAACGCTACTGGTGCCTGCGCTGGCTCGAGCAGGAAGGCGTGGCCAGCATGGCCGGCGCGGTGATCCGCGATAACCTGGTGCGGCTCGACGATCTGCCGTTGGTGGTGCGTGTGTTCGGCCTGCGCGGCGCGGCGGCCGGCGAGCGGGTGCGCGTGACGCTGTCGAAACTGGATTTGTGGGAACTCACGCTGCACGCCGACCTCGAAGCGAAGGCGGTTGCCGGCTGAGATTTCCCGTCTCGGTGCCGGCACACGACTGCGATAATTGCCTACAATACGCCCAATTACCGACATCCGGACCATAGATACGCTGTTGCGCAAATTGAACGGAATCGACGTCCTGACACGTTTCCAGTATGCGGTGTTTGCGTCGCTGCTGGTGCACGCATTCATCATCTTCGGCATCGGCGTTCGTCTGCCCGATTTGACGCGACTCGACAGCGCGGTGCCGCAAATGGAAGTGGTGCTGGTCAACGCCAGATCCGAGACCAGTCCGCTCGCCGCCGACCGGCTTGCCCAGCAGAATCTGGAAGGCGGCGGCAACACCGACGCCGATCGCCACGCGGCCACTCCCATGCCGGTGCTGGACAACAGCCAGATCACGCAACTCGAGACGCAGGCGAGGCACGTCGAACAGCTCGAGCGGGAGTCGCGGCGCTTGCTGGCACAGGTCAAATCGCGTACCGCGGTGCCGCTGACCGACAATCACCCGCAGCCGCAGGCCGCAACTAAGGCGGTTCCTGACGCCGCCGACTTATTGGCACAGAGCTTCCAGATCGCCCGTCTCGAAGCACAGATCGAGCAGGAGCAGGAAGCGTATCAGAAACGGCCGCGCCGCAAATTCGTCGGCGCGCGCACGCAGGAATACCGCTTCGCGCGCTATATCGAGGACTGGCGTCTCAAGGTCGAGCGCATCGGCACGCTCAATTATCCGGAGGTGGCGCGCGAACAGAAAATCTACGGCAGCCTGCAACTCACGGTGTCGATTCGCGCCGACGGCAGCGTCGAGAAAATCGAAATCAACCGCTCCTCGGGGCAAAAATTGCTTGACGAAGCGGCGCTGCGCATCGTGCGTCTCGGCGAGCCATACGCGGCGTTTCCGCCCGACATCGCGAAAGATGTCGACATTCTGAGCATCACCCGCACCTGGATGTTCACGCGTTCCGATCAGTTCATGTTCGGTCAGTAACCAGCGCGGGCCGCAGGCGGTAAACTTGCGCCCGGCATAAAAGTCACCAGAGGAAATCCGATGTCCGACAAATACGCGCTGATTGGCAATCCGGTCGCGCACAGCTTCTCGCCGCTGATCCACGCCGAATTCGCGCGCCAGACCGGGCACGACATCGAGTACACGCGCCTGCTGGCGCCGCTCGACGGCTTCGCCGCGGCGGTCGAGCAGTTCCGCGCGCAGGGCGGCAAGGGACTCAACGTGACGCTGCCGTTCAAGCTCGATGCTTATCGGCTCGCGACCGAGAAAAGCGCGCGCGCCGAACAGGCGCAGGCGGTCAACACCCTCAAATTCGAGGCCGGTACGGTGTTCGGCGACAACACCGATGGTGCCGGTCTGGTGCGCGACATCGAGGTCAATCTCGGCTTTCCGATCGTCGCGATGCGCGTGCTGCTGATGGGCGCCGGCGGCGCGGCGCGCGGTGCGCTGCCGGCGCTGCTCGAAAAAAAGCCGGTCACGGTGGTGATCGCCAATCGCACCGTCGCGAAAGCGCGCGAACTCGCACGGCGCTTCTTCCATCTGGGTTGCAGCGCCTGCGGCTACGACGAACTTGCCAACCGGCAGTTCGATCTGATCGTCAACGCGACCTCGGCGAGTATCGCCGGCGAACTGCCGCCGCTGCCGCCGCATCTGTTCGCGCCGCGCTCGCTGGCCTACGACATGATGTACGGCAAACAGCCGACGCCGTTCCTCAAGTTTGCGCGTCAACAGGGCGCGCGGACCGCCGACGGCAGCGGCATGCTGGTCGAGCAGGCGGCCGAATCGTTCTTCGTCTGGCGCGGCGTGCGGCCCGACACCGCGCCGGTGATCGCCAGGCTGCGCGCCGGCGAATTCCTTTGAGTTGCGCGTCATGCTGCGCTGGTTGAAGCGTGTGCTGCTCGGCGGCGTGCTGCTGGCACTGATCGCGCTGGCCGCGATCCAGTTCTGGTTTCTCGTCCATATCTGGTACTGGACCGACCACAATCCGGATGTCACGTCATTCATGCGGCACCGGCTTGAAAAAATGCGCGAGAAAAATCCGCGCGCTACACTCCGGCACGAGTGGCTTGCCTACAACCGCATCTCCGTCAATCTCAAGCGCGCGATCGTCGCTGCCGAAGACGCGAAGTTTCTCGACCACGAAGGTTTCGACTGGGAGGGCATCCAGAAAGCGGCCGAGAAAAACCTGCGCAAGGGCAAAATCGTCGCCGGCGGTTCGACCATCAGCCAGCAGCTCGCGAAAAACCTGTTCCTGTCGGGTGAGCGCGTGTGGTGGCGCAAGGCGGAGGAAACGGCGATTACGGTGATGATCGAAACCATCATGACCAAGCGCCGCATCCTCGAAATCTATCTCAACGTGATCGAGTGGGGCAACGGCGTGTTCGGTGCCGAGGCCGCCGCCGAATATCACTTCGGCGCGGCGGCGGCGGACCTGACGCCCGAGCAGGCGGCGGAGCTGGCGGCGATGGTGCCGAGCCCGCGCCGCTATGGCGCCGGCGACCCCGACACACCGTATCTCCAAAAGCGTACCGCGCTCATCCTGTCGCGCATGAACGACGCGGTCGTGCCGTAACCGGTCACAACCCCTTACGAGGGAAACAGAAAGTCGACGACGAACGCCGTGCCGTAGGAAATCAGCAGCGCGATGCAGAATATCAGCGCGCTGCGCGTCAATCCTCTGGGATAATTGTTGTCGTCCATGTAGCGCTTGATGGCGTAGGACGCGACAAAAAACACGACCGTCGAAATCAATAAACCCAACATGGATGTTGTCAGCGCGTTGCCGGTCGTGAATTGACAGCCGTTGGATTTTTTCTTGCAGACGGTAGTGCGAAGTTTACTTATCATACCCCTGATGCCGCGTCCGGTGCGCGGCCGCGGAATTCCCGAAGGGAGTTGCCATGCTGCTGGTCAAACAAATCGCGCTGCTGCTGCTCGCGGCGGTCGTGATTGTGCCGTTCGTGCAGAAGCTGCGGCTCGGCTCGGTGCTCGGTTATCTGATCGCCGGCATGCTGGTCGGGCCGTGGGGGCTCGGCGTCGCCGATCACGCCGAAGCCACACTGGAATTCGCCGAGCTCGGCGTCGTGCTGCTGCTGTTCGTGATCGGGCTCGAACTCGAGCCGGCGCGGCTGTGGGCGCTGCGCGGCCCGGTGTTCGGTCTCGGCACCGCGCAAATGCTCATCACCACTGCGGTCGCCGCCGGCGTTTGCCGGCTCGCGGGGCTCCATTTCTCGACCAGCGTGCTGGTCGGCTTTGCGCTCGCGCTGTCATCCACCGCGCTGGTGATGGCGTCGCTCGAAGAGCGCGGCGAACTCACGCAGCGCTACGGCCGCGAAGCATTTTCGATATTGCTGTTCCAGGACGTCGCGGTGATCCCCGTGCTCGCGCTGCTGCCGTTGCTCGCACCCGGCAATGCCGGCGAAATCAGTTTCAGTTGGAGCGAAGCCGGCAAAATCGCGCTGCTCGTCGGAGTGGTGCTGGGCGGCGGGCGCTTCATCATCCGGCCGGCGCTCAATTTCATCGCGATGCAGGAGAACCGCGAGATTTTCACCGCCGCCACGCTGCTGCTGGTGATCGCCGCCGCGCTTGGCACCTCGCTGATCGGGCTCTCGATGTCGCTCGGCGCGTTTCTCGCCGGCGTGATTCTCGCCGATTCCGAACTGCGCCACGAACTCGAAGCCGACATCGAGCCGTTCAAGGGGCTGCTGATGGGGCTGTTTTTCATGGCGGTCGGCATGAACGCGGACATCGGTGTGCTGATCGAAAAGCCGGCGCTCGTGCTCGGGCTTGCCGGATTGCTGCTCGCGGGTAAAACCGCCGTCATGTATGCGATCTCGCGCGTGAGCGGCGCGCCGAACGACAGCGCGCAGCGTCTCGCGGTTTCGATATCGCAGGGCGGCGAATTCGCCTTCGTGCTGTTGACCGCGGCAGTCGCGCAGCATGTGTTGCGCGCATCGTTGTCCGACTTGCTGATCATGGTCGTCACCTTATCGCTGCTTGCCGCGCCGTTGCTGATGGCCGCACATGCCAGGCTGCTCGACTTGTGGATCGCGCGCACCGCCGCGCCCGAGTACGACACCATAGAGCCGCAGAATCACCCGGCCATCATCGCCGGCTTCGGCCGCTTCGGGCAGATTGTCGGCCGCGTGCTGCGCATGTCGGGTATTCCGTTCACCGCACTCGAGATCAGCTACGAGCAGGTGGACTTCGTGCGCAAATACGGCGGGAAAATTTTCTACGGCGATGCGTCACGGCTCGAACTGCTGAAAGCGGCGGGCGCGAAGCGCGCGCGGCTGTTCGTGCTGGCGATCGACGACGTCAAGGCCTCGGTCGAAACCGCACGCGTCGTACGCCAGCATTTTCCGGCGCTGCCGATCGTCGCGCGCGCGCGCAACCGCGTGCATTACTTCCGGCTGCGCGATCTCGGCGTCGAAGTGATCCACCGCGAAGTGTTCGCAGCCAGCCTCGAAACCACGACCGACGCGCTCAAGGCATTAGGAATGAACGATGCAGATGCGAAACACGCCGTCGCGCTGTTCCGCGAGCACGATGAGCAGCTGCTCGCTCAACAATACAGCGTCCATGAAAACGAAGATGAGTTGATTCAGACCACGAAACAGGCGGCCGAACAGTTGCAGGAAGTGTTCGAACAGGACGCGGCGAACCGGCGGGTGACGGCCGCCCCGCAAAATACTTCTGATTTATAAGTTCATGAACCCGCGTCCGCGTCGGGCGGGGTAGTTGCTTCGGGCAGCAACTGATCCGGTTGCCCCACCGCCGGCGCTTCTTTTTCAGCCAGCTTGCGCAACCGTTTTTCTTCCTGCTTTCTTTTCTTTGCCAACTCTTTTTGCCGTTTCTCAAATCCGTAATTGGGTTTGGCCAATGGTCATCGTCCTTTCACAAAATATTCCCAATTATGCCTGATCGGCTGCGTTTTTTCCGCCGGAGGATGTACCGCCAGGCATTGGCTCAGTTTAAATGTCGGCTTCCGACCCACAGCAGACTTCCGCTCCTCGCAGCCTATCAACAAGCCCCGTCGTATATCTACCCTTGGGCATTTGGTTTCCTGCCGGCCTTGGGCCGCGGAACATATCCCGACGCACGGTAAAGCGTCCCATCGATCTGCTTTCCATCTTTGAATTTAATCACCCGGCACATGACCAGATCCCCTTTGGCCGATAGGTTTGATACGCCGAGGCGCACTGCCGCCAGAGATTTGCCGGTGCCTGCGGCAATCTCGGATTCGAGCTGTTCACCGTGGTCCTTCAGGTATTGCAGGATTTCGCGCATTTTCAAGAGTCCTTGGAGAACGTTATAAGATAAGGGCGATGCCGCGCATATTCAATCCAATCATCGACAGATTTTGCGTCCGAAGCGGGCATGATAATCGCACGCTGCTCGAAGGGCCTCTGTCAGTACAAACGTAACCTCACCGCGTTGTCCATCGTCATATTGTGTTGTCCCATCCCGATCTCCCCCTGCTGCTGATCGCCCTCGCGGGTCTTTATGCCGGCACCCAGAATACCCTGGCCGGCGGCGGCTCCTTTATTACCTTTCCCACTTTGCTGCTGGCGGGACTCAATCCTCTGGCGGCAAATATAACTTCCACCATTGCCCTGTTCCCCAACCAGATTACCTCGTCCTTGGCCGGACGCAAGTTGGCCGGGGGCGTCAAAGGGATGAGTCTGGGCAAGCTGTTCGGCCTCAGCGTGGCGGGTGGCATCGTCGGTGCGTTGCTGCTGCTCAACACCCCGGTGACCTTCTTCGCCCGGCTGGCGCCTTGGCTGGTGCTGTTCGCCACCGCCATTTTCGCATGGGGCAGCTTCCGCAAGAAGCCGCCCCATGCGACAAATGCCGCCCCGACCCCGCTGCTGGCGGCAGTTCAGTTCCTGATCGGGGTCTACGGCGGCTACTTCGGCGGCGGAATCGGCATTCTAATGCTGGCGGCTTTGACCACGGCCGGCCAGCAGGTACGCATGGCTACCGCCACCAAGAACGTGCTGGCGATGGCGATGAACGCTTCGGCGGTGGCCTTGTTCGTCTTCTCCGGCCAAGTGGACTGGCCTGCCGCGCTGGCCCTGGCTATCGGCGGTGTCGGCGGAGGCTTCGCCGGCAATTGGCTGGTACACCGCCTGCCGGAAAAACTCCTGCGCGGTTTCGTAGTGGTGGTGGGAGTTGCGCTGACAGTCTGGCTGTTCTTGCGTTAGGGTATTTTCCTCAGGAAGACGGGGGAATGAGAATGCCCCCATGGAATATCGAACCTACGCTAATCGTCCGCAATTGACCGGCTCGCCCTCGGTCTCTTTCCGCAGGCGGATCGCGGCCACGATCTAGAGGACATCCCGGGACAGTAACGATATTAGCTGATTAATGCGCTTATCCAGTGTCCGATCATAATGCTGGCCGTGATTACCAAAAAGGCTACCAGCATATGTTTTAAAACCTCAGGTAGAGGCCTTACCTTGCGTTCACGCGCCACCAGATACGTCAGGCCAGCGAGGAGCACATTACCCCAGACGATGGCTACTTTTGTAACCTGCGAGAGCGGAAACAATACGACCAAAACGATGAAACTTATACATAACAATAGCCGTGTGAGAAAGTTTGTAATGGTTCCGGTGAATGCATCTTTCTCATTAAGCCTTTCCGATTCCTGAAAAATGTGAATACTCAAAGCATCAGTAAGGTTATCAGCGAAGGCGGCAATAAGAATGGCGCTTGCGATGACAGCCTTAGTTGTAACCGCAGCACTGAGTCCACTAATCAAGGCCATGCTGGTGACTACCGCGGCCGTTCCTCCATAACTAATTCTGCTCGTCTTAAACACTTTTAGGCTGACACATTGTCTTTAGAGATCCATTTCAAAAAATGTAATCTGACGGAATATTTCGACATTAATTGTTGACATTGCTCCAATTCCCAGTGACCTGACTGGCACTTTCGGTGCCAAGTTGATTGGAGTATTTTTCAACTTGGAAAGGAGTCAGTCATGGCAAGGAAGAAAGCATTTAGTGCAGAACAGATTGTAGCGAAGTTGCGCGAGGTCGAGGTTTTGATGGCGCACGGCAAGACGGTGGCGCTGGCGTGCAAGGAAGCTGGCATTTCGGATCAGAGCTACTTCCGCTGGCGCAAGGAATACGGTGGGTTGAAGCTTGATCAGGCCAAGCGGTTAAAGGAGCTGGAACGGAAGAACGCCCGGCTCAAGCGTGTGGCAGCCGACTTGACCCTTGAGAAGGCGATGTTAAAAGAGGTCGCCTCGGGAAACTTGCCCCGAGCGACGCCGTCAGGCGGTCGGCGTGTTGCGTAGCAAATTCCATGTATCCGAGCGGGTGGCCTGCAAAGTCGTGGGTCAACCGCGCACCACCCGGCGCTACCAACCGATACTGCGGCAAGACGAAGACGCACTGACCAAGGACATCGTCAGTCTGGCCGGGCAGTATGGGCGTGATGCTGACCCGAGGGATCCCTGAGCACATTCGCTCAGACAACGGCCCCGAGATGACGGCCAACATCGTCCGTGACTGGCTGAAAGGGGTTGGCGCCAATACCTTGTACATCGAACCCGGCAGCCCGTGGGAGAACGGCTATAACGAAAGCTTCAACGGCAAATTAAGGGATGAGTGCTTGAATCGGGAAATCTTCTACAGCTTGAAGGAAGCCCAGGTCGTCATCGGGCAATGGCGGAATCATTACAACACGAAGCGGCCGCACAGCTCACTGGGATATCGCCCACCAGCCCCACAAACTGACAGTGCAAAACCATTGACGTTTGAACAGCCGAAACTCATGCAGTAACCTCTCTATCAACTTGGACCAAAAACTCAGTCAGGTCACTCTATCTCGCGATCATAAATGTGATGTACAACTTTGTTTTTTCCCTCTGTCTTTGCCCGGTACATCAGGCTATCCGAAAACATTATTACCTGATCCAAATCCTCGGGGACCATCGGGAAGATGCCGATACCGATGCTGAAAGTGACTGCCCATTTATTCTCTTTCACAACCAAATCGAGTTTTTGGCACAACTTGTCCATTATCTGAAGGGCAGATTGTTCCCCTGTATTTGGTAATATCAGAGCAAACTCATCGCCTCCGAGGCGCGCGACTATATCCGTCTCGCGTAAGCTTGATTTTAGTGTTTCCCCAATAGTCCTAAGTAATCTGTCTCCTTCGCTATGCCCCAAATTGTCATTGACCGCCTTGAAGTTATCGCAATCGATGTAAGCCACGGCAAAGGGATGGAGATCGCGGCGATGTCTGGCCATTTCAACCGAAGCTCGCTCATAAAATCCCATCCCGTTAGCAATGCCCGTCAGATGATCTATACGAGCTGAAAATTTTGCCCGTTCATATTGCATTCTGGCAATCGAAGCCAGGACTGCGGTTAATAGATAGGCAAAAAGTATATTGCCAACGCTGATATAAAAGTAAACCAGTTTTGAAAATGAATGCCCGGATAGAAGCCCGACCTTGATTTCAGCGAACGCTGATAAGAAAGCAAACAGGCTGCCCCACCAAATCCCGCAGAACCAGCTAACCGCGAGTACTATGAGCAAATAAAACGTGCCGAAACTGAGCTCGTCCGATGTCAGATAGTCCGCGGTTACTACAACCCCGAATATCGCAACCGCCAGTATCAGGACGACAATACTGTTTCGCTTGTTGAGATTAGGCTTCTGAAGCAAATCGAACATTACTACTCCAGCAATTTCCGGACATCGGATTAGAAAATAACTAACGTCATTTTAGGCGTGGCGTGCCGTTCGCTGCGTTTTTTTACATTAGCCCCTTTCGGCCTTGACAACCCAGTCAATTTTTAGCCCAAGTTAATAAATAGACGACTGCACGATTCGTGCAGTTCAAACTCAGTCCCGCTCACGTTGTTTGTATTCTGCTAAAGGTCCGCTGTTGGCCGATGGCGGATATTTAAACTGAGACACTACCTGCTATCGCTATTTTTTCGGCAGGTAAAGGTCGGTAATCGATCCTTCCGCAATCTCAGCCGCGAAGAACACCGTTTCCGATAATGTCGGGTGCGGGTGTATCGTGAGGCCGAGGTCCTGGGCGTCCGCGCCCATTTCTAAAGCAAGAACGGTTTCGGCGATCAGTTCGCCGGCATTCACGCCGACGATGCCGGCGCCGATGATGCGTCCCGTTTTCTTGTCGAACAATAATTTGGTCATGCCTTCGTCGCGGCCGGTCGCCAGCGCGCGGCCGCTGGCTGCCCACGGGAACGCCGCTTTTTCGTATTCGATGCCCTGCGCCTTGGCTTGCATTTCGGTAAGCCCCATCCACGCCACCTCGGGATCGGTATAAGCGACTGACGGAATGGTGCGCGCGTCGAATGCGACCTTGTGGCCGGCGATCACTTCAGCGGCAAGCTTTCCTTCATGCGTCGCCTTGTGCGCGAGCATCGGCTCGCCTGCGATGTCGCCGATCGCGAAGATGTGCGGCACGTTGGTGCGCATCTGGTTATCGGCCGGAATGTAGCCGCGCTCATTCACGATGACGCCCGCGGCTTCGGCCTTGATGTCGCGTCCGTTCGGGCGGCGGCCGACCGCGACCAGCACGTAATCGAAGGTGTCCTCCCCTTTGTGCTCGCCTTCGAACGTGACTTTGAGTCCGTTTTTGACCGCTTCGATCTTCGCGACCTTGGTCTTGAGCATGATTTTTTCGTAGCGCCTGGCGATGCGCTTTTCGAGTGGCTTGACGATATCGCGGTCGGCGCCGGCCATCAGGCCGTCGAGCAGTTCGACCACGGTGATCTTGCTGCCGAGCGCATCGAACACGGTCGCCATTTCAAGCCCGATGATGCCGCCGCCGATCACCAGCAGGCGCTGCGGCACTTCCGGCAATTCGAGCGCGCCGGTCGAATCGATCAGGCGCGGGTTGTCGTACGGAAAGCCCGGAATCTTGGCGACGCTGGAGCCGGCGGCGATGATGCAGTGATCGAACGACACTGTTTTCGCGCCGTCCTTGGTTTCGACGCGCAGCAAGTTGGGCGAGGTGAACGCCCCCGTGCCTTGCACGACTTCGACCTTGCGCTGCCTGGCGAGGCCGGCAAGCCCCTTGGTGAGTCTGCCGGTGACGCCGTTTTTCCACGCGCGCAGCTTGTCGAGTTCGACTTGCGGTTTGCCGAACGCGACGCCGGCGTGCGCCATCTCGTCGGCTTCGGTGATCACCTTTGCGACGTGCAGCAATGCTTTCGATGGAATACAGCCGACGTTGAGGCAGACGCCGCCGAGCGTCGGGTAGCGCTCGATCAGCACCGTTTTTTTGCCGAGGTCGGCGGCGCGGAACGCCGCGGTGTAGCCGCCGGGACCGGCGCCGAGCACGACGACTTCGGCATGGATGTCGCCTTTTACGAGAGGCGTGAGGGGAGAGGTGTGAGGCGTAACAGGCGCGGACTTCGGCGGTGTTTTCTCAGCAGGTGCCACAGCAGACGAGGGTGCTGCGGCGCCGGCCGCCGCGGCACTTGCGGCGTCGAGCGTCAGGATCAGCGAGCCTTGCGAAACCTTGTCGCCGACCCTGACCTTGAGTTCCCTGATCTGGCCCGCCTGCGGCGCCGGCACGTCCATCGTCGCCTTGTCCGATTCGAGCGTGACCAGCGGGTCTTCCGGCTTCACCGTATCGCCGGGCTTGACCAGCACTTCGATCACCGGCACGTTTTTGTAATCGCCGATATCGGGGACTTTGACTTCGATGACGTTGCTCATTTTCGGTGAAGGGTAAAGAGTTAAGGGTGAAGAGTGAAACGCAAAAAGGCAAAAACCTTCTTATGCGAATTTCTCTGCGTCTCTGCGGTTCAATTGTTATGTTCTGATATGTCCGTCGCCCAGTACAACCCATTTCAATGAAGTGAGTCCTTCGAGTCCGACCGGCCCGCGCGCGTGCAGCTTGTCGGTCGAAATGCCGATCTCGGCGCCGAGCCCGTACTCATAACCGTCGGCGAAGCGCGTCGAGGCGTTGACCATCACCGAGCTCGAATCCACCTCGCGCAGAAAACGCCGCGCGTGCGTGAAATCTTCGGTCACGATCGCGTCGGTGTGCTGCGAGCCATAGGTTGCGATGTGCTCGATCGCGGCGTCGAGCCCGTCCACCACGCGCACCGACAGGATCGCGGCGAGGTATTCGGCATACCAGTCTTCTTCGGTCGCCGGCTTCATCCACGGCACTAGCTGGCGCGCAGCGGCGTCGCCGCGCAGCTCGATGCCCTTGTCCTGGTAAATGTCGGCGAGCCTGGGCAGCACTTTCGGTGCGATGCCTTTTGCGACCAGCAGCGTTTCCATCGTGTTGCAGGTGCCGAGCCGTTGCGTCTTCGCGTTGTCGGCGACGCGCAGCGCCTTGTCGATGTCGGCCGCATCGTCGATGTAAACGTGGCAGACGCCGTGCAGGTGCTTGATCATCGGAATCCGCGATTCGTGTTCGAGCCGCTCGATCAGATCCTTGCCGCCGCGCGGCACGACGACGTCCACGTACTGCCGCATCGTGATCAGTTCGCCGACCGCAGCGCGGTCGGTGACTTCGATCACCTGCACCGCGGTTTCCGGCAGCCCCGCGCCCTTGAGCCCGTCGCGCACGCATTGCGCGATCGCCTGGTTGGAATGGATCGCTTCCGATCCGCCGCGCAGAATCGTCGCGTTGCCGGATTTGAGGCACAGGCCGGCCGCGTCAGCGGTTACGTTGGGCCGCGCTTCATAGATGATCGCGATGACGCCGATCGGCACCCGCATGCGGCCGACCTGGATGCCGCTCGGGCGGTACTTGAGATCGAGGATTTCACCGACCGGATCGGCCAGCTGCGCGATCTGGCGCAGGCCGTCGGCCATGGCGGCGATGGTTTTATCTTTCAGCGTCAGACGGTCGATCAGCGCCGAGCCGAGGTCTTTTTTGTACGCGGCGTCGAGGTCCTGCCGGTTTGCCGCGAGCAGCCGCTTGGCGTCGCGCTCGATCGCCTGCGCGATCAGCGTCAGCGCCTTGTCCTTGGCCGCGGTGTCGGCCTGCGCCATCAGCCGCGCCGCGGCGCGCGCCTGCTTGCCGACGCCCGTTACATAGGTCTGAATATCCATCGGGAAATGATACCGCGAAACTAGGCCGCTTTGGCCGGCTTGCGTGCGAACCGCAGCCCGAGCTTGAGCAGCTCGTCCCACGCATCGCCTTTGGCGAGTCCCTTGATCAGGCGGTCGATCTGCGCGGCGTGCATCAGCGCGGCTTCGATCTGCGGCAGGGTAAAACGCCGCGCGTGCTGCTCGATGGTTTTCTGGCGCGGCCCCCAGATGCGCGCCTCGCGCAGCGCCTGCGCGAGCGGCCGGCCGGCCTCCATCAGCGCGAGGACGCGGCCGAGCGCGCGGATTTCATCGGCGATCGCCCACAAAACGAGCGGCGGCGCGGCGCCTTCGCCGCGCAGGCCGTCGAGCATGCGCGCGAGATGCGCGGCGTCGCCGGCGATCACAGTCGCACCAAGGTCGAACACATCGAAGCGCGCGACGTCGAGCACCGCGTCCTTGACCTGGTCGAACGTGAGTTGCCCCGATGGGAAAAGCAGCGCGAGCTTCTGCACTTCCTGATAGGCGGCGAGCAGGTTGCCTTCGACGCGGTCGGTGATGAAATCGAGTGTTTCATCGTCGGCGCTCTGCTGCTGGTCGCGCAGCCGGCCAGCGAGCCACGCGGGCAGCGCCGCGCGCGTGACTTGTTTCGCCTCGACTGCGACGCCCGCCGCGTCGAGCGCTTCGAACCACGATGCTTTTTGCGCGCGCCAATCGAGTTCCGGCAGCACGATCAGCGTCACGGTGTCGGTGGGTAGGCGCGCGCCGAATGTCTGCAGCGCTTTGCCGCCTTCGATGCCGGGCTTGCCGTTCGGAACGCGCAGTTCGAGGATACGGCGCGCTGCGAACAGCGATTGCGACCGCGCGCTCATGGTGAGCCGCGACCAGTCAAAGTGTTGTTCGGCGGTCAGCACTTCACGTTCGCTGTAGCCTTCGGCGCGCGCTTTGGCGCGGATGCGGTCGGCGGCCTCGATCGCCAGCAGCGGCTCATCGCCGAACACGGTGTAGAGCGGGGCGAGCCCGCGCTTCAATTGCTGGGGAAGTTGTTCACTCGGAATGCGCATCGGCTGCGCCGCAGGAAACGGGTTGTTCAGGAACTGGCGCGCGCTGCCTGCAGGCGGCGCATCACCTGCTGGACGGCATCGTTTTCCATGTCGCGATAGAGCAGCTCTTCTTCCTGCTCCTTCGCGATCACGTCGGTGTCGTTATAGGTGAGATCGCGCCGCAGCACGATTTTATTGGGCGGCAGATATTGCCTGCCATTGCTGTCGGCAACGGCAAACGAGACATGGTAGTACAGGGATAATTCCTGAATCCGCCCCGACGTCGATAACGACAGAATGACCTGTTCGCGGTGTGCATCCAGAATGGACAGCGTTGCCTGCGCGTCTTTCGCGTCATCAGCGATCTTGGTCTGACTGCCGGAACGCACCGCGCGTTTCAGCTGGTTTGCAAACTCCAGATTCGAAGTGTTCGCAGATATGTAGAGCGAATCGAACGGCAATGCGGCTTGGCCGCGCAGATGAAAACCGCAGGCGGTCAGCAGTGCACACAGCATGACGCCGGCGAGGCGGAAGGCGGGGGACGAGGGGCGCGTAAAAGCAAACTTCATATATTTTATTTTCTCACACTACCACATTCACCAGGCGGCCGGGGACCACCACGATTTTTTTGACCGGCTGCGCGCCGACATGTTTTTGGACGTTCGGTTCCTCCAGCGCGAGCTTCTCGATCGCGGCGCGGTCCGCATCCTTGGCGACGCGGATGTTGCCGCGCAGTTTGCCGTTGACCTGCACTATGAGCTCGACTTCATCCCTAACAAGCGCATTTTTGTCAGGCATCGGCCATTTTGCGACATGAATTTCGCCAAATTCATTTACAAAGCCTAACTCTCTCCATAATGTGTGAGCGATATGCGGAACAATTGGATAAATAATCCTAAGCAAAATGCCAATTGCTTCGTTAAGCAAATGAAGTTTGGCATTCAATGGGCGCTTATTTCCGCGATTTGTTTCGAGTGGTTCGCTATCGATGGGTAACTTTTCCAGAATATTTAGAATTTTCATTGCCGCTGAAGCAACCGTATTAAATTGCATCCGGCCATAATCAAAATTAGCTTGTTCCAGAATTTTATGTATGTCGCAACGAATATCTCGAATTAAAAGGTCTTCATCTTCCCAATTCTCGATACGAGAGATGTGTTCAGACCGGATGGACGATTCGTTATTGAAACAATATGTCCATAGTCTTTTTAAAAAACGTGCCGCGCCTTCGACGCCGCTATCCGACCATTCGAGCGTCTGTTCGGGCGGCGACGCGAACATCACGAACAGCCGCGCGGTATCGGCGCCGTATTCGTCGATCAGGGATTGCGGGTCGACGCCATTAAGCTTGGATTTCGACATGGTGCCGACGCCGCCGTATTCGACCGGCCGGCTGTCGGCTTTTGCGGCGACTTTTTCGATGCGGCCCTGCGCGTCGTGTTTGACATCGACTTCCTCGGGCGCGAAATAAGTGACGCCGCCCTTGTCGTTCTTGCGGAAGTAAATGTGATTGAGCACCATGCCCTGGGTCAGCAGATTGGCGAACGGCTCGTCGAATTTAACGAGGCCGAGGTCGCGCATCACTTTGCTCCAGAAGCGCGAGTAAAGCAGATGCAGGATCGCGTGCTCGATGCCGCCGATATATTGATCGACCGGAAGCCAATAATCGGCACGCGCGTCGGCCATTATCTTGGCATCGGGGCAGGCATAGCGGATGAAGTACCACGACGAATCGACGAAGGTATCCATGGTGTCGGTTTCGCGCTTGGCCGGTTGCTCGCACTTGGGGCAGGCCACGTTCACGAAATCGGCGCGCTTGTTGAGCGGATTGCCGGAGCCGTCCGGCACGCAATCTTCGGGCAGCACTACCGGCAACTGGTCGTCCGGCACCGGCACATCGCCGCATTTCCCGCAGTGAATGATCGGAATCGGCGTGCCCCAGTAGCGCTGGCGCGAGATGCCCCAGTCGCGCAGCCGCCACATCGTTTTCTTTTCACCGAGGCCTTTGGCTTGCAGGTCGGCGGCGATGGCATTGATGGCTTGTGCGTAATTCAAGCCGTCGTATTTGTCGGAATGGATGCAGGCACCATGTTCCTTGTCTTCGTACCACTCCTGCCATATGTCGGCGTTGAATGCTTGGCCCTTTATTGCGATGACTTGCTTGATCGACAGGCCGTATTGTTTGGCAAAATAAAAATCGCGCTCGTCATGCGCGGGCACCGCCATCACCGCGCCTTCGCCGTAGCCCATCAGCACGTAGTTGGCGACCCACACCGGAATCTTTTCGCCGGAGAGCGGATGGGTGACGAAGATGCCGGTCGGCATGCCTTTCTTTTCCATCGTCGCCATGTCGGCTTCCATCACGCTGCCATGCTTGCATTCTTCGATGAACGCGGCGAGCGCCGGATTTTTCTTCGCGGCGTAGGCGGCCAGCGGATGTTCGGCGGCGACCGCGCAGAAAGTGACGCCCATGATGGTGTCGGCGCGCGTCGTGAACACCCACAGCAGGCCCTTATCTCCCTCTCCCTCCGGGAGAGGGATTGAGGGTGAGGATGCTCTGCCTTCCTTTCCCTCATCCCCAGCCCTTCTCCCGGTGGGAGAAGGATGCATTGTGTCGCCGGGTAATTCATACGGAAACGCGAAGCGCACGCCGTACGACTTTCCGATCCAGTTGGCCTGCATCGTTTTCACGCGCTCCGGCCAGCCCGGCAGCTTGTCGAGATCGGCGAGCAGTTGTTCCGCGTACTGGGTGATGCCGAGGTAGTAGCCGGGGATCTCGCGTTTCTCAACGACCGCGCCGGTGCGCCAGCCGCGACCGTCTATTACTTGTTCATTCGCGAGTACAGTCTGGTCGACCGGGTCCCAATTCACGACCTGCGTTTTCTTGTAGGCGATGCCTTTTTCCAGCATGCGCAGAAACAGCCATTGGTTCCACTTGTAGTAGGCGGGGTCGCAGGTCGCGAGCTCGCGCTCCCAGTCGATAGCGAAACCGAGCGACTGTAATTGCCGTTCCATATACGCGATATTGTCGTAGGTCCACTTCGCCGGCGGCACTTGATTGGCGATCGCCGCGTTTTCGGCCGGCAGACCGAACGCGTCCCATCCCATCGGCTGCAGCACGTTGAAACCGCGCATGCGGTGGTAGCGGGCCAATACGTCGCCTATGGTATAGTTTCTGACGTGTCCCATATGCAGCTTGCCGGACGGATAGGGGAACATCGACAGACAGTAGTATTTGGGTTTATCTGCCGTCTCGGCGGCGCGGAAAGAGCCCTGTTCGTTCCAGTATTTTTGGGCCTCGGACTCGATGGCGCGGGCGTTATATTTATCCTGCATGACGGCGGCGTTTGAAAAACATAAATTATAACTGGATGCATCCAAATTTCCGCTTCCGCCGTATATGCAGGTGTGACCCGGACTAAGGGGGGCCTCATGAAGACCAAAATTTTCCTGACAGCGCTTTTGATGTTGATGGCGCTTCCCGCATGGGCGGCGGCGCGCCCGAACCTGATGGTCGAGAGCGTGCAGATGCCGGCGTGGGTCGAGCACGAGAACGGTGTACGCCAGGCGCTCGCGGTCGGCGCGGCGCTCATCAATCGGGACAAGATCAACACTGGTGCCAATGCGCGCGTGTTGCTGCGGCTCGCCGACGGCAGCACCATCAAGCTCGGCGAAAATGCGACGCTGACGCTGGACGATCTCGGCCAGCAGAAGGACAAGCTCAAACAACTGGTGACCGCAACGCTCGATGTGCTGGCCGGCGCGTTCCGCTTTACGACCCAAGCGATTTACAAGTTCCACGGCGAACGCGACGTCAAGGTCAAGCTGGTGACGATCACCGCCGGCATTCGCGGCACCGACATTTGGGGCAAGCATACCGACGAGCGCGATGTGCTGGCGCTGCTTGAAGGCAAGATTACCGTCGTCCACGGCACGCAGGCATTCACGATGGATCAGCAGCAATCGCTGTACACAGTGCCGAAGGAAGGCGCGCCGACGCCGGTCGCGCCGCTGGATTCCAAGCTGCTCGAGAAATGGGCGCTCGAGACCGAAATCGTTCCCGGCGGCGGCGCCGTGTCCGCGGGCGGCAAATGGAAGGTCTATGTCGCGACCGCCAAATCGCAGGAAGAGGCGCTTGCCATTTATGACAAACTCAGCGACGCCGGCTACGCAGCCGACATCCGGCCGGTGAAGAAAGAGAGCGGCGTCGTCTACCGGCTGCGCATTTCGAATCTGCCGAGCAGGGGTGAAGCGGAGATTCTTGCCGCCAGGCTCAAGGAACAAAAGGACAAACTCGGCATCGAGGAGCCGACGGTCGCCGCGAAATAGCAGCGCTACGCGCGGGTATAATCCGCGCGTGAATCCTTCTTTTCTCGCCGGACTCAACGAGCGCCAGCTCGAAGCCGTCACGCTGCCGCACCAGTCGGCGCTGATTCTCGCCGGCGCCGGCAGCGGCAAGACGCGCGTGCTAACCACGCGTGTTGCGTGGCTGATCCACACCGGCCAGGCCAGTCCCGCCGGCGTGCTCGCGGTCACTTTCACCAACAAGGCGGCGAAGGAAATGCTGGCGCGCATTGCGGCGATGCTGCCGATCAACACGCGCGGCATGTGGGTCGGCACCTTTCACGGCCTGTGCAACCGCATGCTGCGCGCGCACCATCGCGAAGCCGGACTGCCGCAGCTGTTCCAGATCCTCGACAGCCAGGACCAGCTCGCGCTCGTCAAGCGGCTGCTGAAGGCGGCCAATTTCGACGAGGAGAAATATCCGCCGCGCCAGGCCGCGTGGTACATCAATATGCACAAGGAGGAAGGCCGCCGCGCGCGCGACGCCGACGAGCACGACGACTTCACGCGCCGCATGAAGGAAATCTACGCGCGCTACGAGGAACAGTGCCAGCGCGAAGGCGTCGTCGATTTCGCCGAACTGCTGCTGCGCTGCTACGAGCTGCTCGTGCACCACGAAGCGTTGCGCGAGCATTACCGCGGCCGCTTCAAACACATTCTGGTGGATGAATTCCAGGACACCAACCGCCTGCAGTACCGCTGGTTGAAACTGCTGGCCGGGAAGGAAAACGCGGTGTTCGCGGTCGGCGACGACGACCAGAGCATTTACGCGTTCCGCGGCGCGTCGGCTGCCAACATGCAGGACTTGCAAAAGGATTTCGCGGTCGAGAAGGTCATCAAACTCGAGCAGAACTACCGTTCTCATGGCAACATCCTCGATGCGGCGAACGCGCTGATCGCACACAACCGCCACCGGCTCGGCAAGAACCTGTGGACGGCGGAAAGCAAGGGCGAACCGCTGCGCGTCTACGAAGCCGCGACCGATATCGAAGAAGCCGGCTTCATCATCGAGGAAGTGAAATCGCTGCACAACGAGGGCGTCGCGCTGTCCGATATCGCGCTGCTCTATCGTTCGAACGCGCAGTCGCGCGTGCTCGAGCATGCGCTGTTCAGCGCCGGTATTGCGTACCGGGTCTACGGCGGGCTGCGCTTTTTCGAGCGCCAGGAAATCAAGCACGCGCTTGCCTATCTGCGCCTGCTCGCGAGCGATGACGACGACGGCGCGCTGCTGCGCAGCATCAACTTTCCGGCGCGCGGCATCGGCAGCCGCACGCTCGAACAGGTGCACGACACGGCGGCGGCCAGGGGCATCAGCCTGTGGCGCGCCGCGAAGGAGCGAGCGGGGCCGCCGTCCGTGCCCGCGGCGGCATCCGCCAAGGGCGTCGCCGGTTTTGTCGCGCTGATCGAAGCGATGCGCGCGGCGACGCAGGGATTGAAGCTGCCCGAAGCCGTCGAACATGTGATCGAGCATTCCGGCCTCAAGGCGCATTACCAGGTCGAGAAGGAAGGCCGGGATCGGCTCGAAAACCTCGATGAACTGGTCAATGCCGCCGCCGCATTCGCCGGCGACGAGCAGCAGGAAGATGCCGGCCTCGCCGCGTTTCTCGCCCATGCCGCGCTGGAGGCCGGCGACAACCAGGCGCAGGCAGGTGCCGACGCGCTGCAGTTGATGACGGTGCATTCAGCGAAAGGGCTCGAATTCCACAGCGTGTTCATCAGCGGGCTCGAGGAAGGATTGTTTCCGCACGAAAACAGCATGGTCGAAAGCGACGGACTTGAAGAAGAGCGGCGCCTCATGTACGTGGCACTGACGCGCGCGCGGCGGCGGCTCTACCTGTCGTACGCGCAGAGCCGGATGCTGCACGGCCAGACGCGCTACAGCATCGCGTCGAGTTTCTTCCAGGAAATTCCCGAAATCCTGATACGGCGTATCAACCGTACTGTTGCTCCGCGATTCACTGTTCCCGCCGCTGCCTCCCGCCCGCAAACGGAAACCACCATCGCTGCGCATGGCAATCCGCCGTGGCGGATCGGCCAGAACGTGCGACACTCGAAATTCGGCGTCGGCGTGATCGTCAATGCCGAGGGGCGTGGCGACGACGCGCGTGTGCAGGTCAATTTCCGGCGCGACGGATTGAAATGGCTCGCGCTCGAGTACGCGAAACTGACGGCTGCCTAGCCGGCAGCGGGTGCCGGCGCGAAAATATCCCGGTAACACGCATAGAACGACGTCGTCAGCAACGGCGACATCAGCCATAAACCGAGATCGGGCTGACCGGCGGCGACCGTCAGCGGCATCAGCGCCAGGATCGGCGTCAGCAAGGTCACCCCGTAAAGCAAAAACGGCAGCAGGTTTTTCGCGCAGGCGCGCAGGCCCAGCCAGAACGCGGGCAGCGGCCCGATGCCGTCGAAAAATACCAGCAGCGACGCGAAGGCCGTCGTCATCATCAGCAGCGTCAGCAGCACGAAGCCGGCCAGCGCCGCCATGATCGCGTTTGGCGTGGCTTCGCGCACCGTCTGCTGCGCCGCGTTGTCCGGTGCTCCGCGACTCATTGCATCCAGAATGTTGTTGAACGCGTCGCCGCCGATCTGGGCCATCAGCAGCAGTATCAGAATCTGGCCCACCAGCGACAGGATGCCGACCGTGATCAGCGATATCGCGTTTCTCAGAAAACCGCTCGCCAGATAACCAAACCGCAGCGGCTTGCCCTGGCCGAGTGCCTGCGCGCCGTGCGCGAGCCCGGCGATGAAGTTCGGTGTGATCAACACGAGGGCGACACCGAACAGCGGTACCAGCAATAGCAGGCGGCTGGCAACGAACAGCGCGGCGAGCAACAGTATCCACATCGCGCTGGCCTTGCTGAAAATCGAGGCGCCTTCGACCAGCCAGTCCCAGCCGCGCATGATGGCCACGCTGCGGATGTTCACGGGCATGGTGCGAACTCCGCGTGGAGATCGGCCGTGCGCGCGATATGCTGCTGCAGCAGGCGCTCGAAATGCCGCGGATCCTTGGCGTAGGTCAGCACCCCCGGGCGCGGAAGATGAAGGTCGTGCAGGCGCGACAGCCAGAAGCGCAGCGCGCCGGCGCGCAGCAGCGCGGGCCACGCCGCGCGCTCGGCCGCCGTGAACGGCCGCACCTGATGGTAGGCGTTGAGCAGGGCGGCGGTGCGTTCGGCATCGAGCGCCGCGGCGTCGTCATTTTCCAGGCACCAGTCGTTGGCCGTGATCGCGATGTCGTAAAGCAACGCATCGGTGCACGCAAAGTAGAAATCGATGACACCGCCGACCGCTCCGCCGTTCCACAGCACGTTGTCGCGGAACAGGTCGGCGTGAATCACGCCGCGCGGAAGATCATCATAAGACTGTCGCGACTGGAACCGCATTTCCTCCTGGAGCAGCGCCGCTGCGGCGGCGCCGAGAAACGGCAGCACCTGCGGCAGCACGGCTTCCCGCCACGGGGCTCCGCGCGGGTTCGGCATGTGCTCGCGGTAGCTCGCGCCGGCGAGGTGCATTTCCGCGAGCAGCGCGCCGATGGTCGCGCACTGCGCGGCGGTGACCCGCTGGCTGTCCCTGCCCGGCATGCAGGTCACGATCGCGGCCGGCTTGCCGTTCAGCGCGCCGAGATATTCGTTGTCGAGATCGGCGATCGGCTGGGGACACGGAATGCCATGGCGCGCGAGGTGCGCCATCAGGTTCAGGTAAAACGACAGCTCGCGCGGCTGGAGTTTCTCGAACAGCGTGAGCACGTAGCGGCCGTGCGTCGTGGTCACGAAATAATTGGTGTTCTCGATGCCGGCGGCGATGCCCTCGAGTTGCGTCAGCGCGCCGATCGAATAGTGTTTGAGCCACGCCGCCATCTGCTCGGGCGTGACCGGGGTAAAGACTGACATTCAGAACGGATGATTAAAAACGTGCGGCGGAGCGGAGCGGTTTGTACGTGTGGCGCCGCTCACCCCCGGCTTACCAGGAATGAATCACCCACATCGGCGGGCGGATGCCGGTATCGAGGCTGTCGCGCCGGATCAGCGTTCCGCCGCCGGTTTCGTCCACCAGATAATACGGAATGCCGCTCTTCGGCGTCACCTTCACCATGTAGAGTTTGCCGTTGACGCGGTATTCTTCCCGCGTCTCGCTGGCGCCTTTGACGATGGTTACCTGCGGTTCGAGCGACTGATCCTCGGCTTGCGGCGGCGGACCCGGATCGGGAATCGGCTCCAGATTTTTCGGCTGATCTTCGGCCGCAACCGGCAACGCGGCGGCCAGCAGCAATATCAACAGCAACTTGCGCATGACATCTCCCCGGAATCGAACGTGCATTATCGGCTTTTCAGCGGTAAATATAAAGCAGCCGTCACAGGTTGAGCATTATTTCGCGCTCGGTATCGGACGGTTCGAAACCGCGCCGCTCGTAATGATCGAAAATCGCGTCGACTACCTGTTGCGGCTCGTCGATCACCCGGATCAGGTCCAGGTCCGCGGTATCGATCGCGCCTTCCGCGACCAGCGTGCCGCGCAGCCAGTCGAGCAGCCCCCGCCAGTAGGTTTCATGCACGAGAATGATCGGCATCTTGCGCGTCTTGCCGGTTTGCACCAGGGTCAGCGCCTCCATCAATTCGTCGAGCGTGCCGAAGCCGCCGGGCAGCACGACGTAGGCGACCGCGAACTTGACGAACATCACCTTGCGGGTGAAGAAATGGTGGAAGGTATAGCTGATGTTCTGATAGGGATTCGCGATCTGCTCGTGCGGCAGCGAGATATTGAGGCCGATGCTCGGCGATTTGCCGAGGAACGCGCCCTTGTTGACCGCTTCCATCACGCCCGGCCCGCCGCCCGAAATCACGCTGAACCCCGCGTCCGACAGCAGGCGCGCGATTGTTTCGGCGCGCACGTAATACGGGTGATCCGGGGCCACGCGCGCGCTGCCGAAGATGCTGACCGCCGGATGGATTCCGCTCAACCGCTCGGTCGCCTCGACGAATTCTGACATAATGCCGAACGTGCGCCACGATTCGCGCGCCGACCATTTTTTCTCGGCGAGTTCGGGCGACAGCAGGATGGGGAGCTTTGTTTTCGCATTCATGTCATTCACCTTTGGTAAGGAGTGAGGCGTTAGACGCAGGCCGCGGACTGGATTCGTTCTCCGGTAAGGTTTGTCCCGTGCCCCGCGTTTCCCGCCCCGCGCAGTTGTAATGAAAACGTTGCTGCTGGTTGACGCTTCTTCCTATCTCTACCGCGCGTTTCACGCACTGCCCGATTTGCGCAACCGCCAGGGCGAGCCGACCGGCGCAATTTACGGCGTGCTCAACATGCTGCGGCGCGCGCGCAAGGAAATCGCCGCCGATTATAGCGCCGTCGTGTTCGACGCCAAGGGCAAGACCTTTCGTGACGAAGTCTATCCCGAATACAAGGCCAACCGGCCGCCGATGCCCGACGACCTCGGGCGGCAGGTCGAACCGCTGCTCGACGCGATCCGCGCGCTCGGCTGGCCGCTGCTGATCGTCGATGGCGTCGAGGCTGACGACGTGATCGGCACGCTGGCGCGCGCAGCGGAACAACACGGCATGCGCGCCGTGATTTCGACCGGCGACAAGGACTTCGCGCAGTTGGTGAATCCGCACGTGATGCTCGTCAACACCATGTCGAACGAGACGCTCGACCCGGCCGGGGTCGAGAAAAAGTTCGGCGTCGCGCCGCAGCGCATCACCGATTATCTGGCGCTGATCGGCGATACCGTGGACAACATTCCAGGCGTGGACAAAGTCGGCCCGAAGACTGCGGTCAAGTGGCTCACGCAGTACGGGACGCTCGACAACATCATCGCGCACGCCGCCGAAATCGGCGGCGTGGTCGGCGCGAACCTGCGCAAGACGCTCGACTGGCTGCCGCGGGGGCGCGCATTGCTGACCATCAAGTGCGACGTCAAGCTGCCGGTCCGGCCCGAGGATCTCGCATTGCGGCCGCCGGACAAAACGAAACTCTCCGAGTTGTTCGATCGCTTCGAATTCAAATCGTGGCGTCGCGAACTCGACACCGGGGAAACGGCAAAAGAAAAAAAGGAAGAAAAGACCGCCGTGGCGGAGCTGTCCCCGGTAACCCCGTCACCCATCACCCATCACCCATCACGCAACTACGAAACAATCCTTACCGCTCAACAGCTCGATCATTGGCTCGAGAAAATTGCAGGCGCCGAATTGGTGTCGCTCGATACCGAAACGACCAGCCTCGATCCGTTGCGCGCGCGGCTGGTCGGCATTTCATTTGCGATTGAGGCCGGCCATGCCGCGTACCTGCCGCTCGCGCACCGCTACGCCGGCGCACCGGAGCAACTCGATCTCGCCGCGACGCTGGCGCAACTCAGGCCGTGGCTCGAAGATGCGCGTTCACCCAAACTCGGCCAGCACCTCAAGTACGACACCCATGTGTTCGCGAACCACGGCATCGACCTTGCCGGTATCGCGCACGACACGCTGCTGCAATCGTACGTGCTCGAAAGCCATCAGTCGCACGACATGGACAGTCTAGCCATGCGGCATCTCGGCGTGCAGACCATCACCTATGAAGACGTTGCGGGCAAAGGCGCCGGCCAGATCGGTTTCGACCAGGTGCCGGTCGAACGCGCGGCCGAGTATGCGGCCGAGGACGCCGATATCACGCTGCAACTGCACCAGACGCTCTATCCGGAAATCGAGCGCGATGCCAAACTGCTGCACGTCTATCGCGACATCGAGCTGCCGGTGATGCGCGTGCTGTACGTGATGGAACGCCACGGCGTGTTGCTCGACGTGAAATTGCTCGAACAACTGTCGCACGAATTCGGCGCCAAGATGGCGGAGATCGAGCGCAAGGCGCACGAACAGGCCGAACAGCCGTTCAATCTCAATTCGCCGAAGCAGATCCAGGAAATCCTGTTCACCCAACAGGGCCTGAAACCGGTCAGGAAAACGCCGTCCGGCGCGCCTTCGACCGACGAGGAGGCGCTCGAACTGCTCGCGTTCGACCATCCGCTGCCGAAGCTGCTGCTCGAATACCGCGGCCTCGCCAAGCTCAAATCGACCTACACCGACAAGCTGCCGCGCATGATCGATCCCGATACCGGACGCGTGCACACCAATTACGCGCAGGCGGTCGCGGTGACCGGCCGCCTCGCGAGCAACGATCCGAATCTGCAGAACATCCCGATCCGCACCGAGGAGGGCCGGCGCATCCGCGCCGCGTTCATCGCGCCGCCCGGCGGCCGCATCGTGTCGGCCGATTATTCGCAGATCGAGCTGCGCATCATGGCGCACCTGTCGCAGGACAAGGGCCTGCGCGATGCATTCGCCGCGGGCCACGACATTCACCGCGCGACCGCCGCCGAAATTTTCAACGTCGATCCCGCGCAGGTCAGCGCCGAGCAGCGCCGCTACGCGAAGGTCATCAACTTCGGTTTGATCTACGGCATGTCAGTGTTCGGGCTTGCCTCGCAGCTCGGCATCGAGCGCGCCGCCGCGCAGCAGTACATGGACCGCTATTTCGCCCGCTATCCGGGCGTTGCCGACTACATGCGGATGACGCGCGAACGCGCCCGCGCGCAGGGCTACGTCGAAACGGTGTTCGGCCGCCGGCTGTGGCTGCCCGAAATCAGGGGCGGCAACGGCGCGCGCCGGCAGGGCGCCGAGCGCGCGGCGATCAACGCGCCGATGCAGGGCACCGCCGCCGACCTGATCAAGCTGGCGATGATCGCGGTGCAGCGCTGGATCGAGAGCGAAAAACTCGCGACCAAACTGATCATGCAGGTGCACGACGAACTGGTGCTCGAAGTGCCGGACAATGAAGTCGAGAAGGTCAGGCAACAGTTGCCCGGATTGATGTGCAATGTCGCGCAGTTGGCGGTGCCGCTGGTCGTCGACGTCGGCGTCGGCCCGAATTGGGATCAAGCTCATTAATGCCCGATCACTGGAACCAGCACGCGCGGCAATGGCGGTGGATCGCGAGTCCGTTGCGCCCGGCACCGAAAGACATCGCGTTTGCCGAACGCGCGGTGAAAGGCTGGCATGGCAAAAACCGCGTGCCAGCGGTCAATGCATCGCTGCTCGGCGTAACGCCGGAAATTGCGCTAATGCAATGGCCGACGGGAACGCGCCTTAACGCAGTGGACCGTTCGCAACCTATGATAGACGGCGTGTGGCCGGGCGATACTGCCACGCGCAACGCGCGCTGCGCGGAATGGAGCGATTTGCCGCTGCCGCCGGCGTCGCAGCACATCGTGATCGGCGACGGCTGCTTCGTGCTGCTCGCCTATCCGGACGCCTATCGCGCGGTGGTCGGCGAAGTGCGGCGCGTGCTGCGCGATGACGGCCTGTTCATCATGCGTTTTTTCACGCGCCCGGTTAAGCCGGAGCCGGCGGCCAAAGTCTTCGACGACCTGCACGGTGGCCGCATCGGCAATTTCCACGTTTTCAAATGGCGGCTGGCGATGGCATTGCACGGCGAGCTCGAACAAGGCGTGCGACTCGCCGTCGTATGGGACGCGTGGCACGCCGCGGTGCCCGAGCCGGAATCGCTGGCGGCTCGGCTCGGCTGGCCGCGCGAGGCCGTGCATACGATAGACAATTACCGCGGCGTCGCAACCCGCTACACGTTTCCGACACTGACTGAAGCGCGCTCCGCGTTCGCATCCGCGTTCATCGAGATCGAGAATTTTTTTCCGCGCTACGAACTTGGCGAACGCTGTCCGACACTGGTATTCCGGCCGCGCTGACATGCCGATCGCCGTCAAATCGCACGTCGCCGGCGCCGCATGGCCGGTGATCCCGGCGCCCGACGGCGCGCTGCTGGCTGCGTTGCTGTTTCAACTCGAACAGACGCAATGGTGGCCGGCGGAACGATTGCTCGATCACCAGTTGCGGCAACTCGCATGCGTGCTCAAGCATGCCTACGATACGGTGCCGTTCTACCGGCGGCGCTTCGACGCCATCGGGTGGCGGCCCGGCGCGGCGCTGACGTATGACGACTGGCGCCAGCTGCCGCTGCTGACGCGGCGCGATGTCCAGGACGCCGGCGCCGACTTGGCGAGTAACGCGCTGCCTGCGCAATGCGGGCGCGTGTCGGAGACGCAGACCTCGGGTTCGACCGGCGAGCCGGTCAAGCTGAAACGCACCCAGCTCGACCAGTTGTTCTGGAACGCCAATACGCTGCGCGAACACCTCTGGCACCAGCGCGACGTGACGGGTAAGCTCGCGTCGATCCGCGTGCTGCCCGCGAACGTCGGCACGCCGCCGCACGGCAGCGCCGCGCGCGGCTGGGGCGCGGCGAGCGGCGAATTGTTCGAGACCGGCCCGGCGGTGCTGCTGAGTCTTGCCGCCGATATCGCAACGCAGGCGCGCTGGCTGCAACACCACGACCCCGACTATCTGCTGACCTATCCGACCAATCTCGGCGCGCTGCTCGAACAGTTCGCGTGCAATGGCGCGCGCTTGCCGCGACTGCGCGGCGTCACCACTGTCGGCGAAACAGTAACGCCGGCGCTGCGTGCGCGCTGCACCGAAGCGTGGGGCGCGCCGATCACCGATATCTACAGCTCGCAGGAATTCGGCTATCTCGCGCTGCAATGCCCGGTCAGCGGCCGGTATCACGTGATGGCGGAAAGCGCGCTGGTTGAAGTGCTCGACGACAACGGCGATCCATGCCGGCCGGGAGCAGTCGGCCGCCTCGTCATCAGCAGTTTGCACAATTTCGCGATGCCGCTGATCCGCTACGAACTGCGCGATTATGCGGAAGCGGGCGGTGCATGCGCGTGCGGACGCGGCTTGCCGCTGCTCGCGCGCATCCTTGGCCGCAATCGCAACATGATGCTGCTGCCGAATGGAGAAAAACGCTGGCCGCTGGTCGGCTTCGCCGAATACCGGGCGATCGCGCCGGTGCGCCAGTACCAGTTGATCCAGCATACGCCGGAGGAAATCGAAGTGCGGCTGGTGACCGACCGGCCGCTGGTGGCGGACGAGGAAGCGCGCCTGGCTAAAGTGATTCAGGACGCGCTGGGCTGGCCGTTCCGTTTGCGGTTCGTTTATTTCGAGCGCGGGATTCCGCGCGGCGCCGGCGGCAAATTCGAGGAGTTCGTGTCGGAAGTCGCGGCGTAAGCACGCTTACACTTTTCCGTAGTCGAGCGGCCAACGCGCGGCGAGATAGTCGATGACCTGACCGTCCAATCCGTGGGATCGGTAGATCCACACCGCACCGTGGCGGTCCAGCTTGTTCAGGCGCTGGTACCGGATATTCACATCCTGCACTGCGAGTTCGTCTGTGGCGTACCGGGCCAGATCTTCAACCGCACCCGGATCGGTGCGATCGAACAGCCACTCGCTGAAGAACAGCTCCTGGAGCTGCTCCAGGCGGTGGGCGAATGCGTCGTCGACGCGCACCGGCGGATCCAGCGCCGGCTGTGACCGCGAATAGTTGTAGCGCCAGCCGCCATACAGGTCGGATCCCGCGGTGGCGAGGAATGCGGTGTCCTCAAGCGTATAGAAGTTCTGCAGCGTGAAATAGGCGGGAATGTAATGGTGATCCTTGAAGCCGATCCACCAACCGCACAGGTCCGTGCCGTTCTCCGCTTTGAAGTAGCACACTGCGCAAAGCAAGCCCGCGCCGCGTGGCGCGTAGGCCAGGAACGCTTCGTGTTCGGTTAAGGCCATAATAATTCAATATCGGGTTGTCATTGGTACTTACGTCGTTTTCCGCGCGGCGCGCTATTCAATGCCCACGCCGTGCCGGTGCACCCACTCCCTGGCGCGGGCGATGGCGATGCGGATGGCGAATCCCTCGTCATGGCCTTCCTCCAGCAGTGCATTGGCGATTTCAATGGCCTTGATGCGCACTTCGGGAGGCAGATGCGCCATCGCCGGCGGATAATAGGACTCGTTCCAGGGCATGTCTGCGCTGCAAAGTTACTCAACGCTGCCAGTAGACCCGCACCAGATACTCGTCCGGCGAATATTTGATCTCGAGCTTGCCTTGCCATGCGTGATCCAGCGCCTCGCCGATGCGCTGGGGCAGATGCAGATCGGTGGTGGTGATCGTGATCTCGCCGTTCGCTTCGGAGATCTGCATGATGCGTTCGAGCGGATGCTCCGTCTTCGCACGCGCTTCCTCGTTGCGGATCAGACCGAAGACCTCGTCGCGGTGCTGCGCCAGGAACGGTCCCGACAGCACGATATAACCCGCCGGGTATTCGTCCCGCACACGGTGGCAGGCCGGGCACAGATGCGCTTTCGCGCCGGCCGGAAGCGGCTGTGCCCACTGCCAGTGGCCGTGATGATAGATCACACCGCAGTTGGGGCACACAGCGGGTTCCGGCGGCTTGTGCCGTTCGAGATAGGGATCGTGGCCGATCTCTTTGACCCCCCGGTTTTTGTAATGCTGGCCGTGACTGCGCAATTTATCGTGTGTCCCCATGTATGTATTATGTCCCAGGTTGGTCCCTCAATCTTCGCCCGTGTCTGACTCGCCGGTACGCTGCCGTTGCCGCCACGTGGGGTCGTGATGTTTCGTATCGCCGCGTTGCTTACGCCCATAGTCCTCGAGCTGGCGGCGCGCCGCATCGAAGGCGTCGCGCAATGCAACGTAGACATCTTCGCTCCGATCGCGGTTGACCACCACCTGACCGCCCGGCACGTGTGCCTCGATGCGCACGTTGAACAGCTTACCCTGCTTGTGATGCTTGTGCGGCACTTCCACCGTCACATGGCAGCCGATGATATGAGGGTAGAACTCCTCGAGTTTGGACACCTTCTCGCGAATGTGAGTCTCGACCGCCTCCGAGCGGTCGACGTCGTGGAAAATGATCTGGACTGGACGCTGCATTGATGCCTCCTGCTATTTTCGATACTCGACTTCCCGCTTTTGCTCCCGCGAGACGACATGGGCGAGCGCGCTCACGTCTTCGGCGAGCAGAGCGAGCATATCGTCGACTGTGACGATTCCCACCAGTGTTCCTTGCGCGTCAACCACCGGGATGCGGCGTACGCCCTTTGCCCGCATCAGTTCGATGGTTTCGGACACCCCGTCGCTTTCCCTGGTGGCCACCAACTCCGGCCCTATCACATCTTTGACCGCGAGGGCGTCGGGGTCGAGGCCCTTGGCCACGACTCCCACGGCGATGTCGCGGTCGGTCAGAATGCCGACCGGTATGCGGCGGCCATCGCGCTCGTCGATGACGATCAAATCCCCGACGTGGTGCTCGCGCATCAACTGGGCAGCTTCCCGCACCGTTTCGTGACGACGGGCGAAGACGACTTCCCGATTGCAGATTTCAGCGATAGTCACTCATTGCTCTCCAGGTTGAAAAACCGAAACAGGGTGGTTGCGGCAGGTTCCTCAACTATACCAGAGCGCCGTCCGCATGGCTGCCGTTCATGGTGTTCACCCCTTGACGCAGATCAGCGGCTCGACGCGCGCCACTTTGCGCGCCAGGCCAGCCGCGTCGGCGGCATCCACCACCGCCGAAACGTCCTTGTAGGCGCCGGGCGCTTCCTCCGCCACGCCGCGCGAAGAAGGACTGCGGATCAGGATGCCGCGCGCGGCCAGTTCGTCGATCACCTGCCGTCCTTTCCAGGTGCGGTACGCCTGGTGCCGACTCATCGCGCGACCCGCGCCGTGGCAGGCTGAACTGAAGGATTTCGCCTCGGCTTCCTTGGTGCCGGCGAGCACGTACGAGCCGGTGCCCATCGAACCGCCGATCAAGACCGGCTGGCCGACCGCGCGCAGCGGCTCGGGCACGTCGGGATGGCCGGGGCCGAACGCGCGCGTGGCGCCTTTGCGGTGGACGTAGAGCTTGCGCCTTACCCCGTCCGTCCGATGTTCTTCCACTTTGCAGGTGTTGTGGGAGACGTCGTAGAGCAGCGACAGTCGCGCCTGCGGCAGAAGTTCGGCGAACACCTCGCGTACCAGGTGCGTGAGAATTTGCCGATTCGCCAGCGCGCAGTTGATCGCCGCGCGCATCGCGCCGAGATATTCCTGGCCGATGTCCGAATTGATCGGCGCGCACGCCAGTTCGCGGTCGGGCAGCCGGATGCCGCAATCTGCCGCAGCTATCGCCATCTTCTTCAGGAATTCGGTGCCGATCTGGTGGCCAAGCCCGCGCGACCCGCAATGAATCATCACCACGATATCGCCCCGCTTCAACCCGAATACCTGGGCCGCCGCCGCATCGTAGACCGCGGTCACTTCCTGCACTTCGAGATAATGGTTGCCGCTGCCGAGCGTTCCCATCTCGTCGCGCTGGCGCTTCTTCGCGTGCTCGGAAACGTTGCCCGGCTTCGCGTGCAGCATCCGGCCGTGTTCCTCGATGCGCTCGAGGTCCTCGGGCATGCCCCAGCCATGCTCCACCGCCCAGCGCGCACCGCCGGCCAGCATCGCGTCCATCTCCGCGGCGTTGAGGCGGATCGCGCCGGTGCTGCCCATGCCCGCCGGGATGTGGCGGCAGAGCACGTCGGCGAGTTCCTTCTGCACCGCGAGGATGTCGGCGCGCGCGAGGCCGGTGTGCAGGCAGCGCACGCCGCACGAAATATCGAAGCCGACGCCGCCGGCCGATACCACGCCGCCCTGGTCGGGGTCGAACGCCGCGACGCCGCCGATCGGAAAGCCGTAGCCCCAGTGCGCGTCGGGCATCGCATAGGAGGCCGTGACGATGCCGGGCAGCGTGGCGACGTTGACCGCCTGCTCGTAGACCTTGTGGTCCATGTCGCGGATCAGTGCCTCGCTTGCATAGATCAGCGCCGGCACGCGCATTGCGCCGCGCGCGGGAATTTGCCACTCGTAATCGGAAAGCCGGGTAAAGAGATTGGTGTCCATAAATCAAACGTCCACCACCGTTTGCGCCATCCACCCGCCTTTGTCATCGCGCGCGACGCGCAGCGCGGTGTACGTCGCACCCTTGATCTCGACCGCCGGATGATGCCGCGCCACGTCGGTGCGCTCGCCCCAGGCCTGCGCGCTCAGGCGCGTGCCGTCGAGCCGGACGGCGAAACGGCTGAACAGCATGTTGCGGGTCGCCATCTCGTAGATCAGGTTGTTGAGCCACTCCGCGAACAGCAACTCGTCATCGGGGGCCTCGCATGCAATCGCCACCGCCTCGCGCGGCTCGATCGTGGCGTCGGTGATTACCGCGATCATCGCCAGCGCGGCTTGCTCAAAGGCTTCGGCCTTGGTCGCGCCGAATCCGCGCACGCCCATGTCTGCCTCATGCGGGAAATGTTCCCAGCGTGCATTCATGCCCGATCTCTTTGTTTTGAGGGTGTAAACGATACTGGCTCTTATTGTCCGTCCGGCCGCAAGCGCGGCGCTTGACCAAAATCAAACTTCCGTCCGTGCCGGCCGGGTAGATTATGCCAATCGGCGAAATTCGAAAAGGTGAATTTCATGGCTGTCTTCTTTGCATCCAGGCTCGACGCGGCGCGGCGGCTCGCTGCGGCGCTCGCGCATTTCCGCGGCCGCAATCCGCTCGTACTCGCGATCCCGCGCGGTGCGGTGGTCATGGGCCGCGTGCTTGCCGACGAGCTGCAAGGCGAACTCGATGTCGTGCTGGTGCGCAAGCTGCGCGCGCCTTTGCATGCGGAGTTTGCGATCGGTTCGATCGACGAGAGCGGATGGGTCTATGTGGCCGAGTATGCGGAAAGCGCCGGGGCTGACCGCGCCTATCTGGAGCAGGAGAAGCGCGTCCAGCTGGAGACACTGCGCAAGCGCCGTGCGGAGTACACGCCGGCGCGGCCGCCGATCGACGTCAAGGGACGCATCGCGATCGTCGTCGACGACGGTCTCGCGACCGGGGCGACGATGATCGCGGCGCTGCACGCAACGCGCGCCAGGCAGCCGGCGCGGCTCGTGTGCGCCGTGCCGGTGGCGGCGCCCGAGAGTTTGGAAAAAGTCCGGCCGTACGCGGACGAAGTGGTCTGTCTGGATGCGCCCGAGAACTTTCACGCGGTCGGGCAATTCTACGGCGAGTTCCGCCAGGTCGCCGACGAAGAGGTCATGGCGCTGCTCGCCGCCAAACCGCAAGCAACGCAACGCAGCGGTGCGGAATGAGCGCGCGGCGCAACGAACCGGTCGTCTCGATTCCTTCCGGCCGCGTCGCGCTCGAAGGAATCATCGAGGTGCCGGACAATGCCGTGGGCATCGTCATTTTTTCGCACGGTAGCGGCTCCGGGCGGCGCTCGCCGCGCAACCAGTACGTCGCCGAACAGCTGCGCAACGCGGGACTCGGCACGCTGCTGCTCGATCTGCTTACGCCCGAAGAGGACCGCGACTACGAGATGCGCTTCGACATCGGCCTGCTGACCGAGCGGCTCGGCGACGCGGTGCGTTTTGTGCGCAGCTATGCGCCGACGCGATCGCTGCCGGTCGGCCTGTTCGGTGCGAGCACCGGCGCGGCTTCCGCGCTGCGGGTGGCTGCCAAGCTTCCGGCGGATGTCGGGGCGGTCGTTTCGCGCGGCGGCCGGCCCGACCTCGCGGGGCCGGACTTGCTGCCGAAAGTGCAGGCAGCCACGCTGCTGATCGTCGGCGGCAGCGATTACGGGGTGATCGAGCTGAATGAAGCCGCCCACCATCTGCTTCGCTGCGAGAAGCAAATCGCCATTGTGCCCGGCGCGACGCATCTGTTCGAAGAGTCAGGTACGCTGGATGAAGTGGCGCGACTCGCGGCCGACTGGTTCGTCCGCCACCTGACGCGGGGCGGAACGGCGCCGGCTTGAACGCCTACTGAAGGGCGCCGAACACTTTCTTGACGATGCCGGTCGCGACGCCAGCGGTCAGCGCCTGCTTGAGACCGGCGACCGCGTTCTTGTTCGTGATGTCGGAAAGGTCGAGCGCCCAGGTTGGCGTAGCGACGATGGAAAAAATAAGGCCCCAAAACAAATGGCGCATGACAGTTCCGGAAATCAGGTTGGGATGATTATGCATGAATTGGCAGGATAGTTAAGTGTTTCGATTTGATGCAGCGGAGGCAGGAGTTAAGTGTCCGCTTTCAACCCAGAGGACATTTTCGCAAGTCTAATTTAGGCGACATCATTACGTTAGTTTAGAGGCTTTTAAACCGGACCAATATCCAAGTCGGTTCAGGTTTATGTCTCCAATACTCGCAATTCCACATTCGTGTAGCGCAACCGGCTTGCGAGTACGCTGGCGATGCCTTCCATGAAAGCTAAGGCAAGCATCTTGTGTTCTTCAGCCAGAGAGTCGAAAGTCTTGCGCGAAATCACATAGAGCTCTGTATCGGAAAATGCCACTGCATCTGCGGAACGCACATCGCCATCGAGAAAAGACATTTCGCCAAAGAAAGCCCCCCGTCCGAATGTGCCGAGGTGGTGGCTTTGCCTTTCGGAAATCGGGAGCATGATGCGCACAGTACCTCTCCGGATCAAGAAAAGTTCGTCGCCGGCATCGCCGCACGTGACGATTTTGTCACCGGCCTTGTAGGAACGCTTTTCCATGCGTTGATCCAGCGCAGCAAGCGTTTCCGCCTTGCGCCCCCTGAATAGTTCGATGTCGTTAAGGCCGAGCGCCTCTTGCTCGCCAAGATCGCAGATTACGTCCTCAAGGATGCGATCCTCGACCCACTCCAGCGCTTCGTCGAGTTCACCGAACACGCGCACCAGGCTTTCCGGACGCATGAGGCCGACCTGATCGAAATACTGCTGCATGTCGTGGCCTGAAGGCAGGTGCTGTGGCAGTTGGCTGAAGATGAGGAAACCGTGGCGTTCGGCTAGCATATCCTCAACCTGTTCCAGCATGTGGGCCGCAGTGACGTCGACGGATTGCACGCGGCGCATGTCGAGGATGACGTAGTCCCGTGTCTTCAGTTCCAGCTCCAGTGCCGAGAAAAGCTGGTTGGTGGTGCCGAAGAACAGGCTGCCCTGAAGTTCGACGACAACGCCGCGTTCGCCATGCGCAACGAGAATTTCCATTTCTTCATGTGTCCGCACCCGTTTCGAAAAAGTCTCGTTGCAGGAAATCTTGTGGCGGACAACGGCACCGCCTATCTGCTCTCGGATGAACAGCACCACGGCCAGCACAATACCGGTGCCCGAAGCCGCGATCAGGCTGACGGTCAGTGCCGTGGTGATAACTGCGGCGATGACGGCAAAGTCCAGTATCGTAGAGCGTTGCTTGAGAAGCAGGAAGCTGTGGCGGTCGATCATGCGCACGCCGACGACAATCAGGATGGCAGCGAGCCCAGCCACCGGCACCCAGGAAATCAACTTACCTAGCACAAGGAAGGCGACAAACGCCAACACGCCTTCAAAGACGCCCGATAGCCTGCTCACCGCACCGCTGGACATATTGACCAGCGTCGCACCCATCTGGCCGGCGCCGGCAATGCCTCCGATCATGGCCGAAGCTACATTGCCAAGGCCTTGGCCGATCAGCTCGCGATTTGAGTTGTGGCGCGAGCGTGTCAGCGCATCAAGCACCATGCAGGTCTTCAGGGTATCGATGGAAAGCAGCACGGCCAGCGTCAGCGCGGGGACTGCAATGTACTTGATCTGGTCTATGCTAACATCGCCCACGGCGTGCCAGCGAGCCGCCATGGCATCGGTAAAACTGCCGCCACCCCCGAACGAACCGACGACGAACGGATTACCTTCAAGCGTGAGCAGTGCCGGATCCTCCAGTCCGAGTCCGAAATAGGCGAGCATACCCGCTAACAGCGCGAGTATGGCAGCCGGCACGACCCGTGTGACACGCGGCGCGGCGAGCATCACGCCTATTGTCACCGCACCGACGACCAGGCTCTGCCATTTCCATAACCCCGGCACGGCGAGCGATTCCCAGAAATGCGTACCCTTGGGCGCACCGAGAAATATAGGTACCTGGCTGCCGATGATGATGAGCCCAACGCCGGACAAATAACCGCTCACCACAGGATAAGGCATATATTTAATCAACTGCCCAAGACGCACCGTGCCGAAAAATATCTGTAACAGGCCTGCCAGAAGTCCCAGAAGTGACATCATCAACAAAGCGGTCTCGACTTTACCGCCGCCATGTATGAACTCGATGGCAAAGGCCGACAGCACTGCTGCTGCAGGAGCGCACGGGGCAGTGATGAGCCGATTGGTGCCACCCATCGCCGATGCGATCAGACCGAGGGCGACAACACCGAGGATGCCAGCCAGAGCCCCCTGTGCCTCATAGGAAACGCCAAGCGGTGAATAGATGGCGACACCGAAGGCGATAGCCGAAGGTAGCGCCACAAGCATCGCGGCAAGGCCACCCCAGAAATCACCCGCCCCAGGCTTAGGCAGTTTCATGGCTCATGTTCCAGATCTATAATTTATCTGTCCTAATCCTATACGCAGTCTTTTACAGCGCATAGAATTTTCGAAAATGGAGAATGCCCAGAATTTTGAGATTCGTGAATGGTCATTGTGGCCATTAGCAAACAAATGAAAATGTCCGCTTTCGACTGCGGACATTCATCGGTTATTCGCCCAGATTAGATGATGTGCGCCTCATGCGCCTGCCGATCAGCATGATAGCTCGACCGTACCAGCGGCCCGCAGGCGGCGTGGATAAAGCCCATCGCATTCGCTTCGCGCTGGAATTGTTCGAACACTTCAAGCTCGGCATAGCGCAGCACCGGCAGATGGTGCGCTGACGGCTGCAGGTACTGGCCGAGCGTCAGCATGTCCACGTCGTGCGCGCGCAAGTCGTGCATGACTTCGAGAATCTCGTCGTCGGTTTCGCCGAGACCGAGCATCAATCCCGATTTGGTCGGCACCTGCGGCACGCGTTGTTTGAATTCCTTGAGCAGCGTCAGCGAGTTCTGGTAATCCGCGCCGGGCCGCGCCTGTTTATACAGCCGCGGCACGGTTTCGAGATTGTGGTTCATCACGTCGGGCGGCGTCGCGGTCAGGATATCGAGCGCGACGTCGAGCTTGGTGCGGAAATCGGGCACCAGCACTTCGATGCGCGTCTGCGGCGACAGCTCGCGCACTTTGCTGATGCAGTCGGCGAAATGCTGCGCGCCGCCGTCGCGCAGGTCGTCGCGGTCCACGCTGGTGATCACGACGTACTTGAGTTTCAGCGCGGCGATGGTCTGCGCGAGGTGCACCGGTTCCTCGGCATCGGACGGCTTCGGCTTGCCGTGCGCGACATCGCAGAACGGGCAGCGTCGCGTGCAGAGGTCGCCGAGGATCATGAAGGTCGCGGTGCCCTTGCCGAAGCATTCGCCGATGTTCGGGCACGACGCTTCCTCGCAGACGGTATGCAGTTTCTGCTCGCGCAGGATTTGCTTGATTTCCTGGAAGCGCTGGCTGTTGCCGAGCCTGACGCGGATCCACTCCGGCTTGCGTAACGGCTCGACGACCTTGATCGGAAATTTGGCGAGCACGCGCGAAGTCTTCGCCGCGCCTTTTTTCTTTTCGAGGACGTCGCTCATGAATTGAGTTGTCCGAGTAGATATTGCGTCAATCGTTCGTTGACGGCGGCGATTGAATCACTGACGCCGAGATCACGCAGTTGGGTGACCGCGAGTCCCGGATAGCCGCAGGGGTCGATCGCGGCGAACGGCTGCAAATCCATGTCCACGTTGAGCGCGAGTCCATGATAGCAGCAGCCGCGCCGGATGCGCAGGCCGAGCGCGGCGATTTTCACATTGCCGACATAGACGCCCGGCGCATCGCTGCGCGCTTGCGCTGCGATGCCGTAATCAGCAAGCAAACCGATTACCGCGCTTTCCATCAATGTGACCAGCGGCCGCACGCTGAGACCGCGCCGCCGCAGATCGAGCAGCAGATAGGCGACGAGCTGGCCGGGGCCGTGATAAGTGATTTGCCCGCCGCGGTCGGTCTTGACGATCGGAATATTCGGGGTGACGTTAATGCGGCCGCGCGGCAGATGTTCGGCGCGCGCCGCGACGCCGAGCGTGTAGACCGGCGGATGCTCGGTGAGCCAAATTTCATCGGAGGTTGCGGCATCGCGCTGCGCGGTGAATTCTTGCATCGCGCGCCACACCGGTTCGTACTCGGCGCGGCCGAGGTGGCGAATCTCGACGGCGGGCAGCAGAGTGGCAGGCGTCGCGGTCATGCTGTTTCCCCTCACCCTCCGCCCTCTCCCGCAGGAGCCCGTGCGGGCTGGGCTTCCCTCACCTTCCGTCCTCTCCCAAAGGAGAGGAAACCCTTCGCCCGCCGGGAGAAGGGATGGGGATGAGGGAGCGCTATCATGTTTTGCATTCTGCGGTTATTTCTTACGCGAATAATAGCCGGTGAACGACGTTTTGCCGATGGTGTTCCGGTTGACCGCGGATTCGATCTGCGCGGCAGCCATATTCGCCTGAACCCCGAGTTTTTCCACGTTGAGCGCGTGCAGCGTGAAGATGTAGCGGTGCGGTTTGTCGCCGGGCGGCGGACACGGTCCGCCGTAGCCCGGCGTGCCGAAGTCGGTGACGCCCTGCACACTGCCGGCGGGCAGTCCGCTGCCGTCGGCCTTGCCGGCACCGGCGGGGAGCATCGTGGTTTGCACCGGAATATCATAGACCAGCCAGTGCCACCACCCTTTGCCGGGCGCATCGGGATCGAACACCAGCAGCGCGAAACTTCTGGTGCCGGCCGGCGCGTCGTGCCACGCCAACGCCGGCGAAATGTTCTGACCGGTGCAGCCGAAGCCATTGAACGCCTGCGCGTCCTTGATGCGCGACTTGTGCGGGATATCGGCGCTTTCGAGCGTGAACGCCGCGCCGCCGCCGAAGGCGGTGGCCGGCACCAGCATCGACAACCATAAAGCAAACCGTTTCATGGAATCCCCCTTTTCACTCCTTGCTCCTCACTCCTTACGCCTCACAGCACCACGACCACCATCGGATGGTCGCACAACTCGCGGTAGAGCGCGTCGAGCTGCTCGCGCGAGGTGGCGTTGATGGTGCAGGTCAGGCTCAGGTATTTGCCGTGTTTGCTGGTGCGCATTTCCATCGTCGCCGCGTCGAAGTCGGGCGCGTGGCGCGTGACGATTTCGAGTATCGCCTGTGCAAACCCGGCTTGCGTATGCCCCATGATCTTGATCGGAAACGCGCATGGATATTCAATCGGCGATGCGTCGTTGGTTGTTTCGCTCATCGTTCCGTTCAGGCCGCGCGCCGCATCACCGTCTGCTTGAAGTCCTGATACAGCGCGTGCATGCGGCGGAACAGCGCGCCGGGTTTGCCGTCGCCGACCGCTTTGCCGTCGAGCGTGGTCACCGCGAGCACTTCCTTGGTCGAGGACGACAGCCAGATTTCGTCGGCCGTGCGCAATTCCTGCTCGGCGATGCGGCGTACTTCGCACGGAATCCGGTTGGCGGCGGCGAGTTCGAGCACAACGTCGTAGGTGATGCCGGGCAGGATCAGGTGGTCTTTCGGCGGCGCGAGCAACGTGCCGGCGCGCACCACGAACACATTGCTGGCCGAGGCTTCGGTCAGCGCACCGTCGCGCAACAGCACGACTTCGGCGGCGCCGGCGTCCACCGCGAGCTGCTTGAGCAGGCAGTTGGCGAGCAGCGACACCGACTTGATGTCGCAGCGCAGCCAGCGGAAATCAACCGCGGTGATGCAGGCGACGCCGGTTTCGATCTGCTCGTGCGACGGCGTGACCAGCGGATTGCTCATCATGAACACCGTCGGTTTTGCATCTTTGGGGAATTCGTGCGCGCGTTTGGCGGCGCCGCGCGTGATCTGCAGATACACCGACTGGTCGTCGCCGGTATTGTGCGCGACGATCTCATGGATCAATTGGGCCCACTCATCGCCGGTCAGCGGATTGGCGAGCCGGATCGCATCGAGACTGTGTTGCAGCCGCCGCAGATGTTCGGGCAGCCGGAACGGCCGGCGCGAATAGACCGGGATCACTTCGTAGACACCGTCGCCGAAGATGAAGCCGCGGTCGAGCACCGGCACGCGCGCGTCGGCGAGCGGCAGGAACGCGCCGTTCAGATAAATGATATCGGTTGCCACGAAGTTAATTTTAACAGGCGCGCCGGGCCCCGGTCGGGCCGGTTTTAATCAGGAAGATCGCCGTCGCGATAACGGCGGACGAAGGCGCGGATAAAGAGCAATTGCTGGCGGAAGTGGGTGCAGCCGTCGCAGGCGAGCAGGTGCAGGCGCAGTCTGGAACGTTCGAGCAGGCCGAGCCGGCGCTCCTGCGCCTGCGACAGCAGCACACTCGCCTGTTTGCACGAAAGCTCGAACCAGTTCATCTTCATGTTCTGTTTCCAAACCATCTGATTTCAAGACACTCGCGCAGCAGCAGCCGCGCGCGATGCAGCATCACCCACAGGTTGGTCGGCGTGACCGCCAGTTCCTTGCAGATTTCGTCGGTCGACAGTTCCATCACTTCGCGCAGCGTGAACGCGCGCGCCAGCCGCAGCGGCATCACGCGCGCGCACATTTCAAACACCTCGCGGAATTTTTTGTCCTCGAACGATTTTTCCGGGTCACCCCAGTCGGCGGGAAATTGCCGCCAGTGGCCGTCGTCGGCGAACAGCGCGTCCGCCGCTTCGGCTTCGGAAGCGTCGTCGCCGTCGGCGAGCGGCCGCTCGCGCGCCTGCCGCCGCAGCACATCGATGATTTTGTGCTTGAGGATGCCGGTGAGCCAGGTCTTGCGCGACGATTTGCCGGAGAAGGTCGCGCCGTCGAGCGCCGCCAGCAGGGTTTCCTGCACCACGTCGGCGGCGAGCTGCGGGTCGCGCAATTGCAGCAGCGCGTAGCGCAGCAGATAGGGCCGGTATTGCTCCAGATTTTCGGCGTTCATCGGGACTTGAAACGGCGGGAGATGCCGCAATCTACAAACTTTTTTTGTCGAGTTCAAGCCCGGTTAATACTGCGCGCATGGACTTGAAATGCCGCTGTCGATACCTATATCGGGAAGGGTAATTCCCATTATCTCAATTGTGAAAGGAATAGGTCATGGCCAACATTACACGTTTCAACGTCAATGCGCTCGACAGCGTATTCGACGATCTGATGCGCGGCTTTTTCGTAAGGCCGGTGCGTTTCGACAATGAAACCAGCGTGCCGGCGCAAATCCGTGTTGACGTATCCGAAAACGACGGCGGCTATGTCGTGCGCGCGGAAATTCCGGGCGTCAAGAAGGAAGACATCAACGTTTCAATCGACGGCAACCAGGTCGAGATCGGCGCCGAAGTGAAGAACGAGAAGGAAGTCAAAGAAGGCGAAAAAGTTCTGCGCTCCGAACGCTATTACGGCAAGGTCTATCGCGGGTTCACGTTGTCGCACGAAGTGGATCAGAACGCGACCCAGGCCAAATACGCCGATGGCATCCTCGAACTGACGCTGCCGAAAAAGCAGTCGGCGGCAAGCAAGCGCGTCGCCATCCAGTAATTTTCCCGGCAACGACAAAAAGGCGGCCGGCCGCAAGGCCCGCCGCCTTTTTTTATTGAACTGCAGAGATGCGGAGGCACAGAGAAAATCGGGGAAATCTGGCCACAGAGAGCACAGAGGACGCGGAGAGAAAATCAAAAACAATCCCATTCATTGTTTCTGCTTCTCCGATTCGAGGTTTTTCTCTGTGTTCTCTGTGGCTGAATTCAATCTTTGTGTAGAATAGTTGGCAATCGCTTACTTTTCATACTGACATGGCGCTGACCGGAACCACTGCCGAACTGAAGGCGAAAGTCCTTGCCGAGGCGCTGCCGTACATCCAGCGTTTTCACGGACGCACTGTCGTCGTCAAATACGGCGGTAACGCGATGACCGACGAGAAACTCAAACACAGCTTTGCGAGCGACGTCGTGTTGCTGAAGCTGGTCGGCATCAACCCGGTGATCGTCCACGGCGGCGGCCCGCAGATCGACGACCAGCTCAAGAAAGTCGGCAAAAAAGGCGAGTTCGTGCAGGGCATGCGCGTGACCGACGCCGAAACCATGGACGTGGTCGAGATGGTGCTCGGCGGCCAGGTCAATACCGACATCGTGAATCTGATCAATCAGCACGGCGGCCGTGCGGTAGGGCTGTCCGGCACCGACGGCCCGCTGATCCGCGCGCGCAAGATGATGGTGCGCGGCAAGGACAACCCGGAGGAACTGATCGATATCGGCCAGGTCGGCGAGGTCGAGTCCATCGATCCCGAGGTGGTGCAACTGCTGACCGCGCAAAATTTCATACCCGTGATCGCGCCGGTCGGCGTCGGCAAGGACGGCGAGACCTACAACATCAACGCCGACCTGGTCGCCGGCAAGATCGCCGAAATCCTCAAGGCTGAAAAACTGGTGGTGCTGACCAATACCCCAGGGGTACTCGACAAGAACGGCAACCTGCTGACCGGGCTGACCGCACGCAAGGTGGACGAATTGTTCGCCGACGGCACGATTTCCGGCGGCATGTTGCCGAAAATCGGCTCGGCACTGGAAGCAGTGAGAAACGGCGTCAACGCCTGCCACATCATCGACGGCCGCGTCGAGCACGCGCTGCTGCTGGAAATCCTGACCAATGAAGGCGTCGGCACGCTGATCAAGCGGCGCTAGGGAACGGGCGACATGGGGAAGCGCGGCGACCGCAAATTGCAAATCCTGCAAACGCTGGCCGCGATGCTCGAGGCGCCGGCGGCAGAAAAAATCACCACCGCGGCGCTCGCCGCCAGGCTCGACGTTTCGGAAGCCGCGCTCTACCGCCACTTCGCGAGCAAGGCGCAGATGTTCGAGGGGCTGATCGAGTTCATCGAGGAAACGCTGTTCGGACTGATCAACAAGATCGCCGGCGAGGAAAAAAGCGGACGCAAGCAGATCGAAGCGATGACCGCGGTGCTGCTCGGTTTTGCACAGAAGAACCGCGGCATGACGCGCGTGCTGATCGGCGACGCGCTGGTGCACGAAAACGAGCGCCTGCAGCAGCGCATCAACCAGCTGCACGACCGCGTCGAGGCGACGCTCAAGCAGGCGTTGCGCTTTGCCGCGGGTCAGAACGAATTGCCGGCCACGCTCGATCCCGCCGCGCAGGCCAACCTGATCATGAGTTTCGTGACCGGCCGCTGGCACCAGTTCGCGAAGAGCGGGTTCAAGCGCGATCCGCTGCAGTACTGGCAGGAACAGGCGCAGTCGCTCCTAAAATAACGTCGTCGCAATGGAGGCAAGATGAATCTGACCACACATCAGCTGGCGGAAATCCTGATCGGTATCGCGCGCTCGCAGCAGGCGATCATCGACGCCATGGAGAGCGCGAAGACCGGCTTCAAGGGTACGCACCTGGCGCCGGCGCTCGACAGCGCGGCGAAGATCCGCGCCAGCAATCGACCGCTGACGCTGAACGAATTGCCGGCGCGCGTGTTGTTGCAATGTCAGGGACGCGCCGGGCCCAACGTCGAACAGATCACCAAGGACCTCGAAGCATTGCTGGCGCCGCCGCCGGCGTCATGAGGTCTGCACCGCCGACCATGCGCCGCATGCGGCGCACGCCGTATCGCGCGCGATGCGCGCGATACGCGATTCCATCGTCAACGCGTCGAGCCGCAACAGGCGGCCGTTAAGTCCGCTTGCGATCCCGATCAGCAGTTTCAGCGCTTCCGCCGCCTGCGCGGTGCCGATGATTCCGGTCAACGGCGCGAACACGCCCATCACCGCGCACGGCATGTCCTCGTTACCGCCGTGCTCGGGAAACAGGCAGCCGTAGCACGGCGCCGCCGCATCGCGCAGATCGAACACTGCGAGCTGGCCTTCAAAACGCACCGCCGCGCCCGACACCAGCGGCCGGCGGTGCGCGACGCACGCGCGGTTGATCGCGTGGCGGGTCGCGAAATTGTCGCTACAGTCGAGCACCACATCGGCCGTACGCACGAGCGCCATCAGCCGTGCGCCGTCGATGCGTTCGTCCACCGTGCGGATTTCGACTTCCGGGTTGAGCGCCGCGAGCGTGCGCCGCGCCGATTCGACTTTCGCGTCGCCGATCGCATCGTTGCGATGCGCGATCTGACGCTGCAGGTTGGTCAGGTCCACCGCGTCGCCGTCGCAGATCGTCAGCGTGCCGACGCCGGCCGCGGCGAGATAAATCGCTGCCGGCGAGCCGAGGCCACCGAGCCCGATGATCAGCGCATGCGCGCCACGCAGTTTGCGCTGGCCTTCGATGCCGATTTGCGGCAGCAGGATATGCCGGCTGTAACGCAGCAGTTGGGCGTCGTCCATAAATTAAAAAGTATGCTCCAAAAAACAACGCCCGGCATGCCGGGCGTTGTTGTGATGGCGTTTTTGCGCCGTTCAGTTTTTCGCGGCGGCCAGCGCGCTGATTTTTCCGCTCTTCAGGAAAGCAACCGCCTGGGAGAGTTCGTAGTCGTTTTTGGAAACGACCTGGCCGGGATCGATTTTCAGCGCCGCGCGCTGTTCTTCTTCAGTCAGCTTGGGGCGCGGCGCCGGCTTGAAGCCGAAGATGTTGGCCGCCGCCTCTTTCTTGGCTTCCGTCTTGGTCGAGAATTGCTCGAGCAAGTGCCGGTCGAGATCGGCTTCGCGCAGTTTGAGCGAGGCGTCTTCTCCGGACGAGCCATCGTCGAGCCCGATGTCGGGCACGATACCCTTGGCCTGGATCGAGCGCCCGTTCGGCGTGTAGTAACGCGCAGTGGTCAGCTTGAGCGCGGCGTTATTGCTGAGCGGCAATATGGTCTGCACCGAACCCTTGCCGAAAGTCTGCTGGCCCATGATGACCGCGCGCTTGTGATCCTGCAGCGCGCCGGCGACGATTTCCGACGCCGATGCCGAGCCGCCGTTGACCAGCACAACCATGGGCGTGTTTTTGATTCCCGCCGGCAGACCCTGCAGATAATCGGAACTGTCGCCGCGCAGATAGTTGTCGGGGCTGGCGGTCAGCCGCATCTTCGAATCCTCGGTGCGGCCGTCGGTGTAAACGACCAGCGCGTCCTTCGGCAGAAACGCGGCCGATACCGCGACCGCGCCGTTCAGCAATCCGCCCGGGTCGTTGCGCAGGTCGAGCACGATCCCTTTGACCGGTCCGTTGTTCTGCTTGAACAGCGTGTCGATCGCTTTTGCCAGGTTTTCGCCGGTGTGTTCCTGGAACTGCGTGACGCGCAGGTAGATGTAGCCGGGCTCGAGCAGCGTCGACTTCACGCTCTGGATTTTTATGATCGAGCGCGTCAGCGTCACAACCAGCGGCTTTGAGCTGCCTTTCCGAACGATGGTCAGCGTGATCTGCGTGCCGGGCTTGCCGCGCATGCGCTTGACCGCATCGCCGAGCGTCATGCCCTTGACCGCGGTGTCGTCGAGTTTGACGATCAGGTCGCCGGGCTTGATGTCGGCGCGGGCGGCCGGCGAATCGTCGATCGGGGAGACGACTTTGACGAACCCGTCTTCCATGCCGACCTCGATGCCGAGGCCGCCGAACTCACCCTTGGTGCCGACTTCCAGATCGCGGAAATCCTCGCCCTCGAGATATGCCGAGTGCGGGTCGAGATCGGACACCATGCCGTTGATGGCGCCGGTGATCAGTTTCTTGTCATCGACCGGTTCGACGTAATCGCTCTTGATGCGGCCGAACACCTCGGTCAGGGTGCGCAGCTCCTCGACCGGCAGCGGGCTGGGCGTCTCGTGCTGGGCGACCGCCGAGAAGTTGAGGGAAAGCATGACGCCGAGAAAGACGCCGAGCGTGACCAATCCAAGTTGTTGCAGCCGATTACGCATTACTGGTTCCTGTATATATATTTTGTGCTATTTCAAACTTACCCACTCGAGCGGATCGAAGGCTTTGCCGCGATACCGCATTTCGAAGTATAAACCGGATTTCGCGCTGCCGCCGCTGGCGCCGACCTCGGCCACGGATTCCCCGCCGCGAACGGTGTCGCCGACCTGCTTGAACAGCGTTTCGTTGTTTGCGTACAAACTCATGTAGCCGCCGCCGTGGTCGATGATCAGCAGATTGCCGAAACCGCGCAGCCACTCGGCGAATACCACGCGGCCAGCCGCGATCGCTTTTACATCCTGTCCGCTCGGCGCCGCGATGAACAGACCTTTCCATGACAGGCCGCTATCCTCACGTGGACTGCCGAAGCGGTTGCGAAGTTCCCCGCGCACCGGCAGGCTGAGCCGGCCTTTCAACTGCGCGAATGGGCCGCCGTCGGTGCTGGCGTCGGGCAGCCGGTCGTTTCTGAGCGGAGCCGATTCCAGCAATTGACCGAGTTGTTCGACCAGCCGGGTCAGCCGTTCTTCGTTGCGTTTCAACGTCGAAATTTCGCGCCGCTGCTTGCTAATTTGCTGTGAAACACGCAGCAGCACCTGTTGGCGCATGCGTTGTTCGGTTTCCAGCTGCGTGCGTTGCGTGTGCTGCTCGGCGCGGATCGCGGCGAGTTCCGAACCGCGTTGCCGGGTCGCCTGCGACAATTGGTCGAGCTGCTCAAGGCTCGCGCGCAGGGCGCGGATGGTTTCCGCATGCGCGCGCGACAGATAGCCGAGGTAATAGAGCTGGCGCGCGACCTGATTCGGGTCCGCGCCGGACAGCAGCAATTTCAGGGCGTCGGGCCGCACGCCGGTGTATTGCTGATAGAGCAGGCGCGCCAGCTGCGCCTGCCGTTGTTCAATGTCGGCGGACGTATTCCGCGTCCGCTCCTTGAGGTCGGCGAGCCGCGCGTCCACCGTGCGCTGTTGTTCTCCGAGATCCCGCAACCGGCGGTTGGCCTCCGAGATCGCGCGCTCCGATTCGCGCAGCGCGTCGGCCGCCTCATTTTTGGTTTCCTCGGAAGCGGCCAGTTTTTTTTGCAGCGCCTCAAGGCGGACGCGCAGTTGATTCAGGTCCTTCTGCGGATTTTTCTCGGCCGCCTGCGGCGCGGTCATGGCGACGCCCGCGATTGCGAGCGCGCAGATGATGCGGGGGAAAATCCTAGGCGAATTCAATCAGCGGCACGCCGGTCATCTCCGGCGGTTGGGGAATGCCCATCATCCTGAGCAGTGTGGGCGCCACGTCCTTGAGCGCCCCGCCTTTGGCGATTTCCGCCTTGCGGCCGATATAAAGCAGCGGCACGGGGTCCAGCGTATGCGCGGTATGCGGTTGCCGGGTGGTCGGGTCGAACATCATTTCGGCGTTGCCGTGGTCGGCGGTGATCAGCACTTCGCCGCCGGCTTCCCGCATCGCCTTGACCGTGCGTCCGAGGCATTCGTCGAGCGCCTCGATCGCGCGCGTCGCCGCCGCCAGATTGCCGGTGTGGCCGACCATGTCGCCGTTCGCGTAATTGCAGATGATCGCGTCGTAGCGGCGGCTGTTGATTGCCTCGACCAGCTTGTCGGTGACCTCGAATGCGCTCATCTCGGGTTTCAGATCATAGGTCGCCACCCGCGGGGACGGGACCAGGATGCGATCCTCTCCCGGATACGGCGTTTCGACGCCGCCGCTGAAAAAATAAGTCACGTGCGCGTATTTCTCGGTTTCGGCGATGCGCAACTGCTTCAATCCCAGCTTCGAAATATATTCGCCGAAACTGTTGCTGATGTCCTGCGGCGGAAATGCGACCGGCAGCTTGAAATCCTCGCTGTAGGCCGTGAGCATGCAGAAGCAGCCGAGCTGCGGCCAATATTCGCGCTGGAAGCCGCCGAAATCCGGATCGGTCAGTGCCCGCGTCAACTGGCGCGCGCGGTCGGCGCGGAAGTTCATGAACACCGCGGCATCGCCGTCGCGCATGCGCAGCGGCTTGCCGCCGGGCGACACAATCGCGGTAGCTTTGACGAACTCGTCGTTTTCGCCGCGCGCGTAGGCCGCTTCCAGCGCGGCCAGCGCATCGGCGGCCTGATACAGCGCTTTGCCCTGGGTGATCAAATCATAAGCGGCCTGGATGCGCTCCCAGCGCTGGTCGCGATCCATCGCGAAGTAACGGCCGATGATCGACGCAATGCGGCCGGCGCCGAGTTGCGCGCACTTGTCCTGCAGCAGCTTGAGCGATGCGGCGGCGCTCCGCGGCGGCGTGTCGCGGCCGTCGAGAAAAGCATGAATGGCGATATCCTTGACGCCCGCCTTGGCCGCCATTTCGAGCATGGCGTGGATTTGCGATTCGTGGCTGTGCACGCCGCCCGGCGACAGCAAACCGAGGATGTGCAGCGCGGAATTATTGCCGCGCGCGGTGTCCAGCGCCCGTTTAAGCGCGGTGTTGCCGAAGAATTCGCCGCTTTCGATCGCGGCCTCGATGCGCGTGTATTCCTGATAAACGACACGGCCGGCGCCGATATTGAGGTGGCCGACCTCGGAATTGCCCATTTGCGCAGCGGGCAGGCCGACCCACTTTTCGGAAGCCTCGATGAGCGTGTGCGGATAGGTGTTCCAGAGCAGATCCCAGTGCGGTTTGCGGGCCTGGCAAATAGCATTGTCCTCGCACGCCTCGCGATAGCCGAAGCCGTCGAGTATGATGAGTAATACAGGCGTTACCTTCATGATTTTCAATGACTTCTGTGGGGCGGGCCGCAGGGAATTTATGCGCTATTTTAATCTATTTCGACGCTGAAGAGATTATCTTTGCGCCGCAACAAAACAGTTTGAAGCACGGCGATCAGGCGCCGCGCGTAGTTTATTGACGGGCTTCTGATAGAATCCATCGCCTTTTTGGGAGGGGTCGGGCGTGGAGCCGTCGTTTCTGGCATTTCTGAAAGAGGACACGTGGCACCTGTTGTTGTTCGCCATCGCGGTCGTCAGCGGCGGCATGCTGTTGTGGTCGTTCGGCAAGCGCCTGTTCGTGCGCGGCGCGCCGCAAGTGAGTCCGGCCGAGGCTGTACAATTGATCAATCACCGTGACGCGCTGGTGTTGGACGTGCGTGCAACCGCCGAACGCGCCGGCGGGCACCTTCCCCAGGCGCGGCACCTGCCGTTCAGCGAACTGAAGCAGCGCATCGGCGAACTGGAGCAATTCAAGGGACGTCCGGTAGTGGTCAGCTGTCAGTGGGGCGCACAGGCGGCCGTGGCGTGCGCGGCGCTCAAGAAAAGCGGTTTCGACGAAGTGTTCGTGTTGCGGGGTGGCGTCAACGCCTGGCGTGAAGCGAATCTGCCCCTGGAGAAGTAACGTAAAGACCGATGGCTGAGGTCAGGATGTACACCACCGCCGGATGTCCGTTCTGTGTGATGGCCGAACGCATGTTGGCCGCGAAAGGCATCACCGACATCGTGCGGATTCGCGTCGACATCGACCCGTCCGCGCGCGCCGAAATGATACAGCGCACCGCCCGGCGCACGGTGCCGCAGCTCTACATCGGCGATACGTACGTGGGAGGCTACGAGGAACTGGCGGCGCTGCATCATGCCGGCAAGCTTGAAGAATTATTGGGCGTCTGAAAATCTGAGCGAGGGTATAACGACGTGAGCGAAGCGACATCAGCGGCACCGGTATTTGCGATTGAAAAAATCTACATGAAGGATCTGTCGGTCGAAGTACCCAATGGCCCGCAGATTTTTCTCGAACGCGAGGCGCCGAGCGTCGAGGTCGGCGTGCGCAGCGAGGCCAAACCGCTGCAACAGGAAGGGCTGTTCGAGGTCGTGCTGGCGGTGACCGTCACCGCCAAGCTCAAGGACAAAACCCTGTTTCTGGTCGAGGCCGCGCAGGCGGGCATCTTCCAGATTCGCAACATCCCGCAGCAGGACTTGGGACCGCTGCTGGGCATCGCCTGTCCGAATACCCTGTTTCCCTACGCGCGCGAGGCGGTGTCGGCGGTCACCACGCGCGCCGGTTTCCCGCCGGTGGTGCTGGCGCCGATGAGTTTCGAAGCGATCTACCAGCAGCAACAGGCGCAGCAGTCTTCCAAACCGAATTGATGGCGCGTGCGACGATAACGGCATGCAGCGGCGCGTTGCTGGCGCTGGCGGCGGCGCTGCCGGCATATTCCGCCGAGTTTCGTTCGGTCGGCGACAATCCCGCGGTGCTCTACGACGCGCCGTCGGAGAAAGCAAAAAAACTTTACACGCTCAGCCCCGGCTATCCGCTTGAAATCGTCGTTGCGCTCGAACACTGGAGCAAGGTGCGCGACGCCGGCGGCGAACTTTCCTGGATCGAAAACCTGGACTTCGGCGAAAAACAGACATTGATGGTGAACGTCGCGCTGGCTGATATCAAGGCATCCCCGGACGATGGCGCGCCGCTCGTGTTCAAGGCCGAGCGCGGCGTCTTGCTGGACTTGCTGGAACTGACGGGCACGGGCTGGGCGCGGGTGCAGCATCGCGACGGCCAGAGCGGATATATCAAACTGGACCAGGTTTGGGGACTATGAAACTCGCGGTGCTCGGCGCCGGCGCGTGGGGCACGGCCATCACCATCAGTCTCGCGCCGCGCCACGCGATTACGTTGTGGGCGCGCGATGCACGGCACGCCGAGGAAATCACAGCGGCACGCAGCAACGAACGCTATCTGCCGGGATTTTCGCTGCCGCCGGCCGTTGCGGTCACGTCGCGGATTGAAATTGCGCTGACCGACGTCGAGTTGGTGCTGGTCGCGACACCTACCGCAGGCCTGGGTGAAGTGTTGCCGCATATCGGCGCGCGCGGAATACCGGTGGTCTGGCTGTGCAAGGGCTTCGACGCCGCCTCGACATGGCTACCGCACCAGATCGCGCGCCGTGAATTGCCGCCGCAGTTGCCGCGTGCGGTGCTGTCCGGGCCGAGTTTTGCCCAGGAGGTCGCGCAGGGACTGCCGACCGCACTGACACTGGCTTCCGAAGATTTTGGTTTTGCCGAACGGATTGCGCGCGAGCTGCATCATGACCGGTTGCGTATTTATTCGGCCGATGATGTCGTCGGCATCGAGGTCGCGGGCGCAGTCAAGAACGTGATCGCGATCGCGGCCGGCATCAGCGACGGCCTCGGTCTCGGCTACAACGCGCGCGCCGCGCTGATCACGCGCGGGCTCGCCGAGATCACGCGGCTCGGCTTGAAGCTGGGCGGCCGGCTCGAAACCTTCATGGGGCTCGCCGGCGTCGGTGATCTGGTGCTGACCTGCACCGGCGAATTGTCGCGCAACCGCAATGTCGGTCTCGGCCTGGCGCAGGGCATGACGCTGCCGTCGATACTCGGCAGTCTCGGCCACGTGGCCGAGGGCGTGCACACCGCGCGCGTCGCGAGCCGGCTGGCGCGTGAACTCGCGGTCGAAATGCCGATTACGCAGGCGGTGTGCCGCGTGATGGATGAGAATGCCGCGCCGCGCGTCGCAGTGCAGGAGCTGCTCGCGCGCGACCCCAAGCCGGAACAGTGCTAGCAAGAAGTCTCCCGATCCTCCAAGGGGTTCCTTGCGCTTGTCACACATGTCAAAACGCGCTAACGTGCGCCCGTCCGGCGGGTTTTCCGGCATGCAACGTGCTCCAAAACCCACTTACGATGGCTAAATTCATACGGCTCCAATAATCCGCTCATGGCCAGACCGGAAAAAGTCCGCCTTGGTGAAATCCTCGTTCAGCAAAAAGTACTGACGCAGGAGCAGCTCAAACTCGCGCTCGAAGAACAGAAACGCAGCGGCCGCAAGCTCGGCCGCGTGTTCATCGACCGCGGTTTTGTGACCGAAGAGGAAATTTCCGAGGCGCTGGCGAAGCAGTTGCAGATTCCGTACGTGAATCTCAAGTATTACAACGTCAAACCCGAAGTCGTGCAAAAACTGCCCGAAACCCAGGCGCGACGCTTTCGCGCGCTCGTGCTCGAAGACCGCGACGCGACGATGCTGGTCGGTCTCGCCGATCCTACCGACCTGAACGCGTACGACGAAGTGGCGCGCATTCTCAAGCGCGAGATCGACATCGCAGTCGTCACCGAATCGCAACTGCTGGCGACGGTGGATCGTGTTTACCGGCGCACCGGCGAGATCACCAACCTGGCGCAGGAGCTCGGCGCCGAACTCGGCGACACCGTAGTTGATTTCGGCGTGCTCGCCGCCACGCCCGGCGTCGAGGAAGCGCCGGTCGTCAAGCTGCTGCAGTCAGTGTTCGAAGACGCGACGCAGGTGCGCGCGTCCGACATTCACATCGAGCCGCAGGAAAAGAAGCTGGTCATCCGATTCCGCATCGACGGCGTGCTGCACCTGCAGACCGAGGCCGACGCCAAGATCGCCTCGGCGCTGGTGCTGCGGCTCAAGTTGATGTCGGGGCTCGATATCTCGGAAAAGCGCCTGCCGCAGGACGGCCGCTTCAACGTCAAGATCCGCAACAACATGGTCGACGTGCGGATCTCGACGATGCCGACGCAGTACGGCGAGTCAGTCGTGATGCGGCTGCTGAATCAGGGCGGCGGTATCCTGACGCTCGACAAACTCGGCATGCCGCCGCATGTGATCGAGCGCGTGCATGCCGTGCTGCATCGGACCAGCAGCATGATATTGGTGACCGGCCCGACCGGCAGCGGCAAGACCACCACGCTCTACGCAGCGCTCGCCGAACTCAACACGCCGGAACGTAAGATCATCACCGTCGAGGACCCGGTCGAGTACCGTCTGCCTGGCATCAATCAGGTGCAAGTACACGAAAAAATCGACCTGACCTTCGGCCGGGTGCTGCGCTCCGCATTGCGCCAGGACCCGGACGTGATTCTGGTCGGCGAAATGCGCGACCAGGAAACGGTCGAGACCGGCCTGCGCGCGGCGATGACCGGCCACCTGGTGCTGTCGACTTTGCATACCAACGATGCGATGACGACGCCGATCCGGCTGCTCGACATGGGCGCGCCGCGCTACATGGTCGCGCTGTCGCTGCAACTGGTGCTCGCCCAGCGCCTGGTGCGGCTGATCTGCGAAAGCTGCGCCGAAACCCATGCGCTGCTGCCGGGAGAGCACGAATGGCTTACTCAGGAACTCGGCTCCAAGGTTGATAATTATCGCTATGTCAAGGGCAAGGGCTGTTCCCATTGCAACGGTACCGGTTATCTCGGCCGCACCGGCGTTTACGAAATGCTCGAAATGACCAAACCGGTGGTCGAAGCTGCAAATCAGGAGGATCCCGCATTGTTCATTGAAGTGGCGACGCGTGAAATGGCCGGCCACACGCTGCGCCACCACGCCGCGCAACTGGTGACCGAAGGCAAAACCACCGTGGATGAAGCGATGCGGATCAGCAACCAGTTCGAGGAATAATCATGCCGCATTTTGCGTACCGGGCACGTAATTCCGGCGGCGAGCTGGTGGAAGGCGTTTTGGAAAATTCTGATAGCGGTGCGGTCGCCACCCAACTGTTCGGCCTCGGCATCACGCCGATCGAGATTACGCCGACCAGCGTGCCGGGTGCGCCGAATGTTTTGGGGCGGTTGTTTCAGGACAAGGTCACGCAGCTCGATTTGATGTTGTTCAGCCGCCAGATGTTCACGCTGCTCAAGGCCGGCGTGCCGATCATGCGCGCGCTGACCGGCTTGCAGGAGTCGACGAGCAATAAAACCTTCGCAGCAGTGGTGCGGGATTTGCGCGAAAGTCTGGACGCCGGCCGCGAGCTTTCGGCCGCGCTCGCGCGCCAGCCCAAGGTATTCACGCCATTCTATGTAAGCATGGTGCGCGTCGGCGAAATGACCGGCCGGCTCGAAGAAGTCTTTTTGCGCATGTTCGAGCATATCGAGTTCGAAAAATTCATGCGCGAGCAGGTCAAAGCGGCGACGCGCTACCCGACTTTCGTGGTTGCGACGATGGCGGTCGCGATCGTCATCATCAATCTGTTTGTGATCCCGGCGTTTGCGAAAGTTTATAAAAGTTTCAATGCGACGCTGCCGTTGATGACGCGGATGCTGATCGGCTTCTCGAATTTCATGGTCGCATGGTGGCCGGCCATGTTGGTTACGCTGGTTGCGGTGTTTTTCGGATTTCGTTTCTGGAGCCGCTCGCCGGCAGGCAAACCCAAATGGGATGAAGTCAAGCTCAAGATCCCGATCGCCGGCAAGATCGTTCTGAAGGCAACACTCGCGCGTTTTGCACGCAGTTTTGCGCTCGCCAGTCGCAGCGGCGTGCCGGTGATTCAGGCGCTGTCGAATGTCGCGCAGACCGTGGACAATGAATTTATCGCGCGCAAGATCGAGAAGATGCGCGAGGGTGTGGAGCGCGGCGAATCGGTGTTGCGTACCGCGGCCGCATCGGGCGTGTTCACGCCGGTCGTGCTGCAGATGATCGCGGTCGGCGAGGAAACCGGCGCGATCGATGATCTGATGCAGGAGGTTGCGGACATGTACCAGCGCGAGGTCGAGTACGAACTGAAAACGCTGTCTTCGCAGATCGAGCCGATCCTGATTATCGCGCTTGGCATATTGGTGCTGATATTGGCGCTCGGCGTATTCCTGCCGATCTGGGACCTCGGCAAGACGATGCTGCACAAATGAGGTTTCCGGAACCCCGCGCGCCACACGGATTTACCCTGCTTGAATTGATCGTTGTCATCACGATCATCAGCGCATTGCTGGCGGTCGCACTCGACCGTTTTTTGTACTATCAGGAACGTGCCGAGCAGGCTGTGATGAATGCCGACCTTGAGGCCATCAAAATGGGACTGCGGATCCGGATGGTGCAATTGATCGCGAGCGGTCATGGCGAACTGGTGCCGGCACTCGAAAGCGAGAATCCAATGCAATGGCTGGAACAGCCACCGTCCGGCTACCTGGGTGAATATGCGGTGCCAGCCAAACCCGGAAGTTGGTATTTTTCCTCAGAGAAACATGAAATCATCTACGTTCCGAAAAGCAGGCTGCATTTGATTGGAGGCGCGGGTGACGATCAGGAACTGTACTTTCGATCTTTGCTAACCCATGAACAGGACGGCAAGAGGATTGCGGGTATAACAATGGTTCCGGTAACACCGTTCCAGTGGTTCTGAAGCAGTAGCCACGAACAGCCGGCATAATTTTAATAATATGTCACGATGATAATTTCGCTATTGGCAAAATCGAGAGATATAATTGCAATGACAATGATAAACGTTGAAATCTCGGCTTTCTGACGGATATTCAACATAATAGACAATATTGCTATCGTTGAAGAGAGTGTTATGAAGATGAAACAAACAGGTTTTACCTTGATTGAACTGATCACGGTGATCGTTATTCTGTCGATTCTCGCGGCGGTAGCTCTGCCGAAATACGCGGCACTGCAAACCCAGGCGCGCATCGCCAAATTGAACGGCGCGCTCGGCGCTATGCAGGGCGCGGCGGCAATAGCGCATGGCGCCTGTCTCGCCACCCAGGGGGCCAATCCCTGCACCGACACCACTACGAGCATCGGCATGGAAGGGGCGACGGTGACGCTGGTACATCAGTATCCGGCCGCGACCCAGAACGGCATACTTGTTGCTGCCGGCATCAACGTCAACGACCCGAATCAGCAATGGCAGGTGATCAGCGGCGGCACGGGTGGCGCGACACCTCTCGTGGTGGGGGTTCAAGGCGGACTGAACCCTGCGACTTGCAGCCTTTCTTATACTGAGCCAGCAGTCGCCGGCGATGCGCCCGCATTCAACGGCTCCATCCAGACGCCGGGCCCGGTTTTGACTGCGGGATGCTAACGGAGAGGCGAATTATATGGTCCGGCTGGCATGAAATCTGCTGTTGTGTTGGTATGGTCATATACGCGGGAAATCGCGTGATTTTTTAATTGGCTCAAAGGAGTGGGAACATGAAACAGGCAAAACAAACAGGTTTTACGTTGATTGAATTGATCGTGGTGATCGTGCTGCTCGGCATTCTGGCCGCGACCGCGCTGCCGAGGTTTGTGAATCTGGGCGGCGATGCTCGCATGGCGGTGATGCAGGGGGTTGCCGGCTCGATGCAATCAGCCAATGCGCAGATTTACGCCACGGCGGTTGCGCTGGGGCTTCAGAATCTGGCTGCCTCCAACCTAACGGCAGCTCAATTGGGGACGACTAATGCCGTGGCCATTGCCTATGGTTATGCATCAAATGCGACCAATCTTGCAAATGCAATGACGTTGACACCGGCGGCGAACTTCACCGTTACTGCCGCTGCCATTCAAGCCGCACAAGCGGGTACGCCCGCCAATTGCCAAGTTGGATACACGGCAGCAACGTCGACCACGGTCCCGCCGGTCTATACGGTTACGGTAAGCCCCAATGGCTGTCAGTAAGATTCATTGATCTTCATGAGCGTCCTGCAACAAGGTATTGCATGACGCTCAATTTTTTTGCCCTACTGATATTTGACGGCCGTGAGATCATCAGCATCAGGCTTTTCGCTGATCGAGCTGATTACGGTGCTGATCATTGCCGGCATCCTCGCCGCGGTGGTGATTCCAAGCTTGAACGGCAGCAGTCAGACCTATAACGCGCTGGGATTTTACGACAGTACAAAAGCAGCTCTGCGCTACGCGCAGAAGTCGGCAATCGCCAAGCGTCGCACCGTTTGTGTCGCATTCACGGCAAATGGTCTGACGGTGACCTTTGCTTCCGCATTCGGGCCCAACACCTGCGACACGAATCTGACAGGGCCGGCCGGCGAAAATCCCTACACCATTACCTCGGCATCCGGCAGTGGCTACGCCGCCGTGCCGACCAATTTCAATTTCAATCCATCCGGGCAGCCTGTGGACACGGCAGCAGGGTTGCCGTTGCCTACGCAGACCATTACTTTTGCCGGTGCAAAAGCCATTACGGTAAACGCGGATACCGGCTATGTGCAATGATTTGCCGATGGCAGAGGATTTCCGCCGACAGCGGGGATTATCCCTGGTCGAGTTGGTCGTCTCTATCGTCATTATCAGCGTGGGGCTCGCCGCGCTGTTAATTGCCGTCACGACGGCGACTCGATCCAGCGCCGACCCGATGGCACGCAAACAGACACTGGCGGTTGCCGAGGCGCTGCTCGAAGAAATCGAACTCAAACCCTTTGCCAACCCGCCCGGTGGATTTGTCGGTGCACCGACCCAGGCCAACCGTCCCTCGTTCGACGATGTCAGCGACTACAACGGTTTTTCCAGCGCAGGGATATTTACCTTGGATGGCACCCCGATAGCGGCGCTGGCCAATTACAACGTTACCGGCGTTACCGTGGCCAACAGCGCGCTTGGCGCCATTCCGGCGGCAAATGCCAAGCTGATAACGGTTACGGTTACCGGGCCGGGCGGCGAGCCGATTACGCTTGCCGCTTACCGCACCAGTTATTTCTGATGTTGCAGCCATGACGATGCGGTTCCGATGCCAACGCGCATTCACGCTGATAGAGATGGTGGTCGTGCTGGCCGTTTCTGCCGTACTGGTTGCCGCCGTCGCAATGTTTCTGCGTTGGCCGTTTCAGTCCTATCTCGCTGTCGAGCGGCGCGCGGAAATGACCGACATTGCCGATACCGCGCTGCGGCGCATCGGGCGCGATTTGCACGTTGCGCTACCGAACAGCGTGCGAGTACTTGCCGGAGCGACAACTTGCATGGAAATGCTGCCGACCAAAACGGGTGGGCGCTATCGCTCTGCGGTGGATTCCGCCGGAAATGGCGACATACTGGATTTCACTACCGCCGACGCCAGTTTCGATATGTTCGGCCTACTGCCGACACTCCCTGGTCAAGCGCCGGCGGCAGGTGATCTGGTCGTGGTTTACAACCTGGGCGCGGCCGCCGCGGGAGCGGACGCGTATAGCGGCAACAACACCAATATAATCGCCGGCACCGGCGCGGGTTCGCTCGCGAACGAAAGCAAAATTACTTTGGGTGGTGCGGTAAAACAGTTTCCGTTTGCTTCGCCGGGGAGTCGTTTCCAGGTGATTTCCACGCCGGTCAGCTATGTCTGTACGCCGGGTGCGGTGAATGCCAGCGGCAACGGCACGGGCACGTTGACTCGCGTCTCCGGCTATGCGATCAATGCCGCGCAATCCTGCACGCCGGGTGGCACTTCAGCGCTGCTCGCGAGCAATGTAACAGCGTGCAACTTCAGTTACTCGCCGGGCACGACCATGAGCAACGGATTAGTGTCGACGCAATTGGAAATTACACAATCGAATGAAACCGTGAGCCTTTACGATGAAGTACACATCAGCAATGCGCCGTAATTCCGGCATCAGTCTGATCACGGCGATATTTTTGCTGCTGGTTTTGGCCGCGCTGGCCACTTATATTGTCAGCATCAGCACGGTGCAACACACGACGTCGGCGCTCGATGTATTGGGCAGCCGCGCTTATCAGGCGGCGCGCAGCGGTCTTGAGTTCGGCGCTTTTCAGGCGATTACTAACAACAGTTGTGCGGGCACGACGCAGGTTGCGCTGGGGGGCGCCCTCGTCGATTTCAGCCCGGTGACAGTGCTATGCACAAGTTCTACGCATACGGAGGGCACGACCGCCAAAACTTTTTATCAGATCACCGCACGTGCCTGCAATCAACCCGCGGCAGGGGTTTGTCCGAATCCCGCGCCCGGCGCCAATTACGTGGAACGGGAATTGCAAATGAGTGTGATCAGTCCACCTTGATCATGGGCACGAAAACCCCTTTGAAATATCGTCGGAGTTTGCAATGGAGTCAGCCATAAAAACACCCTCGATCTCCGCCGGCGGTTTTGGATGCGGACACCCGGATGCCGGATTAAGGCAACGGCTCAGAATCCTGCTGTGCTTGGTGCCGGCATGCCTTTTATTCGGGTGGGGGTCCCATGCCGAAGCGGCCAGCTATACCTATACTACTGGTACGTTTGCCTGGCACGACCCGATTGCGTCCGGGGATGCCCGGATCTCCAACTGGAATAATCCATGCACCGGCTATTGCGATGCGATAGGCGACGATTCGATCAGTGCGTCGATCAATATCGGTTTTACTTTCAACTTTGCCGGCACCAACTATACGCAGTTGCAAATTCAGACCGATGGCCGCGTTCAATTCAACAACAATTACAGTTATTACGGGACACAAAATATCGGCTCGTATGGCGTGAACCCGAGTCCGCCGCCGCCTTTCATCTGGAGCGGTTCCAACCCCCGGCAATACACGCTTACACCCCTACCGCAGAGCACGCTGAACAATACGATGGTGGTTTATGGCACAGACGTAGATGTCAGCCCCAACGGGTCCGGCGGCGGTCCCAGCCCGACGGGCTGTAGCCCGTCATCCAGTATTCCGACTTCAGGCAACAACTATGTCCAAGGCAAATGCGGGGTGTATTACACTCAGTTGCCGACGGGGTGCATACCGAGCCTGACCTGCACGCAGTTTGTCGTCACGTGGTTGAATGTTCCGGATTGGGGGGATGCCACCAGCTCCTATAATTTTCAGGTCATCCTAAACAAAAATGGCACCTTCGTTTATCAATACAACACCAGCGTGAACCCGGAGTTCGGGCAGGCAGAGGTTGGCTATCAAGGTGCCTCGACCGCCGATTACGTCAACTATATTTATCCTGGTCCCACTTCGCCGTACTCCGGCGGCATTGCTTCGCTCGCCGGCACGGCCATTCTATGGAACACCGTACCGGTAACCACGGTCGGCAAGTTCAACGCATTTGAGACCAGCACCGCGGCGGGATCAGCAACCGGGTTTATCAACACCAAAGTGGCAGGCAGTGGATTCACATTGGCATTGGTGGCGGTCAATGGCGGAGTGCAGGACAGCACATTTACTGGGAATGTCACGATTGATCTGATCGGCAACATCACCACGGGCGTGACACTCGATACGTCAACGAATTGTCCTAACAGTTTTTCGTCGGTGCTCGGGTCTTTCGTAGCAACGATCACGAATGGGCGTTCCAACATTGCGTTCGCCGCCGTGCCTAATGTTTGGCAGGACGTACGCGTACGCATCAATTACGCCGGACCGCCCGCGGTGACCGTATGCTCGACTGATAACTTCGCGATCCGGCCCAGTTCGTTGACGGTGGCCCTTCTCGATGCTGATTGGGCCACGGCGGGAAACGGACGAACGTTGACCAACTTGAGTGTTAGTGGAGGCAATGTACATCAGGCTGGCGCACCATTACGCGTGGCGGTTACGGTTTTGCCCAATACCGCGACACAGTACAACGGCAGCCCGACTGTGGTATCAGCCAACTGCGTCGTGCTTGCCGGCATGAGCGGTTGCAACAATGGGGTAGTGGCATTGCCCGGTGGATCGTCGTGGATTGCTGGAAACCCGCTCGTCAACGATAGTGCTTCCTATAGCGAAGCCGGGGTGTTCAATCTTGTTCTCGAGGATCATAATTTCGCCGGCGTGGATGCGCCGGATAATGAGGCGGCGGCGGTGTTGACCGTCCCGCAATCAGGCGGGGTAGCGCAAGTCGGACGCTTCGTACCCGCGAACTTTTTCGTGGCTACTACCGGCACGGCGCCCCAGTTCAAGACGTTTGACACCGATGATGCCTCGTGCAATGCAGGAGCCGCAGCGCCTAAACGCTCGTTTACCTATATCGGGCAACCGTTCGGCTACGTGACGGCGCCGACGGCCTCAGTAACCGCAGTCAACCTGTCCGGTACGCAGATCTATAATTACCGCGGTTCGTTATGGAAACTCGGCAATACCAATGGAACCACCACGCCGGGCACCGTCAAGGACTGTACGACCAATCCCAATATTTGTAATTTCACTACGAACTGGAACGTGACCGGAACCAATCCGACTACCAGCAAGGTTGTTGAAAACTATACTTATGCGTTGATACCGGCAAGCACGCCGGGGTGGGACAATAATTCAGGTGCAGCGGCAGCGATCGATGTAACGTCGGCCGGTAACGGCAGCGGCACTACCAGTTATGCCGCAGGCGAGTTGCTCGCGTTTCTACGCGACACGACTACGCCAACGGTGCCTTTTACCGCCAACATCGCTCTCAACGTGACGGTTCAGGACAGCAGCGAAAGTGCGGTCGCCGGCAACGGCACCATCACTACCACTGGTGGCGGTGCGACATTCAATGGCGGGGGAACGGGCATCGCATTTGATTCCGGCAACGAATTCCGCTACGGGCGGCTGCAGTTGCTTAATGCCAACGGATCTGAGTTGTTGCCGTTGTCGATGGGGATGAAAACACAGTACTTCACCACAGGCGCCGGTTTTGTCGATAATGCCGGCGACAATTGCACGACGATTAATGTTGCCAACGCCGGTCTCGGTAATTACCAACTTAATTTGAATGCGGGGGAAACGACGGTTTCGATTGCCAACCCCAGGTTCTTGGGCGGCACCAACACCATAACGCTGTCGGCGCCGGGAAGCGGCAATACCGGTGCGGTGGATATGGTTGTCGACCTCGGGTCGGGCACCGCTACCAATACTTGTCCCACGACACCGGCGTTATCGGCTGCCGCTGGTGCGAATATCCCCTATCTGCGGGATGTATGGTACTGCAACGGGGGTTCCTATAATCGCGATCCGAGCGCGCGCGCGACGTTTGGTGTCTACAGCACCAATCAGAACTTTATTTATCAGCGCGAGAATTATTGATGCGATGTCATACAACGATTGACAACCCGGACACCTTAATTTAGCTTCGAACGTCATCGAGAGGGAGAAAAGTGCGTTGGTTCAATAAAAACGGCAAACGATCCGGTTGGTTGGCGGTAGGGCTGCATGCGGACCACATTGATCTGGTGCACATCAAGCGCGCGGCCGGCCGTCGTCCCGAGGTCACATTGTGCGACTCGTATCGCAAGGAAGGCTCGGATGCCGATGCGCTGGCGCGGTTGCGCAGGGAAGTCGGCCTCGACCGCTTCCGCTGTACCACGCTGCTCGGCAGCGACAAGTACCAGTTGCATCAGCTCGACGCGCCGAATGTGCCGCCTGCCGAACTGAAGACCGCGGTACGCTGGCGGGTCAAGGAGGTCATCGATTACCCGCTCGAGGCCGCGACCGTGGACGTGCTCGATATCCCGGTGGATCAAGACGCGCCGACGCGCAACCATCAGGTGTACGCGGTTGCCGCGCGCAACGGCGTGATCGAAACCTGCATCAAGCCGTTTAACGACGCGGGAGTGCCGCTCGAAGCCATCGACATCCCGGATCTTGCCCAGCGCAATATCGCGGCGTTATTCGAGCCGGAAGGGCGCGGCGTCGCGACGCTCGCGTTTTATGCAGACAGCGGCTTGCTGACGTTTACCTGCGGCGGCGAGCTTTACCTGCTGCGACGCATCGAAATTACACTCTCCCAGTTGATGGAAGCCGTGGAAGAACAGCGCAATCAGTATTTCGAACGCATCGCGCTCGAGTTGCAGCGCTCGCTCGACCACTTTGACCGCCATTACCATCATGTGCCGCTGGCCAAGCTGCTGCTGGCGCCGCTGCCGCAGGACATCGGCTTGCAGCAGTATCTCGCGACGAACCTCTACGTGCCGGTCGAGACGATCGATCTCGGCAGCGTCATGGATTTCCCCGCGGTCCCTGAACTCAAATATCCCGAACGCCAATCGCAATGCCTGCTTGAAATCGGCGCCGCGTTGCGCGACGAGGGAGCGGTATGAGCCAGCAGATCAATCTGTTCAATCCGCTGTTCCGCAAGCGGGGGTTTTCGTGGACTTCGGCCGATGCGATGCTGTACGGCGTCGGCGCGGTAATCCTGCTGGCGGGACTGTATGCGGCATACCTTGGCTATCGCCTGAGTATAGTGCAGCGCGAGGCGCAGGCGCTGGCGCAGCAGTACCAGGAGGCGACGGCCCGCCGCGATCAATTGCAGGCTACGCTTGCGCAGCACAAGCCCGACGCCCAACTCGCGGCTGAAATCGCCGCGCTTGACGCCAAGCTTACAGCCCGGCAGCAGATCGTCGAAATCCTGAAAAGCGGCGCAATCGGCACGACCACCGGGTTCTCCGAATATATGCGCGCGTTTTCACGCCAGACGGTAAATGGCTTGTGGTTGACCGGATTCGACATCGGCGGCGACAATTTTATTTTGGAGGGACGCACCCTGAGTCCCGATTTGCTGCCGAGTTATCTGCAGCGGCTCGATCAGGAGCCGGCGCTGGCAGGAAAGCGGTTCGCGGCACTGCGCATCAGCCGTCCCAAAGTCGAAGCGGCCACGCCACCGGCGGCAACGGGAACTGCGGCGCAACCCGCGGCGGAAACGGCAAAAAACAGCACGGACAAGGCGGGCGAGAGCAAACAACAATCGCCGCGTTTCCTGGAGTTCAGCATATCGACCAATGAAGGCGCGGCCGCCGGCACGCTGAACAACACCAACGCCGCGGTGGCGCAGTAGACTGTCGGAACGGGACTGGCAAAATGAAAGAATTGAAAGCAGCATGGAAAAAATACGCGGCCAAAATCGACGCGCTGTCGCAGCGCGAGCGCATCGTGGTGTTCGCGGCGGCAATAGTTGTCGTAGCGTTTGTCATGAATCAGTTGTTCATCGATGCGTCGGCCAAGCGCATCAAGGTGCTCAGTTCGCAGATGCAGCAGCAGCAAAGCGACATAAACGCGATGCAATCGCAATTGCGGGAACTGGAGCGACTGGCGGCCGACCCCGATGCGGTGGCACGTGCGCGCCGCGACAGTCTCCAGCAGCAGGTGACAGCGGTAAATGAGGTCATCAAAGGCGTCCAGCAGGACCTGGTGCCGGCGCAAAATATGAACGGGCTTCTGCAGGATGTGCTCGGCCGCAACCCGCGCCTGCAACTGGTCTCGATGCGCACGCTGCCGGTGACGACCCTGGCGGGAGAAGTGCCTGCGGTCCCAGCGGCGGTGAATGCCGCGCCGGCCAATCATGCGGCGTCAGCCGGCGATAATATTTTCAAGCATGGCGTCGAAATTACATTGCAGGGCAGCTATGCCGATTTGCACGACTACCTGTTGCGTCTCGAGCGATTGCCGTGGCGGATGTTCTGGGCGCGCGCGCAGCTCGGCACCGAAGATTATCCGCGGCTGACGCTGAAGATCACGATTTACACCCTGAGTCTCGACAAGGCCTGGCTCGAAGTATGAAACAGGCACGTACTTTTCTGGTATTTTTGGCGCTGGCATTGCCGGGCTGGCAAAATGCCGCCGCGCAACAGGTAGGCGCCGATCCTACCCAGCCGCCGGCCGTGATTTTGTCCAATACGCCCGGAGCGCAGGGGGCGGGCGGTTCGCTGCTGCAGAGCGTGATCATCACGCCGACGCAGCGCGTCGCCATTATCGGCGGCGAGCGCGTGAGCCTAGGTGGTAAATACGGCGATGCGCGGGTGGTGAAAATCACCGCGAACGAGGTGGTGCTGCGTTCGTCGACGGGTGCCGAGACGTTGCGCATGTACCCGGATGTGGAGATAAAGCCTGTAGAATCGGAAGACATTATCAGGAATAAGAAGACACGCGGACTTCCGGCGCGCCACAAAGCCCAGGGAAGACAGGAATGAAAAATATCGTATTGATCACTGCAGCGATGTTGTTGCTGGCGGCCTGCAATTCGCTCAACTTCAAGAACGACGAAGTCCGGAATCAGATCGATACCGAACTCAAGCAGGCCGCGCAGGCGCCTGTCCAACCGGCTTCGCCCGAGGCGGTAAACAAGGCGTTGCTGCCGCCATTGTCGGTGGAGATGCCGAAGAATGAGATGCAACCCGTCGAGCCGCGCTTCGATCTTGCGGTCAACAACGCTCCCGCCAACCAGGTATTCATGGCGCTGGCTTCTGGCACGCGCTACAGCATGCTGGTGTCGCCGGACATCAAGGAAACCATCTCGGTCGATCTGAAAAATGTAACTTTGTTCGAGACTCTGGACGCGATCCGTGAGTTGTATGGATACGAATATAAAGTGCAGGACACGCGTATTTACATCGAACCGATTACGATCCAGACCCGCATTTTTCAGGTTGATTACTTGGCCGGACGGCGTGTCGGCAAAGCCGACGTACTGGTCAATTCGGGTTCGATCCAGTCATCTGCAACGAGCGGAGCGAGTACTGCAGCTGCGGCGCCTGTCGTCGGTGGCACTACAACGCCTGGAGGGACCGCCAGTCAGACCGTCGAAAGCGCCCGTGTGACGACGACCTCCGATATGGATATATGGAGCGATATAGCAAAGGCGGTGCAGACCATCATCGGCAGCGGCGAAGGTCGCAATGTCGTGGTCAACGCTCAAGCCGGCGTGATCGTGGTGCAGGCGATGCCGATGGAATTGCGTGCGGTCGAGAAATATCTGAAAGCGATGTCGCTGATGATCGAGCGGCAGGTGATGCTCGAGGCCAAAATCGTCGAGGTCGACCTGAGCAACCAGTTTTCGACCGGTATAAACTGGGCGGCATTCAAGATCGGGGCGAATAGTCGTTTGGCCAGCGGTGTGATGGAGCCGGGCACTGTTTTGAGCCCGAATGGAGCGCTCAGCACATTTACCACGCGTGCGCCGGATGGAACATTATTGCAAAATTCAGACATTACTGCCGATCCGGCGGCGGCAGTGCAGGCAATTACAACGGGACCCAATGTTCCGAGCTCGATTTTCGGCCTTGCGTTCCAGACCGGCAGTTTCGCCGCGCTGCTTAATTTCCTCGAGTCGCAGGGCACCGTGCACGTGCTGTCGAGTCCGCGCATCGCGACGCTCAACAACCAGAAGGCGGTGATCAAGGTCGGCACCGATGAATTCTTCGTGACCAATGTTTCGACTACTACCACCGCGACCGGCACCACGACCACGGTATCGCCGACGATCACGGTGCAGCCGTTCTTCTCCGGCATCGCGCTCGACGTGACGCCGCAGATCTCCGAGGATGGCCAGATCACGCTGCATATCCATCCGTCGGTGAGCTTGGTGGTTGACAAAACCAAGACACTCAATCTCGGCACGCTCGGCACGATCACGTTGCCGCTGGCTTCGAGTACCATCGACGAGAGCGACACCATCGTGCGGGTACGCGACAGCACGATCGCGGCGATCGGTGGCTTGATGAAACAGCAGCAGACCAACGACAAATCCGGGTTGCCGTTCGCGAGCGACATCCCGGTGCTGGGCGGCCTGTTTGGCAGCCGCACCCAGCAACTGAACAAGACCGAGCTGGTGATCCTGCTCAAGACCACGATCATCAAGGGCGACAGCACGTGGCAGCAGCAGGCGCAGGAAATCAACGAACGCATGCAGAATCTGAGTCCGTCCTCCGGCAAACCCGCGGAAATGCCCAGGCAGTAGCGGCGTTTTCGCGGCCCATTGAATGGCCGCGTTCCCATGTATCAATCCCATTTTGGCCTGCAGGAACTGCCGTTCGGCATCACGCCCGACACCAGCTTCGCCTACGCATGCGTCAGCCATCAGGAAGCGCTGAACACGCTGCTGATCGCGGTCAAGAACGGCGAGGGTTTCATCAAGATCACCGGCGAGGTCGGCACCGGCAAGACGCTGCTGTGCCGGCGCTTCTTGTCGCTGCTCGATGCGAATTATGCTTCCGCCTACATACCGAATCCGTATCTCGAGCCGCGTACGCTGCTGCTCGCGGTCGCCGATGAAATCGGCGCCAACCTGCCCAAGGAGGCGGACCAGCATCAACTGCTGAAGGAGTTGACGCAGGCATTGCTTGAATTCGCGCAGCAGGGCAAATCGGTGGTGCTGTGCCTGGACGAGGCGCAGGCGATGCCGATCGAAAGCATGGAGGCGCTGCGCCTGCTGACCAATCTCGAAACCGAAAAACGCAAGCTGCTGCAGGTCGTGCTGTTCGGGCAACCCGAACTCGAGGAGAAGCTCGCGCAAAATTCGGTGCGCCAGCTGCGGCAGCGCATCGCGTTCCAGTCCCGGCTCGATGCGCTGGAGCCGGACGAACTCGATTATTATCTCGCCCATCGGCTGCGCGTCGCCGGTTACCGCGGCAACCGCTTGTTCACCAGGCCCGCGGTGCGCGCCCTGCATTACGCGAGCGGCGGCATCCCGCGGCTCGTCAATATCCTCGCCCACAAGGCCCTGCTGCTCGCCTACGGCGAAGGGGTGCAGCAAGTGCTGCCGCAGCACGTGCGCACCGCCGCCGGCGATACGCCGGCCGCGAAACGGGGCCGCCGCTGGTGGCTGTTCGGCTGGGCGGCGTTATTGCTGATCGCGGGCGGCGCCGGCTGGATCGCCCTCAAGTGAACCGGTCATGAGTATCATCAATCAGATGCTGCAGGATCTCGACAAGCGCCGCGCTTCGAGCGCCGAGCGCGGCGCGTTGCCGAACCAGGCGCGCGCCTTGCCGCCGCATGCCGCGCCGAATCGCCGGCTGTTATGGATGGTGTCGGCAATCGTGGCGGCGGTCTTGATCGCGGCGATCGCATGGCAGGTACAGAAAATTTCCGCACGCTACCCGCAGACTCCGGCGCCGGACGCTGCACTCTCGGCCGACATTACGCCGCAGCCGCGCATGGCGCTCGATCTCGCGGCGCCGCCGGTATCCGTCACGGGGAAAAAAGCGGCACCGACGCCGCGGTCCACCGAGATTGTCCAGGCGCCGCCGCAACCTGAACCGGAACCGAAGCCAAAGCCGCAACGGAGAACCGCGGCGCCGGCGATAGCATCCGCAGCCGATGCGGCTTCCTCCGAACCGGCGGCCCCGACCGTCAGGTCCATCACGCTGGGTGAAAAACAGCCCGCGCCGCCCGCTGACCAGATTGACAAGCAGGTGCATGCAATGACGCCGCGGCAAATCGCGGAAAACGACTATCGCCGTGCGGTCGAGTTGCTGAATCAGGGGCATTTGCCGGAAGCCCGGAGCGAACTGGAAACCGCTCTCAAGCTCGACCCTGCGCACACCGCAGCGCGGCAGGGACTGTTCGGCTTGTTGCTCGCCGCGAAAAAGAATGACGCGGCCGAGCAGGTTTTGCAGGACGGACTGGAGATCAATCCGAACCAGCCGGGCTTCGCCCTCGCGCTGGCGCGGCTGCAGGCCGAACGCGGCGACACTGCCGCCGCAATCGCCACCATGCAGAAGAGTGAAGCGGCCGGCCAAAACAGCCCCGATTATCTGGCGACCCTCGCCGCGCTGCTGCAGCGCGCGCAACGCCATGCCGAAGCGGTCGAGCATTACCAGGCGGCGCTCAAGTTCGCGCCGCAAACGGGCGTCTGGTGGATGGGGCTCGGTATCTCGCAACAGGCGCTCGACCGCAAGGCCGAAGCGCGCGATGCGTTTATACGCGCGCAATCGAGCAACACCCTGACACCGGAACTGCAGGCGTTCGTCGAGCAGCGGTTGCAGCAACTGCGCTAGTGCGCCGTCACGTCGGCAGCGTGCGCGCGACCACCCAGCCCTGAACTTCCACCGCGCCGGCGCGCTTCAATGTTTTTGCTATCTCGTCGAGCGTCGCGCCGGTGGTCAGCACATCGTCGATCACTGCGACGCGTTGGCCCGTCAGATCGGCGTCACACGCGAACGCGCCGCGGATGTTTTTTCTGCGCTCGTTCCATGGCAGCGCCGCCTGCGGCGCGCTGTCGCGTACGCGCCGGCAGATGCTTGGGGCAAGACGTACGCCGGTGGCGCGGCTGATCGCGCGCGCGATTTCCAGTGCCTGATTGAAGCCGCGCTCGCGCAGGCGCTCCCTCGACAGCGGCAGCGGCACCAGCAAGTCGATGGTATCAGCGGTTCTTGTCGCGAGTGTCTGTGCCAGCAGCGGCGCCAAGGCGAGCGTTCCCTGGTACTTGTAGTTGCGGATCAGCTCGGCGAGCGGATAGGCATAGACGCATGCCGCGACCACGCGGTCGAAGCGCGGCGGATGTTGCAGACATCCGCCGCACAATGCGCCGTTAGTGGTCGGCAGCGCGCATTGCGGACAGCGCGCATCGGTGAGCCACGGCAACTGCGCGTAACAGGCATCGCACAGCGCATGCCGGCTGCTCCCGGCGCACAACAGGCACTGCTGCGGCAAAGCGCAGCTGTTCAAAATCAGCGCCTTCCAATTTGACAAGCGGACGGCGAATGCCGATGATGCGCGGATGAAATTCATGTCGTTATCGACCTTAACCGATGGCCGCGATGGATAGCGCTGTTCATTCTAACGCGCCGGACCACCAGACTGCCGACGCCGCCGCGCCGTTGCGCTGGACGACGGACGCGGTCGCAGCGCTGTTCGATTTGCCGTTCAATGACCTGATGTTTCGCGCGCACAGTGTGCATCGCGCGTATTTCGACCCGAACGCGGTGCAACTGTCAACCTTGCTGTCGGTCAAGACCGGCGGCTGCCCCGAGGATTGCGGCTATTGTCCGCAGTCGGTGCGCCATGCTACCGGCGTGGATGATGAAGACATGCTCGCCGTCGATGAGGTGGTCGCGGCGGCGCGCGCCGCGCAGCATAACGGCGCCACGCGTTTTTGCATGGGCGCCGCCTGGCGCGCCCCTAGGCAGCGCGACCTTGAGCGCGTGATCGAGATGGTGCAGGCGGTGCGCGCGCTCGGCATGGAAACCTGCGCGACGCTGGGCATGCTCAAGGACGGTCAGGCCGAGCAATTGAAGGCCGCCGGCCTCGATTACTACAACCACAACCTCGACACCGCGCCCGAGTTCTACGGCGAAATCATTTCGACGCGCACCCAGGATGCACGGCTCGACACGCTCGCCAAAGTGCGCGCCGCCGGCATCAACGTTTGCTGCGGCGGCATCGTCGGCATGGGCGAAACGCGCCGCACGCGCGCCGCGCTGATCGCACAGCTGGCGAATCTCGATCCTTATCCAGAAAGCGTGCCGATCAACAATCTGGTGCAGGTCGAAGGCACGCCGCTGCACGGCACCGCACCGCTCGATCTGCTCGAATTCGTGCGCACCATCGCGTGCGCGCGCATCACGATGCCGAAGGCAATGGTGCGGCTGTCGGCCGGCCGCGAGCAAATGCCGGACGGCATTCAGGCGTTATGTTTCTTCGCCGGCGCCAACTCGATTTTCTACGGCGACAAACTGCTGACGACCGGCAATCCGGAAGCGGCGCGCGACCGCGCGCTGCTCGACCGGCTCGGCATGCATCCGCTGGGCGAAGGCTGACCCGACGCACCTGATGTCATCGTTCGATCTGGCGGACGAGATCGCGGCGCTCGCCGCCAGCGGACTGCGGCGCGGACGGCGCATACTGGGAACGCCGCAAACGGCGCGCGTGACGGTTGACGGCCGCGATTACCTCGCATTTTGCAGCAACGATTATCTCGGGCTCGCGAACCATCCGCGGCTGATCGCCGCGGCGCGCGAAGGTGCCGAGCGTTACGGCGTCGGCGCCGGCGCCTCGCATCTGATCCTCGGCCACAGCGCCGCGCACCATGCGCTCGAGGATGCGCTCGCGCGCTTCGTGCCGCAGTTTGTGCAATCACCACGCGCGCTGCTGTTTTCGACCGGCTATATGGCGAATCTCGGCGTCGTGACCGCGCTGGCCGGCCGCGGCGACGCGGTGTTCGCCGACAAGCTCAATCATGCTTCGCTCAACGACGCGGCGCTGTTGTCGCGCGCCGAATTCAGGCGTTATCCGCATCGCGATCTAGCCGTGCTCGAACGACTGCTCGCGGCCAGCCGCGCGCGCCGCAGGCTGGTCGTCACCGACGCAGTGTTCAGCATGGACGGCGACCTCGCGCCGGTGCCGGAACTGCTCGCCCTGTGCGAGCGTTATGACGCCTGGCTGCTGCTCGATGACGCGCACGGCTTCGGCGTGCTTGGTGCCGGCGGTCGCGGCGTGCTGTCGCATTTCAACCTCGCATCGCCGCGCGTGATTTACATGGCGACGCTCGGCAAGGCGGCCGGCGTGTGCGGCGCGTTCGTCGCCGCGGCAGACGAAGTAATCGAAACGCTGATCCAGCGCGCACGGCCCTACATTTATACGACCGCGACGCCGCCGTTGCTCGCACACACGCTGCTTGCCGGCCTCGATTTGATTGCAACCGAGGAATGGCGGCGCGAGCGTTTGACCCAATTAGCCGCGTTGCTGCGCGCGCGACTGCGCACCAAACGCTGGCGGTTGTTGCCGTCGCCAACCGCGATCCAGCCGCTGGTGATCGGCGCCAATGACGCTGCGCTGCGCGTTTCCGGGCAGCTCGCGGAACGCGGATTGCTGGTGCCGGCGATCCGGCCGCCGACCGTGCCGCGCGGCACTGCGCGTTTGCGCATTTCGCTGTCGGCGGCGCATGACGTTGACGATGTCGAACGGCTGGCCGCCGCGCTGAATGATCTGCAATGAAACTGCATGTCGCCGTTTCCGGTCATGGCCCGGACCTCGTGTTGCTGCACGGCTGGGCCGCGCACGGCGGCGTGTGGCGGACGGCAGTCGCGGAACTCGAATCACGCTTCCGCGTGCACCGGGTCGATCTGCCCGGCCATGGCGCAAGCGCCATGCGCATGCCGTTCACGCTCGACTCCATCGTCGCGCTACTGTCCGCGGCGTTGCCGGAATGCGCGACGGTGTGCGGCTGGTCGTTGGGAGCGCAGTTGGCGTTGCGCTGGGCGGCGGTCGCGCCGCAGCAGGTCGAACGCCTGATATTGATCGCTGCCACGCCATGCTTTGTGCGATGCGCCGACTGGGAACATGGGATGGAGGCCGCGGTGCTCGACGATTTCGCGCATGATCTAGCCGCCGACCCTGCGGCGGCATTGCAACGCTTCGTCGCGCTGCAGGCGCATGGCGACGCGGCCGGACGTGCTGTGGCGCGTGAGTTGCAAGCATGCCTGAAAGAAGCGCCGCCGCAGGCGGCTGCGCTTACCGCCGGACTGCAATTGCTCAACACGACCGACTTGCGCACGCAGCTTGCCGCCGTCAAACAGTCGACGCTGGTGTTGCATGGCGGCCGCGATGCCATCACGCCGCCGGCCGCCGGTGCGTGGCTTGCGCAGGCCTTGCCCGCCGCGCGGCTGACGATGCTGCCCGCTGCGGCGCACGCGCCGTTTGTTTCTGATCCGCCCGCATTCGCGCGGCGGGTCGCGGAATTTTGCGATGAGTGATGCAACGCTCGCTAAGCGGCTGGTGCGGCGCGCCTTCGAGCACGCGGCCGCCGGTTACGACGCACATGCGGTGCTGCAGCGCGAAGTCGGCGCCCGCATGCTGGCGCGGCTCGATTATGTGAAGATCGCACCGGGTGCGGTGCTCGACGCCGGCACCGGCACCGGCTTTGTATTACCGCTGTTGCGCGACCACTATCCTGATAGCAAGCTCTATGCACTCGATGTTGCGCCGGCGATGCTCGCGCAGGCGCGCCGCCGCGCGGCATGGTGGCAGCGGTTGCGCGGGCGCGGCGCGCGGCTCGTGTGCGGCGATGTCGAGCAATTGCCGCTGCGCGCTGCGGCGGTCGGCCTGGTGTGGGCCAATCTGATACTGCAATGGGTGATCGCGCCGGAGCGCGCGTTCGCCGAAGTGCAGCGCGTGCTTGAACCCGGCGGGCTGTTCATGTTCAGCACGTTCGGGCCCGACACGCTGCGCGAATTGCGCGATGCCTATCAGGGCGCGGACAATTATGCGCACGTCAACCGCTTCATCGACATGCACGATCTCGGCGACTTGCTGATGCAAGCCGGATTCGCGGACCCGGTGATGGACATGGAGCACATCACGCTGACCTATGCCGACGTGCGCGGGTTGCTGCGCGATTTGAAAGCGCTCGGTGCGCACACCGTGCTCGACGGTCGCCGTCCGACCGTCGCGCCGCGCGCGCTGCTGGCGCGGGTCGAGCGCAATTACGAAGCGCTGCGCCGTGACGGCCGGCTGCCGGCGACCTTTGAAGTCGTCTACGGCCACGCGTGGAAAGCGCCGCCGCGCACCGGTCCGGGCGGGCGGCGCGTGATCGACATCAAGGCTGCGCCCTGAATGACGCGCGGTTTTTTCATCACGGGCACCGACACCGGCGTCGGCAAGACGCTGATCGCATGTGCACTGCTGCATGCGTTCGCAAGCGCCGGCCGGCGCGTCGTCGGCATGAAGCCGGTCGCCGCCGGCGCGACCCGCACGGCGGCCGGTCTGAGCAACGAAGACATGGTCCAACTGCGCGCGGCGGCCAATGTCGAAGCGCCGCCCGAACTCGTCAATCCCTATTGTTTCGAGCCGCCGATCGCGCCGCATCTCGCCGCGGCGCAGGCAGACGTCGAGATCGAACTCGATGTGATCGCGCAGGCTTATGCGGCGCTCGCTGCGCGCGCCGAAGTGGTGATCGTGGAGGGTGTCGGTGGCTGGCGCGTTCCGCTCAATGCCAAGCAGGACAGCGCCGATCTGGCAGTGCGGCTCGGGCTGCCGGTAATTCTCGTCGTCGGTATTCGCCTCGGCTGCATCAATCACGCGCTGTTGACCGCGCACGCGATCGAGGAACGCGGGCTGATTTTCACAGGCTGGATCGCCAATCGCATCGACCCGCGGATGCCGGAAGCCGATCGCAATGTGATTGCGCTGGAACAGCGGTTAGCGGCGCCGCTGCTCGGCGACATCGGATACGCGGCGCCGCCGGACCCGGTCCGCGCCGCGGCGCGCCTCGATTTGTCGGCGCTGCGCTGATAGAATCCGCCTCTTCCCATGTTGCGCGCCGCCGGATTTATTCTCACGCTGTTTCTCGTAACGCTTGCCGCGTGCGACAAGCTGCCGTTCGAGCTCGACGACATCACCGGCGTCGATTACGGGCATGATTTTGCGTTGACCGATCACAACGGCAAACCGCGCACGCTTGCCGATTTTCGCGGCAAGGTCGTCGCGCTCTATTTCGGCTACGTGCATTGCCCGGATTTTTGCCCGACCACACTGGCCGATCTGGCGCTGACCGCGCAGCTGCTGGGGCCGGATGCCGCGCGCTTTCAGGTGTTGTTCGTCACCGTGGATCCCGAGCGCGATACGCCGGCGGTGCTCGCCAAATTCGTACCCTCGTTCAACCCGAACTTTCTCGGTTTGTACGGCGACGCCGCGGCCACCGCGCGCGTGGCCAAGGAATTTAAAGTTGTCTATAAGAAATTTCCGATGCCGAACAACGATTACACGGTCGATCATTCGGTCGGCACCTTCATTTACGGCCCCGATGGCCGATTGCGCCTATTCGCTCAATACGGGGTGCAGCCGAAAACGATCGCACACGACGTCAAATTATTGCTGCACGGCACGGATTCCTCCCACTGAGCAATTGCTGACGTAAACCTATGGCGCAATACGTGTACACCATGCGTGAGGTCGGCAAAATCGTGCCGCCCAAGCGCGTCATCCTCAAGGACATCTCGCTGTCGTTCTTTCCCGGCGCCAAGATCGGCGTGCTCGGTCTGAACGGCTCCGGCAAGTCAAGCCTGCTCAAAATCATGGCCGGCGTCGACACCGATATCGAAGGCGAAGCGGTGCCGATGCCCGGCATCAAGATCGGCTTCCTGCCGCAGGAGCCGCAACTCGACCCCAAGCAGACCGTGCGCGAAGCGGTCGAAGCAGGCCTCGGCGAAGTGTTCGCGGCGAAGCAGCAACTCGAACGAATCTACGCCGCGTATGCCGAGCCGGACGCCGATTACGACAAGCTGGCGGCCGAGCAGGCCAAGTACGAGGCGATCGTGAACGCGGGCGGCGCCGACGAGCATCAACTCGAAATCGCCGCCGACGCGCTGCGGCTGCCGCCGTGGGATGCCAAGATCAAACCGCTGTCGGGCGGCGAAAAACGCCGCGTCGCGCTGTGCCGGCTGCTGCTGTCGCGGCCCGACATGCTGCTGCTCGATGAGCCGACCAACCATCTCGACGCCGAAAGCGTCGAATGGCTCGAACAATTCCTGCAGAAATTTCCCGGCACCGTGGTCGCCGTCACGCACGACCGTTATTTTCTCGACAACGCCGCCGAATGGATCCTCGAACTCGACCGCGGCCACGGCATTCCGTGGAAAGGCAATTACTCGTCGTGGCTCGAACAGAAGGAGGAGCGCCTCAAGCAGGAGGAGGCGACCGAGTCGGCGCGCCAGAAGGCGATCCAGAAAGAACTGGAATGGGTGCGCAGCAATCCGCAAGGCCGCCAGGCCAAATCGAAGGCGCGGCTCGCGCGCTTTGAGGAATTGTCGAGCCACGAATACCAGAAGCGCAACGAGACGCAGGAAATCTTCATCCCGGTCGCCGACCGCCTCGGCGACAGCGTGATCGAGTTCAAGGGCGTCAGCAAAGGTTACGGCGACCGCCTGCTGATCGACAATCTGTCGTTTGCGGTGCCGCCGGGCGCAATCGTCGGCGTGATCGGCTCCAATGGCGCCGGCAAATCGACGCTGTTCCGCATGATCACCGGCAGGGAAAAGCCGGACCAGGGCGAGATCGTGATCGGCCCGACGGTCAAAATGGCGGTCGTCGACCAGTCGCGCGACGCGCTCGAAGGCGACAAGACCGTGTTCGAATTCGTGGCGGGCGGCGCCGACATGCTCAAGGTCGGCAAATTCGAGATGCCGTCGCGCGCCTATCTCGGCCGCTTCAACTTCAAGGGCCCGGACCAGCAGAAGAAAGTCGGCAATCTGTCGGGCGGCGAACGCGGGCGGCTGCATCTGGCGAAGACGCTGATCGCGGGCGGCAACGTGTTGCTGCTCGACGAGCCGTCGAACGACCTCGACGTCGAAACGCTGCGCGCGCTCGAGGACGCGCTGCTCGAATTCGCGGGCAGCGTGCTGGTGATCTCGCACGACCGCTGGTTCCTCGACCGCATCGCGACCCACATCCTCGCCTTCGAGGGCGATTCCAAGGTCGTGTTCTTCAACGGCAACTATCACGAGTACGAGGCGGACAAGGTGAAGCGCCTCGGCGAAGAAGGCGCGCGGCCGAAGCGCCTGCGCTACAAGGCGTTGAAGTAAACTGTCGCCATCGAGTCGGCGCGAGGGGGGGGGGAGGGGGACGCAATGACCGGACGCAAACATTGGGGGCTCATCGTACTCACCGCGTTCGCGGTGCTTGCCATCGCGGTGATCATCGGCCTGCACTTCGCGACGCAGGCGCTCAAGGGCAAGGTCGAGCAGGCGCTCGGGCCGGACAGTGAAATCGGCGCCATCACCGTCGGCTGGACGGCGCTCGAAATCGATCGGCTGCGCATCAAGGGGCCGCCGGGCTGGCCGGCCGCGGATGCGCTGCGCGCGCAGCGCATCGTCATCGTCCCCGATCTGATCGGTCTGCTGTCTTCCAAACTGCGCGTGCACCGCATCACCGTCGAGGATGGCTATATCTCGGTGCTGCGCGCGCGCGACGGACGGCTGCGCCTGCTGCCGAGCCTGCTCGAAACGCGCGCCAAAGGCGGCGCGGCGCAGAAGGGCGCGGCGGTGCCGGTCGTCGCGATCGGCACCATCGAATTGCGCGACGGCGTGCTTGAATTCTTCGATGCGACGGTGCGGCAGCCGCCGCATAAACTGCGGCTCGAACAGTTGCAGGCCGAGGTCGACAACCTGCATGTGCCCGATCTCGCGGGACGCACCAAAATCAAGATCAATGGCGTGGTCAAGGGCGTACAGCGCGACGGCACGCTGGCCATCGGCGGCTGGGCCGAACTGGCCGACAAAAACTCCGAACTCTCGACCCGTTTGCAGCGCGTCGATCTGAAAGCATTCGAGCCTTATCTGATCAAGGCCTCGGAAACCGGCGTGCGCCGCGGCACGCTCGATCTCGATCTGAAGTCCACCGTGCGCAGGAATAATCTGAACGCGCCGGGCGATCTTACGCTCAGCGGGCTCGAACTTGAATCAAGCGGCGGCGCATTTGCCACCTTCATGGGCATGCCGCGCAACGCGATCGTGTCCGCGCTCAAGAACAGCAAAGATCAGATCGCGGTGCATTTCACGCTCGAAGGTGACCTCAACGATCCTCATTTTTCGCTGAATGAAAATCTGGCGACGCGCCTAGGCTCGGGGCTTGCCGGTACGCTGGGCGTCAGCATCGAAGGGCTCGCGCGCGGCGTCGGCAATGCCGCGCATGGCGTCGGCAGTACGGTCAGGAAACTATTCGGAAAGTAGGGTGACTGTCGGCCGCCGGGTCGTCACCGGCAACGCACCAGCGGTTTCTTCCCCCCGCTTTGGCCGCATACATGGCTTGGTCCGCGCGTTTCATCAACTCTTCGCTGTTGGCGCCGTTCTGCGGATAGAACGCGATGCCGATGCTCAAGCCGACCTGCACCGGGCCGGGGTCAAGCTGCAGGGGCTTGACGGCCTCGGACAGCAGCTTGTCCGCGATGCGCAGCGCTTCTTTCGATTCATGCAGGTTTTCGAGCACGATCACGAACTCATCGCCGCCCAGGCGCGCGACCGTATCGCTTTCGCGCACCGCCTGCCGCAGCCGCTCCGCGACGCCCTTCAGCAGGTCGTCGCCGACCGCGTGGCCGTGGTTGTCGTTGACCGCTTTGAATTTATCGAGGTCGATGACCAGCACCGCCGTGCCGCGGCCGCCGCGTTTGGCGCGCGCGATTGCGCTCTCGAGGCGGTCATCGAGCAACACGCGGTTGGCCAGACCGGTCAGCATGTCGTGTCGCGTCATATGTTCAAGGTCTTTTTCTTTCTGTCGCAGTTGCGCGTTCGCCTCTTCCAGCTCGCGCGTGCGTTTGGCGACGCGCGATTCCAGCACTTGTTCGGAGCGGCGCAGCGCGTTGACCGCCATTTGCTTGGCGTCGAGCGCCTCCTGCGTCGCCAGGTCTTTCTCGCGGCGCATCACGTTGATGCGGTCGGCCAGCGCGAACGACAGCAGCAGCATTTCGATTGCGGAACCGATCTGCATCGAGTAAAGGGTGAATGTGTTGGTCGGCAGCCAGTTCAGGTTGCGCAGCGCCAGCACGGCGACGCCGGCCAGCAGCGCCGCCCACGCGATCAGAAACCAGCGCGCGCCGGGGTGGCCCCGGCGCAGGGAATAAATGCCGCTCACGGTGATAACGGCGGAAGCGACGATGCCGACGGCGGAAGTGAAGATCGCGCTGAACTTGTAGGAAATCAGCACCGGCGATGCTGCGGAAAACGCGCACGCCGCGGCCAGCGCGATCAGCACCTTGTCGAGCCGCGGTGCGGTGCGCCGCGTATTCAGGAACAGGCGCGTGAAGATAACACCGAACAAGCCGGTCGCCGACATGCCGGAGGGCAGCGCGACGTTGCCCCACGCCGGCCAGTCGGGCCACAGGAACTGGTTGCCGAAGCCGTTCATCGAGGCCTGGCCGACCACCATGCACGCGACAAATGCAACGTAGGCGAGGAATGCCAGATCGCCGATCGCGATAAACAGCAGCAGGTTATAGAATCCGAGTGCAACCAGCATCCCGTAATAAATGCTGAGTCCGGTGTAGATGTACTGGTCGTGTTGATAGAGCGCATCGCGTTGCCACAGCACCACCGGTATCGTCAGGTTGCCCTGCGATGTCACGCGCAGGTAAACGGTTTGCGTGGTGTCCGCTTTGGGGTAGGCCGCGAGTTGCAGCGGAAACACCAGATTGCGGTGCGGGAACGGGCGCGCGCCGAACGGCTGCAGATCGCCGGCGGTCTGCATGTCGAAACCACCTTTAGCGCGGTGCGTATAAACCTCGACGCGGTCGAGCGACGGATAGGCGATTTCAAGCAGCCAAGCGGTGGGCGCGCCTGCCGCCAGCTTGAGCGGCAGTGCCAGCCAGTACGCGGAATTTGAATAGCCGAAATTGATGTCGTTGGCCGCGGACACCGGCACCGGCCGGAAGCGCGCCGCGGCCGCCGCCACGTCGGCGATGGTCATGGTCCCTTGCGGGTCTTCGAGGTACTGCAGAAATGGTTCGGCATGATAGGAGCCCTCGCTTTTCCCGACGGCGAGCGTGCCGGGCGCCGCAGCCGACGCGGCGGCCGTGCCCAATGCCAGGCCGGCGGCGCACAGCCACAGGCAAAGGGTATGAAAGAGGGGGTGAATCCGGCGCATCATGGCGGGGGTAAATCGTATTTTTGAAATGGTAACGCGCTGTCTCATCGGAAGCCAGAAATAATCGGCTGGCCGGAATGGATGGGGGGGGCGACACCGCCCAATCGGCCGGCGGCTATTATTCCGGACGCAGTGCCGCGCGCGCGACCTTGTTGATGGTCAAGCTTTGCCCGAAGATCGAGAACAGCACCACGCAATACGTCATCATGACCAGCAATTCGCGGTGCGCGCCGTGCGGCAGCGACAATGCCAGCGCGATCGAGATGCCGCCGCGCACGCCGCCCCACGTCAACACCTGATGCGAGCCGCGCGGCAGCCTGAACCAGCGGTGAAAAATCTTCACCGGCAGACCGGCGGTCATAAAACGCGCGCCGACCGTGATCGCGACCACCAGCAGCAGCCCCCACGCCGCGCTGGCCGGAAACGCGATGACGGCGATCTCCAGCCCCATCAGCATGAACAGCACCGCGTTCAGTATCTCGTCGATCAGCTCCCAGAACGTATCGAGGTGTTCGTGGGTGCGCCCCGGCTTTTTGCAAGTGCGCCAGTAATTGCCGACCATGATGCCGGCTACCACCATCGCGATTGGCCCCGACACCTCGAGCGCGTCGGCCAGCGAGTAGCCGCCCATCACGGTGGCGACGGTGATCAACGTCTCGATTTGATAATTGTTGATACTGCGCAGCATGCGGACTGTGAGGTAGCCGAGCGCCAGCCCGAGCAGCCCGCCGCCGATTGCTTCGCGCGCGAACAGCCAGACCGCGCCGCCCAAGGTCGGGCTGACGCCATGCGTGACGAACCCCAGCGTCATGATGAACAGCACGATGCCGATGCCGTCGTTGAACAGCGACTCGGCCGCGATCGTTGTCTCCAGTTCCTGCGGTATCTTCATCGAGCGCAGCATCGCGAGCACCGCAATCGGATCGGTCGGCGAAATCAGCGCGCCGAACAGCAGGCAGTACTCGAGCGGCAGCGCGATTCCCACGAAGGACAGCGCGTACCAGCAGCCGAAGCCGATGATCAGCATCGAAACCGCGGTGCCAACCAGCGCGAGCGCGCCGACCTGCCAGCGATAGGCACGCAGTTTGCCGAGGTCCACATGCAGCGCGCCCGCGAACAACAGCAGCGACAGCATGCCCTGCATCAGCACCTGAGTGAAATCGATCGAGTGCAGCAGCGCCTCCTCGTAGTCGCGCAGCCGCGGCAGCCCGAGCTTGTCGAGCACGATCAGCCACAACGACAGCAGCAGTGCGATCGCCATCACGCCGACCGTCGTCGGCAGTTTGAGGTAGCGCTGGTTGAAGTAGGCGAATACCGCCGCCGCGACCAGCAGGATCGAAATCGTGTCGAGCATGGATGGCCTTGATGTCCCGTGCGGGAACAAAGCGCGATTGTAAATCAGGACGCCGCAGGCGTTGCGGAAACAGGGCCCGGCGGCGGCCCTTCCCGATCATGTCCGGTTACAGATGTCTCGATACAAAGCGTTACAACATGACACGCGACATGCCTTTAGCATGGGAACTCGAACCAGCTGTTCCCGCGCACTACCGGGAACGAACCGTCTTGAAAAGTGTTGATGGAGATGACCATGACCAGACTTATTGCAACTACCTTGTTTTTCGTCGGACTCACCGCCGCAACCGCGCCGCTGGCGATGGCGCAATTGCAAAATGCGCTGGAGACCGATGGCGCGCAGTGGAATGACTCGCAGCGCGGCCATCACGAGAAGCGCGCACCTTCCATGCCGGGCGAGCGCATCGAGGCAAAACTCGCCTACCTGAAGACCGCGCTGCAGATTACGCCGGCGCAGCAGCCGCAATGGGATGCGTTCGCCAACGCGCTGCGCAAGGAGGCACGCGAACAGGACCGGCGCATACAGGAACGGCACGCGCAGCGCGAGCAACGCGCGGAGCATGAGCGGCCGACCGTGATCGAGCGGCTCGAACGCGAACAGCGGTTCTATACCGTCGCGCTGGAAGACCTCAAGCAGCACATCGCGGTGGAAAAACCGCTCTACGCGGTGCTGACGGCCGAACAGCAGCAGATCGCCGACGAATTATTCGCATCACATGGCGGCCGCGGCAAGTCCGGCCATCACGACATGCGCCATCAGGCATAATCACCGTCACCGCTGCGCCCCCGGAACAGGACGCAGCGGCGCACCCGGCGGCCGTTGAGCGAACTTCGAAAGCAGGTCGGGTGAATTACTGATTGGCCAGCGCGCGTTGGATGCGCTCGGTGGTATTGGGGTGTGTCGAGAGATAGTCGAATGCAGGGCTGCTGTCGGAAGACTTGCCTGATTTGGCCTCATCCGCCGCTTGCTTCTTCGCCGCGTGCTCGGATTCGAGCCGCGTCAACATCTCGGCAAAATATTTCGGCGATAGACCGATTTCCTTCAGGCGCTTGAATGCATAAGTGTCGGCTTCGGTTTCGAATTCGCGCGAATATCCGGTTTGCAGCAATAACGTGGGCAGGGCGACGGCGAGGGCGGTGATCGAAACCGCGTCGCCGGCGAGCGCGGTGATCAGCGCCGCGGCGCCTGCGCTCTGTAGCACCAGGCGCAGGCCGTGACGATTGCGCACGTGCCCGACTTCGTGCGCGAGTACCGCGGTGATTTGTTGATCGTTCTCGGCGAGCTTGATCAGTGCGTCGGTGATGACGATGGTACCGCCGGGCAGCGCGAATGCGTTGGAACCGATCCCCTTGCAGTCGCGAAATTCGAGACGATAGTTGTAGCCGTCATTGAGTCCGGAGGTCAAAACAGCGAAATTGCTGCGCAGTACCTGTTGGCGTTCGGCGCTTAACTGGCTCGGCCCGCAGATACTTTTGTCGACGGTAGCAAGAGTTTGATTGCCGAGCGCGGCCTCGACGTTGATCGGCACCCAGGCGGTAACGATTTTCGCGGCCAGCGGCAAGCCGTGGACCACGCCCCACCAGCTGAAAACGGCGATGGTCACCAGCGCGGCCAGTACGTAATGCCACCGTTGTTCCAGCTTTTGGACCCAGGTCTCGAGGCGGTTTACCCGAGGGAACAGCGCGGCCAGCGCCGCGTGGTCATCAGTCTGCAGCTGCGCCCCGCCGGGCAGGTTGAGCGTGCGACGTACGCTGCCGATTCTCGCATCGGCACGCACTTCACCGATTGGCACTTTGATGGTTACATCAGGGCCGAAAACAAATAGATTTTTGCCAAGACTTTGTGCGTGCACCAGCGTGCGCGCCGAAGTCTTGCCGTCATAATAAATCGCGTCGAATTCGATCACAGTCCGATATCGATATCGAACATTTCACCGACTTCTTCCCCAACCGCGCTGACTTGGGCGGATTCAGCGGTGATGAAGCCGCTCAATTCGCCGGTTGTGATGAGCATCATCTTGGCCGCACGATAGCGCATCGTGCGCACCACCGCCCACGGGGTGGCAAGGCCGAGCGTGAAAATGACGGCAACGATGTTGCTTAGGTAGAGCCAAGCCAATTCGCGTGCGCGCAGAGTGGATTCGAGGCGTATTGGCCCGATGCCAACGGCACCCCACATTAAATTGGTGGTCCGCACGCTCCAGTAGGTGAACAGCAAAAGGTAACCGCCGTAAATCACTATCAATACAAAAAATATTGCCATGCCGATGACCGGATGAGCGCCGGCAGCAGCGCCCTTTGTTGCCCCTGTTGTTATGGCGGCGACCACGCCAAACAAGACCCCGGCCAATATGATCAGCAAAAATCCAATACCGACGGCGGCAAAAAATACTTTGTAAAAAGCGTATTCCGACAGTTCCATTTTGAACTGCGTTGCGCCGTAATAATGATGGCCGAGCACGAATTTCACCAATCGCGCCTTGATTAACGGATACAGAATCCCGATGCCTAACATCGGTAACAATGCAAGATTGACCAACGTTTTCAACATGTCGGGATGGAACCTGCCGAAATATAAAGGCGCCGCCGCCAAGATCACCAGCACTCCTGGTACGGCGACGATCCTGAAAGTTCCGCCGTACGTGCCGTCGAAGCGTAGCCGGATATTGCGGTGCGCAGTGTTATGGGCGTTGAACGCAAATGAACGCACCACCAGCCAGGGGATGGCGAACAACAGCACCGCCATCAATACGTAATGCAGGTCTGTTTCAAAACGTCCGGTCAGTGTATAGATCGCCAGCAGCCCGACCGCGATGATGCGCCCCTTCAGGATTGCAATCGGGTTGGCGCGATATTCGAATCCTTCACCGTCAATTTTCGTGTGGCCGTAGAAATAGCGTTTCTTGCGGACCTTTGCCCACGCCGAATAAATGCCGAGCGTGATGATGGTTAGCGCGAGGTTGACGATCCAGATGCGGAAGTATTCGCCCGCCGTCGCCGTGAACTCGAGCGGGTAGCGACGCTCGCCCCCGGCGCTGCCGGCGTCGGGGTAAACATCGGAATTGCTGTTGGGTACTTCCATGAGCATCCCTTATCTGGGAGGCGATTTATCTATGGTAGCAAGGAATGACGGCCTGAGTATGACAGCAGGATAGCAGCGCGCTTTGTCTCTGAAATTAGCTCCGGCGGCGATGAAATTATTCGATTGGGTGATTCCGGGTTGGTGGGGCTGGGCCCATTTGCTGCTCGTCCTTCCCGGTCTGCTATATTTGGGCGTCATATGCCCGCCCGCCGCCCGCCCATCATCGATATCGAGGCCTCGGGTTTCGGCGCGCAAGGCTATCCAATCGAGGTCGGCGTCATACTCAACGACGGCACCAAATACTGCGCGCTGATCCTGCCGCCGCCGCACTGGACCTACTGGGATGAAAAGGCGCAGCAGGTGCACCGTATCCCGCGCGACATCCTCGAAACCTACGGCAAGCCGCTCGACGAAGTGGCGCACAAACTGAACGAAATGCTGAGCGAGCAGACCGCGTTCAGCGACGCGTGGAGTGTCGACAAGACCTGGCTCGACCAGTTGTTCTACGCCGGCGGCATCCGGCCTGAATTTTCGTTGAGCGCGCTCGAACTGATCCTGTCCGAACCGCAAATGGAAATCTGGCATCCGACCAAAGACGAACTGTTGCGCGAGATCGGCGATTCACGCCGCCATCGCGCGAGCTTTGATGCGTATCTGATTCAGGAAACGTACTACCGGACGCGCAAGGCGGTCAGCGAGAAATAAGCGGGCGCGGCGATGCCTTTCCGCAGATCGATCAGGACGAGGGCGCTGGTGCGCGGGTCAAGTTGCAGCATCGTTTTCTTTCAAGGTTTGTGGCGGGCAAGACTGTGATTGTGTAACAGGAGATTGGTTGCAGCGAGTATATCGCCGTCAAGCGAATGGCGAGAGGTATTGAAAATTAAATCGCCATAGTATGTTGATAAAGTCAGCGTTACAATTTGCTAATGGGAGAAGTGACCCAAAATCTCGATGACCGTCGTCGGTCAGCAACCCAAGGGCTTGACCGCTCTCATCGTTCAACCTTCGGTCAATTCTTTACTCCCACACCGGTCGCCCGGTTCATGGCCTCTCTGGTCGAAACCGTTAATCTTGAAAATCCGAATATCTTGGATCCCGGTGCAGGAATCGGCCTGCTTTCCGCTGCGCTCCTGGATCGTCTTGGAGGAAACGGGACGGTGACAGCTTACGAGCTAGAGCCCGCGTTTCAAATAGGTCTCAAAGAAACGCTTTCTGCATATTCCGGTAATCACGCTGTCCTGAACAAAGATTTCATTGAGCATGCTGTTATGCTTGCGGCTACCGGGAAATCGCCGGGCTACGATCTTGCGATTCTGAACCCACCTTATAAAAAAATTCAGACAGACAGTCACCATCGGGCCATGGTGCGCAAGATTGGAGTGGAGACCAGCAACCTATATACCTGTTTCCTCGCATGCACAGTTTTCCTTTGTCGACCGGGTGCCCAGATTGTCGCCATCATTCCAAGGTCGTGGATGAACGGGCTGTACTTCAAGCCGTTCCGCTATTGGTTATTCGGACACGCGGCTCTTACGCACATCCATGTGTTTGACAGCCGTGACCAGGCTTTCAAGGATGACAAGGTGCTGCAGGAGAATGTGATTATCAAGCTACTGGTAGGCCGTCCGCAGAGCGATGTCGAAGTGTCGGTATCCCACGATCAGACTTTCTCTGATGTGCGTCATCGTCGCGCGTTGTTTTCGGAAGTCATCACACCGGACGATGATGAAATGTTTGTGCACATTCCTACTCTAGGTTCTCCTAGCACCAATGGTTTGCCGGGTCGGCCACTTCGAGAAATTGGCCTCGACATCTGTACGGGACCTGTAGTCGACTTCCGTCTTCGTGACCATCTACGCATGGAACCGGAGACTGGCAGTGTACCGTTACTGTATTCCACCCACTTCTCTGAGGAGCGCTTTGAGTGGCCGAAACAGACTCGCAAGCCGAACGCCATCATCGTTAATAGTGAGACTAGACGATGGCTAATGCCGAATGGTTGTTACGTCATCGTGCGCCGATTCACGAGCAAAGAAGAACGCCGGCGGATAATGGCTTATTTTCTTCCGGGAAACGCACTACCGGGTAATCTCGTAGGTTTCGAGAACCACCTCAACGTCATCCATCAAAACAAACATGGCCTTGAGCCAACCATTGCGAGCGGCATAGCCGCATATCTCAATTCACAAGCGGTAGACGATTATTTCCGGACGTTTTCCGGACATACTCAGGTTAATGCGGTCGATCTCCGGCGACTGCGATATCCGAGTATTGAAGAACTCAGGGCAATGGGAAAAGCTGATGCACAAAAAAGTTCGTGAAGCGCTTAAAATTTTAATCGACATCGGAATGCCCAGAGCGCAGCAAAACGAGCGTTCAGCACTTTGTCTGTTGGCGATTTGTGACATTAAGCCCAAAGATAGTTGGGCGAATGCGCGTGATCCTTTGATCGGAATTACACCCATCATGGAATTTGCCGCCGAATACTACAGGGACAAACCGTATGCTCCGAACACGCGCGAGACGATTCGCCGTCAATCAATGCATCAATTCTGCGATGCTGGTATTTCTGCTTACAATCCAGATAAGCCGGATCGTCCCGTAAATTCACCCGACGCAGTTTATCAAATCACTTCAGAAATGCGGGCCTTAGTCCATACCTTTGGAACGAATAAGTGGAAAGAGGCTCTCGCATTGTTCAAGCGCCAACGTGGATCGTTGGCAAAGCAATATGCGAAAGAGCGGGACATGGCGCAAGTTCCGCTTAAGGTTGGTAAGGATAAAGTAGTACAACTTTCACCTGGCGAACACAGTGTTCTCATCCAACAAATTGTGGAGGTATTCGGCCCGCACTATGCTCCCGGTGGCCAACTCATCTATGCGGGCGATACCGGTAAGAAATGGGGTTACTATGATGAAAGAGCTTTGGCTGGCCTCGGTGTGAAAGTGGACAGCCATGGAAAAATGCCAGATGTGGTTATCTACATGCCTGACAAGAACTGGCTGCTACTTTGTGAGTCTGTGACGAGCCATGGCCCGGTTGATGGCAAGCGCCACGATGAATTGAAACACCTGTTCGTTGACTGCACCGCCGGCCTTGTCTTTGTGACCGCCTTCCCGACACGCACGATGATGGCGAAGTACTTGCCCGTGATCGCGTGGGAGACAGAGGTGTGGTGTGCTGAGGCACCGACGCATCTTATACATTTCAATGGCGTGCGGTTTCTCGGGCCATACTGACTAAACTGCGTTGATTAGCCCTAGCGAATAAATGGGGTCAGACCCATTCATTCCCGCAAAATAAACATGTCTGGGCTCAGACCACAATTATTTCTGCCAAACATCCCTCAACGTCACCGCCCGATTAAACACCGGCGCACCCACTTTCGAATCCACGCTATCCGCAATAAAATAACCGTGTCGCTCGAACTGAAACCGCTCTTCGGGTTGGGCGTTCTTCAGCGCCGGTTCGAGCTGTGCAGTAATTATGCGCTTGGCATCGGGATTCAGGTCGAGCAGATAATCTTTGTCACCCGCTCCGGGGTGAGGCACCTTGAACAGCCGGTCATAGAGCCGCACTTCGGCCGCATAGGCATGACTCGCCGAAACCCAGTGGATGTTGCCTTTGACTTTGACCTTGTCCGCGCCCGCAGTGCCGGACCTGGTGTCGGGATCGTATTCGCAATGCACGGCGATGACCTTGCCGGAAGCATCTTTGTCGCAGCCGGTGCATTTGACGACATAGCCGTAGCGCAGCCGCACGCTGTTGCCGGGGAACAAGCGGAAAAAACCCTTCGCCGGCGTTTCCATGAAATCCTCGCGCTCGATCCACAATTCCTTCGCGAACGGCACTTCGCGCTTGCCGAGTTCCGGCTTTTGCGGATGGTTCGGCGCTTCGCACATTTCCTCTTGGTCCGCCGGATAGTTGTCGATCACGAGCTTCAACGGATCGAGTACCGCGATGCGGCGCTCGCAGCTTTCGTTCAGCACTTCGCGCATGCAGTCTTCGAGCACCGAATATTCGATCCACGAATCGGCCTTGGCGACGCCGATGCGTTCGGCGAACAGGCGGAAACCTTCGGGCGTATAGCCGCGCCGCCGTGCGCCGGCGAGTGTCGGCATGCGCGGGTCGTCCCAGCCCTCGACGTGTTTTTCCTCGACCAACTGGATCAGCCGGCGCTTGGAGAGCACGACATAAGTCAGATTGAGCCGCGCGAATTCAATCTGCTGCGGCAGCGGTTGCTGGAGCAGCCCGCCCTCGGCGAGCTTCTGCAGCAGCCAGTCGTAGAACGGCCGCTGGTCTTCGAATTCGAGCGTGCAGATCGAGTGCGTGATGTTTTCAAGCGCATCTTCGATCGGGTGCGCGTAGGTGTACATCGGGTAGATGCACCATTTATCGCCGCTGCGGTGGTGAGTCGCGCGCTTGATGCGGTAGATCGCCGGGTCGCGCATATTGATATTGGGCGAGCGCATGTCGATCTTCGCGCGCAGCACCATCGCGCCGTCGGCGTGCCTGCCGTCGCGCATCTCGCGGAAGCGCGCCAGCGACTCCGCCGCCGGGCGGTTGCGCCACGGGCTGTCGCGGCCGTGCTCGGTCAGCGTGCCGCGCATCTCGCGCATCGCCTCGGCGCTCTGCTCGTCGACGTAGGCGTGGCCGGCGGTGATCAGATGCTCGGCCGCCCGGTACATGAAGTCGAAGTAGTCGCTCGCGTAAAACAGGTCGGCGCCGTAATCGAAGCCGAGCCAATGCACCGCCGCGATGATGGAATCGACGTACTCCTGTTCCTCTTTTTCCGGATTGGTATCGTCGAAGCGCAGGTGGCAGGCGCCGCCGTAATCGCGCGCGAGCCCGAAGTTGAGGCAGATCGATTTGGCGTGGCCGATGTGCAGATAGCCGTTCGGCTCGGGCGGAAAGCGCGTGCGGATCTTCGCACTGTCATGACGCGCCGCGTATTTGCCGGACGCGAGATCGGCCTCGATGATCTGGCGGATGAAGTTCGAAGTGGACGCGGCCTGCTTGTGGTCCACCGGTTTTTGTGAGGGCGCATTGGACATGCGCGCCATTGTAGCGCACGCGCAGCGCCGCTTCGCAGCGCCGCGCGTTCGGAAAATCAGGTGCGTTGTGCGGCAGGGCGCTGCTTATGCTGCAGGAACCCCGCGATCAAAAGCCAGGCGGCGGGAACCAGCACCAGGCTGTACGACAGCCAGTGGCCGTATTCGCCGTCGGGGCCGTACGGCTCAGTCGTCGCGTGCCAGTATTCGTTGTCGAGCAACGGCAGCGCGCCGGCTTCGGTGAACTCGTGGAACGAGTAGATCAGCAGTTGCAGCGCGAACAGCAGCAGGAACACCGACGTGACCTGGAAGAACAGCCCGAGATTGACGCGCCGGCCGTAGCGCGACCACGCCCACGCGACTGCGGCCGCGATGGCGATGCCGAGCAGCGCGCCGGCGAACATGTCGCCGGCGCCGGTCTGCGTCGCGAGCGAAGCGGTGATGAACGCCATTTCCATGCCTTCGCGCGTGACCATCAGCACCACGAACAGGAACACCGCGATCCACGCCTGCGCGCCGGTTTTCTGCGCCGCGGCTTCGACTTTGGCGCCGATGTCCTTGCTGATGTGCTTGGCCGCGCTCAGCATGTAAACCACCATCGAGATCACGAGCACCGCGGCGACGCCGGCGAGCACACCTTCCCACAGCGACTGCACCGCGTACTCGGCGAGCTTGATGCCGAGCACCAGCGACAGCACGGCCGCCGTGGCGGTGCCCCAGTAAACGGCGGGCGCCAGTGCGCCGCGCCCGGTTTTTCTCATGTAGGCGAGCGTGATGGCGACGATCAGGAAGGCCTCGATGCCTTCGCGCAGGGTGATGACGGTCATGGACAGCATATTAGTTTTTCTCCCCGGTGGGATTGGATATGAAGCCGATGCGCGTGACGCCAGCCTTGGCGGATTCGGACAGGATTTCGTCGATCACCTGATATTGCGTGGTGCGGTCGGCGCGCAGGTGGATCTCCGGCTGCGGCTGTTGCTTGCCCGCGTCCTGCAGCCGCGCGATCAGTTGCGGCCGCTCCACCGCGACGCCGTCCCAGAACGTGGTGCCCGCCGCGTCGATCGCCAGATCGTGATGCTCGGGTTTGGTGATGGTCGGGCTGCTCGCCGCGGTCGGCAGATTGATCTTGACCGCGTTGGTCAGCAGCGGCGCGGTGATGATGAATATCACCAGCAGCACCAGCATCACGTCGATCAGCGGGATCATGTTGATTTCCGCCATCGGCGCGTTGTCGCCGCCCTTGCTGAATCCGCCGAAGGCCATGTCAGGCTCCCTTCACGGCGGGCGCGGGTTTGAGCGGCGTCACCGGCGCGAGATCGCCGTCGAGGTGCGAACCGGTGGTCAAAAACGAGAACAGGTCGTGCGCGAACGAGTCGAGTTGCGCGAGCACCACGCGATTCCAGCGCACGCACGCGTTGTAGGCGAGCACCGCGGGGATCGCCACCGCCAGACCGAATGCGGTCATGATCAGCGCCTCGCCGACCGGACCGGCGACCTTGTCGAGCGTGCCCTGGCCGGAAATGCCGATTGCGATCAGCGCGTGATAGATGCCCCACACCGTGCCGAACAGGCCGACGAACGGCGCGGTGCTGCCGACCGAGGCGAGCACGGTGAGTCCCGATTCAAGGCGCGCGGTTTCCTCGTCGATCACGCGCCGCATCGCGCGCGTCAGGAATTCCGCGCCGGTGCCGGCCTCGTCAAGCCGGTGCGCGCCGTGGCGCTGGTGATGGCGCGTCGCGACGACGGCGTGATAGGCGAGGTGCGAGAACGGTTCCTCGGGATGATGTTCGTCCGAGTGTTGTTCCTCGAGCCGGGCGGCGACGGCTTGCAGCGACGGCGCGTCCCAGAACGTCTGCAGGAACCGCGCGCTGCGTGCGCGCGTGCGCAGCACGTGCAACGCCTTGGTCAGTATCAGATACCAGGTCGCGATCGACATCACGAGCAGGATCAGCAGTACCGTTTTGCTGATGAAGTCGGTTTGCGACAGAAAAGCGGTGAAGCCTATTGCGGTGGTTTGATCCATGAGAGGGGCCTTTGGCTATTTTTCGAGAACGAACGAAACTGGCACGATGACCGAGGCAACGACTGCTTGAGCACCTTGCCGTGCCGGTACGAATTTCCAACGCTCGACGGCGTGCAGCGCCGCATTGTCGAGACGCGCGAAGCCGCTGCTTTTATCGATTTCCACCTTATCCGGGAAACCCTGGCTGTTGACCAGCACGCGCAGGAATACCTTGCCCTGTTCGCCGAGCCGCTTCGACAGCGATGGGTAACCCGGCGCCGGATTGTCGAGGTAATCGGCGTTGAACTTGGGCGGGATGATGACCGCCTCCGCAATCACCGGCGCGGGCGGTGCCACGGGCGAGGGCTGGGGTTTTTCTTCCGGCGGTGGCGCTACGAACTCGGCGGGTTTGGCGGCTTCCGCGGTGATGATTTTCTGCGGCGGTTCTTTGACGATTCTTTTGACCGGCAGCGGCTTGGGCAATTCTATCGGTTGTTCCGCAGGCGGCGCGATGATGCTGACATTGATCGGCGGCGCGAGGTTGAGCGCGGATTGCGCCGCACCATAGTGCATCAGCAAAGCTAAGCCCATGAGGTGAAAGCCGATGACGACGAGCAGCCGCAGGCCACCCTCACGCCAATCGAATAAGGTACTTGACATGAAACGAATTATAAATAAGAATGATTCGCGTTTCAATGTATTTTACGGGTGGCTTATGTACGTATGTGTCTGCAATGCGGTGACCGAGAGCGAAATCCGGCAGGCGGTGGAGCTGGGCGCGCGGTCATTGCAGGATCTCCAGCACGGTTTGGGCGTCGCCGCCAACTGCGGAAAATGCGCGTCCAGTGCGCGTTGCATGTTGCACGCAGAAGGTCAAAAGCAGATGTCGTGCGACGATATGGGGTTGTCGCTGCAATCGGCATAACACGCATCGACGATATCCGGGATCCTCTCGGGTCTCTCCGCATCAGGTTCTTTTTCCTGTCGTTCATTTCATCGTTCTGAAGTGCCGGTTGCGGCAGGCGCGCGATACCGCAGCGTACAATTCATTCTTGTTCCCATTTCTGCGGCACGATGCGGCGGGTGTTATGCTTGCCAGCAGATAAATTGATCGGGAGTTGATCATGAAAGGCGACAAACAAGTCATCCATTACCTGAACGCGGTGCTCACCAATGAGCTGACCGCGATCAATCAGTACTTCCTGCACGCGCGAATGTTCGACGACTGGGGATTCGGCAAGCTCGCGCACCATGAGAAGCATGAATCGATCGACGAGATGAAGCATGCCGACGAATTGATCAAGCGCACCCTGTTTCTCGAAGGTTTGCCGAACCTGCAGGAACTGAACAAGCTGCTGATCGGCGAAAACGTGAAAGAGTGTCTCGAGTGCGATCTGAAGCTCGAAATGGCTGCGTATCCGACGCTGAAAGAAGCGATTGCGTATTGCGAGAAAGTTGGCGACTACATCAGCCGCGAACTGTTCGAGGACATCATGGAATCGGAAGAAGAGCACATCGATTTTCTCGAAACCCAGCTCGAGCTGATCGGCAAAGTCGGCATCCAGAATTATCTGCAGGCGCAGATGGAAGAAACAGAAGCGGCTCCCTGATCTAGTCCGCTTTAAGCCTTAACTCCGCTCGTCGCGGCACCGAGGTTGACGCCGGCTCTGCTCCGGCGTTGCCGCAGCCACATGAGGGTGCCGGTGGTGACGAGGAGCGGCGGCAGCAATCCGACAATACACACCACGACGCGGCCGCCGATGCCGAGCGCTTCGCCGGTATGCAGCGGCCGCAGCCACGCCAGAAAAGTATCCGCCGGCGTGCGCGTCGAAGGATCGATGTGCCGCTGAATCTCGCCGGAACGCGGATCAATCAGGATGGCCGTGCTGCCGCCATTGTTCTGCAGCGGATCGCCGGGCTCCCGCATCGTGATGCGATAGCTCCCTTTCGGACCCGCCGGTAATCCAATGCTGACAACGGCTGAGTCGGGACGCAACGCGCGCGCGGCGGCCACCGCCTGATCGAGCGTGATGGTGGGCGATCGTGCTTCCGCCTGCGGCCGCGGTACGGCCGGTTTTTGTTCGGCGCGCACCTGAGGTTGTGGAGTGGGACGGGGAAGCGGCGCGGACACCGGCCCGAATACGCCGGCAATTGCGCGTCCCGCGTCGGGGAAAGCGATATAGATGCCGGTGAATGCAAGCAGCGCCAGCACCAGCGATCCGTAGAAACCGAAGCAATAATGCAGATTGCGCAACAGGCCGATCCCGGGCCGGAAGCCCAATGCCCGCGGCCACTGATTGCGCGGTGGCCACCACAGATAAATTCCGGACAGCGCCGATATCAGCATCGCGATGCCGACGATGCCTACCATTGCACGTCCGCCGTAATCGCGCAGCATCAGCGAGCCGTGAAACTGGTGGATCCAGCCCAGCAGACCGCCGGCTTCAGCAACATCGAGCACGCGGCCGGTCGGCGGATCGATGTACACGCGATAGAACCCTTGCACACCCTGAGCGGCGGGCCGCGCGTTGACGACGACCGGTCCGCCATCAGTGTCAGGCAACTGCATGCCCATCGGGCGGGCACGGCCCGCCACCGCCTGGGCGGCACGCTGAATGTAATCGGCATATGGCAATGCGAGCTGCGGACCGGAAACCGCGTAGCGCTGCGGATTGAAATGGGCGTCGATGGCGTCGTCGAACACGAGCACGCTGCCGGTGATGCCGAGCAATGCTCCGATCACACCGAGCGTAACGCCCAGCCAGAGGTGGATGTTGACGAGAGTGCGGCGCAGATTGATGCGGTTCGGCATGTTTCTTCCTTGGGGATTTTCCAAAATCAAACCGCTCCCCACATCCGCAGCAGGTTGTGATAGCAGCCGGTAAGATGGGTGCGCGCCAGATCGTCGGCGCCGGTCGCGTTGAGGCGCTGGATCGCATTGTCGAGATTGAACAGCAAAGTGCGCCGGGCGTCGTCGGCGACGATGCTTTCGATCCAGAAAAAACTCGCGACGCGGACGCCGCGCGTGATCGGCGTGACGCTGTGCAGGCTGGTGGCGGGGTACAGCACCATGTCTCCCGCAGGCAGCTTGACCGAGTGGGTGCCATAGGTGTCTTCGATGATCAGTTCGCCGCCGTCGTAATCTTCGGGCGGCGCGATAAACAGCGTGGCCGAGACATCGGTGCGGATTTTCGCGCCGCTGCCGGGCACCAGCCGAACGGAGCCGTCGACATGACTGCCGAAGTGCATTCCGCTGGCGTAGCGGTTGAACATCGGCGGGTAAACGCGGTTCGGCAACGCGGCGCTGATGAACAGCGGATGACGTTCGAGGATGGAAAGGATGACGCTTCCCAGTTCGCGCGCGATCGGCGACTGCTCTGCGATTTGCTCGTTTTTCTTGACCGGCGCGCCCTGATAGCCGGCGGTCACGCGGCCGTCCACCCAGGCGTCCGAGGCGTCGAGTTTCTCGCGAAACGAGCGCACCTGTTCCGGGCTGAGGACTTTGGGAACGGTGACTAGCATGGAAAATGGTTTTCAGAAAATGCGTGCATCAACTCGGAAAAATCCATGGAACCATGCCGGTCTAAGGCGAGCATCAGATAGGTTTCAAGGGCGTTTGCCATGCAGATTCTCAGAAGCGATAACGGCCGGTCAACATCGCGGTGCGGCCGATTCCCGGCACCGAACGACCGCCATCCGAGGCGGCGGTTTGCTCGTAATAGAATTTATCCGCCAGATTGAACAGGTTCAAGCTTACGTCATACTTGGGCTGGTGATAAGTCACCATCGCGTCGAAGCGGGCAAAACCCGGAACCTGCGCGACATTGGCGGTGGTTGCGAAACGCGAGGACATCGAAGTTGCGCCAGCTCCCACCTGCCAAGCCGATGTAAGGTCGTAAGTTGTCCATAGCGTGAAAGTTTGCCGCGGCGTGTTGGCCAACGCGTTGCCGGTCGTTGCCGCGGCCGTTATCACGCCCGCTGCCAGTGTCGGCGGACCACTGACAACTTCCGAGTTCATCACCAGATAACCCGCGGAAACCTGCCATTTTTGAGTAATGCGTCCCACGGCGCCCAGCCGCACACCTTGCACCCGAGTGGTGCCGTCCAATTCATAGACGCCGACGTCAATCTGGTTGCGGGCATTGGTTTTCTCGATCTTGTATAACGCCGCCGTCAGGGAGAGGTTTTGATCAAACAGATCCCATTTGCCGCCTACTTCATATGCTTTGTTTTTTTCCGGCGGCGTATTTTGCTGGCCGTTGGTGACGGTCAAAGTTTCCAGAGAAGGATCAAACGAAGTGCTGTAGGAAACGTAATATGACTGCTGTTCTGTCGGCTGGAAAATTATCCCCCCTCGATAACTCGTGAAATTGATCGTCTGCGAGTAATAGGGGAGTACGGTGGCGCTGGTGATGGTGTTCGTCAACTCTGCCGCATAACGGTCCTGACGCACGCCGCCGATCACTTTGAAATATTTTCCGAACTCCAATGTGTCATTGATATAACCGGCCAGGGTGTCCGCGCTTGCGGCGACCAGGTTGCCGTTCGAGCTCAAATCGTTCGACGGCCGTGGTGTGTAAGGCGGGTCAAGCAGGGGGGTGCAGGACGTAAAATTGGAGGTCGCCACCCCCAGCCCCGCCGCCGTGCCGCCGTTGCAATTCCCGCCGCTGACGGATATGGCCTGATTGGAATACGTATCACGCCCGATTTCGGCGCCGGCCACCAGGATATGATGAACGAAGCCGGTGTTGAAATTCGCGATCAAATCCGTCTGGTTGAACAGCGACGAGTCGGTGATGTTTCGATCGTGGGACTGGAGTCTGACGTACGTGTTGGCGAGCGGAGTTATCGGATAAGTGGTCGCCGTTAATTGCGTGAAGACCCCTTTGGTGCTGACCGTGCCGACGGCATTGCCGGCCGTTTCACGCACATCGGTGACGTAGTGGTTGTACTGGGTCTGATTGCGCAGCACGAAATCCGGTGAAAATTTATGCTCGATCTTTCCGTTCAGAAAAGCGATGTCCTGCGTCGTATGGTCATCGGTCGCGCCATAGAAAACCTCTTTATCGGGCGTTGGCGCGGGAGGCGTAATGTTTCCCGCAGTGCCGGTGAATGCGATCGGAATGCCGTAGTCTGGCATGTCGTCGTTGTGCTGAAGCAGCGCGGACAGCGTGATTTCCGTGGGGGTGCCGATCCCGAATTTCAGGTTGGGGGCGATGCCGAAGTCTTTGTTTTGCATCACGTCGCGGTCGGTCTGCCAATCCTGACCGAATCCGTTCACGCGTACGGCGGATGTCCCGGACAACGGCTGATTGATGTCGAACGTGGAGCGCACCGCGCCATTGTTGGTGATCGAGCCCGTAATCTCGGTGGCTTTTTTGAGGTTGGCCTGCTTGGTTACCTGATTGATAACACCACCGGTCGAACCGCGGCCAAACAGCATGGAGGACGGCCCCATCAACACTTCAACCTGCTCGAGGTCGAACGTGTCACGGTAATATTGACCGCGATCGCGGAAGCCGTCGAGATACATATCGGTGCGCGCGGTATAACCGTTGAGATTAATGTTATTTCCTATGGTTCCCCCTTCCGCGCTTTGTATCGTGATACCCGGCACATAACGCAGGGAGTCGGTCAGGGAGGTGGCGCCGATTGAATTCATCATTGCGTGGTTTATTATCGTGACCGATTGCGGAATATCGCGTAACTCGGCCGGGATTTTTGCTCCTACCGTAGATTTACCCGGAGCAAAATCATTTTCGGCTTGGCCTTTTACTTCGACTTCCTGCATGGTTTGTTCGGAAGCCGACGGGTAGGGTTCACCCCCTTCGCCTGCGGCGAGCGTGATGGCCGGTACATGCGATGGTTGGTCGGATTGTGATTGGGCGGATACGTATTGCGGCGTCAGCGCCATACCGGTGAGCGCCACGCCTAATGGCAACATTCCACCCGCGGATTGCATGCGCGACAAGGCCGCGACTAAAGGACGAAGTTTCGGTCGAAAAGCCATTTAAGTTTCTTCCTTGGAAAAGGTAGTTAACTAAATTTGTTGCTGGCTACCGATTGAAAAAAGCCGGATGGCTGGCTCCCAAAAAACCGCCCATTACTATCGTTTTTCAAACCAATCCGGATTATTCGGCTGGAATATCAAATAAAATGTGCGGAAATTATGCGTAATATAAATGATAATAATTCTTGTTTCAATTATATGTGGTTTTTTTACAACCAAATAGAAATGTTCTTGTTATTTTCGATTTTAATAGCCTGATGATTACAATCGGTAGTCGATTGCGTAAAGCTGGCGTCGGTTATGCTGGGTACTCCATGAATGCAACGACGTTTGCCGCCCTGCGGCTACTTACCGACGGCGAATTCCGATCGGGGCAGGACATTGCCCGTCGGCTCGGCGTGTCGCGTGCGAGCGTGTGGAACGCGCTGCACGCGCTGGACGGTGCGGGTATCGAAATATTCAAGGTGCGCGGCCGCGGTTACCGGCTGGCCGAACCGATGTCGCTGCTCGATCACGCGGCGATTAAACGTCATCTTGGCGCGCGCGCCGCGCATTTCAAAATCGAGCTTCTCGACTGCACGGATTCGACCAATACGTTGTTGATGCAGCGCGCGGCCGCCGGCGCGGTCAGCGGCTGCATGATCGCGGCGGAATGGCAGACCCACGGGCGCGGCCGCCGCGGCCGCGCGTGGCATGCGGCGCTCGGCTCCGCGCTCACGTTCTCCTTATTGTGGCGTTTTCAGCAGGGCGCGGGTTTTCTCAGCGGCCTGAGTCTTGCGGTCAGCGTCGCGGTGGCGCGTGCGCTCGCCGCGTTCGGCGCCGCCGACTGCGGGGTGAAATGGCCGAACGACGTGCTGTGGCGCGGCTGCAAGCTGGCGGGCATTCTGATCGAAATGCAGGGCGACATGCTAGGGCCGAGCGCGGCGATAATCGGCATCGGGCTCAACTGCCGCCTGCCGGACGCGGTGCGCGCGCACATCGACCAGCCGGTCGCCGATCTGGAACAGATCATCGGCGGCAAAGTTGACCGCAATCGCCTGCTGGCGTCGTTGCTGATCGAACTCGATCGCGTGCTGGAGCAGTTTGCGCGCGACGGCTTTGCTCCGCTGCGCGACGAATGGCAGCGCCGCCATGTCTATCAACGCAAGACGGTCAGGCTCAAGCTGCCCGACGGCGGTTCAATCAACGGCACGGTGGAAGGCGTTGCCGAAGACGGCGCATTGTTGCTGGCGACCAAAACCGGGCGCCGGCGTTTTCACGGCGGTGACATCAGTTTGCACCGGGGCACCGCATGAAAGTACTCGCGATCGACGCCGGCAACAGCCGCATCAAATGGGGATTGCATGACGGCACGCGCTGGACCAGGCGGTCGTCGGTCGCGACCGTCCGCGCCGGCGATCTCAAGATTGCGCTCGCGCGCCTGCCGCATTGCGATGCGGTGGTGATATCGAACGTTGCCGGCGCCGCTGTGCGCAAGCGGTTGCTCTCCGTGCTTCCGGCCGCTCCCAGGCCGCACTGGATTAAAAGCGAGCGTTTGCAATGCGGTGTCAGGAACAGCTATGCGAATCCGCGCCAGCTCGGTTGCGACCGCTGGGCTGCGCTGATCGGCGCGCGCCAATGCTCGCGCCGGCCGCTGCTGGTAACTAACGCCGGAACCGCGCTGACCGTCGATGCGCTTGCCGCGGATGGTGTTTTCCTCGGCGGCATTATCGTGCCGGGCGCGAGGTTGATGCGGGAGGCACTGGCCGGCAATACCGCGGCGCTTAAACTGCGGCCGGGCGAGGCCGGCCGTTTTCCGCGGACGACCGGCGACGCGATCATGAGCGGCGTGGTCAACGCACTGGCCGGCGCGGTGGAGCGCAGTGCGCGTTTGCTGCACCGGCGCGCGGGACGCGGACCGTTATGCCTGTTGAGCGGCGGCGACGCGGCGTGGCTGGCGCCGTACCTTAACCTCGAAGTCAGGGTAGTGGATAATCTGGTGCTCGAAGGATTGCTGGCGATCGCCCGCGACAAGGCCCGATGAAATTATTTCTGTTTCTGATATTGCTGTTCGCCAATCTTTTATTCGGCTATTTTCAATACGCGAAAAGCCGCGCCGATGCCGGGACCGGCGCCCAGCTCGAATTGCTGGAAATCAATCCCGACAAGGTCAAGCTGGTAAAAGACGGCGCTTGGCCACCGCACCCGGCGGCCTGTCTGGAGTGGGGCAGCTTCGCGGGGGACGACGTCGCGCGCGCCACGGCGGCGCTCGCCAAATTGCAGCTTGGCGACAACTTCACGCAGCGCGACAATGATCCCGGTTACTGGGTTTACATCCCGCCCCTGAAGACCAGGACCGACGCCGAGAAGAAGGCAAGCGAACTCAAGGCGCGTGGCGTGACGGATTTTCTGATCGTGCAGGATGAAGGGCCGTGGCAGTTCGCGGTGTCGCTCGGCACGTTCAAGACCGAAGACGCCGCCACCAGCTATCTCACGCAGCTGCGGCAGAAGAACGTGCGGTCGGCGCTGGCCGGGCCGCGCGGCGCAAAAACCAGTACTTTCGTGATCCGCGATCCCGGCGACGCAGGTGCGGCCCGGCTGGCGGGGCTCAAGACCGATTTTCCCAATGCACAGCTCAAGGCGGTCGCTTGCGCTGCCGTCGCGCCGCCCGCGGCCGCCAAAAACAATTAGCCGCCGCGGGTTTTGGCGAGCGTCGCGGTAGTCGAGTGCTGGTGTACGAACGGGATCGAGTACACGGCACCGCCCCAGCTTTTGACCTCGGCGCCGCCTACGATCTGATCAACGCGCCAATCCCCGCCCTTGACCAGCACGTCGGGCTTGACGCGATTGATCAGCGCCAGCGGCGTGTCTTCCTCGAACCAGGTGACAAGAGCGACCGCTTCAAGCGCCGCCAGCACCGCCATGCGGTCGGCCAGCGTATTGATCGGGCGATCGGGGCCCTTGCCCAGCTTCCGCACCGATGCATCGCTGTTGACGGCGACCAGCAAACTTGCGCCGAGCGCCCGCGCCTGCGCGAGATAAGTGACGTGACCGCGATGCAGGATGTCGAAGACGCCATTGGTAAACACCAATGGACGGGGAACGGCGGCCGTGCGCCGAGCAAGCTCTTCCGGCGCGCAGATCTTGGTTTCGAAGCGGGGGCTGGGAATAACGGATACGGATGACACGCCGCCAGTGTAACCCGCCGCCCGGCGGCACTTCAAATTCCGGACGGACTCAGGCGGCGCTGGCGACGGCTTCGAGCTGTTTGCGGTAGCGGTTGAGCTCGAGCGCGCTGGAGATGGTGCGGTCGAACAACAGCGACAGATTGCGCAGGATGGCGGCCACCACTTTTGACTCCCAATCCCTGTCGAATTGGATTTGCCGGTTGAGCCAGCGTTCGAGCCAGACCGGATCGGGCAGCTTGCTTTGTACGGTGTCGTTCGGAAACAGTTCCTTGTTGACGTGCAGATTGGTCGGGTGCAGCGGTTTGCCGCTGCGGCCCGAACTTGCCATCAGGACGCCGATCTTGGCAAACGCCCGGCGCGCGGTATCGCCGCTGGCGGCAACCGCCCGCTTCATGTACTGCAGGTAGGCCCCGCCGTGGCGCGCCTCGTCGCGCGAAATCAGGTCGTAAATTTCTTTGATCACCGGCTCGGTGTGCCATTGCGCGGCGCGGCGATACCAGTGATTGAGGCGGATTTCGCCGCAGAAATGCAGCATCAGCGTTTCCAGCGCCGGCGCCGGATCGAACTTGAAGCGCACCGCGTGCAGTTCCTGTTCGGTCGGCGCCAGTTCGGGGCGGAAGCGGCGCAGGTATTCCATCAGCACCAGCGCGTGTTTTTGTTCCTCGTAAAACCACACCGACATGAAGGCTGAAAAATCGCTGTCATGCTGGTTGTCGCGCAGGAACATCTCGGTCGCCGGCAGCGCCGCCCATTCGGTGATCGCGTTCATCTTGACCGTCAGCGCCTGTTCGGTGGACAGTCGGTCGGCGTCGAATTTATGCCATGGCACGTCGTCCGCCATGTCCCAGCGCACGCGCTCGAATGATTGGAAGAGTTCAGGGTAGAGCATGGCTGTGTCCGGCACCTGGTTCCTTTGCCTGCGGCATAAAATATTTTCGGACTATAACGGTCAATTGTTACAGATTTAAATAACCCTGCCGACGGCGGATTTTGACGGCACAGGGATGCTGCCGCCGGTAAACATTGTTACCGGCGGATGAATCGAAGGGTCGCAGAGGCTAATCCAGATATTCAAACAGCTTGACGACCTTGCGCACGCCGCCGGTGGTGCGCGCGATCTCGGTCGCGGCGTCGGCCTCATTATGCTTGACCAGACCGAGCAGATAGACCACGCCGGCTTCGGTGACGATCTTGATGTGCAGCGAGTCGACCTCCTTGGAATCCACAAAGCGCGCCTTTATTTTGGTCGTCAGCAGGGCGTCGTTGGTGCGTGATGTCAGCGAACTGGCGCCGGCGACCGCGATTTCATCGTAGACGCCGCGCACGTTTTCCACCGCGCGCGCGGTCTGCTCGACGCCGGCCCTGGCCGCTTCGTCCGGTGCTTCGCCGGTCAGCAGCACCATGCGGTTGTAGCTCGTGACGTTGACGTGAGCATTCTCGTATTTTCCGGAGATGCGGTTCGACGCCTTGAGCTCGATGCCCTGGTCCTCGGTGATGGTGCCGAGGGTGCGGGGATCTCCGCCGGCGGCGACCGCGCCGCCGACACCGGTCGCGATCATCACCGGACAGCCGTGCAGCAACGGCATCGCCGCCAACAGGACGAGGATGGTCAGGTAGCGCATTATTCGACTCCCAGTAGCAAACAATCGATCGCATCGCACAGACAATGCAATGTCAGCAGATGCACTTCCTGAATGCGCGCGGTGCTTTCCGCCGGCACGCAAATGTGGATGTCGTCCTGCGTCAACGCCTCGGCCAGCTGGCCGCCGCTCCTGCCGGTCAGCGCGACCACCCCCATTTCGCATTCGTGTGCGGCTTGTACCGCGGCGAGCACGTTTTTCGAATTGCCGCTGGTCGAGATCGCGAGCAACACGTCGGTCTTGTGGCCGAGCGCGCGCACCTGCCTTGAAAACACCTGCTCGAAGTCATAATCGTTCGTAATCGAGGTCAGCGTCGAGGTATCGGTGGTCAGGGCGACCGCCGCCAGGCCGGGACGTTCCATTTCGAAGCGGCACAACATTTCCGACGCGAAATGCTGCGAATCGGCCGCCGAGCCGCCGTTGCCGCAGACTAGGATCTTGCCGTCAAGCTTCAGGCATTCCACCATGCATTCGGCCGCCGCCGCGATCGGCACCGCGAGCGCGTCCATGCTTTGCAGTTTGAGACGCGCGCTTTCCGAAAAGTTCTGGCTGATTCTTCTGATGATGTCCATGGATCGAGCCGGATCACCGATGACGCCGGATTATCGCACAAGTCCGAGACCGGATTATTCCTCGAATGCGTTTTTGATCCACTCGATCGCACCGTCGCGCGCGATCAGAACCGCATCGAAGCGGCACGCCGGCGTGCGCGGCGACGCGGCGAGATAATGGCGCGCCGCGCGCGTCAGTTTGGCGCGTTTGGCGGCAGTGATGCTGGCCGCCGCACCGCCGAATTCGTCGCTCGCGCGCATGCGCACCTCGGCGAACACCAGCGTTTTGCCGTCGCGCGCGATGAGGTCGATTTCGCCGAACCGGCAGCGGTAATTGCGCGCGACGAGCTGGAGGCCGTTCTGCTGCAGAAACGCGGCGGCCAGGGCTTCAGCGGATTCGCCGCGGCGATTCATTGTTGTGCGCCGCGCACCACGACCTTGCCGTTGACGAATTGCGCGGCGGTCAGTTCGCGCGCGAACTGTTGGCTGGTCAGGCGAATGCTGCCGGTCACGCCGTCCAGCACCGGATCGCGGTTTTGCCGCACCAGTTCAAGCCCGATGCGGAACGCGTCGATGCCGAGCGCATACATGCGCTCAAGGTCGGGCGCGCCGCCGAAATCCATGCGCGGATAAACCATCACCGCCGGATGGTCGGCCAGCAGCAGCCACGGCATGTCGATGAAGGTTACCCGGTCCAGATCGTGCGCGATCAGCGTACCGCTGCCGGCGGCGGTGATTTGCGAAGTCGCGTACAGCGGGATGGTTTTCGACAGATAAGGGCAGACTGCGCGCGCATGTTCGGTGCCGAGCGCGAGGAACGCCATATCGGCCGCTCCGGAAGCGAAACTCCGGCGCAATTTGTCGAGGTCCGCGCGTTCGTCGCTGTAGATGAATTCAGCGACTACGCTGCCGCCCGCAGCGGCAAATGCTTCGACAAAGGCGTCGCGCATGCGTTTGCCGAGCGGCGTGTCGTCTTTGATGACGAAGGCGGTGCGGTGGCCGTCGTCGTGTGCCAGTCCTGCGACCTGGCGCGCCTCGGATTCAACGGTGAGCCCGAACAGGTAAAGCAGCGGCGGCTGCGGCGTATTCGGTTCGGGAAAATTAAGCGCCAGCGTGGGCACGCTCACCAGGCCGCTGGTCGCGATGGCAGTCACGCCGTCGTGGGTCAGCGGACCGATGATCAGTTCGGCCCCGGCGTCGATGGCCTGTTTGTAAACTGCGAGCAGACGCTGCGGGTCCTCACTCGCGGCATAAATGCGGCTGGGCAGCGCGGTCTTTCCCTGCACCTGTGCCGCCGCGAGAAATCCCTGCCTGACCGCGTCGGCGTAGCGGCCGAACGTCGGCGATTCGAGCGGCAGCAGCAGCGCGATGTGCGGCGTGAGCTTCACCGTCGGCAGGTCTTGCGCGCGCGTCGTCGCAGTGGCACACAGCGCAGCGGCGCCGTATAGTAGCGCCCAGCATAAAAGCGGGGCGGCTCTCGGAACATGGCGCAGGCGCGGGATCATGATGAACGGACGTCGGGGTTGCCGACATTATATGTAGTCGCGACGCCGCTGGGGAATCTCGGCGACATTACCCTGCACGCCATCGAAGTATTGCAGCACGTCGACGTGATCGCCGCCGAGGACACGCGCGTGACCCGCAGGCTGCTCGACCGTTACGGCATCGGCACGGCGCTGATCGCGCTGCACGAGCATAACGAAAAACGCGCGGCGCAAAAACTTGTCCAATTGCTCGCGCAGAATAAATCGGTCGCGCTGGTCAGCGACGCCGGCACGCCGGCGATTTCCGATCCCGGCGCGGTCGCGGTCGCCGCGGTGCGCGCGGCCGGTTACCGCGTGGTGCCGGTGCCGGGCGCCAGCGCCGTCACCTGCGCGTTGTCCGCCGCCGGGCTAGCCGCACCGCATTGGCTGTTCTGCGGATTTCTGCCGGCGCCGGCCGCCGCGCGCAAACGCGAGCTTGCCGCGCTTAAAACCCTGCCGTATGCGCTGGTGTTTTACGAAGCGCCGCACCGCGTACTGGCGAGCGTCGCCGCCATGGCCGACGCGTTCGGCGCCGGACGCACCATTACGATCGCACGCGAGCTGACCAAACTGTTCGAAACGGTGCACGTTTGTCCGCTCAGCGCGGCGCATGACTGGCTGGCGGCCGAGCCGTATCGCACCAAGGGCGAATTCGTGCTGATCGTCGAAGGTGCGGAGAAAAGCCCCGCCGGTGACGCCGCTATCGAGCATGTGCTTGAAATACTGCTGCGCGAATTGCCGCTCAAGCAGGCGGCCAAACTCACGGCGGAAATCAGCGGCGCTCGCCGCAATGACGTTTACGCACGTGCACTGCGGCTGAAAGAAAAATCATGAGTGCGCGGTTTGTTAAACTAGCGCACTCGCAAGCTTGGCCATTCACCTATCGATGACTCGTCTCGCCATTCTCCGCCCCGACGACTGGCACCTGCATTTGCGCGACGGCGATTACATGCGCGCCGTGCTGCCGGACACCGCGCGGCGTTTCGCGCGCGCGATCGTGATGCCGAATCTCAAGCCGCCGGTGACGACGACTGCGCTGGCGATCGCGTACCGTGAGCGGATTATTGCCGCGCTGCCCGCTGGAATGAAATTCGAGCCGTTGATGACGTTGTATCTGACCGATCGTACGACCGCCGACGAAATCCGGCGAGCGAAGCAGAGTGATGTCGTGCACGCGGTCAAATATTATCCGGCCGGCGCCACCACCAACGCCGAAGCCGGCGTAACTGACCTCGTAAAATGCGATGCTGCGCTCGCCGCGCTCGAGGAACACGATCTGCCACTGCTGGTGCACGGCGAAGTCACCGATCCCGCAGTGGATGCGTTTGACCGCGAAAAAGTTTTCATCGACTGCGTGTTGGTGCCGGTGTTGAAAAAATTTCCAAAGTTGCATGTGGTGTTCGAACACATTACGACGCGCGAGGCGGTGGAATTCGTAACCGGCGCGCCCGCCACAGTGGCGGCGACCATCACCGCGCACCATCTGCTGCTCAACCGCAACGCGCTGTTCGCCGGCGGCATCCGGCCGCACCATTACTGCCTGCCGCTATTGAAGCGCGAGGAAGACCGCCGTGCGCTGGTCGCGGCGGCGACCAGCGGCAATCCGAAATTCTTTCTCGGCACCGACAGTGCGCCGCACACGCGCGGCGCGAAGGAAAGCGCCTGCGGCTGCGCGGGCATCTACACCGCGCATGCCGGCATCGAGCTTTATGCCGAGGTGTTCGCCGCGGCCGACGCGCTCGACAAGCTCGAAAACTTTGCGAGTGTGTTCGGCCCGGGGTTCTACGGCCTGCCGGTCAACTCGGAACGCATCACGCTGGTCGAGGAGGCGTGGCCGGTGTCGCAGCAACTGCCGTTCCATGACGACGCGCTGGTGCCGCTGCGCGCCGGCGGCAGCGTCGCCTGGCGGCTGTTGTAATTTCTTGCCAACGCCCCATTTCCCTCAGGAGTAAAATCCGGCTTGGGAGTCGGCCAGACAGTCGCTGGCCGCGCTTTTATGCGCGGCCAGAGGAAAGTCCGGGCTCCACAGGGTAGGGTGGTGGCTAACGGCCATCCATCGCGAGATGAGCAACAGGGCCACAGAGACGAGTCGCCATGGAGTGCCCGGGACTTGCCGCCGCAAGGCGGCAAAGTCTCGAAAGAAATCTGGTAGTGAAGTGCTCGGCGTCAAGCTGAGTATGCCAAGCTGGATTTCGGGCGCGAACATGGCGGGTGAAACGCGGCAACCTGCACCCGGAGCAACACCGAATAGGCAAGCGATGACGTGACCCACCGAGCTTGCGGGTAGGTGGCTGGAGCGCGCGGGTAACCGCGCGCCAAGAGGAATGACTGTCACGGGAGCGCAAGCTTCCGCACAGAACCCGGCTTATCGGCTGACTCCCATCAGTTTTGATAACTCCTTGATCTCCCGCAACAAAACTTAAAGTTTTACCTTCGAAGTGTCTTAAAACCCCTTGTTTATTATGTGGAATAGATAATTGTTGTCGATGTCGTGAATTAATCCCCATAAGTCCTTGTCCTGAAAAAAGAAAACTCGTTTTAACTGCTTGACCACCCTCCTATTTTTCTCTATAGTGGGCAATCGTGGGAAAAAGTGGGAATAAGGGGATTTTCTACCCATGCTCAGGGAGGAGCCGTGTTCCGCGGTGTAGCGCATCTCAGTCTCGACAGCAAAGGCCGTCTCGCGGTGCCGTCACGCTATCGCGAAGCACTGCATGCGCGCTGCGCGGGACGGCTGGTGGTCACCGCCGATTCCGACAAGTGCCTGCTGATTTATCCGCTGCCCGACTGGGAACCGATCCAGCAAAAATTGATGGGACTGTCGGGCTTCAATCCGCGCATCCGCGATCTGCAGCGCCTACTGATCGGCCACGCCGAGGACGTCGAGATGGATGCCGCTGGCCGCGTGCTGGTGTCGTCCGCATTGCGCGATTACGCGAGCCTCAAGAAGAGCGTAGTGCTCGCGGGTCAGGGCAACAAATTCGAGCTGTGGGACAAGGAAAAATGGGAACAGGTGCTCGAGCGCGGCTCGGGTTTCGGCGATGGTGAGCTGCCACCGGAACTGGAGGGTTTTTCGTTGTGAGCGGGGGCTCACACGCGCCAGTCCTGTTACACGAAGCGGTAGATGCATTGCAGGTGCGGCCGGACGGCATTTACGTGGACGCCACATTCGGCCGCGGCGGGCACAGCCGGCTGATATTAGAGCGCTTGAATCGGCACGGACGGTTGATGGCGCTGGACCGCGACGCGGCGGCGGTCGCGGCGGGCGGGGAGATCGGAGATGAGCGGCTGCAACTGGTACACCGGAGTTTCAGCCATTTGCGCGAAGTACTGCGCGCGCATGGCGTGGGGCAGGTTGACGGCGTGCTGCTCGATCTCGGCGTGTCGTCGCCGCAGCTTGACGATGCGGCACGCGGTTTCAGCTTTCGTGTCGACGCGCCGCTCGACATGCGGATGGACACCAGCCGCGGCATCACGGCGGCCGAGTGGCTGGCCGCGGCAGACGAACGCGAAATAACGGAGGTCATCCGCGACTATGGCGAAGAACGGTTTGCTAAACAGATTGCAGCAGCGATTGTTGCGCAGCGCCCGGTCCGCACCACACGCGAGCTTGCGCATCTCGTGGCGCAGGCCGTCCGCACGCGCGAGCCAGGGCAGGACCCGGCGACGCGTACTTTTCAGGCTCTACGGATTCACGTCAATCAGGAGCTCGCGGAGTTGAAGCAGGTGCTGCCGCAATGCGTGCAGGTATTGAAGCCCGGCGGGCGGCTCGCGGTGATCAGCTTCCATTCCCTGGAAGACCGCATCGTCAAGCGTTTCCTGCGCGAGCAATCGCAGCCGCCGCGCGCGCTGTTGCGCGTGCCGCTGCGCGCGGCGGAACTGCCGCCGTCGCCGCTCAGGCTGATCGGCCGCGCGCAACACGCAGGCGACGCCGAAGTCGCACGCAATCCACGCGCGCGCAGCGCGGTGCTGCGCGTCGCCGAACGCACCGCGGCACCGTCGCCGGAGGCGGCCACGTGACGCGGCTCAATCTGCTGCTGCTCGCGATTCTGATCGTGTGCGCACTGTCGGTCGTGACCTCCCAGTACAAGGCGCGCAAGCTGTACGCGGAACTGCAGCAGGAGCAGGAAACGGCGCACCAGCTCGAGGTCGAATGGGGCCAGTTGCAGCTCGAGCAAAGCACTTGGGCGCAGCATGCGCGCATCGAAAAAATCGCGGGCAGCGAATTGATGATGCAGTTGCCACCGCCGTCGCGCATACGCGTGATCACGCCGGAGCCGCGGCCATGACGTCCACTGCCACGCAGGTGCGGCCGCTGCGATTGTCGGAGTTGCGCGCGCGCAGCATCTTGGCGCTGTTGCTTGCCGGCTTCATTGTACTCTCCGGCCGCGCGGTTTATCTGCAGGGTCTGCACAACGATTTTCTGCAGCAGAAAGGCGAGTCGCGCTACAGCCGCATCGTCGAAATACCCGCCACGCGCGGCATGATCAGCGATCGCAACAATGAGCCGCTCGCGATCTCGACACCGGTCGAATCGGTATGGGCAAGTCCAACGGATGTCGAGATTACTCCGCAGCAAATAACACAGCTCGCACGCCTGCTGGAGCTTGAGCCGGCCGAAGTTGCGCAGCGCCTGTCCGGCACCAGCCACGATTTCGTGTACTTGAAGCGGCAACTGCCGCCGGAGCAGGCGCAAAAAGCCGCCGCGCTCGATATTCCGGGCGTGTTCCTGCAGCGCGAGTACCGCCGTTACTATCCGGCGAGCGAATTCGCCGCACAGGTGGTCGGCATGACCGACATCGACGGCAAGGGACAGGAGGGACTGGAGCTTGCATTCGATGACCGTATCTCCGGCAAGCCGGGCAGCCGCCGCGTCATCAAGGACCGGCGCGGCCGCATCGTCGAGGACGTCGCCAGCATCCGCGCGTCAAAGCCGGGGCAGGATCTGACGTTATCGATCGATACCAACATCCAGTATCTCGCGTATCGCGAGCTCAAGAAGGCGGTGCTCGCGAACCGGGCCAAGGGTGGCAGCGTCGTCGTGCTCGACGTCCAGACCGGCGAAGTGCTCGCGATGGCGAACCTGCCGTCGTATAACCCGAACAATCGCGACCAGGTCGATCCGCACCGCACGCGTAATCGCGCGGTCACCGACTTGTTCGAACCCGGCTCGACGCTGAAGCCGTTCACCGCCGCCGCGGCGCTCGAAAGCGGGCTGTTCAGTCCCGATACCGTGATTCGAACCGCCCCCGGCCGGATAAAAATCGACGGCCGCACGATTCACGACGTGGATCCGTCGAACGCGCTGACGGTTACGCAGGTGATCCAGAAATCGTCGAACGTCGGCGCCGCGAAAATGGGGCTGGCGATGCCGGCGGAAAAGCTGTGGGAAATTTTCAACGATGTCGGCTTTGGCGTTGCGCCGCGCTCGGATTTTCCGGGAGAAGTGTCGGGCCGGTTGCGCACCTATCGCAGCTGGCGGACGATCGATCAGGCGGCGATGTCTTACGGCTACGGCATCTCGGTCAGCCTGCTGCAGCTTGCGCGAGCCTATCTGATATTCGCGACCGACGGCGAAATCAAGCCGATCAGCCTGCTCAGGCAGGACGCGCCGGTCGCCGCGGTGCGGGTCATCGACGCCAAGGTCGCGCGCGAAGTACGCGAGATGCTCGAGATGGTGGTCGAACCCGGCGGCACCGCGCCGCACGCGCAGATCATCGGCTACCGCGTCGCGGGCAAGACCGGCACCGCGCACAAGCTCGGCGGCGACGGTTACGCGACCGACAAATTCATCGCGTCATTCGTGGGTTTCGCGCCGGCGTCCGCGCCGCGGCTGATCGTCGCGGTGGCGATCGACGAGCCTTCCGCGGGCCAGTATTACGGCGGAGCCGTTGCCGCGCCGGTGTTCGGCGCGGTGACCGCGGGCGCACTGCGCATTCTGTCGGTGCCGACGGACGCGCCGCTCAACAACGTCGTCATGCCGCCGCCCGGCGCGCCCGCGATACGGGAGGAAACATGACGGCATCCGCGCATCGTCGTGCGGCGCCGGGCAACGTCTATTCCGGATTCGACTGGCGCGCGTTCGATCAACTCGGCGTCAGGCGCTTATGCAACGACAGCCGCCGCGTGCGGCGCGGCGATACTTTCGTCGCCTATCCGGGCGAGGCATATGACGGGCGGCGTTTCATCGCGCAGGCGATTGCGCACGGCGCGCGCGCGGTGCTGTGGGACAGCCGCAACTTCAAATGGAATCCGGCATGGCGGGTGCCCAATCTCGGAGTGCCGCGGCTGCGTGCTTGCGTGGGACATATCGCCAGCCGCATTAACGGCGAGCCGAGTAGCCGGCTGCGCATGATCGGCGTCACCGGCACCAACGGCAAGACCACCTGCAGTCAGTGGGTCGCACATGCTCTTAACGCGACCGGCACGCGCACCGCCTTGATTGGCACGCTTGGTTACGGCCTGCGCGGCAGGCTGCAACCGCTTGCCAATACCACGCCGGACGCGATCTGGCTGCACGCGCAGCTCGCCGCATTTGCGCGCCGCGGCGCGCGCGCGGTCAGCATGGAAGTGTCATCGATCGGGCTCGACCAGGATCGTGTCGCGGGCGTGCACTTCGACATCGCGGTATTCACCAATCTGACACGCGATCACCTCGATTATCACCGCACGCTGCGCCAGTACCGCACGGCGAAGGCGCGGCTGTTCGGCTGGGAGTCGCTGCAACACGCGGTCATCAATCTCGACGACGCGTTTGGCGCCGAACTCGCGCACCGTATTCCACGCCGTGGGTTGACGGTGCTCGGGTACGGGTTCGGCCGCACCGCCGGGATGCGCGCCAGCAATCTTGTCGCGGACGAGCAGGGGGTGCGCTTTGATGTCGCGACGCCGTGGGGGGCAGCACGGATCGCGAGCCCGGTAATCGGACGCTTCAACGCCTACAATCTGCTGGCCACCCTCGCGGTATTGTTGGCCAGTGGCGTCGGACTGCGCAAGGCGGCAGCAACACTGGCGCGACTGACGCCGGTACCGGGCCGGCTGCAGTCGCTCGGCGGCGGCCGGCGGCCGCTGATCGTCGTCGACTACGCGCACACGCCGGACGCGCTCGAACAGGTATTGCGTACGCTGCGCGCCATGATCGCCGACGATGCGCGGCTGATTTGCGTATTCGGCTGCGGCGGCGACCGCGACCGCGGCAAGCGGCCGCAGATGGGGCGCATCGCGGCGCGGTTGGCCGACGGCGTTTACGTGACGAGCGATAACCCGCGCGGTGAAAAGCCGCTGGCCATCATCGGCGATGTTCTCGACGGCATCCACAGTATCAATGAAACCCTGGTGGCAACCCCTGACCGCCGGCGGGCGATCCGCCATGCGATTGCGCACGCGCGGCGCGGCGACATCGTGTTGATCGCCGGCAAAGGGCACGAGACTTATCAGGAAGTCCGCGGCGTGCGCCACCCGTTCAGCGATGTCGCGGTGGCGCGCACCGCGCTGCGGGAGTGGCGCGCATGATGAACGTGTCGCAGGCGGCGCAGGCGCTGGGCGCGCAATTCCGTGGCCGCGACGTCGAATTCACCGCAGTCGGTACCGACAGCCGCGCGCTCAGGCGCGGCGAACTGTTCGTCGCGCTCAGGGGCGAGCGTTTCGACGGCCACGCATTCGTCGCACAGGCGGCGGCGGCGGGCGCGGTCGCGGCGCTGGTCGAACGCGCGGATGAGGCGGTCGCGCTGCCGCAAATCGTGGTCGCGGACACGACGCGCGCGCTCGGCCGTCTCGGCAATTTCTGGCGCCGCCGCTTCAAGGTGCCGCTGGTCGCGCTGACCGGCAGCAGCGGTAAAACGACGGTGAAGGAAATGCTGGCGGCGATTTTGCGCGCCGCGTCCGGCGAAGACGCGGTGCTCGCGACACGCGGCAATCTCAACAATCACATCGGCGTGCCGCTGACGCTGCTCGAACTGCGGCGCGAGCACCGTTATGCGGTGGTCGAAATGGGCATGAACCACGCCGGCGAGATCAGTTATCTCACGCGGCTCGCCGAGCCGGACGTCGCGCTGATCACCAACGCCGGCACCGCCCACCTCGAATATCTCGGGTCGGCTGAAGCCATCGCGCGCGCGAAAGGCGAAATCTTCGAGGGGCTGAAAAGCGACGGCGTCGCGGTATTCAGCGCGGAAGACCGGTTCGCGCCGCTGTGGCGCGCGCTGGCCGGCGACAAACGTCGACTCGAATTCGGCATCGAAACGAAGACCGCGGTGACTGCCACCTGCAAAATCCGGCAGCTCGACAGCGAAATCATGCTCAAGACCCCGCTTGGCGAGGCCGCCGCGGTGGTGGCGGTGCCGGGATTGCATAACGTACGCAATGCGCTGGCGGCAAGCGCCGCCGCCAGCGCGCTCGCGGTGCCGGTCGCGACCATCGCCACGGGCCTCGCACGCTTCCGCGGCAGCAAGGGGCGGTTGCAACGCAAGCAGAGCACGAGCGGCGCCGCGATCATCGATGACACCTATAACGCGAATCCCGATTCAGTACGCGCCGCGATCGACGTGCTCGCGCAACAGCCGGGAAAGAAAATTCTGGTGCTCGGCGACATGGGCGAACTCGGCAGCGAGGCGGCGGCCTTGCATGCGCAGGCCGGCGATTATGCGCGGCGCGCGGGAATCGACCGCCTGTTCGCGCTCGGCGAGATGTCGGGACATGCGGCCCGCGCGTTCGGTGCCGAGGCGCGGCAGTTTACGCAGATCGCGGATTTGATCGCGGCGGTCACGCCGCTGCTCGCGCCGGACACGACGCTGCTGGTCAAAGGTTCGCGCTTCATGCGGATGGAACGCGTGGTCGAGGCGGTGAGCGGCGAAGCGATGGAGATCCACTGATGCTGCTGGCGCTCGCACAGTGGCTCGCGCACACGCAGGACATCCGTGCGTTCAATGTATTCGGCTATCTGACGCTGCGCGCGGTGCTCGCCTGTCTGACCGCGCTGCTGATCACGTTCCTGATCGGGCCGGTGATGATCCGCAAGCTGACCTCGTACAAAATCGGCCAGGCGGTGCGTGACGACGGTCCGCAGTCGCATCTGCCGAAAGCCGGCACGCCGACCATGGGCGGCGCGCTGATTCTGGTCGCGATCGTCGTCACTACGCTGCTGTGGGCGGACCTCACCAACCGTTTCGTGTGGGTGGTGCTTGCCGTCACGCTCGGCTTCGGCGTGATCGGCTGGATCGACGATTACCGCAAGGTTGTGCACCGCAATCCGAAAGGGCTGTCGGCACGCGCCAAATTCTTCGGGCAATCGCTGATCGGCATCACCGCCGCATGTGTCATCGCGTTCAGCACCCATCTGCCGGTGCAGACCGAATTCATCGTGCCGTTTTTCAAAAGCCTCGCTTATCCGCTCGGCGTGACCGGGTTCATCGTGCTGACTTACTTCGTGATCGTTGGCACCAGCAACGCGGTCAACCTGACCGACGGCCTCGACGGCCTCGCGATCATGCCGACGGTGATGATCGCGGGCGCGCTCGGCGTGTTCGCCTACGTCGCGGGGCACGCCGTGTATTCGAAATACCTGCTGTTTCCATACATTCCCGGCGCCGGCGAACTCGCGGTGTTCTGCGGTGCGCTGGCCGGTGCCGGACTCGCGTTTCTGTGGTTCAACGCCTATCCGGCGGAAGTCTTCATGGGTGACGTCGGCGCGCTCGCGCTCGGCGCCGCGCTCGGCACCGTCGCGGTGATCGTGCGCCAGGAAATCGTGCTGTTCATCATGGGCGGCGTATTCGTCGTCGAGACACTGTCGGTGGTGCTGCAGGTCGCGTCGTTCAAGCTGACCGGCAGGCGGATTTTCCGCATGGCGCCGCTGCACCACCACTACGAATTGAAGGGCTGGAAGGAAAACCAGGTCGTGGTCCGCTTCTGGATCATCACGATGATGCTGGTGTTGATCGGCCTGTCCACGCTGAAACTAAGATGAAATGGAACCGCAGAGACGCAGAGGCGCAGAGAAAAATAAATGAAAAACATTCATTTCTTGAAATCTCCGTGTCTCTGCGCCTCCGCGGTGAGGACTTTGATCGATGATCGACGTTGCAAACAGGAAAGTAATCGTGCTGGGACTCGGTGATACGGGGCTCTCGATGACGCGCTGGCTCAAGCGGCATGGCGCGGTGGTGACGGTCGCCGATACGCGCGCCGACCCGCCGCGCGCCGGCGACCTCGCGCGCGAATTTCCCGACGTCGCGTTCGAACGCGGGTTCCGCGATCACGCCATGCGCGCCGCCGATCTGATCGCGATCAGTCCGGGCATCGACTGCCGCACGCCTGAAGTCGCCGCCGCGCTTGAACGTGGCACGCCGCTGGTCGGCGATGTCGAATTGTTCGCGCAGGCGCTGCCGCAATTCGGCGCGCCCAAAGTGGTGGTGATTACCGGCACCAACGGCAAGAGCACCGTTACCAGCATGGCCGGCGACATCTGCAAGGCCGCAGGGCTTGATACCGCCGTCGCCGGCAATATCGGTACGCCGGTGCTCGATGTGCTGCTTGAGATCGAACGCGGCCGCTGGCTGCCTGCTGCATTTGTGATTGAAGCCTCGAGTTTTCAGCTCGAAAGCACGGCCAGCCTCGCTGCCGACGCGGCGGCGGTGCTGAACGTGACCGAAGACCATTTTGACCGCTATCGCGACCTCGATGAATACGCGGCGGCCAAGGCGCGCGTATTCCAGGGCGGGGGCGCGCAGGTGCTGAATCGCGACGACGCGCGCGTCGCCGCGATGGCGTTGCCGGACCGCGTCGTGCATCGCTTTGGTCTCGATGCGCCGTGCGGCGAACGCGAATGGGGCATCGTGCGGAAAAATGACGGCATGCAGTTGGCGCGCGGCGAGCGGACGTTGCTGTCGGCCGCGGAACTGCCGGTCGCGGGCATGCACAACGCAGCCAATGCGCTTGCCGCCGGCGCGCTCTGTCATGCGATCGGTATCGCCGACGAGCCGCTGATTGCGGCATGGCGCGGATTCCGCGGGTTGCCGCACCGGGTCGAGAAAGTCACGACGGTCAGCAGCATCGTGTTCTACGACGATTCGAAAGGCACCAATGTCGGCGCGACCATCGCCGCGCTCGACGGTTTTACACAGCCGGTGGTGTTGATTGCGGGCGGTGACGGCAAGGGCCAGGACTTTTCTCCATTGCGCGCGCCGGTCAAGCGCCGCGCGCGCGCGGTGGTGCTGATCGGCCGCGACCGCGAACAGATTGCCACCGCGCTCGCTGGCTGCGGCGTGCCGCTCGAACGCGCCGATACGATGGAACAGGCGGTCGCGCGTGCGTTCGCGATGAGCATGCCGGGCGATGCGGTGCTGCTGTCGCCGGCGTGCGCGAGCTTCGACATGTTCCGCAATTACGCGCAGCGCGGCGAGATATTTGCGGCGGTGGCGAGAAAGCTGGGAGCGGCGCATGGCTAGCGGCGCGCTATTTTATTCCGACGTCAAGAAACAGCCGCCTCTGTCGAATTACGACCAGGCGCTGGTATGGAGCTGCATCCTGCTGCTCGCGCTCGGGCTGGTGATGGTGTACTCGGCGTCGATCGCGACCGCCGAAGACAGCCGCGCGACCGGTTATCAATCGTTCTATTTCCTGCTGCGCCACGCGGTGTTCCTGTTCCTCGGCATCGTCGCCGGTGCGGCCCTGTTTGAAATTCCGCTGCGCATCTGGCAGCGCCTGGCGCTGTACCTGTTCCTGCTCGGCACCGTTTCGCTGGTGCTGGTGCTGATTCCCGGCATCGGGCGCGAGATCAACGGCAGCCAGCGCTGGCTGTCGCTGTATGTCGTCAATCTCCAGCCGTCGGAGCCGATGAAGCTGTTCGCGGTGCTGTACGCGGCCGACTATACGGCGCGCAAGGCGGCGTTCATGCACAGCCTCAAGAAAGGATTTCTGCCGCTGTTCATCGTAATGCTGCTGGTCGGCGCGCTGCTGCTGCGCGAGCCGGACTTCGGCGCGTTCGTCGTGATCGTCACGATCGCGATGGGCGTGCTGTTTCTCGGCGGCATGAACTGGCGCTGGTTCGCGGTGTTGATCGTGCTGCTCGCGCTGAGCTTCGTGCTGCTGGTCTGGACTTCGCCGTACCGGATGCAGCGCGTGGCCGGCTTCATGGATCCGTGGGCCGATTCGTTCGGCAACGGCTATCAGTTGTCGCATGCGCTGATCGCGTTCGGCCGCGGCGAGTGGTTCGGCGTCGGTCTCGGCGCCAGCGTCGAGAAACTGTTCTATCTGCCGGAAGCGCACACCGACTTCCTGCTGGCGGTGATCGCCGAGGAACTCGGCTTCGCCGGCGTGGCGGCGGTGATCGCGCTGTTCGCGATCGTCATCGCGCGCGCTTTCACGATCGGCCGGCAGGCGGCGCTGCTCGAGCGCAACTTCGCCGCCCTGGTCGCGCAGGGCATCGGATTGTGGATCAGCGTGCAGGCGTTCATCAACATGGGCGTCAACATGGGGCTGCTGCCGACCAAGGGACTGACGCTGCCGTTGATGTCGTTCGGCGGCAGCGCGATCGTCGCCAATTGCTGCGCGCTCGCGGTGTTGCTGCGGGTTGACTGGGAAAACAGGCAACTCATGCGGGGGTTGTCGGTATGAGTGAGGAGTCAGGAGTGAGGAGTGAGGAGCGAAAAACGCGACGCGAAGGCGCCTCTCGCCTCTCGCCTCTCGCCTCTCGAACCATCATGATCATGGCCGGCGGCACCGGCGGGCACATCTTTCCGGGCCTGGCGGTGGCCGAATATCTGCGCGCACAGGGCTGGCACATCGTCTGGCTCGGTGCGCCGGCCGGCATGGAAGCCAAGCTCGTCGCGCCGCGCGGCTACACGATGGCGTGGATCTCGATGTCCGGCGTGCGCGGCAAGGGCGTGCTGCGTTTTGCGCTGCTGCCGTTGCAGCTGCTGGTCGCGTTCTGGCAAAGCGCACGCGCGATTTTCGCGCATCGCCCCGACGTCGTGCTCGGCATGGGCGGCTACGTGTCGTTCCCCGGTGGCATGATGGCGGCGCTGTTCAACCGGCCGCTCGCGATTCACGAGCAGAATTCGATCGCCGGGCTCGCCAATCGGGTGCTGGCGAAAGTCGCCGATCGCGTGCTCGCCGGTTTTCCGCGTTCATTTGGTGCCGCGAGTGCGGTGATCTGGACCGGCAATCCGGTACGCGCCGATGTCGCCACATTGGGAAATCCTGAGCAACGCTACAACGCGCGCAGCGGCCGCCTGCGGTTGACCGTGATCGGCGGCAGTCTCGGCGCGCAGGCGCTGAACGAAATCGTACCGCAAGCGCTTGCCTTGCTGCCGGAAGGCGAACGCCCGTTCGTCACCCATCAATCGGGTGCGCGCCATCTCGCGCAGGTCGAGACCCACTATCGAAATGCCGGCGTGACGGCCGCGATCGTGCCGTTCATCGATGATGTCGCGCGCTGCTACGCCGAATCCGACCTGATCATCTGTCGCGCCGGCGCTTCGACCATCGCCGAGCTTGCGGCCGCGGGTGTCGCCAGCGTACTGGTGCCGTTCCCGCACGCGGTCGACGATCATCAAACCCGCAACGCAAGGTTTCTCAGCGAGCAAGGCGCCGCGGTACTGATCCCGCAGCACGAATTGACGGCACAAAAACTCGCCGATTTGTTGCGCGGCTTTACGCGCGCCGCGCTGCTCGGCATGGCGCGGAAAGCGCGCGCGGCGGCGAAGCCCGATGCGACGCGAGTGGTTGCCGAAGCATGCATGGAATTGGCGGCATGAAGACAAGAATGAACCACGGTAAAAGATTTTCGGCAGAACACGATGAAATACAAGGTTAAGCATGTTCACTTCGTTGGCAGAGGCGGGACTGATGCGAGCGGTGAGCAGGATCCCGCCGCATCGCGACGGGATGCGAACGTCCGCGAGCGGCATCGGCCCCCAATCTCGACACGAACGGCGGCGGCTAATGAAGCATAAGGTCAAGCATATCCACTTCGTGGGCATTGGGGGCGCAGGCATGAGCGGAATCGCCGAAGTGCTGCTCAATCTCGATTTCACGGTCAGCGGTTCCGACCTGAACGACAATGCGGTCACGCAGCGCTTGCAGAAACTCGGCGCGCAGGTGACGAAGGGGCACGCCGCCGACCACATGGCTGGTGCCGATGTCGTCGTCGTGTCGAGCGCGGTGGCGGACGACAACCCGGAAGTCGCCGCGGCGCGCGCGTGCAAGATTCCGGTGGTACCGCGCGCGATGATGCTGGCTGAGTTGATGCGCCTGAAGCAGGGGATCGCGGTCGCCGGCACCCACGGCAAGACGACGACCACCAGCCTGGTCGCGAGCGTGCTCGCCGAAGCCGGCATGGATCCGACCTTCGTGATCGGCGGGCGGCTCGAGGCCGCGGGCTCGCACGCCAAGCTCGGTCGCGGCGAATTCATCGTCGTCGAGGCCGATGAATCGGATGCCTCGTTCCTGCATCTGTCGCCGGTGATTGCGGTCGTCACCAACATCGATGCCGACCATATGGCGGCTTACGGCCATTACTTCGGCCGGCTGCGGCAGGCTTTTCTTGATTTCGTCCAGCGGCTGCCGTTCTACGGCGGCGCAGTGCTGTGCATCGACGATCCGAACGTGCGCGAAATCCTGCCGGCGGTCACCAAACCGGTCACAACTTACGGACTGTCGCCGCGCGCGCGGGTGCGCGCGGTGGAGGTCAGACCCGAGGCCGAGCGCATGCGCTTTCGTGTGTTGCGCAGTGATGCGCACGGAGCGCGGTTGCCCGACCTCGATATCACGCTCAATCTCGCCGGCACCCACAACGTGCAGAACGCGCTCGCCGCGATCGCGGTCGGCATGGAGGTCGGCGCACCCGACGCCGCGATCGTCAAGGCGCTCGCCGAGTTCAAGGGCGTCGGCCGGCGCTTCGAGCGGTGCGGCGAGATCGCCGTGAATGGCAGGTGGTTCACGTTGATCGACGACTATGGCCATCATCCTGCGGAAATTGCGGCGACGCTGGCGGCGGCGCGCGGTGCATTTCCGGGCCGGCGCCTGGTGCTTGCATTCCAGCCGCACCGCTACACGCGTACCCACGACCGCTTCGAGGATTTCGTCGGCGTGCTGTCGGGGGTCGATGTGCTGTTGCTGACCGAAGTGTATGCGGCGGGCGAAGCGCCGATCGCGGGTGCCGACGGTCGCACGCTGGCGCGCGCGATCGGCGCCTACGGCAAGGTCGAGCCGATATTCGTCGAGAACATCGCCGATCTGCCCAAGGCAATCCGCGAAGTAGTCAGGGACGGCGACGTGGTGTTGACGATGGGCGCCGGTTCGATCGGCGCCGTGCCGACGGCATTGATGGAAAACACGGTGAACAACAAGCGATGAACATGGCGGAACACCAACATCTGCGGCGTGGCAAATTGCGTGAGCGCGAACCGATGGCGCGCCACGTCAGCTGGCGCGCCGGCGGCTGCGCCGACCGCGCCTACTTTCCGGCCGATCTCGACGATTTGCGCGCGTTTATCGCGGGCGTGCCCGCCGGCGAACCGCTGTATTTCGTCGGGCTCGGCAGCAATCTGCTGGTGCGTGACGGCGGCCTGCGCGGTACCGTGGTGCTGACCCAGAATGCGTTGAAGTCGCTCCAGCTCGACGGCGACATGATCTATGCCGGGGCCGGCGTGCCGAGCCCGAAGGTTGCGCGCTTCGCCGCGGCCAACGGCTTCGAAGGCGCGGAATTTCTCGCCGGCATTCCGGGTTCGGTCGGCGGCGCGCTGGCGATGAACGCCGGCTGCTATGGCGGCGAGACCTGGAACATCGTGGCGGCCGCGACCACGATCGACCGCGCCGGCCGGCTGCATCAACGCACCCGCGCCGACTACGACATCGGTTATCGCACCGTCACGCTGCGCGCCGGCGGCGAAGAATGGTTTGCCGCGGCGCATTTCAGGCTGCCGCACGGCGACGGGACGAAAGCCGGCGCGACGATCAAGCAGCTGCTCGAGCGACGCCTGGCGGCGCAGCCGCTCGACCAGCCGAACGCGGGTTCGGTGTTCCGCAATCCGCCGGGCGATTTTGCCGCGCGCCTGATCGAGGCGTGCGGCCTCAAGGGGCGGCGCAGCGGCGGCGCGATGATTTCCGACAAACACGCGAATTTCATCATCAACCTCGGCGCCGCGCGTGCCGCCGACATCGAGGCGCTGATCGAACTGGCCGAGAACGGCGTACGCGAAAAATTCGGTATTACGCTCGAACGTGAAGTACGCATCGTGGGAGAGCCCGCATGACTGCGCGTGACTTCGGCAAGGTCGCGGTATTGATGGGTGGACGTTCGGCAGAGCGTGAAATTTCTCTGCTGTCGGGTGCCGCCGTGCTGGCGGCACTCAAACGCAGGGGCATTGACGCGCATGCGTTCGACCCGGCTGAGCGCCCGATTTTCGAATTGGCAAGTGAAAAGTGCGCGCGCGTGTTCATCGCACTGCACGGACGCTATGGCGAAGACGGCGCGGCGCAAGGCGTGCTCGAATGGATGGACATCCCGTACACCGGCAGCGGCGTGCTGGCCTCGGCATTGTGCATGGACAAGCTGCGCACCAAGTTGATCTGGCGGGCGGCCGGCGTTCCGGTGCCGCGGCACGCAGTCCTGACTGCGGCCAGCGATTGGCACGCGGTCGCGCGCGAACTTGGCCTGCCGCTGATGGTCAAGCCGGCGCGCGAAGGGTCGAGCATCGGCATCACCAAGGTGACCGCGGCCGGTGACCTCAAGCGTGCGTACGAACTGGCCGCGCGCCACGATCCGCTGGTGCTTGCCGAGGAGTTCATCGCCGGCCAGGAATTGACCGCGGCGTTTCTCGCCGACCGCGTGCTGCCGCTGATCCGGATCGAAGCGCCGGGCGGCAATTACGATTACCACCACAAGTATTTCAGCGACGATACGCAATACCACTGTCCGTGCGGACTGCCGGCAGTGCAGGAGGAAGCGATACGGGCGCTGGTACTGGACGCGCTCGAGGTACTCGGCTGCCGCGGCTGGGGGCGCGCCGATCTGATGCTGCGCGCCGACGGCCAGCCGTTTCTGTTCGAGATGAATACCGTGCCCGGCATGACCGGCCATTCGCTGGTGCCGATGGCGGCGCGCGCCGCTGGCATCGAATTCGATGACCTGGTGTTGAAAATTCTGGAGTCGGCGCATGTGGGATAGGCCCGACATTCTCAACATCATTTCAAACGCGCTGTTCGCGCTCGCCTGCGTGCTGATCGCCTGGCTGCTGGCGCTGTTCGTCATGCGACTGCCGGTGTTCGCGCTGCACGAGGTGCGCGTGAGCAACGCGCTGATGCACGTCACGCGCGACCAGATCGAGGACGTGGCGCGGCGCGACATCGCGGGCAATTTCTTTACGCTCGACCTTGCGCGTCTGCGCGCCGGGTTTGAGCGGCTGCCGTGGGTGCGCAGCGCCGACGTCCGGCGCGCGTGGCCGGACCGCGTCGACGTGGCGCTCGAAGAACAGGTGCCGCTCGCGCGCTGGGGCGACGCTGCGCTGGTCAACGTGCACGGCGAAGTGTTCGCCGCAGCCTCCGACGGCGCGCCTGCGAGCAGGGAGCAGGGTTCCCGCTTGCGGGATGCGACCGGCCGCGAGTCCGGCGCCGCGCTGTCGAGCGCAGGCGTTGCATCCGTCTCCGGGGTCACATCCCCGAAGGGGGCCCCTGTTCTGCCCTCCGACGGCGCGCTGCCGGTATTCATCGGGCCGGATGCGGCAAGCGCCGAGGAAATCGCGATCCAGTACGACTATTTCCGCCGCGGCCTCGCCGCGGTCAATGAGACGCCGGTGCAGGTGCGGATGTCGCCGCGCCGCGCCTGGGAGGTGCGGCTCGCGAGCGGCCTCACGCTCGAACTCGGGCGCGACGACGTCGAGACGCGGCTCGATCATTTCATCGCGGTCTATGCGCGCACCGTCGGCCAATTGCCGCGCCGGCCCGACTACGTCGATTTGCGTTACTCCAATGGCTTCGCGGTACGCGTGCCCGGATGAACACGGAGATGAGGCGATGAGTAAAGCCAAGGAAAGCAAGCACCTGATCGTCGGGCTCGACATCGGCACCTCGAAAATCGCGGTGATCGTCGCCGAAGTCAGGGCGGACGGCGGCCTCGAAGTCATCGGCATGGGCAGTCACCCGTCGCGCGGACTCAAGAAGGGCGTCGTCGTCAACATCGAGGCGACGGTCAACGCGATCCAGCGCGCGCTCGAGGAGGCCGAATTGATGGCCGACTGCAAGATTCGCGAGGTCTATACCGGCATCGCCGGCAGCCACATCAAGAGCATCAACTCGCGCGGCGCGGCGGCGATCAAGGACCACGAGGTCACGCAGCAGGACGTCGACCGCGTGATCGAGACCGCCAAGGCGATCCGCATTCCGGCCGACCAGCAGGTGCTGCATATCCTGAATCAGGAATTCACGGTCGACGGCCAGGGCGACGTGCGCGAGCCGCTCGGCATGAGCGGCGTGCGGCTCGAGGTCAACGTGCACATCGTGACCGGCGCGGTGTCGGCGGCGCAGAACATCATCAAGTGCGTGCGGCGCTGCGGACTCGAGGTGCGCGACCTGATATTGCAGCCGCTCGCGTCGGCGACCGCGGTGCTGTCGGACGACGAACGCGAGCTCGGCGTGTGCCTGGTCGACATCGGCGGCGGCACCACCGACATCGCGGTGTTCACGCAGGGCGCGATCCGCCATACCGGCGTGATCCCGATTGCCGGCGACCAGATCACCAACGACATCGCGATGGCGCTGCGCACGCCGACCCGCGACGCCGAGGACATCAAGCAGCGCCACGGCTGCGCGCTGCGCCAGATCGCCGATCCGCAGCACCTGGTCGAAGTGCCGGGCCTTGGCGACCGCGGGCCGCGCCAGATGTCGCGCCAGACGCTGGCCGAAGTGATCGAGCCGCGCGTCGAGGAACTCTATTCGCTGGTGCAGGCGGAGTTGCGGCGCAGCGGCCACGAGGAATTGCTGTCGTCGGGCATCGTGATCACCGGCGGCTCGAGTTCGATGCAGGGCATGGTCGAGCTCGGCGAGGAAATTTTCCATATGCCGGTGCGCATCGGCGTGCCGCGCTATCAGGGCGGGCTGTCGGAGGTGGTGCGCCATCCGCGTTACGCGACGGCGGTCGGCCTGCTGCTGCTCGGATTGCAGCAACAGCGTCAGCACCGGCTGGTGCATGCGCAAACCGGCGCGGCGCGGCGGGTACTGGAACGGATGAAGTCATGGTTTACCGGCAATTTTTAGGAGACGCGGGAATGCGGGGCGTGCAGGGCAATGTTGTGCAATCACAATTTATTTTTCGTTCAGTCACAGGAGGCCACTATGTTTGAAGTCATGGAAGAAGTTCGTCCCAACGGAGCGGTGATCAAGGTGATCGGTGTCGGCGGCTGCGGCGGCAACGCGGTCGATCACATGATCGTGAACGGCGTCAAAGGCGTCGAATTCATCTGCGCCAATACCGACATGCAGGCGCTCAAGCGCACGCAGGCGTCCACCCAGCTGCAGCTCGGCGCTGGCATTACGCGCGGACTCGGCGCCGGCGCCGATCCCGAGGTCGGCCGCCAGGCGGCGATCGAGGACCGCGAACGCATCGTCGAACTGCTGTCCGGCACCGACATGCTGTTTCTGACCGCCGGCATGGGCGGCGGCACCGGCACTGGCGCGGCACCGGTGGTCGCCGAGATCGCGAAAGAACTGGGCATCCTGACGGTCGCGGTGGTGACCAAGCCGTTCGCCTTCGAAGGCAAGCGCAAGAAAATTGCGCAACAGGGCATCGACGCGCTGACGCCGCACGTTAACTCGCTGATCATGGTGTCGAACGACAAATTGATCCAGGTGCTCGGCAACCAGGTCAAGTTCGACGAAGCGTGCCGCGCGGCCAACGACGTGCTGCACGGCGCGGTCGCCGGCATCGCCGAAATCATCAGCTGCCCGGGCATGATCAATGTCGATTTCGCCGACGTGCGCACCGTGATGTCGGAAACCGGCGTCGCGATGATGGGTTCGGCGTGTGCCGCCGGTACCGACCGCGCGCGCATGGCGGCGGAACAGGCGGTCGCCTGCCCGTTGCTCGACGACATCGACATCGCCGACGCGCGCGGCGTGTTGGTCAACATCTCGGGCAGCAAGGACACCTTCCAGATGCAGGAGGTGTACGACGTGATGGGCGTGGTCGATGAATTCACCGCGGAGTCGTCGACCAAGATCATCGGCACCGTCTATGACGACGTGCTGGGAGACGAGTTGCGCGTGACGATCGTCGCGACCGGCCTTGGCGGCAAGCAGTCGGCGGGCAAGCCGCAGTCAAAACCGCTGTCGGTGGTGATGCCGGCCGCGGCGACCGGTACCGACGACCATACGCCGGCGCCGGACAACATCGACTACAACGAGCTCGACCGCCCGGCCGTGATCCGCCATAACCGTGCCGAGACCATCGAAGCGATGCGGCGTTCGGGCGTCGAAGTGCTCGATATACCGGCGTTTTTGCGCAAGCAGGCGGACTGAGCGGATGGAAAAGTCTGCGCTTGCGCTGACTTTGTTGCTTGAGGGCTCGAACATCCTCATTTATTTAGGGGCATAAACTCCGGTGTTCTCGCCCTCTCGCGTCGCGTCAGCGCCGCGCTGTGGACTTTTCCAGGGGCAACAATGTTGCCGCCGTGTTAAATCGCTTGGCTGTCCCCGAGGGGAATGTTAGAATCAACAACGAAAATAAAGAGTTAATAGTGATCAAGCAACGCACCCTGAAAAACACCGTCCGCGCGACCGGTGTCGGTCTGCATACCGGAGAAAAAGTTTACATGACGCTGCGGCCGGCCGCGCCGGATACCGGCGTCATATTCCGCCGCATCGATCTGCCGCAGCCGGTCGACATCAAGCCCGACCCCTACAGCGTCGTCGATACGCGTTTGTGCTCGTGCATCGAGGCCAGCGGCGTGCGCGTCGCGACCGTCGAACATCTGATGTCGGCGCTTGCCGGCCTCGGCATCGACAACGTCTATGTGGATCTGTCCGGTGCCGAAGTGCCGATCATGGACGGCAGCGCGGGGCCGTTCGTATTCCTACTGCAATCGGCCGGGATCGAAGAACAGCCGGTGGCGAAAAAATTCATCCGCATCCTGCAGCCGGTCGAAGTCAGCGACGGCGACAAGTGTGCGCGCTTCGAGCCGTTCAACGGCTTCAAGATCACCTTCAGCATCGATTTCGCGCACCCGGTGTTCGAGGGTTCCGCGCAGTCCGTGACCGTGGATTTCGCGACCACCTCGTACGTTAAGGAAGTGAGCCGCGCGCGCACTTTCGGTTTCATGCAGGAAGTCGAGTGGATGCGCTCGCAGGGGCTGGCGCTCGGCGGCAGCCTCGACAACGCGATCGTGCTCGACGAATACCGCGTGCTCAACAACGACGGGCTGCGTTACGACGACGAGTTCGTCAAGCACAAGGTGCTCGACGCGATCGGCGACCTTTATCTGCTCGGCCATCCGGTGATCGGCGCGCTGTCCGCGCACAAGTCGGGACACGCGCTCAACAACCTGCTGCTGCGGCGTCTGCTTGAACAGAAGGGCGCGTGGGAATTCGTCAGCTTCGACCGTGCCGAAGACGCACCCGCGTTCGTCACCTCGCAGTTCCAGCCGGCGCTCGCCTGAAACCTGATTCAATCTCCCTCTTCCGGCGGGAGAGGGAGGGGGTGAGGGAAAAATGCTGCTCCTGCGCATCCTCGGATTTCTGCTGCTGATCACCGTCGGCGGCGGCATCGTGATGTTCGTCGTCACCAGGGACCGCCGCTATCTGATGTTTACCCGGCAGGCCATCAAATACGGAATCATCCTCGCGATCGCGGTACTCGCGTTTTTTGTGCTCGAACGCGTGGTGCTGGTGGTTTAACGTTTGAGCTAAGCGAGAGATTAGGCCGCGGCGTCGCGATGCTTGACATAGTAGGAGAGCATTTCCGCAATGTCAGTTCCAGCGCCACCTTTGTGCGTGAGCGCGGCGTCGTTGCACAGTGAGGCCAGGACTGTATAGAAGGTGTGGGTTTGAATGCCGTGAGCGCGGATGAAATCCAGTTCCTCGGGGTGGCGAACGGAGCCATGAACGAACTCGAGGGACCAAGTTAGGCCGGGCCAAGCTTTGTTTCTTGCGCTGACTTTGCCTGGGGAGTGAAATTTCTTTTCGACCCACGCTGACACAGCTACTTCCAAGACCTTGGGCGGACGTGCCCAAGCAGACGTTTTGGCTTTACCGAATTGCTTGGTCTGAGCATCGGTGAGCTGTGATATGTACGCGATAGGATTTGTGCTCACCTGCGCCTCAATATGGCGGCCCTCAAGCCCTTTGGGGCCTTGCCAAACGGCAAGAAGATCCATCTCGCTTACACCGAAGCGAGCACCACGGATGGTGAAGTAGCCGGCGCGGTTCAGCCATTCTTCGACAAGCGACTCGGCAAGGAGGGACATGTGACCTGCGGTCTTAACTAAACAATAAATGACATAAAAAAACTTCAACCTTGCTTTTTCTGATTTATTGCCATTGTATATAGCGCTCGCTTGAGCGGTGAATCTTCGAGTTCACCGGCAAGTTTCTCCAATTTTTCAATGAGTTTAGGGCTTAGTTGCCGCTTTCGAGTGGGATGCGTGCGGGCCGCCCGCGGCGGGTCAACTTGCACCCGGATTTGAATTGAAGTAGCCTTAAGGCCCTGTTTTCGAAAAGAAGTTAACAATCTCGGGGCGAGTTGCTTGAGTTTGGATGCAACCGCCGCGTTGTCAGCCAAAAGGATAAGGATGTCTCCGCGTAATGCGGAGACGCGGCAACTTTGCGCCAGCGGCGGCGGGGCGGCTTTCAGAAACACCTGCTGCAGCTCGGCAACCTGTCGGGCTTCTACGGTAAGCGCGCGCAGCGGGTTTGCCGCGGTGAGGTAGAAGTCGATTTTGTGTGCGGGCATGGTTGAAATAGTCAGGGAGAACCGTGAATATTATTCTAGTTTCCGGCAAGCTGACCAAGGCGCGCAATATTACGCTGGCGCTGCCGCAGTTATTGGCGGCGGGGATGGCGCTGCTGCTGCTGGTGGTAGTACTCGCATTCGGGTTCCAGTACGTGATGCTGCGCTACGCCTCGCATCTCGACAATCCGTTCCTCGACAAGCTGATTCTCAGCACGCAGCAAAAACAGAACGCGAAGCTGGAAGTCTATCTGCGCGAAAACCTTGACGCGATGGCGATCAAGCTCGGGCAGATGCAGGCGCGGCTGCTGCGGCTCGATACGCTCGGCGAGCGGCTGGCCAAGACCGCCGGCTTCAAGCCGCAGGATTTCATGTTCGACCAGCCGCCTGCGCAGGGCGGCGCGGTTTCCACCACTATGCCCGCCTACGAGATGTCGCTTCCCGACCTCAACCAGCAGCTCAATCAGCTGAACCGGCAACTCGACGATCGCAGCGAAAAACTCGGCATTCTCGACTCGCTGATGATTTTCGACAGCGCCAAGAAAAAATTGATGCCGTCGGTGATTCCGGTGGAAGGCGGCTGGTATTCGTCGAACTTCGGGTGGCGCATCGATCCGTTCACCGGCCTGCGCGCGTTTCATGAAGGCATGGATTTCATGGCGGAGATCGGCGAGCCGGTGCACGCGGCGGCCGGCGGCGTCGTCGTCTACTCCGACCTCCATCCGCAGTATGGTAATATGATCGAGATTGACCACGGCAACGGTTTGAGCACGCGTTACGCGCACATGTCGCAGCGTCTGGTGAAGGTCGGTGACGTGGTGTTGAGCGGAGGGGAAATCGGCAAGGTAGGCAGCACCGGGCGTGCGACCGGCCCGCACTTGCATTTCGAAGTCCGCCAGAACGGAGCGCCGCTGAACCCGGCGCGTTTCCTGAGGTTGCCCGGCTAACAATTCCGGCGCGAGATTTTTGAAGGGGGTGGGGTGTTTCCCCACCCCCTTTTGTTTATGATGAGCGGTTGATGATTACAGGTTTGCTTAAAAAAGTTTTCGGCAGCCGCAACGAGCGGCTGCTCAAGCAGTATTCGAAAATCGTGCGTGCCGTCAACGCGCACGAAGCGTCGATCGCGCAGCTTTCCGATGAGGCGCTTAAGGCCAAGACCGCGGAGTTCAGGCAACGCGTTGCCGCCGGCGAAACGCTGGACGATCTGCTGCCGGAGGCGTTCGCGGTGGTGCGTGAGGCCGGCAAACGCGTGCTCAACATGCGCCATTTCGACGTGCAGTTGATCGGCGGCATCGCGCTGCACCAGGGCAAGATCGCCGAAATGCGTACCGGCGAAGGCAAGACGCTGGTCGCCACGCTGCCCGCCTATCTGAACGCGCTGTCGGGCAAGGGCGTGCACGTGGTGACGGTCAACGATTATCTCGCCAGCCGCGACGCCGAATGGATGGGACGCGTCTACCGGTTTCTCGGCCTGACGGTCGGCGTCATCCTGTCGCAGATGAATCCGGCCGGCAAGCAGGAAGCCTACGCGGCCGACATCACCTATGGCACCAACAACGAATTCGGCTTCGATTATCTGCGCGACAACATGGCGACGCAGCCGTCCGAGCGTTATCAGCGCGGGCTCAATTATGCGATCGTCGACGAGGTCGATTCGATCCTGATCGACGAAGCGCGCACCCCGCTGATCATTTCCGGGCAGGCAGAGGACAGCACCGAGATTTATTACCGCATGAATGAAATCGCGCCGCGGCTCACGCGCCAGAAAGACGACAAAAGTCCCGGCGATTACAGCGTTGACGAGAAGGCCCATCAGGTCTTGTTGAGCGAAGACGGGCATGAGCGCGCGGAGGCGCTGCTCGCCGGCGCCGGACTGCTGCCGCACGGCGGCAGCCTCTACGATCCGGGCAACATCGCGCTGATGCACCACCTCTACGCGGCGCTGCGCGCGCACAGCCTGTTCCATCGCGACCAGCAGTACGTGGTGCAGGATGGTGAAGTCATCATCGTCGATGAATTCACCGGCCGGCTGATGCCGGGCCGGCGCTGGTCGGACGGGCTGCACCAGGCAGTCGAGGCGAAGGAGGGCGTGCAGATCCAGCGCGAAAACCAGACGCTGGCCTCGATCACGTTCCAGAATTATTTCCGCATGTACTCGAAGCTCGCGGGCATGACTGGCACCGCCGATACCGAGGCCTACGAATTCCAGCACATCTATCGTCTGGAGACGGTGGTGATCCCGACCCACAAGCCGATGGTCCGCGACGACCGCATGGATCAGGTCTACATGACGATGCAGGACAAGTACGCGGCGGTGCTGAACGACATCAGGGACTGCTGTCGGCGCGGCCAGCCGGTGCTGGTCGGCACCACTTCGATCGAGAACTCCGAGCTGCTGTCGAAGCTGCTCGACAAGGACCAGCTGCCGCACAACGTGCTGAACGCGAAGCAGCACGCGCGCGAGGCCGAGGTCGTGGTGCAGGCCGGGCGGCCGAAGATGATCACGATTGCAACCAACATGGCGGGCCGCGGCACCGACATCGTGCTCGGCGGCAATCCTGAGCCGGAAGTCAATCAGGTGCTGGCCGACGAGGCGCTCGACGACGCGGCCAGACAAAAACGCGTCAGGGAAATCCGCGATCACTGGCAGCGGTTGCACGAACAGGTGGTCGGCGCCGGCGGCCTGCATATCATCGGTACCGAGCGTCACGAATCGCGGCGCATCGACAATCAGCTGCGCGGCCGCTCGGGGCGGCAGGGCGATCCGGGATCGAGCCGTTTTTACCTGTCGCTGGAAGACCCGCTGCTGCGCATTTTCGCTTCCGACCGCGTCGCCGCGATCATGCAGCGGCTCAAGATGCCGGAAGGCGAGCCGATCGAGCATCCATGGGTCACGCGTGCGATCGAAAACGCGCAGCGCAAGGTCGAAGCGCGCAATTTCGACATGCGCAAGCACTTGCTCGAGTACGACGACGTCGCCAGCGATCAGCGCCGCGCGATTTACGAGTCGCGCAACCAGCTGCTCGAAGCGACCGATATTTCGGATCGCATCACGGCGGTGCGCAGCGAAGTCATCAACGGCCTGATCACGCAGCACATTCCGCCCGACAGTCTGGAGGAACAGTGGGACATTGACGGGCTTGCAAAAATACTTGCGGCGGAGCTCCAGCTCGAGCTGCCGATCAAGCAGTGGCTTGCCGACGAGCCCGAGCTCGAGGAGGCGAGGTTGCGCGAGCGCATCGTCGAGTTCGCGGACCGCAAATATCAGGACAAGACCGCGGATCTCGATCCGCAGGCGATCCGTCACTTCGAGCGCGCGGTCATGCTGCAAAGCATAGACACCCACTGGCGCGAACACCTCGCCGCGCTCGACCACCTGCGCCAGGGCATCCATCTGCGCAGCTACGCGCAAAAACAGCCGATCCAGGAATACAAAAAAGATGCGTTCGAATTGTTCGCATTGATGCTCGATTCGATCAACAGCGAGGTCACGCGGATCATGATGACGGTGCAGTTCAGAAGCGAAGCCGAATTGCAGAAGGTCGAGGAGCCGAAAGCGCCGCAGAACGTCCAGTATCACCACGCCGATTACGACGAAGCGCTCGGTAAAGGCGATAACGAGGCTGTCAAGCCCGACCCGGCGCAGACTTTCGTGCGGCAGGGACAGAAAGTCGGCCGCAATGATCCGTGCCCGTGCGGGTCGGGGAAGAAATATAAACACTGCCACGGCAGGCTCACTTGACGAACGGTTTTCGCTCGCACTAACTGCGTTGCTCCCGGGCTCGGACATCCTCATTTACTAACGGTGTAAACTCCGGTGTCCTTGCCCGCTCGCGCCTTGTTATTGCATCGCTCGGAACACGTTCGTAGTCGCTGCCACTTTTGATATGCCTGTCAATCTTTCCGCGCCCGATCCTGAATCGCTGCATCCGGTCGCCGGTGTTGCGCTCGGCGTGACGCAGGCCGCTATCCGCAAGGCGGACCGCAAAGACTTGCTGGTCATCAAACTGGAGGGCGGCGCACGGGTTGCCGGCGTGTTTACGCAGAACCGCTTTTGCGCGGCGCCGGTGACGGTCGCGCGCGAGCATCTGGCGGCGGGCGGCGAAGTGCGCGCGCTGGTCGTCAACACCGGTAACGCGAACGCCGGCACCGGCGAGCCGGGCCTCATACATGCACGCCGCACCTGCGCCGATCTGGCCGAATTAATCGGCTGCGCCCCGGCGCAGATACTGCCGTTCTCGACCGGCGTGATCATGGAGCCGCTGCCGGTCGAGCGCATCGCGGCCGGCCTGCCGGCGTGCATCGCCGATTTGCGCGAGGACAACTGGTTTGCCGCTGCGCAGGCGATCATGACCACCGATACGCTGCCCAAGGCGGCTTCGCGCCGGATCAAGGTCGGCAGCGCAATCATCACCATCACCGGCATCGCGAAAGGCGCAGGCATGATCCATCCGAACATGGCGACGATGCTCGGCTTTATCGCGACCGACGCGCGCCTGAGTGCGCAGCTGGTGCAGGATGCGGTTGCCTATGCCGCGCGGAAATCATTTAACTGCATCACGATTGACGGCGACACCTCGACCAACGACTCCTTCCTGCTGGTCGCCAGCGGCAAAGCCGCCATGAACGAACTGAACGATGTGCGCAGCCCGGACTATCTGGCGGTGCGCGAAGCGATTGCCGCAGTCGCCATCCAGCTGGCGCAGGCGATCGTGCGCGACGGCGAGGGCGCGACCAAGTTCATCACGGTGCGCGTTGAAGCCGGCGCGAACGAAGACGAGTGCCGCAAGGTCGGCTATGCGATCGCGCACTCGCCGCTGGTCAAGACCGCGTTCTTCGCGTCCGATCCCAACCTCGGGCGGATACTAGCCGCGATCGGTTACGCCGGCGTCGCCGACCTTGACACCGGGAAAATCGAACTTTATCTCGACGACGTGCTGGTCGCCAAGCGCGGCGGCCGCAACCCCGCGTATCAGGAGGCGGACGGCCAGCGCGTGATGAAGCAGAGCGAAATCACGGTGCGCGTGGTGCTGAACCGCGGCCAGGCAAGCACGACGCTGTGGACTTGCGATTTATCTTACGACTACGTCAAGATCAACGCCGATTACCGTTCATGAGTGACGCCAAAAAACTGATCGTGCGTGCCGCCGCGCTGATCGGCCGCATTGAACAACTGTTGCCGGATAATTCCGCGCCGCCCGACTGGAAGGCATCGATCGCGTTCCGCTGGCGCAAGCGCGGCGGGCGCGGCGCGATCGCGCCGGTACGGCATGTGCACAAAATCGCGCTGGCCGATCTGCGCGGCATCGAGCGCCAGAAACAAATCGTCGAACAGAATACGCGCCAGTTCGTCGCCGGCCATCCGGCCAACAACGTGCTGCTGACCGGTGCGCGCGGCACCGGCAAGTCGTCGTTGGTCAAGGCGTTGCTCAACAAGTACGCGTCGAAAGGCCTGCGCGTGATCGAAGTCGAGAAATACGATTTGATCGATCTGCCGGAAATCGTCGAGCTGATCGGCGGGCGTCCCGAGCGCTTCATCCTCTACTGCGACGATCTGTCGTTTGAGGCCGATGAACCCGGCTTCAAGGCGCTCAAAGTCGTGCTCGACGGCTCGATCGCCGCGGCATCCGAAAACTGCCTGATCTACGCAACGTCGAATCGCCGCCATCTGATGCCCGAGTACATGGCGGAGAACCTCGACGCCAGGCGCGTTGACGACGAAATCCACCCCGGCGAGACGGTCGAGGAAAAGGTATCGTTGTCGGAGCGTTTCGGCATCTGGGTGTCGTTCTATCCGTTCGACCAGGACGAATATCTGAATATCGTCGCCCAGTGGCTGCGCCACTTCAAGGTCGCCGGCGCCGACGCGGACGCGGTACGGCAGGCAGCGCTGCAATGGGCGCTGCAGCGCGGCTCGCGCAGCGGCCGCGTCGCCTGGCAATTCGCGCGCGATTACGCCGGCCGCTCCGCGTCCGCGGGGACCGGCCGCTTGCGCAGCAAGCAGAAATAATGCGCCGTATCGAGGTTGCCGCCGCCGTCATCGGCAACGAGCGCGGCCAGTTTCTGCTGGCGCAGCGGCCGCCGGGCAAGCCGTATCCCGGGTATTGGGAATTTCCCGGCGGCAAGATCGAGCCCGGCGAGACAGCGCCGCAGGCGTTGGCGCGCGAACTCGAGGAGGAGCTCGGCATTCGCGCATCCGTCGTTTATCCCTGGATCACGCGCGACCACGATTACACCCATGCCTCGGTGCGCCTGCATTTTTACCGTGTTGTGGCGTGGCACGGTGAAATTCACGGCAGGGAACGTCAGCAGTTCGCATGGCAGTCAGTGGACAATGTCACGGTCGCGCCGCTGCTGCCGGCCAACGCACCGGTGCTGCGGGCGCTTGAATTGCCGCCGGTTTATGGAGTTACCTGCGCCGGTGAAATCGGCCGGGAAGCCTTCATGCCGCGGCTCGCATACGCGTTGCAGCACGGCTTGCGGCTGGTGCAGGTGCGGGAAAAAATTTTTGCGGAAGCCGGGCTGCAAACGTTTGCAGCCGAGGTCGTCGCGCTGGCGCGGCGCTACGGCGCGCGTGTGTTGGTCAACGGTGCGCCGGAACTCGCGCAGGAAATCGGTGCTGACGGCGTGCACTTGACCGCGGCGCGATTGATGTCGGCGGTGCGGCGTCCGCAGGTCGCGTGGTGCGGCGCCTCCTGTCATAACGCGGCCGAACTTGAGCGCGCGGTCGCACTGGGCGTGGATTGCGTCGTGCTTGGCCCGGTGCAACCGACGCCGACGCATCCGGGCGCGGCGGTGCTGGGATGGGAACAGTTCGCAGGATATATACGCGATTACCCGCTGCCGGTATATGCGATCGGCGGTCTGCAATCCGCCGACATTGAAACCGCCTGGCGACACGGCGCGCACGGCATCGCGCTGATGCGCGCCGCCTGGTAGCTTTTTATTGCCCGGATTCCGGCGGTGCGGAATCAGGGTCGTCCTTGGTTTCGGCGATCGGGATCCGGTAATTTTCGCTGGCCCACGCGCCGAGATCGATCAAGCGGCAACGCTCAGAGCAGAATGGGCGGTACGGACTGGCGGCGTTCCAAGCCACCGGCTTGCCGCAGTGCGGACAGTTGACGATGCGCGTGCCCATGCCGACTAGAAATCAGAAGATAAGGCTTAACACGCCTGAAAAGCCGGTAACGGCGCGGTTTTCGAGATTTTCATGGAGTTTTAGCTGCCCACCTGGCTATCCGAAGTAAAACTGCTGCCAGTTATTTTACCGTCCCGAGTTGATCAAGGCCAGTCAGCTGCTCTTGTGACAACGTCGCGGTTCCATTGCTGACCGTATTGCCAAGAAAAAAATGGAAAAAACCGGATGGACAAAACAAAGGGCGGTTAAACCGCCCTTTGTTTTACTCTGTTCTCGTTGTTGCTGGCACGGCGCCTTTAAGTTATGTCAGTAAAGCAGGTTCAAGCGAATATATATGGAACAACAAGAACAACTGCAAATGCCAACGCGGTAAGCCAGCCCAACTCGTTGAGAAAGCTTAAATCTTCCCTCTCGAGTTCGGTGTGTTGGAGATTTTGGCCGATGGCGGTCACGATAGTTACCTCCTGCCGAAAATTTTGAAGCGACAAGTGACGATGTTTTTGGTCACTACCTTCTGTTATTGGTCAAGCATACCGAAAACAAATATTGATCCACGTCAACAGACAGGTAATTGAAGTATACATAACTGATAGATTTTGTCAAGTAATATGGGGGGGCTGTAGAGACCTAGCGCGTCCGCCCGGTTTTGGCCGGCTTGCTTTGCGCCAAGGCGGTAGCGCAGCGTCCACGCCGCCGTGCCTTTCCTGGAAAGTATGAAGGTAAGACCATCGCCGTCCGACTTTGCTACCGGCGAACCGGCTTTAAGCCAGTTGCGAATTTGTACGTCCGTGAGCGTTTCCATAATCATCTCTTATGACATTGGACTGGGTAGCTGGGAGATTTCTAGCTACCCATTGGCTGCGACGGTACGCCGATGGATGGCGCAATACAAGAAATGCGAAGGAAATTCGGGAGTCAGGTAAAACGCCCGGACGTTGCTGGACCTTGTAAAGCGTGCCTAGAGATTACAAAAGACCAGTTCGAACTCAACGTCGTCTTCGACGGCTTTCGGCCGCTCGCTGCTGCCCTGCGTCACGAAGCGGATGTTGAGCGCGTACTTGTTGGCGCTGACTTCCGGCACACATTGGTAGTCGGCGCGCAGCCGGATGCGCAGCATCTGCGCCATGCGGCCGGCCATCATTTGCTGATAAACGCCATGGGCTGCAGTCTGGTTCGAGACCTTGCCGCTTTCGCGCAGCAGTCGCAGCACGATCGTGATGCAGTCGCGAATCGGCAGAAACAGTGCGAACCAGTGTTCGAGATCGTGCCGGCGTTGCTCGGTGCCCTGGTGCAGCCAATAGTGGTACGACGGCATGTCGAATTCACAGACACCGCCGCGGATATCGGTGCGTTGCTTGATGTTCATCAGCCATTCGTTGGCGCGCAACTCCTGGCCGACTTTGCCGGTCAGCTGCAGCAGCCGCCCCGCCGCGCGGTCGATTTCCCACAGCACGTTGTCGAGCGCCGCTTGCGACACCTCGGGGTTCTCGCGCAGGGATTCAAGCGCCTGCTTCTGACGCTCAAGCTCCAGCAACAGGTCTGATTTGAGATCGGCACCGCGCCCCATGACTTCGAGGATTTCGAACAGGCACAGCAGCGCGACGTGATGTTCTTCCGGATCGTTCTTCGCGGTGAAGTACTGTACGCGATCGAACAAGTCCTCCAGCCGCAGCAGGGTGCGGACCCGTTCGCTCAATGGATACTCGTAGCTGATCACGGTGCCTGCGGCGGCGCCCACATAAGAAATGCGGGCATTGTTCTACAAAAGCCACAAAAAATAAAGGTCTTATCCCACTCTTTTAATGAGTGTCCGCGGAATCAACGCCGGCTTGCGCCAACTTCAGGTATTTGGAATGCAATGCGGCAATCGCGGCGCGCAAGGCGGCGTGATCACGGTTGTTGTGCACGATGTCGTCGGCGTGCGCGAGCCGTACCGCGCGGCCGGCCTGGGCGGCGATGATCGCGCGCACCTCGCGTTCGGTGAGTTCGCCGCGCTGCAGCGCGTGCGTCAGCTGCAGGGATTCGTCGCAGTCGATAACCAGTACGCGCTGCACCAGCCTGCGATAAGCGCCGGTCTCGACCAGCAGCGGTACGACGACGATCGCGTACGGCGCGGCGATTTTTTCGACGGCGGCCGCGGCCTCGGCGCGGATCAGCGGATGCAGAATCGCCTCGAGTTTGCGGCGCGCCGCGGCGTCGGCAAAAATCAACGCGCGCATGCGCGCACGATCGAGTGCGCCGTCGGCTTGCAGGTAATCGGGGCCGAACTGATCGCGGATCGCGGCGGCGCCGGGTTGCCCGGCGGCGGTCAGACGGTGCGCGATTTCGTCGGTATCGATGACCGCCGCACCGAGTTTGCGGAAAATTTCGGCGGCGCTGGATTTGCCGCTGCCGATGCCGCCGGTCAGGCCGATGATGAACGGCATCGTGTCACAAGTTTCGCAGATAAAATCCGACGAGCGCGTCGCCCCAGAACAGCGCGGCCAGTCCGCCGAGCACCAGATACGGTCCGAATGGGATCGGCACGTTGCGGCCGTGGCGCGCGAACATGATCAGCGCGATGCCGACCATCGCGCCGGCGAATGACGACAGCAGGATCACCACCGGCAGCATTTTCCAGCCGAGCCAGGCGCCGAGCGCGGCGAGCAGCTTGAAATCGCCGTAACCCATGCCTTCCTTGCCGGTCGCCCATTTGAATACCCAATAGATCGTCCACAGCACGAGATAGCCGGCGACTGCGCCGATCACCGCCGATTCGAGAGAAGTGAATGTACCGCGGATGTTGACCAGCAGGCCGAGCCAGGCCAGCGGCAGCGTGATATCGTCGGGCAGATAGAACGTGTCGAGATCGATGAATGCCAGCGCGATCAGCGCCCATACGAACACCAGCGCCGCGGCGGTGGTCGGGGTGAAACCGAAACGCCACGCGAGGTAGCCGGACAGTGCGCCGGTCAACAACTCGACCAGCGGATAACGCGGCGCGATCCGCGCGCCGCACGCGCCGCACTTGCCGTGCAACAGCAGATAGCTGACGAGAGGGATGTTCTGCAGCGCGGTGATTGGCTGGCCGCACGCCGGACATTGCGAGCGCGGCACGATCAGGTTATAGCGTTCCGCCGCTGGCGGCTGCTTGCCGTCGTGCGCGGCGATCTCGGCGCGCCACTGCCGTTCCATCATCTTCGGCAGACGGTGAATGACGACGTTCAAAAAACTGCCGATCGCGAGCGAAAACAGCGCGACTGTCGCCACGAACAGTACAGGATAGGATTGAAGGGCTTGGAGGAGCGGCATTTCAGGACTGAGGATCGAGGATTGAGGATCGGGCCGGTCCCAATCCTGACAGCGCAATCCTCAATCCTGCTTTTATACCGCTTGGCCCATCTTGAAGATGGGCAGATACATCGCTATCACCATACCTCCGATCAGCGTGCCCAGCACCACCATGATCATCGGTTCCATCAGCGACGACAGGGCTTCCACCGCGTCGTCCACCTCCGCCTCGTAGAAATCGGCGACCTTGCTGAGCATCGCATCGAGCGAACCGGCCTCCTCGCCGATTGCGACCATTTGCAGCACCATGTTGGGGAAAATGTCCGCGCTCTGCATGGCGACCACCAGGCTCGAACCGGTCGACACGTCGGCCTGAATTTTCTTGGTCGCGACCCAGTATTCGTAGTTGCCGGCGGCGCCGGCGACCGATTCGAGCGCCTCGACCAGCGGCACGCCGGCCGCGAACATCGTCGACAGCGTGCGCGTCCAGCGCGCGATCGTCGCCTTGCGTATCAGCTCGCCGAAGACCGGTATGCGTAGCGTCAGGCGATCCATGACCATTTGCATAGGTTTCGAACGCTTCCAAAAGTAGAAAAAGGCGTAAATTCCACCGCCGCTAATTCCGAAAAGCAAATACCAGTATTTGACGAAAAAGTCCGAAATCGCCATCACGATCAGCGTCGGTGCCGGCAGGTCGGCGCCGAAGCTCTTGAATACCTGCTTGAATGCGGGAATCACGAAAATCATGATGACGGCGGTGATCACAACGGCGACGACGATGATCGCGATCGGATAAAACAGCGCCGACTTGATTTTGCTCTTGATGGAGAGGATTTTTTCCTTGTAGGTCGCGAGCCGGTCGAGCAGGCTGTCGAGAATGCCGGCGGCCTCGCCGGCGCCGACCAGATTGCAGAACAACGCGTCGAAATAGAGGGGGTGTTTTTCGAACGCCTGCTTGAGGCTGGAACCAGATTCGACGTCGGTTTTGACCTGCATCAGCAGCTTTTGCACCGAGGCGTTGCTGTGGCCCTTGCCGACGATTTCGAACGCCTGCAACAGCGGCACGCCGGCTTTCATCATGGTGGCGAGCTGGCGGGTGAACAGCGTGATGTCCTTGTCGGTGATCTTCTTGCCGTGGCCCATCTTGAGCTTCTTGACCTTGAGCACGCGGATGCCCTGCCGGCGCAGCATTGCATTGACCACGGCCTCGCCGCCCGCGCGCATTTCGCCGCGCATGGTCTTGCCGGCCTTATCCATGCCGATCCAGGAAAAGGTGAATTCTTTGACGTCTTTCTTGCCTGCGGCAGCGGTTGCCGTTGCCATCACATTCCTCCCGGTAACCTCAATTTAACCAAAAGGTTAGATTCACAATCCGATGCGGCAATGATGCCCGCCCACCACTGCTTTGTAAAGCCGCAAAAATCACGCCGGTGTTTTTTCGCGCGGCGCTTCCGGCGGTAACAGGCGCACTGCCTTCACCACGCGGTCCTGCGTTTGCACGATTTCCAGGGGGTGCCCGGCGATTTTGAGGCTGACGCCGGGTTCGGGAATGTCCTGCAGGTATTCGACGATCAGGCCGTTCAGGGTTTTCGGCCCGTCGAGCGGGAAGCGGCAGCCGAGCTTGCGGTTGAGCGTGCGCAGCAGGCTGCCGCCTTCGACCAGATAGCTGCCGTCGGGCTGGCGCTCGAAACGCACCGCCTGCAGCGGCGATTGCGTCGCGAATTCGCCGATCAGTTCTTCGACGATGTCTTCGAGCGTGACCATGCCCAGCAACTCGCCGTACTCGTCCACCACGAAGCACACGCGGTCCCGATGTTCCTGAAACTCCTGCAATTGCGTGAACAGCGGCGTGCCGGCCGGCACGAAATAGGGCTCGCGCATCAGTTCATGCAGCTGCTCGACGGTGATTTCGCCGCCCGCGCTTGCCATCAGCACGCGGCGCACCGTGATCACGCCGATCAGATTGTCGGGCTGATCCCGGTAGACCGCGAGCCGCCGGTGGTGGGCGGTCGCGATTTGCTCGCGCAACACCTCGGGCGGTGCGTCGAGATCGATCGCCTCGATCTGGCTGCGCGGCGTCATGACGTCGTTCACCGTGATGCTTTCGAGCTCGAACAGATTGAGCAGGATGCTCTGGTGTTTTTTCGGGATGTAATTGCCGGCTTCAAGCACCAGCATGCGCAACTCTTCCGGCGTCAGCCGCGATTCCTGTGCGGTCTTCGGCTTCAGCCGCAGCAGTCCCAGCAGCGCCTGGACGAACACGTTGACGAACCAGACGACCGGATACAGCGCGGTCAGCAGCGGGCGCAACGCGTACGCCGCGAACGGCGCGATCCTGTCGGCGTAGCCCGCACCGATGACTTTCGGCGTGATTTCCGAGAACACCAGGATCAGGAAGGTGACGGCGACGGTGCCGACGCCGAGCGCGACTTCGTCCGCGCCGATCAGGCGCACCGTAATCACGCTGGCAAGCACCGCCGCCGCTGCGTTGAGCAGCGTGTTGCACAGCAGGATCATGCCGAGCAGGCGGTCGGTCCGCGCCAGCAATTCGGTGGCGAGCTGGGCGCCGTGGCTGCCGAGCCGCACCATCGCTTTCAGCCGGTAGCGGTTCAGCGCCATCATGCTGGTTTCGGCGAGCGAGAAGAAACCGGCGATCAGCAGCAGGATCCCGAGCGCGATGAATTGCGCCGATAACGGGATGTCGTCCAGGGGTCTAACTCCGTCCGAGCAGCACTTCGAGCACGAATTTGCTGCCGATGTAGGCAAGCACCAGCATCGCGAAGCCGGTCATCGTCCAGCGCACCGCGATGCGCCCGCGCCAGCCGTAAAACCAGCGCCCGCCGAGCAGTGCCGCGAACACGATCCACGACAGGATGCTGAACACCGTCTTGTGGTCGAAGCGCAGCGGCCGGCCGAACAATTCCTCCGAAAAAAAGATGCCGCTCGCGAGCGTCAGCGTCAGCAGCGCGAAGCCGGCGGCGATGATGCGGAACAGTAGGCTTTCCATCGTCAGCAGCGGCGGCAGTTTTTGCAGCATCACCGGCAGATCGCCGCCGTGCAAATGACGTTCGAGCAGCACCATCAGCGCCACGTGCAGCGCCGCGATCGTGAACAGGCTGTAGGCGACGATCGCGATCAGCAGGTGGATTTCGAGCGCGGGCGCCCCGGTATTGACCAACGGATGCATCGGCGGGAAGGCCATCGGCATCAGTACTGCGACCGCCGCCGCCGGCATCGCCATCGATTGCAACCCCTGCAGATTGTAGAACCACGCGCCGCTCCAGTGGATCAGCACCGTCAGCCAGACCACCACCGAAATCGTATTGCCGACGCCGAGGCGCACGCCGTCGCCCGCCAGCATCGATTCGTACAGCAGCATGCCGTGCGCGATCAGCGGCACCAGCACCAGCAGATGCTCGACCCGCGCCGCGCCCGGCGTCACCGGTTCCGCCTGTGGCGCGGCGACCCAGCGCGTGCGCCAGTAATAGACGGCGAGCACCGCGTACATCGCCGAGGTAATTAGATAGAATAGGGTGTCCGGCATATCCGTAAGGTTGTTATGGCCTGTCGGCAGATTCTCGACGCAAGTTTACCAGAGGACCCCTGTTAACCTGTATGCAGTCCAATGTTTGAAAATCTGACCGGCCGCCTGTCGCGGGTCGTCAAGACCCTGCGCGGCGAGGCGCGCCTGACCGAAGCGAATATCCAGGACGCGTTGCGCGAAGTGCGCCTGGCGTTGCTCGAAGCCGACGTCGCGCTGCCGGTCGTCAGGGACTTCATCGCGCACGTGCGCGAACGCGCGCAGGGCGAGGAAGTGGTCGGCAGCCTGACGCCGGGGCAGGCACTGGTCGGCGTCGTCCAGCGCGAGCTGATCGCGCTGATGGGCGGCGGCGAGGCGGCCGCGGGCCTCGACCTTGCGACCGTGCCGCCGGCGGTCATCCTGATGGCCGGCCTGCAGGGTTCGGGCAAGACCACCACCAGCGCCAAGCTCGCCAAGCTGCTGCACGAGCAGATGAAAAAGAAAGTGCTGCTCGTCAGTACTGACGTCTACCGCCCGGCCGCGATCGAGCAGTTGAAAACGCTCGCCGCGCAGGTCGGCGTCGATTGCTTTCCGTCCGACGCCGCGCAGAAACCGGAAGACATCGCGCGCGCCGCGCTCGACTACGCGCGCACGCACTATCACGACGTGCTGATCGTCGATACCGCCGGCCGGCTCGCGATCGACGAAGCGATGATGCAGGAAATCCGCGCGTTGCACGCCGCGCTTGATCCCATTGAAACCCTGTTCATCGTCGACGCCATGCAGGGCCAGGACGCAGTCAACGTCGCCAAGGCGTTCGCCGACGCGCTGCCGCTGACCGGCATCGTGCTGACCAAGCTCGACGGCGACGCGCGCGGCGGCGCCGCGCTCTCGGTGCGGCAAATCACGGGCAAGCCGATCAAGTTCGCCGGCGTCAGCGAAAAGCCGAACGGACTCGAAGCGTTTCATCCCGACCGCATGGCCTCGCGCATCCTCGGCATGGGCGACATCCTGTCGCTCGTCGAGGAAGCGCAGCGCACGGTCGATCGCGATGAAGTCGAAAAATTCGCGCACAAGGTCAAATCCGGCCAGGGCTTCGACCTCGAAGACTTCAAGGCGCAGATCGGCCAGATGAAAAAAATGGGCGGCGTATCGGCGCTGCTCGACAAATTGCCCGGCCAGCTCGCGCAGGCCGCGGGCAACGTACCGATGGACGACAAGCACGTCCGCCGCATCGAAGGCATCATCAACGCGATGACGCCGCACGAGCGCGCCAAACCGGAAATCCTCAAGGCCTCGCGCAAGCGCCGCATCGCCGCCGGCGCCGGCGTCAGCGTGCAGGAAGTCAACCGCCTGCTCGGCCAGTTCGAGCAGGCGCAGAAAATGATGAAAATGATGGCCAAAGGCGGGCTGACCAAGATGATGCGCTCGATGAAAGGCCTGTTTCCCGGCCGTTGATGCTCCGTTGCGGCGTGCACCACCGCGGCAACCCTGTTTTTCGTGAGACTTTCTGCACTTGCATTCCCCTTCAGGTTAGTGCGCACTTTTATGATGCATAACAAATAAATATAGTTGTTTTACCCCTTGAAAACTCTTCTATTAAGTAGTATATATATTGCACTGCAACAAAAGAGAGAGTTTACGAAGGGTTTTCAGATGATCAACGAGTTTGCCGAAAAAATGGGATGCACGCTGCACCCTGGCGGCAGCGGCGTGATCGAAGTCAAGACCCCGTTCTGCCTCGCGGGCGGCAATCCGCTCCGCTTTTGCATCGAGGAGCGCGATGGCGGCAAGGTGCGCATGTCTGATAACGGCGATGTGCTATTCCACCTCGCCGGCCACGGCGTCGATGCCTCCGGCCCCACTGCCTGGTACGAAGTGATCCAGATTGTCGGCGCGTTCGGCATTCAGGTCAGCTATACCGGCGAGATCACCGGCACCGACAGCGTGGCCGAAGTCCAGAACCTCGCGATCCGCTATCTGAGCGCGCTGCTTGCGGTCGCCGCGTTCGAACGCAAGCAGCTCGGCGAGGCCGAAGAGCAGAGCGACGCGCGCGCACGCGCGGCCAACGGCCTGCTCGACACGATGCTCAAGGAATTGCGCATCTCTCACCCTTAAGCCGTAACCTCACCAACCCCTCCGCCGGCGCTGCGGTTTGGCGCCGGTTTTTATTTTCCATCCGCGGCGCGCCGCTGGGCCCGCGCAATCGGGATAAAATGCGGGACATCGAATGAACGCCCTTTCCCCTCGGCGGGATCGGACAGGAGTGGGGGAACCATGCAACCGAAAATCGCAGTCGTCACCGGCGCGCTCAAGGGACTCGGTTTCGAAACCGCGCGCCAGCTCGCCAGGCAAGGCTATCAAGTCATCCTGACCGGCCGCGACGCCGCGCGCGGCAAGGCGGCGCAGGACCAACTCGCCAAGCAAGGCCTCGAGACCGAGTTCCGCCTGCTCGATACCGCGGACCTGCACAGCATCGAACAATTCACCACAGACGTGCTCAAGGAATTCGGCCGTGTCGATGTGCTCGTCAACAACGCCGGCATCATGATTGACGGCGAAAAGCCGAACACGCTGCGCGAATACGCATCCGTCATCCAGCGCACCTTCACCACCAACGCGCTCGGGCCGTACCTGCTGTGCCGCGCGCTGGTGCCGGCGATGGTCAAGAACGGCTACGGCCGCGTCGTCAATGTTTCCAGCGGCATGGGTCAGCTCAGCGAAATGAACGGCGGCTATCCGGGCTACCGCATGTCGAAGACCGCGCTCAACGCCGTCACCCGCATGTTCGCCGACGAAACGCGCGGCAGCAACGTGCTCGTCAACTCGGTGTGCCCGGGCTGGGTGCGCACCGACATGGGCGGCAAGGGCGCGACGCGCTCGATCGAGCAGGGCGCCGAAACCATCGTCTGGCTCGCAACCTTGCCCGACGGTGCGCCGACCGGCGGGTTCTTCCGGGATAAAAAACCGATGGCGTGGTGATTGAGATAGTGTGTATTGGTGTGTATAATGGGCGATGAACAGCCGCGACCTGATCGGGCTGCTGAAGAAAAACGGCTGGGTGCTGGTGAAAGTAGTCGGTTCGCACCATCAATACAAGCACCCGACCCGAACGGGCAAGGTAACGGTGCCGCATCCCAGGAAAGACTTGCCAAAAGGCACGGTCGCCAGCGTATTGAAACAGGCGGGGCTGAAGTGAAATTACAGGGAAACCATATGGCCAACTACATCGCATTGCTGCGGAAAGACAGGCGCAGCGACTACGGCGTCGAATTTCCCGACTTCCCGGGCTGCATTTCGGCGGGCAGCACGCTCGACGAAGCGCGGCACATGGCCGAGGAGGCCCTCAACGCGCATATCGCATTAATGGTCGAGGATGGCGATCCGATTCCGGTGCCCACCCCGCTCGACGCCATCAAAGTGCGGAAGAACGTCATCCCGTTCGCCGTCGAAGTCAAGCCGGAAACCCTCAAGGTCGTGCGCGTCAATATCACGGCCACTGGTGCGGCATTGAATGCGATCGATCGTGCCGCTGCGCGTCACGGCAAAACCCGCTCGGGGTTCATGGTTGACGCCGCGCTGGTCGCGGCCGAACAGCCCGCAAAGAAGAAACGCACCGCAGTTGCTTGAAGGCAACGCTGCCGGACGGTGCGCCGACCGGCGGGTTCTTCCGGGATAAAAAGCCGATGGCGTGGTGAAGTCGGCAGTTAAAGCGATTCGTCTCAATGGCAGAATAAAAAACCATGTTCGAGCAAGCCTTCAGAAACATCGATGATGTACTGCGCAAGGAAGCCGGCTGCACCACGGAGCTGGATTACACCGAGCAATCTTCCTGGCTGCTGTTCCTGAAGTATCTGGACAGTCTGGAACAGGACAAAGCTGATGAAGCCAAACTCGAAGGCAAGAAATACAGCTTCATCCTCGATAAACCCTATCGCTGGGAAAGCTGGGCCGCCCCCAAAGACAAAAGCGGCAAACTCGACCACAACGCCGCGCACACCGGCGACGACCTGATTGAGTTCGTCAACACCCAGCTGTTCCCCTACCTGCAAGGCTTCAAGCGCAAGGCCAGCGGGCCGAATACCATCGAATACAAAATCGGCGAAATCTTCGGTGAAATCAAAAACAAAATTCAAAGCGGCTACAACCTGCGCGAAATCATCGACCACATTGACGAACTGCGCTTTCGCTCGCAGAAGGAAAAGCACGAACTTTCGCATCTCTACGAAGCCAAGATCAAGAACATGGGCAACGCCGGGCGCAACGGCGGCGAGTATTACACCCCACGCCCGCTGATTCGCGCCATCATTCAGGTGGTCAAGCCGAAGATCGGCGAAACGATTTACGACGGCGCCTGCGGCTCGGCCGGTTTTTTGTGCGAATCGTTTGTTTACCTGACCGCCAAGGGCAAGCTCACCACCAAAGACCTGACCACGCTGCAAACCAAAACTTTCTACGGCAAAGAAAAGAAATCGTTGGCCTACGTCATCGCCATCATGAACATGATCCTGCATGGGATCGAGGCCCCGAATATCATCCACACCAACACGCTGACCGAAAACCTCGCCGACATTCAGGAAAAAGACCGCTACGACGTCGTGCTCGCCAATCCGCCCTTCGGCGGCAAGGAACGGCCCGAGGTACAGCAGAATTTTCCCATCCGCACCGGCGAGACCGCGTTTCTGTTCCTCCAGCACTTCATCAAAATCCTCAAGGCCAGCGGGCGCGGCGGCATCGTCATCAAGAACACCTTGCCGAGATGCAAAAGATCATTGATGCAGAAAATAGCGACCTGTTTGACGTGCTGGCGCACGTCGCCTACGCATTACCCACACTGAGCCGCGAAGAACGGGCGCAAAAAGCAAAAGTCATTATCAGCACGCACTTCAATAGCATGGAGCAAGTCTTCCTCGACTTTGTGCTTTCGCAATACGTGAAGGTCGGGGTCGACGAGCTGGCCCAGGAAAAGCTTTCGCCGCTGCTGAAGCTCAAATACCACAACGCCATTGCCGATGCGGTGGCCGACCTCGGGCAGCCGGAAGAGATCGGACAGATCTTTACAGGCTTTCAGAAGTATCTATATCAACAACAAGCGGCAGGCTGACGGCTATCAAATTGACCGCCACCCCGGGTTCTTCCTCCGCTTCCAAAAACTAGCGTAGAAATAAGCCTTTTCTGAATTTTAGTACCCGACCATTCGATCGGTGGAGTAGACTTGCCGTAGGATTTTCTGTCCACAGTTGGAAATAAGGTCAGCACAATGACAATCTCGATGTATCAAGCTTCGGTGCCGGTGTTCCAGCGCATGCTGAAGAGCCTGGCGGTGATTCTCGGCAAGGGCGAAGCGCACGCCGCCGCCCGCAAAATCGACCCTGAGGTGCTGATCAACGGTCGTCTTTATCCCGATATGCTGCCCTTTGTGCGGCAAATCCAGATCGCGTCGGACACCGCCAAAGGTTGTGCGGCACGCCTGGCGGGGCTCGATCCGCCCAAGTACGAGGACAACGAGCAGACGTTTCCCGAACTGGCGGCGCGCATCGCCAAGACGCTCAAGTATCTGGAAACCTTCAAGGCCGCACAGATCGACGGTTCGGAACAGCGCGCGATCGAGTTGAAGATGCGCGATCACACGGTGAACCTGGTCGGGCAGCAGTACCTGCTGAACATGGCGCTGCCGAATTTTTATTTTCATGTGACGACCGCGTACGACATCCTCAGGCATTGCGGCGTGGAGCTTGGGAAAAAGGATTTCATCGGCACGCCCTGATCGGCGCTACTTTGGAAGGAGACGCAGCATGATTCTGGATTTCGATTTGTTCGGCTTGGTCATCGTTCTGCTGGTCGCGTTCTTCCTGTTCTCGGCGATCCGCATCTTCCGCGAATACGAGCGCGGCGTGGTGTTCATGCTGGGACGCTTCTGGAAGGTGAAAGGGCCGGGGCTGGTCATCATCATCCCGGTGATTCAGCAGGTGGTGCGGGTGGATTTGCGCACCGTCGTGCTCGAGGTGCCGACGCAGGATGTGATTTCGCGCGACAACGTGTCGGTCAAGGTCAGCGCCGTGATTTATTTCCGCATCATCGACGCCCAAAAGGCGATCATCCAGGTCGAGGATTACCTGAACGCGACCAGCCAACTCGCGCAGACCATGTTGCGCTCGGTACTCGGCAAGCACAATCTGGACGATATGCTGGCGGAACGGGAAAAACTGAACGCCGACATCCAGCAGGCGCTGGATGCCCAGACCGACACGTGGGGCATCAAGGTTTCGAATGTCGAGATGAAGCAGGTCGATCTGACCGAGTCGATGATCCGCGCGATCGCGCGGCAGGCCGAGGCGGAACGCGAGCGGCGCGCCAAGGTCATTCACGCCGAAGGCGAACTGCAAGCATCGGAAAAACTGTATCAGGCGGCCAAGATCCTGGCGCAGGAGCCGAGCGCGATCCAGTTGCGTTATCTGGAAACGCTGACGGTGATCGGCGCCGACAAAAATACCACTGTCGTGTTCCCGATGCCGATGGACCTGATAAGTCTGTTCCTGGGAAAACCGAAGTAGACCGGCGCCGCGCGCTTCATTTCTTCGGCGTCGCCGGCGCGCTGTCCGGCGCGGCCGGTTGTAGCACCAGCGTGAGTCCTTCCACCGCCGCGATGCGTGTCCGCGCGCCGCGCGTCAGGGGCACGGTGCTGCGCGCACGCCAACGTTCGCCGGAAGCGCGTACCCAGCCTTCGCGTTCGAAGTCTTCGAGCGCTTCCGCCGTCCCGCCGATCATCGCTTCGACACCGGCGACTACCGGCCGCCGCCACGCGCGCAGCGCGAAGGCGCCGATGCCGGCCAGCACCAGCGCGCTGACAATGGCCAACGGCACGACGAAGGCGAGCGAGACCTTCAATCCGGGAACGTCGATGTTGACCAGCATCAGCGCGCCGGCGACGAAAGCGGCGATGCCGCCGATGCCGAGCGCGCCGAAACTCGGCATGTACGCTTCTGCCGTCATCAGCGCGATGCCGAGCAAGATCAGCAGCGCGCCGACGAGGTTGATCGGCAGCATTGCAAGGCCATAGAACGCGAGCAACAGGCTGATCCCGCCGACGATGCCGGAGATGCCGTGCGGCGCGTAGAACTCGAACAGCAGTCCATAGATGCCGAGCATCATCAGGATCAGCGCGACGTTGGGGTCGGCGATCATCGCCAGCAGTTGTTCCTGCCAGTTGGGAGAGACGGTCACGGTGGTGGCGCCGGCGAGCGCGAGCCGCTGTTCGCCGGCGGGCAGTTTGACGCGGCGGCCGTCGGCGCGCTTGAGCAGATCGGCCACATCGTCGGCGATGAAGTCGATCACGTTTTGCTTGAGCGCTTCGGCCGCCGACAAGCTGGCCGCCTGGCGCACCGCCTTTTCTCCCCACGTTGCGTTGCGGCCGCGTAGTTGCGCGAGACTGCGGATGTAGGCGGCGGCGTCCTGCATCGCTTTTTTCTCCATCGCGCTGCCGGCTGGTGTCTGGTCCTTGGCAGCGCCGGGTTTTTCCTTCGCCGCCGGTTGGTCGGATTCGCCGCCGATGCCGATCGAAACCGGTGTCGCTGCGCCAAGATTGGTGCCCGGCGCCATTACCGCGAGATGGCTCGCATAAAGAATATAGGTGCCGGCGCTGGCGGCGCGCGCGCCGCTCGGGGCAACGTAAGTCGCGACCGGCACCGGCGAAGCGAGGATGCCCTGAATGATTTTACGCATCGAGGAGTCGAGGCCTCCCGGGGTGTCGAGCTTGAGTACCAGCAAGGCGGCCTGGGTTGCGCGCGCCTGATCGAGCGCGCGCAGAAAATAATCGGCGCTGGCGGGGCTGATGGCGCCGTGGATTTCGGCCACCACCACGGTGGTGGCGAACGCCGCGAGCGGCAGCAGCAAGGCCACCATCAGCAGGCTACGATGCAGCAGACGTTTCATGTTTTTCCGGTGCCCCGCGCCGAGCGGCCGGTGCGCGACCTGAAGATGGAGGAACGGTAACACAATCCGCCGGCCGCGGCGCGCAAAACGCGGGCGGCTTTCTTGCCTCTCCTCCAAAAACTAGCGTAGAATCACGCCCTTTCCGAATTTTCAGGCGGTTTTTATGGTGGTGATCAGACTGGCACGCGGCGGCGCCAAGAAGCGGCCGTTTTTCAACCTCGTGGTCGCGGATTCGCAGCGCGCACGCGACGGGCGCTTCATCGAACGCATCGGATTCTACAATCCGAAGGCGCCGGCAGGGCAGGAGACTTTCCGCATCGAGGCCGAGCGCCTCGCGTACTGGCAGGGCAAGGGTGCCCAACTCAGCGACACGGCGGCACGGCTCGTCAAGCAGTTCGGCCAAAAACAATCCGGGCAGCCCGCCGCAACCCAACCCGCCGCCTGAGCGCATGGTGGTGATGGGGCGGGTGGCCGCTCCATTCGGCATTCAGGGCTGGGTCAAGGTACAGACCCTGACGGCGCACGTCGGCAACTTGCGCGACTATCCGCTCTGGTGGCTGGAGCGCGACGGCGGGTGGCGGGAGACCGCGGTGATCGCGGCGAAAGTGCAGGGCAAAACATTGGTCGCGCAGTTCGCGGGAGTCAATGACCGCGAGGCGGCGGCAGGCTTCAGGGGCTGTGCGATCGCCGTGCCGCGCGAACAGCTGCCGCAGCCGCAGGACAACGAATTTTACTGGGCCGATTTGATCGGCCTCAAGGTAATCAACATGCAACGGCACGAGTTCGGGCGCGTGGCGCGGATCGTGCAAACCGGCGCCAACGACGTGCTGGTGGTGGAGGGGACGGAAAAAGAGACGCTGGTTCCGTTCATCGCGTCGGCGATCCGCAAGGTGGATCTTGCGGCGGGCGTGATCGAGGTGGATTGGGGCAAGGATTATTAAGATGCCGCTTCAACTCGATATCATTACGATTTTTCCGCGCATGTTCGAAGCGGTGACCGAAAACGGAGTGACGGGCCGGGCGCGGGAGAAAAAGTTGTATGAGCTGGTGGCGTGGAATCCGCGCGATTTCGCGGCCAACAGCTACCGCACGGTGGATGACCGGCCGTACGGCGGCGGCCCCGGCATGGTGATGATGGCCGAACCGCTCGGCCGCGCGCTGGCGGCGGCACGGAGCCGCCAGCACAGCACCGGAGTGAAGCGGCCGCGCGTGCTGCATCTGTCGCCGCAGGGCACGGTGCTGACGCACGAGCGGGTCAAGGCATTGAGCGCGGAGCAGGGGCTGGTGCTGCTGTGCGGACGTTATGAAGGTGTCGACGAACGCGTATTGGCGGGTGCGGTGCGCGAGATCGACGAGGAAATTTCGATCGGCGATTACGTGCTGTCGGGCGGCGAGCTGGCGGCGATGGTGGTGATCGATGCGATTGTGCGGCAGTTGCCGGGCGCGCTCGGCGATGCGGAGTCGGCGGTGCGGGATTCGTTTGTCGGCGGGCTGCTCGATCATCCGCATTACACGCGGCCCGAGGTCTACGCCGACCAGCCGGTGCCGCCGGTGCTGATGTCGGGCAACCACGCCGAGATCGAGCGCTGGCGCCTGAAACAGGCGCTGGGGCGTACCTGGCAGCGGCGGCCGGAGTTGCTCGAGCAGCGCGCGTTGTCGGAGGATGAGCGCAGGCTGCTTGCGGAATTTCAGCAGGAATGTGTACAACAATAAATGAATGGACGAAGCGGAGCTTACAATGAATACGATACAGCAGCTGGAACAGGAAGAGATCGCGCGGCTCGGGAAGACAATTCCCGATTTCAAGGCCGGCGATACGGTGGTCGTCAACGTGAACGTGGTCGAGGGCGACCGCAAGCGCGCGCAGGCCTACGAAGGCGTGGTGATCGCGAAGCGCAACCGCGGCCTCAACTCATCGTTCATCGTGCGCAAAATTTCGTCGGGCGAAGGTGTCGAGCGGACGTTCCAGACGTATTCGCCGCTGATCGCGTCGATCGAGATCAAGCGCAAAGGCGAAGTGCGGCGCGCCAGGCTTTATTACCTGCGCAAGCTGTCGGGCAAGGCCGCGCGCATCAAGGAAAAACTGACGATCGCCACCGAGGACATTCTGCCGCCGCTCGAGGAAGCCGTGCCGGCCGAACCAGCGAAGGAACAAAAATAAATTCGGCGGCATTGACGAAGAAGGCGACCGCGGTCGCCTTTTTTATTGTACGCGCCGCATAATATGCCGATGCGCGCCATTTTTCTGTCATTGCTGCTGCCGTCGCTGGCGGCTGCGGCCCCGTCCGATGTGCTGAGCATCGCGCAGCGTTACGTCGATGCTGGTGCGCCGGAACTCGCGCTCGCCCGCATCGAGCAGCTGCAGCCGGCGTCGCCGTCGGCGCCGGAGTGGAACGACTGGGAACAGCTGCGCTGCACGCTGCTCGCGAAGCTCGGCCATCATCAGGCGCTGGTCGAACGCGCCGCACAACTGCCGGCCGACGCCCCGCAGGCGCTTGCGCGCGATTGCCTGCTCGGCGGCGCGCGCGCGGCGATCGCGCTCAAGCAAGGCGCGCAGGCGCGTGAATTTCTTGCGCAAATCATCTGGAAGCGGCCGCCCGACGCCGACGACTGGCGCCGCGCGCGGCTGCTGGTGATCGACAGCTATCTCGCCGACGGCAAACCAGCCGATGCCTATCTGTTGATGCTGCGTTACCAGCAGGATTATCAGCCGCTCGACCGCGACACCGCCGAGCATTTCGTCGCGACGCTGCTCGCGGCGGGGATGGCGAAGGAGGCGATCAACTGGTTGCCGCAGCTCGATGACAAGGGGCCGACCAAAACCTGGTTGCGCATGCAGACCGGGTTGATGCCCCCGGACGCTGCGGTCGTGCAGGCGCGCGCGGCGCTGACGAAAAAACCGAACGTGATGTGGTGGAAAGTCATACAGCAGGCGGCGCTGGTTCAGAATGATCGCGTGCTGCAGACTGAAGCGCTGGAAAATCTGCTCGACCTCGCAGACGACAGGAATGGCATTCTCACACTGACGGCGGAATTACGGCAGGATTACGAAACGACCGCGCAGGTCGTCGCCAATCGTGCACAGCTGCTGATCGGCGATGACGAGGCGTGGATGAATTATGCGAACGGCAGCGCGCCGGCGCCTTCTGCGGTGCGCGCGCTGTATGCGTACCTGACGAAGTACGGCAAGATGGCGGCGACGCGCGATGCCGCGCAGGCACGGCAGGTGCTGTCGTTAGTCAATAGCAGGCTGACGCTGGCCGCGGCGCGCGTACTGGACGGCGGCGTGCATTGGTCATCGGCGCAGACCGACGCACAGGCACACCTGCTGCTCGGCGATTCCATGCTATCCGCCCTGCGGCGTGAAATTTTGTTTGCACTCGGTATGCTCGCTGAAAGCGCGCGCGATTTCCGCCGCGCCGCCGATTATTATCTCGAAGCGGCGCTGACGGGAGAAGCGAAAACGCCGGATGCGTTCGCGATCGAGGCGCGGCTGCACGCAGCCGGCGCGCTGGCGCGCGCGGGATTGCAAGACGATGCGTACGCGCAATTCGAATGGCTGCGCAGGAACGAGAAGGACCACCAGCGGCTCGAAGCGGCCGAGCGTGCGTTGCAGTAAGCTCCAAAAAAACAAGGGCGCCGCAGGGGCGCCCTTGGAAGCGGCAAAAGTGTCCGCTGTCTTTTAAGGCAATTCAGGCCGCTTGATGTGGTTCAGTCCCTCGTCGGTCAGGCTTTCGAGAAACGCGATCAGGTCGGCCTGTTCCTTGTCGCTCAGGCTGAGCGGGAAAATCAGCGAATCCTGATTCGGGTTTTTCGGATTGCCACCTACGTTGTAATGCTCGATGACCTGCTTCATGGTCGAGAATGCGCCGTCGTGCATGGAAAACGCGAAAGATGCGGAGTTGTAGAGCGACGGTGTTTTGAATTTGCCTTTGTCCGCCGGGTCCTTGGTCACGTCGAATCTTCCGTTGTCTTCCTTGAGCGGACCGACTTGCGGTACGCTAAGGTTGTGGAAGGAATTGTCGGTCAACAGCGGCGGGGTATGGCAGGTGATGCAGGCGGCCTTGCCTTTGAAAATTTCGAAACCGCGTTGGGCCGCCGGCGACAGCGCCTTCTTGTCGCCGTTCACATAGCGCTGGAACGGCGAATTACGGGCGACCAAAGTGCGTTCATAAGCGGCGATCGCTTTGGCGATATTTTCCGGCGTGGCGTCGGAACCGAATACCGCATTGAATTGCTTCTTATAGCCCGGAATGGCATTGAGTTTCTTGGCTACTTCGGCGATGTCGCCGCCCATTTCGCCGGGGGCCGTGATCGGTCCCATATGGCCGGGCAGCGCGCCGGTTTGCTCTTCCAGCGAAGTGGCGCGACCATCCCAGAACAGCGAAGTGTAATAAGCCGCGTTGTCCCACGACGGTGCCCAGCGCCCAAGTTCGCCGCCCTGGCCGAACGCGCGCGGCGTCGGGCCGCCTCCGCCGGCTTCCGGCAGATGGCAGCTGGCGCAGCTCAAGGCGTCGTTTTTGGACAGGCGGGTGTCGAACGCCAACTGGTGTCCCAACTCCGTTTTCGCCTTGGATTGCGGATTGTCCTTGGGAATTGGCGCCGGCGGCAGCTTCCAATCGGACAGGTTGTCGGCCGCATGGCCGCTTGAACAAATTCCAACAAGCGCGGAGAAAATAATCGTTTTGAACCGTAGGCTGTGCATAATTTGCCTCCCTGAGTGATAAATTGATCGAATGAATAATTCAGTTAACTGCATTCTCGCGAGTCGGGTTGAAATATTATACTAAGTCTAATATTTGGTCTAGATTTATATTTAAAATTATCTCAGGCATACAGTTTTTTTTACAAACCCATTCTGCCAAACCCTTCGAATTGTCGGATAATCAGTGGAGTTTTTTTTGATAAAAATCATCAATGTTGCAGCTTCATTCCAAACCGTCTTCGCCACCCGCCCACGCTGCTGTTGAGTGCGGATTCCAGGCCAAATTGCCGACGCCGTTTGCGGTACTCGGCATCCGTACGACAGGCGGCCGGCTGACCGGCATCGAATATCTGCCGCGCGCTGCGGCTGCGTTGGCACCGTGCGATGCCGTTGCCGAAGAAGCCTGCCGCCAGATCGAATCTTATCTCGACGATCCCGAGTACCGCTTCGATCTGCCGCTGGCGATCGCGGGCACGCCGTTTCAGCGCCGGGTGTGGGAAGTGATCGCCGCAATTCCGCGCGGACACACGCTGACTTACCGCGCAGTCGCGCAGCAAATCAACAGCGCGCCGCGCGCGGTCGGCGGCGCCTGCGGCGCGAACCGCCTGCCGTTGGTGATTCCGTGCCACCGCGTGGTCGCGAGCGGCGGCATCGGCGGCTTCATGCACGCGCGCGGCGGGCGGCCGCTCGAAATCAAGCGCTGGCTGTTGACGCATGAAGGGATCTGACGACCCGCCGCTCGACGAATTCTGCGACGCGCTGTGGCTGGAGGACGGCTTGTCGCGCAATACGCTCGACAGTTACCGCCGCGACCTCCAGCAGTTTGCGACCTGGTTGGCAAAAACGTACCGCAAGGGATTGCTCGCCGCGGCACGCAGCGACCTGCTCGAATTTCTCGCGCAGCGCGCGGCGGGCCGCGCCAAAGCGAGCACCACTGGGCGTCAGTTGTCGAGCTGCAAGCGGTTTTTCCAGTTCATGCTGCGGCAGGGTCGGATCAAGGTTGACCCGACGCTCAACATCGACGCGCCGAAACTGCCGCGCGGGCTACCCAGGAGCCTGACCGAAGAAGACGTCGAAAAACTGCTCGCTGCGCCCGATATCGGGGACGCGCGCGGGCTGCGCGACCGGGCGATGCTCGAGGTGCTCTACGCGAGCGGACTGCGCGTGTCCGAACTGGTAACGCTGAGGACCGCCCAGGTGAGCCAGGACATGGGCGTGGTGCGCGTCGTCGGCAAGGGCTCGAAAGAACGGCTGGTGCCGCTCGGCGAGGAAGCGCTCGCCTGGGTACGCCGCTATCTGAAGGAGGGCCGGCCGCGGATTCTGGGCGGCCGCGCGTCCGATGCGCTGTTCGTGACCGGCCGCGCCGATGCGATGACGCGCCAGATGTTCTGGCAGTTGCTCAAGCGCCATGCGGCGCGCGCCGGCATCCATAAACCGATTTCACCGCATACGCTGCGCCACGCGTTCGCGACGCATTTGCTGAATCACGGCGCCGATTTGCGCGTCGTGCAATTGCTGCTCGGCCACTCCGATATTTCAACCACGCAGATTTACACGCACGTCGCGCGCGCGCGTCTTAAACAATTGCACGCCCAGCACCATCCCAGGGGTTAGGCGCGCTTATTTTTTTGTTCGCCGCGTTCGACGGTGACGCCGAGTTTCCTGACATTGCGCAGCGGCCCGAGCTTGGCGACGCTGACCTTGATCCACGGCGCCTTGAATTCGCGCATAATCGTATCGGCAATGGTCGCGGCGGCGGTTTCGAGCAGCGGGAAATGGCGTTCGCCGAACAATTGTTCGATGCGCGCAACGATCTTGCTGTAATCGAACGTGTCGGTGATGTCGCCGCTGCCGGCGGCGTGCTCACCCGGCAGCCCGACCTCAAGGTCGAGCTGGATCGTTTGCGGCACTTTTTGTTCCCACGCGTAGATGCCGATCCGCGTCTCGATCTTGAGTTCCTGAATGAAGATGATGTCCATCGGCGCGCGGCGCGGGATTTATGAATGAACGACGGCGATTCCGCTAAAATTGCGCGCATTGTAGAGCATCCATGCTAACGACGATAGCAGCGGCACTGATTGCCTATCTGATCGGCTCGATTTCGTTCGCGGTGATCGTGAGCCGTGCGATGGGATTGCCCGATCCGCGTACGTTCGGCTCCGGAAATCCCGGCGCGACCAACGTGCTGCGCTCGGGCCGCAAAGCCGCCGCCGCGCTGACCTTGCTCGGCGACGGCGGCAAGGGTTGGCTCGCCGTGTACCTCGCGCAGCACCTGGTGACGATACCGAATACCTTCGCGCAGGTCAGCGCCGCCGCCGCGCTGGCGGTCGTGATCGGGCACATGTACCCGCTGTTTTTCCGCTTTCACGGCGGCAAGGGGGTGGCCACCGCGTTGGGCGCGCTGCTGGGACTCGACAGGTGGCTCGCGCTGATGGCGATTCTGGCATGGCTGATCGTGGCCGGCGCGTTTCGAATTTCATCGCTGGCCTCGATCGTCGCGGCGCTTGCGGCGGTGCTGTGGTGCGGCTACTGGTATCGCTTCGAGCATGTCTATTTCTGGAGCGTGCTGGCGATCGCGATACTGGTGATCTGGCGGCACCGCGGCAACCTTCGAAAATTGCTGGCCGGGACTGAAAGCCGCATCGGCGGCAAACGGGCCTGAACGATGAAAATCGCCGTGCTCGGCGCCGGCGTGATCGGCGTTTCCAGCGCGTGGTATCTACGCGCGGCGGGACACGAGGTGATGGTGGTCGAGCGCCGCCCGGGATCGGGACTCGAAACCAGCTTCGCCAACGGCGGACAGATTTCAGCGAGCTACGCCATGCCGTGGGCGAATCCGCACGCGCCGCTGCAACTCCTCAAATGGCTCGGCCGCGAAGACGCGCCGCTGCTGTTCCGGTTGCGCGCCGATCCGGCGCAGTGGCGCTGGGGTGCGCGCTTCCTGATCGAATGCCTGCCGGCACGCACGCGCCGCAACATCGCCGCCATTCTGCGGCTCGCGCTTTACAGCCGCGATCTGCTGAAGGCGCTGCGTGCGGATACCGGCATCGAGTACGACCAGCGCGCCGACGGCATTCTGCATTTTTATACTGATCGCGCACAGTTCGTGTCCGCGCGCGCGGACGCGGTACTGCTGGCAGAATTTGGCTGCGACCGCGTGCCGAAGACGCCGCGGGAAGTCGTCGCGATCGAACCGGCGCTGGCGCCGCTGCAAGCGCGCATTATCGGCGGTGATTACACGCCGGCCGACGAGTCGGGCGACGCGCTGTTGTTCACGCAGCGGCTCGCCGCGCTGTGCACGGCACGCGGCGTGCGGTTTTTGTACGACACGACGATTGAGCATCTCATGCCCGGCGCCGACGCGATTGACGGCGCGCGCGTCAGACACGCCGACGGCAGTAAAGACATTCTGCGGGCCGATGCCTATGTCGTCGCGCTCGGCAGCTACAGCCCGCTGCTGCTGAAATCGCTCGGGGTGCGGCCGCTGATATATCCGGTCAAGGGTTATTCGGTGACGATCCCGATTACGAACCAGGCCGCCGCGCCGCGCGTGAGCTTGACCGATGACGCGTACAAAATCGTCTTCTCGCGCCTCGGCGAACGGCTGCGCGTGGCCGGCACCGCGGAATTCGCCGGCTACAACACCGCGCTCAACGAAGTTCGCTGCGCCGCACTGCTCAAGCGTAGCGCCGAACTGTTTCCCGAAGCCGGGGATTTCACGCGCGTCGAACGCTGGGCCGGATTACGGCCGGCGACGCCGTCGAACGTGCCGTACGTGTGCGCTACGCGCTATCGCAATCTGTTTCTCAATACCGGCCACGGCACGCTCGGCTGGACCATGGCGTGCGGTTCGGGGCAGTTGCTCGCGGATCTGGTGTCGGGGAAAAAAGCCGCGCTTGATCCCGGTGCGTACGCGATTACGCGCTGACCGGCTGCAGGCTGGCGAGTTCCCAGCGCGGCCGCACGCCGAAATCGAGCGCAGCGTAGGGCGCGGAGCGCGGAGAATGTTGCAGCCGCAGCGCAGCGGCAAACGCGATCATCGCGCCGTTGTCGGTGCACAGTTCCGGCGCCGGATAGAACACGCGCGCGCCGCGGCGGCGGGCGGCGGCAGTCAGTTGCGTGCGCAGTTCACGGTTGGCGCCGACACCGCCGGCGACCACCAGCTGGCCGAGGCAGGTGCGTTCGAGCGCGGCCAGTGATTTTGCGACCAGCACGTCAACGATCGCGGCCTGTAACTCAGCTGCGACATCCGCGCGCAATTGCGGACTGATGGAATGCATCTTGATCCGGTTCAGCACCGCGGTCTTGAGACCGCTGAAGCTGAAATCGAGATCGCCGGTTTTTTCCAGTTGAGACAGCATCGGTCGCGGCAAGCTCACGCGGCCGGGACGTCCGCGCGCGGCGAGCTGCGCAATCGCCGGTCCGCCCGGATAACCGAGGCCGAGCAGCTGCGCGGTTTTGTCGAACGCTTCGCCGGCGGCATCGTCGAGCGTTTCGCCGAGCAATTCGTAGTCGCCGACGCCGGACACTCGCATCAACTGGCTGTGGCCGCCGGACACCAGCAGCGCGACGAACGGAAAGACCGGCGCCGGTTCGGCCATCAACGGCGACAGCAGGTGGCCTTCGAGATGATGGATGCCGATGACCGGCACCTCGAGCGCGTAGCCAAGCCCGCGCGCGATCGCGGCGCCGACCAGCAGCGCGCCGGCCAGCCCCGGCCCTGCGGTGTAGGCGATCGCGTCGATGGCGGCAAGCGTGCAATCGGCCTGCCGCAGCGTTTCGCGCGCGAGCGGCAGCACGCGCCGGATGTGGTCGCGCGAGGCGAGTTCGGGCACCACGCCGCCGTATTCGGCGTGCAGCGCGGCCTGCGAATACAATGCGTTGCCGCGCAGGCCGCGTGCCGTGTCGTAGAGCGCGACGCCGGTCTCGTCGCACGAAGTTTCAATACCCAATACCCGCATTTATCGCAATTCCTTGAATTTAAATTATTCGTTGATATAATACGCGACTTTTGAAATTCACCAGGGAATCATGACGACCGTTCGAGTCAAGGAAAACGAGCCGTTCGAGGCGGCGATGCGCCGTTTCAAGCGCACCATCGAGAAGACCGGACTGCTCACCGAACTGCGCGCGCGAGAGTTTTACGAGAAGCCCACTTCCGAGCGCAAACGCAAGCTCGCTGCGGCAGTCAAGCGCCACTACAAACGCATCCGCTCGCAAATGCTGCCGACCAAGCTTTACTGAGCCTCGGTGCAAGATAAACAGACAAAAGGTGAAGGGTAGAACCTTCGCCTTTTTTGTTTTCATATCCCACATGTCCTTAAGGACCCGTATCAACGAAGAGATGAAGACCGCGCTGCGTGCGAAGGATGCGCTGCGGCTGTCCGCGATCCGGCTGCTGCTTGCGGCGCTGAAGCAGAAGGAAGTCGACGAACGCGTTGAACTGACCGATGCCGACATTGTCGCGATCATCGAGAAGATGATCAAACAGCGCCGCGATTCGATTGCGCAGTACGAGAAAGGCGGCCGCCAGGATCTGGCCGACGCCGAGAAGTTCGAAATCGGCGTGCTGCAGGCCTACATGCCGCAGGCACTGCCGGACGCCGAGATCGAGGCCGCGATCACCGCCGCCGTGCAGACTGCCGGAGCCAAGGGCATGGCCGACATGGGCAAGGTGATGGCGGTGCTGAAGCCGCAGTTGGCCGGCCGCGCCGACATGGGAAAAGTGTCGGCACTGGTAAAAGCGAAGCTTGCCGGCTGACGGGTTTACGGCGGCATCCCGCCGCACTGTAAACATCCTATAATAAAGCCGCCCGTGCCGTTCGGTACGAGGCTTGTGCACGATGATTCCCCAATCGTTCATTCAGGATCTGCTGAACCGCGTCGACATCGTCGGCGTAATTGAACGCTACGTGCCGCTCAAACGCGCCGGAGCCAACTATGTCGCGCGCTGTCCGTTCCACAGCGAGAAAACGCCGTCGTTCACGGTCAGCGCGTCCAAGCAGTTTTATCACTGCTTCGGTTGCGGCGCGCACGGTACCGCAATCGGTTTCGTCATGGAATATACCGGCGGCGGTTTCGTCGAGACGGTGCGCGAGCTTGCGCAGAGCGTCGGCATGCAGGTGCCGGACGTCACCAGCGACCGCCCGCGCGCCAGGACCGAGGAAGGCGATGACCTGTACGAGGTGCTGCTGAATGCCGCGCAATACTACCGCCAGCAGTTGAAGGCTGCGCCGCACGCGATCGAATACCTGAAGCAGCGCGGACTGTCCGGCGAGATTGCCAAGCAGTTCGGCATCGGTTACGCGCCCGATGACTGGCGTAATCTGCAAGCCGCATTTCCCGACTACGAAGCCAAGGCGCTGGTCGCCGCGGGACTCGTGGTCGAAGGCGAAGAGGGCAAACGGTATGACCGGTTCCGCGACCGCATCATGTTCCCGATCGTCGATGCGCGGGGGCACATCGTCGGCTTCGGCGGGCGCGTGCTCGCGACCGGCAGCACCGACGCCGCGGCGCAGAATTCGCCCAAATATCTGAACTCGCCGGAAACGGCGCTGTTTGAAAAAGGCCGCGAATTGTACGGCCTGTATCAGGCGCGGCGCGCGATCCGCGATGCCGAACGCGTGATTGTGGTCGAGGGCTACATGGATGTGGTTGCCTTGGCGCAAGCGGGTATCGGCTACGCGGTCGCGACGCTCGGCACCGCGACCACGCCGACCCACGTGCAGAAACTGCTGCGGCAAACCGACGAAGTTGTGTTCTGCTTTGATGGCGACGATGCCGGCCGCCGCGCCGCTTGGCGGGCATTGGAAAACAGCCTCGAACAGCTCGTCGATGGCAAGCAGGTGTCATTTTTGTTCCTGCCGCAGGGTGAGGATCCCGATACTTTCGTGCGCAAGGCGGGCCGCGCGGCGTTCGAGACGCTGCTGCGCGACACGCTGCCGCTGTCGCAGTTTTTGTTGCAGGAATTGAGCGCGCGCGTCGATCTCGACACCGACGAAGGTCGCGCGCGGCTGCTGCAGGAAGCGCGGCCGCTGGTCGCCCGCATCCAGCAGGCGCAGTTTCTGAACGGCATGATCCGCCAGAATCTCGCGCGTCTCGCCGGCATCACGTCGCAGGAACTTGATCGCGCATATGGCGGCAAACCGCGTGTCCCGCGCGCCGCGTTGCCACGGGCGGCCGCGGAGCGGGTGCGCGGGCCGGAACGCATGCTGGTTGAATTGCTGGTGCTGCGCCCCGATCTGGTGGGTCTGGTTGAACGCGACGAACTGGCCGCCGCGCGCGGCGTGGGCGGAATCAACCAGCACGAAATCGAGTTTCTCGATCAATTGCTGGAGACGTTTGCGCAGGCGCCGGCGACCAAGATCGGCGAGTATTTTCGCGACACCGGTTTCGAGGCGCTGGCCCAGGATCTGGAAATCGCGCTGTTGACCCGGCCGGAAGCCGGTTTTCAGCAGGATGAGCTCGAGGCACAGTTGATTACGGCGTGGCAAAGTTTGCGTAACAGGATTCAGGACGGGATACGCGTGGCCCGCCTGAAAACATTGCAGGAGAAGCAGCAAAAACAGAACCTTAGCTCGGAAGAGCAGTCTGAATACAAAGAGTTGATAGGCGTTCCAAGCGCATCGGCAAGAAGGTGATAAGACGGTGATTTTGAGATACAATCGCGCGTTTTTCGATTCGGGTTTTACGACCCGCGAGGCTAGCTATGGCGAAACGTAAAAAAGTGGCAAAGGCGAAGGCAAAGAAACCGGCGTCCCGGAAGCAGGTGAGGAAAGTTGCGCGCAAGGCGGCGAAAGCCGCGCCGCGCAAACCCGCCCGCGCGGCCGCACGCAAAGCGGAACACGCCGCTGCCGCCAAAAAGCCGCACAAACTTTCGCCCAAGGAGTTCGCGGAAAAACTGCGCGCTGAAAAGGAAGCCCGGCTCAAGGCCGGTAAAGCGGCCGAACCGCAGGCCGTGCCGGACGCCAAACTCAAATCGCGCCAGCGCCTGACCGCCAAGGAAAAGGCCTTCGTCAAGGAACTAGAACGGCGCGAACTGCCGCCGCAGGAACTCGAAGCACGCCGCACGCGGCTGAAGAATTTGATCATGCTCGGCAAGGAGCGCAGCTATCTGACTTACGCCGAGATCAACGACCATCTGCCGGACGACATGCTGGACGCCGACCAGATCGAGAACATCATCAGCATGATCAACGATATGGCGATCCAGGTCTACGACGAAGCGCCGGACGCCGAATCGCTGCTGATGTCGGAAGCAACGCCGCCGGTCGCCGACGAGGACGCGGTCGAGGAGGCCGAAGCCGCGCTGTCCACCGTCGACTCCGAGTTCGGCCGCACCACCGATCCGGTGCGCATGTACATGCGCGAGATGGGTTCGGTCGAACTGCTGACGCGCGAAGGCGAAATCAAGATCGCGAAGCGCATCGAGGACGGCCTGCGCCACATGATCCAGGCGATTTCGGCATGTCCGACGACGATCGCCGAGATCCTCGCGCTGGCAGAGAAGATCGAGAAGGACGAAATCCGCGTGGACGAAGTCGTGGATGGTCTCGCCGATCCGGAAGCCGAACAGTTGGTCGAGGAGTCCGCCGATGAGGAGGAGGAAGTCGAGGAAGAGGAAGTCGAGACCGAGGAAGAAAGCGAAGAGGCCGCGGCCGCGTTGCATAACGCGAACATGCTCAAGCTCAAGGAGGACGTGCTCAAGCATTTCGGCGTGATCCGCGGCATCTACAACAAGATGCTGCGCGCGCTCGCCAAGAACGGCCCGCGCAGCAAGGCTTACCTGCAGGCGCGCGATCAGATTTCCGAGGAACTGCTGAACATCCGCTTCTCGGCCAAGCAGGTCGAGGCGCTGTGCAACAGCCTGCGCCACCTGGTCGACGAAGTGCGCCGCCACGAGCGCCAGATCATGGAAATCTGCGTCAACAAGGCGAAGATGCCGCGCCCGCATTTCATCAAGGAATTTCCGGGCCGTGAAACCAGCGTGCGCTGGATTCCGAATGAAATCGACGCGCGCCGGCCGTGGAGCGAAACGCTGGTGCGGTTCATGCCGGCGATCGTCGAGCAGCAGAAAAAGCTGGTCGACCTGCAGAAGCGCGTCGGCATCCCGATCAAGGATCTGAAGGAAATCCACCGTCAGATGGCGACTGGCGAAGCCAAGGCGCGCAAAGCGAAGCGCGAGATGACCGAGGCCAACCTGCGCCTGGTGATTTCGATCGCGAAAAAGTACACGAACCGCGGTTTGCAGTTCCTCGACCTGATCCAGGAAGGCAACATCGGCCTGATGAAGGCGGTCGACAAGTTCGAATACCGCCGCGGCTACAAGTTTTCGACTTATGCGACGTGGTGGATCCGCCAGGCTATCACGCGTTCGATCGCCGACCAGGCAAGAACGATCCGGATCCCGGTGCACATGATCGAAACCATCAACAAGATGAACCGCATCTCGCGCCAGATTCTGCAGGAGACCGGGCAGGAACCCGATCCGGCCACGCTGGCCGAGAAAATGGAAATGCCCGAGGACAAGATCCGCAAGATCCTCAAGATTTCCAAGGAACCGATCTCGATGGAAACGCCGATCGGCGACGACGACGATTCGCATCTCGGCGATTTCATCGAGGACCAGACTACCATGGTGCCGTCGGATTCCGCGGTCTACGCGAGCCTGCGTGACGTGACCAAGGACGTGCTCGACACGCTGACGCCGCGCGAGGCGAAAGTGCTGCGCATGCGCTTCGGCATCGAAATGAACACCGACCATACGCTGGAAGAAGTCGGCAAGCAGTTCGACGTTACGCGCGAACGCATCCGCCAGATCGAGGCCAAGGCGCTGCGGAAGCTGCGCCACCCGACGCGTTCCGACCGCCTCAAGAGCTTTCTCGATACCGAGGGTTGACCGGACGACATTTTCCGCTGCGCTCCGGCGGGAAAGAGGGCTTTTTCTGTACAATCGCGCCGGGGGTCTGTAGCTCAGTCGGTTAGAGCAGGGGACTCATAATCCCTTGGTCGAAGGTTCGAGTCCTTCCAGACCCACTTCCAATCTCAAAAATCATTTGTCCCAATGGATTTTGACGTCATCGTTATCGGCGGCGGGATTGTCGGCCTGGCAACCGCGTTGCGTTTGCTCGAAGCGCGTCCAGATATCCGGCTGGCCCTGCTGGAAAAGGAAACCGCCATTGCGCGGCATCAAACTGGCAACAACAGCGGCGTCATTCATTCCGGCCTCTACTACAAGCCGGGCTCGTTGAAGGCGATCAATTGCCGCGAAGGTTACCGGCAGTTGCTCGAGTTTTGCGGCGAAGAAAATATACCGCATGAAATCTGCGGGAAAATCGTCGTCGCCGTTTCGGACAATGAAGTGCCGCGGCTCGATGAGTTGTATCGTCGGGGCGTGGCCAACGGCTTGGAGGGAATCCGCCATCTCGGGCCGCAGGAGATTCGGGAAATCGAGCCGCACTGTGCCGGCGCGCGCGGGCTTTATGTGCCGCAGACCGGCATCGTTGATTTCGTCGCGGTTGCCGGGAAATATGCCGAGAAAATCCGCGCCGCCGGCGGGAGCATCATGCTGGGCGAGAAGGTGGAAACGGTCCGCCGCGCCAATGGCCGTGTCGAAGTTGTTTCCACCGCGCAAACTTTGCGTGCGAAATTTCTCGTCACGTGCGCGGGACTGCATTCGGACCGCCTTGCCCGGCAGACCCGGCCTGATTTGCCGCTCAGGATCATTCCGTTCCGCGGCGAGTATTACCTGCTCAAGCCGGCAGCGCACCAGTTGGTGCGCAATCTGATCTATCCGGTGCCGGATCCGGCGTTCCCGTTTCTCGGTGTGCATTTTACGCGCATGATCGGCGGCGGCATCGAATGCGGGCCGAACGCGGTGTTTGCGTTCGCGCGCGAGGGGTATCGCAAATTCGACTTCAATTTTGCGGATACGCTGGAAGCTTTCGCGTGGCCCGGATTTCGCAGCGTTGTCCGCAAGTACTGGCGAGCGGGGGCCGGCGAGTTCCGGCGCTCGTTGTTCAAGTCTGCTTTCGTGCGGGCATTGCAGAAACTGATACCGGAAATTCGTGAGTCGCATCTTGATCCCGGCGGCGCCGGCATCCGCGCGCAGGCCTGCACGCGGGACGGGTTGCTGGTCGATGACTTTCAGGTCGTCGAAGACGGTAACGTCGTACACGTCTGCAATGCCCCGTCTCCGGCGGCGACTTCCTCGCTGGCGATCGGGAAAACCATCGCCGCCGGTCTGCTGGCCAGACTTTAGATTGCTTTGCGCGCCGGCCCGGCGTAACGTTGTCGAGTGTCCCTTAAAACGCTCAATTTTGAACACGCTGTGCTGCGCAAAGGCCGCGGCGCCGGCATCAATCCCGAAGGCCGCTTCGAACATGCTGCACGCGAAGCATTCGACGACGGCTGGCATCACGAAGCCGGCGAGACGCCGCTCAAGACACACGTCACCGTCGAATACGCGAAAAGCATCATCACGCGCAACGATTCGCCCGATATCCCGTTCACGCAGTCGATCAATCCGTATCGCGGTTGCGAGCACGGCTGCATTTACTGCTACGCGCGGCCGAGCCACGCCTATCTGAACCTGTCGCCGGGCATGGATTTCGAGACGCGCCTGTTCGCCAAGGTCAATGCCGCCGAATTGCTGGGCGCGGAACTCGCCAGACCCGGTTATCGCTGCGAACTGATCGCGCTTGGTGCGAATACCGACCCCTATCAGCCGATCGAGCGCGAATACCGCATCACGCGCGGCATACTCGAAGTGCTGGCCGAAAGCGAGCATCCAGTCGGCATCGTCACCAAAAACGCGCTGATCGAGCGCGACCTCGACATCCTGGCGCCGATGGCGCGGAAAAATCTGGTCAACGTATTTGTCTCGCTCAACAATCTCGATCACGATCTGGCGCGCCGGCTCGAGCCGCGGGCAGTGGCGCCGGCGCGGCGGCTGGAAACAATGCGGCGGCTGTCGGAAGCAGGCATTCCGACCGGCGTGATCGTCGCCCCGGTCATTCCATTCCTGACCGATCATCAGATCGAGCCGGTGTTGAAAGCCGCATATGATGCCGGCGCGCGCAGCGCGGGCTACGTGCTGATGCGGCTGCCCTATGAGGTCAAGGACCTGTTCCGGCACTGGCTTGAAACCCACTATCCGCTGAAAGCGAAGCACGTGATGAACCGCGTACAGCAGATGCGCGGCGGGCGCGATAACGATCCGAATTTCGGCAGCCGCATGCGCGGCAGCGGCGAGTTTGCCGAGCTGTTGCGCAAACGCTTCGAGATTGCCCGCGCCCGCTGCGGGTTTAACGCAGGCGGCGATCGCGAACTCGATACCACGCGTTTCCGCCGGCCGGCGCTGTCCGGGCAAGGGCAGTTATTCTAAGTTGGCACACCGACCGATCGAATGCCGGTGATCGAACGGTGCGGGTAAACCCTCCCCCCATCGTTTTGGCAGACTTGATTTTTTCGGCAAAATTCTATTACGCTGTGCGGCCCGCAGCTGATGGCACCAACATAAACACTTGCGTGGGCGTGGGTGGGTGTCGGCACTCGGCTGGTACCGCCAGAAATAATTGAGATTCATAAAATTTTATGGGAGAGAAGAAAATGAAGAAGTTGACGATGGCAATTTGTCTGATGTTTGCACTGTCACCGTTTGCATTTGCGCAGAACAGCGGCGGCACCAGCACAGCCGCACCAGCTGCCGCTGAAACACCCAAGAAAGAGCCGAGTGAAAAACAAAAGGCTCAACGTGCAAAAATGAAAGCCTGCAACAAGGACGCCAAGGATAAAGGACTCAAAGGCAAAGATCGCAAGCAATTCATGAGTGATTGTCTGAAAGGCTGATCGCAGTAATTACGTTCCCGGAACACCGGGCGTAACTGCGGGGCACGCCGGACAAGCGGCGTGCCCCGTTTGTTTTGATTTTCAAACCATGTCATGCCACAACGACGTGTGCGCTCATGCCGCACCAACATAAGGCGCATGATGTGCCGCGCGCACCGCAAACTCGCATCGGGGCAAAGTAATCCCGATTAACGCATGGCGTGTACACCGGATTCGCATCAAACACGCCATTGGCACGTCAGTTGCTATGAAGGTCGGTATTACCAGTACCAACATCATGTCGTTTGCTCACTACATCAAGGAAATCGGCAGCAACGCGCAGGACCGGCGCGATTTGTCGGAGCAGGCAGCAAACGAATTGTTCTCCGCGATGCTCGACGGCGGCGTACCGGAACTCGAACTCGGTGCGATTTTGCTTGCCTATCGCATGAAATCCGAGTCATTGCCCGAGTTGCTCGGCTTTCACGACGCGGTTGCGCGGCGCGTGTTCCGGCTGGCGGCGCCATCCGGCAAAGCGTTGCCGGTCGTGCTGCCGAGCTACGGCGGCGCGCAGGATCGGCCCAATCTGCTGCCGCTGCTCGCGCTGTTGCTGCAGCGTTTCGGCGTGCCGGTGCTGGTGCATGGCATGCTGAACAGCAGCGGTCGCGTCGCCAGCATCTATATATTCCGTGAGCTGGGAGTGATGCCGTGCGCAAACCTCGCACAGGCGCAGGAAGCGCTCGAACAGGCCGGTATCGCATTCGTGCCGACCGCGGTGCTGGCGCCCGGACTTGCCGAATTGTTGAGTCTGCGCGCGCGGCTCGGCGTGCGTTCGAGCGCGCATCTGGTCGCCAAGCTGATCGATCCGTTCGAAAGCGGAAGTTTGCGCGTGATCGGAGCATCCTATCCGCCCTATCTCGAGCGGCTGCGCGATTTTTTGCTGCTGACCGGCGCGCACGCATTGTTGTTGCGCAGCACCGAGGGCGAACCGTTCGCCGATCCGCGGCATCGTCCGCGCATCGAGTTTCTCCGCGACAATGCGGCCGAAGTGTTGTTCAAGGCCGAGCCCGGCGCATTGCAGAACATGCTGAACCTGCCGACCGCGATTGACGCGGCTGCCACTGCGGCATGGATCCGGCAGGTGCTCGCCGGCGAAGTGCCGGCGCCGCTGCCGATCATCAACCAGCTTGCCTGCTGTCTGTATGCGGCGGGGTACAGCCCGGACCTGAATCAGGCAAAAGCGGTGGTTGCGGTCGAAACCGGCGGTCTTGCCGCGGCCTGAACCCTGTCGCTTCTCCCGGTTCGTTTTACATGCCGATTGACGGCGCGATGGAATAAGCGACAGAATTGCCTGGTTTTTGATCGAAACCGTCTCGAAATCTCATTAAAGGGAGAACCAATGAAAAATCCGCTCGATTCGCTGTGGGGCACGGTCATTTCGGGCCTCGTTCTGACCCTGATTCTGTACTGGGTCGTCAAATCCGCGTTGCCGGGGTGAGCCATGGACATCGGACAATTTCTCCAACTCGGTCTGGGGCGCTGGCTGCACATTCTGGCCGGCATCATGTGGATCGGTCTTCTGTATTACTTCAACTTCGTGCAGGTCGATGCGCTGAAAGCCGCCGCCGCCGACAACACCGCCGCCGGCATCACCAGGCACGTTGCGCCGCGCGCGCTGTTTTATTTCCGCGTGGCCTCGGTGGTGACCTGGCTCGCCGGTGCGGTGGTCCTGGGCACGCACTTCTTTCAGGCATTTCTGTTCCAAAGCCCGGTCTACTATCCGATCGGTGTCGGCGCCTGGCTTGGCACCATCATGCTGGGGAATGTGCACGCGCTGATCTGGCCGAACCAGAAAAAGGTGCTGGGGATCGTGCCCGCCGATGATGCCGCAAAAGCCAGGGCGCGCCGCATCGCGTTTCTCGCCTCACGCATCAATACCATGCTGTCGATCCCGCTGATTTTTTTCATGACGGCGAGCGGTGGCGTGTTCCGCGTCGCAATATTCTGAGGCGTGCGCCTGTTCGGCCGCTGAAAACGCACGGGCAAAGCCCGTGCGTTTTTTATCGCACAGCCGGATCGTGCGCGAGGTTCCCGATGCGCAAGCCGGGACCGACGTGGTTCCGCCGGAACCAGCCTTGATTGACCTCGAGCGCGAATTTTGCCGGTTTGGACGAGCTGTGAACGCTGATGGTCTTCGGTTTCATGTCGGCGATGTTGATGATCACGCCGTCGGCATCGATGAAGGCGATGCTCAGCGGCAGATAGGTATTTTTCATCCAGAAGCGCAGGATTTGCGGCGCGTCGAATACGAACAGCATCCCGCGGTTTTCCGGCAACATGCGCCGGTACATGAGCCCGCGCTCCAGTTGTTGCGGATCGGACGCGACTTCAACAGTCAACTTGTGGCCGCCGATGTCGAGTTCGGTCTCGGGCAGTTGCGCGCAGCCTTGTATTGCCCACAAAGCTAACAGCAATGCCGCGCCACCGCGGCGGATCGCATCCGCTTTCATCACACGGCCCCGGCCAGCCAATCCGCGATCAGGTCAAGCACCGCGTCGATCTCGCCGAGCGCCGGCAGTAGCGTAATTTCGATGCCGGGATGTTTGGCACGAACGGCGCTGAGAATTTTCGGCAGATCGTTTTTCAGATGACCGCCCGGCGCGATGAACAGCGGGGCAACGGTGATACGTCGATGCCCGGCCGCAGCGAGTCCGGCGATCGCGTCGGGCAGCGCCGGCGCCATCAATTCGAGGAACGCCAGCTCGACCGTGAGCGCCGGATGCCTGGCGACGATCGCGCGGCGGATTTTCTGGAACGGCAGCGCCCATTCCGGATCGCGCGCGCCGTGGCCGAACAGAACCAGTGCCGATTTGGCGGCGGCAGCGGACAATCAGTGTTTCCCCGTGCTGCCGAAACCGCCCGCGCCGCGCGCGCTTTGCTCGAAGTCTTCGACGACGTTGAACGCGACCTGCACCACCGGCACGACGACCAGTTGGGCCAGGCGTTCGAGCGGATTCAGCGTGAACGGCGCATTGCCGCGGTTCCAGGTCGAAACGAAAATTTGCCCCTGATAATCGGAATCGATCAGTCCGACCAGGTTGCCGAGCACGATGCCGTGCTTGTGGCCGAGTCCCGAGCGCGGCAGGATCACTGCCGCGAGCCCCTGGTCGGCGAGGTGGATCGCGATGCCGGCTGGCACCAGCTCGGTCTGGCCGGGCACCAGCGTGAGGGGTTTTTCGATGCACGCGCGGAGGTCGAGCCCCGCCGCGCCGGGCGTCGCGTACTGCGGGAGCTGCCCGCGCAGACGCGCGTCGAGGATTTTGACGTCGATTTTTTTCACGCGACCCGCGGAATCAATGCAGCCGTTGTTCCCCGCGTGCCGGAGCTTTGAAACGCGGCGCGCCCAGGTTCATGAGCTTGGCGATATGGGCGACCAGTTGCCGCGCGATCACCGTTTTCGGTGCGCGCGCGAGCTGGTGCGTGCCGTGGTCGTCGAACAATACCAATTCATTGTCGTCGGCGCCGAGCGCGGTCTGCGCGAGATTGGCGGCGAGCAGCGGCAGTTTTTTGCGGCGGCGTTTTTCCTGCGCGTGTTCATGCAGCTTTTCGGTCTCGGCGGCGAAGCCGACACAAAATGGCGGGTTCGGCTGCGCGGCGGCCCAAGCGACGATGTCGGGTGTCGGTACCAACTTTAAATTCAGCGGGCCTTTGGATTTTTTGATTTTGCCGCCGGCGGATTGTTCGGGACGGTAATCGGCGACCGCCGCGACACTGATGAAAATATCGGCGTGCTTCAGGCGTTTTTTTACCGCGGCGAACATTTCGTCCGCGCTGGTCACGTGCTCGATGCGCGCCGCGGCTGGCGCAGCCAGCGCGGTCGGGCCGGAAATCAGCGTGACCTGCGCGCCGGCGGCGAGCGCCGCGCGCGCGACCGCATAGCCCATCTTGCCCGAACTGCGGTTGGTGATGCCGCGTACCGCATCGATCGCCTCGAAAGTCGGGCCGGCCGTGATCAACACCCGTTTGCCCGCGAGCAGCGGCGGTTGCAGATGGGCCGATACTTCCTGATAAATCTGTTCCGGCTCGAGCATGCGGCCCATGCCGGTTTCGCCGCACGCCTGGTCGCCGCTCGCCGGGCCGAGCAGTGCGACGCCGTCGCGTTCGAGCTGCGTGATATTGCGCTGAGTCGCCGGGTTGTCCCACATTTCGCGGTTCATCGCCGGCGCGATCAGCAGCGGGCATTCCGCCGGGCGCGCGAGGCACAGCGCTGCCAGCAGGCCGTCGGCTGCGCCGTTGGCGAGTTTGGCAATAAAATCGGCGGTGGCCGGCGCGACCACGATCGCATCCGCGCCGCGCGTGAGTTCGATGTGCGCCATGCGGTTCGGCACGCCGGCGTCCCACATGTCGGTGAACACCGGCTTGCCGGTCAGCGCCTGAAAAGTCGCAGGCGCGACGAAGCCGGTCGCCGCCGGCGTCATCACGACCTGCACCGCGGCGCCGTTCTTGACGAACAGCCGCGCCAGTTCGGCGGCCTTGTAGGCGGCGATGCCGCCGGTGACGCCGAGCACGATTTTTCTGGAATCGGTCATGGATTCAGTTGGTTCCGCAAAATGCGACGGGCAAGTTTAAACTATATCGAAAGGAAACGCTTGGATGGCGATCACCGACTGGCCCGAAGACGACCGGCCGCGCGAAAAGCTGCTCGCGAAGGGCGCGCATGCGCTGTCGGACGCCGAGCTGCTGGCGATTTTTCTGCGCACCGGCATGAAGGGCAAAAGCGCGGTCGATCTGGCACGCGGCCTACTCAATCATTTCGGTTCGTTGTCGGCGCTGTGTGCGGCGGGCGAAGCTGAATTGTGCGCGGTGCCCGGGATCGGGCAGGCGAAATTCGTGCAGCTGCAGGCGGTGCTGGAAATGGCGCGCCGCGCACTCAAGGAAAAAATTACCCACGGCGATGCGCTCAACTCGCCGGCCGCGGTGCGCGAATATCTGCGATTGCGCTTGCAGGCGCTGCCGCACGAAGTGTTCGTCGCGCTGTTTCTCGATGCGCAGAACCGCGTGATCGAAATCGAGGAGTTGTTCCGCGGCACGCTGACCCAGACCAGTGTTTATCCGCGCGAAGTCGTCAAACGCGCGCTGCACCACAACGCGGGTGCGGTGATCTTCGCGCACAACCATCCGTCCGGCGTCGCCGAGCCGTCGCGCGCCGACGAAACGCTCACACAGGCGTTGAAACAGGCGCTCGCGCTGGTGGATGTGCGGGTTCTGGATCACTTCATCATTGCGGGCAGCGGCGTGGTGTCGTTCGCGGAGCGCGGGCTGTTATAGGCTTTGGGTAAACCTTCAAAATCGTGTAGAATCGCGCCTTTTCCGCAATCCGGAGTTGCAATCATGTCACGCGTCTGTCAGGTCACCGGCAAGAAGCCGCTGGTCGGGAACCACGTTTCCCACGCCAACAACAAGACGAAGCGCCGTTTCATGCCGAGTCTTCAATACCACCGTTTCTGGCTCGAAGACGAGAAGCGCTGGATCAAGCTGCGCGTATCGCAGGCCGGGTTGCGCACGATCGACAAGAAGGGCATCGAAACCGTGCTCGCCGAACTGCGTGAAAAAGGCGAGCGGATTTAAGGGCAACCATCATGAGAGAGAAGATCAAACTCGAATCCAGCGCCGGCACCGGCCATTTCTACACCACGACCAAGAACAAGCGCACCAAGCCGGACAAGATTGAAATCAAAAAATTCGACCCGGTCGCGCGCAAGCACGTCGTTTATAAAGAGACCAAGCTCAAGTGACCCCGCGTAGCCGGTCATTCCAGTGCAGGCTGGAATCCGGTCGTCGTGGTTGATGTAGATGGTAGATGGATGCCGGCGGCGTACGCCGGTATGACAATCAGAAAAAAGCCCGCTGATGCGGGCTTTTTTTATTGGTAAAAAAATAATCGTGTTGCTTGTCAGATCCCCCATCAGGCCGGCACGGTCTGGTAGCGGCGCAGGCGATGCGAGAATTCCTGCAACGCGGCAATGCCGCTGGCTTCGGCGCGGCGGCACCAGTCTTCAAGCTGGTGCACGAGCTGCTCCCGGCTGGCGCTCGAGCGCTGCCATAACGCGGCGAGTTCCTGGCGCATCGAGTAAATGGTATCGAGCACCTTGCTGTTCCTGCGCACTTCCTGCATGCGTGCGCGTTCCGGCGCCGGCAGTTTTTGCTCGTCGGTGTGCAGCCAACGCTTGACTGTCGCTTGATCAACGTGCACGGCGCGTGTCCTGAGGACCGCAATTTCTTCGGCGCAAGTCTGTTTGAGCGAGCGCCCGTATCTGGCGAGCACGTGGTAGCGGTGGGTGATGACCGCATGCACTGTTTCCTGGTCGCATTTGGGTTCCGGCGCCAGTTCGATTTTGGGCGCGAGCTTCTTGACCTGCGCGAGACCAAGCGTTTCCAGAATACGGATGTAGAGCCAGCCGATATCGAATTCCCACCATTGGCTCGATAACTTTGCCGAGGACCCATAGGCGTGATGGTTGTTGTGCAGCTCTTCGCCGCCGATGATGATGCCCCACGGCACGATGTTGGCGCTCGCATCTTCGGTGGTGAAATTGCGATAGCCCCAGTAATGTCCGATGCCGTTGATGACGCCGGCGGCAAAGAACGGGATCCACAGCATCTGCACCGCCCACATCGTGATGCCGATCGGGCCGAACAGCACGACGTCGATGATCAGCATGGTGCCGATGCCGAGGACCGAGTGCGGCGTGTAAACGTTGCGTTCGAGCCAGTCATCCGGCGTGCCGTGGCCGTATTTTTCCAGTGTTTCGGCGTTTTTGGCTTCCGCCTTGTACAGTTCAGCTCCCTGCCACAGCACCTTGTTGATGCCGGCAACCTGCGGACTGTGCGGGTCCCCTTCAAGATCGCTGCGCGCATGGTGCTTGCGGTGGATCGCCGTCCAACACTTGGTGACCATGCCGGTGGTCAGCCACAGCCAGAGACGGAAGAAATGGCTTACCAGCGGATGCAACTCAAGCGCGCGATGCGCCTGATGGCGGTGCAGAAAAATCGTGACACCGGCGATGGTGATATGAGTCAAGATCAGCGTGACGGCGACATAGCCCCACCACGGCAGGTGAATCAGACCTGAATACACTGAATACATTAAGAATTCCTTCTGATTATAAGAACAGCGCGAGCAGTCTATCTAATTTGACGACGCTGGGCAAAATAATATTTTTTTTCCGCGTTATCAGTTGGTTGGGGCGGCGGGGCCGGAATTCAAGAGCCGCACTTCGCGCTGCGGGAACGGGATTTCGATGCCATTGGCCTGGAATTTCTTCCAGATGTTGCGACAGATGTCGGAAATCAAACTGCTTTTGCCGGCTTCCGGGTCCTGCACCCAGATGCCAAGCTCAAGATTGATGCCGCTGTCGGCGAATCCCGTGACCAGCGCCTCCGGCTTCGGCTCGGCGAGCACGCGCGGCTGCGTGCGCGCGGCCTCGAGCATCAGTCGCAGCGCGAGGTCGAGGTCGCTGCCGTAGCTGACCTGCACCGGCAGCGGGATGCGCACGTTTTTATCGGTGTAGGAATGGTTGATTACGGTCGAGGTGATCACGAACTCGTTCGGCACCAGAACCTCGGTGCCGTCGAGCTTGCGCACCACGATGTAGCGCGCGGTCAGGCGCACGACCTGGCCGGTGTGATTGTCGATCGTCACCAGGTCGCCGATCGACATCGAGCGGTCGAGCAGGATCAGGAAGCCGCTGATGTAGTTGCTGGCGATTTTCTGCAGACCGAAGCCGATGCCGACGCCGAGCGCGCCGCCGAACACCGATAAGGCGGTGAGATCGATGCCGACCGCCGGCAACGCGATCAGCAATCCGATCAGCACCAGCAGCGGGCGCAGCACCTTGGTCAGCATCACGCGCAGGTTCATTTCCATGCCGGCGGTCTTCATTACGCGCTCTTCGAGCACGCGGCTCAGCCACAGCGACACCAGCAGCGCGGCGCATACCGACAGCACTCCCTGCACTATCGTGAGCAGCGAAACGTGCTGTCTGCCGAGCGGGAAGGTGACGCCTTCGAGGAAGTCGAGCAACTCCGGCGCGAGGCCAGTCAGGTGCAGCGCGACGCCGATCCACACCAGCCATGCGATCAGACGTTCGGATGCCGACAGCACGCCGCCGGCCTTGAACGTGAGCCGCAGCATATAGACGACGGCGCGAATGATGACGAGCGCAACCAGCAGCGGGACCGCGACGGTGAGCAGGCCGACGCCGTGATAATTGCGCAATATGCCGCGGCCGATCAGCACCAGCACCAGCGCGATCAGCGGAAAACGCACGCGTTTGAATCCGCCGGCGCCAGCCTGCCATTTGAGGATCGGCCCGCCCAACTGCGGCAGCAGGCGGCTCGCCCACCACGCGACGCCGAGGCTGACGGCAAGCACGCCGACCTGCCACAGCACGTGCACCTCATGCAAATCATCCCACAGCACGAGCAGGGAAGGTTCGATATTCATGGCGGGCGGCGGGAAAAATCCGGATTCATTCTAGCACGCGGCTTTGCGTCAACGGCCGCCATATTCACCATAGGGCAACGCATGCGCGCGATGACGCTGCCAGTTGTCGCGGTAGGCGTCGCACAGCGGCAGATTGCCGCGCAGGACCACCGCATTCTCCGCGTTCTGGTTTTGCGCCGCGAAGGTGAAATTGAATGAACCGGTGATCACCGCGCAGCCGGGGCTGCCGGCGTCGATGACGATGATCTTGTTGTGCGCGGCCGCGTGCTGATCATCGATGGAAACCGGCACGCCGGCGCGCGCAAGTTCAGGCACCAGGCCGTTTCTGAGCGTCTCGGTCTGCTCGCGGTCGGCAATCAGCGCGACCTCGACGCCGCGCCGGTGCGCGTCGATCAACGCGCGCGCGATGCCGCGGTGGGTGAAGCTGAACGCCTGCACCAGCACCTGTTTGCGCGCGCCGTTGATCGCGTCGATGATCATCAGGTCAACGCGGTCCTGCGGCGCGAACCCGTATTGCACCGTACCAGTCGCGGGCAACGTCGGCTCGAGCGCCTGCGCGCCACCGGCAATGACGAACAGCAGGGCGCACACCAGACGGCCGCGCATCATGCCGTGCATTCCATCACCGCCGCGAAGAAGCCGTCGCAGCCGTGGTGGTGCGGCCACAATTGCAGGTATTCGCCGGTGTCGAGCGCGATTTTTTGCTGCGCGAGCACGGCATTGGCCGGCACCAGCCGGAATGACGGATGTATCGCGAGAAAAGCGGCGACGATATCCTGGTTCTCGGCGCGCAGAAAACTGCAGGTCGCATAAACGAGGCGTCCGCCCGGCTTGAGCAGCGTCGCAGCGGCGGCAAGGATCGCGCGCTGCTTGGCGGCAAGTTCGGCGATACCGGCCTCGGTCTGCCGCCACTTGAGGTCGGGATTGCGGCGCAGCGTGCCGAAGCCGCTGCACGGCGCATCGACCAGCACGCGGTCGATTTTGCCGGCGAGTCGTTTGATGCGGGTGTCATTCTCGTCGCGGATCCGTTGCGGATGGACGTTGGACAATTCCGAACGCCTGAGCCGCGGTTTCAACCGCTCCAACCGCTTTTCCGAAACATCGAATGCGTAGAGCCGCCCCTGGCTGTGCATCAGCGCGCCGAGCGCGAGCGTTTTGCCGCCGGCACCGGCGCAGAAATCGACCACCATTTCGCGCCGCTTCGGCGCCACCAGCAGGCACAGCAACTGGCTGCCTTCGTCCTGCACCTCGATCTTGCCGGCGGTGAACAACGGATGGCGGTGCAGCGTTGGTTTGTCGATGAGCCGGATGCCGAGCGGCGCATACGGCGTCGGTTGTGCGGCGATGCCTTCGCGCGCGAACTGCGCGAGCACTTCGTCGCGCGTCGCGAGCAGCGCATTCACGCGCAGGTCGAGCGGCGCCGGCTGGGCGAGTGCGTGCCCGAGCGCGAGGATTTCCGCGCGCGGCAGTTCGGCCGCGAGCCGCGCGACCAGCCACGCCGGCAGTTCGGCGGCGACTTCCAGCGGCAATTCCGCGGCGGTGCGCGCCGCGCCGGCGGCCAGCCATTGCGCGTCGCCGCGCTTGAGCAGCGGCTCCAGCGCGCGCACGCTGATGCCGGCCACGCGGTTCAGGAACGCGAGCACCAGCCGGCGCGGCGCGGTCGTGACGCCGAACGCGTGTTCGAGCGTATAACGCCGGCGCAGCACGCCGAACACCGTTTCGGCGACGAACGCGCGGTCGTTCTGTCCCAGTTGCGGATGAGCGCGGAAAAAATGGTGCAGCACCGCGTCGGCCGGCTGTTGCATCGTCAGTATTTCGGCGAGCGCGGCTTCAGCGGCCGCCAGTTGCGCGGCGAAGATTTTCATTCGTCGCTGACGCGGATGTCGCTGACGAGCTGCTCCCCGGCCGGTTTGCCGTCGCGGTCGAAGAAGCGGATGCGCGCCGGCAGCATCCGGTATTCGGTCGCCAGCCACAGCTCGATGCTTTCCTTGCCCGGCTGCGGGATCTGCCGCACCGGTATCGCCTTCAATTTTCCGAGCGGCGTATCAATGTCCTCTTCAGTACCGACCTCGATCTGATAGCGGTCGAGTTTCCAGCCGTTGGTGACCGGCAATTCAAGATGGCCGGGTTGCAGCGCGGTGAGTCCGAGCTGGTACATGAAGCTCACGATGTCCTGCGCGTGCGCGGGCAGCGCGACGGTGCGCGGCGGCGTATCGAGCGTGACCGCCATCGCGTTCCAGTCGAAATCCGCGGTCGCCTGCTCGGTGACGCCGGAGCGCCGGCGTTCCACCGCGAAGTGCTTGGGGCGCAGACCGTCCTGCGTGATCTCGCCTTCGCTTTCGTAATCGAGGTGCTGGCGGCTGAACAGCCACACCAGGCCGCCGGTGGCGGAGCGGCTGGTAAACCGGTAGTGATCGTGATCGATGCTCCAGGTCTGCAATGTCTCGCCGACGATCCAGCCGGCGCCGCCGTAATAAAGTATGTATTTGATTTGTCCCTGGCGCGGCAGCGCGCGCACCAGCTCGGGCGGTGCCGGCGCGGCCGCGGTTTCCGCTGCGTTGCCGGTGGACGAGATGTCCGCCGCGGGGGCGGCGGTTGCAACGGCATCCGGCTGCGGCATCGGGGTGGTAATGATCGGGGCCGGCGCCGCGGTTTCCGTCGGAGCGGGGACAATGGGTGGGAGTGGCGGCGGCCGGCGCGGTTTCGGCGCGGGCGCCGGCTGCAGCCGCGCCGTCAGCGTCAGTTCCAGCGGTTCCGCGGATTTTTCCGGCAGGCGCCAGCTACTGTTCACCGCCACCAGCAGATGTACTAGCAGCGACAGCGCGATAAACAGGACGAGCCTGCGCATATTCATGTTCAGACCGCCGGCGGTCATTTGAATTTCAGCTGGGTGATGGTCTGCTCGAACCGCGTGCCGTCGTTTTCGACGATCAGCAGACGCACCGGAAACAGATGGCGGTCGCGCGCGAGCCAGATTTCGACGCTGTTGTCATCGGGCTCGCGCTGTTTGACGAGGTGCAACGTGTGCAATTTTCCGAACGGCGTGTTCAACTGCTCGTTGCCCGCGAGGCGGTAGCGGTAAGGCTCGACTTTTTTGCCGTTGGTCATCGCAAAATCGAGTTTGCCGACCTCCTTCGTTTTCAGGAACAGGAATTGATACATGACGCTGACCCGGTCCTGCGTGCCGCCGGCCAGCGGCGCGGTCTGTTCGCGGCCGTCGAAATTCATGTGCAGCAGGCCGGCGTTCCAGTCGAACGTGGCGTCCACGTTTTTGCTCGCATCGTCACTGCGCTCGGTGGCGAATTTCTCCGGCCGCAGGCCGGTGCGGGTGATCGTGCCGCTGCTGGTAACTTTTTCCCTGCCGCGGAACAGCGCCGCGATGCCGGCCGGATTGATCTCGCTGACCACGTTATAACGATTGCCGGTTTTCTCGAAGGTTTCCTGTACCACGCCGACATACAGGCCGTCGCGGAACACGTCGTAGCTCGCGTTGATCATCTCCGGCGCGGCGGCGGCCGGCCGCGTCGCGGCCAGCAGCAGCGTTGCGAAGGCGATGATCGCGGCGCGCATCATGGGTCGAGCGCGGGCGATAGCAGGCTGCCGTCCGGTTTTCGCGCGTGCCTGATTTCCACGGTACCGGCCGGCGTGATGGTGAGACGGTCTTCGCAGAACCAGCGCACCGCCTGCGGATAGATGCGGTGTTCCTGCGCGAGCACACGCGCGGCGAGCGTGTCCTCAGTGTCGTCGGGCAGCACCGGTACCGCGGCCTGAATGATGACCGGGCCGAAATCCACCTGCGGCGTCACGAAATGCACGGTGCAGCCGTGCACCTTGAGGCCGGCGGCGAGCGCCGCGCGGTGCGTGTGCAGGCCGGGCAGCGCCGGCAGCAACGACGGATGGATGTTGATGATGCGCCCCGCGTAGCGGGCGACGAACGGAGCGGACAGAATGCGCATGAAGCCGGCGAGCACGATCAGATCGGGGGCGAAAGTATCCAGGGTTTGAGCCAGCATCGTCTCGAAAGTTGCGCGGTCCGCGTGTCCCCGGTGATTGACCACGCGCGTTGCCACGCCGTGCCGGTGCGCGATCGCCAGCCCGGCCGCCTGCGGTTCGTTGCTGATGACGGCCGCGACCTTGAGCGGCGGGCGCGCTTCGAGGATCGCCTGCATGTTGCTGCCGCGGCCGGAAATCAGGATGACGATTTTTTTCATACTGTCACCGCGTTGATTCCCTCACTCCCGACCTCTCTCCCGGGGGGAGAGGAGGCCGGGTCTCCCTTCTCCCGCCGGGAGAAGGGCCGGGGATGAGGGAAAAACAGTTTCGAAAATCGCCGCCCCACGATTTTCATGCCACGACGGTTTGCGCTTCGCCGCTCTCGCGTTCGCGGATGGCACCGATGCGATAAACGGTTTCGCCGGCGTCCTGCAGCAGCTTGGTTGCGGCATCGGCATGTTCCGGCGCGACGATTGCGACCATGCCGATGCCGCAGTTGAACACGCGCAGCATCTCGGCGTCGGCGATATTGCCCTGCCGCTGCAGCCATTGCAGCAGCGGCGGCATGTTCCAGCTCGCGCGTTCGAGTTGCGCGGTCAATGTTTCGGGCAAAATGCGCGGCACATTTTCGGTGAGTCCGCCGCCGGTAATGTGGGCGAGCCCCTTGACCGGGATTTTCTCCATCAATCGCAGCAGCGGCTTCACGTAGATGCGCGTCGGCGTCAGCACCAGCTCGGCGAGCGGCGTGCCGTCGAGCGGTTGCGCGAGGTTGACGTTGTACTGCTTGAGGACGCGGCGGATCAGCGAGTAGCCGTTGGAATGCGCGCCGCTCGAAGCGAGGCCGAGCACGACGTCGCCCGCCGCGATTCTGGAACCGTCGATGATTCTGCTTTTTTCGACCACGCCGACCGCGAAGCCGGCGAGATCATACTCGCCTTCGGCATACATGCCGGGCATCTCGGCGGTCTCGCCGCCGATCAGCGCGCAGCCGGCGTGTTCGCAGCCGGCCGCGATGCCTTTGACGACCTGCGTCGCGGTCGCGACGTCGAGCCTGCCGCACGCGAAGTAATCGAGAAAAAACAGCGGCTCGGCGCCCTGCACCAGAATGTCGTTGACGCTCATCGCGACCAGGTCGATGCCGATGGTGTCGTGGCGGTTCAGCTCGAAGGCGAGCTTGAGCTTGGTGCCGACGCCGTCGGTGCCCGACACCAGCACCGGCTCGCGGTATTGCTGCGGAATGCGGCACAACGCGCCGAAGCCGCCGATGCCGGCGAGCACCTCCGCGCGCAGCGTCTTTTTCGCGAACGGCTTGATGTTTTCGACCAGCGCGTCGCCGGCTTCGATATCGACGCCGGCGTCGCGGTAGGTCAGGGGGCTGGCAGGATCGGGCGGGTTCACGAGGCGTCCAATCGCGTGATCAATGAAGGTTATGGCGATGAATCGGTTAGAATTTTACCCCAGAATGAAGCAGCTCGTGCTCGATATCGCGGCGCCGCCCGCGCCCACGCTCGACAATTTCGTGCCCGGCCGCAACGGCGAATTGCTGGCCGCATTGCGTGGGCTGTTGTCCAGGGCGGACGGACGCTTCATCTACCTGTGGGGCGCCGACGGCAGCGGACGCAGCCATTTGCTGCATGCGGCGCTGGCGGCGGCGCGCGCCGGCGGCAAACCGGCGCAGCCGTTCGCGGCGGCGACAGCATTCGACCTGCCGCAGGATGCGCTGGTGGTCGCTGATGACGTGCATTTGCTTGATGCCGACGCGCAGGTCGCGTTGTTCGATCTTTATAATCGGCTGCGCGCGGGTAACGGCGCGCTGCTGGCAAGCGGCGATGCTGCGCCGGCGCAACTAGCGGTGCGTCAAGACCTGAAAACGCGGCTCGCCGCCGGCCTCGTCTATCAGGTGCATGCGCTCGACGACGAAGAAAAAGCCGCCGCGCTCGCGCGGCACGCGCAGGGGCGCGGATTCAAGCTGACGAAAGAGGTCACGGACTATCTGCTGCATCATGCGCGGCGCGACCTGCCGTCGCTGCTCGCGCTGCTCGACGCGCTCGACCGCCATTCGCTCGCCACCAGGCGCGCGATCACCGTGCCGCTGCTGCGCGAGTTGTTAAAAGACTGAATGCATGGAACCGCAGATGAACGCAGATAAACGCCGATAAAAAACATAACCCTTAAATATAAAAACCCAACTAAGGTTCATGAAAAGCAATTCTATATTTAATAATTTATTGGTTTTATCTGTGTCCATCTGCGTGCATCTGCGGTTAAAGGGTTTTTAAATGAATCTCGCATTGTTCGATCTCGATAACACGCTGCTGTCCGGCGACAGCGATTTCGAGTGGGCGCAGTTCCTGATCGGCAAGGGCGTGCTCGACCGCGAAGTGCACGAAGCGCGCAACCGCGCGTTCTACGAGCAGTACAAGAACGGCACGCTCGACATTCACGAATTCATGCGCTTCCAGTTGAAGCCGCTGTCGCGCCATCCGCGGCGCGAGCTCGACCTCTGGCACCAGGAATTCATGCGCGAGCGGATTTTTCCCATCATCGGGCAGAAGGCGCGCGATCTCGTCGCCAGGCACAAGAGCGATTTGTGCGTCGTAATCACCGCGACCAACAGCTTTATCACCGCGCCGATCGCGCGCGAGTTCGGCGTCGAGCATTTGATCGCGACCGAGCCTGAGCAGGTCAACGGCGAATTCACCGGCAAGCCGGCCGGCACGCCGTCGTTCCGCGAAGGGAAGGTGACGCGGCTCGAAGAATGGCTTGCCGCGCGCGGACAGTCGCTTGCATCGTTCGGGAAAAGCTGGTTTTACAGCGACTCGCTGAACGATATGGCGCTGCTCTGCCGCGTGACCGATCCGGTCGCGGTCGATCCCGACGAAACGCTGCGCGCACATGCAAACCAGAAAAAATGGCCGATAATCAGTTTGCGGTGAGTCAATGCGGTCAAAATTTTCTATGGTGAAGATCCAAATTTGACAAGTATCAGCTGGAACTTGAATGTAACAAATAACAGGAATCGGCCAACCATTCACGAAAGTCCGCTTTTGGCCGTTAGCGGTCATTTTAAACCGTCTGCTTTTGACCCAAAGCGGACGGGCACTTCTAACTTTGGAGTTTACGCGCAGCCGGAGGCTGTAGGACGCAACGAGGGTTAGCCGTTATTCTGCTCGACGGCGGCCGGGCGCAGCAATTATATTATTTAGCATCGGTAGGGCCATCATTCTTGAGCTCGGCGAATTTGGCTGCCATCGTCGGGTTTCCACGTATCAGCTTTTTGATCGTCACGTCCTGTGCCTTGTCGTTCGCAAGCCGAAGGTTTCGGTCGGTGCCGAGCAGGGCATCCTTCGTCTTCTGCAGGTGGTCGATCGACTTGTCGATCTCTTCGATCGCCGCTTGAAAGCGCCTAGAAGCGAGATCGTAGTTCTTCGCGAATCCATTCTTGAAAGAATCGAGCGCGGTTTCAAAGTTCGTGATATCGATGTTCTGCGCTTTAACAAGCGCAAGCTCTGACTTGAACTTGAGCGAGTTCATCGCCGCGTTTCGCAGCAGCGTAATAATTGGTAGAAAAAACTGCGGTCTTACGACGTACATCTTAGGATAGCGGTGGAACACATCGACGATCCCGGTGTTATATAGCTCGCTGTCGAGCTCGAGCAGGGAGACCAGCACCGCATACTCACAACCCTTTTCGGTGCGATCCTTGTCGAGCTCCTTCAGGAAGTCCTCGTTCTTGGTCTTCGTCGCGGTGCGATCGCTCTCGTTCTTCATTTCGAACATGATCGAGACAATCTCAGTGCCAGCCTCGTCCGAATCGCGAAAAATATAGTCACCCTTGCTCCCAGTGCGCGCGTCGTTGTCCTTCTCGAAGTATGCACGCGCAAATGCGGTAGCTCGAATGCGATTGAACTCGGTCTCGCAATGCTGCTCTAGGGTTTCGCCCACCATCTTGGTCGACATGCGAGCCTTCATGTCCCGAAGGCGTTCGATCGAGTCATCGCGATCCTTGATCTGCGTCTCGTACTTGTCCTTGAGCGACTTCTCAGCGAGTTGCTTCTCAAGCGCCGCGCGCGCGAGGCCACTCCTCAGTTCGTCGCGCTCCTTTTCGACCGCTCGGACTGCCTCGGTGATCGCGAGCTTCTGCGCAACATCGGTGGCGTCGAGCTTCGCCTTCAGGTCCTGAATCTCCGCGTCCTTCGTTGCAGCAGCCTTCTGCAAATCGCTCGCGACCTTGGTCGTGGCAAGCTCTACAGCGTTCCGCTTGTCACGCTCGGCCAGTTCAAGCCGCTCGTGTAGCTGTTGTTCGAACTCGCTGTTGCGTACATGCTTCAGGATGTCCGCGTACCTAGCCTCGTCAATTATGAACGCTTTCCCGCAGTGCGGGCAGATGATTTCATGCATGACTACTTATCCTCCGCGTTGCCTGAACTCGGAGCGACTTTGACTGTGCCTGGAGCTCTACATGGCGCATAATGATCGTGGCAATATCCATACGATAAGGCGACTGAAGACGAGCTGTACTATCTGCCTGATCCATTATCCAACTCTTGAATATGGAAATCGATCACGAATTTGATAGGCCAAGAATTGGCCCTTTGATGGTGCAGCCATTAAGGCATCATAAATATTCTGAGGGACATTAAAATATTGATAGACGGCCCCATCCTGAAATTCTATCTCTAGAGTCTGTGACGAATCATCATAACCAACCGATACCAAGTTGCTCGATGACACACTAATTCGACGCATTAATATGACTCCTCACTCAGGCTCATCTTTGACAAGCGCTCGCTTGATATGTCGTTTTACAGTAACCGCTCTTGGAGATTGCGCTCTCCAAGCAGTTACAACTTGCCCATAATTTTCCTCGATCCTTGGTTGTGACCATCGATCTGGAACGGCAGGATCCTCGCTATCAGGACGTTTATCTTCAGGTGGGAGTGTCACCCTAACTCGCATAGGTAATCGTGTCGCCTCACCTGTAATAACGGCTTCGCCAGTTCTCAACACTGGCAACATTTCCATTAAACCTGAAAGATTATCTGGGACTGTTCCTTGAACCTTAGTACGATCTGCAAAGTTCGAAAGACGTAAAGCTATAAATGTTCCACATTGAGAAAGTATTGTATCGTCGACTTCAGACGGACGCTGACTGACTACCATCGCGCCAATGCCGTACTTACGACCTTCTTTGACAATTCGACGCGCTAATTGGCCCGCTAGTCCTTCTCGTTGATGCTCCGCTAAATATGCGTGGGCTTCTTCCATAACAATCAATAGCGGTCTATTTACGCCACCCTCGCTTTTGTCTCGACTCCAAAAGATTGCATCGTAAATAATTCTAAGCAGGGCTCCAATAAGCCTAATTAGCACCGTGCTTGGCACTCCAGACAAATCTAGAATAGTGATCGATTTATCGTGCCCCAGCCATCCTTTCAAGAGGTCATCTAAGTCTTTGCTTACCTCACCGTTCAGATTAGGCTCCCATCCACCAGGGTGCAACAGGAAATCGAATTGATGATCTAGTAATTTAGATCTAAGGTGGTCTAACTGTCTCCGTATGCCAGGAGCAGTTTGGTTAATAACAACCTTTGCGCCATGAGTCCATGGTTTATATTTTGGCTGAATTAATTTATCGGCATCACCTTTGTCTAATAAAGCCGGCTTATCGCGTTGATCTCCTTCTAAGGTCATTAATTCCTGATCAATTAAATCGTACCATAATTGTTTTAGACTAAATGGTATTGGCGTATCCACAGTGACTGATTCGAGTGTTGCACCTGATCGCGGGTGATTCTCAAGTGAAGACTTTTTTAGAGCTGCAATTTTGTCCCTTAAATGGACGGCTTTTTCATCTGAAATGCCACCACTTAAAAAATCTGATAACTCATCAAAACCAAGCGCCCAAAATGGTATGAAGAACTCTTCTTCACCTTTCCTCGGGTTTAATCTAAAAACCTTTGCGACATCGCTCAATGCTCGAGCATATTCCCCGTGAATATCGAGTAGTAATATTCTTGCGCTTGGATAAACAGGATGATTTTCCGATGATTCACTAGTAGATATTGCTCTGAGAATACTAGCTACCGTCGTTGATTTTCCAGACCCAGTAGATCCTAAAACTGTGGAGTGCCTCGTTACTAACTTATCTAAATCTAAACGGGCTTCTATACTCTCGGCACTAGCTAAACGACCAACGATAACTTGTCCTAATTCCGCAGAACCGTAAATACGATGAAGATCACTCTCTGTAACTAAATGTACCTCGTCATTTATTGCAGGATGTTGACTTATTCCTCTTTCGAAAGCCGAACCAATGCTCTCACCGACCAGTTGAATCGACAACCATCGTGTGCCATGCGGCTCAACATTTCGCAGAGCCTCGGGAACTGCATCGGCACCCACTTGTGAAACGATTCCGAAAAGATCTTGATATCCTTGTGGGATACGAACAAAACTTCCGACCTGTCCAATTCGATATGTTCGTCCGTTAATAATCGCAAGTCCAGAAGCTACTGACGCGACTTGACGAACGTTAACTGACGATCCAGTAACTTGTCCCACAAAACCAAGTAATGTTGGTTCGTTAGGCATTTTTCTTGGCTGTTGGAACTAAGTCTTCTAATGTTAATATTTGATCCGCTCGAGTGCGCGCTACATAACGAGCAAATGCAACAAAATCGCCCAATAAAAATCCCCTTGCGCTTCCGTTGTCCGCGTGATTCCAGAACGTGTCTCGGATAGCAATCCATGCTTGGTGGGGAGGATCTCCTAGTCTCCATGGGGCGCGAATACCATTTATAACAGCACCATCTCTAGCATAGACACTCATGTTTGCACGGCGAAGCGCCATATCACACGCTGCTGGCTCAAATTCAATTTCATTGAACTGAAGAGCGATGACCGATGTAGCTTTGTTCGCTGCTAAAGCCTCATCGATGACGGCCGTCAGATGCGCGTCTGAGAAGGAAAAACCAATTGTCATTAATAATGTATCTGGGGTTTGTAAGAATCGCCGAAATCTTTCAATGAGTGCTGAATAAGGTAATTTCTGGGCCTCATCATATTTTTCATGCGTCGGGTAAATTAATTTAGTTGCGGTCGCACCTCTCCCACGGATGATCTCGCCTGCCGGATTTGTATCCCAGCCAATTGAGCCGTGTAATTTCCAAAGTCGCGCCCAGCGAGAAGGTGCATCGTCTGCTGCTATGCTTGCAGCATCAAAAAAGGGCTCGCGTGAACCTGAAAAACCATCAAAATAAGGTATTCGTGCCCTTTCAAATGCTTCTTCCATAATTAGATCGTAATTTGGTGTAAAGATTTCGAAAGCATGCTCACGAGCTGTTCCACCAATCCAGACAGCAAGTTCGGAAAAGGCGTTGGCTTGATGAGGTAAAGTTACATTGACTATTTTTCCGATGTTTTCGCAAATGACGCTACTTAAGGCACCAAAAGCAGTGCCGTCCAGTCCCTCCATTTTATTTGCAGCTAAAGCTCCAGCAAGGGCTCTAATACGTGAAAGAATTTTTTCAATATTGGGATCGGCGCCAAGATCAACGCAAATCTTTTTCAATATTTCGCGTTGATTATTTTCCAATGACGCCATTACCTCTGCTGTAAGAATTTTAACAGTGGGGATAAGTGGTTGGCCGTCAGCGATAATATTTTTCTTATCTGGAGTAACCAAGATACTCGCGGGAGCACCAGCCCCGAGGAGCAAACCTAGACGCTTTCTTCCTTGAGCCAGAATCTGGCGAAAGTCGGCCATATACTGATCTGGATTGTGGATTGTAGTTGCCATGTCATTCCTTCTTCCTATGCTATATGCTGCCTTGGCATTATTAGCTAACCGTAACGCAAATCTTCATTGTTCACCTATAATACGCCGTCATTGAGATTGAAGTAATGACGATCTGGAGTAGCGCTCTTTCACAAATATCTCAGAATTTGGAAAGTCGCCCGTTGGCGCAGCAATTACGGTTTAGTTAAAGAGGCAGGAAACAAGGATTTTAGATTGGCCGCTTTCGGCCAAAAGCAGACATTTTTCGTAATTCAAAAAACAGGGTGAATAATACGAAAATGTAGCGCCCAGATATATTTCCTGCTTATTTCTTTTCACCATTAATCAGATGAAAACTTCAACAATAAAAACGATTTCAGGTTTTCATGCCGGCCCATTGCCGATGTTAAGACATTCACTTAAGAAGTGGGTAGAGGCTCAAGAACAATGTGCAAAAGAATGGGAATGGAAAGACGCTCCGTGGTGGTATAACGAACGGGCGTCGATTAGTACGCTCGCAGGCGCGGTTTGGTCAGCAGGAGGGATTGCTTTTGAAGAATTTTCCACTCACAAAACCCTTCGTCAATTGAGAAAAAATGCGGCTCGCACTCATGGCCATGGCCGATGTGACTTATATATTTACTCTGGAGGTTATCACTTCATGATAGAAGCGAAGTTCTGTTGGGTAACTCCTCGAGGCAAAGCTAAATCCATATTGAATGAGAGTATGAAGGCGGCGACCAAAGATGCAAAACTGAATACCGACGATGGCCTAAAAGTCGCGGCCGTTTTTGCAGCACTGCGGATACCCAAGTCCAAAAAAGATGAAAGTGAGGAATCAATACAAAACTTCATCAAATTATTGGAGGGATTCGGTCGTTGCGCAATTGCTTGGGTATTTCCGAACAGGGCTCGTTTCTTAAGCCTGCGAACATCAAGAAGCTACTATCCCGGAGCGGCGGTTATTCTTCGGCCTCTAAGGACCCCGTCTTTACACAAATAAAGCGCGGGAAGCATCTTAATTGAAATGCCCACTTTGGATAGCAAGCGGAAATTGACTGCCTCTGACTGGTCAAAACCTTATTGTTTTGAACGATGCATAATCGTCGTTTACAAAAACGGGGCAAGATTCAATGATGTCAGGCTCTAAGGTCATAAGCTTGGGGGCGCTGTTAGTTATTGCCTTCGTTAGTCTATTCATCGCGTTATTGTTCGGCAGCATGCCGTTGTCGGTAGCGCAAATCTTCAACAGCCTTTTTTCTTCAACGCCGGGCATCGACCACGACATCGTCTGGAAACTGCGCCTGCCGCGCGCGCTGGCGGCGTTCGCCTGCGGTGGATTGCTCGCGATGAGTGGCGTGTTGCTGCAAGTGCTGCTGCGCAATCCATTGGCCGACCCGTATGTACTCGGCGTGTCGGGTGGCGCAGCGCTCGGCGCGCTTGTTGCCATGTTGTTTGGTGCGGGCGGCGCGGCGTTGCTTCACCTCGGCGCGCTGGCCGGCGCGTTCGCCGCGATCGCGATCGTGTTCATGTTGTCGTTCCGCGCCGGCGACTGGAACGTACATCGGCTGCTGCTGACCGGCATCGTGCTGTCGGCGGGGTTCACCGCGCTGATCAGTCTGGTGCTGGTGCTCGCGCCGCAGGTGCAGTTGCGCGGCATGCTGTTCTGGCTGATGGGCGACTTGTCGGACGCCGGCAACAGCACTGTCGCATGGGTTGTTTTGATAGCGGGGCTCGCGGTGTTCGTCGCGCTGGCAAAAAATCTCGATGTGCTCGCGCTCGGCAGCCTCAAGGCGCGTGCGCTCGGCGTCGCGGTGGCGCCGCTGCAGGCGGCGATCTATTTCGGCGCGGCGGTGGCGACGGTCGCCGCGGTGCTGCTCGGCGGCAGCATCGGTTTCGTCGGCATGATGGTGCCGCATGCGTTGCGGCTGATCGGCATACACGCGCACCGCTGGCTGCTGCCGGGCGCGGCGCTGCTCGGCGGCAGCTTTGTCGTGCTCGCCGATACGCTGGCGCGCAGCGCATGGGCGCCGCAGCAGTTGCCGGTCGGCGTGTTCACCGCGCTGATCGGCGTGCCGGCGCTGCTGATCCTGCTATCGCGCAAGCCATGACGATGCTGAAAGCGGAACGACTGACGATCACCATCGGCGAACGCGCGCTGGTGCGCGATCTTGATCTCGCGGTCGC